>Ga0209581_1000053_pt1 | contig 416881 bp, 383 predicted proteins | sample Coa_R2_FD_187160 | JGI IMG/M metagenome (GOLD analysis project Ga0209581, IMG submission 187160) | Surface soil microbial communities from Centralia Pennsylvania, which are recovering from an underground coalmine fire - Coalmine... | ecosystem: Environmental > Terrestrial > Soil > Unclassified...
CTCCCGCACCAGCGCCACGATCAGCCGCGACAGGTGGGTCTTGGGTACATAGTCCTGCACGCGCGGCGGCAGAAGCTGCGCGTCATCAATCTTCCAGGGGCGAAAATCCTTGCTCATAGCCCCACAAGGAATCAGACTCGTCCAAACTTGACCAGCCACTACTTGGACAGGCTCCTAGCACTAGCACAGGGAGATTCGGCATCCGAGGCGCATTCGCCTCGGCCTCATTGAAGCGCCGACAGGGCGCAGGGGTTATTATCCCGCCGCACCCGCGCATCCGAGGCGCATTCGCCTCGGCCTCATTGAAGCATACAAGCGTGCGGCCGATTGCAGCGGGAAGGGCGCCTGCATCCGAGGCGCATTCGCCTCGGCCTCATTGAAGCGAACCACGACGCAGCGCCTCAGGGAAGGCTTAGGGCATGCATCCGAGGCGCATTCGCCTCGGCCTCATTGAAGCACGGGAAGGGTGCCCCGCCAGCGGCTTAGATGGTGCCGCATCCGAGGCGCATTCGCCTCGGCCTCATTGAAGCTCGCGGATCGGCGGCCTTGTCCTCTTTCCAATACGACGCATCCGAGGCGCATTCGCCTCGGCCTCATTGAAGCAGGCAATCCGCTTCCCCCAGTTCGCCCATCTCGCGGCATCCGAGGCGCATTCGCCTCGGCCTCATTGAAGCTTGTCGGCGTAGAGCTCGCCCAGACAGGCGAGCGCTGCATCCGAGGCGCATTCGCCTCGGCCTCATTGAAGCGCACCCATCGCGGTGGCAGAGGCCGAGACCATCCGGCGCATCCGAGGCGCATGCGCCTCGGCCTCATTGAAGCATCGCTCACCATTGCGAGATATCGCTCGCACACCGTGGCATCCGAGGCGCATGCGCCTCGGCCTCATTGAAGCTGTCCGCGTTTGGGCGGCGGCCATCCGCCTGACGGCCTCGATCACGATCTGCGGACGGTCCAGTTGGACATCATGGCCGCTTCCTCTCGCGACGTTCAAGCTGCCTTGCGGAGAAAGAGCGGCGAGTTGCCGCTGGAGCCGGTTGGTTCCCGTTCCCTGAAGTGGAGACCGTGATCGGTCGCGGGACGGGGCTCGGCCAGGAAATGGTCGGAGTGGCAGGATTTGAACCTGCGACCCCCTCGTCCCGAACGAGGTGCTCTACCAGGCTGAGCCACACTCCGACAGCACGATTGGCTACAGCGCGGCTTATACATTCGGCCTTGCGGGCCTGCAAGCCGCGGCGGCGCCTGCCGAGCCAGGGGCAAACTCATAATGCGGGATTAACGCGGACACTCAGATCGACCCATCATGCCTGGCCGCGGCCAGAACCGGCCGTCGACAGCGCTCAGAGGCTGTCATCCCAGGCTGTCATTCAAGTCTATCGGTTTGACCCTGGTCTCTTGCGTACACACGCCATTTAGGCACTGTGGCGGCGCAAGAAAGGCCGGTTATGACAGTCCCTGTGGTGACGCAAATGCTCAAGCCGGAGGCGGCCGCGATGGCGCAGGCGGCGCGCATCTTCAGCCTGGGCGGCCTGGTCGCGTTCCCGACCGAGACCGTCTACGGGCTGGGCGCCGATGCCGGCAACGGCGAGGCCGTCGCACGGCTCTACGAGGCCAAGGGCAGGCCGGCTTTCAATCCGCTGATCGCGCATGTCAGCGACGGCGCGGCCGCGCGCAAATTGGCGCGCTTCAATGCGGATGCCGCGACACTTGCCGAGGCGTTTTGGCCCGGACCACTGACGCTGGTCCTGCCAAAGGCGGACGGCTGCCCGGTCGCGGAACTCGCCACCGCCGGGCTCGACACGATTGCCGTGCGCGTGCCGCGTCACGCCGTGGCGCAAGATCTTCTGGCCCGCTTCGGCGGGCCGATCGTGGCGCCCTCGGCCAATCGCTCCGGACACGTGTCGCCGACCACTGCCGCGCATGTGCTCGCCGACCTGGGCGGGCGCATCGATCTGATCATCGACGGCGGCGCGACCGCGGTCGGCGTCGAATCCACCATCGTTGCCTGCATCTGCGAGCCGGCGCTGCTACGGCCGGGCGGCGTGCCGCGCGCGGCGATCGAGCGCGTGCTCGGGCGCGCGCTGACCGAAGCGACGCCGGGAATCGCTGTCGAGGATGCTCCCCTCGCCCCGGGCATGCTGGCCTCGCATTATGCACCACGGACGCGCGTGCGGCTCGATGCGAGAAGCGTTGCACCGGGCGAGGCGCTGCTGGCCTTCGGGCCGCAAGGCGTTGCCGGCAGTGAAAAGGCCCTCAAGACTTTGAACCTGTCCGCCCGCGGCGATCTCATCGAAGCGGCGGCCAATCTGTTTTCGCATCTGCGCGCGCTCGATGCGGCCGGCGTGACATGCATCGCGGTGATGCCGCTGCCGCATGAAGGCCTGGGCGAAGCGATCAACGACCGGCTGCGCCGGGCCGCAGCACCGCGCTGACGCGGATTGAGCAAGACATGGCTTGCGCACGGCGCGGCCCGCTGTCATCTATGCAGGCGCAAGCAGGACGCGCCCATGCTCGACAAGCCGGACCCCGGAGCCGCAACGATAATTGCACCCGATCTGCTCGCGCGCTTTGCCGCGATCGTCGGCGAGAAATACGCCATCACCGACCCGCAGTCGCAGACGCCCTATTTGGTCGAGATGCGCGATTTGTTTCGCGGCCGCTCGCCGATGATCCTGCGGCCGGGCTCGGTCGCCGAGGTCGCGGCGATCCTGAAACTCGCCAACGAGACCAAGACGCCGATCGTGCCGCAAGGCGGCAATACCGGTCTCGTCGGCGGGCAGATTCCGCATCACGACGAGATCGTGCTGTCGACGAACCGTCTCGATCGCATCCGCGAGGTCGATCCGCAATCGAATACGATCACGGTCGAATCTGGCGTAACTTTGCAGCGCGCGCGCGAGGCGGCGGCGGCTGTCGATCGGCTTTATCCGCAACTCTTGCCGTCGGAAGGCACCTGCACGATCGGCGGCAATCTGTCGACCAATGCCGGCGGCACCACGGCGCTGGCGCATGGCATTGCCCGCTCGCACGCGCTCGGGCTCGAAGTGGTGCTCGCTGACGGCCGCATACTCAACACTCTCAACAAGCTCAAAAAAGACAACACCGGCTACGATCTGAGAAATCTGTTCATCGGCGCCGAAGGCACGCTCGGCATCATTACCGCCGCCGTGCTGCGGCTGGTGCCGCGACCACGCGCGATCGAGACGGCATTTGCCGGCGTGCCCTCGCCCGAAGCGGCGCTCGAGCTGCTGACACTGGCCAACGACCGCGCCGGCAACGACGTGACAAGCTTCGAGATCATGACCCGGCGGGGCATCGAGCTCGTGCTCGAACATGCCGCCGGCTGCCGCGATCCGCTCGCGGCGGCGCACGACTGGTATGTGCTGCTTGAGCTCTCCTCGCAGAGCCGGGAAGGCACGCGGCTTGTGCTTGAGGAAATTCTTGAAGCCGGCATGGAGCGCGGGCTGGTCGAGGATGCCGCAGTCGCCGATAGCCTCGAACAGGCCAAGGCATTCTGGCGCCTGCGCGAAATGTTCGGCGAGGTGCAGCGCCATGCCGGCGGCTCGATCAAGCATGATGTTTCGGTGCCGGTCGCCGCGGTGCCGGCCTTCATCGCCGAAGCAAACGAAGCGGTGACCAAGCTCATCCCCGGCGCGCGGCCGCTGCCGTTCGGCCATCTTGGCGACGGCAACATTCATTATAATGTCAATCAGCCGGCCGGCGCCGACAAGGCCGCATTCCTCAAGCGCTGGGACGAGGTGAATGCGGTCGTCTTCGCCGTGGTCAGGAAATACGGCGGCTCGATCTCGGCCGAGCACGGCATCGGCGTGATGAAGCGCGATCTCCTGCCGTCGGTGAAAGATCCGGTGGCGCTCGACCTGATGCGCGGCATCAAGCGACTGCTCGACCCAAATAACATCCTCAATCCGGGCAAGGTGCTGTGAGGCGCCGCGACGCCGCGTCGGACCACCGCAAGCTTCAAGAGGCGTCGCGTCGCGGCAAGATAACAAGCTTCGCCGGCACCGGCGTCCGCTCGCCAGGCGCGCGGCCTTCGCATTTGTCGGCGAGAGCGCGCCAGCGGCGCGCGGCTTCGGCATAGGCGCCGCGCACGACGGCTTCCCTGCTCGCCAGAGCCTTGCCGGCGCATTGCGCCGCCTTTCGCCGATACTCTTGCGCACTCATTCGCATTTGAAGCAAACTCATTTGACCGCGACCCCGGCAAAGCTTCAACGTGAACAGTGGCGCGCAGTTCCGTCGGCTACCGGACGGACCCGCGCCCGGGGCCGTTATGAGATCCAATTGCCACGGCCAGAGCTTGCCGGCATGGGCGATCAGAGCCTCGCTCACGACATCCGGCGGCTCGGCGATGATGGCATGCGACGAATTCGCAGCGACGACAACAGTAACGCGGTCGCCGATCGCTCGCTTCTATTCCTCCGTCTCGTCGAGGCGCGCCAACGGGTCGCGGCTCGGCTGGAGGTAGAGCACCGGCGCGCGGCCCGCGGCGTAATCGAATTCGCGCCGCGTGCGATCGCCGGCGGCGCGCTGCGCCGCCAGCACATCCGGATGCCAGCCGTCGAGCCACACGCTCGCATCATTGCCGGGCGCGAAGAAGACGAATTGCAGCGGCTTGAGCCCAGCCGCCCCGGACGCGGTGACGTCGGCGCTTAGCCGAATCGCGGTGTGCACTTCCGGCGGGCACCATCATCGGCACCGTCATGTCATGCAAGCAGTCGACAGGGTTCGCGGCACCCGGCGAGCACACCACCGCAGGCACGATGTGCGAGCACATTTCGGCGCAGCTTGCGCGCCATCAGGCGGCCTCGGCGTGCTCGTTGACATGGGTCTCGGCAAGCTCGGTCAACGTCTCGTCGGTCTTCCTCTCTTCGGCAAGGGTAGCGTCGAGAAGCTTGGCTGCCTGATCGAAACCGAGCTCCTGCGCCCAGGTCCGCAGCGTGCCGTAACGCGAAATCTCGTAGTGCTCGACGGCCTGGGCGGCGGCGAGCAGGCCCGCATCGAGCGCCGGCGCGCCCTTGTACTCCTTCATGACGTCCTGGCCTTCCTCGATGATTCCCATGATGGCCTCGCAGGTCTTGCCGCGGGGCTTTTCCTCGAGTTCGGCGAAGACCTTATCCAGCCGCTCGACGTGACCCTGGGTCTCGCGCTCGTGCTTCTGGAAGGCTGCTTTCAGATCTTCGGAATGCGCCGCTTTGGCCATCTTTGGTAGCGCGGAAAGGATTTTCTTTTCGGCGAAATAAATGTCCTTGAGCGTATCGTGAAACAGCTCGCGCAAGTTCTTGTCGCTCGCCATGGCGGTTGCTCCTTGCCGTTATTCGCGAATAGGTCTGCTCCGGTAACAGGGGCGCTCAGCTTTGGTTCCGGCGGCGCCGGCTCGCGGCGCCGGCCGCCGACCCGGCGTCGCGTTGACCGGGAACTTGCCGCCGGACGCGGCCGCCGCGGGCCCGGTTTGGCTGGGCTTCGGGCGCCCTTGCGCGGGTGCCCAAAATACTTCAGCATTTTTGCGGCTTGCGGCGAATCCGAATTATCGCGCTTGATCCTGGGAGGCGAATGTCATGCGACGACTGGCGGCAGCCTTGATTGCGGCGTCATGCCTTGGCGCAGCCACGCTTACGCTGACTGCAACCATGGCGACCAAGGCCGCGGCGGATGGCTACGATCATCAAGCGTTGCGTCACCATCGCCATCACGCCTGGCATCGGCTGCGGCAGCCGGGGATCTCCTACTTCCCGGCCTGGGCCTATTACGCCGCTCTCTATAATTACTGGCCGGTCTGCGCCTGGCATCGCGAATGGGACGGCTATTGGGCCCGTGACTGCATGTGAGCCGGCGCGGTCAGACCGGCCACATTTATGGTGCGGGACCGCCGCTCGCCACCGACCGGACGCTCTCGGCGGAGTAGCGCGTATAGAATTCGGCGACGCGCTGCTGCCACATCGTCACGAAGGCGCCTGACGTCAGGTTGTCGACCGATTTCCAGATCTGCTTGATGGTCGGCAGCGTGTTCTGCCAGATGGCGCGCTTGCACCATTTTTCGCCCTTCTGACGGCCCTCGTCGGTTGCACACATCGACTTCCAAGCAATGCGCTCGGGGTGTGCGACGTGCTCGGCGGCGCCCTGCGTGCCCTGCTGATGGATGAGATAAAGGTCGCTCAGCGTCGCCTTCTGATGCGTATCCAATTCAAACAGGATCGCGGCGGTGGTGAACTTGTAGGCGGCGGCAATGGAATTGTCGCGCGGATCGGTGATGGTGCCTGAGCCAAATTTTTCGAACTCGTAATTGCTGAGCTGAAACAGGCCGATATAGGAGCCGGTGCGCTGCTTGGGATCGAAACCGGATTCAATTCTGGCCACCGTCTTCATGAACGTGAAGTCAAGGCCGAAAGCCTCGGAGGCGCGCCTGATCTCTTCGATCGGCGTGCCGACGGGGATGTCTTTGAGCGCCTCAAGGACGGTATCCGCCGGTTTCTTGTCGGGCGGCGCTTCGGAATAGGCGTAGTACGCAAGATAGGAGAAATCCTGCTTCGCTGAGTCGGCGGAATGATCGGCGAGCGATGTATCGGCGGAATTGTCGGTAAGCGGAAAGTCAGCCGCCTCCGGCATTGCCTGTTGGCGCGCCGCGATGGCCGCTTCTTCCTTTGGCGAAAGCGCTTGCGGCAACGGCGGCAATTCGCGTTCCGGGAACGGATAGACAGCAAAAGCTAGTACGATGATGATGCAGGCGAACTGGAAAGCTCTCATGCCTTTCCGCCCCCCACGGTCACCCCTGCCGCTGCGCCGCTTCTGCGAATGCGATCACGCATGCCGCGCAATGGCAAGAAACTTCGCCCAGGCTGCGGCGATTCGCACTGCACTTTTTCGGGGTATGTGGCGCGCAGGCCACGCGCACGAGCCTGCTGTGAATTGTGGCAATCGTCGGGCAGACGCGCGAGGATCGGTCCGCACCACGCCGGCCCGCGCCACGACGCACTGATCACCGTCTCAGACAAAGCGATCGTCCCCGACACACTGAAGCTTGTTATAGGTTCGGATGGACGGCGTGTCTGTCAGAAAGCCGACCGCAAATGCGGCGGCGGCTAGACGTGAATTTTCAGAGCGCCCGCAGCGCGTCGATGACCGGGCTGCTCAAGTCTCGAGACCGGATAATCCCGGCACGGCGCATGGCGCTCCGCGCTCAAGAGCTGCCTTCGTCATCAAGCTTGTAGTTGAAATCGCAGTGACTGGCGCCCTGCATGATGGTCTGCGTCCGTGTCAGCCTCAGGCGCTTGTCGTAGCCTTCGCAAAATGTTGCATCGCGCTGGCATGACAATAGATGACCGATCTCGCCAAGGCCCATGTCGCGATACATTTCGGCATAGCGGCAGCGCGTCACGTTGAAAACATAGCTGGTGTCGGTCTGTTCCTTGACATCGATGGTGAGCGCATCGCCGGCTCTCCACAGCGCCTGCCGCTCGACGAAGGTCTGCATCGATGTCCTGCCGCCGACCTTGGCGGCCATTTCCGCGCCCTGCGCGACGGCGGAGCGGCGCACGGCATCGGCGAGCGTGCGGCGCGCCACCGCTTCGCCGTGACTCTCTTTCAGCGTGTCATAGACGTGCTTCAATATGGCGGCTTCGATGCGGCGCCGCTCGAGCATCGGGATTGGTGCGGTCGATTCTGCTATTGCGCTGTTCATGACATTGCGTCCTTCAGGAGCGGGCTCGGACAATCTAACGACTTTCGTCGGCAAGACCTTAAGGCCTTTTGCGGATCTTGTCCTGCTGCGAACAAGACGCGGATGGCGCGGACCCGATTTTCGACACCAGGCTCTGCTATGCTCTGCCCTGTCCTTCCTGCCGCGCCGCGCAATCTGCGGCACTGCTGCTGGCGCCGGCTCAGATCGAAATCTGCCGGCCGATTTCGACGACCTGCTGGCTCGGCAGTCTGAAATAATCGGTGACGTGCGAAGCGTTGCGCTGCATAGCGGCGAACAGCATTTCCTGCCAATGCGGCAGAGCCGGCCCGCGCTCGCGGTGCAGCACGATCTCGTGGCCGACATAATACACGACATCGTCGAGCCTTATGTCGCAGCCCTTCTGATGCGCCTCGCGCAGCAAACGGGGAATGTCCGGCCGCTGCATGAAGCCGAAATGGGCGGTGAGCCGCCAAAAATTCTCGCCCTCCTTAGCCACGGTCATCAGTTGCGGCCAATGCACGCGCGGCCGCGCCTCGGTCAACACGCGCAGCACCACGACATATTCGTGCAGCGCCCGGTTCTGCTTGAGGTGCCACAGCATGACCGGCGGAACACCGCTCGCACCGCGGGTGAGGAATACGGCCGTGCCCGGTACGCGCGGCACGCCGCGCGCTTTCAGATTGGCAAGGAGATCGCCGACCGCCATTGGTGTTTCCGCCAGGCGCTGCCCGACCGCAACCGAGCCGCGATGCCAGATCAGCATCACGCCGTAGACCAGAGCAGCCATAAGCAGCGGCACATATCCGCCTTCGGCGATTTTGAGCGAGTTGGCGGCGAAGAATCCGGCATCGATGCAGGCAAAGAGACCGGCGAGCGCGGCGCTCGACGGCAGGCTCCAGGTCAGGACCTCGCGCATGCCGATGAACAAAAGAAACGACGTCATCAGCATGGTCAGCGAAACGGCGATGCCGTAAGCGGCGGCAAGATTGTCCGACTTGCGGAACAGGACGGTGATCGCGATCGTGGCGATCATCAACAGCCAGTTGACAACCCCGACATAGATCTGGCCATAGCCCTTCTCCGATGTTTGCTTGATATGCAGGCGCGGCAGCCAGCCGAGCTGGATCGCCTGCCGCGTCATCGAAAACGCGCCGGTGACGATCGACTGACTGGCGATAATGGTCGCCACCGTCGCCAGCGCCACCAGCGGAATAAGCAGCGGCTGCGGGCAGAGCCGGTAGAAGATGTTGTCGGCAATCGGCGCGCCGTTGAGTGCGATGGCGCATTGGCCGGCATAATTAAGGATCAGGCACGGAAACACGATGCCTGACCAGGCGAGGCGGATCGGCCGCTTGCCGAAATGTCCCATATCGGCATAGAGCGCCTCGGCGCCGGTGACGCAGAGAAAAATGCCGCCCAGAACAAAAAAGCCGCCATAGCCATTGCTCGCGAGCAGGCGCAGGCCATAGAGCGGATTCAGCGCGAGCAGCACGGCGGGGTACTGCGCAATGCCCCACAGTCCGAGGACGCCGATCGAGAGGAACCACAGCGCCATGATCGGTCCGAAGGCCGAACCGATGCGCGAAGTGCCGAGCGGTTGCGCCGCAAATAACACGGTCAGAATCAGGACCGCGCATGGCAGGACATAGGTCTCGAAATCGGGGGCGGCGACATTGAGGCCTTCGAGCGCGGAGAGCACGGAAATGGCCGGCGTTATCGCACCGTCGCCATAGATCAGCGCCGCGCCGGCGAGGCCTGCAACGACAATCAGAGACCGATAATGACGCTGCACGCCCAGCAGCGACATCAGCGCGAGAATGCCGCCCTCGCCGTCATTGTCGATGCTCATCGCGACCACGACGTATTTGATCGTCGTGATCAGGAACAACGTCCAGATCACGAGCGACAGAATGCCGAGGATGCGATCCGGCGTCGGCGCGCCGTGCAGAAAATCAAACGCGGTCTTGAGCGTATAAAGCGGGCTCGTGCCGATGTCGCCGAATACGATGCCGAGTGCCGCAAGCGAGCTCAGCGCAAGGCCGGCCCGCGTCACATGCGGCATGACCGGTTCATGGATTTCTTCGGGAGAGATCGAGGTCATGCGGGACGCTCCCGGCAATGCGAGAGCTTCACCTGTTCATGCTCCCGCCGGCCGACGCACTCGGCAATGGATGGATCATCGGCCGTGACAGGGCCATGACATCTCCTCGAACTATTCATTCAACGAACGGGTCGGCATCCTAACACGACTTGCTATTTGACGCTTGAACGCGGCCCTGGAAACGGATGTCCGGGGGTGCTTGCGGCCGGCAAAGTCCCTTCTAAATACAGCTGTGCCAAGCCGCCGTTACGGGTTCGGCCGGCCGGGAACTGCGCGATCCCGCGCCGAACTCCATGTCGCTCGCAAGGAGGACATGGCCACGCAAAGCGATTGGTTTTCTTGCCGCGGCCTGGCAAGGCGGCAGGAAAGGTGTTCGTCGCGGCTGTCCCGACAGCGTCGATGCCGCCGCCGCAGGCCCGACATCCTTCATTTCGCCAGCGCGGCGACGGTTTTAGAGCCGTCGATGTATCTCGCGCCGCAACAGCGACGATGCTGCCGCCGCGAGATGCGCAAGCTTTCTAAGACGGGTTGCTCGGCTCAACGAGCAACCATGCCAGGAGCCTCTCCATGCCTGTGCGTGCATACCCGGTCCTGGTCGAGGTTGCGGGAAATCGCGTCAAGGCCGGTTTTCGCGCCCCGTCCACCGAAAGTCCCGTGCAGATTGCGCTGCAACTGCGCGAGCGCGGCTGGGATCCTTACCGAGTCATGTTTGACGCCGCGGCAGGTGCATGGATCGCACGCGCCTTGGAAAGGAAAAAAGCCGATGGTTCACTTCGCAAACGCGCGCCGGCGCATTAGCGATACGGCGGCGAAGATTGTCCAAAGTGCCCCTGCCATGGGCGCGGCGGTAATGCTGCTCGCTCTCATCATCCTGCTGTTGCCTTCGCGGCAGGCGAAAGCCTTCGAAACCGCCCGCGAGCTCGCCGCACAATGTCAAAGTGTAACGAGCGCGGCCAAGCAGCGCGGCCGCGACATCCTTATTCCGGGAACGAAAGGCGCCTTGCAGTGCTGGGGCTATATGCAGGCGATGCAGGATTTGTCGGTGCTCTCCGACCAGAGCGGCAAGCGGCTCATCGGCGCATGCCCGAGCGAGCAGACCACGTTGCTCCAGCTCACGCGCGCCTTTGTCGGTTATGCCCGCCGTCATCGCGACGACTTGGACAATGATGCGGTGCTGACCGTCATCAAGGCCCTTCAGGAAGCGTTCCCTTGTCCGCAGACGAATGCGTCCGACTAGGGTCAGTGCGGAACCAACGCGGACTCTGAGGATCGACCTATCATGCCTGGCTGCGGCCAGGACCGGCCGTCGATCGTGACGGCTACTGTCCTTTTCCAAACAAATCAGGACCGTCATCCAAATTTATGGATTTTGAGCAGGTCGTCGCCCACAATCTATCCGTGGCGGGTGTCCGACTCGTCGACATCTCTGAGCCATGGCGCGTTCTTGGTGCGGGTCGCCTCGGCGACCACCAGAATCGCGCCCACGGCCGCCAATAAGGCCAGCGCCAAAATGAGTTCACCGCCGCTCATGGGCGGGAAAATATGTTGCGGCGCGGCGAATGTCAGGCCGCAAAAAGCCGCGCCGGCGTTTCCACCAGAATGCGGTTCCGTGTCGCCTGGTCCGGCGTCCAATCAAAGAACAGATCGACGAGATGACCGTCGTCGGGCATCACTGCAGCCGGGATCGAGGGGTGCGGCCAGTCGGTGCCCCACATCAGGCGTTCCGCATTGGCGGCGACCAGCGCGTCATGCAGCGGCCGCGCGTCGGCATAATCGGGATATCGGCTCGAGCAGCGATAGACCGCGGACAGTTTCACATAGGCGTGGCCGTCGCCGACCAATTTTAACAGCGCCTGAAAATTCGGATCGGTGACACCTGCCGCGGCGGGTACCATGCCAAGATGATCAACAATGACCGGCAGATCGCGTGAAATCTCGCGCAGCTTTTCCGCGGTCGGCGCGAGCATCCGGTGATCGCAGAAGAATTGCGCAACCCAGCCGAGATCGGCCATGGTCTTGCGAAACACTTCGAATACGTCGAGACCGACCCCGCGTCGGTAATTGGGCGCCTGCGCAAATAGATGAAAGCGCAGGCCGCGCATGCCGCGCTCGTGCCAGTCGCGCAGCCGCCCGGGCGGCAGCCGCAGGTCGGTGATGGCAATGCCGCGCAGGCGCTGTGGAAATCGCGCCAGCGCATCGAGCACCACACGATTGTCATAGACATGGGCATTGCCCTGCACCACGAGGCCGCGCTCGAAGCCGAGATGATCGAGCAGCGCAATCAGCATCTCGACCGGCGCGTCGGGCGGCGTATAGCCGCGGCCCGGCTGATACGGGAATCGGTCGGAAGGCCCGAAAATATGAAAGTGGGCATCCCAGGCGCCAGGCGGCAGTGCAACACGCGGCCGCTTCGGCCGCGCGAGCGGTCCGGCAATGCGCGGCGGCTCTGTCTCGGCCAACATGGCGCTTGGTCAGCCGAGCTTGATATTGGCTTCTTTCACGACGCGGCTCCACAGCTGCATCTGGCTTTCCAGATAGGCGCGGAATTCGTCCGGCGTATTGGGATGCGATTCGATATTGAGCTCGGCGAACCGCTCGCGTACCTGCGGCGCGATCAGCGCTTTGTTGATCCCGGCGCTGAGTTTCGCAAGAATCGGCGCTGGCGTGCCATGCGGCAGAAACACGCCGTTCCAGTCATAGCCTTCGAATCCCGGCAGTGTGTCGGACATTGCGGGCAGATCGGGAAAGCCGGCCAGCCGGCCCTTGCCGGTATGGGCGATGGCTTTGAGCCTGCCGCCTTTGATCAAGCCGACCGCGGCGGAGCCGTTGGCGAAATAAAATTTTACCTGCCCCGCCATCACGTCATTCATCGCCAGGCCCCCGCCGCGATAAGGCACGTGATTGACCTTGATGCCGGCGCTGCGGCCGAACAATTCGAGCAACAGGTGCTGCAGCGTTCCGTTGCCCGAAGACGCCATGTCGATGCCGCCCGGCGCGGCCTTGGCATAGGCGATGACATCAGCGACCGTGCTCACGGGCACTGAAGGCGTCACGACGAAAATATTGGCTACCTCGCCCACCAGCGCCACCGGATCAAAATCCTTGCGATAGTCGAACGGCAGATCGCCATAGAGCGAGCCGTTCACCGAGAAGGCGGTCGCGTCATGCAGCAGCATGTAGCCGTCGGGCGCCGATTTCGCGACTACCGCCTCGCCGATCGTGCCGCCGGCGCCGCCGCGATTTTCTATGGCGAATTGCTGGCCGAACTGTTCGCTCAAATTGGCATAGATGATGCGCGCCGTGGTATCGGCGCCGCCGCCCGGCGGATAAGGCACGGTAACGCGCACCGGCCGGTCGGGCCAGTTTGTCTGTGTCTGTGACGTTTGCGCAGCGGCGCGGCCGCCGAGCGGCGCCGTCGCCATCGTGACTAAAAGCGCGCGTCGCGAGAGATTGCCCGCGTTACCGCGCGTGTTGTTGCCTGTGTTATCGGCCTTGGCCATTCGCTTTCTCCCCTCCCCGGCTTTGCCGCAACTTAGCATCGGCGAGGCAGCGAGAAAACGCGTTCTACGAGCCCGCATGCGAGCTCAGGCTTGGCTTAAATCGACAGCGACAAGGCCTCCATCAGCCCGCGCCGCCCGGACGGCGTGATGGTGATCGCGCGGCTGTCGCGGATGCGCTCGATCCATTTCAGATCGAAGCAGCGTTGCGCAAACGCGGCGCCGACCGTGCCGCCGATATGCGGGCGACGTTCGGTCCAATCGAGGCATGGCCGGCAGAACACGCGACGCTTGGCCTGCGCGCCCGACAGATCGACGCCGAGCCGCGCCAGAAATTCCATGCCGGCCGTGGTGACTTCGCCGGCTTCGACGCCGAGCACGACAAAGTCGCGCGCAATCATCGCATCGGCCACGCCGACGCCGAGCTGTCCGGCGAAATGGTCGTAACAGGTGCGCGCGTGGCGCATCTGTTCGTCGACACGCGTCTTCGGCTGATAACGCTGCGGTCCATCGAGCGCGACACTCATGATGCTCTCCAGCATCTGCGCCACCTGCGGCCCGGCGAGCCGATAATAACGGTGGCGGCCCTGCTTCATCAGCACGACCAAGCGTGCGGCGCTGAGCTTGCCGAGATGGCCGCTTGTGGTCTGCGGCGAGACGCCGGCGGCATTTGACAATTCGGTCGCGGTGAGCGCGCGGCCGCCGAGCAAAGCGATCAGCATATTGGCGCGCGCCGGATCGCCGACGAGGGCGGCGACTTCGGCGATTTGCGGCGCATTCGACATGGTCAGCGTCCCATTTTTTCACAATATGCGGCGGGCGAGACGGCGATGCCACAGCCGACGCTTCGACCGCGGCCGAAGTAAATCGGGTGGCCGCCCGCGGCAATGCCGCCAATCTTCTCGGGCGAAGTCGCAGCAAAGGACCGGAGCGTGTCGTCTCCGGCATTATCGGAGTGCTCTATGCCCGCGCCGGCATCGGCGCGCTGATCGGTCGGGGCGCTGCGGGCCTCGCCTTCGACATCAGCAGAGGCGGCACCGTTCCGGTCCACGTCTGCGCGGCGGCAAATGTCACTGTCGCGGCCGTCATGGCAACGACGTCGAAGCCCGCGACCAAGACTGAGGCGAAATCCGGCCCGCGCGATTGAGGCTGCGGCGCCTGGGCCGGCGCCGGAGCCGCGCCGTGATCGCAACATGGTTTGCCGTCCACTAACAGGATCGATTGAAACCGCGCGCAGGCCGGCGCCACCGAGTCAACAGATGGCGAGCGGCACCACGCCGCCGCGAGGCGCGGCGAACAAATAAAGTGACAACTGCGCGCGCCGCGGTTTTTCATGCCTAAACACCCGTTAACAGGAGTAGCAGTTTACCGAAACGCAAACGAAACCTGCTTTCATGCGCCGCTTCCGGGGGCGTACCCGGCACAGAAACAGGCGGCACTGGCTTTGGAGCGAAGATTCTCGCCGCGACGGCTTTGCGGGCTTGTCGTCGCTACCGTGCTGATCGCGGCAATCATTGCCGCGGCGAATGCACTGGTGCTTGCACAAATGCATCGGAGCACATTGGAGGAAGTACAGGACGATCTCCTGCGCCAGAGCCTGACGCTGTCAGAACTGGTGGAACATACATTTCGCTCCGCCGACCTGGTGCTCGCCAATGTGGCCGAGAAGGTCAAGCTCAACGCCGCCAGCGGCGACCTCGATCAGCTCACGAGCGAGGAATTTCATGTCTTCCTGGTCGACAAGAAGTCCGAACTGCCGCAGATCGATGCACTTGCGGTTCTTGGACCTGACGGCGAGCGGCTGAGCAATGCGCGCGACTGGCCGCTGCCGAAGGTGAGCCTCGCCCAGCGCGAATATTTTGTCGCGCTGCGCAAAGATCCGGCGTTGAAGCTGTTCATCAGCGCGCCCCTCGCCGGCATCGGCAGCGGCCATATCGTGGTGATCCTGGCGCGGCCGGTCTTGAGCGGCGAGGGCCGTTTTCTGGGCGTGGTCCTCGCGTCGACGGCCGTCCGCCATTTCGAGGACCTGTTTGCCGCAACGTCGCTCGGCAAGGATTATGCGGCGACGCTGGTGCGCGCGGATGGCGTGCTGTTGGCGGGCTTCCCGGCCGCCAGAAGGGCCGGCATGCCGGTCGCCGCTTCGATTCTCGCTGAGCTCGGCGCTTCCCGCTCGAGCGTGTCGCGCTCGGTCGATTGGCTCGACCCGGAGCCGCGCATCGCCGCCACGCATCGGCTTCTCAATTACCCTCTGGCCACGATCGTGACGCAAAGCGAGCGCGCCGCATTCGGCGACTGGCGGCGCATCGCCTTGACGATGGCGGTCATCGCCGCGCTGATGATCATCGCGATCGCAATTGCGGCCTGCTTCATCGCGCGATCCTGGAAGCAGCAGGACCGCCTCGAGGCTGCGCGCGCGGACGTCGTCGAGGCCGAGAAGACGCGCGTCCTGGCGGAAGCCGAATTGAACCGGCAGCGCGATTTGGCGCAGCAGAGCATGCGCCTGAACGCCGCGATCGAGAACATGACCCAGGGCCTTTGCATGTTCGACAGGGACAGCCGGCTTGTGGTCTGCAACAGGCTTTACGCGAAGATCTATCAATTGCCGCCGGAATTGGTCCGTCCGGGCACGCCGTATAACGACATTGTCGCCTACCGATTTCATCACGGCGCGCTCAAGGGCAATGACCGACTGCGGCGTCTGGCACTGACGGCGCCCTATCAGCGCGAGCTCGCCTCGCGCATCGACGAGCACGCGGACGGCACGCTCATTCGCATCACGCGGCAGCCGCTCGCCGATGGCGGATGGGTGTCCACCCATGAGGACATCACCAATCAGCAGCGCGCCGCCGACGAACTCGACGAGACCAAGCGATTTCTCGATTCGATCATTGAAAATGTGCCGGTCGCCGTGGTCGTAAAGGATGCAAGGACGCTTGAATATCTTCTCGTCAATCGAGCTTTTGAAACCATGCTCGACCTGACGCGCACCGAACTGCTTGGGCGTACATCGTTCGATCTCTTCCCGGCCGAAACAGCCCAGCGAATTCGTGACACCGATGTCGAATTCTTGCGAAACTTTGACGACGTCTTTCTCAAAGAGCTCGAAATACAGACGCCGAAATCCGGAACGCGCATTCAGGCCACCAAACGCATCGCCATCCGCGACAGCGAGGGCGTTGCTCGGTATCTGGTTGTCGTTATCGACGACATCACCGAGCGCCGCAAGGCCGAACAGCGCATCGCGTTTCTGGCGCATCATGATCCGCTTACCGGCCTCGCCAACCGAGCGGCTCTGACCCAAAAGATCGACGAAGCAGCAGCGCGCCAGCGGCGCCGCGGCGAACCGTTCAGCGTCCTGCTGCTGGACCTCGACCGCTTCAAGCACGTCAACGACACGCTTGGCCATCCCGCCGGCGACACGCTGTTGACGGAAGTTGCCGGCCGGCTCAAGGAGCTGCTGCGCGAGACTGACACGCTGGCCCGCCTCGGCGGCGACGAGTTCGCCATCGTCCAGGCGGGCGAGGCGGCGCAGCGCGAAGCCGCGACTGCGCTCGCCAATCGCATCATCGACGCGCTCGGCAAGCCGTTTGTCATCGAGGGCGGCGATATCACGATCGGCGCCAGCATCGGCATTGCGCTTGCGCCCGAGCACGATACCGGCTCAGACAATCTCCTGAAAATGGCCGACCTCGCGCTGTACCGGGCCAAGTCGGCGGGCCGCAACGGCTATCGCTTCTTCGATCCGGAAATGAGCGAGCTCGCCAGCGCGCGGCACGAGACCGAAATCGAGCTGCGCCGGGCCATCGCGCAGGGCGAGCTGGAACTACATTACCAGCCGATCGTCGAGACCAAGACCCGCAAGGTCTGCAGCGCGGAAGCGCTGGTGCGCTGGCGGCATCCGAGCAAGGGCCTGATCTATCCCGATCGGTTCATTGCGCTCGCCGAAGAGACCGGTTTGATCACCCAGATCGGCGAATGGGTGCTGCGCACGGCCTGCGCCGAAGCTGCGAAGTGGCCGGCTGACGTCAAAGTGGCGGTCAATCTGTCGCTGGTGCAATTCCACAAGGCAGACCTCGCCGAGATCGTTATGCGCAGTCTTCATGCGGCGGGGCTTGCGCCCGAGCGCCTGGAGCTCGAAATCACCGAGACGGCGCTCATCGAATCGGCAGCGGAATGCCTGCCAACCTTGCGGCATTTCAAAAGTCTTGGCATCACCATCGTGCTCGACGATTTCGGCACGGGCTATTCCTCGCTCAGCCAGTTGGCGATGTTCCCATTCGACAAGATCAAGATCGACAAGTCGTTCACACAGAACCTCACCAAGCGCAGCGAATGCGCTGCCATCATTGGCGCGACATTGACGCTCGCCCAGACCTTGAATATCGCCACCACCGCCGAGGGTGTGGAAACGGCGGAGCAGTACCGAATCTTGCGGCTGGCCGGCGTCACGTCGCTGCAGGGCTATTTGTTCAAACGTCCAGGCCCCGCCGTCGAGATCGTTTTCGATCAGGTCTATGGCGGCGCCAAGCTCGACAATGCCGCTTGATTGGACCGCCGGATCATGAGCGCCGCGCCGACAATCGCGACCCTTCACGCGGGCTTGTCGAAGACCATAACTTTGGAAACAAAGGCCTTCACGTCGCGAACGTGATGGAGGCCGCACGCGGCGGCAAGTGCACCGAAATCCTCGTCGATATAGCTCAGAAAATAGGGCTCGTGATAATTCTGCGGGAACAGCTCCAGTAGCCCCTCATAATCCGGCTGGTCGCGGCGCTGCAGCGAATCGACAAGCACCAGGCGGCCGCCTGGTTTGAGCACTCGCGCGCATTCGCCCAGAACCTGGCGCCGGATCTTCGGCGGCAATTCGTGGAATAGAAAGACACTGGTGACGGCATCGTGGCTGCAGTCGGGAAGCGGAAGCGCCTCGGCTTTGCCGACGGCAAAGCTCACCCGCGCGCGACCGCGCAAATGACGCTTGGCGTGCCGGACATAGGCTTCCGACATGTCCACGCCGTGGACCTTGAGCCGGGGCCAGGTCTGTTTGACAAAGTCGAGGAACCGGGCGGTGCCGCAGCCGACATCGAGCAGCGCAAGCCTGCGCTGATCGCGGCCGGCAAAGACTTCGCGCAGCGGCGGCAAGGCCTGACGGCGCACGGCGTTGGCCGAGCCGTTGAACAGCACCTCCACCTGCGTGTCATAGCGCTCGGCCGATTCCTCGGTCATCCAGCCGCCGGATTGGAAGTGGAAATTTTGCAGGTAATATCGCGGGCGCCTGCCGCGGGTCTGCTCGTTCAAGATCTCATTGTGGGCGTGCCGTTTGCGGCGCTCATGGATCTGCGGCAGATCCTCAAAGAACAGACGCGAACGATGCAGAAGCTCGACCAGTGAGCCGTCGTGATCGGCGGGAAGCGGGTAGATGCCGGCCTCGACATTGGCGAGATCCTGCATGAACAGCGCCGCCATATCGGCATAAAGCCGGCTGCGCTCCGGCACCGGCGCATCAGTCTTGGCGCGCGGCCGTGCCTTGGCACCCTCGCGGCGCCGCGCCGCTTCCGATAGCCGCCGCAGCGCATAGCCATGTCCGATATACCAGGCAACACGCGGCAACTGGCTCAAGCCGTAAGTGACGCGAGTGAGCAGACGGGCAGCGGGTGTCATGTCGGCAATAATATACGAAAATAATCTACGAAGCGGTCGCTCCATGCGCGGGTCGCGCGAGAGCGTCGGATCGGGGTCCGGGACGGCTAGAACAACGAAAGCTGGTCGTCCGGCGCCTTCGTCGCGTTCGCTTCCACCTGCGGCGTTGCAGCGACCGCATGCGGTGCGGGCGAAGGCGCCGGGGCTGGTGCAATCAATTCCTTGGAATCATTCGCCGTGCGGTTGACCGCGGTCGAGACCGGATAGGCTTCGAGCAGCGCCTCATCGGCCGGTTTGATCAGCGCTGCGGCGGTTTCCGCTTCTACATTGGCGCAGTCGAGCCAGACGTCGAAGGCGTCCGGCGCAACGAACACCGGCATGCGGTCATGCAAAGCCGCCAGAACGCGGTTCGCACGCGTGGTGACAATCGCGACAGTATCAAGCTCCTCGCCGTTCGGCCCGGACCAGGTCTCGCAAAGGCCGGCGAAAGCCAGCGGCGCCGGATTGCCGTCCTCATCCCGCTTCGCGCGCACGAAATAGGGCTGACGGGGGCCGCCGGCCGGCTCGCCCAATGGCCACTCATAGAACCCATTATTTGGAATGAGGCAGCGCCGCCGCCGCATGGCATTGCGGAAGGCCGGCTTGTGGAGCACCGATTCACCCCGCGCATTGATCAGAAGCGGGAAATTTTTTGGATCTTCCACCCAGGAGGGCAGAAAGCCCCAGCGCATCAATGCGAAGGAGCGTTTGCCGTCGACGAGTTGCACGATCGGAATCGGCTGGGTGGGTGCCACATTGTAGCGCGGGGGGAAATTCGGCTGTTCGGCATAGCCGAACAGTTTGCGGATCGCCGCCGGCGTCGAGATGATGACATAACGTCCGCACATCGGTAAGCACAAAGCTCAGGATTGTTCCCGATCGGCCCTGATCGGCCCTGCTTTGGATATATGCCAGATTGGACGCGGCTTTAATGAGCGATCTGTCCAAAGCGCGGACTTATCCCACGCGGCCTTATCTCGCCGTCAGCGCCGCGATCTTCCGCGGCGGCAAGGTGCTGATCGTGCGACGCGGGCGCGCTCCCGCCAAGGGCCTTTACACATTGCCCGGCGGCGCCGTCGAGCTCGGCGAAACGCTGGAGCAGGCGGTCATCCGCGAGATCCGCGAGGAAACCGCGCTCGAGATCGAGCCGATTGAACTCGTCGGGTTTCGCCAAGCGATCGTGCGCGATGCAAGCGGCCGGGTCGAGCGGCATTTCGTCATTCTGCCCTTCGCCGCCCGCTATGTTGCCGGCGAGATTGTGCTCAACGAGGAACTAGCCGAGGCACGCTGGCTTGAGCCGGACGCGCTATCCGCGCTGACGACGACCGAAGGCCTGGCGCAGATCATCAGCGCGGCCGCGGCCAAGGTTGCGGCATTGCCGTGATGCAAGGGCATGACACGCTGCCGTGCCGGCCTGCTTGCCGTCGCCACCGCGGCGCCAGTATGTTCATTGCCATGCTCCGCGTCTGTACCGCGCTTGCGTTGCTCCTGGCTGTCACCGGCGAGCCGGCGCTGGCGCAATTCTGGACGCCCTGGGGTGCGCCGCCAGCGGCACCTCGAGCATCGAAGCCACCGGCGGCGTCCCCGCCCAAGCCCGCCCCTGCGCCGGCGCAACCTTCGGTTTCCGACCAGCCGGCGCCCTATGATCATGACCTGCAACGGCTGGCTGAAATCCTTGGTGCGCTGCATTTCCTGCGCGGCATCTGCGGCAGCAACGAAGGCCAGAAGTGGCGCGATGAAGCGGAAACCCTGATCGAGGCCGAAGCACCGAGCGGCAACCGGCACGACCAGATGGTGGCAAGCTTCAACCGCGGCTACCGCGGCTTCCAGCAGAGCTATCGGACCTGCACGCCGGCGGCCGACGTTGTCATTCGGCGCTATCTGGACGAAGGCGCCAAAATCGCCCGCGATATCACCGCGCGCTACGCGAATTAGCGCATCTTCCGGAAGAGTGGGCACCGATCTTCTGTAGGAAATGCGACAAAACAAAAAACCTGGAGCCTTTTGCGATTCCGTCGAATCGGAGAACGCTGTAGGGCCAAAACCGATGAATCTGGATGACAGCCTTGATCGCACGGGAATTTGGTTGCGCCCCGCATTAACCTTTTCTCAATCTTCGCTTTCAAAAGCGCCCGGCCATGCTAACACTTGCCCCCGGGTAGGGACGCCGCCGATATGCGGCGGCGCAGTGTCGGTGATGAGAACGGCGACGCCGAATCTCGCGTCACGCGAGACATCCGAGTTCGAACAGAAGCGGCTGGCGCTCACGCACTTGCAGGACGCTTGGGCGGATGCATTTCATGATGGCGTGGATGCCGACTGCCTGGCCCAGACCTCCCTGTTCCTGGCGCTGGCCGAGCTGGTTTCAACCTACGGCGAGGAAGCGACCGCCCGGTTCTCGGACACTCTTTCCACCAAGATCCGCAACGGCGAATACTCCATCAAGCTGTCGCGGCAGTAACCCAGGGTGATCTGCTCGTTCGTTTGCGACGAGCCGCGACGTGGCGACGAGCGACAGGCACCGCTCCCAGCCCGATCATCGGCCAATACGAGCGGGCGACGGGTGCCAGTGAGCGCAAATGGCCCCTTGCGAACCGTAGCCCGCGGGCTTACGCATGCAGCGCATGAAGGCTGCCTCTCTCCCTGACCGCGGTGTGGTCAAGGTCGCCGGCGATGCCGCGCGCAATTTTCTCCACGGCCTTGTCACCGCCGATATGCTCGCGCTCAAGCCCGGGACGGCGCGCTTCTGTGCCTTGCTGACGCCGCAGGGCAAGATCATCGCCGATTTCATTGCGACCGAGGCGCCCGCGGCGGATGGCGGCGGCTTTTTTCTTGACGTTCCACGCGCCCTCGCCACCACGCTTGTGGACCGGCTCAATCTCTACAAATTGCGCGCCAAGGTCCTGATCGAGGATCTTTCCGAGGTGCTCGGCGTGGTCGCGGCCTGGGACGGCGCGACTGTGGGCAGGCCGCCGCCGGGCAAATTCGGCTTGCGTTATGCCGATCCGCGCCTGCCTGGGCTGGGGCTGCGCATCATGGTGCCGCCGCATTTGGCCGCGCAGACGGCGGCCGAGCTTGGCGCTGTGCTTGTCGAGGCCGGCGATTACGAGGCGCATCGGATTGCGCTTGGCGTGCCGCGCGGCGGCGTTGATTTCGCCTATGGCGACGCCTTTCCGCACGAGACCGACATGGACCAGTTCGGCGGCGTCGATTTCCAGAAGGGCTGCTACGTCGGCCAGGAAGTCGTGTCGCGCATAGAGCATCGCGGCACGGCACGCACGCGCGCGGTGCCGGTGCGTTACGATGGTCCCTCGCCGCAGCCCGGCGTCGCCGTGATGGGCGGCGAACGCCAGCTCGGCATATTGGGTTCCGCTATCGGCGGACACGGTGTTGCGCTGCTGCGCCTCGACCGGGTCAACGACGCGTTGGCGAACGGCGAAACGCTCATGGCCGGCGGCGTGCCGATCCGTCTCGAAAAGCCGGGCTGGGCGCGCTTTGCCTTTCCCGGTGAAACGAACAAGGCCGCCGAATGACGAGCCTCACGCCCGCCGCCGACAGCAAGGCCAGCTCTGCCGCCAACGCCGTCAAGCGCTGCCCTTGGCCCAAGGACGACGCGCTCTACATCGCCTATCACGACGAGGAGTGGGGCGTGCCGGAATATGATGACCGCGCGCTCTATGAAAAGCTCATTCTGGACGGCTTTCAGGCCGGCCTGTCGTGGATCACGATTCTGCGCAAGCGCGAGAACTTTCGCCGTGCCTTCGATAATTTCGAGCCGGAGAAGGTCGCGCGCTATCGACCGGCGAAGATCGAGCGGCTGATGCAAGATGCCGGCATTGTGCGCAACCGGGCGAAGATCGAGGGCACTGTGCTTTCGGCGCGCGCCTGGCTCGAGGTGATGGAAAAGGGTCCGGGCTTTGCCAAACTGCTCTGGGATTTCGTCGACGGCGAGCCGAAGGTGAACCGGTTTCGCAGCACCAGCCAGGTGCCGGCGGAGACCGCGGTCTCGCGCGCCATGTCGAAGGAATTGGCGCAGCGCGGCTTCAAATTCTGCGGGCCGACCATCGTTTACGCCTTCATGCAGGCCGTCGGCATGGTCAATGATCATCTGGTGACCTGTCACCGCCACGAAGCTTGCATTGCGCTCGGGCGCAGGCGCCGTGCCGGATAGAATGTCCGCGGCGCCTCTCAGAGCGACCGCACCGGACAAGGTGCGGGAAGTGAAGCGGCGCGCCCAGCCGCCTGCCCGATCCGGAATGCGCGCGTGGCAGCGTATGCTGTCCGGACGGCGGCTCGATCTGCTCGATCCCTCGCCGCTCGATATCGAGATCGAGGATATTGCGCATGGGCTGGCGCGGGTGGCGCGCTGGAACGGCCAAACCGGCGGCGCCCATATTTTTTCGGTGGCGCAACATTGTCTGCTGGTCGAGGCGTTGGCGCGCGCGCGGGCGCCGCGGCTCGACAATCGGCGGCGCCTCGCCGTGCTGCTGCACGATGCACCGGAATACGTCATCGGCGATATGATCTCGCCGTTCAAAGCCGTGATCGGCGATGCCTACAAGGTCGTCGAGCGCCGGCTGCTCGCGGCCATTCACCTGCGCTTCGGGCTTGCGGCGCAGTCGCCGCCGGACCTCGAGGCGCTGATCAAGGCCGCCGATCGGCAGGCGGCTTATTTGGAGGCGACGCGGCTCGCCGGCTTCGGCGCCGCCGAGGCGCGAAAATTCTTCGGTCGGCCGCCGATCTTCTCGGCGGCGCTGGAACGCGATTATTTAAAGCCCTGGCCGGCCGACACCGCGCAGGCGCGTTATCTTGAGCGGATCAAAAAGCTCTCTGACGCGTAGGGAACTTCACCAAGACAAGGCATAGTTACGCCGCCTGCAATGCCTATATGAAAAAGCAACAACAAGAACATCGCTTGATTCCATGATTCACGTCTGCTCACTGGCCCGCCTCCAGGAAACGGTCGAAGACACTGGCGCGCGCCATGTCGTATCGCTGATCGGCGATGAGGCGCGCGTGCTGCGACCGAACAGCATCGCGCCGGAGAATCATCTGTGGCTCTGTCTGCACGACATTTGTACGCCGCTCGACGGCTATATCATGCCGGGCGAGCAGCATGTCGCGAAGCTTCTGGATTTTGTGCGCGGCTGGGACCGCAAAGCGCCTTTGGTGGTGCATTGCTATATGGGCATCAGCCGCTCGACCGCGAGCGCCTTCGCCAGCGTCTGCGCGCTCAACCCGGACCGCGACGAGATCAGCATCGCGCAGGCGCTACGGCACGCCTCGCCGACCGCGACGCCGAATATCCGCATCGTCTCGCTTGCCGATCAGCTGCTCGGCCGGCGGGGTCGCATGATTGCCGCGATCGAAGCGATCGGCCGCGGCGTCATCACCACCGAGGCCGAGCCATTCCGGCTTGAACTCGAATGATCGCTTTTAATCATCCGTCATGGACGGACTTGGCCGGACTTGTTCCGGCCATCCACGTCTTGACGTTATGCACCAAAGACATGGATTCCCGCCATAGCCGAGCCAAGCGACGCCGTTCTTCGAAAGGCTATGCGCGGGCATGACGAAAAAGTAAAAGCGCGAGGGTGCTGAGCTACTGCGCCAGCGAGGGGCGCAGTGACGGACGCATGTTCGGGATCGGCGTCGCCTTGGCCGGCTCGGCCGAGCTGGAGATCAGCTGCGAACGCGGGTTGCGCTGGTAGAAATCGCAATAGGCGAAGCCCATGCCCGACAGCGAGCCGCGGAAGCTGCGATGATCGAGCTTCTCGACACGGAAGCAGGGCGTGAATGGCAGGCCGCTCAGATGCGCGCAGACCGAATTCGCGTCCACACGGATCGTGCCCGGCGGCAATGTCGCAAAGCGCGTCTCTCCCTGCCCGCGAATGCGAATCGTGCCGACGACCGAGCCGTCGGGAAAGATGCGACCCTGGCCGGCAGTGCCTTCGAAGCAGGTATAGGAGAACAGTTTGCCGACCACAAAAGCCCGCGCTTGTTCCGGACTTAATTCCTGGGCGGTGGCCGAGCCCGCGCCGAAGAGACCGGCGCCCATGATCGAGGCAGCAACGACACCCACGCGCACAAACATCGAAAACTCCACTCTCGACGCTTCCTCACCCGCTGCAGGCGATTCCGGAACCGCCAACGCCCGAACCCGCAGTCTGGTTCGGAATTGCGACACTAGGGCGATATTAACAAGATTTCTTAACCGACCCCTTACCATAGCGCCCTCGCATGGTCGCGCAAAGTGGTAGTCAAATCCTTTAGTGCTACCCTATTTTTACCACGATCCGGCCGCGGACTTGGCCTTCGACAATACGCCGCCCGGCGGCGATCACATCGTCAAGCCCGATCTCGCTGACCATGGCGGCAATCTTCGAGCGATCGAGATCGCGCGCAAGGCGCTGCCACGCCTGCTCCCGCAATGGCAGGGGGCACATGACGGAATCAATGCCGAGCAGCGAGACGCCGCGTAGGATGAATGGCGCCACCGTGGCCGGCAAGTCCATTCCCCCGGCGAGTCCACAGGCGGCGACGGCGCCGCCATAGCGCGTCATCGCCAGCACATTGGCGAGCGTGGTCGAGCCGACCGCGTCGATGCCGCCGGCCCAGCGCTCTTTGCCGAGCGGCCGCACCGGGCCGGTCAATTCGTTGCGCGCGATGATCTCCGACGCGCCGAGGCCTTTGAGGTAATCGGCTTCCTGCGGGCGGCCGGTGGAGGCGATCACGCTGTAGCCGAGCTTGGCAAGGAGCGCGACCGCGACCGAGCCGACGCCACCGGCCGCGCCGGTCACGACGAGCGGATCGCGCTTGGGCTCGATGCCGGCACGCTCGAGCGCCATGATTGCCAGCATCGCCGTATAGCCGGCGGTGCCGATCGCCATGGCCTCGCGCGCGCTGATGCCTGCCGGCAGCCGCACCAGCCAGTCGCCTTTGACGCGCGCGGTTTCGGCATAGGCGCCGAGATGGGTTTCGCCCAGCCCCCAGCCGTTGAGAATGACATTGTCGCCGGGCCGCCAAGCCGGATGGGTCGAGGAGACGACCGTGCCGGCCAAATCGACGCCGGCAATCATCGGGAAGCGGCGCACTACCGGTGCCTTGCCGGTGATCGCAAGACCGTCCTTATAGTTCACCGTCGAATAGTCGACGCGTACGGTAACATCACCGTCCATCAAATCTCTCTCATCGAAACCGGTCAGCTGCACCGCCTGGCCGCCGTCCGTTTTGTTGATGACGATAGCTTTGAATGTGGTCATTTGCAGCGCTCATTGACGTCGTCATGGCCGGGCTTGTCCCGGCCAGTCATGGCTTGGTGCGAGCTGGGATCAAGACTCATAAATGCGGGACCAGCGCGGATCGCAACGGCCACTGTCCTTTTCCGAACAAACCAAGCTGTCAAGGGCACAAGCTGCACGGCGCCGAAGGGTGCCCTGACAGCCTGGTTTGTTCGGCAGCCGTTGCGATCGACGGCGTGGATGCCTGGCACAAGGCCGGGCATGACGGTTGTGTTTCAGGCCGGCGCCGGCGCGAGCCGCGTCACCGGCTTCTCGACGATCGGCATGTTGATGATGGCTGAGAGAACGCCAAACAGGATCGCCAGCCACCAGACCAGATCGTAGGAGCCGGTGCGGTCGAACACGATGCCGCCGAGCCACACGCCGAGGAAGCCGCCCACCTGATGGCTGAAGAAGGCAAAGCCCGCGAGCGTCGCCAGCCAACGCGTGCCGAACATCAGCGCGATGATGCCGTTGGTCGGCGGCACCGTCGACAGCCACATGAGTCCCATGGTGGCGCCGAAGATGATGCAGGAGGTCGGCGTGACCGGAAGCGCGACGAAGGCTGCGATCGCGGCCGCGCGGATGAAATAAATGAAGGACAGCAGAAAGCGTTTCGGCATGCGGTCGCCAAGCCAGCCGGCACTGACGGAGCCGATGATGTTGAATATGCCGATCGTCGCCAGCGTCCAGCCGCCAATTTGCGCCGACAAGCCGCGATCGACCAGGTAGGCCGGCATGTGCACAGTGATGAAGGCAAGCTGAAAGCCGCAGGTGAAGAAGCCGAGCACCAGCAGCACATAGGAGCGGTGCGCGAAGGCTTCGCGCAAGGCTTGCGGCAGCGACTGCTGGACCGTGCCGTTTGCCGGTTTGCCGGTCGGCGTCACCAGCGCCATCGATAGCGGCACGACGCTGAGCGTGACCACGGCAAAAATGACCAGCGTCTGTTGCCATCCAAACGTGTCCATCAGCGCGACAGCGACCGGCGAATAAAGGAATTGGCCGAACGAGCCGGCAGCCGTGCCGAAGCCGAAGGCACGCGACCGCCAGGTCTGCGGCAGGAGCTTTGCGAAGGCCGCGAGGATCACCATGAAGGAGCTGCCGGAAAGGCCAAAGCCGATCAGCGCGCCGGCGGAGACATCGAGCGCCGGCGCGCTGGTCGCATGCGCCATCAAGGCAAGGCCGGCCGCATACATCAGCGCGCCGCCGGAGAGCACGCGCGCCGAGCCAAAGCGATCGGCGATCATGCCGGCGAACGGTTGGCCGATTCCCCACAGCAGATTCTGCAGCGCCAGCGCAAAAGCAAAGATATCGCGGCCCCAGTGATTGGCGTTCGACAACGGCGTGAGAAAGAAGCCGAGTGACGAGCGCGGCCCAAAGGACATCAGCGCAATCAGACAGCCGGAGCCGATGACAAGTGCCGGCGCCCGCCATGTCGCCGTGATCTTTGCGGTGCCGTCGATCTTCGAGGCGGTATCCAAGCTGCTGTCCAAGCTGTTATCCATGTCGCCCTGGGCCGCGAAAATAGAGATATTCGAAGGACGCCACCATAAGGGCTGGCCTGGCTTCCCCCAAACGAAAAGACGGCCCGATTCGCCGGCGCATAGCTGATCAGCGCTGGCCGAACGGGGTTTGCCATCGGCCCGATCAATGACTATGGATTTGCGCCCTTCGGTACCGGTGATATCCAGCACCATGTCGCTCCTCCGCCCCGACGCGTTTCTCTCTCCGCTTGAAATCGAAGCCGCGGTGACGCGGGCGCTCGAGGAGGATCTGGGCCGCGCCGGCGACGTCACCTCGATTGCAACCGTGCCTGAAGATGCGGCGGGTCGCGCCGTGCTGGCCGCGCGCGAACCCGGCGTGATCGCCGGCCTGCCCGTGGTCGAGGCCGCGTTCCGTCGGCTGCAGCGGGATATCGCGCTCGGCGCGCATGTGCGCGACGGCGCCGCGATTAAGGCCGGCACCAAGCTGATGACGATTTCGGGCAATGCGCGCGCCATTCTCGGCGCCGAGCGCGTGGCGCTCAACTATCTCGGCCACCTCTCCGGCATCGCGACGGCGACTGCGAATTTTGTCAAGCGTATCGCCCACACCAAGGCGCGCGTGGTCTGCACGCGCAAGACCACGCCGGGCCTTCGTGCGCTGGAGAAATATGCGGTGCGCTGCGGCGGCGGTCACAATCACCGCTTCGGGCTCGATGATGCGATCCTGATCAAGGACAATCACATTGCGGTGGCCGGCGGCATCACGGCAGTGCTCAAGCGCGCGCAGGCGGCGGCCGGGCACCTCGTCAAGATCGAGATCGAAGTCGACTCGCTCGAGCAGCTGCAGGAAGTGCTCGACGTCGGCATTGCCGACGTGGTCATGATCGACAATTTCGATCTCGACTCGATGCGCAAGGCCGTCGCCATGGTGGCGGGGCGGCTGGCCATCGAGGCTTCGGGCGGCATCACGCTCGAAACCGCGGCGGCAATCGCCGAAACCGGCGTCGATTACTTGTCCTCAGGCGCGCTGACGCACTCGGTGCAGAATCTCGACGTCGGGCTCGACATCGAGATGTAAAACTCTCGACCTTCAGGATCCGCAGAGTCCGCATCGATCCTGCATTTATGAGTTTTGACCTTAGAGCTTCGCCGTGGACGCGCTCTTGTCGGCCGAGGGTGTCGGCGCAGCCGCGGCTTCCGGGCCCTTGATGCTTGCTTCGGATGCAGCGGGATTCGGCTGCGGATTCTCGCTCAGCACTTCAGGATCGGGCCGCAAATAATCCGCCCTGGGCGGCGCCATGCTCGCCGTCGTGGCCGGCGCATTGGGACTCCAATCCGGCTCCTCGCTCCAGTTACGCGGCCGATAGAATGTGTGCACGCCCAGATGATAGAGCCGCGTCATCTCGTGCACCCAGCTCGGATGCACCCAGTAGGCGTGGTAATGCGTGGCGTGGCCGACCTCGGCGAGCCAGATCTTGCCGTCCAGCATGTCGCGCGCAATGCGCTTGGCCTGCTCCCACATGTCCGGCTCGTCGATCTTGTTGAGATCCTTGCCCTCGCAGGCGAAGGTGAATTGGCAGGCGAGATGCCGATGCGCGTTCTGGTAGACGACGCCGCAGACGTCGTGCGGATAATAGCCGGAGAACACGCGGTTCATCACTACCTGCGCTACTGCTTCCTGGCCCTTCAGCACCTCGCCGCGCGCTTCGAAATAGACGGCGTCGGCCAGGCATTTTTCGGCCTCCGCGCGCGGCTTACCGGTGAGCCCGAGCCGCTGCGCCGGGGTAAGCACCCGGCTCTGGTCCTTGCCGGCGAAAGTCTCCTGCCCGCCATAGTCGTCATTCGGATTGTCGGTGCTTTCGAGCGCAGCCAATTTGATGTTTGTGTCCGGCGGCGAGACCAGGATCGGCTCGGCGCCCGGCGCCCAGCTTTGCAGTCCGGTGGGCGCGCCCATCACGCCGGCTCCGAAATAGATTTGCGCGCTGCGATCGACGCCGCCGTCGATGAAGGACGCTTCGTAGCTGGATTGAGCGACGGTCATTTCACCGGGCGCGGGAAGCTCCGGCGGCCTGTCGGCGATCACAGTATCCGCCGCATCACCGTCGCCTCGCGCATTGCTGCGGTCCGGTGGCGCGAATGCGTGCTTTGTCACGACGTTGGCGGCTTCGTTCTGGTGCTGCACCGCCGGCGTCGGTACCGCCGAAGCGGCATTGGCGTTCTCCGGCGCAGCAGCCGCGGTGGCGTGCGACACGGTCGAGACGACATTGCCGGCATCGGGAGCGGCGGCGCTTGCAACATCAGGATGCGCATCGGGATCGGCCGCGCGAGCCGCCATCGCAACGGCGGATGCATCCTTGCCTTCAACGTGCTGCTCGATCGGCGCGGGCTGCGACGCGGCTACTGGCGCAACGGACGTTGCGGGCCCAACCGGCGGCACCGCGACCGGCGGACTGATCGGCTGCGGTGGCGAAAGCGCCGCAGCTGCTGCCGTGGTCGGCACGACGTCTGCGGCCGGCAAGCGGTCGGTCTTATGCGTGCGATTGATCGTCGGGTATTCGACTTGCCGTGACGCGTGCGCGGTAAGCGCTTCGTCGACCTTCCAGGCATAGGCGTCAAGCGAGCGCGGATCGACATTGACGTTCTGAAAGACCGGCTCCGGGATCATCGTTCCGATCGGGCGCGTGAAATTGAACGCCGCCCTTTCGATGCTGCCGAGCGGCGAGAAGATCAGATGCTCGTGATAGCTTGCAAAGACGCTCGGCCGATGCGCAATGAGCGCAGCAAAATCCTGATAGCCGACCGAGGTTGGCATCAGCGCCGCACAGCATGCGCTGAGCCAGAAGCGCGCCGAATACGAAGCGCGCACCACCCGAACACGCGACGCCACAAATACCCCCACGCCCACCCGCACGCCGACGCAACACGTACTCGGTAAAGGAAACGCCACCGCAGTGGCGCGAATGCGACAGCGCAATTTATTGTCGAGTTAACGTTGCGAAGGAGTTAACCGCGCGAGCGTGCGGATATGCCCATTCGGCGCCCGCAACTTATGTTCTATGCACGACGTTGTGCGGTAAGGCCGAGCGCAGAACATATCGCGGCGATCACATCAAAATTACGAAGCGAAAGCGTGCGCTCGCGCGCGTTCCGACACCGCGACGCCGCGCCATTCGATTTTGGATTTGTTAACTACGAAATGCGCTGCTCACGCCGTGCCGCTCGAGCTCTTGCCGAGCGCCGCTTGCGCGGCGGCGAGCCGCGCGATCGGCACGCGAAACGGCGAGCACGAGACATAGTCGAGCTTGACCTCGTGGCAGAACTCAACCGAGGCCGGATCGCCGCCGTGCTCGCCGCAAATGCCGAGCTTCAGCTTCTGACGCGCCTTGCGGCCGCGCTCGGTGGCGATGCGCATCAGCTCGCCGACGCCGTCGCGATCGATCGACACAAACGGGTCGGACGGCAGGATGCCCTTTGCCGTGTAGGTACTCAAGAAGCTCCCCGCGTCGTCGCGGCTGATGCCAAAGGTGGTTTGCGTCAGGTCGTTGGTGCCGAACGAAAAGAACTCCGCCGTTTCGGCGATCTCATCGGCTTTGAGCGCCGCACGCGGCAATTCGATCATGGTGCCGACCTGATAATGGAGCTTGCTTCTGGTCTCCTGCGCAACCTTCTCCGCCGTGGCGTCGATGCGCTCCTTGATCAGGTCGAGCTCGGCCTTGGTGGCGATGAGCGGCACCATGATCTCCGGCACCACCGGCTTGCCGGTGGCACGCGCGGCTTCGACCGCCGCCTCGAAAATGGCCCGCGCCTGCATCTCGGCGATTTCCGGGTAGGCGATCGCCAGCCGGCAGCCGCGGAAGCCGAGCATCGGGTTGAATTCGCTCAGTTCGCGCGCCCGGTCGGCCAGCTTTTGCGGATCGGCGTCCATCGCGGCCGCCACTTCGGCGATTTCCTGTTCGGTATGCGGCAGAAATTCATGCAGCGGCGGATCGAGCAGCCTGATGGTCACCGGCAGCCCAGCCATGATCTTGAACAGTTCGACGAAGTCGGCGCGCTGCATCGGCAGAAGCTTTGCCAGAGCGGCCCGGCGCGCTTTCTCTTCGCCGGCGAGAATCATTTCGCGCACGGCGCGGATGCGGTCTTCGTCGAAGAACATGTGCTCGGTGCGGCATAGCCCGATGCCTTCGGCGCCGAACTTGATGGCGGCGCGCGCATCCGCCGGTGTGTCGGCATTGGCGCGTACCTTGAGCTTGCGCACCTGGTCGGCCCATTTCATCACGGTTGCGAATTCGCCGGCCAGCGCCGGCTCGAGCATTGGTACCTTGCCGGCGAGCACCTGGCCGGTCGAGCCGTCGATGGTGAGCGTGTCGCCTTTCTTGAGCGTCATCCCGCCGGCGGTCAGCGTCTGCGTGCGATAATCGACGCGCAGCGTGCCGGCGCCGGACACGCAGGGTTTGCCCATGCCGCGCGCCACCACCGCGGCATGCGAGGTCATGCCGCCGCGCGTGGTCAAGATGCCTTCGGCGGCATGCATGCCGTGAATGTCTTCCGGCGACGTCTCGATGCGGACCAGGATCACTTTGTGACCCTGCGCCTTGAGTGTCTCGGCTTCTTCCGAAGAGAACACGATCTCGCCGCAGGCCGCGCCGGGCGATGCCGGCAGGCCATTGCCGATCACCTTGCGTTCGGCATTGGGATCGATGGTCGGATGCAGCAATTGATCAAGCGCCGCGGGATCGATACGCGCCACCGCCTCTTCTTTGCTGATCAGTTTCTCCCGCGCGAGATCGACGGCGATGCGCAAAGCGGCCTGCGCGGTGCGCTTGCCGTTGCGCGTCTGCAGCATCCACAGCTTGCCCTGCTCGACGGTAAATTCGAGGTCCTGCATGTCGCGGTAATGCCGCTCCAGCACGCCATGAATGCGCTTGAGCTCGGCAAAGGCTTCCGGCAGCGCCCGCTCCATTGACGGCTTGTCGGAGCCGGATTCCTTGCGCGCGGCCTCGGTGATTTCCTGCGGCGTGCGGATGCCGGCGACAACGTCCTCGCCCTGCGCGTTGATCAAAAACTCGCCGTAGAGCTTTTTCTCGCCGGTCGAGGGATTGCGCGTAAATGCAACGCCGGTCGCGGACGTCTCGCCCATATTGCCGAATACCATGGCCTGCACATTGACCGCAGTGCCCCAGCTTTCCGGAATATTGTGCAGGCGGCGATAGGTGATGGCGCGCTGGTTCATCCACGAGCCGAATACCGCACCGATCGCACCCCACAATTGCGCATGCGGGTCCTGCGGGAAAGGCTTGCCGCTCTCCTCTTCCACCCGTCGCTTGTAGCGCTCGACCAGCTGCTCGAGATCATCGGCGTTCAGCTCGGTGTCAAGCGCATAGCCGTTACGCTCCTTCTGATCGTCGAGAATTTCTTCAAAGTGCTGGTGATCGATGCCGAGCACCACGTCGGAATACATGGTAATGAAGCGCCGATAGCTGTCGAGCGCAAAACGCCGGTCACCGGATTTGGCGGCAAGCGCTTCGACCGTGCTATCGTTGAGCCCGAGATTGAGCACGGTATCCATCATGCCCGGCATCGAAGCGCGCGCTCCCGAGCGCACCGAGACGAGGAGCGGATTCTCCGCATCGCCAAATTTTTTGCCGGTGATGCGGCCGACTTCGGCCAGCGCCGCCTCGACCTGCGGCTTGAGGTCCGCCGGATAAGTCTTGCCGTGCTCGTAGTAGTAGGTGCAGACCTCTGTGGTGATGGTGAAGCCGGGCGGCACCGGCAGACCGAGATGCGCCATTTCAGCGAGCCCGGCGCCCTTGCCGCCAAGCAGATTGCGCATCGTGGCGCGCCCTTCCGCCTTGCCGCCGCCAAAGGCATAGACCCATTTGCCTTTCTTCGACGCAGCCGCTGCCGGCGCCGCCTTGCGCACGGGCTTTGCGGATCCACTCGGCTTGCGCGCCCTCGCAACGCGCGGCTTTTTAACGCTCGCGGCGCGAGCCTGCGACTTTTTCACGGATTGGCGGGAGGTCTTTGAAAGCGTTCTGGCCATGAGGATCTTCAGCAACAGCGTCTTGGATGATGCGGTGTTGTTACCATGGGCCGCCTGCGGCCGAGGCAGTTTGCCGCCTCGCTAGTGGACGAAGTGGTAGATGCCATTGAGCCCGGTCAAACCGACAATAATGAGGTAGACCGCAACGATCAGGTTTAAGAGCCGCGGAATGATGAGGATCAGAATGCCGGCGATGAGCGCAACCAGCGGTGTGATATGGGCAGCGGTGATGACCATGATTTTGTCCTCGGATGTCTTGTCACGAAATGCAATTGGAGAAAGCGGCGGGGAAGGCGATATATTCTAAACGCCTGAACCGCCGTTCGGTTCTAGCATGGAGTGTCGCATTATGAACGCGTCATGGCCGGGCCTTTCCCGGCCATCCACGTCTTTATGGCGGACCGCAGCGGCGTGGACGCCGGCACCATTGGCGCGCGAAGCGATGCTGTTCTTCGAACGGCTGTGGCCGGGGGCGACGGCATTGCCTAGCCCTCGATCTTGGAAAAATCCGCGACGGCGCGTGTCGCGGCGCGGATTTCGTTGAGCAGTCTTAAGCGATTTTCGCGCAAGCCTTTGTCGCCAACATTCACCGTCACCTTGTCGAAGAAGGCGTCCACGCTCGGACGCAGCTTCGCCATGGCGCGCATGGCGGCTTCGAAATCTTCTTTTTCGACGGCGCGCGTGGCCTCGGTTTTTGCGGTGTCGATCGCCGCCGCGAGCGCCTTTTCTTCAGGCAGGCTGTAGCGCTTCGGATCGGGCGCGCCGGTATATTCGCGCGCGTCCTTTTTCTCTTCGATGCGAATGATGCTGGTGGCGCGCTTGTAGCCGGCGAGCAGGTTCTTGCCGTCTTCGGTGTCGAGGAATTTTCCCAGTGCCTCGACGCGGCGGACGATGAGGAGAAGATCGTCCTGGCCTTCGAGTGCAAAGACCGCATCGACAAGATCGTGGCGCGCACCTTGGTCGCGGAGCTGGACCTTGAGGCGATCGGCGAAGAAGGAAAGGAGATCAGTCACCGCCTTCTGCCGATATTCAACAGCATAAAACGGATCACCAATTCCCCCGCCCAATTGATGGAGATAGTCGAAAACCTGTCGGCCAAACGCGCTTAGTCGGAGCCTAATCTTGTTGTCAACGATCAGTCGAATGACGCCCAGCGCGGCCCGGCGAAGAGCATAGGGGTCTTTTGATCCAGTGGGCCGTTCGTCGATCGACCAGAAACAAGCTAAGGTATCCAGCTTATCAGCGAGCGCGACCGCAATCGAGACCGGCTCGCTCGGCACGACATCGTCCGGACCCTTCGGCCTGTAATGATCCTCGATCGCATGCGCGACGGCTTCGTCCTCGCCCTGCGCCTGCGCGTAATATTTGCCCATGAGGCCTTGCAGCTCGGGGAATTCGCCGACGACCTCGGTGAGCAGATCGGCCTTGCACAGCCGCGCCGCGCGCCTGGCTTTTGCGACATCGGCGCCGACCAGCGGCGCTAGCTCTGAGGCCAATCGCTCAATCCTCTCAATGCGCTCGGCCTGCGAGCCCAACTTCTCGTGGAAAATGATGTGGTGAAATTTCGCCAGCCGATCCTCAAGCTTCGTCTTTAAATCGGTTTCGTAGAAGAATTTCGCATCAGTGAGCCGGGCGCGGATGACGCGCTCATTGCCGGCGATGATGGCTTTGCCGCCGTCCTCGGCTTCAAGGTTGGAGACGAGCAAAAACTTGTTCACCAATTTCGCGTGCGGGCCGTCGCGCAGCACGAAGCATTTTTGATTGTTGCGGATGGTGGCGCGGATCACCTCGTCCGGAATGCGCAGGAATTGCGCGTCGAAGGAACCCATCAGCACCACCGGCCATTCGACCAGGCCGGCGACCTCGTCGAGCAGGCCCTCGTCTTCGATCAGTTCGAGCCCTTGCGCGAAGGCGAGCTGCTTGGCTTCGGTGAGAATGATGCTTTTGCGTCGCCCTCGATCCAGCACGACCTTGGCGTGATCGAGCTTGTGCTGATAGTCGGCAAACCGGCGCACCGTGAACGGCTGCGGCGCGAGAAAGCGATGACCGCGCGTCTGATTGCCGGCGGCGATGCCGTCGAGCGCAAACGGCACGATATCCGGCTCCTCGGTCTCCGGGCCGAAGGTTGCGATGATCGAATGCAACGGCCGCACCCAGTTGAGCGCGCCGGGCTGGCGCGACGACGCGCCCCACCGCATCGATTTCGGCCACGGAAAGCTTTTGATCACCTCGGGCAGTATCTCGGCAATGACGTCAAGCGCGGGGCGGCCCGGCCTCTCGATCACCGCGATGTAAAAATCGCCCTTTTGGTCAGGCTGTACCCTGGCTTCGCTGATCGATCTCAAGCCCGCAGCCTTCACGAAGCCGGCGATCGCATTCTCCGCCGCGCCGACGCGTGGGCCTTTCTTCTCCTCGCGCAGATCGGGCTGGCGCACCGGGACGCCGTGCACCGAGAGCGTCAGCCGCCGCGGCGTCACAAAGGCCTTGGCGCCCTCATAGACCAGGCCGGCATCAACCAGCCGGTCGGTCACAGCTCTCCGCAGATCCTCGGCCGCCCGCGCCTGCATGCGCGCCGGAATTTCCTCGGAGAACAGTTCGAGCAGCAGTTCGGGCATGGTCGCTTTCTCTCACCCTCCTCTTGTCCGGAGGGCAAAAGGCTAGAGGGCCTTATGACTCCCGTCGCACATCGGCTTCTTGCCGGAGCGCTTGCAGGCGCAGAACCACGCTTCCTCGGCGACGGCGGGCTTGTATTCGACCGGCGCGAAGCTTGTGCCTTTGTGGGAGCCGTCGCAGAACGGCTGCGACTTGGAGCGCCCGCAGGCACACCACCAATAGATCTTGCCGGCCTCAAGCTGAACGGGAATCGGCCTGCGCCCCCCGATCTCAGGCATCTCGCTCATTTGCTCCTCCGCCTCCGTTGATGTCACTCACAATTTCACGCACCACGTCGCTCACCCGGGCCTGCGCCTCGATCTGTCGAGCTGCCCGCACTCACACGCCTCTGCCGCCTTCGGTGGCAAGCCAAGCTTCGCCGCAGGCTTTGGCTAATTCGCGCACGCGCAAAATATAGCTCTGCCGTTCGGTGACCGAGATCACGCCGCGTGCATCGAGCAGGTTGAAGACGTGGCTTGCCTTGATGCACTGATCGTAGGCTGGCAGCGCCATCAAATGGCGGCCGCGATTGCTGCCGCCACGGCTACTCCAGCCGGCTTCCAGATATTTCCGGCAGGCGGCTTCCGCCATGCGGAACTGCTCGAACAGCATATCGGTATCGGCGGCCTCAAAATTGTGTCGCGAATATTCCTGCTCCGCCTGCAAGAAGACGTCGCCATAGGTCACTTTCTGCACGCCGTCACGGCCGTTGAAGTTGAGCTCGAAGACATTCGCGACGCCCTGCACATACATGGCGAGCCGCTCGAGCCCATAGGTCAGCTCGCCGGCGACCGGCGCGCATTCGAAGCCCGCGACCTGCTGAAAATAGGTGAACTGCGACACTTCCATGCCGTCGCACCAGCATTCCCAGCCAAGCCCCCAGGCGCCGAGCGTCGGGCTCTCCCAATCGTCCTCGACAAAGCGGATGTCGTGGATTTTCGGATCGATGCCGATGGCATAGAGCGATTTCAGGTAGAGGTCTTGCAGATCGTCCGGCGACGGCTTGAGGATCACCTGAAACTGATAATAGTGCTGCAGCCGGTTTGGGTTCTCGCCATAGCGGCCGTCCTTCGGCCGGCGCGACGGCTGCACATAGGCGGCGTTCCAGGATTTCGGCCCGAGCGCGCGCAGGGTCGTCGCCGGATGAAATGTGCCGGCGCCAACCTCCATGTCGTAGGGCTGCAGAATGACGCAGCCCCAATCCGCCCAATAGCGCTGCAAAGCCAGGATCAGCCCCTGGAACGAGCGATCCGGGCGCATGTGCGGCGGCAGATCGGCGACGGTTTGGCTCATGCCTTGGTTCATGCCCTGAGTCACGCGGCGAGTGTGTTGGTGGAAGGCGCGGGCAAGGTCAAGTCCGGGGGCTTGTGGCGGCGCGCCTCCTAGGCTAAGCGCCGTCGGTACCGGTGGGCGCGGGCTTCGCCGTCCGGGCCATGGGGAGGGAAACGGTGCGGAAGATTCTGAGCGCGATTTCACGCGCGTGCCTGGCAATTTGCGCGGCCGTGCCGCTGAGCGGGGTAGGCCCGGCGCAGGCCGACGATTTTCCGAGCCGACCGATCCATATCGTGATTGCTTTTCCGCCCGGCGGGCCGACCGATTTCGTCGGCCGCGTCGTCGCGGAGAAGATGAAGGCCGTGCTCGGCCAGCCGGTCATCATCGACAACAAGCCCGGCGCCAACGGCACGCTCGGCGGCGAATTCGTCGCCAAATCCGATCCTGACGGCTATACGCTGTTCCTGACCACGGCCGGGGCGGTGACGGTGTCGCCGCATATCATGGCCGATCTGCATTACGATTCGCTCCGCGACTTTGCGCCGGTGGCGCTCGTCACCAAAGTCACCGAAGTGCTGGTGGTGACGCCGAAGTCCGGCATCAAGACCGCGAAAGAACTCGTCGCGCTCGCCAAAGCCAAGCCCGGCACCATCCCGTTCGCTTCCACCGGAATCGGCTCGCCGCCGCATCTGGCGCAGGAACTGCTTGATGCGTCGGCCGGCGTGCAATTCCTGCACGTGCCCTATCGCGGCGCCGCGCCGGCGCTCACCGACCTTCTGGCCGGCCAAGTCGAAGTGCTCTCGGCCGACGTTCCCGTGCTGATCGCGCAGATCAAATCGGGCAATCTGGTGGCCGTCGGCGCCGCCGGCGAGAAACGCGACGCCATCCTGCCGGACGTGCCGACGCTCGCCGAACAGGGCTATCCCAACACCGATGCATCGAACTGGTACGGCCTCTTGGCGCCGGCCAAGACGCCGCGGACGGCGATTGAGAAGATCAATGCCGCCGTGAACGCGGCACTCAACGATCCCGCCACGCGCGACAAGCTGGTTCAGACCGGCGCGACGCCAGTCGGGGGCACGCCGGAGAGCTTTGGCGCCTTCATGAAGGCCGAATATGAAAAATGGGGCCGCGTCGTGAAGGAGCGCAACATCAGGGATACGGGGCAGTAGCTTCCACTCCCCGCTCGTCCCCGCGGAAGCTGAACCCATCTCTGCGGCCTGAGCCCTCTGGATTCCCGCTTCCGCGGGAATCAGCGGAAGAAAATTCAACCCGGCCGGTATTCGCCGGTCTTTGGATCGGGCTTCAATTTCGGCAAGTTGTTGCGGTCGAGCGGCTCGGCACCGGCTCCGGCACGCACGTTCTCGAGCTCGGCATTCACGCGCTGCACCTCCTTGGCGCACCAGCGCACCACGGCGGCCGCTCCAATGGCCGCGAGCGCAAAAGCAATGACCGGCGGCATTGCTGTTCTCCCGACTGGATGCGAACTATAGCCCGAAACGCGCCCAGATCGCACGCGCCTCGAGCGCCGAGATCAGGTCCTCAGCAAGACCTCCTTGAAGTCCGAAGCCCGCATGCAGCGGCATCCCGACCATGGCGCTGTGCCCGACGCCGTAAATGCGGCGGCCCAACAAGCCGCGCTCGGCGCTGATCAGGGGAGTAACAACCCTATCGCCAAATCGTTCGCGTAGCACGGTCCGCAAATCTCCAATGGCGTCGATCAGCCCGAGTTCCAGCGCCCGGCGTCCGGTCCAATATTCGCCGGAAAATAAGTCGCTTTCCGGGCCATTGAGCTTGCCGCCGCGTCGCGATTTCACCAGCGCAATGAAGTCCTCGTGGATGCCGCGCTGCAGCGTTTTCAAACGTTCGACATCATCCGGATTTTCCGGCAGGAACGGATCGAGCATCGCCTTGTGCTCGCCCGATGTATAGAGCCGCCGCTCGATGCCGATCTTGCCGATCAGCTTGTCGAAGCCGAAGGAGCCGCCGACCACGCCGATCGAGCCGACGATCGAATGCGGATCAGCGATGATCTCGTCGGCGGCGCACGCGATCATATAGCCGCCCGAGGCGCCGGCATCCTCGACGAAGCCGATGACATGGCGCTTGTACTCAGCGGCCAATTCGCGGATGCGGCGGAAGATCAGGTGCGATTGTACCGGCGAACCGCCCGGCGAATTGATGGATAGCGCGACGGCCGGCGCATTCTTGATGGCGAAGGCGCGGTCGAGCGTGCGCGCGATGCCGGCGAGGGTGAGACCCGGGCGCAGCGGGGTCGAGAAGCCAATGATTCCGGTGAGGCGCACCACCGGCACCACCGGGCGGTCGCGGCGAAACCGCTGGGGAACGAACCGCAGCATCGCGCGAAGGGCGTGGTCGGCGGCGTCGCGGACGCGTTCCCCGATCCAAGGATTCCGATCCGGGTTCCGCGCTGGTTCGCTTGCTGGCTCACTCACCGGCTCACTCATAAAACGTCAAATAGGACGGGTCCCCTTAACGCTCAAGTAACCGTTTTTTAATGTTTGGAACGCTTCTTGCTTGAGGCTGATGTGCAGAAAAAAGGCAGAGGCCAATAGATGGTGAAAATCTACTTCCTCCTGATGCTCATCAGCATATTTGTCGGGCTTTCCTACAGGCCGATTCGGATCGAGGCCAAGCAACGCACGGCGGTGCCGCCTGAATCTCTGCCAGCCTAATGCGCAAGTCTGAGCAAATTCAAAGCAGGCAGCATTCCCATAGCCACATTCATTCCCATAGCCGCATTCATTTTTGAAACTGACATTCCGCCTAGCTCGCGGTCTATGCCGGTATCGTGCATCCGTTTCGTGCACCGGAGCGGTCGCGTTCAAAACCCGCGTTCAAGCCCGCGCGAGCGATAGAGCGGCGCCGTCGCGCAGCACGGCTTCGGCTTGCGCCGTCGGCTTGCCCGTGGCGTCGGCAAGCAACAAGCCAGGACGCAGCGTGAGCGCGCCGCCGCCGCCTTTGCGGGCGCTCGCAATGATGCGAATGGCGGAGGCATCCGGCTTGCCGTGAATCGGCAGAACGCTCGTCGCGCCCAGGCCCGGCGCCAGCGCTGCAAGCACGTCGGCCAATCCGTCCGCGCGCCAGATCAAGGTTATCGCTCCTCCTGGGCGCAGAAGCCGCTCGGCTGCACTGAGCCACTGCACGAGCGTCGCCGCGTCGGCGTCATGTGCCAAGCGCCGGCCGCGATCGGGCGACGGATTCCTTGACAGGTTGAACGGCGGATTCATCAGCACATGATCGGTCGCGGCGGCGTCCAATCCGACGGCCGCAAATGCATCGGCGGGCGCAGTGACGTCCAGGCAAACGACGCGTACCCGATCAGCAAGTCCATTGTGCTTGGCATTATCGCAGGCGAGCGCGGCCAAAGTCGGATCGAGCTCGACGAGCGTCACATCAAGCCCGGCGACGCGGTGCGCGAGCGCAAGCCCGGCAGCACCGACGCCGGCGCCAAGCTCGACCGCGCGCTCGCCGCAATGCGCGGCGACTGCGGCGGCCAACAGGATCGCATCATGGCCGAAGCGATGGCCGCGCCGCGGCTGACGCAGCACGAGCCTGCCGCCGAGGATGGCGTCCTCGGTGACGTCCGCGTCTGCAGGTGGCATCTCGGTCGACATTCGCGGCGCCATGGCTCCGACAATTCAGAGGAAGCCGTAATGCCTCGATTGGGAGCGGGCAAATCGGCTTGTCCTAGTCGACGTAAGGCCGCAGTTCGTGGCCGAAGCCGGCCTCCACGAGCAGCTTTCGCGCCTGCGCTACCTGCGCCTCGCTGACCAGGATGCGGCGCGGGAAAATGCCGATCGAGCCTTCCAGCACACTGATATTGCGGTCGACCACCAGGTGCTCGATTCGCGCGCCATTGAGCAGCGCCTCGATCGCGGTGATCAGCACCGCATCGTTCGTCCGCACGAGCTCGCGCATGGTCAGATCCGCCGCCGTTCCTCGCCCGGCGCGCGCAGCGCCAGATATGCGATCAGCTTAGCCTCGCGCCGCCCGCGCGTCACTGTGTCGAGGATAAGGCCCACGGCGAGCGACAGAAAAGCAAGTAACATCAGTCCGGTGGAGAGGACCGCCGTAGGCAGGCGCGGCACCAGCCCTTCCTGCACATAAGTGATGAAGATCGGGATGGCGAGGCCGATCGCCATGATGGCGAAGGCAAGGCCCAGCGAGCCGAACAGCGACAGCGGCCGCTCGGCGCGATAGAGCTTGAGCACGGTCCAGAGAATGCGAAAGCCGTCCTGCCAGGTCGAGAGCTTCGAGGCGGAGCCGGCGGGGCGCGAATAATAGGGCGTGGCGACTTCGCCGACCGGCAGTTCGAGCTCGAGTGCATGCACAGTCAACTCGGTCTCGATCTCGAAGCCGCCGGAGAGGATCGGAAAAGATTTTACGAAGCGCCGCGAGAACACGCGATAGCCGGAGAGGATGTCGGTGAAGGCCCGTCCGAAAATATGCGCGACAAAGCCGGTGAGCAGCCGATTGCCGGTGCGGTGGCCGAGCCGGTAGGCGCCCTCGTCCTGATCCACGCGGGTGGCGACCACCATGTCGAGGCGCTCCTCGACAAGCTTGTCGATCATCGGGGCGGCGCTCGGCGCGTCATAGGTCGCGTCGCCGTCGACCAGGACGTAGACATCGGCTTCGATGTCGTTGAACATGCGCCGCACCACATGGCCCTTGCCTTGATGGGTCTCACGCCGCACCACGGCGCCAGCGGTCTTTGCCGCGGCGGCCGTGCCATCACTGGAGTTGTTGTCATAAACATAGACGGTCGCGCCGGGCAGCGCTGCGCGGAAATCGCCCACCACTTTGGCGATGGCGCGCTCCTCATTGTAGCAGGGCACCAGAACCGCCACATCAAGGCGGCTTTGCGTCATGCGTTCGGCGACAAGATCGTTGCTCGACATTTTCCTCGTTGCCCTCCCCGCTCGCGAACTTGAATAACGTGGCCTGAATGCCGCACGTCGCTGTCGCTGATGCACGCGCGAACATTCAGCCTGCGCGGCGTCATATTTGCGATGCACTTGCCGCCTCACCATAGCGTTTCTATGCTCCCGCGTCCTGTAATGTGATGGATTTCGAACAGAAGAATATTGGAGAAAACTCAAGTGGCAGTTGTCGTCCCGTTTGAAGACCCGCGCGCGCCCTCAATCGACCCTCTGGTCGAGTTGCTTGCACCCGACATGGAACGCGTCAACGCGACTATCATCGCGCGCACCGGCTCCCAGGTGACGATGATTCCCGAAGTCGCCAACCACCTCATCTCGTCCGGCGGCAAGCGGCTGCGGCCGATGCTGACACTCGCGCTGGCACGGCTCACCGGCTATTCCGGCGAAGGCCACATCAAGCTCGCCGCCGCCGTCGAATTCATGCATACCGCGACGCTGCTGCACGACGACGTGGTGGACGAAAGCGAATTGCGGCGCGGCCGGCTCGCGGCACGCATGCTGTGGGGCAACGAGGCGAGCGTGCTGGTCGGCGATTTTTTGCTCGGTCAGGCGTTCAAGATGATGGTCGAGGTCGGCAGCCTCAAGGCGCTGGAGATTCTCTCCTCGGCAGCCTCGGTGATTGCCGAAGGCGAAGTGATGCAGCTCGCCGCCGCCAAGAACACGGCGACCACGGAAGATGAATATATCGCGGTCATTCGCGCCAAGACCGCCGAGCTGTTTGCCGCGGCCTGTGAGGTCGGACCGGCTTTAACGGCACGGCAGAAGGCCGAACAGGCGGCGAGCCGCTCCTTCGGCATGAATCTCGGCATCGCCTTTCAGCTGATTGATGACGTGCTCGACTATGGCGGTGCGGCGGCGCATCTCGGCAAGAATGTCGGCGACGACTTTCGCGAGGGCAAGATCACGCTGCCCGTAGTGCTCGCCTTCCGCCGCGGCAGCGATGCCGAGCGCGAGTTCTGGCGGCGCACGCTCGAGCGTGGCGAAACGACAGACGCCGATCTCGATCATGCCATCGGGCTCATGGTGCGGCATCGTGCGCTCGAGGACACGGTCGGGCGTGCGCGTCACTATGGCGCGATCGCCCGCGACGCGCTGGCACTGTTTCCGGATTCAGCGATGAAGGCGGCTTTGGTCGAGACCGTCGATTTCTGTATTGCACGCACGCACTGAATTGCACGCACGCACTGAGCGGCGTTATTTCGAACCCGTTGGCTCGGCGGCGGAAAACGAGCCGAAGCGTTTTCCGATTCGATGGAATCGAAAAACGCTCCGGGTTTTTGTTTTGTCGCATTCTTTTGCAGAAAGCCGGTACCCACTTTTGCGGAAAATGCTCTTAAGCTCCGCTCCCCAGCACGCAGGCTTGCACCCACCAGTTCGGATTTTTGGCACGCAGAATTTTTGCCGCTGTTTCCGCTTCAGCGGCGGTGGAGAATAAGCCAAAGCATGTGGCGCCCGAGCCCGACATGCGCGCGATCTGGCAGCCGGCGAAGGCCCGCAAGGTCGTGAGTACTTCGGCAATTACCGGCTGCAGCATGATGGCGGGCCGTTCAAGATCGTTCTGCTCGTTCTTGAGAATACCCAGCAATTGGTCGGCGCTTTCAAGCTTCGCGACGGCCGCGAGATCGAAGGGTGCGGTCGCGTTGCCGGGCGACCAGCCGGCAAAAACGGATTTGGTGGCCAGCGCGACGCCCGGATTGACCAGCACGGCGGACAGCGGCGGCAGCACAAGTGGCTCGGAAAGCTTCTCGCCGATGCCGCGCATCAGCCGCGGCCGCGGATCGAGGCAGACCGGCACATCGGCGCCGGTGGCCCGCGCCGCCTCATAGAGCTGCGGATGGTCGGGCGCGAGCCGGTTCGCCCGCGCAATCAGCCGTAGCGCGGCAGCCGCATCGGCCGAGCCGCCGCCAAGCCCGGCCGCAACCGGCAGGTTCTTCTCGAGGTGGAACGCGCCGAGCGTCACTGCGGGAAGCCGCGTGGCGAGTTCCCGCGCCGCCTTGAGCACGAGATTGTCAGTGCCATTGCCCGCCTGCATCGCGGTTGCGCCGCCCAGCGTGAGCGCGAGCCTGTCGCCCGGCGTGAAGCTCAGCCGGTCGCCGCAATCGGCAAAAGCGACAAGGCTCTCCAGCTCGTGATAGCCGTCGGCGCGGCGCAACAGCACCCGCAGCGTCAGATTCACTTTCGCCGGCGCGTTCGAGACAAGCGGACGAGGCAAGCTTAACCGCCGTTGCCGGGCTTCTTGGCCTTCTCAGCGTCGGCCGCGGAATTCGACTTGTCGGCCTCTGCCGCCGGAGCGGCAGGCTTGCCCGCGTCGGCTGCCGACGACGTGTCGGGCGGCAGCCCGTCCTTCAGTTTGGCCTCGATCTTCGGCAAGTCTTCCGGCTCGGGCTTGAGGTCCTTGGCATGCGACCACTGGAAGTGCGCTTCCAGGGTCCGGCCGACCCGCCAATAGGCGTCGCCGAGATGATCGTTGATGGTCGGATCCTCGGGCTTGAGCTCGACGGCGCGCTCGAGATTCTTCACCGCCTCGTCGTAATTGCCGATGCGATAATAAGCCCAGCCCAGCGAGTCGACGATATAGCCGTCGTCCGGCCGCTGCTCGACGGCGCGACGGATCATGTCCATGCCCTGTTCGAGATGAACGCCCTGGTCGATCCAGGAATAGCCGAGATAATTGAGCACCAGCGGCTGGTCAGGGAACAGTTCCAGCGCTTTCTTCATGTCGGCTTCGGCAAGCGGCCATTGATGCGAGCGCTCGTAACAGATGCCGCGGAAGTAGAACACGACCCAGTTCGACTTCTCCGGCTTGGCAATCGTATCGATGGCCTTGCTGTAGGTATCGGCGCAGCTGGCGAAATCCTTGCGGGCACGCTGGATATTGCCCAGCTCGATGATGGCCTCGGTGTCCTTGGGATGCTGCGCGATCACGTGCCGCAGCCGCTCTTTGGCTTCCTCGGTGCGATCGAGCGCATCGAGGTCGACCGCCATCTGGATCTCGGCGTTGCGCGACAGCGGCGAACTCGCCGGCACCCGCTCATAGGCTTTGATCGCCAGGTCCGGCTTTTTCAGTTCCTCATAGAGATCGCCAAGCGACAGCAGCGCCATGGAATGCGCGGGCTGCAGATAAAGCGCAAGCTGCAAATAGATCAGCGCCAAGTCCTCGCCGCCGCGGCGGCCGATCGAAGCGCCCAGCCCGTAAAGCGCCTCGGCGGCGCCGGCCTGCGGCGAATCGACGAGCGGCGGCAGTTTCTGGCCGTCAGCGATCGCCTTCATCTCTTCGTTGATCAAAGGATGGTCGGGCAGCACCTTCGCGAAGTTCTGATAGATTTTCAGCGCGTCATCCTTGCTGCCGTTGCGCGACAGAAAGCGGCCATAGGCCTGCACGGTGCGCAGCGCCGTGGAATCGGCCTTGTAGGCGCTCTCGTAGCGCTTGGCCGCGCCTTTCTTGTCGCCGGCAAGATCGAGGATCAGCCCGGCATGTAGATCCTTGAAGATGCCGTACCAATCCGGCCCGGACAGTTTGTCCATGGCCTCGACGGCGCCGCGCGCGTCGCCCGCGCCGGCCTGCGCCCATGCCGTCAGCAAGGTTGCCGCAAGATCGGTCACCGGTCCGCGCACCGACTGGGCGAAATTCTGCCGCGCGGCGGCGAAATGCTTCAGCTTGAGCTCGCGGATACCGATCACCAGGCGCGCGATTTTGTCGCTGCGATCGACCTCGAGCACCCGCTCGGCAAATTTGCTCGCCTGCTCGACATTGCCGTCGGTCAGCACCGACAGGAAGGTGCGGCTCAAGAGGTCTGGATTCTTCGGATCGAGCTTCAGCACGTCCATGTAATAGGCGGCGGCTGCGGCCGCGTCGCGCTCGGCGCCGGCATGGCGCGCGGCCAGATAGCTGCCGGCGGCATTCGACGGCGACAGTTCCTCGATCGCCGGCGTCTGCGTTGCAGCTTGGGCGGCAAGGAAGGCCGGCAGGCTGAAGGCGATGGCTGCGCCAAGAATGGCGGCATGCCGGGGCAGCAGCGAATAGGTCACGACATCTCCGTTGGCAAATGGGGCCGGCAGCAAGCAGGCCGGCGAATCCTCAACAGCGCCGAGTGTTTGAATGCGCGAGAATGACCTTTTTGCCGTGCCGCCGCAAGCATGCCGACCCGGCCTCGTCCCGTCGCGTTTCCCGCGCGACGCTGCTGTCTATGCCGCAACGGCGGCGAAATCGCGGCAGCCGCGTGCGTCACATGTTCGGATAGTTCGGCCCGCCGCCGCCTTCCGGTGCCACCCAGGTGATGTTCTGGTTCGGGTCCTTTATGTCGCAGGTTTTACAGTGCACGCAGTTCTGCGCATTGATAACAAAGCGCGGCTGGCCGCCCTCCTCTACCCACTCATAGACCGCGGCCGGGCAATAGCGGGCCGATGGTCCGGCATAGACATCGTGCTCGGACGATCTCTGCAAGCCCATGTCGCGCACCAAAAGATGCACGGGCTGATCTTCCTCATGATTCGTGTTGGACAAATAGACCGATGACAGCCGGTCGAAAGTGAGCTTGCCGTCGGGCTTTTGATAAGTAATGCGCTTGCATTGGGCGGCGGGTTTGAGTGTCGCGAAATCCGGCTTGCCGTGCTTGAGCGTGCCGAACAATGAAAAGCCGAGCGTGTTGGTCCACATATCCAAGCCGCCGAGCGCAATGCCGGCAAACGTGCCGAGCTTGGACCACAGCGGCTTGGCGTTGCGGACCTTCCAAAGGTCGCGTCCGACCGCCGAGGCGCGCCAGGCCGCTTCGTAGCTCCACAGTTCGTCGTGGGCGCGGCCTTGCTTAAGGGCCGCGGCGGCATGCTCGGCGGCGAGCATGCCGGACAGCATGGCATTGTGACTGCCCTTGATGCGCGGCACGTTGACAAAGCCTGCGGCACAGCCGACCAGCGCGCCGCCGGGAAAGACAAGTTTCGGCACCGATTGGTAGCCGCCCTCGGTAATGGCGCGCGCGCCGTAGCAGATGCGTTTGCCGCCATCGAACGTGTTGCGGATCAGCGGATGAGTTTTGAAGCGTTGGAATTCGTCGAACGGTGAAAGATAGGGATTGCGGTAATTGAGATGGACGACAAAGCCGACCGCGACCAGATTGTCATCAAAATGATAGAGGAACGAGCCGCCGCCGGTGCTGTTCGTCAGCGGCCAGCCAAGCGTGTGCTGCACCAGCCCGCGCTGATGTTTTTCCGGCGCCACCTGCCACAGCTCTTTGAGCCCGATGCCGAATTTTTGTGGCTCACGACCCTGCCCCAGGGCGTAACGTTCGATCAGCACTTTCGACAGGCTGCCGCGTGCGCCCTCGGCCAACAGGGTATATTTGCCGCGCAGCTCCATGCCGCGGGCGAAACCCGCTTTGTGGCGGCCGTCCTTACCAATGCCCATGTCGCCGGTGGCGACGCCGACGACGACATCGTTTTCGAACAGCACTTCCGAGGCAGCGAAGCCCGGATAGATTTCGACGCCGAGCGCTTCCGCTTTGCGCGCCAGATAGCGACAGACCTCGCCAAGCGAAACGATGTAATTGCCGTGATTGCTCATCAGCGGCGGCATCAAAAACACAGGAAGACGCAGCGCGCCTGAAGCGCCGAGCACATAGAAGCGGTCGGACGTGACCTGCGTTTTGATCGGCGTGTCTTCCTTGCGCCATTCCGGAATGAGGCTGTCGAGCCCGATCGGATCAATTACCGCGCCGGAAAGAATATGGGCGCCGACCTCGGAACCCTTTTCGACCACGACCACGGACGCATCGGGCGCAAGCTGCTTGAGCCGAATCGCCGCGGAGAGACCCGCGGGCCCGGCGCCGACAACGACAATGTCGAATTCCATCGCCTCCCGGGCCGGCAGTTCCGTCGTGCTCATGACCTGCTCCGTATCCCGGTCGCGTTTGCTGGATTGTTCATGAAATCTCCGCGCTGGCAATCTATCCCTGGCCTGCACCCACTTGCGGCGCGATGCAAGTTTCCGCATCAATGCTTGGCCTATGAACGCTTGGCTTATGCCCCCCCTCGATCACAAACAAGCGCGCGAATTGATCGCCTTCTACCTCGACGCTGGAGCGGATGCGCTGCTTGGCGAACAACCGGTCGATCGCATGGCGGACGAGGCGCCGCAGCCGCGCACATCTCATCCCGCGCCAATATCGCCCGCCAGGAACGAGACACCACCCTCGCCCGGCAACCGGTCCGCGGCAGGATTATCTGAAGCAAGGGCGCCGTTCCACGTCCCCGCCGCCCCGCCCCCGCCCGAGGCTGCGGTCATGGCGGCCCGCGAAGCCGCGCAGCGCGCCGCCACGCTCGACGAATTGCGCGCGCTGCTTGCCAATTTCGAGGGCTGTGCGCTGCGCGTCACGGCGACCCAACTCGTCTTTGCCGACGGCAATCCGCAAGGCCGCGTCATGTTCGTCGGCGAGGCACCCGGCTATGAGGAGGATATTTCCGGAAGGCCGTTCGTCGGCCGCTCCGGCAAGCTGCTCGATCGGATGATGGGCGCGATCGGGCTGGATCGCACAAGCGCCTATATCGCGAACGTGGTGCCGTGGCGGCCGCCGGGCAACCGGACGCCGACGCCGCAGGAAACTGCGATCTGCCTGCCCTTCATCCGCCGTCAGATCGAGCTCGCCGATCCCGATATTCTGGTGTGCCTGGGCGGACCCGCGATGCAGACGCTGCTTGGCATCAAGGAAGGAATCACGCGCGCACGCGGCCGCTGGTTCCCCTACGATACCGGCACGCGCCAGATCAAGGCGTTGGCCACCTTCCATCCGGCGTTCCTGTTGCGCAGCCCGTTGCAAAAACGGTTCGCGTGGCGCGATTTTCTGGCACTGAAACACGCGCTGGCAGCAGGCGCTTAGCCCGTCAGCCTACGGCGAACTTGACGGCAAAGATCGCGGCAAGCACCAGCACTGCGGGCTTAGCGTCGGTGAATTTGCCGGCAATGAGCTTGGCCAGCGCGTAAGTGATAAAGCCAAGGCCGATCCCGGTCGCGATGGAATAGGTCAGCGGCATGCTGATCGCCGCGACGACCGCCGGTGCAGCCTCAGTTATGTCGTCCCATTCGATCTCGGCGAGCCCGCGCGCCATCACGCAAGCCACATAGAGCAGCGCGGCCGAGGATGCGTAGGCCGGCACCATGCCGGCGAGCGGTGCAAAGAACAGAGCCGCCAGAAACAACAGCGCGACGAAGACGGCAGTAAGCCCGGTGCGCCCGCCGGCGGCAACGCCGGCGGCGCTTTCGATATAGCTGGTCGTCGTCGAGGTGCCGATCAGCGAACCGAACATGGCGGCGAAACTGTCGGCGATCAGCGCCTGCCGCATGCGCGTCAGGTTGCCGTCGGCGTCCTCCAGACCGGCGCGATGCGTAACGCCGATCAGTGTGCCGGCATTGTCGAAGACGTCGACGAATAGGAAGCTGAACACGACGATAAGGAACGACAGGTCCGTCGCACGCGAGAAGTCGAGCTGCAGCAAAGTCGGCCTGAGCGAGGGCGGCAGCGCGGCGATGCCGGAGAACGTCGCCAGCCCGAGCGGAATGCCGATCAGCGTAACGGCGAGAATACCGAGCAAGGTGCCGCCGATGATTTTGCGGTAGTTCAGCGCGGTAACAATGACAAGGCCAAGCAGGCAGAGAAGAGGCATCGGCTCGCGCAAATCGCCGAGCGTGACCAGCGTTGCCGGGCTTGCAACGACAATCTTGGATTCTTCAAGGGCAATGATGCCGAGAAACAGGCCGACGCCCGCCGAGATTGCCAGCTTCAGATTCCTCGGAATCGCGTTGATGATGTATTCGCGGACGCGAAAGACCGAAATGAAAAAGAAAATTACACCGGAACAGAAAACCGCCGCGAGCGCCTGCTGCCAGGTGAACTTCATCGCGAGCACCACGGTGAAGGCAAAGAAGGCGTTGAGCCCCATGCCGGGCGCAAGCGCGATGGGGTAGTTGGCGTAGAGGCCCATTACCAACGTCGACGCCGCCGCGGCAACGCAGGTCGCAACGAAGACCGCGCCCTTGTCCATGCCGGCATTGCCGAGAATGTTCGGATTGACAAAGACGATATAGACCATCGTCAGGAAGGTGGTCAGGCCGGCGACGAATTCCGTGCGCAGGTCCGTGCCGGATTGAGTCAATCCGAAAACCCGATCGAGAACGGAAGGCCCGTGAATCTTATCGGCACTCGTCATGCTGGCCTCCTCGCCCCTCAGCTTGCAACGCGCCGCCGATATTAGGCCGCCACCGCATGTCGCAGAAATGCGGGGACCGTTTTTTTCGACAGGAACGTGCATCCGTTTCGATCGAATCGGGATGTATTCTAGCGCGTCGCCGGCGTCACCGTGCCCGGCCTGATCACGCCCCAGCCGATCCGCAACGGCGGCAAGCGGCCCTGCACCGGGCGGTCGAAAGTGCGCGGCACTTCCGCAACGAGATCGGGAAAGTAGGTCTTGATATCGGACGGCGGTCCTGGCGAGGTCTCCGTCGCCGGCCAGACCACGACGGCCCCCTGCCGGCGGATGTCATCGGCGGTAATCCAAGGCGACCGCGACGGATCAGCATCGAAAAAAACGCTGGGGCGGCTCGGTGCCGCCACGGCGATCAGCGCGGCGCTGCGCGGATCGCCGGTGACGATCGCAAGCTTTTGGCCGGTGCGGCGCTCGAAACTTTCGGCAAAGAATTCACCCATCGCATTCGCCGGCTGCGCCACTCTCAGATCGGTGCCGACGGTCCACGGCAGGGCCACGAGCAGCAGCGGGACAAACAAAGCCGGCACGATCAGCAGCCCGGTCCAGGCGAAGCCGAGAATGCGCTGATGATAAAGCTCGATGCTGTCTCCGGCAGCCATTACGGCGCCGAGACCGGAAAGCACCACAAGCGGCGCGGCTCCGCCGATCGGTAAAGTTTGACCGGCGATGACCGCGCTGATCGTCGTCACCAGCATCGGCACCAGCGCCAAGACCTTGACATAGCGCGCCGCGAGCGGATCCAGTCCGCCGCGGATCAGCGCCGGCGCCGGGCTTGCGCGCACGCGCGGCCAGCCCGCCGCCAGCACGACAAGGATGAAAAGCCCGGCATGGGCGAACCCCAGCGCGCCAAGAAGCCGCAGCCAGGCCGCTGTATTTTCTCCGGCGCTCGGCGCTTCGCGCAGCCGCTCCAGGAGCGGCGTCAGCATGTCGGCCGCGCCGGAAGCGCTCATGCCTTGCAGCCAGAGCAGATGCAGAAACAGGAACGGCACGAGAATGAGCGCGGCGATCCACGGTTGCGGCGCCTCGAACGCGATGCGGCGCAGCGCCGTCGCCGCAGTAAAGACGCCGAGCACGCCGACCAAAATCAGGGCGGCGCTGCTCGACAGCAGCAACAGCGCCGCGGCAGCGGCAAGCATGTACCAGGATCTCTGTTGGCGCAGCGCAAGAGCCCGCCAATATTGCAATAGCGCAATGGCCCACAGCGCCATGCTTAGGATCGGCGGACCGAAGTCCGGCGACGGGACCGTGATCAGTGTGATACCGACCATCAGCAGTACCGCCATCACCGCATGCGCCGGCCCGACGATTGCGCACCCCAGCGCAAAGACGCACCAATAGGTCGCGACTACGCAGATTTGCGCAAGCGTGTAGACGCCAAACAGACCGGCTATGCGAAAGGCGATCTCGGCGAGCCAATAGGCGAGCGGCGGCCCCACGCCGGCGTCAAAGCGAAATTCATGACCGACGGCGAGCAGTTGGGCCAAATCGCCGGGCGGAGCCGAATAGAACAGCATCGGCACCGCGATCCAAATCGCCGCCTGCGCCAGCGCCGCGGCCCAAAACAAGAGAAGCGGCCGTGCGCGGATCGCTTCGATATAAAGGGGGACAAAAAGCATCCGCGAAAGGATCGCCAGGCCAAGGCGCAGCATCGACAGATAACGGGCGCAAAGGACCCGCGCGACAATGCCTGCCCTATACGGCGGCGGAGCTAGAGTGGCAATACGCTCGAAATGGCGTCGTCCGCCTTCTCGGGCGTCAATCCCAGCGCGATCGCTACCGGCATAAACGAGCGCCGGTGGTGAATAGTCGGCCCGAGCCGTTCCAGCGCAGCGAAATGTTCGGGCACGCTGTAGCCCCTGTGCCGCTCGAAGCCGTAGCCGGGATGGGCGGAGCCGAGGCAGGTCATCAGCCGGTCGCGCGTGACCTTGGCGACGATGGAGGCGGCGGCGATCGAGGCCACGAGGCCGTCGCCGCCGATGACCGCCTCGCAGTCGCAGCCGACATCGATGCGGTCGCGCCCGTCGACAAGGACCAGGCGCGGCTTGACCGGCAGCGCTGCGACGGCGCGCGCCAGCGCCCACAGCGAAGCGCGCAAAATATTGTCGCGATCGATGCGCGCCGGCGGCGCCATCGCCACCGCAACCTGCGCCCGGGCACAGATGCGCTCGTACAGCAGTTCGCGCCGTTCCGGCGTCAGCCGCTTGGAATCATCAAGCCCGCGCGGCACGTTGTCCGGATCGAGAATAACGGCCGCGGCGACTACCGGACCGGCGAGCGGTCCGCGCCCCGCTTCGTCGCAGCCGGCAACCGGCCATAGACCGCGCTTAAGCGCCGAGCGCTCGCGGCGAAATGTAGGACGCGGAATCTCTTCGTCGAGGGGCAGGCGCGCGCTTGTGGTTCCATTGCGACTCATGCCGGTATCATGCTCGCGCGGAGCTCTCTCCGCAACGCGCATGATCAAGCGGCCGGCATTGCGGGGGATGATTTTGCTCCTCCCGCGACCTGGAACACTGGCCCCGCCGCGGCCACGTTGCCGCACGTTGAGCGAAGGCAGCGGCAATCGACAGCGGGTTTAATCGAATGCCGACCCGGCTCACGTGCTGTCATGATGCAGATTGCGATGATGGCCGGATTTCCCACAAGCTGCACGGTCAATCGGCGGCTGATCGAGGCCAGCGTCAAAGAGCCGATGTCAGATGCGGCCCCAGGTCGCGCGGAGCGAAATCCGAGCGCGGCAGAACACGTGGCGCGTTTGGCTTCCCTTAGCCCAGCTGCGTTCAATCAGAACAAATCCAACTGCTGCGCCGCCGGCCGCGGACGCTGAAAATGCTCAGTCGTCGTCCGCACGCTGGTTTTGTTGAAGCCGAGCCGCTCGCAGGCCACTTCGAAGCGCCGCCCAATCATCCAGGCGATCGGGCCCGAGCCGGTCATGCGCTTGCCAAAGGTCGAATCGTAATCCTTGCCGCCGCGCGTCTCGCGAATGAGCTTGATCACATGGCGATAGCGGTCGGGAAAATTCTCGATCAGCCATTCGCGGAACAGATCCCGCAATTCGAGCGGCAGCCGCAACAGCACATAGCCCGCATGGCGCACGCCGGCTTCGGCCACGGCTTCGAGAATGCGCTCGATCTCGGCATCGTTGAGCGCCGGAATGATCGGCGCCACCATGGCCGAGCTCGGCACGCCGGCGCCGGCCAATTGCTTGAGCGCGTCGAGCCGGCGCGACGGCGTCGAAGCGCGCGGCTCCATGGTGCGCGCCAATTTCGGATCAAGCGTCGTCACCGAGATCGCCACTTTGACCAGATCGCGTTTGGCCATGCGGGTGAGAATATCGAGATCGCGCAACACCAATGCCGACTTGGTCACGATGCCGACCGGATGGCCGGCGCTCTCCAAAACTTCGAGGATGCGCCGCATGATGCCATAGCGACGCTCGATTGGCTGATACGGGTCGGTGTTGGTGCCGATGGCGATGATCTTCGGCACATAGCCCGGCGCCGCCAACTCCCGCTCCAGCAGTTCCGGCGCGTTCGGCTTCATAAACAATTTGGTCTCGAAGTCGAGCCCGGGCGAAAGGCCGAGATAGGCATGGGTCGGCCGGGCGAAGCAGTAGACGCAGCCGTGCTCGCAGCCGCGATAGGGATTGATCGAGCGATCGAAGGAGATGTCCGGGGAGTCGTTGCGGGTGATGATCTTGCGCGTGGCGTCGACAGTCACGGTGGTCTTGAACGGCGGCAGATCTTCCAAGCCCCGCCATCCGTCGTCGAAGGCGATGCGGGATAGCGGCTCATAACGGCCGGACGCGTTCGAGGCCGTGCCGCGGCCGCGCCGCCGTTCGCGATCGACCGCCGCTCCCGGTTCGCCCGCCGGCGCGGAGGGCAGCGATGCCGGCGGGCGCTTCAAAGCGGATGTTCTGGTCATGCGAAACCGACTGCGGACATTGGCGTCTCGGCTTGCAAATCGCGGCTATCAATAGCGCAGCTTGTCGAACAAAACAAGAACAAAATCGACCCTGACCACAAACTGGTCTTGGAGCCGATACCGCGAAGCCGTATTGAGCGAGCCGAAACCGCTCCACTTGAAAAGGGCTGCCGGTCTGACGGCGCAAAATGCTGAGCGTCATAATTGCAACGCGCAATTCCGAGCACGCGCTGGTGCCGACGCTCTGCGCACTGGTCGCGGGCGCCACCGCCGGCCTGATCGCCGAAGTGCTCATTGCCGACGGCGGCTCGCAGGATGAGACCGGTGTGGTCGCCGATGTTGCCGGCTGCGATTTTCTTGCGCTTGAAGGACCGCGCGGCCGCAGGCTGAGGATTGCGGCAGACAGGGCGCGCGCGCCATGGCTGATGTTCCTCGAGCCGGGGACGGTGCTCTACTCGCCATGGATCGAGAACGCCGCGCGCTTTGTCGAGCAGCCTCCGCCGCACCGCAAGGCCGCCGTCTTTCGCCGCGGGGCGGGCTCGCAGAGCGCGCTGCGGGAAGCGCTATCCCTCCTCGCCAGCGCCTTCGGGTCGGCGCGGCCGGAACAAGGCCTTCTGATCGCCAAGCCGCTCTATGACGAAGTTGGCGGCCATTCCGAGTCGGCCGCCGATCCCGAAGCCGAATTCCTTCGCCGCGTCGGCCGGCGGCGCATTGTGACGCTCGCCGCGACCGCGTTCTGCGCGCGCTGAATCGGGGCGGATCGCCGCTTGGAGCGTTCGCGCTGCACTCGGAGGAGATACTTGACTTAGTCAAATATTTCGCCGAGGCTGAACCCATGGCCGACCCGGAACGCGTCGCCGCGGCGCGCCGCTTCAACCGCTTCTACACGCGGCAGATCGGCGTGCTGCGCAAGAATTTCCTCGACAGTCCCTATTCGCTTGGCGAAGCGCGCGTGATTTACGAGATTGCCAACGGCACCTCGCCGACCGCAAGCGAGATCGGCCGCGCGCTCGACCTCGACGCCGGCTATTTGAGCCGGCTCCTGCGCAATTTCGAAAAGCGCGGCCTGGTCGCGCGCAAGGTCTCGGCCAAAGATGCGCGGCAAAGCCATGTGGCTTTGTCGGCGCGCGGCCGCAAGGCCTTTGTGTTGCTGGACGCGTTGTCGCAACGCGACATCGGCGCGATGCTCGACCGGCTGAAGCCGGCCGAGCAGACGCGGCTGATCGCGGCGATGCAAACCATCGAGTCGCTCCTTGGCGGCGCCCATGAAACAAAACAACAAAAAACAAAACAACAAAGCCGCAGCTATACGCTGCGCGCGCCGCTGCCCGGCGACCTCGGCTGGATCGTGCAACGTCACGCCGAACTCTATGCGCAGGAATATCAGTGGACCGAGCCGTTCGAGGGGGTCTGCGCGCAGATCGTCGCCGATTTTTGCAACAATTTCGATCCCGAGCGCGAGCGCTGCTGGATCGGCGAGATGGATGGCGAGAAAGTCGGCTGCGTCTTCGTCGCCAAGGATTCCGACGAGGTCGCGCGGCTCCGGCTCCTTCTGGTCGAGCCAAAAGCGCGCGGGCTGGGTCTTGGCACCCGGCTCACCGAGGAGGCAGTCCGCTTCGCCCGCGCGGCCGGCTACAAAAAGATGACGCTGTGGACACACAGCGTGCTCAAAGCCGCACGGCACATTTATCAGAAAGCCGGCTTCAAGCTGACACGCAGCGAAAAGCGCACCAGCTTTGGCCAGCCGGTGGTCAGCGAGCACTGGGATATGGAGCTGTAGGAACGCGCCACAGCAATGACGCCGCGCGTTAGACCGTCGCGCCTTTCGCCTTCGGCCGGCGCAGATGCTCGTCGAGCCGCGGCATGATCTCGACGAAATTGCACGGGCCGTAGCGATAATCGAGCTGATGCACCAGGATCTCGTCCCAGGCGTCCCTGCAGGCGCCGGGCGACCCGGGCAGACAGAAAATATAGGTCGCATTGGCGACCCCGGCGGTGGCGCGCGATTGAATCGCCGAGGTGCCGATCTTCGGAAAGCTCACCACCAGAAACAGCGCGGAGAACGCTTCCATCTTCTTCTCGAACAGCGGCTCGATCGCCTCGGGCGTGACGTCGCGGCCGGTGAAGCCGGTGCCGCCGGTGGTGATGATCACGTCGATCAAAGGGTCGGCGATCCAGGCTTTGACGCGGCTGCGTATAGCCTCGATGTCGTCGGCCACGAGGCTGCGTTCGGCCACAAAATGCCCAGCCGCGACGATGCGCTGCACGAGCAGCGCACCGGATTTGTCGTCTTTCAATGTGCGCGTGTCGGAGACCGTCAGCACCGCGATTTTCAGCGGCACGAAGCTTTTGCTCTCGTCAATACCGGGCATGGCCACCCCAAATTACGCATCACGACCCGCTCGCCATGAGCGGCTTATCCTACATCACAACCGGTCCGCCGCCATGGTGTTGCAAGCGGAGATTTGCCCCGAATTGAAGCCGTTCATGAACCAGCGCTTGCGCTGCGCCGAGGTGCCGTGGGTGAAGGCGTCGGGCACGACATAGCCCTGGGTCTGGCGCTGCAGGCGGTCGTCGCCGATGGCGGAGGCGGTCTGCAGCGCCTGGTCGACGTCGCCGGGATCGAGGAATTTGTGCTTCTGCTGGGCGCGGTTGGCCCAGACCCCGGCGAGGCAGTCGGCCTGCAATTCGACCCGTACCTGCAGCGCATTGGCCTCGGCCTGGCTTGCAGCCGCCTGCTGCGCCTGGGTGACGCGCGGCAGAATACCAAGCTCATCCTGCACGTGATGGCCGACCTCGTGGGCGATCACATAGGCTTCCGAAAAGCGACAGGCCTTGTCATCGGAACAGGCGCCAAATTTCCTCTGCATGTCGCGGAAGAACGAGGTGTCGAGATAGACCTGCTGATCGCGCGGACAATAGAACGGGCCCATGGCCGAACGCGCGAGCCCGCAGCCGCCCTGGATCATGCCCGAGAACAGGACCAGCTTCGGCGGATGATAGGTGCGGCCGCTCGCCCGGAATATTTCAGTCCAGCGGTCTTCGGTGTCGCCCAGCACGGCGGCGACGAAATCCGCCGTCTGCGAGTCCTGCGCGCTGTTGATCGGGCCCTGGCTGGTTTGCTGCGTCGGCGCGCCGCCGCCGGAGAGAATCTGCGCCCCGTTGATCAGCACGCTCGGATCGATGCCGAGCGCCCAGCCGATCAGGCCGAGAATGATGATCGTGCCGAGGCCGAGCCCGCCGGCGCCGCCCGGCATGCCGAAGCCGCCTCCGGCACTCGCTTCGCGCTCGTCCTCGACATTGCTCGAGCGGCGGAAATCATCCCAACGCATGTGCCCATCTCCTTCACAGATCCCGTGTGGAAACTCGTTGCGGCCGCGTCGTTTCCGCGTCCAATCATGCTTCGCGACCGCGCGATTAACCAAGTGTTTCTCGGCATTTATTGCCTAGTGCCTTGCCTTTCGGTTAGCCGATTTTTTACCCTCAAGCGGCATAGTCCGGTTTGTCGGTTGTAAGGTCCCGCGTCGCCGATCGCGTCGCCTGAGTCAGAGTTCTGAGTCATGGTTGTGTCGCGTCGCGGGGCGTCCGCAAGGGCGCCCCGCGTGAGTTTTGAGTCCCGAAAATCCGCGCCGCTGCAGTCCGCGCGCCAAGATTCCGCGCCTATCATCGTCGGCGATTGCGTTGCCGAGATGACCAAGCTGCCGGCGGCTTGCGTCGATCTCGTTTTCGCCGACCCGCCGTACAACTTGCAGCTCCAGGGCGACCTCAAGCGCCCCGACGATTCGCGGGTCGATGCCGTCGATGATGACTGGGATAAATTCGCGAGCTTTTCCGCATATGACGATTTCACGCGCGCCTGGCTCATGGCCTGCCGGCGGGTGATGAAACCGAATGCCACGCTGTGGGTCATCGGCTCGTATCACAACATTTTCCGCGTCGGCACGATCTTGCAGGATCTGGGCTTCTGGATCCTCAACGACATCGTGTGGCGGAAATCCAATCCGATGCCGAATTTCCGCGGCCGCCGCTTCACCAATGCGCACGAGACACTGATCTGGGCCGCGCGCGACGCCTCGACGCGCAATTATACGTTCAACTACGAAGCGCTCAAGGCAGGTAATGACGACGTGCAGATGCGCTCCGATTGGCTCTTCCCGCTGTGCACCGGCGAGGAGCGGCTCAAAGGGCGCAACGGCAAGAAGCTGCATCCGACGCAGAAGCCGGAAAGCCTGCTGGCGCGGGTGATCCTCGCCGCATCGCGCCCTGACGATCTGGTGCTCGACCCGTTTGCCGGCAGCGGCACGACCGGCGCCGTGGCACGCCGCCTGCGCCGCCGCTTTGTCGGCATCGAGCGCAGCGCCGACTATGCGCAGGCTGCGCGCGCACGCATTGCCGCGGTCGAGCCGCTGCCGCACGAGGCGCTGGCGTCATTCGTGACCGCACGCGAGGCGCCGCGCGTGCCGTTTTCCGCCCTGATTGAGCGCGGCCTGGTGACGCCCGGCGTCAAGCTGGTCGACGCCAAGCGACGCCATCGCGCGCTGGTGCGCGCCGACGGCGCGCTCTCGCTGGGCGAGGCCGTCGGCTCGATCCACCGCATCGGCGCGCTGGCGCAAGGCCTTGAAGCCTGCAATGGCTGGACCTTCTGGCACATCGAAACGCCGCAGGGCCTCATGCTGATTGATGTGCTGCGCGCACAAATCCGCACCGAGATGGGCGTTTAGCGGGACGTCGTGGCACTGCGCGCACGGGTGCCGGCGGAGATGGGCGCAGCCTGAGCCCGACGGGCTATTTCGCCGCGACCACCATGATCTCGACCTTGTAATCCGGCGAAGCAAGCTTGGCTTCGACGGTGGCGCGCGCCGGTGTGTTGCCGGGCGACACCCAGGCATCCCACACCGCATTCATGTCGGCGAAGTTCGCCATGTCGCTGATCCAGATATTGGCGGACAGTATTTTGCTCTTGTCGGTTCCGGCCTTGGCGAGGAAGCCGTCGATCTGCGCAAGGATATTCTTTGTCTGCTCGGAGATGCTCTTGCCCTTTGGCGCATCGGCGACAATGCCGGCGAGATAAACCGTGTTGCCGTGCACCACCGCTTTGCTCATGCGCGGGCCGGCTTCGTGGCGTTCGATTGTCATGTCAGTTCCTTTCCCGGTTTCAAATATTTCACAGCGCGGGGCGCCCGTTGTTGCGGCAGCGCGTGCGCCAAGACTTTGCGCATCAGGCTCGGCAGCGCTTCGGCGTGCAGGCCCGAGATTTTGACCCAGCGCCCGCCATTCGGTGCCGGCGTGCGCGCCGCAATCTCGGCCACGTAGACATTGAGCTCCAGCGGAAAATGCGTGAAGACGTGGCGCACGCGCCCGGGAATTTTGCGCCAAGCCGTTGCTTCTCGCGCCGAGCCCAAGCGCGGGGCGTGTTCGAGCGCGCGCGCTTCCGCAAAATCTTTCGACCATTGCGTTGTCGGGACTTCCGTCATGCCGCCGAGCAGGCCCTTGCTTGGACGGGTCCGCACCAACACGAAGCCGTCGGACCGACAGACGACGAAAGCCGCACCGCGGCGCAGCGCGCCTTCACGCTTTGGCGCGCGGTGCGGAAAGCTCTCGGCATCGCCGCGCGCACGCGCCGCACAGTTCCGATGCCACGGACACAGCGCGCAGGCCGGATTTTTCGGCGAACACACCGTGGCGCCGAGATCCATCAGCGCCTGGGCGAAATCGCCGCTGCGCTGCGGCGGTGTCAGCGCACGCGCCAGTTTTGCGATCGCCGGCTTGGCGGCCGGCAGCGGCGCATCGAGCGCATAAAGCCGGGCGATGACGCGTTCGATGTTGCCGTCGACCGGCGTGGTGGGCGCGTCAAAGGCAATCGCGCCGATGGCGGCGGCAGTATAGGCGCCGATGCCCGGAAGCGCGCGCAACTCGGCTTCCGTCGATGGAAAAATTCCCCCATGCCGCTCGACCACGGCGCGGGCGCAGGCGTGGAGATTGCGCGCACGCGCGTAATAGCCGAGCCCGGCCCAGGCTTTCAGAATCTCGCCCAGCGGCGCCGCCGCAAGCGCCGCCAGATCGGGCCAACGCGACAGAAACTTGGCGTAATACGGCGCAGCCGCCTTCACTGTGGTCTGTTGCAGCATGATCTCGGACAGCCAGACGCGATAGGGATCGGGACGCTGGCCCTTGGGCGCGCGCCACGGCAGCACACGCCGGTGCCGGTCGTACCAGGCGAGCAGGTCGGTGGGTTGCGGTGAAGGAAACGCGGCGCGCCGCGTCAGGCGCTGTCGCGACGGCATGTTGGCTGCTAGGGTGGCGTTCGCGGCCATTTTGTCAAAGGGCATTATCTCAAAGGACATGACAGAGCCCCGCGCCATGAACAAGCCTGCTCGCTCGTTTGCCAAGCCGCTGCGCGACCTTGCCGGAAAAATCATCGGCGAGAGCTTTAGGCGCCAAGGCTTTGCCTCGGCGGAATTGGTGACGCGCTGGCCGGACATTGTCGGGGGCGAGATCGCTGCAGTCAGCGAGCCAGTGAAAATCCAGTGGATGCGGCCGGCCGCGGGCGAGGAGAGCGAACCGGGGACCTTGATCCTGCGCGTCGAGGGACCGGCGGCGATCGAGATTCAGCATCAGGCCGGCATCATCTGCGAGCGCGTCAATCAGTTTCTCGGCTGGCGCGCGATTGCCCGGCTGGCGCTGCGCCAGGCGCCGGTGCGGCGCAGCCGAGGCAAGGCCAAGCGCGCCGCTGATCCAGGGGCGGCGGCGGAGGTCGCAGCAACTCTGCCCGACATTGGCGATAAGGATCTCAAAGACGCCCTGGCCCGGCTTGGCGCGGCCATCAGGCGGTCTTGAGGTCGCAGCGCAGTGTTGCCGCATCGGGCTTGCAAACCCTTGGCGTCACTTCGTGCTAATGCCACATTGTTGCTGCACGAAATGCGACCATCACATCGGGAGCCGACCTTGTCGCCGAGCCGCCGCCAATTGCTTTCAGCCGCTGCATTTTTCACCCTTGCCGGCGCGGGTTTCGCGCGCCCTTCGCTGACCCCGGCCAAGGCGGATGACAATCCCTCTGCCGCCGATCTCGCCAATCCCGGTCCCGAGCCCGACATCATGCTCGGCTCCGACAAGGCGCCGGTGACGATAATCGAATATGCGTCAATGACCTGCCCCCATTGCGCACACTTTTCTGAGACGACCTTTCCGGAGCTGCAGAAGAAATATATCGATACCGGCAAGGTCCGCTTCACCCTGCGCTCGTTCCCGCTTGATGCGTTGGCCGCGGCAGGCTTCATGCTGGCGCGCTGCGCCGACAAGGACAAATACATGGCGATCGTCGAAACGCTGTTCGCCAAACAGTCCGACTGGGTGGTCAAGGAGCCGTTGCCGCCGCTCAAGGAAATCGCCAAGCAGTTCGGCTTCACCGAGGATAGCTTCAATGCCTGCCTGGCGAATCAGAAGGTGCTCGATGACATCCAGGCGGTGCGCGACCACGCCGTCGAGAAGCTCGGCGTGAACTCGACGCCGACCTTCTTCATCAACGGCAAAAAGTTCGTGGGCGACCTTTCGATGGATCAATTGGCCAAGGAAATCGACCCCTATCTCAAGGAAGGATAAGGGTTTTTCGCCTTGGGGCTGGCCCGGGGACCGGGCTTTGGCTGGCCTTGGCCCGTTCCGTGAACCCTGGAACGTCTGGATAATTTGGCGCCCGTGGTTGCGCTCGGAGTCCCGACGATTCATTCTCCGCGCCGATGCGGCACGCTTTCCACGCCGGACGGCAAAAAAGCTTTCGGCGTGAGCCTGTTGTGATTCCCAGTCCCTTGGCCGCCGCAGCGAGGGCAATGGAACCGCTGGTAATATGAAGCTGACGCGGCTGCGCCTGATCGGATTCAAGTCCTTCGTCGACCCGACTGATTTTCATATCGAACCCGGACTGACCGGGGTCGTCGGCCCGAACGGCTGCGGCAAGTCGAATCTGGTCGAGGCGGTGCGCTGGGTGATGGGCGAGGCCTCCTACAAGGCCATGCGCGCCGCCGAGATGGACGACGTCATCTTCTCCGGCAATGCCGGCCGGCCGGCGCGCAACCACGCCGAAGTCGCCCTCACCATCGATAATGCCGACCGACACGCACCCGCCGTCTTCAACGACTTCGACACGCTCGAAGTGTCACGCCGCATCGTGCGCGAACACGGTTCCACGTTCCGCGTCAACGGCAAGGAGGTGCGGGCCCGCGATGTGGCGATGCTGTTCGCCGACGCTTCGACCGGCTCGCGCTCGCCGGCGCTCGTGCATCAAGGCCGCATCGGCGAGATCATTCAGGCACGCCCGGAGGCGCGCCGGCGCGTGCTGGAGGAGGCCGCAGGCATCGCCGGGCTGCATGCGCGGCGCCACGAGGCGGAACTGCGGCTCAAGGCCGCCGAGCAAAATCTGGCGCGTGCCGAAGACGTTATCGGCCAGCTCGCGGGCCAAATCGCCGGCTTGAAAACGCAGGCGCGGCAGGCGGTGCGCTACCGCAACATTTCCGGCCAGATCCGGCGCACCGAGGCGCTCCTGTTCCACTTGCGCTGGATTGCGGCGGGAGCCGAGGTGGCCGACACCGGGCGCGCCAAGGACGACGCGGTCCGCGTGGTCGCGGCGCGCACCAGCGAGCAGTTGCAGGCTTCGACCCGGCAGGCCGAGCTGTCGGCGGTTCTGCCGGGGCTGCGTGAGGCCGAGGCCAAGGCGGCAGCCGCGCTGCAGCGCCTGTTGATCGCTCGCGAAACGCTGGAGCGCGAAGAGGCGCGCGCCAAGGATCGTATCGGCGAACTCGACCGGCGGATCGAGCAATATGCTTCCGACCTGCAGCGCGAAAAGGCGCTCGTCGCCGATGCCCAAGCGGCGCTGGCGCGGCTCGATCGCGAGGAGACGGCACTGAAGGAAGCGGCGCAGGACAACGATGTGCGGCTCGCCGCGGTCAATCGGCGGGTCGCCGCGGCCGATGCTGCGCTTGCCGGCTCGGAAAAATCCTTTGCCGAATTGACCGGGGCTCTTGCCGACCTGACCGCGCGGCGCAATCAGCTGCAGGTGACGGTGAGCGAGCACGACCAGCGCGCGGCGAGGCTCGAGGCCGAGCTTGCCAATATTGACGCGGGTCTTGCCGCCGCCGACAGCGGCGCCCCTGATTTGCCCGCCTTGGCGGCAGCGCTCTCCGACGCGCAGTCAGCGCTTGCCGAAGCCGAACAAGCGGCGCATGCCGCCGAAGCGGCGCATAAGCGCGCACGCGAAGAGATTGACGCGGCGCGAGCGCCGCTGGCGAGCGCGGAGCGCGGCGTGCAGCGGCTCGAGACCGAAGCCAAGACCATTCGCAAGCTGCTTGCGGTCGAGAGCAAGAATCTCTGGCCGCCGGTGATGGATGCGCTCACCGTGAGCGAGGGCTTTGAGAAGGCGCTTGGCGCCGCCTTAGGCGACGATCTTGACGCGCCGGTCGATCAATCGGCGCCGCTGCGCTGGGCTGGGACCGCGGCTGATCCAGCCGATCCGAGCCTGCCGCAGGGCGCCACGGCGCTCTCGCATTATGTGCAGGCGCCGGCGGAACTCGCGCGGCGGCTGGCGCAGATCGGCGTCGTCGAGCGCGCCGAGGGATCGCGCCTGGCCGCCCTGCTCAAGCCCGGTCAGCGGCTGGTCTCGCGCGAAGGCGACCTGTGGCGCTGGGACGGCTTTGTCGCCGCGGCGCATGCGCCGACCGGCGCGGCGCGAAGGCTTGCCGAACGCGGCCGGCTCGCGGCTATTGAAGGCGAGCTTGCCGCGGCGCGCGCCGATGTCGAGACCAAGCGCCGCATGGTCGAGGAAGCGCAGGCAGCCGTCGCGGCTGCGGCGGCCGCCGAGACGCAAGCGCGCGCGCGCTGGCGCGAGGCGCAGCGCCTGACCGATGTAGCGCGCGAGGAGCATGCCGCCGCGGAGCGCGAGATCAGCCGCAATGCGGCGCGCCTCTCCGCGCTCAAGGAAGCGCGCCAGCGTACCGCCGCCGCGCGCGACGAGACCGCTGCGGCGCGCCTCGAAGCGCAAGCCACTCTCGCCGCGCTGTCCCCGGCCGCCGAGCTTGAGGAAAAGCTTGCCGCCATCAACGAAGTGATCGCGAGTGAGCGCAATGCCTGCGCCGAGCTGCGGGTCGAAGCGCAGGCGGTCACGCGCGAGGTCGAGCTCGCCAATACGCGGCTGCAGGCGATCGCCGACGAGCGCGGCGCCTGGACTGAGCGCAAGGACAATGCGGCGGCGCAGATCGGCATCATCGGCGAACGCAATCAGGAAGCGGTGAGCGAGCGCGCCGACCTGGAAAATGCACCGCAGCGATTCGAAAGCCGGCGCCGGGCGCTGATCGGCGAGATCGAGACCGCGACCGCGCAACGCCGTGCCGCCGCTGATCGGCTCGCCGAGGCCGAGAGCGCGCTCGGCGAAGCCGACAAGGCGGCGCGGCTGGCGCTGGAAGCAGTCGGCGAAGCGCGCGCCGAAGCCGCGCGCAGCGAAGAGCGCCATGACGCCGCCAAGCGGCGCGTCGCCGATATCGAGCACGAAATTCACGAGGTGCTTGCGGTCGCGCCGTCCGCCGCCGCCGAAGTTGCCGAGCTCAGGCCGGATGCGGCGTTGCCCTCGATCGCCGAGGTCGAGGCCAAGATCGAGCGCATCAAGAACGAGCGGGAACGGCTCGGCTCGGTCAATTTGCTGGCCGAGCAGGAATTGCAGGAGGTCGAGAAGCAGCACGATACGCTCACGGCCGAGCGCGACGATCTGATCGAAGCGATCCGGCGCCTGCGGCAAGGCATCCACAGCCTCAATCACGAGGCGCGCGAGCGCCTGCTTACCTCGTTCCAGACCGTCAACGAGAACTTCAAGAAGCTGTTCACCGAGCTGTTCGGCGGCGGCACTGCCGAATTGCAGCTGATCGAGAGCGAGGATCCGCTCGAAGCCGGCCTCGAAATCATGGCGAAGCCGCCGGGCAAGAAGCCGGCGACGCTGTCGCTGCTTTCGGGCGGCGAGCAGGCGCTCACCGCGCTGGCCTTGATCTTCGCGGTGTTCCTGACCAATCCGGCGCCGATCTGCGTGCTCGACGAGGTGGACGCGCCGCTCGACGACTACAATGTCGAACGCTTCTGCGACCTGCTCGACGAGATGGCGCGCTCGACCGATACGCGCTTCATCATCATCACACATAACCCGATCACCATGGCGCGCATGTCGCGCCTCTACGGCGTCACCATGGCGGAGCAGGGCGTGTCGCAGCTGGTCTCGGTCGATCTGGAAGGCGCGGTGAAGCTGCGCGAGGCGAGTTGAAGTACGCTGCGCAATTTGGCGGTCGCGATCAGAACTGAGACGTCAACCTTAGGCTCGGGCCGTGGTAGATCCGATTCACGTTGGTCGGACTGCCGGGGCTCGCGACAGCCGGAGAACCAAGCGTGGGAGGTGGAAGACCCCCGGCACCGAACGCCCTGAACGCATTGAAATAAGCATCGACGCGATAATTGAGTGCCACTTTCGTGGTTGGGGAAATTGCATAGGCAATGCCGACCATCGCGTCCGGGTTGGCCACGAATCCGTTGCTCGATGTCGAGGTGTTTATGGGGCAGCCACTGTGGCACGGGGATCCGCTATTATCGAGAGGAGTAAAGGCAGTCTGGTTAGTCGACCGCCACCCATAAAGACCGGCGAAACCAACCTCATAGTCGATCGACCACGCACCGCCGATCGGCATATTACCTTCAAGGGCGACGCGAGGGCCGACGCCGGTGAACTTGTTGGTCTGAGAATAGACACTGGGACCGATCGTAACGGCAGCCGTCGGTACCCAGCTGATGCTTCCGTCGGTGGTTCCGCGGATTTGAGCGACACGCAGGCCACCCTTGATTTGCGAATTGCCCAAACCGAGCCCGACGTCGCGCCCGACCATGAAATCCGCAACCCAGTTGTACTCCTTGCGGGTCGCCGAGTTGGAGCCGGTCATCAGCGTGTTGCAGGATGTTGAGCCAATGCATCCGTTCTGAATGCTGTGGAGCGAGTGCTTGCTCGCGCCAAAGCGGAAATCGCCGCTGACGTGCCAATAGCCGTTGAACCGGTAGTCGAAGCCGCCGGCAACATTCCAGCCCCATGGCGCCGGCCGAGCGTCGAAGGCGGGCGAAAGCCCGGGAACATAGGGGTCGCCAATGGTGGCTTGGCCACCACCTTCTATCCACCAAGTCCACGGGCTCGGTGCAACCGCGGGAGCGGGTGGTGGAGCTTTCATTGGCAGCGGCTTGGAAAGATCGGCGCCCATTGCGGCAGGCGCCGCCAGCGCGAGCGCAAGACTGGACACCCCAGCCAAAAGAACTCGGCGTGACCCCTTCATCTGCCGTCCCCCAATACCAGTCAGAATCGCGGCTCGGTTCGTCAATCAAACAACATCCAAGCGCTATTACAACCTACAAAGGCGTGTGCTTGTCATTTGGTAAAACGATGTTGCATAAAGGATACGCGTGCAACGCCTACGCGTGCAACGTCGGATGGCCGACGTTAAAACCGAAGCGAATTCAATGAGTACGCAAGCTACCCCCGACCATAGGGCTGCGTCTCAAACCGGACTGGTCTGGCTCGCCTCCTATCCGAAATCCGGCAACACCTGGACCAGGGCTTTCCTGTCCAACTTGGCCGCCATCCTGGCCGGGGAAAGCGCCGAACTGGATGTCAATTCCATCGGCCGGTTCTCAGCGGGCGAAAATTTCACCGCACTGTACGAAGACCTGCTTGGATTCAAGCCCACGGAAAATCATCGCAAGGAAATCGCTGCGTTGCGGCACGAGGTGCAAAGGTCCCTTGCCGACGCGTATGACGGTCTCGTCTTCGTCAAGACGCATAACGGCCTTGTCTTGGACCATGGCCGGCCGATCATCAATTTTGCGGTCACTTCCGGCGCGATCTACATCGTCCGCAATCCGCTCGATGTTTCAATCTCGCTCTCGCATCATCTCGGCGTAACCATTGACGAAGCGATCACGACGATGGGGACTTGGGATGTGACGACGCCGATCAACGACAAGCGGGTTTACGAAATCTGGGGCTCATGGAGCCAGCATGTCGAAAGCTGGACCCGCAAGCCGCATCACGCGATCTATGTGATGCGTTATGAGGACATGCTGAGCGACCCGCAAAAGACCTTCGGCGGTCTCGCGCGCCATCTCCTGCTCGACGCAACGCCGACGCAAATCGACCTGGCCATCGAGCGGTCGTCCTTTGCGAAACTCAGGGACCAGGAGGAGAGAACCGGATTTCAGGAGAAATCCGAGAAAGCCGAACGCTTTTTTCGCGAAGGCCGCTCGGGACAATGGAAGGAAATCCTGACGCCGGCGCAAGTGGACCGGATCGTCAAGGATCATCGCGAGCAAATGGCGCGGTTTGGCTACTTGCCGTCTTAGGTCAGGGAAGCGAAATTTTTCTCCCGATGCCGGCCGGTTGCTGCGTCGCGCCCGCCTCGATCTCCATGAAATGCCGGTATGGCCTCGCGCATCCGGAGTCGTCGCTGATCGTCGGTAGCGGGTCACCAGATGAATCGAGCCCGCACAATTCGGCCGCCAAGGATCGCGCCACGTCCGGGCGCAGCACCATGTCCTCGTAGGCGATGACGCGAACAATGTCGGAGAACTTTTCCGCCATCAGATCGATCATTTCATTGTAGCGAAGAACTTGGTCGCGAGCGGCCCTGAGATCGTACGCGTAGGCGTTTCCACTGCGATATCTTGCCATGTAGATCCGCAAAACATTGTCTTCGACGTTCCGCTTCACGAACAGGAATCGGACGTTCTTGATTATTTCCACCATGAACGCGGCGACGTGAATGTAGGCGGGATTGGTATTGGTAACGACTCTAGCCGATGGTGCCCGGCGCGCGAGTTCCTCAAAGTAATGCTCGCGGCAGAGCCGGTAGAGGTGCGGCGGCAGAAGTTCGAGCGAATCGGTGCCAAGGAGAGAGGAAGCCTGAAACGTCCGCAGCACGGCGTTCTTCACCGCCGGACCCTCGTGGCCGCGTTTGACTCCGTCCAGAGTCGCTACAAGTTGCTCCATGGTGGTCTTGCCGCACCGCGATGGACCCAGAATGAAAAGTGAAATCGGCTGCCCCGGAATGTCGGAAACGTCGGTCTTGACCGGCTTGGCCCGCAGGATGCTTAGACTTCGGTGCCAGCGTTCGCCGATTTGATCGAGCCGATCCCGCATGGTGCCGAAGACCTGTCGATTTGCCCGTGTGAAATGGTCCCAGGCTTCGGCATAGCGGCCCGCCCGATCGAGTGCAATCGCGCGAAAAAATTCCACGGAGTTTTCAAACTCCGCCGCGTCTTCGCCGGGTTCTTTGACCACCCGATCTAGCTGCGCCAGCAAATCGATATTGACGACCTGACGCGGCAGCGTTGTCAGAGCGCGGACAGGTTCAATGATGCGCACGCCGCGCTGGATAAGACCCTCGAAAACCCGCGCCGCCTCGCCGTAATCGCCCAGATGGCTGTAACACCAGCCAAGCCCGATGGCGGCCGGGACAAGATCGGGATTGACCGCGAGCGCCTCAAGATAGGTTTCGCGGGCTAACTCGTATTCGCAGTCTTCCTGATAGATGTCGCCGAGCATCAGCAAAGCGTCGGCGTCTTGCGGCTTTATCGGCCTGGTCCGTTCGAGCACCTGCGCCGCCATTTCATTGGCGCCGAGCCGCAGATAAATTTCAGCCAGCGCCGTGGCGACGGGCTTGTTGCGCGGGCTCAGCATCAAAGCTCGCACCAGGCAGTCGAGCGCATGCTCGTTCTGGTTCTGCGCGCTGAAGATGAGCCCCAGCGTGTGCAGCGCGCCGACATAATTCGGATAGCGCCGCAGCAGCGTTTCGCAGATTGCCCGCGCTTGTTCGTACCGGCGCTGCTGCAAGAACTGCGTGGCTTGCTGCAACTGCGCATGGCTTTCTTCGAGCGGGTTGCCGATCACACGCGCTGGCCCTCAGTCAGACGACACTGCTTTATTGACAATCCAGGCACGATAGCACCTAAGGCGGTTCCGCGCGCAATTAGTTGCGCCCGCCTTCCGCGGTGACTGCCGCGGTCCATTTGTCGATATCGACGCGGATGAAATCGGCGAATTCCTGCGGCGTGCCGCCGAGCGGATCGACGCCCTGCTGCTTGAGCGCGCTCTGCACGGCCTCAGCCTTGAGACCGTCGTTCGCCGCGGCTGAAAGCTTCGCGATGACGGAAGCGGGCGTGCCGGCCGGCGCCAACAGCCCGATCCAGATGCCGGCGTCGTAGCCGGCCATGCCGGCTTCCGCCAGCGTGGGCACGTTCGGCATCATCGCCGCCCGCTTCGCCTGCGCCACCGCCAAGGCTTTCAGCTCACCCGCGGCGACATGCGGCGCAAGCGTCGCCGCGACGTTGAACATCAGGGTGATGCGGCCGGTCAGCAAATCGGTCACCGCCTGATTGCTGCCGCCCTGATAGGGCACGATGACAATCCTGGTGCCGACCCTCTGATTGAAAATCTCCGCAGCCAAATGGCTCGCGGTGCCGGCGCCGGACGAGCCGAAGGTCAAGCTGTCCGGTTTGCTCTTTGCGAGAGCGACCAGCTCTTTCAGATTGTTTGCCGGCACCGAGGGATGCGCGACCAGCACATTGGGCACGACGCCGAGCAGCGCGACCGGCGCCATGTCCTTGCCGAGATCGAAAGAAGAGTGAGTCGTGATCGGATTGAGCGTGTTGGCGACCGTCGCCATGAACAAGGTGTAGCCGTCGGCGGGGGCGCGCGCGACCAGTTCGGCCGCCGTCATGCTTGAGTTGCCCGGATGAGTCTCGATGACGACCGGCTGGCCGAGCCTGGACTCCATCTGCTTGCCGACCAGCCGTGCCATGACATCGGCGGCCGAGCCCGGGCCGAAGCCGCTGACGATCCTGATCGGCTGAGTCGGGAAATCCCGCGCGGCGGCCGGGGCGAGGCTGAGCGCCGTCGCGGCTGCAGCACAGAATGCGGCCAGTTTCCGGTAAAACCGACGCATCACCCGCTTCGACCGCGGTTGCCCCGCAGATCGCTTTGTTGACGTTTTCAGGCTGCGACCATACAGCTTGGCGAATGTTCCAGCAACAAAGCGGTAAGACTGCTTACCGCTTCTCACGACAAAGCTCTTGGCACTGAGTCCGAGGCAAGCCATCGGGGGTAGCCATGATCTGGCATCGGACGGTCGGTCAGGGTCCGACCAAGGTGATCTTCATCCACGGTTGGTTCTGGGACCACCGCGTCTATGCGCCGATCGTCGATGCGCTCGACACTGATCGCCACACCTACGCTTTGTTCGATATCCGCGGCTACGGCAATTCGCGTGGCGAGCAAGGTTCATACACGATCGCCGAAGTCGCCGCGGACGCCGTCGCGCTCGCCGACCGGCTCGGCTGGCGCGATTTCCATGTCGTCGGCCATTCGATGGGCGGCAAGGCTGTGCAAAAGCTGGCGATGGACGCGGCAGGCCGGGTCAAGTCGGTCGTCGCGGTCACCCCGGTGCCGGCTGCGCCGCTGCCGTTCGACGACAACGTGTTCGGGCTTTTCGCCGCCGCCTGCGAGCGGGACGACGCCGCGCTCGGCATCATCGGCGATTCCGTGGGCAATCGTCTTGCGAAAAAATGGCTGGAGACGTTGTTGCGCCGGGCGCGCGAGACCGCGCGGCCCGAAGCGTTCAAGAGCTACATGCGCTCCTTCATCAAGGACGACCTCGCCGCCGACGCCGGCAAGCTCAAGGCGCCGCTGCTGGTCCTCTACGGCGAACATGACAACGGCGTCAGCGAGGCCATGGTGACGTCGGTCTTTCCGCAGCTCTATCCGCATGCGCAGATCGAGAAGATCGGCAATTGCGGACACTATCCGATGCAGGAAGTGCCGATCGCTTTCGCCACGCGCGTGGACGCCTTTATCGATCAGCATGCCTAGCGCATCAGCACACTTTTTGGAAAGTCACCGGCGATGAAACTTGCCTCCCTCAAGAACGGCACGCGCGATGGCGTCCTGGTGGTCGTCGATCGCAAGCTGACACGATGTGCGAAAGTGCCGCAGATCGCGCTGACCCTGCAGCAGGCGATCGAGAACTGGACGGCGACCGCACCGAGGCTGCAAGTGATCTATGCTGATCTCAACGCCGGCAGAGCCGCGGGGGCCGAAACCTTCTCGGCCGAACGCGCGGAAAGTCCCCTGCCCCGCGCCTATCAGTTTCTCGACGGCTCGGTTTACCTCAGCCACATGCGCAAGGCGCGCAAGGCGCGCGGCGCCGACATGCCGCCGAACTTCGATACCGAGCCCCTGATGTATCAGGCGGTGTCGGACGGTTTTGTCGGTCCGACCGACGATATGCCGTTCCCGACCGATACGCTTGGCATCGACATGGAGGCCGAGGTCGCCGTCGTCCTCGACGACGTGCCGATGGGGACGACGGCCGAGCAAGCGGGCCCGCACATAAAGCTCATCATGCTGCTCAACGACTACACGCTGCGCGCGCTGACCAAAACCGAGCTGCCGAAGGGCTTTGGCTTCATGCAGGCGAAGCCGACCAGCTCGTTCTCGCCGGTTGCGGTGACGCCCGACGAGCTGCCGCAATGGGACGGCGACAAGCTCAATCTGCGCCTGATCTCGTCGATCAACGGCAAGCGCATCGGCGCCCCGCATGCCGGCAAGGACATGTATTTCACCTATCCGCAGCTGATCGCGCATGCCGCGCGCACGCGCAAGCTCGGCGCGGGAACCATTCTGGGCGCCGGCACGGTGGCCAATGAAGACGAAGCCGCGGGCTCCTCCTGCCTCGCCGAACTGCGCGCCAACGAGGAGCTCGCACACGGCAAGGCGCTCACCCCGTTCCTGAAATTCGGCGACCGGGTGCGCATCGAAATGTTGGATGACGCGGGCGAAACGATCTTCGGCGCCATCGACCAAAAGGTGGTAAAAGGGCCCTGATCCTCCCTGCCTAAGGGAGGAGAAAAATGGGCGTGAGGCGCGATCCTGGACCAGTGGCGGAGCGTGGCCATGAACATCATCGACAAATTTGAGATCAGCGAAGCCGTGCGGTCGACGGCGGGCAAGCTTGCTTATATGACCGGCTTTGAGAACTCGTTCGCCACCGAGGCGCTGCCGCATGCGCTGCCGCTTAAGCGCAATTCGCCGCAGAAGGCGCCGTTCGGCCTTTACGCGGAACAGCTCAGCGGCTCGGCCTTCACCGCGCCGCGCGCCTCCAACAAGCGAACCTGGTTCTATCGCATCCGCCCTTCGGTGAAGCACGGCCGCGGCTTCAAACCGGCCGACCGCGGGCTTATTCGCACCGCGCCATGCCGCGACGAAGGCACGCTGCCGTTCGGTCAGATGCGCTGGCGGCCGATCGAGATTCCCGCCGAGCATTGCGATTTCCTGAGCGGGCTGCGCACCATTGCCACCTGCGGCGACGTCTATCTGCAGGTCGGCATGGCGAGCCATGTCTATGTCGCCAACGCGTCGATGGAGCGCAAATATTTTTACAATGCCGACGGCGAGCTTCTACTCGTGCCGCAGCAAAACGTGATCCGCGTCTTCACCGAATGCGGGCTGATAGAGGCCGAGCCGGGCGAAGTCGTGCTGATCCCCAAAGGCATGAAATTCAAGGTCGACCTGCCGAACGGCCCGGCGCGCGGCTATGTCTGCGAGAATTACGGCGCTTATTTCACGCTGCCCGAGCGCGGCCCGATCGGCGCCAATTGTCTCGCTAACGACCGCGATTTTCTCACCCCGGTCGCCGCCTTCGAAGACAAAGAAGAGCCCTGCGAGCTCTATGCCAAGGCGCTGGGCAAGCTCTACGTCACCGAGATCGCGCAGTCGCCGCTCGACGTGGTCGCCTGGCACGGCAACTTTGCGCCGTGCAAATATGATCTGCGCCGCTTCTCGCCGGTCGGCTCTGTGCTGTTCGATCACCCCGATCCGTCGATCTATACCGTGCTGTCCTCGACGTCAGACACGCACGGTACCGCCAATGTCGATTTCGTGATCTTTCCGGAGCGCTGGGTGGTCATGGAGGATTCGTTCCGGCCGCCCTGGTACCACATGAACGTCATGAGCGAGTTCATGGGGCTGATCTACGGCGTCTATGACGCCAAGCCCACGGGATTTGTTCCCGGCGGCATGAGCCTGCACAATGCGCTGGTGGCGCACGGCCCGGATGCCGAGGCCTTCGAGCGCGCCTCCAACGCCAAGCTCGAGCCGCAGAAGCTTGCCGGCACGATGGCCTTCATGTTCGAGACGCGCTATCCGCTCTGCCCGACCGCCTACGCCTCGAATCTGGAATTGGTCGACGGCGCATATCCCGACGCCTGGGACGGATTGAGAAAGCTTTATTCGCCCGGCGCGTGAGCGCCCAGTTGCTTGGACGCGCCCTGCGACGGGGAAGCGCTAAACACTGCGCTCCACGATGACGAAGGTGATGCCGAATATCGTCATGCCGAGCGCCGCCGCGGCAATCGGCAGCAGCACCTGAACCGCTGCCTGGCCGCCGCTGAGCCGGCCCGCCCAGGTGTCGAATATCGACGCGCGCCACTCGCGGAACGAGGCGGATCCATCGACATCGTCGTCTATCGCGCCGCCCGGCACTTTCGGTGCGCGCTGCACGCGCGACAAGATGAGCGGCAGCGCCACCGCAATGAACAGGAAACCGCTTACGACAAAGAGCAGATAGGCCGACACGCTGTCGCCTGCAAAACTCCACACGGCCAGCGTGAACCATGCCACCAGCCAGAGCAGCACCGTATAGACGCGCCGGTGCAGCCCCGCGGTCACCGGCTGCCCCGCATTGCTGTGCTCGTCGTGCTCGGAGAGTGCAGCCATAGTGCCTCCGTCATCGGCCCTCCCGATCGGCCAACCCAAAGTTTGCTGCGATGTTTCGGACCGAACCTGCGTGGGGATGTCGCAGCGTGCCGGCGCGATGCGCCAAGATCAGCCAGTTCCGCGCGGCGCCGTCACAGCCGGCGAATGGCGCGGCAGAACGATGCGAAATTCGGTGAAACGTCCGGGCTCGGTATCGACCGTGATCGCGCCGGCGTGCTGTTTCACGACGATGTCACGGCTGATCGAGAGGCCGCGACGAAGTAATTCCAGAGCTGCGCCGCCGCCTTGGATTACTTTGCTTTGCTCGCAATGATGAGTGAATTAAGCGGAGATCATCCTAATCATTCCCCAGCTTGAACAGCCGCCGTGCATTGGTGCGGCCGATTTTCACGCGATCATTCTCGCTGATCGGGCAGGCGTCGAACCAGCGCGCGGCGTGGTCGATGTTCTCGAACGGCCAGTCGGTCGAGAACATGATGCGGTCGGAACCAATTTCGGCCATCGCGTTGAGCAGCGCCGGCGTGTGGAAATTGCCCGACGTGGTCACATAAAAATTAGCGCTGAAATAATCGCGCATGCGCTTCTTGGCCGGATAGCTGTGCCGGTTGGGAATCCAGGCATTGGCATTGTCGACGCGCCACAGCGCAAACGGCAGATTCTCGCCCATGTGGCCGAGAATGATCTGCAGTCGCGGATGCTCATCGAACAGGCCTGAGCCCATCAGCCGCAGCGCGTGCACCGCCGTCTCATGGCCAAAGGCCCAGACCGGGCCCATGAGCCAGGCGTGGCCTTCATAGATCTTGGCGTCGCGCGGCAGCGGATTGCGCGGATGCAGATAAAACGGCACGCCGAGCCGCTCGACAATCGCCCAGAACGGCCGGAACTGCGGCAGGTCGTAATAGAGCACCGTCTCCGGCTCGCCCAGCTGCGAGAAGCCGTTGACCAGAGCGCCGCGGAAGCCGAGCTCCCTGACGCAGCGCTCGAGCTCGCGCGCGGCGCCGTCGGGATCCTGCATCGCCAGCGCCGCCAGCCCCTGATAGCGATCAGGCCGCTTGGCGACCTGCTCGGCGAGATAATCGTTGGCCTTGCGGGCGATCTCGGCGGCGCGCGCCTTGTCGGGAATAGCCTGCACTGCCGGCGCGTTGAGCGACAGAAGCATCAACTCGATGCCCTGCGCATCCATCTCGCGCAGCCGCCGATCCTGAATATCCATCACGCGGCTTTTGACCTCCTCCCAGACCCGGTCCGGGAAATAGCCGCGCGAATCCATCAATGTTTCCGGGATGGCGAAATGTTCTTCGAGTGCGATCTTGCCCTGCATGCTCCCTCCCGGTCTTCTTTCCGGACTTCCCAGGTCTTCTCCCAGGTCTTGCGGCCGCGCTTCGCCTGGCCGTTAGCCTTAACACGATCGGGCGCCGCCGCGCGCCATTTGCGATCGCATGGCGCGAAGCGCTGGCATGCTTCTGGCGACATCAGCCGGCGAGGTCCGGCGCTGTCCCATTCCGGGTCGGCGCGCCGTGCCATCTGCCCCAAAAGGGCGACAGCAAAACGGCTGCGCTGATGAACGTCCAGCAAAGCTACACCCTGGCCTCGCCCGCGCCGACCGGCCGCTTCCTGCGCGGCTGGGCGCGGCTGTCGCGCGGCACCTTTGGCGGCGCGATCTTCCTGATCGACATCGCCGTCATTATCGCGATGGCGTTAGTCACCGGCATCGCCTATCACCTCGCAGCCTATGGCGACACCGGCGACATGTCGTCTTTTGTTCAGATCGGCGTGCTGGCGGCAAGCATCTTCGCCGTCGCCAACGCATTCCGCGGCGAATACCGGCTGCCGAATTTCTTCGCCTTCAAGCCGCACGGGCGGCGCACCATCCAGTTGTGGAATGTCACGCTGATCTGCCTGCTCATGATCGGCTTCCTGGCGCAGAAGACGGTCATGTATTCGCGCGGTTGGATCGTGGCGTTCTATCTCGCGACGCTCGCGACATTGGTGGTGCTGCGCTTCGCCATCGTGCGCCTCACGTCCCTGGCCCGCGCCCAGGGCCTCATTCCGGCGCAGCGCATCTGCCTGATCGGCACCGGCGCCCATATCGGCGCCTTCGTGCAGCATTATGAGCCGTGGACACTGGGCCTTAGCATCGTCGGCTGCCGTTTTCTCACCCCGGTCCCGCTCACCGCTTCGGCCGAGACCCGGCGCGCGGTGCTCGATCGCGATCTGGCCGAAGCCGCCGCCACGGTACGGGCGCTCGCGCCGGACGCCATCTACCTCTTGCTGCCCTGGTCGGCGACGGAGGTCATCCAGCGCTGCGTCGAGACGTTTTTGGCGCTGCCGGTCGAGATTCATCTCGGGCCCGAGCAGATCCTGCACAAATTCGACGAAGTCGAGCTTGCGAAAGTCGGCCCGCTGGCGAGCCTGCAGCTCACGCGCCTGCCGCTCTCCCGCGTCGAAGTGGTGCAGAAGCGGCTGTTCGACCTGATCTTCGCCGCGCTCAGCCTTCTGGCGCTGACCCCGCTTCTGATCGTGGTCGCCATCCTGATCAAGCTCGACAGTCCGGGGCCGATCTTCTTCGTGCAGCGTCGCTACGGCTTCAATCAGCAGCCGTTCCGTATCATCAAGTTTCGCACCATGCGCGCGCTCGAAGACGGCGCCGTCGTCACACAGGTGACGCGCGATGATCCGCGGCTGACCAGGATCGGACGCTGGCTGCGGCGCTGGAACATCGATGAGATTCCGCAACTCTTCAACGTGCTCACCGGCGACATGTCGCTGGTCGGCCCGCGGCCGCACGCGCTGTCGCACGATCACGAATTCGAGCGCCGGATTTCGCTCTACGCAAGGCGTCACAATGTGAAGCCCGGCATCACCGGTTGGGCGCAGATCAACGGCTTTCGCGGTGAGATCGACAATGAGGAAAAGCTGCGCAAGCGGGTCGAGCACGACCTGTTCTATATCGACAACTGGTCGCTGTGGCTTGACCTGAAGATCATCGCGCGCACGTTGTTGTCGCGCGAGGCCTATCGCAACGCGTATTGAACGCGCATTGATCGGGTTGTAACCATCCCGGTGCCGCGGCGCATCACTTTGTGCTGCGCCGCGCCCGGGATACGCGATTGAATTTGTGCGATGGGCGATTACCCGGCCAGCGTGGCGATGGCGAAAACCGTGCCGACCGTGACGATCGCAGTCGAGAGCCACAGAAGACCGATCAAGAGCCACAACGGCCGCGGCTTGGCGGCAGCCGGGGGGTGCGGCTTGCTCCAGGATTGCAATGCCGGGGCTGCGCGGCGCAGCGCTGCTGCGGCACTCTCGATCTCGGCAATATCGCGGGCGAGCTGATCCCTCTCGAACCGCGCCAGCGCGCGTGCCGATTGTTCGTCCTCGGCCGACGATTGCAGTCGGCCCGGCGCGCGCGGTTCAATGACAATTGCGTTGCCGGCGTCGGCCGAGGGCTGGAATTCCGCCCCGAAATCCTGCTCAGACATTGCACGCACCTGCCTGTTGCCGACGATTCCTAAACGACGCCGTTTGGCCAGGCGACGCTGATCAGACGCTAACCTTAACGTCGTCCGTTAACGCTCCTATCTATCGCCAAGGCTTGCGATTGTCGGTTCTTGAAGCGCGGATGGCTCGCCGCCGTCGCACGGAACGGCTATCCTTGCCATTCATCCCGCAAGCTCGCTGGAGGAGCTCACGATGTCCACTTCGACCGTAATTGTCCTGGTCGTGATCGTTATCCTGATCGGCTGGGCCATTTCCGTCTACAATGGACTGGTCTCGATGCGGCAGAGGGTCAATCAGGCCTTCGCCGACATCGACGTGCAGTTGCGCCAGCGCCATGATCTGGTCCCCAATCTGGTCGAGACGGTGAAAGGCTACGCCGCGCACGAGCGCGGCACCCTCGACGAAGTCGTCAAGGCGCGCAATGCGGCGATGACCGCGCAGGATCCGGGGCAGCGAGCGGCTGCCGAGAACGTGCTGTCCGGCGCGCTGCGGCAATTGATCGCGCTGTCCGAAGCCTATCCGGACCTGAAGGCCAATGCGAATTTCCAGCAATTGCAGGCGCAGCTCACCGATCTCGAGAACAAGATCGCGGCGGCACGGCGCTTCTTCAACAATGCGGTGCAGGAATACAACAGCGGCATCCAGCGCTTTCCCGCCGCCATGTTCGCAGCCTCGTTCGGCTTCGCGCCGCAAACCTTCTTCGATCTTGGCGACCAGCGCGCCACGGTCGGCGAAGCCCCGACCGTGAAGTTCTGATACCCCAATGACGTGACCATTATGGCCGCCTTCGGCCTTTACACGCATATTCAGTCCAATCGGCGGCGTTCCATCGCGCTGCTGACTGGCCTTTTCTTCCTCGTCTATGTCCTGGTCTATGCCGGGGCGCTGGCCGCCGCCGGACTGTCGTTCAATGCCGATCTGCCGACGCTGATGCGGATCGCCTGGATCGATCTCATCAAAGCGGCGCCCTTTGCCACGATCGGCACGCTGTTATGGATCGTCATCGCCTATTACTTCCATCAGGCCATGATCGACGCCGTTACCGGCGGACGCGAGGTGCAGCGCGCCGAAGCGCCGCGGCTCTATAATATTCTGGAAGATTTGTGCATCTCACGCGGACTGTCCATGCCGAAGCTCAAGATCATGGAGACCGATGCGCTCAATGCTTTCGCCACCGGGATGAACGAGAAACAGTATTCGATTACCGTGACTACGGGGCTACTTGATCGACTCAATGACGCGGAAATCGAAGCGGTGCTTGGCCATGAGCTGACCCATATCCGCAACGGCGACGTCCGGATGATGGTGGTCGCGGTCATTATCGCGGGCGCCGTGTCGTTCTTCGCCGAGCTGATCTTTCGGCTGTGGTTTTACAACGGCTTTTCCTTTCGCAGCGCGCGCGGGGAAGAGCGGCGCGGCGGCGGCGCCGCGATTGTGGTCGCGATCGCCCTGTTGGTTGTTGCTTATGTGCTGTCATTCGTGATTCGGCTCGCGCTGTCGCGCGCACGCGAATATCTGGCCGACGCCGGCTCTGTCGAACTCACCAAGAACCCCGACGCCATGATCTCGGCGCTGCGCAAGATCGAAGGCCGCGGCGAACTGCCGGACGCCACCTCGGCGGTGATGGAATTGTGCGTTGACAATCCACGCGAAGGTTTTGGCGAATTATTCGACACGCATCCGAGCGTCGAGAGCCGCGTTGCCGCCCTGGTCAAATTCGTCGGCGGTCACGATCCGGGTCCGCTCGTGCTGGCGGACGAGTCGAGCGAGGATCGATCCGAGCCGGCTGGTGCTGCGGGGCCCTGGGGCGCGGCCCCGAATGGCGAAAGCGGCACCGAATCGGCACCCGATCTGTCGCCCTCCGGAACCGGCGAAAACGGCGCGAGCAAGGGCCCCTGGTCGCAGCCCGGCCAAGATAGCGGTCCGACCTCGGAACCCTCGCAGGAACCGAGCGGCCCATTGTCGGGACCTTGGGGGCCGCACCGCAGCATGAGCCACCGGCCGGCAATTAACCATACCACGTTACAAGTGGTGATCGGCAGCACGCCCGGCCGCGCACGACCGACAAGCAGGCTTCCAAACCTTACCGCGTGTGGTAGAAGCGAAATTAGTGGATGGAGGGCGCGAACCGCTCGACTTGACGGCAGTCTTCTTGTGAGATTGCAAGGCTGGTGGGAATCAGTCGAGTTGCGGCGGCAGCGACGTCAGTGAGGGTGCGATCATGGCTAAACCAGCATTGATCTTGGTCGGGGCAGACAAGGGGGGCGTGGGGAAGACCACAGTTGCCCGCACCTTGCTGGACTATTTTACGGCGCATCACGTGCCGACCAGGGCTTTCGACACCGAATCGCCGAAAGGCACACTGAAGCGCTTCCACGGCGAAGTGAGCGATGTCGTCGATGCGACCTCCGTCTCCGACCAGATGCGGATCATCGACACGCTCTCGACCACCGACGCGACCGTCACGGTCGTCGACGTGCGCGCCGGCCTGCTTTCGCCGACTCTGCGCTCGCTGCGCGACATCGGTTTCCTCGACGCGGTCAAGAAGGGGCAGATCACCTTTGTGGTGTTCCATATTCTCGGCTCTTCGATCGCTTCGCTGAATGAGATCGAGGAAACGGCGCCCTTCGTGACCGACGCCAAATACTTCCTGGTCAAGAACTTCATCAACAACACCAGCTTCTTCGAATGGGATCAGGCAACCCATGCCTCCTATTTCAAGAAGCTGAAGGACGCCGTGGCCATTACCATCCCGAAGCTCAACGAAATGGCTTATGAACAGGTGGAGCTTGCCTCGGTCCCCTTCCTCACCTTCGTCGCCAACAAGAACCAGAAGGGCGAGGCCGCCAATTATTCGTTCGTTCTGCGCGGCTATGTCCGGCACTGGCTGGGCAATGTGTGGGCCGAATACGACCGGGTCAAACTGCTCGACATCTTCGATACATCGAGCACCGTTCCGGCCGCGCCGCGCACGCAGGCGGCCGGCAATCGCTCCTGAGGGCGGCGGCGCCTCTTTTCAGGGCGGGTCCTGATGGCAGAGCAGTCGGCAGGCTGCGGGCGGTCGCTCGCGACTGCGCTATTTTTTGCCTATCCACAAGCGGCGTGGGCTGTGGAAAAATGTGCGTTCCGGCAAAAAGCTAGAGCCGTGCATGATTCCGTCATAACTTGAAACTCAGTTCGAGTTGGACCACTTGCGGGGATATGGCGCAGCATACGCCGCTTTACATCGTCGCGTCGCAGCACCCGCGCGTTGGCAAGACGCTGGTGGCGCGGCTTCTGATCGAATATTTCCGCAATGGCGGGCGGCCGGTCGTCGGCTATGATCTCGATCCGCGCGAACCGGCTTTGGCACCGTATTTTCCGAGCTTCGTCTGGCCGGTTGATATCGCCCATACGCCGGGACAGATGGCGCTGTTCGATCGCCTTATCGCCGACGATTGGCGCACCACCGTCATCGACCTGGGTTACGGCCTGTTCGAGCAGTTCTTCACCGTCATGGCGGAGATCGGCTTCGAGTTCGAAGCCGCACGCCGCGGCATCGCACCGATCGTGCTGTTCATCACCGACTCGGCGCCGACAACGGCCAGCCGCTATGCGGAACTGCGCCGCCGCTTGCCGCGCGTGACCTTCGTACCGGTGCACAATGAAGCGACCTCGTTCATGTTCATCGCGCGGGATTTTCCGCCGACTCGGCCGGAATGCGGCGTCATCCGCATTCCCCGGCTGTCACCGATCGTGCGCGGCGTGATCGATCGGCCGGGTTTTTCGTTCGGCGTCTATCTCAGCCGGCAGCCCGGCGGGCCAACCGAAGTCCACACCTGGATCAACACCATTTTTGCAGAATTTCGCGAACTGGAATTGCGGCTTCTCATCGGCGAACTGGAATCATCGCTGCGCGGCTTTGCCAGGCGATCGTCTGGCCAGCGCCGATAGCGCCGCCTCGCGCGCCTCAATGCCCTTCGAATGTGATCAGGGTGCGCACCGGCACGCCGAGCTTTCTGATTTTGGCGGCACCGCCGAGATCGGGCAGATCGATGATGAAGCAGGCGGCGACGACATCGGCGCCGACCTGCTGCAACAGCTTCACGGCCGCCTCCGCCGTTCCGCCGGTCGCCACGAGATCATCGACCAGGATCACGCGTTCGCCCTTCGCCAGCGCGTCCTCGTGCATCTCCATCTCGTCGATGCCGTATTCGAGCGAATAGCCGATGCTGACGCGCTTGAACGGCAGCTTGCCCTTCTTGCGGATCGGAATGAAGCCGCAGGACACCTGATGCGCCATGGCGCCGCCGAGGATGAAGCCGCGCGCCTCGATGCCGGCGACCTTATCGATCTTGCTGCCGGCCCAAGGCTGGACCAATTCATCGACCGCGCGTCGAAATGCGCGCGCATTGCCCAAAAGCGTGGTGATGTCGCGGAACATGATGCCCGGCTTGGGGTAATCCGGGATGTTGCGGATCGCGGCCTTGAGGTCGTTTTCCAGCGCCGTGCTGATCATTGTCGAAAGCCCCATCGTCTCAACAATCGCGCAGGCTTACCGGCGCGCGCCGGGCTCGCGCGGGCAATCCGGGCAACCCTGCCCCGGCGCCACTGTGGCCAACCGCAGCGGGCAACGCAACAGGAAGGCCCGACCGCAGATCGGAGCGCCGCCTTGCGGCTATGTCCTCCGTTGGGTCAGTGCTGGTATTCGGTCGGCGCGCGCGGCCTTTGCAGCTCCGCATCGTGCAGCACGTCGTGCCAGACCCGCTTCTTGGTGAAATAGAGCAGGCCGGTGAACACGATCAGGAAGATCATCACCTGAAAGCCGAGCCGCTTGCGGGCATCGAGCGTCGGCTCGGCCGCCCACATCAGGAAGGCGGCGACATCGCGGCCGTATTGATCGACGGTCATCGGCGTGCCGTCGGTATATTGCACCTGGCCGTCGCTCAAGGGCTTTGGCATGCCGATGGCGTGGCCCGGAAAATACTTGTTGTACTGGCCGCCAGGCGGCAGCACGAAGCCGGGAGGCGGATCGGTATAGCCGGTGATGATGGCGTGGATATAATCGGGGCCGTCCTCTTGATACATGCGGAATGCATCGAGGATGAACCAGGGAAAGCCCCACTCGTAGCTGCGCGCCTTGGCCAGCGTCGACATATCGGGCGGCAGCTTGCCGCCCAGGGCGGCGCGCGCCGCCTGCTCATTGGGGAACGGCGGCGGGAAGTAATCGGCAATCTGTCCAGGCCGCTGATACATCTGCCCCTGATCATTGGGGCCGGCGGTCACCTGGAAGCTTGCGGCGATGGCGGCGGCCTGCGCTTCGGTAAAGCCCGGGCCGCCCGGATCGGCGAGATTGCGGAACGACACCAGCTTGAGACTGTGGCAGTTCGAGCAGACCTCGCGATAGATCTTGAAGCCGCGCTGCAGCTGTGCCGGATCGTAGATGCCGAACGGCCCGGCGAAGGACCACGACAGCCGCGGCGGCGCATCGGCTTCCTGCGCGCGCACAGCGAAGCTGCCGAAAGCGGTGAGCGCCGCCGCAACGGCAAGCGCCAAGATGCCGCGCGGAAATTTCATGCGATGGAATTTCACCCTGGCCCTCCCTTCACGCGCCGGACGCTGGCGCCGAAGCCCCGGCCGGCGAGCCTTCGCGCAGCACTGATTCGGAGATCGAATTCGGCAGTGGCTTTGTGGTTTCGAATAGCCCCAACAGCGGCAGGATCACGTAGAGAAATCCGAAATAGTAAAGCGTCAGGATCCGCGCCGCGATCACATAGCCGCCGGTCGGCTCCTGCGAGCCGAGATAGCCGAGCCCGATGACGGCGGCGAAGAAGACAAGCAGGAACACCCGGTAGGCCGGCCGGTAATTGGCCGAGCGCACGCGCGAAGTGTCGAGCCACGGCAGGAAGGCGAGCGAGATGATGGCAAGCCCGAGCGCGATGACGCCGGCAAGCTTATTGGGGATCGCGCGCAGGATCGCGTAGAACGGCAGATAGTACCATTCCGGCACGATATGGGTCGGCGTCTGGCCGGGATTGGCCGGGATGTAATTGTCGGAATGCTGCAGATAATTCGGGATATAGAAGATGAAATAGGCGAACAGGATGCAGAACAGGCCGATGAAGAACGCATCCTTTACCGTGGCATAAGGCGTGAACGCCACCGTGTCCTTTTCGGTTTTCGGCTCGACGCCGGTCGGATTGTTTTGTCCGACCACATGCAGCGCCCAGATGTGCAACACCACCACGCCGGCAATGATGAACGGCAGGAGATAGTGCAGCGAGTAGAAACGATTGAGGGTCGGATTACCGACCGCATAACCGCCCCACAGCCAAGTGACGATCGGGTCGCCGATGCCGGGCAGCGCCGAGAACAGATTGGTGATGACGGTCGCCGCCCAGAAGCTCATCTGCCCCCAGGGCAGCACGTAGCCCATGAAGCCGGTGACCACCATGAGCAGATACAGAATGACACCGAGGATCCACAGCACCTCTCGTGGCTCCTTGTAGGAGCCGTAATACATGCCGCGCGCGATGTGGATATAGACAGCAAGAAAGAAGAACGAGGCGCCGTTGGCGTGAATGTAGCGCAACAGCCAGCCGTAATTCACGTCGCGCATGATGCTCTCGACGGAATCGAAAGCGAAATCAACCTGCGGCGTGTAGTGCATCGCCAGCACGACGCCGGTGACGATCTGCACACCGAGCATGAAGGTAAGAATGCCGCCGAACGTCCACCAATAGTTCAGATTGCGCGGCGTCGGGTAAGCGATGAAGGAGGAATGGATCAGGCTTGCAATCGGCAGCCGCCGCTCCAACCATTGCATGAACGGGCTTTGCGGTTTGTAAGTCGAGTATCCGCTCATAGTCGAACCTTATGCCTGACTGTTTTCGCCGATCCGGATCCTGCTGGCGGAGAGAAATTCATAGGGCGGCAGCTGTAGATTGAGCGGCGCCGGCCCTTGGCGGATCCGCCCTGACGAATCGTATTGCGAACCGTGGCAGGGGCAGAACCAGCCGTCAAAGCCGCCTTGGTGCGGCAATGGAATGCAGCCTAGATGCGTGCAGATGCCGATCACGACCAGCCACTGTTCGTGGCCTTGCTTGACGCGGGCGGAATCGGGCTGCGGATCACGCAGGCTTTGCCAATCCGCATCTTGGGCAAGCTTGATATCCTTCGGCGTGCGGTTGAAAATAAAGATCGGCTTCGAGCGCCAGAACACCTGGATGATTTGTCCCGGCTGGATCGACCCCAGATCGACATCGACCGGCGCGCCCGCGGCGATCGTCGATGCATCGGGATTCATCTGGCTGACAAGCGGCGACAGCGCGGCCGCCGCGCCGACGCTGCCGACGGCCGCGGTCGCAATGTAAAGAAAGTCGCGGCGCGTTGGTTCGGCCGTTGCTGCTGCAGTCACTTCGTCCACCCTCGTCCGTCTTGCTTGCGGCTATCCCACCCCGCTCGGCGCTCCGCCACAAGTTGATCCAAGGGTTGATCCCGAAGGATGTCCCGTGTCGCGGGAGACAGGGTGCTCGCATCCGACCTGGGGAAGGCCAGAAACGATGCATTCCGGAGAGGTTCTATTGGCACCCTTGCCCGGAGAGTGCAAGTGTGGCTTGGACGACACCCCAATGCTGGCGGGTCGCGTTTTTGCGGCCGGTTCGCGCGGAACTTGAGCGCGGAACGCGGCGAGAGCCGGACTGTCGCGCACGGCGCGTTGGTACATGCGGTCGCACTCCGTTGTCGCACGCCCCGAACATGACTATTCGCATCGCCCTGTATCAGCCCGATATCCCGCAGAATGCCGGGACGGTCCTGCGGCTGTGTGCGTGCCTCGGCATCGAAGCGCATATCATCGAGCCGGCGGGCTTTCCGACCAGCGATCGCGCTTTTCGTCGGGCCGGCATGGACTATCTCGATGCCGTCAAACTGGTGCGGCACCTCTCGTGGTTGGAGTTCACGGCATGGCGGCGGCGCGAGGGCGCGCGACTTGCGCTGTTCACGACGCGCGCGTCTGTGTCTTATCTTGATTACAAGTTTGCGACCGGCGATGTGCTGTTGTTCGGTCGAGAATCCGCAGGCGTGCCCGAAGAGGTGCACGCCGCGGCCGACGCGCGCCTGCTCATTCCACTGCGCCCGGGCCTGCGCTCGCTCAATGTGGCGACCGCCGCCGCTATGGCAGCCGGCGAAGCACTGCGGCAGACGGGCGGAATCGGTCAGGCTTCGACGACGCCCGGCCGGCCGCTTTCGACCACATAGGTCTTCAGGGTCGAAATCGTTGCCTTGGGATCGTGCGCATCGGACACGGTACGCATACGCACCTGCATTCGCGCGGGCTTGAGATCGATCGCCACATAGCCGCGGCGGCGGCTTTCGAAGAAATGAATGTGCGGATTGTCAGGCAGCGCTTTGGCAATCAAGTCATATGGCGGTCCGTAGGACGAAATCGAGGTGCCGACGAATTCGGTCGCGACAATCGGCGAAGCTTGGTCGTCGAAATCGAGCTTGAGATCGTTGGCCAGGAATGAATGGATGTCGCCGGAGACGACGACGGGATTCGATACTTTGGCGTCGTGAATGTGTTGCAGAAGCCGGCTGCGATTCGCCGGGTAACCGTCCCAGTCGTCAGTCCAAAACGCGTCGACCCCGTCTAGCTTTTCGGTCAGCTGCGCCATCAATACGTCTTGAGCGATCACATTCCACTTCGCCTTGCTGCGGGCGAGACCTGAATAGAGCCAGGCCTCCTGATCGAAGCCGATCATGGTGCGGCCAGGATCGCGCCGTTCCGGGCAGCCGGCATTGGTCTCCAGATGTCCGCCGCCCTTGTCCGGCGGGCGATAACAGGCTTCGCGCGAGCGGTATTGCCGCCCGTCGATCACCGAAATTTCGAGCAGATCGCCCAAAACGAAGCGATCATAGACCCGCATCAGCGGACCATTGGGCCGCGACAGGATCGGCCGCACCGGCATGTGCTCATAAAACGCCTGATAGGCGGCCGCACGCCTGAGCAGGAACTGCTCGGGATCAGCAAAAAACTCGGAATATTTGTCGGCGTAATCGTTCTGCACCTCGTGATCGTCCCAGGTGAGGATCGAGGGCGCCTGCGCATGCAGATGCTGCAGATCCGGGTCGAGCCGATACTGCGCATAGCGATTGCGGTAGGTTGGCAGCGTGGCCGCTTCCACGCCGTCGGAGTGCCGGCGCACGGTCGGGTGAACTTCGTCGACGTATTCGTAAATATAATCGCCGAGAAAAATCACGAATTGCGGATCCTCGTCGGCGAGGTGCCGATAGGCCGCAAAATAGCCGTGCTCGTAATTCGAGCAGGACACGTAGCCGAAACGCAACTGATCGACAGCGGAGCCGGGCGCCGGCAGCGTCATTGCGCGCCCGACCGCGCTGCTCGCCTCCCCGCTCAGAAAGCGATACCAATAGGGCCGGTTCGGCTCGAGCCCGCCGACGTCAAGATGGACCGAATAGCCGAAGGCCTGCTCCGCGGTGGCGCTGCCACGACGAACAATGCTTTTCATCGCGTCGTCGGTCGCAATCTCATAGCGAATGCCGACGTCGCCGCCGCTCATGCCGCCGGGCGTTTCCGGGTTGCTCGACAGCGGCTCGGGCGCAAGCCGCGTCCACAACACGAAGCCATCAGCGCGCGGCGTGCCGGAGGCGACGCCGAGGCTGAATGGATCGGCCTTCCAGGCCTGTGCCGCGGCATACCGGACCAGAGCGGGTGCCGCGATCAAGGCAAAGCTGGCGCTCGCCGCACCGCGCACAAAGCGGCGGCGATCGAAGCTCCGACGTATGACGGTGCACGGCATGGGAAGGCCTCGGGCTGCGATTGCGCCGGATCAATCTTCCGGCGGGTCTTTGTGACATTCTCGCGCCATCGGCGCGTAACGGCTAGACTGCGGGCGCACATGGATATCCGAACCATCGAAGATCGCAAAGCGCGGGCCCGGGCCTGGTTTGAAAGCCTGCGCGACCAGATCACGGCGGCTTTTGAAACGCTGGAAGATACACTGCCGGACGGCGCGCCGTTGAGCGATCGCCCACCCGGCCGGTTCGTGCGCAGGCCGTGGAGCCGCATGGATCACACCGGCGGCCCCGGTGGCGGCGGCGTGATGGCGATGATGAAAGGCCGGGTGTTTGAGAAAGTCGGCGTGCATGTCTCGTCCGTGTTCGGCGAATTCGCACCGGAATTCCGCAACGAGATACCCGGCGCAGCCGACGATCCGCGCTTCTTCGCAACCGGCATTTCTCTGATCGCGCACATGCACAATCCGCATGTGCCCGCCGTGCACATGAATACGCGCTATGTGGTGACGACCAGGTCCTGGTTTGGCGGCGGCGCCGATCTCACGCCGCTGCTCGAATGCCGGCGCCGCCAGGACGATCCCGACACGATCGCCTTTCATGCCGCGATGCAGGCCGCCTGCGACGCTCATGCCGGCGTCGCGCCCTATGATAAATTCAGGAAATGGTGCGACGACTATTTCTTTCTGAAGCATCGCGGCGAGACGCGCGGCATCGGCGGCATCTTTTACGACTGGCTCGACAGCGGCGACTTCGACGCCGATTTGGCCTTCACGCAGGAGGTCGGCCGGGCCTTTTTGCGCATTTATCCGCAATTGGTGCGCAGGAATTTCGCCACGCCTTGGACCGAAGCGGAACGCGAGGAGCAGCTGGTGCGCCGCGGCCGCTATGTCGAGTTCAATCTGCTCTACGACCGCGGCACGATTTTCGGCCTGCGCACCGGCGGCAATGTGGAATCGATTTTGTCCTCGATGCCGCCGGTGGTGAAGTGGCCGTAGCCGAAAATAGACGTTGCACGTGCGGCCGAAGCAATCTTAGATTGTGAAAAGTCCCGTCAGGCCCCGAGGGGCGACAATGGCGAGCGTGGGCACCACTGCCTCTACGCCAGAGCGCGTAGGGGCAAGCCGTGGTCCTTGGCAATCGGTGAAGAACTCGATGAAAAGAGTTTTCGCCGCTACCGAGGCCGAGGTGAGCTATGTCAAGGGACTCACGTTGTTCGGCGTGATCAGCACCCTTGTCGTTGCATATTTTCAGAATCTGTCGGCCTATCATGATCGCGTCGCCACCCTCGCCAAGGATGACATGGCCGCGGCGACGCAGACCTTTACGGAAGCCTCGGGCAGTTTGTCCGCAGCGCTAGCCCTGCAGCGGCGGCTGATTTCCGATTTCTACGCGGCCATCCCCGGCGACGTCTACAAAAACGATGCCGCTTACCTCACCAAGGACGCTCGCGCGATTTACAAGGATTACACGGACATCTATTCCTCTCTGCATCAAAACTACAATTTGCTGGCACGCAAGGCGGAAATCTATCTCGACTGGCCGAGTGATCCCAAGCGTGATCCGGCCGCAAATGCTTCGCCGCAAATCGATCCCATCAACATGTCATTTCTCGGAGCGGCCAATTTCGATTGTGAAAAATTCATGCCGAACTTTGAAGGCGGCAAAACGACGATTCCGCTGACCGACCCTGATACCGGCAGGACCTACTCAATCGATTGGCATAGCGCGTTGCACAACGTACTGACGATTCAATATTGCTTCGACGTGACGCATCTGAGTATCGGCGGCATACTTCAGTGGGCGTCGCAAAGCAGCATCGATCCGAGACAATGGGATTATGTAACAAAGTCGGATCACGCCGAGCTGTTCGACAAGATCAGGGCGACCAATCAGGTGCTCCGGCTCAATGCCTTTGTCAGCTTGGCCATGAGCGAGATCGAGCGCATCCGCGTCAAATACCGGCCCAACGGCTTCATCTGTAGCCTGCCGGGCGTAAGCGAGGCGCTGAGCTTGTTCGACCGCTGCACGGCGGTCGAGACAAAAAGCCCGTTGGGCTAAGTGGCCATCGCCTGACGTCACAGCCTTCGCCGCGGCCGGCCGGGCGGGCACCACTGTGCCCGGCAGAATGCGAGCCCAAGTCACGCCCCGTTGACTCGCGCGCGCTCAATTACGAGAACTGTGCCGCGAAAAAATGCCGAGGAAGACGGGAGCGTGGGATGGATCTCGGAATTGCCGGCCGCAAGGCTATTGTTTGTGCCTCGAGCCGCGGGCTCGGCTTTGCCTGCGCCAAGGCGCTGGCGGAGGCCGGCTGCGAGGTCGTGATCAATGGCCGCGACGAGGCCAAGCTCGGCGCCGCCGCCGCGGCACTCGGCAAGCTAGCCCGCGCCAAAGTGATCCCGGTGGTCGCCGACGTCGCCACGCCCGAGGGCCAGCGGGCCCTGTTCGCGGCCTGCCCCGAGCCGGATATTCTGGTCAACAACAATGCCGGCCCGCCATTTCGCGACTTTCGTGAGCTCGACCGCCAAAAGATACTCGACGGCGTCGTCGCCAATATGGTTGTTGCCATAGAGCTGATCCAGAAAGTGATTGACGCGATGGTGGCGAGAAGATTCGGGCGCATCGTCAATATCACTTCCGGCTCGGTCAAGATGCCGCTGGTCGGGCTTGATCTGTCATCGGGAGCGCGCGCCGGGCTGACCGCGTTTCTGGCCGGGGTGGCGCGCAGCGTCGCAGGCTCCAATGTCACCATTAATTTCATTCTGCCGGGCAGCTTCGAGACCGACCGCTTTCGCTCGAACGTCGAATCGACGGCGAAGAAGAAGAACATCAGCTACGACGCCGCTTATGCCGAGCGTGTTGCGACCGTGCCGGCGCGCCGGGTCGGTCAGCCGGACGAATTCGGCGCAACTTGCGCCTTTCTCTGCTCCGCCCATGCCGGCTACATCACCGGACAGAATATTCTTATTGATGGCGGCGTCTTTCCGGGCGCGTTCTGATTTTTTCGAAAAAGGCACGATCCAAGGAGACCGATCATGAAACTGGTTCGTTACGGCGCCCCCGGCCGCGAAAAGCCCGGTATGATCGACAAGGACGGCAAGCTGCGGGATCTGTCAAAGATCGTGCCCGATATTGCCGGCGACGTGCTCTCGCCAAAGGGGCTGAATAGGCTGCGCAAGCTGAAACCGGAAAAGCTGCCGCCGGTGCGCGGCAATCCGCGCATCGGGCCATGCGTCGGCAAGGTCGGCAATTTCATCGCCATCGGGCTGAATTATTCCGATCACGCCGCGGAAGCCGGCATGCCGATCCCGAGCGAGCCGGTGATCTTCAACAAGGCGCCGACCTGCATCTGCGGCCCCAACGACGATACAATCATCCCCAAGGGCTCGTCCAAGCTCGATTGGGAAGTCGAGCTTGGCATCGTCATCGGCCAGCGCGCGCGCTATTTGAGCAAGGAAAACGCGCTCGACGTCGTCGCCGGCTATTGCCTCGCCAATGACGTGTCGGAGCGCGTATTTCAGATCGAGCGCGCCGGGCAATGGACCAAGGGCAAAGGCTGCGAGACTTTCGGGCCGCTCGGTCCATGGCTGGTGACCAAGGACGAGATCAAGGACCCGCAAAACCTTGATTTGTGGCTCGATGTCAACGGCGAGAAACGCCAGCGCGGCAATACCTCGAAGATGATTTTCGACTGCCGTCACATCGTCTGGGCCTGCTCGCAATATTTTGTCATGGAGCCCGGCGATGTCATCATCACCGGCACACCGCCCGGCGTCGGCCTCGGCATGAAGCCCGAGCCGAAATTCTTGAAGGCGGGCGATGTAGTCACGCTCGGCATCACGGGCTTGGGCGAGCAGCGGCAGAGGGTGGTGAAGGCGAAGGTTTGAGGTCGTGCCCCGGGCGCGCGCACACCTGCCATGACCCGCGGGCCCGACCCGCGGGTCCGTGCGCCAGCGGCGCCTGGCCGATTGCGCCAGAGCAGGCGCCGCGGGGGTGGCGGCAGTGCCAAGGAAACCAGGCGCGCTCCCGCCGGCCGCGTCGGGTGAATTTGAATTTGCTCATATAGTTTTGCTCTGACTCAGCCGGCGCGCGCGGCGCCTGTGTGGCGCGACGTGGCGCCCGCAATGGCCCGCTCCCAGACCCGGTGAATATGCGCGACCTCCTGCTCGATGCGCTGCAGAAAGATGTGCGCCTGCGTCGACAAGATTCGCCGCGTCGGCTCGATCACCACGAATTCGGCGTGCAGCTCGGGCGCGACCAGCGGATTGACGACCAATTCGCCACGGCCAATGTCGTTGACCGAGATCACGCTCGGCAGGATCGTCACCCAATCGGAGCGCGCCACGAATTCCAGCGTGGCAATCATCGCGTCCATCTCCAGAATGGTCTCGATCTGTACGCCTTGGGCCTGAAAATAGGTCTCCAGATTGCGGCGGCGGATATTGTCCGGGCTTGGCAGCACGATCTTGAGCGGTTTGCAGTCGGCGAGCCGCAGCGGCGCCAGCGGGTTGAAACCGGCGCGCTGACCGGACAGCAGCATTTCGCGATCGCGCACCAGGAGCCGCGATTTCAGCCCGATCGTGCCTTCGAACGCCGGCACCACCGCGAAGTCCAGCTCCTGGTCGAGCACCATCTTGGTGAGCAGGCCGCTATAGCCTTCCATAATGTGCAGGCGCACTTCCGGACAGCGCGGCACGAAATCATCGAGCACCGGCGCCAGGACGGCGCGCGTGAAGGTCGGCATCAGCCCGATGCGAAGCTCGCCGGTGACCTGGCCGGCAACGGCGCGGGCCTGCTCTGCTGCCTTTTCGAGTGCACCGACCGCGCCGACGCAGCTTTTGTAGTAGCGCAGCCCCGCCGGCGTCGGCACAACGCGGCCGGCCGCGCGCTCGAACAGTTTCACGCCGAGCTTCCGCTCGACCGCGGCGACGTGCTGGGAGATGCCGGATTGCGTCGCATTTTCCCGCTCCGCCGCGCGTGTGAACGAGCCCTCCTCACAGACCGCGATGACGGCTCGAACCTGACGCAGCGGAATGTCATGCATGGCGGGAAACGGGAACGGTATTGGGGAACCTAGCGCATTAGAAAACCTGATGAGGAGCCATAGATTATATCATTTCTTTCGTATCGGCCATCCGAATAACATGAATTCGCGACGCAATAGTCGGCATCGTGGCCGCCGTCGGGGGAGGAGCGCATGGGAGCAAATTTCGGCATTGCAGGCTTGGACTGGCAGCAGCGGGTCAACTGGGATCGCCTGCGCAGATACCGCACCGAGCGCGCCCGCGAGATGATGAAGAAGCACGGCCTCGGCGCCCTGCTCTGCATGTACGACGAAAACGTGCGCTACCTCACCGGCACGCTCACCCCGGGCTGGAACAGGCTCAAGCCCGGCTTGCGCTATGCGATGCTCTGCGGCGACGGCGCGCCGATCCTCTTCGAACAGGGCGATATCGGCTTCCAGATCGAGCGGCATTCGCCCTGGATCCCGAAACAGAACGTGCGCCACTCCTTTGCCTGGATCAAAGGCGCGGCCGGCCCCGCCTCGACCCAGCAGGTCAACAAGTTCACACGAGCCGTGCTGCAGGCGATGCGCGAAAACGGCGTCGCCGGCCAGAAGCTCGGTGTCGATTTCATCGACATCAACATGATCAACATTTTCCGGGAGAACAACATCACCTGGGTCGACGGCATGACCCCGATGATGGAAGCGCGCGCGGTGAAGAACGAAGACGAGCAGGAATGCTTCCGCATCGTCGGCGCCATCGGCGATGCGACGCATTGGGAATGCATGAAGTTCCTGCGCCCCGGCATCACCGAGAACCAGGTGACGGCGCATCTGATGGAATATCTCTACAACATTCCGGGCATGGAGGATGTCGAGGACGTCATCGTCTCCTCCGGCCCGAATACCTGGCCGAACTGGCGCAATTTTTCCGACCGCATCATCCAGCCAGGCGACATCGTGTTCATGGATTTGGCCGCGTTGACCTGGAACGGCTACAAATCCTGCTATTACCGCACCTATTGCGTCGGCAAGGAGCCGACCCAGGAGCAGAAAGAGACCTACGAGACCGCGCTGAAGTGGCTCTACGATTCAATCGGAGAGGTGAGGGTCGGCGCCACCACGCGCGACATCGCGATGAAATGGCCCTCGGCAATGGAGACCTGGGGCTACGAGGACGAGGACCAGGCCGCGGCCAATCTGTGGGGCCACGGGCTTGGGCTCGCGCAATATGATCCGCCGGTCATTTCGCGCATCTGGTCGCTCGATCATCCAATCGAGATCAAGGAAGGCATGACCTTTGCGCTCGAAACGCAGCACGGCAAGAAATTCCGCTACGGCGTGCGCATCGAGGAAATGCTGATCGTCAAGAAGGACGGCATCGAGATCGTGTCCAACTTCCCGGTCAAGCAGATCACCGTCGTCGACCCGCTGCCCGGCTACGGCGATCACGTGAAATAGGCTTGGTCATTCCCTCGAAGGGGATGAGCGCGGGCGAAGCGAGCCGGTGGGGTCCGGCAACGCTCGCGCAAGCTCGGCGGCCGCGACGCAACCTTCCCTCGTGCTTTCACGGGGAGGAAGCTTGAGGCCAGGGCGTGAACAAGGAGCGCTGGCGCTTTATGGATTCGTCCTGTTTCATTCTTTCCCTCGCCTCGCCGGCTGCGGCGGACGCAAGGCGCGTCGGGCCGAAGGCGGCGAATCTGGCGAACCTCGCCCATGCCGGCCTGCCCACGCCTGGCGGCTTTTGCATCACCGCCGACGCCTACTTGCGGCAGATCCAGCATCTTGGCCTCACCGACACGGTTCGTGCTTACGCACAGTCCGATCAGCCGACGCAAAGGCGCCTCTCCGTCGAGATCAGACTGAAGCTCTACCAAAGCGATGTGGCGCCCGATTTGCTCGCCGCCATTCTCGGCGCCTGGCGGGAGGAGCCGAAACCGGCGGCGGTGCGCTCGTCGGCGCTGATCGAGGATCGCGCCGGCTCGAGCTTTGCCGGTCAGTTCGAGAGTTTTCTGGGCCTGCGCGATGACGCGGAGTTTCTGACCGCATTGCGCGCCTGCTGGGCGGCCCTGTGGACCACCAATGCGCGCCGTTCCATGGCGCAGCACGATCTCGTTCCGGGTGACACGGCCATGGCCGTGCTGGTGCAGCCGCTGGTTGCGGCGCGCGCCTCGGGCGGCGGTTTGAGCGAGACTGCCGACGGTCACATGATGCTGAGCGCCACCTGGGGGCTCGGCACCGCCATCGCGCAAGGCGAGGTGGTGCCGGATCGCATTGTGCTCTCGCGGCAAGGCTTTGTCCGCAGCAACGAGGCCGGCCGCAAGCATCATCGCGAGGCCTGCGCGCATTATGAAGGCGTGATGCCACAGCGCGTGCCCGAAGCGCTGGTGCGCGCGCCATGCCTCGAAGCCGGCCAGGCCACCGCACTGGGCCGCTTGATGCGCAAGGTCGAAGATGTGCTCGACATGCCGGTCGAGATCGAATGGGCGCTCGACGATACGGGTTTCAAGCTCTTGCAGGCCCGCCCGCTCCACGTCGCCCCCGCGCCGGTGCCGGACGAGATCTGGCTGACGCATCCCGGCCTCAATGGCCACCCGGCGGGGATCGGCTGGGGCTCCGGCCGGGCCGTGGTGGTGAACTGCGAATGCGAATTGTCGCGCGTTGCGCCGGGCGACATTCTGGTCACGCGGGTCGCCGGCCCGGCGCTCAGCCACATCCTGCCGCGCGTCTCCGGGGTCGTGGCCGAGCTCGGCGGCTCGACGTCGCACCTGGCCTCGCTCGCGCGCGAGCGCGGCATCCCGATGGTGCTCGGCGTCAATGACGCGACGCGGCGGATTCCAGACGGTGCCCAAGTTGCGGTCGACGGCGTTGCCGGCATTGTGCGGTGGCTGTCCTGATGGCAAAGGTGAAAGCGCAGCGGGCGTCACGGCCGCGCATTTTTGTGACTCAGCCGGTATCGGAGCGCGCGCTCAAGCGCCTGCGCGATGTTGCAAGGGTCAAAGTTTTTCCCGACACGGGCAGAATTATTCCAAAGCGCACGCTTCTCGCCGGCGTGCGCAAGGCGGACATTCTGTTCTGCCTCCTGCACGACATGATCGATCGCACTGTGATCATGGCGAACCCGAATCTGCGCCTGATCGCGGCGCAGTCGATCACGCCCTCGAATATCGATGTCGAAACCGCCACGGCGCAGCGCATTCCGGTCACCGTGACCGCGCCGATCACCACCGAGGCGACGGCGGATCTGAATTTCGGGCTGATGCTCGCGGTGGCGCGGCGCATTGTTGAAGGGGATCGCATCACGCGTTCCGGCAAATTTCCCGGCGGTCAGTCGGCGCATCTGATGGGATCGCTGGTCTTCGGCAAGACCATCGGCCTGATCGGCGGCGGCGGCTTGATCGGCAAGGCGGTCGCGCGCCGCGCGCAGGGCTTCTCCATGCGCGTCCTGTATTGGACGCCACGCCGCAAGAGCGAGCACGAGGAGCGCGAGGCTGGGCTGACCTTTGTGCCGTTCGATGAGTTGCTGCGCGAATCCGATTTCGTTTCGATCCACTCGCCGCTCAACAAAGAGACGCGGCACCAGATCGGTGCGCGCGAGCTGCGACTCATGAAAAAGACCGCGTTCCTGATCAATACTGCGCGCGGCGCTATTGTCGACGAAGCGGCGCTGGTCCGCGCCCTTGCCAAGAAGCAGATCGCCGGCGCCGGCCTCGACGTGTTCGAGCATGAGCCCAAAGTCGACCGGGCGTTGAAGCGGATGCCGAATGTCGTGCTCACGCCGCATCTCGGCAGTGCGACGCCGGAAGTCCGCGAAGCCATGGCGAATATCGTGGTCGACAATATCCTCGCCTTGCTCGGCGGCCGAAAATTGCCGAACTGCGTCAATCCGCAGATTTTCGCGTTGTGATTTTATCGCTACGGAGAGCGGAACTCGGAGTACTTCATGCCCGGCCCCATCATTGCGATCACCGACAGCCCGTTCCCTTCGCTCGATCCTGCCAAGGCGGCGCTGGCGCGGCTTGATCCCGAATATCGTATGGCCAAGAGCGGGTCGGTCGAGGACATCCTGGCGGTGGCGCGCGATGCCGACGCCGTGCTGGTGACCTATGCCAGGCTGCCCGGCGAACTGTTGCGGCAGTTTCGGAAATGCAGAGCGATCGGGCGCTTCGGGCTTGGCGTGGACAACATCGATCTGCCGGCGGCGAAAGAATGCGGCATCGCCGTCAACTACGTGCCCGATTATTGTCTGCGCGAAGTCTCCGATCATGCCATGGCGCTTTTGCTCGCGCTGGCGCGCAAGATCGTTTTCGCCAACAAGCTCGTGCAGTCCGGCCGCTGGGAGGTGCCGCCGATCGTTCCGCTGCGGCGGCTCGAAGGCCAGGTGCTGGGCCTGGTTGGTTTCGGCAATATCCCGCGGGCGCTGGCGCCTAAAGCCAGATCGTTCGGGCTGAAAGTCATCGCCTTCGATCCCTACATCGCGAAAGAAGCGGCGGACGCGGCCGGCGTGGAAAGTGTGACCTTCGACGATCTCTTGGCGCGCTCCGATTTCATTTCGGTCCATGCGCCGCTGCAGCCCGCCACACGCGGCCTGATCAATGCAAAAGCCTTCGCCAAGATGAAAAGGGGCGCATATCTGATCAATACCGCGCGCGGTCCGCTTGTGGACGAGGCGGCGCTGATTGCGGCGCTTGATTCGGAGCGGATTGCCGGCGCGGCACTGGACGTCGTCGCGATGGAGCCGCTTGCCAAGGATTCTCCTCTGCTCGGCCGCGACAATGTGATTCTCACGCCGCATGCGGGCTTCTATTCGGTCGAGGCGCTCGAGGAACTGCAGACAAAATGTGCGAGCGACGTAGCGCGGGTGCTCTCGGGCGAAAAGGCGATCTATCCGGTCAGCGCCTGACACCCGTCGACGGAAAAAATTGGTCAAATCTCAGGCCTGCAATCGGCGCCGATCTGGTCGTCGGCCTGCAAAATGCTATTTTGCGGCTCTGCAGTGCGTGACAGCGCAAGTTATCGAATTTTCAGCGCGAGCACTCCGCATAATCGCAGCAACGCCGGTCCTTGTGGTCGATGATGCTTCGACGATAAGAAACATCATCGTCAAACGGCTCAAGGCGCTTGGCTTCACTGATGTCGATGCGGCGGAGGACGGCAACCTTGCGCTTGAACTGCTTCGTCGCAAGCAATACGGCCTGCTCATTTCCGATTGGGAAATGCCGAAGATGCATGGCGCGGAGTTCTTGAAGGCCGTGCGCCAAGACCCACGCTGCGCGAAATTGCCGATCATCATGATCACCGGCACGACGACCCGCGGTACATCCTGGCTTGCCGGCGCCAACGCCTATTTGCAAAAGCCATTCAGCGATGCTGATTTCGAAAAGGCGGTTCGAACCGCCTTGGCCGGGCATTAGCAGCGTCGCATTTCCGACTCACATGGAACATTCCATAGTCATCTGCCGACGCTGTCCTTGCACGAAACCGTCATCGGCACCATCTAGTCCCATATTGTGAGGGGCCGTCAGCACGCGCTGCACTAATAGTTGTGCCGCGATGCCGCGGCCTTATTCGTTGCGCACAGAGCATTTGTTCGGCCAAATGGAGGTCCATATGGCGCCAGCCAAGCCGCACCAGTCCGCGGCAGTCGCGATACCCGTTCCGGACAAAATTTCTGTCAGTCTGAACGTCAATGGCGTCGACGTGCAGCTCGACTTGGCGCCATGGACAACATTGCTGGACGCCTTACGCGATCGTCTGAACCTCACCGGCACCAAAAAGGGCTGCGATCACGGCCAATGCGGTGCCTGCACGGTGCTGGTCGACGGGCGTCGGATCGTTTCCTGCTTGACGCTTGCCGTCATGAAGGACGGCAGCAAAGTCACCACGATCGAGGGGCTGGCCAAGGACGGCATGCTCCATCCGTTGCAGCAGGCCTTCATCGACCATGACGCGTTTCAATGCGGCTATTGCACGCCCGGGCAGATTTGCTCGGCCGCGGGGCTGCTCGCCGAAGGCAGAGCGAAAACCGCCGACGAGATTCGCGAGCTGATGAGCGGCAATATCTGCCGCTGCGGCGCCTATCCCAATATCGTTGCAGCGATTCAACAGGTGATGGGGCATTCATGATCAATTTCCAGTATGCGCGCGCCGCCGATGTCGCCGACGCGGTGCGGCAGATCGCGGCCGACCCGAAGGCGAAATTCATTGCCGGCGGCACCAATCTCATCGATCTGATGAAGGAGGAGGTCGAGCGGCCGTCCCGGCTGATCGATATTTCGCGCCTGCCGCTCGACAATGTCGAGGAGACCAGCGGGGGTGGCGTGCGGATCGGCGCGCTCGTGCCCAATTCCGATCTCGCCCATCACCCGCTGATCGCGCAGCGCTATCCGATATTGGCGAGCGCCATCCTTGCCGGCGCTTCGGCACAGCTGCGCAACATGGCCTCGACCGGCGGCAACCTCCTGCAGCGCACGCGCTGCTACTACTTTTACGACATTGCGACGCCTTGTAATAAGCGCGAGCCTGGCACCGGCTGCTCGGCCGTCAATGGCGTCAACCGCATGCATGCGATTCTCGGCACCAGCGAGTCCTGCATTGCGACGCATCCTTCCGATATGTGCGTGGCGCTCGCGGCGCTGGAGGCGAAGGTTCTTGTCGCGGGCCCTGGCGGCCAGCGCACTATCGCCTTCGCCGACTTTCACCGCCTGCCCGGCGATACACCGCATCGCGATACCAATCTCGAGGCGAACGAGATCGTCACCGCAATCGAGCTGCCGGCGCGGGGCTTTGCCAAGAACTACACCTATCTGAAAATCCGTGATCGGCTGTCCTATGCATTTGCCTTGGTTTCGGTCGCTGCCGCGCTCGAGCTCGACGGCCAGGCAATAAAGGAGGCGCGGCTCGCGCTCGGCGGCGTCGCGCACAAGCCCTGGCGCGATGTCAATGCGGAAGCGTCCTTGCGGGGACAAGCCGCTAATCGAGACAGCTTCGCGCGCGCCGCGGAAGCGTTGCTGCACGGCGCCAAGGGCTACGCCCACAACACCTTCAAGATCGATCTTGCCCGCCGGGCCATTGTTCGCGCGCTGGCGCAGGCCTCGCAAGGAACGCCGCAGTCGCAATCGAGCAAGAAGATTCGGTGAAGGCCATGAACGCCTATATCGGCACTTCCACGTCCCGGATCGACGGCCGTGCCAAAGTCACCGGCGCCGCCAAATATGCCGGCGAATTTAATATCGACGGCCTCGTCTATGGTGCAGTCGTCGAATCGACGATCGCCAAGGGCCGCATCAAGCACATCGACGCAAGCGAGGCGCTGCGCGTCAGAGGCGTGCTTGACGTGCTCACGCACCAAAACCGCCCGCGCATGGCCGATGCATCGGCGGCCTATAAAGACGACGTGGCGCCGGAGGAGGGCTCGCCCTTTCGCCCGCTCTACGATGACAAGATCATGTTCAGTTTTCAACCGATAGCGCTGGTGCTCGCCGAGGAATGGGAGACCGCGCGCTTTGCCGCGTCGCTGGTGCGGGTCGAATACGAGACAGCCGCCTTCACCACCGACCTGCAGGCGCAGCGCAACAGCGCGTTCGTCGTCGAAAAGCCGGAATCGCACCGCGGCAATGCGGACAAGGCCTTTGCCGCAGCCGCGGTCCGTCACGAGGCGGAATACTTCATTCCGATCGAGCATCACAATGCGATGGAGCCGTTCGCTGCAACGGCGATCTGGGACGGCGGCGGCAAGCTCACGATCTACAACAAAACGCAGGGCGTGCAGAACGTGCAGCGCTATCTGTGCAGCGTGTTCAATATGAAACCCGACGATCTGCGCGTACGATCGCCTTTTACCGGCGGGGCGTTCGGTTCCGGCTTGCGTCCGCAATACGAAACGGTGCTCGCCGTGCTTGGCGCGGTCAAGCTTCGGCGTCCAGTGCGGCTGGCGCTGACCCGGCGGCAGGTTTACACGGTCGGCTATCGGCCGGCCACGATCGAACATGTCGCGATCGGTGCAAAGCCCGACGGCACGCTCGATGCCATTGTTCACGAAGCCATTGCCGTCACCTCGCAGCACGAAGACTTTTCCCGCAACGACACCGCCTGGTCGGGGCAGCTCTACAAGAGCCCCACCGCCAGATATGAGCATCGCCTGGCGCGAGTCGATTTGCCGACCCCCTGCGATATGCGGGCGCCAGGCGCGGCAACCGGCGTCTACGCGCTGGAATGCGCGATGGATGAGCTCGCCGTCGCGCTGAAGCTCGATCCGGTCGATTTGCGGCTGCGCTGCTATTCGGATCGCGACCAGCATACGAACCGTCCCTATACCAGCAAGCAGCTGCGCGAATGTTACCGGCAAGGTGCGCAAGCATTCGGCTGGTCCAAGCGCCGCGCCGCGCCCCGCTCGATGCGCGACGGCACCGAGCTGGTCGGTTGGGGCATGGCGAGCGGCGTTTGGGAAGCGCTGCAAATGGAAACCGCGGCGCGAATTACCTTGACTGCGAACGGCCATGCCGAGGTGGCCAGCGCAGTATCCGATATCGGCACCGGCACTTACACGATCATGGCGCAGGTCGCCGCCGACCTGCTCGGCCTGCCGCTCGATAATGTCACCATCAAGCTTGGCGATTCGACCCTGCCGTTGGGCCAGGTCGAGGGCGGCTCATGGACGGCCGCCTCCGTTTCGCACGCGATCGCCAAGACGGCTGGCGAGATCCGCAAGGAGCTGTTGCGGCTCGCCCAAGCGGTGCCGGATTCGCCGCTGGCGAATGCGACGGTGGACGGCGTCGCGCTCGTCGACGGTCGGATCGTGCACAAGAGGGCGCCCGATCGCGCGGTGTCGATTGCCGACGCCATGCGGCAAGGCAAGGTCGATCGCATCGAGCGGGAAGGCACGGTGCAATTTGAAGACGACGACTCGCACGCCCGCAATACGCATTCGGCGATTTTCGCCGAAGTGAAGATCGACGAGGAACTCGGCGTGATCCGCGTCACGCGCGTGGTCAATGCCGTCGCGGCTGGCCGCATTCTCAACACCAAGACCGCCAGCAGCCAGATCATGGGAGGCGTGGTCTGGGGGATCGGCATGGCGCTGCACGAAGAGACTCTGCTCGATCACCGTTTCGGCCGCTTCATGAATCCGAACATCGCCGAATACCACATGCCGGTGAACGCCGACGTCTATGATATCAAAGTGATTTTCGTCGATGAGCCGGATACGCGGATCAATCCGATGGGAATAAAGGGCGTCGGCGAGATCGGCATTGTCGGCACCGCCGCGGCCATCGCCAACGCGATCTATCATGCGACGGGAAAAAGGGTGCGCGATCTGCCGATCACGCTGGACAAGCTGCGGTGATGGGCCGCACACAACTACCAGCGCCGACCCCAGCGTGCCCGCGGCCGCCAGCCGCCGACCAGACGAAGGATGAACAGCAGCACACAGGCGCCGATAAAGGCATTCACAATCAAGGCGACAATGCCCTCGCCGAGATGGATGCCCAGCCGCGGCAAGAGCCAATCGCCGATGAAGGCGCCGATCAAGCCGACGATGAGATCGCCGATCAGGCCGAAGCCGCCGCCTGCCATCACTCGGCCGGCCAGGTATCCGGCGACAATTCCGACGACAATAATGACAATGAGGCTTTGATTGGAAAGATACATGGCCGCTCCCCGCAGTGACGGTCTGACCTTAGCATAGAGACTTGAAGGTTGCGCGTCCTCTTACTCCGCGGTCCAGCCGCCGTCGAGCAGCAACGCCGAGCCGGTCATCAGCGATGACGCGTCTGACGCCAGAAACACGATAGCGCCGGTGATCTCCTCGAGTTGGCCGAGGCGACCAAGCTTGATCTTCGACAGCACCTCGTCGCGAAAGGCTTTGTTGGCGAAGAAGGGCCGCGTCATCGGGGTTTCGAGGAAAGTCGGGCCGACGCTGTTGACACGAATATTGTGCGGCGCGAGCTCGATCGCCATGGCCTTGGTAAAGCCCTCCATGGCGTGCTTGGAGGCGCAGTAGACGGTGCGGCGGGCGGCGCCGACATGACCCATCTGCGACGACATATTGATGATCGAGCCAGGCATTTTCGCGTCGATCAAGCGCAGCGCCACCGCCTGCGCCATGAAGAAGGCGGCACGCACATTGAGCGCGAAGATGGCGTCGAAATCTTCGACCCTGACGTCCGGCAGATAGGCCGGCCGGTTCATGCCGGCATTATTGACCAGGATCTCGAACGGTTCAGCCTGCGCGATGGCGCTGCGTGCCGCTTCGACATCGGTCACGTCGAGCGTGAGCGCTTCGGCCCTTTGACCGCGTTCACGGATGGCGGCGGCTGCCTCCTCGATCTCGGCCCTGGTGCGCGCCGCGATCGTGACCTGGGCGCCGGCTTCCGCCAGAGCCGACGCCGCAGTGAGCCCGATGCCGCGGCCACCGCCGGTGACCAAAGCGCGCTTGCCGTCGAGGCGAAACGAAGGGGTCTTGACGAGGTCGATCCGGGTCGCGCTCATGGACGCGCCCGACCGCCGTCGTGCCCGTCGCCCCTCGCCGATTTCGCCAATTCAAGACCGCGCTCCACGAGCCTTGGGCACTTCTGGCCCAGCGTCGTCTGCAGCAGAGCCCGAACGGCGATGGCCTTTGTAATCAAGGCGTCAACCTGAACGACCTTCTTCTCCGCGATTTGACGCCAACGTTGCGGCGGTGGACGACCCGGCGAGCCGTCCAACAGCATTCTGATTTCGTCCACCTTGAAGCCAACGAATTTAGCGAACCTGACGATCGCCAATCGCTCCAAGACATTCGCATCGTAGCGTCGTTGTCCGCCCCGGCGGGACGGCTTCGGCAGCAGCCCGAGCTTTTCGTAATAGCGAATAGCCGAAGGGCGCAACTCGGCGCGCCGCGCCACTTCACCAATAGTCATGCCGAGCATGTTTCATCTCCCTTGACTTAAAGCGCACTTCAACTGGTAGCGCCTAGGCTATCAGGATCGGAAGGAGGAGCACATGAAAAGCCTCATTGGCGCTCTGCTGGCGACATGCTGCATTGCGCCGGTATTCGCCCAAAACAAGACGCCGTCAGATACACCGCCCGATGCCAAGCTCATGACCGAGAACGAGTTCGTCCAAGTCCTGCGCATATCGATCCCTGCGCATGCGCGCACCCCGATGCACGACGTCACACCCCGCGTCGTCGTCTGGCTCAGCGACGCGCATTTTGCCGATCGCTATGCGGATGGAAGGGCGGTGGAAGAGACCCGAAAAGTTGGCGACGCCGAATGGGTTTCTGCCCGGCGCCATTCAGGCGAGAACTTGAGCGACCGGCCCATGGAGTTTGTCGCGATCGTCCTCAAGGCGCAGGCGAGCAGCAGTCATCTTCCGACCCACGGCGATGAGCATCATTAGATTCGGTCAGTGATCCGCATTTTGCCCTTGGCAAGGCGGTTCATTCCGCCGCCTCGCCATAGGGGACGTTGCGGCCGCCATAGCGGCGGACGCGGACATTGGCCTGTTCGGCATGCGCGACAAAGCCTTCAAGCATGCACAGTCGCGAACAGGCTTCGCCGATCTCGACGCTGGCCTGGTCGGTGAGCACCTTCTGATAGGTGCAGGTCTTCAAGAATTTGCCGACCCAGAGCCCGCCGGTATAGCGCGCCGCCTTCTTGGTCGGCAGCGTATGATTGGTGCCGATCACTTTGTCGCCATAGGCGACATTGGTGCGCGGCCCGAGAAAAAGCGAGCCGTAATTTTTCATGTTGCTGAGAAAGTAATCCGGGTCGCGCGTCATGACCTGCACGTGTTCTGAGGCGATACGGTCGGCCTCGCGCACCATCTCGGCTTCGTCGTCGCAAACGATGACTTCGCCGAGATCGGCCCAGGCCTTGCCGGCGGTCTCGGCGGTGGGCAGAATTTTGAGAAGCCGCTCGATCTCCTTCATCGTATCGCGCGCGAGCTTTTCCGAATTGGTGAGCAGAATAGCCGGCGATGTCGGGCCGTGCTCGGCCTGTCCGAGAAGGTCAGTGGCGCAAATTTCGCCGTCGACGCTGTCGTCGGCGATAATCAGGGTCTCGGTCGGACCGGCCAGAAGATCGATACCGACGCGGCCGAACAACTGACGCTTGGCCTCGGCGACAAAGGCATTGCCCGGCCCGACAATCATATCGACCGGCGCGATGGTTTCGGTGCCGAGCGCCATGGCAGCGACGGCCTGCACGCCGCCAAGTACGAAGATCTCGTCGGCGCCGCCGAAATGCATCGCCGCCACGATCGCCGGATGCGGGCCGCCGTGGAACGGCGGCGCGCAGGCGATGATGTGCTTCACGCCGGCGACGCGCGCGGTGACGATCGACATATGCGCCGACGCCACCATCGGATAGCGTCCGCCCGGCACGTAGCAGCCGATCGAATTCACCGGGATGTTCTTGTGCCCGAGCACGACGCCGGGCAGCGTCTCGACCTCGAGGTCGCGCAGCGTCTCTTTCTGCTTCTGCGCGAAATTGCGCACCTGCGCCTGGGCGAACTTGATGTCATCGAGATCGCGCTTGCGCACCCTGGCGATGGCACGCTCGATTTCGTCAGGTGTCAGCTTGAACGACGGCGGCGACCAATGGTCGAACCTTTGCGACAGCTCGCGCACCGCCTGATCTTTGCGCACCTCGATATCGGCGAGGATCCGCTCGACCGTCTCGCGCACTTTGGCATCGGCAGCCTTGATCGCGCTTGCGTCCATGCCGCGCTTGAGAAATTTGGCCACCTCAGTCCTCCTCATCATGACCGGGCTTGACCCGGCCATCCATGCCGAACTTGTGCTTGTTCAAGCGCCGTATGTGCCCCCGGGTCAAGCCCGGGGGTGACGTATGAATTTCCGAGGTCGCTCATTTGATCGCCTGCGGATTGATCGGCGAGCCGGTGCCGCCGGTAATGATCAGCGGCGGGCCGCAGAAGAAGAACTCGTAGACGCCGTCTTCGGCGCAGTCGTCTGCCAGTTCCTTGAGATAGAAGATCTCGCCCATGCACAGGCCCATGGCCGGGATCACCACCCAGTGCCACGGCTGGTTCGCCTCCTTGGTTTCGTTGGGACGCACCTCCACGCCCCAGGTGTCGGTGCAGATCGCGGCGATTTCCTTCTCCTGACACCAATAGCAGTTTTCGAACTTTACGCCTGGTGCGTCGCCGCCGGCATAGCCGCCCCACTCGCCTTGTTCGAGGCAACGTTCCATCTGGCCGGTGCGGATGATGACGAAGTCGCCGCGGCCGATCGAGACGTTCTGGTCCTTGGCGCATTTGTCGAGCTCGTCGTTGGAAATGCTTTCGCCGTCCTGCATCCATTTGACGCCGCGAAAGCGTGCGATGTCGAGCAGCACGCCGCGGCCGACCATCTTGTTCTTGGAATGCTCGATGCCCAGGACGCTCAAGCCCCGTGAATCGATCAGCTTTGCGTCATAGCCGTTATAGGCCTTGTCCTCGTAGAACACGTGACCAAGCGCGTCCCAATGGGTGGCGCCCTGCACGCAAAGCATCAGCGTATCGTCGGCATAGCGGAGATTGTTCCAGTCCTGACGCCCGGCGACCGCATCGGTGCCGGTCGCCAGCATCTGGTGGATCGGATTGAAACGGCCGCCGAAAAGCCCATTCTGCGGCCCTTTGGCGTCCAGCGGAATGCCCAACGCAAAAACCTTGCCGGTGCGGATCAGGCTTGCGGCCTTGACGATGTCCTGCGGTGTGACGTGGTTGAGAGTGCCGATCTGGTCGTCCTTGCCCCAACGGCCCCAATTCTTGAGCTTCTCCGAGGCCTCGGCGATCGCCTGTTTGCCGACCTTGATATCCATCGTTCCTTCCTTGGTGTTTTGAACTCCGGCCCCACGATTCCCGAATGTTTCCTCCGGGATGACCATGGTGCGCGGCGTCAGTTTGGCATAAAAGTTCCGCGCCGTACCGGAATAATTTGCGCCGGTCGTGTTTAAAACAGCGGGCGACAAACAACCAGGGAGAGGGCATGCAGCCATGACTAAACGTCGCATGATTGCAGCGGCGCTGCTGGCGCTGAGCGCCTCGGCGTCGGGCCTCAGCACCACGGCCGCCGCGGCGCAGACCATAATAGACAAATGGACCTCGATCCCGGCGCCGCCGGCGCCGGGGCTCAAGCCTGTGACCGTCGACCCAAAGACCACGGCGCTCTTGATGCTCGATTTCATGGACCAGAACTGCGGGAAGCGGCCGGCCTGCGTGGCGAGCCTTCCCATCATGAAGACGCTCTTGGCCAAAGCGCGCGCCGCGAAAATGCCGGTGATCTACAGCGTCATCGCCAACACGACGACCGCTGACGTGATGAGGGATGTTGCGCCGCTGCCGGATGAGCCTTGGGTGCGGTCCGGGCCCGACAAATTTCTCAACACTGACCTTGCCAAGATTCTCAAGGACAAGGGCATTCAGACCGTCATTGTCACCGGCACCTCGTCGAACGGCGCGGTGCTGTTCACGGGAGCCGGCGCGGCATTTCGCGGCATGAATGTCATCGTTCCGATCGACGGCATGTCGGCGGTCGATCCTTATGCCGACCTGTCGACTGTTTATACCTTTCTCAATGCTCCGTTGGTGTCGGCCAAAACGACCTTGACCAAGGCTGACATGATCGGGTTTTGATCCCGCTATCGACCGGCATCGAATGGCGGCTGCGCCTGTCACTTCTCCCGCACTGTCCGCCAAAGCTGAGTGACCGCCCGATGAAGCTTTTGAGTTTTGCCGCCGACGGCAAAGACTATTTTGGCGCAGTCATCGGTGACGGCGTGGTGACGCTCAACGACAAAATCGGTCAGCCGGATCTGCGCTCCGCGCTCGCCGCGAACGCCCTGGCCGCGATGCATGAGGCGGCAAAAGCGGCGGCGCCCGATCGTAAGCTCGGCGAAATAAGCTTTCTGCCGGTAATCCCTCATCCCCGAAAAATTCTCTGCGCCGGAGTCAATTACCGCTCGCATGCCGCAGAGATAGGCCGCGAAATGCCCAAGCAGCCGAGCATGTTCATTCGCTTCGCCGACACGCTGGTGGGTCACGATGGCGCGCTCATTCGCCCGCGCGTGTCCGACAATTTCGATTTCGAAGGCGAGCTTGCCGTGGTCATCGGCAGAGGCGGACGGCACATCAAAGCCGAATGCGCGCTCGATCATGTCGCCGGCTATACCTGCTTTGTCGATGGCAGCGTGCGCGACTATCAAAAGTTCTCGGTGACTTCGGGCAAGAATTTCCCCGCTACCGGGCCGCTCGGACCATGGCTGGCGACGACCGACGAAATTCCAGACCCGGGCGGGCTCACACTGACGACGCGGCTCAATGGCGCTCAGGTGCAGCATTCGTCGACCGAGCTCTTGATTCATTCCGTGCCGCAGATCATCGCCTTCTGCTCGGATTTCACCGCGCTCGCGCCCGGCGATGTTATCGCGACCGGCACGCCCGAAGGCGTCGGTCGTAGCCGCAAGCCGCCGCTGTGGATGAAGCCGGGCGACACGCTCGAGGTGGAGATTACCGGCATCGGCACATTGCGTGCGCATGTGGTTGATGAGCGCGCGTAGGACGACGCGCCGCATCGCTGTCGCCTCTTCCGGAGCCCGCCGAACGCGATCGTTGCCGCAGCAGCGCAGCGGCTCCTTGTGGCGAGCGTCAACGGCTTGACCAGGCGCAGCTGCCAGCGCGGCGCCATGAATCGCCTCACCGCGATGTTGTTTGTTGCAAAAGGATGCGAAGGTGCAAGCATGAGCCAAGTCTTCGTGAGCAAAGTCCTTATTCACTGCGTGCCTGGTATGGGGGAAAGTGCCTACCAATCACAGCGAAAACGCTACGGCGTCCGTCGAAGTCTCAGTTCGAAAAATCGAAAGTGAACCAAATAGCGCGCAGCGAAGCTGCCGCCATTCTTGATAGACCGATTTATCCTTGCAGGCTTGCCATTCAGCAGGCGCAGAGCTCAAGCCGTCAAGCCGAACAGTCTTTGCGCATTGCGGAAGCAGATCTTCTCGCGTTCCGCATTGGAGAGAGCAAGCGAGTCGAGCACTTGCATTGTATCGCGGATATAGCCCGGACCCTTTTCCTTGTCGAAGGGGCAATCGGACGCGAACACGACATGGTCGGCGCCGAAGAAATCGATGCCGCAGACAGTCGCTGCGCGTGCACCCTCGACCGCCGTGTCGCCGTAAAAATCCTTAAAATAGTCGAGCGGTCGCTTCCTCAGCGACTTGAGGATCGTGCCGTAATCCTCGTCCGAGGTGCGTACGCCGAGTTGATCGAAGGAATGGCCGACTCGGCCTTCGAGATAAGGCACCACGCCGCCGAGATGATGCGCGATGACTTTAAGATCTGGAAAGCGATCCATGATGCCGGAAAAGATCAGCCGCGCCAGTGTGACGCCGGTCTCGTAGGGCCAGCCGAGCACGCTGCAAATCTCGTATTTCGAGTATCTTTCCGTCGGGTAGTCCGGCATGTCGCGCGTGCGCGCCGGATGCAACAGGATCGGCTTGCCGGATTTGGCAATCACCTCGAAGATCGGCAGAAATTGCGGCTCATCGAGCGGCACGCCATTGGCATTGGTGGGAAGCTGCACTGCGTTTGCGCCGTTGCCTAGCGCCCGCTCGGCTTCTTTCGCCGCAGCCTGCGGCGCGTTCAACGGTAGAAGTGCTGACCAGCCAACGAAATGTCTCGGAAATTTCGCGACGATTTCGGCCAGCCCGTCATTGGCGATCTTGGCCATTTCCGGCGACTTGTTCGGTCCCCAGAGCCGCTCCATCGGCGGCAGGCCGTGCGAGAGCACCTGCGCGTAATCGTCGAATGAGTCGACAAGGCGAATGCGCAGATCGAGATCAAAGAGCGCCGGAATGCCGCGCACGCGCTTGCCGAGATCCTTGGCCCCGGTCGGCGTTTCCAGCAGCGCATCATAATAGCGCTTGGGAAAAAAATGATTGAAGGCGTCGATATAGCGCATGCAAATCCTCGAATTTGTTGCACTGGCGTTTTTTTAGCGCCCGCCCTTGAGCGAAGCCATCAACCAATTGGCAATGGCAAAGGCTTCCGCGTCGCGATCGAAAAATCCGATCACTTGCAGGCCAAGCGGCATGTCATAGACTTCGAACAACGGCAGCGAGAGCGCGGGTACACCCAGCAGCGAAGCCGGAACGGCGAATTCCGGATTGCCGGTAAAGCTTAAGCCTTCCGGCGCGCCGCTCGGCGCGGCAAGCGTGATGCAGGCATCGCAATCAGCGGCAAGCTCGTTATAGAGCGAGCGTAACCGCGCGCGCTCCTTCAAATCGGCACGATGGTCGGCAAGGGTCATGTCTTCGTAGCGCCGCGCGCGGTCCAGCATAGCGCGGCTCAAGGCGTCGCTGTCACGCTCGCGCATGGAACGCAGAAACCAGCGCGTCTCGAAGGCATTGCAGCGATGCGACAGCTCTGCGGCGTTGAGCAGATCGGTTTCCAGCGCCGCTACCGTGTCGTCATTGGTCCGCGTGCGGATCTCGATGCCGGCGAATTTCAGCCGCATGACGCATTCGTTGAGCTGCTGCTTGGCGGCGACCGAGGCACTGTCCCACCCCGCTGTTTCCAGAACGGCAAGCCGGCGCGGTTTTGCGGCAGGCGGCAGCGACTCTGGGCCTTGCAGTCCGGGTGTTCCGGCATCGCCGCCAACGCGGGTGACGATCTCATGTGCGATCTGCCAGACGTCTTCGAGCGAGGCACCCAAAATTCCGGTACAGCTCTGGCTCTGATAGTCGTGGCTGCCTTCGCGGTTGAGCGCATTCACGCTCGGCTTAAATCCGATGCAGCCGCAAAAGCTTGCCGGGCGGATCGTCGATCCGATCACCTGGGTGCCGAGCGCGGCGCTGAGCACGCCAACCGCAACTGCCGCCGCCGAGCCGCTCGACGAGCCGCCGGGCGTATGCGCCGTGTTCCAGGGATTGCGTGTGCCGCGCGGCTCCGAGGCGGCGAACTCGGTGGTCACCGTCTTGCCGAGAACGAGCGCGCCGGCGTCACGCAAGGCGCGAACGCTGGCCGCGTCTTTTTCCGAGCGCCAGCCGGCGAACAGTGGCGAGCCCATCTGCGTCGGCATATCGACGGTTTCGATAATGTCCTTGATTCCGATCGGCATGCCGTCGATCGGCGATAACGGCGTGCCGGCGCGCCAGCGCTCGGTTGACGCGTCCGCCGCCGCGCGAGCCTTCGGAAGATTGGTGCAAACAAACGCGCCGATTCGCGGCTCCCAAAGCTCGAACAATTCGAGCGAGCGTTCAAGAAACTGCCGCGGCGTTTGCGCGCCGGATGCAAAGCCCCTGGCCGCGGCGAGATAGGGGCGCAGGACGGGCTTCGCTGGCTCTGTCGACGGCATTTGCGCTTTTTGCGCTATTTCCTGGCCTCGTCGTAATAATGAATTTCGTAGAGCAGGCAGCCGCGCTCGGACTTGAACGGCCCATGATAGACGCCGGGCGGGCGGCAGGCATAAGTCGGCGCTTCGAACGGCTCGCCGCCTTGGCCTTTGTCGTCGTTGCCGACGATCAGATCGCCGGAGACGAGATACACCTCTTCCCAATGGTCATGAACGAAGGGCGCGGTGGTGTAAACGCCGGGCGCAAAGCGCAACAGCCGCGTACGGCCGCCCATCTTTTTTGTCTCATCGAGATCGCTCGCCAGAATCTTTTGTTGAATGCCGGCCGGATAACCTGGCGGCGTGACCCAGCCAGTGTTCATGTCGATCTTGTGAAATTCAAGATGCGGCTTGTTGAACGGCATGATGGCGTCTCCTTAAAGCTAACCGAGCACCGGCAGTGCCTTGGTTCGGTAGCGGTGTGAGATGCTTCGGCCCAGCACCGGATCTTCGAGCTCGAATTCGAAAATATCCGCGGCGCGCACGCCGCCGTGCGCAGCAAGCGTACCGCAGAACATAAGCGTTCCTTCGGCGAGCGCCCGCTTGCCGGCGAATAGTTCGACCAGCGCCAGCGGATCCAGCATTGCCGTCACGGGACCTTGCTGATAGAGCCTGCGCTCGCCGCCCTCGGCAATATACGCGCGCAGGACCAATTCATCCCAATGCGACGCAATCTCGTCATAGGCCCAGAAATCCGCTGCGATCGGCTTGTCGCACATCTGCTTGGAGACGCAGATGCCGTATTTCTCCACCTCGCGGTCGGTATGATCGGAGCCGGCGCCAACCCAAAGCCGGCCCTCATCCTGCAGCAGCACGAACTCCGCTTCACCGCTTGAAGCATTGCCGAGCGCTTCGATCGTATCGTCCGTCGTCACCCGCGCAGCCGAGGCGCGGTAGAAGATCGGCGTCGTCGCCGGACGCTTGACGCCAAGGGCTTCAAGCTCGGCGATATGCCTTTCGACCGCCGCCTTGTCGCGTCCGGTCCAGCCGGCAATCACCAGGCGATTGATCTGAACGGTTCGACGCACGGCCCCGGATTTATCGTTAAAGACCAACGCAACAACAGCCGAGGACACGGAACCTCCGTCCAATAATTTCGGCGCCAGACGGACAAATCGGCGCCCGTTGCAATGCCTTGTCACGCATTGTACATGGGGCGAAAGCCTGCGCAATTGAGCAAGCCAGCAACAGGCGCCGTTTCGCCATAGACGAGTTGCGAACCTCATCTCCGGCGAAACCGGAGAATGCAAGAGGACGCCCCAGATGCACGAAATCGCCGGCCAGGTCCATTGGCACGAGCCCTCAGGCTTCAAGCGCGCCGGCTTCGGCAGGTTCAGTCGTCCGAAGACGCCCTATGATCTGTTCATGGAGTCGGAGGAGATTCCGATCTATCGCGACATCGGCGTCAGCAAAGTGCAGAATTTGCCGCTGTCACCGTGGCCGCGCATGGGCGGGCGCGGCAGCTACATCCAGCTGCACGGCACCGAAGGCAAATGGGGCTGCTATGTCGTCGAGGTGCCCGGCGCCGGCGCGCTGAATGCGGAAAAGCATCTCTACGAGGAAATCTACCTGGTCGTGGAAGGCCGCGGCTCGACCGAGGTCTGGCTCGAGGGCGACAGCAAGCGGCACATTTTCGAATGGCAGAGGGGCTCGCTGTTCTCGATACCGGTGAATGCCATGCATCGCATCGTCAATGCGAGCTCGGCGCCGGCCCTGCTGCTTGCCGGCACCACGGCGCCCAATCTGATGAACCTCATCAACAATGTCGGCGCGATCTTCGACTGCCCCTATCAGTTCCGTGACCGCTTCTCCGGCGCCGACGATTTTTACAAATATAAGGACGACATCGAGCCCGATCCGGTGCGCGGGCTCGCCATGCGGCGCACCAATTTCATCCCCGACATCATCAACTGCGACCTGCCGCTCGACAATCGCCGCTCTCCCGGGTGGCGTCGCGTCGAGCCCTTCATGACCGGCAACACCTTCTATCTATGGATCGGGCAGCACGAGAACGGCCATTATTCGAAAGCGCACGCGCACACCTCGGCGGCAGTGCTGATCTGCGTGAAGGGCAAAGGCTACACTTATACCTGGCCGGAGCATCTGGGCCTCACGCCGTGGAAGGACGGCAAGGCCGATCAGGTCAAGCGCGTCGACTATGAGCCGGTCGGCATGGTTTCGGCCGCGCCCGGCGGTGCGCGCTGGTTTCATCAGCATTTCGGCGCCTCCAAAGAGCCGTTCCGCCTCACCGCCTGGTTCGGGCCCCATAATCCCGGCCGCGAGCCCGGTCCGCCCGGCGAGAAGCACATCGACTATACGGCGATGGACATTCCAGAAGGCGGCACCGCCATCCCCTACTACATGGAGGATCCGTTCCTGCGGCAGGAATATGCCGAGCGCATGAAGCAAGAAGGCGCCGAAAATCGCATGCGGCCGGAATATTACGAGCGCGACTATCGCGGCCTGCTGCCGAAGGAATGAGTTGGGTAATGCCCCATCAGTCGTCATGGCGCGGCTTGTCCCGGCCATCCATGATTTTCGTTCGGTGTAGAAGACGTGGATGCCGGCACGGAGGCGGGCAAAGCGACGCCGCTCTTCGAACGGCTATGGCCGGGCATGACGTGACATGACCAACGAAGTCCAGCGAGACCACGAAGGCGGCCGCATTTTCTTCTCCAACACCGGACGCACTTTCGGCGAAGAAGACGAGCTATGCGTGCTCTCGGTCGGTGTCGACATCGGCTCGTCGACCTCGCATCTGGTGTTCTCGCGCATCGTGCTGGAGCGGCTCGACAGCCGCTATGTCGTGACCGAGCGCGAAAGCTTTTATCAGTCCGACATTCTACTCACGCCTTATGCAAGCGAAGACACGATCGATGCCGATGCGCTCGGCGCTTTTTTTGAACAGCAATACAAGGACGCCAAGGTCGATCCGGACGAGATCGATGCCGGCGCGCTGATCCTCACCGGCGTCGCGGTGCGGCGACGCAATGCGCGGCGCATCGGCGAGCTCTTCGCCCGGCAGGCCGGGCGCATGGTCGCGGTCAGTGCCGGCGACAGCCTGGAAGCGGTGATGGCGGCTTATGGCTCCGGCGCGGTCGCGCGCTCGATCCGCAACAATGCGCCGGTGCTCAACATCGATGTCGGCGGCGGCACGGCAAAACTGGCGATCTGCGCCGAAGGCAAAGTGACCGATGTCACCGCGCTCGATATCGGCGCGCGATTGCTTGTCCTCGACGAAAATCGACGCATCGTGCGGCTCGAGGAGGCGGGCCGTCGCTTCGGCGCCGAGCTCGGTTTGTCGCTCGCGCCCGGCACCATGGTCGGTGAAGATGAAGCGCAAGCGCTCGCCGCGTGCATGGCCGAAAAATTGTCCGAGGCCGTGCGCGGCGGCTCGCCGCGCGCGGGCGGCGCCGATCTGCTGCGGCTCGATCCGCTTGTGCATCGCGGCGACATATCGGACGTCAGTTTTTCCGGCGGCGTCGCCGAATATATGTATGGCGGCGAAGCCAAGACATTCGGCGATCTCGGCCCGCAGCTTGCGGGTGAGTTGCGCGCACGACTCAAAGATGGACCGCAGCTGGCGCGGCCCGACGCGCGCATCCGCGCCACCGTCATCGGTGCCTCGCAATATACGATGCAGGTCTCCGGCAGCACGATCTTCGTCTCTCCCCTCGATGCGCTGCCGCTGCGCAATGTGCCGGTGATCGCGCCCAGCCTGCCGCTCGGCGATGACATCGACAGCGCAGCTGTCGCCGCCGCGATCAAGGCAGCGCTCAAGCGGCTCGATCTTGGCGGCGGCGAAAGTCCGGTGGCGGTGTTCGTCAATTGGCGCGGCTCGGCGAGCTTTCGGCGGCTTGACCAATTCTGCAAGGGAATTGCCAATGGACTTGAAGCCGTCCTGGCGCGCGGCCATCCGATCGTGCTGGCCGGTGACGGCGATGTCGGCGGCCTGATCGGCATCCATTATCGGCAAGAGATGAAGCTCAAGAACCCCATCGTCTCGATCGACGGGATCGAGCTCAGGGAATTCGACTATATCGATATCGGCGCCATGCTCGACACCTCGGGCGCCGTACCCGTGGTGATCAAATCGCTGGTATTTCCGACCAGCGCCGGGCTCGGTAAGGATTGGCGGGCAGACCGGCGGGCGCGTCGCTCCGGCTGGCGCGAAACGCGAGCCGGGAAGCCATAGCCACCGTTCGTGAACTTCGGCTCCGCTCTACTCGGTTGACCCGTGATCGGGGGATTGCGCGTAGTCCAGCCGCGGCTTTCGCAATCACGGTCGTCACTGTGCCTTGGCGCCGGATTCCTCGATCACCTCCGCCCATTTCGGAATCTCGGCCTGGATATAGGCGGAAAATTCTTCCGGCGTGTCGCCAACAATATCGACGCCGAGCTTGCCGAGCGATTGCCGCACCTCGTCGTCATTGAGCGCGAGGACTGTTGCGCGATGCAGGGTCGAAATGATGTCCTTCGGCGTGCCGGCCGGTGCCACGAGCCCGTGCCAGGTCGCAGCTTCGAAGCCCTTGATGCCGAGTTCATCGATCGTGGGCAAATCCGGCAGTATCGCGGTGCGCTTCAGCGTGGTCACGGCGAGCGCGCGGACCTGGCCGCTCTTGATCATGCCGATCACCGACGCCGCGGTCGCAAACATCATCTGATCCTGCCCCGAGATGACGTCCTGCAGGGCCGGCCCGGCGCCTTTGTAGGGCACATGCACGATGTCGATATGAGCCATAGTCTTGAACAGTTCGCCGGCAAGATGCGCGGCGGCGCCGTAGCCGGACGACGCAAAATTGAGCTTTCCGGGATTGGCCTTGGCGTAATCGATCAGCTCGACCACAGAATGGGCCGGCACATTGGGGTTCACCACCAGGATATTGGCCTGCGTGCCTATCAAGCTGATCGGCGCAAAATCTCTGACCGGATCGAAACCGATCTTGGCATAGAGGCTGGCGTTGGTGGCGAGGATCGAATTATTGCCCAGCAACAGCGTATAGCCATCCGGCTCGGCATGGGCCACGACTTCGCCCGCGACATTGCCGCCGGCGCCCGGGCGATTGTCGACCACGAAGGGCGCGCCGAGCAACTCGCCAAGCTTCTTGGTCATGATGCGGCCGAGAGTGTCGCTCGGGCCGCCCGGTGGAAAACCGACGACGATCGTCACGGGCCGGTCCGGATAATCGGCCGCAAAGGCGATCGCCATCGCAAAGCCGAGTGCGAGCGATGCGATTGCCAGCAACCGGCCGCCGGCGTCGAGCAGCTTTTTCGGCATCTGTGGTCTCCCTGCGGCGGCGACTTTAAAGCGGCGCGGCAGTCCCTTGGCAAGCCGGACAAGCGGTTAGCTGGTAGGCAATTTGGTTAACGAAGCCCCTGCGGTTAAAATTACCGCCACTCGATGAGGAGAAATGGCGATGCGTACGGGGTCCGAATATCTGAGGTCGCTCAAGGATGGGCGGCGCGTCTTTGTCGACGGCGAGCGCGTGGCGGATGTCACCGCGCATCCGGCGTTCCGAGAGGCGGCCCGCTCGATCGCCATGCTTTACGACATCGCGGCGGAGCCGAAGTTGCGCGAGCGCATGACGTTTCCCTCGCCCAAGACCGGCGAGCCGGTGCATCGCTCCTGGCAGATACCCTACAGCGCCGCCGATTTGCGCGCCCGCCGCCTGTTCTCCGAGACCTGGGCCGAGGCGACCTTCGGCTTGATGGGTCGCGCGCCGGATCACGTCGCCGGATTTTTCTCGGGCTATGCGGCAACGCCGCAATTCTTTGCCAGCGGCGGACACAAGCAGTTTGCCGACAATCTCCTCGCGTTCTACGAATTCATGCGCGACAATCATATCTACTGCAGCTATGCGATCGTGCCGCCGCAGATCGACCGCTCGAAGCCGGCGCATAAGCAGAGCGATCCGACCCTCTATGCCGGCGTCGTTAAGGAACGCGACGACGGCATCGTCATCTCCGGCGCGCAGCAGCTGGCGACGGGCGGCGCGTTGTCCGATTATATTCACCTGAGCTGCATCCAGCCCTTGCAACCCGGCGACGAGAACTACGCCAATTGCCTGGCCGTGCCGGTCGCCACCGAAGGCGTCAAGCTCTATCCGCGCAAGCCATTCTCGCGCGCTGGCAGCGCCTTCGACTATCCGCTGTCGACCCGCTTCGACGAATCCGACAGCTACGTCGTCTTCGACAATGTCTTCGTACCGTGGGAGCGCGTCTTCATCTATCGCAATGTCCAGATGTCATTCGATCAGTGGCGCAAGACGCCGTCGCATCTGCTCGGCAACCATCAGGCGCAGACCCGCTATGTGACCAAGCTCCGCTTCATGGCCGGACTGGCGCAGCGCATGAACGAAGCGACCGGCAACGCCGCAAACCCTGCCGTAGCCATCATGATGGGCGAGCTGGTTGCTTTTGTCTCGATCTACGAGGCGATGCTGCACGCGCATGAGACGATGGGCACAATCGAAGACGGCGTCTATTGGCCGTCGCGAACCGCGTACTACGCCGCAAGCTCCATGCAGTCGGAGTTCAACGGCCGCATGTTGGAAATCATCCGCGAAATGGCGGGCGCGGCGTTCATTACCCTGCCCTCCTCCGACGCCGATTTTGCCAATCCGGAGATCGCCGCCGACATCGAGCGCTACATGTGCTCAGGCTCCATGGATGCAAAAAGCCGCGTCAAGCTGATGCGGCTGATCTGGGATTTCCTCGGCTCGGAATTCGGCAGCCGGCACCAGCAATATGAAAAGTTCTACGGCGGACCGTCGTTCGGCGCGAAGCTGAACCTCTATCGCTTTTTCGATTTCAAGCGCGCCGGCGCGCTGGTCGACCGCGCGCTCAATCTGCCGCCGCTGGACTAGCCGCCGTTACGGAGCGCCGCGACGGGCGGCCCGCAATGCCAAGCGTTACGCATTTGCGCCGGCAAGCTCCGGCGCCGCGGCCGCCGGCTTGTCCGGTTTCGGCTCCAGCGCATTGACGATCGCCTCCTCCACGCGCTCGAGCCAGATGAATTCGATCTGCTTGCGGGCGATTTCGGGAATGTCGTCGAAGTCGCGGCGATTGCGCGCCGGCAACATGATGCGCTTGATGCCGGCCGAATGCGCGGCGACGACCTTCTCCTTGATACCGCCGACCGGCAGCACCAGCCCGCGCAGGCTGATCTCGCCGGTCATCGCGGTATCGGCGCGCACCGTGCGGTCGCTCATCAGCGACACCAGCGCCGTGAACATCGCTACGCCGGCGCTTGGACCATCCTTCGGCGTGGCTCCGGCCGGCACATGAATGTGGATGTCGCTCTTCTCGAACCGGTTTGGATCGATGCCGAACGCGATTGCGCGATTCTTGACGATCGACAGCGCCGCCTGCGCACTTTCCTTCATCACGTCGCCGAGCTGACCCGTAAGAATGAGCTTGCCGGAGCCGGGAACACGCGTTGCCTCGATGAATAGAATATCGCCGCCGACCGGCGTCCAGGCGAGCCCGGTCGCCACGCCGGGCACGCTAAGCCGCATTGCCGTCTCGCTTTCGAATTTCGGCGCGCCGAGGATGCTCGCGACGTCGTCGCGACCAATGCGGATCGGCCCCGCGCCGCCTTCGGCGATCCGCACGGCCGCGTTGCGCAAGATCTGACCGATCTGACGCTCGAGCGAGCGTACGCCCGCCTCGCGCGTATAATTGGCGATGATCTCGCGCAGCACCTCGTCGTCGAGCTCGACCTGACCTTGCTTGAGGCCGTTCGCCTCCATCTGCCGCCGCACCAGATAGCGATGCGCGATCGCCAGCTTCTCGTCGGCGGTGTAGCCGGCCAGCGTGATGATCTCCATGCGGTCGCGCAGCGGCCCCGGGATCGTGTCAAGCATATTCGCCGTGGTGATGAACACCACACGGCTCAGATCGAACGGCACCGCGAGATAATTGTCGCGGAAACTGTTGTTCTGCTCGGGATCGAGCACTTCGAGCAAAGCTGCCCCCGGATCGCCCTGAATGCCGGCGCCGAGCTTGTCGATCTCGTCCAGCATCATCACGCAATTGCGCGAACCGGCCTTGCGGATCGCTTGAATGATGTTGCCCGGCAACGCGCCGATATAGGTGCGCCGGTGGCCGCGAATTTCCGCCTCATCGTGCACGCCGCCCAGGCTTACGCGCACGAATTTGCGGTCCATGGCGCGCGCGATCGACTGGCCGAGCGAGGTCTTGCCGACGCCGGGCGGCCCGACAAAGCAGAGGATCGGCGCCTTGCCCTGCGGCGCGAGCTTGCGCACAGCGAGATATTCCACGATGCGCCACTTGATCTTGTCGAGGTCGTAATGGTCCTCATCGAGAATGCGCCGCGCCTCAGTGATGTCGATCGGCTTCTCTTCCGGCAGTTTCCAGGGCAATTCGATCAGCCAATCGAGATAAGTGCGCACCATGCCGTATTCGCCGCCTGCCTCCGGCATCTTCTGCAGCCGACGTAATTCCTTGCGCGCCTGATCCTCGACCTCCTTCGGCATCCCGGCATTGGTGATCGCCTTTTCGAGCTCGGCGATCTCGGCCGCCTTGCCGTCGTCGCCTTCGCCAAGTTGCCGCTGGATTGCCGCCATTTGCTCGCGCAGCAGCACTTCGCGCTGGCGCTCATCGAGCGCAGCCTTGGTCTGCTTGCCGATCTCCTGCGACAGCCGCAGGACCTCGATGCGATGGGCGAGCTGACGCGAGACCTTCTCCATCCGCGCGGCGATGTCGACCGTCTCCAAAATCTCCTGCTTCTCGTCTGGCTTGACGTCCATGTAGGCGGTCGCGAGATCCGCCAGCGCCGACGGCGTGTCGATCGACTGGATCGCAGCCAGCAAATCCTGCGGCACCTGCGGCAGCAGCTCGATCGCCTGCACCGCTTGCGCCTTCAGATTGACGAAACGCGCCTCGATTTCCGAAGTGCGCGCCTCCGGCTCGGCAATGCGCAGAACACGGGCGACCAGGAACGGCCAACCGCCGAGATATTCAATCGCCTGGAAACGCTGCTCGCCCTGGCACACCAGATGATGCGAGCCATCGGGTGCGGTGATGTAGCGCACGACATTGGCCACCGCGCCCATGCGATGCATGTCGAGCGGAGTCGGATCATCGATCTCGGCGCTACGCTGCAGCAGGATACCGACCTGGCGCTGATCGCGCACCGCCTGCTGGGCAGCCGCGACCGATTTTGGCCGCCCCAGCGTGATCGGCAGCACCAAGCCGGGGAATAACACGGTGTTGCGCACCGGCACGATGATCAGCGCGTCGGCCGGCAATGGTGGCACCGCGCCGCCACCTTCGCCCGCTCCATTCCTTGCCTGAACTTCAGCCACGATCCCGCTCTGCCTTCTGCAATGTGATCACCAGGCAGCCGTCGGCCGCCGCGCGGCGCACCCCGCTGTAGCGGCCGGGCGGCAGCCGCAGCCGCCGATAGAAACGGCCTTGCGGCAATTCCAGCCGGTGAATCGTTGCGGTCCGCAATTCGGCCGGCAGGATCCGCGTGCCGGCGATGACCAGCTCGCCATCCTCGATCCCGGCCTGGGCACTGTCGGCATTGACGCCAGGCAGGGCGACCAGCACCAAAACTTCGTAGTCGCTTTCCAGGATATCAACCGGCGGCTCCCATTCCGGCAGGCGCGCCTGTGTGCCCGCTGGCCGAAACAGTTCGCGGTGCATACGCTCCGCCCGCGCGATCATCTCGCAAGCTTCCGACCACATCCAATCGCGAGCGACGTCACGGGCCATCGGGCGCCCTCCGGTTTGAGGTGCTTATGTGTGGCGCGGGAACCGCAAATTCAACCGCGCATCATCGGCGCTCTGCGCCCCCGCGCCAAGCACTTTCAGCTCGGCTTTCGCCACCGGCTTTCGAGCAGGGACTTTGGACAGTCAGCGCGCTCGAGCGCAACTCAATTGACGGCAAAGCTGCCGGGGCCCTCGCGGCTGGCACGGACTGTCGCTGGAGGTCGGCCGTTGAGATGCGGCACCACCACGAGACGATCGACCTCGCCGTTTTTGAAGGCCCGCAGAAAGCGCTGATAGTCTTTGAACGACACGCAGCCGAACGATTGCCCGCTCGGTCCGAGCATATAGGGATGCGCCAGAATGCCGTCGCGACCATACATCTTGCCGTCATCGACCGGATTGAGACGAATGGCTTCGACGCCGTGGAACAGGCCTTCGCGCAGGGTCAGATCGTAGATATTGGGTGGCGTGGCGCCGCGCGCCTTTCGATTCACATAACGCGGATCGTCGATGAATTCGCCCAATCCCGAATGCGCCTCGAGCCGCTCGCCGTCGGGCAGATAGACGACATGCGCGTCGATGTCATAGATCGCGGTGCGCGTGCCGCTGAGATTACGCAGAGCCGGCAGCCCCTCACGCGTCTCGCGCGAGGCCAGCAGCTTCCCAATGAGGTCAGGCGAGGCGGGCTGCGCTGGCGGAGAAATCGAACCGGTAGTCTCGGGCTCGCTCGATGCACGGACCGGATCGGGTTTTGTCAGGAGGCGCGGTGCCTGCAGCGGACGCGGCATGGGCAACGGCGTGACATTTTGCTCCGCATTCGTCTGCGCCGCAGGCTTCGGCGCGTCGCTCGGCGCCGCAGCGGAAACGACAGCAAGCGCCGGCGTCCGCTCGACGCGCGCGCTGCTCGAAATCACCGGCACCAAAGTGTGGGCGATGGCCGACAGTTCCAGTGCGCCCGGAAGGCCGCGGTATGTTTTCGTTAACGCTACCGATTGAAACGCAAGCGAAGGCTTCGCCTGGAGATGATGATGCCGGGAAACAAAGCCGATCAGCAGCCAGCCCGCGATAAGCGTAATGCCGCCGATTATCGCGGCCACCGCCGTCAACGAGCCGAGCGCGACGACAGTTTGCGCGAAAATCGAGGGGCACAACTCGCCGAGAGCCGATCCTCGATCCTGATCGCGAGCATGAAAAGCCGCGACGCGAGCGACCGCTGCGGTCGGATACGCCATGATGCGCGCTATTTGAGCGTGACTGTCAGATTGACGCCGCAGTCGGCCACTTGCGCGGGAATGCGCCGACCGATTTTGACTGCGTAGTGACTACGGAGCTCGTTTTACCCATCCCACTCACCCGCCTCACAACCCCTGAAGCGGAGGACAATGCAACGAGCAATCTTAAACGGCTGTAAACGCACGGCGGCGCGTTCGGCGTGCTGATCTTGTCGGCTACCGCACGCTTTCCGACGCAACGCGGCCGGCGCGGCGCACGCCATCCGCCAAAATGCGGACGAGATCGGTCACGGCAGAGACGGTGGTCGGCGATGCCCTGCCGTCCGCGCCGAGGCCCTTGCGCACGGCTTCCACCAGCGCAGAGCCAACCACGACGCCGTCGGCTCCTTGGGCTATTGCACAGGCCTGCTCGCCCGTACGCACGCCGAAGCCGACGCAGACCGGAAGCTTCGTATGCCGCTTGATGCGCGTCACTGCTGCCGCGACCTCGTCGGGATCGGGCGCCGCGGCGCCGGTAATGCCGGTGATCGAGACATAATAGACAAAGCCCGACGTATTGGTCAGCACTGTGGGCAAGCGCCTATCGTCGGTGGTCGGCGTAGCGAGACGAATGAAGTTGAAGCCCGCTTTTACCGCCGGCAGGCAAAGCTCCTGATCTTCTTCCGGCGGCAGATCGACGACGATCAGCCCATCAACACCCGCGGCTTTCGCATCGGTCAGAAACCGGTCGACACCATAGATGTAGATCGGATTGTAATAGCCCATCAACACGATCGGCGTCGCATCGTCGCCGGCGCGGAAGTCGCGCACCGCGGCAAGCGTCTTTTTCATGGTCTGCCCGGCTCGGAGCGCGCGCAGCCCTGCTGCCTGGATCGCGGGCCCATCCGCCATCGGATCGGTGAACGGCATGCCGAGCTCGATCACATCGGCGCCGGCTCGCGGCAGCGCCTTCAAGATTGCGACCGACGTTTCATAGTCCGGATCACCCGCCATGGTGAAAGTGACGAGCGCGGCGCGGCCATCTCCTTTGAGCGCGGCAAAGCGCCGGTCAATGCGAGTCATCACGCCTTGCTTCCGAGGTGCCGCGCTACCGAATCGAGGTCCTTGTCGCCGCGGCCTGAGAGATTGACCACCATTAGATGATCCTTCGGCTTGTTGGGCGCGAGTTCAAGCACCTTGGCTAGCGCGTGCGCCGGCTCGAGCGCCGGAATGATGCCTTCGAGCTTGGACAGCAGCTGAAATGCGTCGAGCGCTTCGTTGTCGGTCGCCGAAAGAAATTTCACTCTCCCGACGTCGTTGAGCCAGGCATGCTCCGGGCCGATGCCGGGATAATCGAGACCGGCCGAGATCGAATGCGCCTCGTTGATCTGCCCGTCTTCGTTCATGAGCAGATAGGTACGGTTGCCGTGCAGCACGCCGGCCCGGCCGCCGGCGATAGAGGCGGCATGCATGCCGGTATCCAGACCATGGCCGGCGGCCTCGACGCCGTAAATCTCGATGTCCTTGTCGTCGAGAAACGGATGGAACAGGCCCATGGCATTCGAACCGCCGCCGATGCAGGCGATGAGCGAATCCGGTAGCCGACCCTCGGCCGCCTGCAGCTGCTCGCGCGTCTCGCGGCCGATTATCGACTGAAAGTCGCGCACCATCATCGGATAGGGATGCGGGCCGGCAATGGTGCCGATGCAATAGAACGTCGATTCGACATTAGTTACCCAGTCGCGCAGCGCCTCGTTCATGGCGTCCTTGAGCGTCTTCGCGCCGGACTCGACCGGCACGACTTTAGCGCCGAGCATGTTCATGCGAAACACATTCGCCTTTTGCCGCTCCACATCGACCGCGCCCATATAGACGATGCATTCGAGCCCAAAGCGCGCGCACAGCGTCGCGGTGGCGACGCCGTGCATGCCGGCGCCGGTCTCGGCGATGATGCGCTTCTTGCCCATGCGACGCGCCAAGAGAATTTGGCCGAGCACGTTGTTCACTTTGTGCGCGCCGGTGTGATTGAGCTCCTCGCGCTTGAGGTAAATTTTTGCGCCGCCACAATGCGCGGTCAGGCGCTCGGCGAAATAAAGCGGCGACGGCCGGCCGACATAGTGGCTCAGATATCCGTCCATCTCTCGCTTGAAAACGGGATCGGCCTTGGCGTCGCCGTAGGCTTTCTCCAGATCAAGAATAAGCGGCATTAGCGTCTCGGCGACAAAGCGGCCGCCATAGATGCCGAAACGGCCGTGCTCGTCCGGCCCGGTACGGAAGGAATTGAGCTGCTGCACGGCCATCAAAAACGCTCTACGCGACGGGGTCGATTTGTGTCGCCGCGGCATCGCGCGCGGCGCGGATGAAGGCGCGGATCTTACCAAGATCCTTCCGGCCTGGCGCCGACTCGACGCCGGACGAGACGTCGACGCCCGGAGCGTGCGTGATGCGCAAGGCTTCGGCCACATTGGCGGCGTCGAGCCCGCCCGACAGCATGAACGGCACGTCAGCGCTGACATGTTGCAGAAGGTGCCAATCAAAGGCCTTCCCGAGCCCGCCCGGACGCGTTGCCTCGCGTGGTGCGCGCGCATCAAACAACAAGCGGTCGGCGATCCCCGTATAGGACGCCGCGGCCGCAAGATCGCGCTTTGTTTCAACCGCGATCGCCTTCATCACCGGCAGACCGAAGCGCGCCTTGAGCGCTGCGAGCCGCGCTGGCGGTTCTCTCCCATGGAGTTGCAAGATATCCGGCTGCAGCGCCTCGACCAAAGCTTCGAACACCGCGTCATCGGCATCCACCGTCAGCGCCACTTTCTGGGCGCGACCGCGCACGTGCGCTCCGAGCGCTCGGCCGGCATCGTGGGATAGGTGCCGCGGCGACGGCGGAAAGAACACGAAGCCGACCATGTCGGCCCCCGCCTCAATCGCCACATCGACCGCCTCGGGGGTCTTTAAACCGCAGATTTTGACAATCAACGACATGGGTGCGCCGGGTTACCTGAGCCTCTTAGCCCGCTTCTTCAGGTTACCTAATCCTGATGGACGCCGTTCTACAGCCCCGCCCCGGCTTTGTCTCGGTCAGCGTCCTTGGTGCAAGGGCGGCTGCAGCTGCAGCCGCTCCGCGGGTCCGCCGCCCTGCGGTATGTGGGCCGGGGCGCTTGGCCCGCCCTTGAGCGTTTCGATTTGCCTGCGCAGCTCACCGACCTCGCGTTCCAGACGGCGCGCCGCGCGGCGCCACCTGGCCTGACGCAGCCAAGCCGCGATGCCGCCGACGACGACGCCGAGGATCAGCACAACCATGATGACCACGAATAATGGTTGGGTCACCGAGGCCGCAGGAGTGTTGGAGCCGAACGGGTCGAACGAGACCGTCACGTCCTGGCGGTTGGCGACCGCAAAGGCAATGATGATGATGGCGAGCGGCACAAGGACGATCGCCGCGGCGATCTTGCGCAGCGTCGAACCGGTCGCGGGCGCGTGAGCGGTCAACCTTCGGTCGACCGATTGAGCCGTTCGCGCATTTCCTTGCCGGTCTTGAAGAACGGCACGCATTTCTTATCGACCGACACATGCGCGCCCGTGCGCGGATTGCGGCCGGTACGCGCCGGACGCTGCTTGACGGAAAATGCGCCGAAACCGCGCAACTCCACCCGATCACCGCGCGCCATTGCGGCGATGATCTCGCCGAGGATGGCGTTGACGATGTTTTCTACGTCGCGCTGATAAAGATGGGGGTTCTGCGCCGAAATTCGCTGAACCAGCTCAGACTTGATCATGTCCGCCGCCTTCGGTTGCCCGCGCAATGCCGATCCCGTGTTGTCACGGGCCGAAGCAAATGCTTCGCCGGTCAATCCGTCCCGGCAGGGTGCCAAAGGGCCAACAGACCGTCAAGGTTGAAACGCTCCACCGCCCCAATGCCGCCCCACTCGTCGAGTCGGCGCGCCAGCGCGTCCAACCCTGCCGCGTCAAGCACGGCAACGGTGGCGGCATGCAGGAACGGCAGATCGCGCAGCCGGCTGTGCAGTTCATAGTCGCGGACCGCAAGCGCGGTATCGACGTTCTTTTCCCTGCCAAGCCAGGCGAGCGCCGTGCGTTCGTCGCCGATCTCGTCGACCAGCTTCAGATCGATCGCCTGATGACCGGTGAAGACCCGACCGTCGGCGGCCTTTGCAAGCTCGGCGTCGGTCAGATGGCGTCGGTTCTGTACGAGGCCTTTGAACCAGGCATAGGAATCCTGGATGATCGAATTCAGCGCCGCAGTTGCTTCGGGGCTGGTCGGCTCGAAGCCGTCCGGCGCCGCCTTGAGCGGCGTCGATTTCACCGATTCCATCTTCACGCCGATCTTGCTGAGAAGATCGGCGAAGTTCGGGTATTGAAACAGCACGCCGATCGACCCGACCAGCGAAGTCTGCTCCGCCACGATGTGATCGCCGGCGAGCGCCGTGATGTAGCCGCCGGACGCCGCCATGCTGTCGACGACGACGACGAGCGGCTTTTTCCCGCGCAGACGCGACAGCGAGTCAAACAGCTGCTCCGATCCCGCCGTGGTGCCGCCGGGGCTATCGACATGCAGGATAACGGCACGCGCCAATGTCGAGCGGCCCAGACGTTCGAGCTGTTCGGCGCGCTCGCGGTCGCCGCGGATCAGGCCGGAGATCGTGACCCGGGCGATATAAGGACGAACGCCGAACAGGCCGCTACGAGGACTGGTCGCGACCGCCGCGCCGGCAAGGCCGAGAACGATCACCACAACGGCGGTTACCCGCCAGAACGTCAGCTTGCGCCGCATGCGGCGGCGGTCGGCGATCAGGTCGGCATCAAGCGACATGCGATAATCCCCTGTTTTCGGCCCCGTCCGTCTCTGCCATTCCGGAAGTCATAAGACACCGCAATGACACACACCTCACGATCCTGGTCTAGTCCTCGTCCCCGCTCTCGCCTCTGCGCCTGAGCACGCTGCCCAGAATATCGCCGAGCGTCGCGCCGGAATCGGAAGAGCCGTATTGCGCGATCGCTTCCTTCTCTTCGGCAACTTCCAGCGCTTTGATCGAAACCGTCACCCGGCGGCTGCGGCGGTCGAATTGTGTGACCCGCGCATCAACCTTCTGCCCGACCGCGAAGCGATCCGGGCGCTGCTCGGACCGGTCGCGCGCCAGTTCGGAGCGCTTGATGAAGGACGTGTGGTCGGTGCCGACAATTTTGACATCGATGCCGCCTTCCTTCACGTCGATCACTTCGCAGGTCACGACATCGCCCTTCTTGAGATCGCCCGCAGCGGGCTCCTCCGCCGCGGTCCCTCCGGACAGCTGTTTGATGCCCAGCGAGATGCGCTCCTTCTCGACATCGACATCGAGAACCTGCGCCTGGACCTTATCGCCCTTCTTATATTCCTCGATCACCTGCTCGCCCGGCCGTCTCCAGTCGAGGTCGGACAGGTGCACCATGCCGTCGACATCGCCGTCGAGCCCGAGAAACAGGCCGAACTCGGTCTTGTTCTTGACTTCGCCCTCGACGACCGATCCGATCGGGTGCTTCTCAACGAACACCTCCCATGGATTGCGCATGGTCTGCTTGAGGCCGAGCGAAATGCGGCGCTTGACCGGATCGACTTCGAGCACCTGCACCTCGACCTCTTGCGAGGTGGAGACGATCTTGCCGGGATGCACGTTCTTCTTGGTCCACGACATTTCCGAAACGTGGATCAGGCCTTCGATGCCGGGCTCGAGCTCGACGAAGGCGCCGTAGTCGGTGATATTGGTGACGCGGCCCTTGAAGCGGGCGCCGACCGGATATTTCGCCTCGATGCCCTGCCACGGGTCGTCGAGCAATTGCTTCATGCCGAGCGAGATGCGGTGGGTCTCGTGATTGATCTTGATGATCTTGACCTTAACCTGCTGGCCGATATTGAGCACTTCGGAGGGATGATTGACGCGCCGCCAGGCGATATCGGTTACGTGTAAGAGGCCGTCGATGCCGCCGAGATCGACGAAGGCGCCGTAGTCGGTGATGTTCTTGACGACGCCGTCAATGACCTGACCCTCTTCGAGATTCTGCACCAGCTCCTGGCGCTGCTCGGCCCGCGTCTCTTCGAGAACGGTGCGGCGCGAAACCACGATGTTGCCGCGCCGGCGGTCCATCTTGAGAATCTGGAACGGCTGCGGATTGTTCATCAGCGGCGAGACATCGCGGATCGGCCGAATATCGACCTGCGAGCGCGGCAGGAAGGCGACGGCCCCGTCGAGATCGACGGTGAAGCCGCCCTTGACCTGGTTGAAGATGACGCCTTGCACCTTCTCATTGTTCTGAAACGCCCGCTCGAGCTTGCCCCAGCTTTCCTCGCGGCGCGCCTTGTCGCGCGACAGCACCGCCTGGCCGAGTGCATTCTCGATTCTCTCGAGATAGACTTCGACGGTGTCGCCGACCTTGATGTCGGCGCTGCGGCCGGGGCCGGCGAACTCACGCAGCGCGACGCGCCCTTCGGTCTTCAGCCCGACGTCGATCACGGCAAAGTCGCGTTCGATCGCGACCACGGTGCCTTTGACGACTGAACCCTCCTGCAGGTGACCGTCACTGAACGATTCATCGATCAGCTTGGCGAAATCCTCGCGCGTGGCCGCGCCGGTGCCAGCTTGAGCCGCAACTTGAGCCATACAACACTCCCCGCCCCGCCGATTGAAATGAGCCCGAACATGCGGCAGCCGCCAGCTCGCCGGCGGTTGGGGCCAAGGCCATAGGTTCAGGACAAAGCTTGTGTTCCGGAGTCTATCGCCATGCGGACGAAGCGGTGAGCGGGCTTACCTCCAATGACGAAAACGCCAGTCAACGGCGCTTTCGGCCCGCTCGAACGGCCTCGATGATATCGACGGCGGCCCGGAACGCGGCGTCTATACCCAAATGCGTCGTATCGAGCAAGTGCGCGTCCGGGGCGGCCTTCAACGGCGCGGCAGTCCGCCGTGAATCGCGCGCGTCGCGGCGCAGAAGATCGGCCAGGACCTCTTTTTCGTCGACCATTTCGCCCCGCGACCGCATTTCGAGGGTGCGCCGGCTGGCGCGCACTTCCGGGCTCGCCACGACAAAGATCTTCACGTCCGCGCCGGGCGCGATGACCGTGCCGATATCGCGGCCGTCCAGCACGGCACCCGGCGGTTTGGTCGCGAACTCGCGCTGGTAGTTGATCAGGGCCTGACGAACTTCCGGAATGGCCGCAACCACCGACGCGGCATCGGTGACCGATTGCGATTTGAGCGCGTTCTCGTCGAACCTTTCGGGATCGAGCATGGTCGCCGCTTCGGCGGCACGCGCTGGATCATCTGGCGAATGGCCGGCATCGAGCAGCGCTTTCGCCACGGCCCGGTAAAGCAGACCAGTGTCGAGATGATGCAGGCCGTAAGCAGCTGCGATCTGTCGTGCAATCGTGCCCTTGCCGGAAGCGGCAGGTCCGTCAATGGCAATGATCATGACAGGTCGGCGCCGAGGTCCCGCATCAAGTCGACGAATCCGGGGAAGCTCGTCGCAATGAAAGTGCCGTCGTCGATCCGCACCGGGCGTTCGCTGCCGAGTCCCAGAACAATCGCCGCCATGGCGATACGATGATCCATGTGGGTCCTGACTAGGCCGCCGCCGCGCGGGCGGCCGCCGGTGCCGTGAACGATCAGATCGTCGCCGTCGATTTCGGCGACGATGCCATTTTCGCGCAGCAAAGCCGCAGTGGCGGCAAGCCGGTCCGATTCCTTCACCCGTAGTTCTTTCAGTCCGCGCATCTTGGTGCTGCCTTCGGCGAATGCAGCGGCCACGGCCAGAACGGGATATTCGTCGATCATCGCCGGTGCGCGCTCCGCCGGCACCTCGACACCGCGCAGAGTGCCGGCGCGCACGCGCAGGTCGGCGACATCCTCGCCGCCTTCGTTGCGCGCATCGAGCTTTTCGATCGATGCGCCCATCTCGTACAGCGTGGTGAGCAGGCCGATACGCAAGGGATTCATCATCACGCCGGTAAGCATGATGTCGGAGCCGGGCACCACAAGCGCCGCCACCAAAGGAAAGGCGGCCGAGGACGGATCCGACGGCACCGCAATGGGGCGCGGCTCAAGCTCGGGCTGCCCCGTGAGCGTGATGCGGCGGCCGTTGTTGGCTGTGGGCTCAACGCGTATTTGTGCGCCGAGATGCGTGAGCATCTTTTCGGTGTGGTCGCGCGTCGCTTCGGCCTCGATCACCACTGTCTCGCCAGGCGCCGATAGCCCGGCCAATAACGTCGCCGATTTCAACTGAGCCGAGGGAACCGGCGGCTCGAATATGATGGGAATCGGGTCGCGTGCGCCTTTGAGCGTCAATGGCAGGCGCCCGTCGGCTGAAACCAGCGCCCGGGCGCCCATACGCTCCAGGGGATCGAGCACCCGTTGCATCGGCCGACTGCGCAGCGAGGCATCGCCATCGAAAGTCGCCGTAATCGGACAGCCTGCAACCGCCCCAAGCGTGAGCCGGCAGCCGGTTCCGGAGTTGCCGAAATCGAGCGCATCCGCCGGTTCGGCGAAGCCGCCGACGCCGACGCCCCGGATCGACCAGGCTCCGTTGCCGATCTTTTCAATGCGTGCGCCAAGCGCCGCTAATGCCTTGGCCGTGTTGAGAACATCCCCGCCTTCGAGCAGGCCGCAAACCCGTGTCTCGCCGACAGTCAGCGCGCCCAGAATCAGGGCCCGGATCGAGATGGACTTGTCGCCGGGCACGCGCAGCCTTCCGGCCAGGGGACCGTTGCGGCGGGCGGTCAGCGGAACACGGGTCGAAGGCGACTGCATGGGGCGAGGTCAGGCCGGAACAGGCCAAGATCGGCTTAATGGCGGCGGTCTATCACGGCCGACCGGATGGCGTCATCCGGCGCGTTAAGGCGACAATCACGGTCGATCGACTATTGACAGGGACGCCGCGACTAGCCAAGTGAAGCACCCAAATTACGCAAGGAATCCGCCGTGGCCAAACCCGAACTGGGCACGAAAAGGCTCTGCGCCAGTTGCGGCGCGAAGTTCTACGACCTGAACAAAGATCCGATCCACTGCCCGAAATGCGGCACAGTCTACGAGGTCGCACCGCTCGTGACCCGCACGCGTCCCGATGCCGCGGCGGCACAGCGGTCGCCTCCTGCCGAAGAAGTCGTTGTGCCCGAGCCCCAGGAGATCGAGACCGTCTCACTGGAAGAGGCGGATGCCGAAGCGGCCGGAGCCACCGCGAAGAAGCCCGCCGCGACCGAGCCGGAGCTTGAAGAGGAAGACGTCGAGATGGACGAGTCGCTCGACGACGATACGTTCATCGAAGAACAGGAAGAAGAAGATGCCGATGTCACCGATATTATCGGCGGCGACATCGAAGACGAGGAGGAAGGGTAATCAGAAGTCGGTCATTGGTTCGCCATAGTCAGATTTCTGGTGCCTTCTGATTACTGGCTACCGATGCCTGGACGGAGGGGCCATAGCTCAGTTGGGAGAGCGCTTGAATGGCATTCAAGAGGTCGGGGGTTCGACTCCCCCTGGCTCCACCAAAAATCAGTTTGTCCGGCCCGGAGACATGGGTGACAGAACGTACCTAAGACATGGGTTGTCCAGCCCGGAGACATGGGTAACGGAACGCACCCAAGAAACGTAGCTAAGACGCGTAAGGCAGGGTGACAACTCGGGCCGAACGTGTCGTCGAGGGGGACTGCAAGGTCCTTTGTTCCAGGTCGACATTTCTCCGGCCGACACCTGCAGACGCAACGCTTGCGAAGTTCTCGGAACCTAAAGCCCCGTCTCAACTGAAAATCGGTTTGGCTGAGGTCAGCCCAATCGCACCGGGCTGCGGTGTGATGTCGGTGTTCTTATGGGCATTGCGAAAAGCCCAGCAAAAATTTTCGCGCGGCGCGCCGCTGCTGTCGTGCTATTGTCCCGTAATCGGGCAAGGGAGACGGGGAAATGCGTGCAGCATGGAGGCGTGCCGCGCCGGTCGCCAGCGGTTTGGCCACCAGCGTGGTGGCATTTGCAATTTGCCTGGTGAGTGCCGATCCGCTGGCCGCCCAGATCAACGGGCCGGATCAAGCCCCTTATCCGCCGACGGTTCGCGAGGAGCCTGATCAGGCTGCGCCGCCGCCGGCGCAACCGCCAAAGCCGACGCGGCACAAAAGCGCCAAGGCAAGCACGGGCGCGCCGGCATCGCAGACCAATCCGGATCTTGATGCCGATGATCAGCTCGCGCCGTCACAAATAAAACAGCCGGTGCCGGCGGCAGTGGCGCAGCCGTCCGGCGCCGCCAAGCCCGCCATTCATGCGAACGCCGGCGCTGCAACGGCCGCATCGGCCGCCGGGCCGCGCGGTTCCGCACTGGCAAATTCACGCGTTGTCGCCTGCAGCGGGCCGTTCTCGAAGGATTCGAGCCATCTGCGGCTCGCGATGACCTACGATTCCAAGAACATCACCTTCACCGACGTCGATGCCAGCGGCGGTTCGAAGGTGCCGGCCTCGGTTCTCTTTCCAAACAATCCGAAGAATCGGCTCGAAGTGTGGTGGTCCAATCCAGCCGCCCGCAGCGAAACTTATCTGATCGTCATCAACGGAAAATCGATCTGGACCGCGCCCGGCGGCATGAAACTCGGCCTGACACTGGCGCAGCTGGAAAGACTCAATCACAAGCCGTTCAAGCTCAAGGGTTTCGACAAGACCGGCGTGGCCACGGTGAGCGACTGGGACGGCGGCGCGCTCGCCACGCTGCCCGGCGGCTGTAAATCCGGCTTGAGTCTGAGGGCCGATCCGAAAGCCGCGCCCGATGCGATCGCGGCTTTGAGCGCGGATAAGGAATATAGCTCGTCCGATCCCGCGATGCGCGCGGCGAAACCGACGGTCAGCGAGATCTTGATCGGCTATTAAGGGCGAGCGGGGTTCGGCGTTTACCGCCTGCTTTGCTACGGCTACGGCTTCGGCGCCGTGGCGGCCGGCAGGACCGTATTGCTGTTCTGTTCGCTGTTCATTTTACGGACGTCGCGCGCCATTTCCAGGCACGTGAGCAGTTCGGTGTAACTCGATTCTCCGCCCATCCGTGATTCATTCGTGCAATGGGTCTTGTCGGCAGGCGCAAAGCTCGACCATTCTTTCACCAGCTGCTCGCGAATGGCCTTCTCGCTATCGAGGCAATTCTGCTTCTCCTGGCCGACGGCGGTATCGTGGAACGTCACGCCCCCCTGCTGTGCGATACCCTGACAGACCTGCTCCACATTGAGATCGGGGACGCTATCGGCGACAGGCATCATCAGATGCACGCCAAGGATCAAGGCAGGGGGAAGTATCATGAACCGCGCTCCGTCAATTTGCCGCCGCCAATATAACACGCCGGCGCCATGGAACCAGGAATCTGCAAGCCCGAGGGGCGGCTCCAAGCTTTGCCCTTGATCCGCAGATAAAAGCCGCTAAGGCTGTAGCCAAGGGTAAGGGACAACCACATGATTCTCGCATCACTCTTCGGCACGGCGCTCCTCATTGCCGTGTCCACCGGTCCGCTCGATGATCCAAGCGGCGCAAACTTGACTCCGCAGCAGAAGAGCGTCGCGACGGAACCGCTCGTGCGCTCTGCGACCGATTGCATTGTGCATGCAGTCGTATCCAATCCTGATTACAAGGCGACCGCGCCGGCGGAGCTCGGCGCCAAGCTTGGCGACATCATCGTCGCTTCCATGCCGGCCTGCGTCGCCCCGGTGCGTTCGATGATAGCCGCCTACGACCGATATTACGGCGAGGGAAGCGGCGAGGCCTTCTTCATGGGACCCTATCTTGACGTCTTGCCACAGATGGTTTTGCAAGCCGGCAAGAAAGTGTCGCAATAGCACGCCGCGCTTTGTCGGCCGCAGCGGCTTATCGGGCCAAAGCCACGCTCGTTTATTGTTGCGGCTGCTGTGGCGGCGGCCCGATGACATCGACAATGCGCATCTTGATCGGATCGACGACCACGACTTTGTTTTCGACTATCGTGTATTTGTAGATCTTGGCTTCAGGGACCGCCGCCAGCGCGTCCTCCGGCAGCGTGTACAATTCGATCATCGGCGGCACATCGCCGCCGACGACCGGCGCGAAGTCGCGCGGCGATGACTTGCTCTTGTCCTTGCTGACTTCCGCGTAAATCATGTTGCGCTGCGCCGGAGACAAAAGCGGCTTCTGCTGGATGGCGCCGCTCACACCCGTATCCCGCCCCGCATTGTTGGTGGCGGGGTTGCTGGCGCCTTTGGGAGTGACGCCGATTCCATTGCTCTGCGCAACAGCAGCATTGGGGAGACCGGCCAATAGACCAGCCCCGGCACCGAGCAGCATGGTCGCCACGACGATCGGTGCTGCAGGGTTCTTCATTGCATCCTCCTTCTGAAACGATCCGCTTGCCGCTGCGAAGGCGCGCCGCTTCGCGGCACCCTTTTCCCCGCGCATTTGACGCTTCAGCGCGGGATGGCCTGCACCGCGATGCCAGTAATGGGATCAACCACCAGGATGCGATCGGGTTCGTAAATGTAGCGATAGATGAACGGCTGGGTGGCGGCGATCGGGCCTGAATCCACGACCGGGGCGGTTGCGACCACCGGTGCAGGCGTCGGCGCCACGTCGTAGAGCGGCGCCGCATATTCGGAGCCGACGGCTGCCGCAACGGGCGCGGCTGCAACGGCCGGCGCCACCGTGTCATAGACAGGCCGCGGGGGCGGCGCGATCGGCGCTGCAGCCGGCGTGATGCTTCGGGTGACGGTCCGTGTGGTAACGACTTGACGGCGCGCGCTGTGTACAGGGACGGTGCGAATGGTATGCACCGTCGTGGTGGTCGTGGTCTGTACCGCCGGTACGGTCGCCAGCGGCGGTGTGACCATCTGTGCATTTGCGACCGGCGCGGCGGCAACGAGCGCCAGACTCAGCGCCCCGCCAAGTGTCGCATGGGAAATCGAGAATCTCAGGGCTCTCATGGCCTACTCCCTTCGCCTTGCTCGGCTCAATGTTTGGAACCAACCCCCGAGCCACCACCCTAACTCCTCTGGGCGGCGCACGTTCCTGTCGGGATTGTCTACCGCGCTAACCGCCGCGGTTCCGATGCCGCAAAATTGTCGTGGTTATGCCGTGTGGGAGACCGCTGGCCCGAACCGAAGCGGCCCTGCCGACATAGCCAGCGGGTCTTGATTGACCGCCTCGGTCATGGCGTGCAGTCTGCGGAGCGGGACGGCTATCGGTGAGGGGGAATCATGTTCGGCCTGGGCGACCTGTTCCAGTGGGAGCGGTTCGTAACGCCCACGGTCATTAAGGTCTTCTATTGGCTTGCCGTCGTGATCGCGATCCTGCTCGGCTTTGCCGGCTGCGTGAGCTCACTCACGACCATGGCCTATAATCCATTCGTCGGCATGATCTTTCTGATCGTTAGCGTGCTCGGTGCCTGCATAGGGATAATTCTGGCACGCATCGCCGCCGAATTCGTGCTTATCGTGTTCCGCATCAACGAGCACTTGGGCGCGATCAGGAATCAGGGGTCAGCCATGAATCAGGGGCCAGGCATGAGGAACCAGCAGGCAGGCTACTGAAGCGCCGTCTTAACCCTGATCCTTGCCGCGCCTGATCCGCGGTTACGTCGCGAAGCGGAAGTGCATGACGTCGCCGTCCTGCACGACATAATCCTTGCCCTCGAGCCGCATCTTGCCGGCCTCGCGTGCGCCGGCCTCGCCGCCGCAGGCGACATAGTCCGCGTATGAGATCGTCTCGGCGCGGATGAAGCCTTGCTCGAAATCGGAGTGAATGACGCCGGCGGCCCGCGGCGCCTTGGTGCCTTGCGTGATGGTCCAGGCGCGCGCTTCCTTTGGACCGGCGGTGAAATACGTGACCAGATGCAGCAGCGCGTAGCCCGCAGCAATCAGGCGATCGAGACCCGTCTCCTTTAACCCAATGGCGGCCAGATAGTCGTTACGGTCGTCACGCGACAGCACCGCGATCTCCGCTTCGATCTTGGCCGAAATGACGACGGCGGCTGCGCTTTCGGCCTTGGCGCGTTCCTCGACCGTCTGTGAAAACGCATTGCCGGTCGCCGCGGCGGCCTCGTCGACATTGCAGACATAAAGCACCGGCAGCGAGGTCAGAAGACCAAGCATGCGAAAGCTCTTCTCCTCCTCGGGCTTGCGCTCCGTGAGCCGCGCCGGTTTGCCGTCGCGCAGGAGCGCAAGCGCGCGATTGACCAGATCGAGCGTCTCCCTTGATTCTTTGTCGCCGCCTTTGGCTTTTTTGCTCAGCCCGTCGACGCGCCGCTCCAGGCTTTCAAGATCGGCCAACATCAATTCGGTCTCAATCGTCTCGATATCGGCAATCGGATCGATGCGGCCTTCGACATGGGTCACCTCGCTATCCTCGAAACAGCGCACCACGTGGGCGATGGCATCGACTTCGCGGATATTGGCCAAAAACTGATTGCCAAGCCCCTCGCCCTTGGAGGCGCCGCGCACAAGGCCAGCGATATCGACGAATGTCAGCCGTGTCGGCACGATGGCGGCTGATTTCGCAAGTCTGGCCAAAGTCTCGAGCCTGGGATCAGGCACGGCCACTTCGCCAACATTCGGTTCGATGGTGCAGAAAGGATAGTTGGCTGCCTGCGCCGCTGCCGTTTCTGTGAGCGCATTGAAGAGGGTCGATTTGCCGACGTTCGGCAGGCCGACGATGCCGCATTTGAAGCCCATTGCGATAATCCTGAAATCCCGTGCGCCGGCGCTTCACGCCGTGTCGCCGTTGTCGTCCGCCGACTGCGCGCCGAACCCTTTCGCCACCATGGCGAGATGAACCTTGTTCTGAAAGCTCGCATCCTCGCCGCGCGCGATCAGTCCGGCATTGTCGGCGAGCGTCGCGAGCAGCGCCTCGACCCAGTCGCGCTCGCTTTTGGCGAAATCGCTCAGCACATAATGCTGCACTGCGTCCCTGTTGCCGGGATGACCGACGCCGATGCGCACGCGCCGATAATCGTTGCCGATGTGCTCGGAGATCGAGCGCAGGCCGTTATGCCCGGCGATGCCGCCGCCGATCTTCACGCGCACTTTGGCGGGCGGCAGATCGATCTCGTCGTGAAACACAGTGATATTGGGAAGCGGCAATTTGTAGAAATGCGCAGCCGCGGCGACCGCGCGACCGGATTCATTCATGAACGTGCCGGGCAGCAGCAGCAGCGCGCGCTCGCCGCCGATCGGCCCCTCGCAGGCCAAGCCTTGAAAGCGCCGGCGCCACGGACCGATGCCGTGGCGCTTGGCAATCTCTTGCACGGCCATGAAGCCGATATTGTGCCGGTTGCCGGCATAGCGTGCCCCCGGATTTCCTAAACCGACCAGGAGCAGCATCGGCTTTGCCCCGCGTTATTGCGGCAAGCCTCACTTCTTCTCGGGGCCGCCAGCCGGTGGGGCTGCGGGAGCAGCACCAGGCGCTGCTCCCGGCGCTGCACCTGGCGCGCCGGTCGGGGGGGCAGGCGCTGCGGCTGCAGCTGCCGCCGCGGCGGCGGCCGCCGCGGCGGCTTCGGCCGCGGCCTTCATTTCTTCCGCATAACCCGACGGCGGCACTACCGTGACCAGCGTAATGTCGCGGCCGACAACCGCGCGCACGCCGTCCGGCAACGTGACGTCGCTCAAGTGCTTGGAATAGTTGATGTCGAGCGAGCCGACATCGACCTCGATGCCGCTCGGGATGGCGTCGGCACGGCAGCGCACCTCCACGGCGTGGGTCACGATGGAGACGGTGCCGCCGCGTTTGACGCCGGGCGACTGGTCGGCGTTCTTGACGATGATTGGAATCTTGACGCGAATCGTCGCACCTTCGCCCAGCCGCATGAAGTCGACATGGAGCGGCAAATCGCTGACCGCATCGAGCTGAAAATCGCGCGGAATGACACGATGCTTCACGCCCTCGATGTCGATGTCGTGAATGGTGGTCAGAAAATGCCCGGCATATATGCGATGGCGCAGATCGTCGTAATCGACCGAGATCGGCAGCGGCGGCTTGCCGTCGCCATAGATAATTCCGGGGACGCGGCCGGCGCGACGTTCGGCCCGGGCGGCCCCCTTGCCTGCCCGCGGACGTGCTGCCGCCTTGATCACATTGACCGTCGCCATAGCCTGTTCCTTCGTTTAAACGATTGAATTTTCAGGTCAAAAGCCCGCGCGGCGCCTCCAGGGGTGCTGTAGCAAGCGCGGAAGCGGCGCTTATAGCGGCGCAGGCCCGGAAAAACAAGGAACGGATGGGCGACGAACGTCAGTTCACGCTCGGATTGTCCGGATTCATTTCCGGGCCTGGCCCTGAAGGCGCCGATGAAGCGGCCGGCTTCGCCGCCAGCGCGGCTTCCAGGGCCGCAACGCGCGCCTTGAGCGCCTCGTTTTGCTCGCGCGCAAGACGCGCCATATCCTTCACCGCCTCGAACTCGTCGCGCTTGACGAGATCTAGGTCGCGCAGGAAACGCTCCGCCTGGTTGCGAAACAGCGTCTCGAATTCGCGACGCACACCTTGCGCAACCCCTGCCGCGTCGTTCATTAGGCGGGCCACTTCGTCAAAAAACCGGTTGGTCGTCTGCACCATGTCCCTCTCCGAAGCCGGTCCTTCTTCGCTTCAATCGTGCCAAAGGATAACGCCGACAAATCCCGTAAGCCTGCTTGCCATATGCAAACACAATGGCGATGGTGCGACGCGGCCGCAAGGGGCTTGGCGGCGCCGGCGCAGCGGCATGCCATGGATGGCCGCGGCGCATTCTACACGTAAACGGTCCGCGGTCTGAGAGCCCTTATGTTCATCTTGCCGGTCATTCCATATCCCGCGATCAACCCGGTACTGATCTCGATCGGGCCATTCGCCATCCGGTGGTATGCGCTCGCCTATATCTTCGGCATCATCGCCGGCTGGTTCTATGCGCGCGCTATCATTGCCTCGGCACGCCTGTGGGGCGAAGCGGCGCCGTTCACGGTGTTCGACTTCGACGATTTCGTGGTGTGGATCACGCTCGGCATCATTCTCGGCGGCCGCATCGGCTACGTGCTGTTCTACAACCTTGCGCACTTCGCCTCGCATCCAAGCGAGATATTTCAGATCTGGAACGGCGGCATGTCGTTTCACGGCGGCGTCGTCGGCTGCATGATCGCCGTCATCGCGTTCGCGCGACTGCGTCATATCCCGATCTTATCGCTCGCTGACGTGACCTGTGCGGTAGCGCCAATCGGCCTTTTTCTCGGCCGCCTTGCCAACTTCGTCAACGGCGAATTGTGGGGCCGACCGACCGATGTACCGTGGGCGATGATTTTTCCCCATGGCGGCCCGCTGCCACGCCATCCCAGTCAGCTTTACGAGGCCGCGCTTGAAGGCGTCCTGCTGTTTGTCGTCCTCGGCCTCACGGTGCGCGCCAGCGCGCTCAAACGGCCGGGCTTGGTGACGGCTATTTTCGCCATCGGCTACGGCGTGGCGCGCAGCTTGTGCGAGTTCTTCCGTGAGCCCGACATCCAGCTCGGCTTTCTCTTCGGCTCGGGCTGGCTCACCATGGGCATGCTGCTCTGCATTCCACTGATTCTCGCAGGCCTCGTCCTGCTGATCTTTGTCGGCATGCGCAAGCCCGAGATCAAGAGCAAAGATGCCTGAAGGGCGCACGCCGCTCGAAGCTGAAATTCGTCGGCTGATCGCCGCAGCCGGACCGATGCCGCTCGCTGAATATATGCGGCTCTGCCTGACCCACCCGCAATACGGTTATTACATCAATCGCGACCCGCTCGGCGCCGGCGGCGACTTCGTCACCTCGCCCGAGATCAGCCAGATGTTCGGTGAACTGATCGGATTATGGATGGCCTCGGTCTGGCGGCAGATGGGGGCGCCGGAAAATGTGCGGGTCATCGAGCTCGGCCCCGGGCGCGGCACGCTGATGCATGACGCCTTGCGCGCCGCCAGGGTGATGCCGGGTTTCCGCGAAGCGCTGGTCCTGCATCTGGTCGAGATCAGCCCGGCGCTGCAAACGGTGCAGCAGCGCCGGCTGGCAAGCCTCGACGTGCCGATCCTCTGGCACGGCGCGCTTGCCGATGTCCCGAGCGGGCCGAGTATTCTCGTCGCCAATGAATTCATCGACGCGTTGCCGGTGCATCAGGCCGTCAAGCAGGCCGACGGCTGGCATGAGCGCGTCGTCGACGTCGAGGCCGACGGTCATCTTTGCATCGGCGCGGCGCGCGAGCCCTTGCCGCATTTCGAAGCCTCCATGCCGCGCGCATTGCGCGGCGCGCCCGAAGGCGCAATCTATGAATGGCGCGCCGACGACATCGCACTCGAGCTCGGGCGGCGCATGCGCGACGAGGGCGCCGCCTTGATCATCGATTATGGTCATGCACATTTTGGCTTGGGCGACACGCTGCAGGCCGTCGTCGGACATTCATTTACGGATCCCCTGCGCGCCCCGGGCAAAGCCGATTTGACCGCCCATGTCGATTTTGAAGCGCTGGCGCAGTGCGCCGAGAGCATGGGCGCGCGCATCCATGGACCGGTCCGGCAACGCGATCTGTTCTTGCGGCTCGGCATCGAGCAGCGTGCCGCCATGCTGAAGGCCAAGGCGCCGCGCGAAAAGGCCGCCGATATCGAGAGCGCCTTGTCGCGGCTGATTGCCGACGGCGCGCGCGGCATGGGTGAATTGTTCAAGGCCATCGCCATCGCGGCGCCACGGCTGGGCGCGCTGCCAGGCTTCGAAACGACGCCATGACGATCGCTATAAAAATCGAAGCCCCGTCGCTGGCGCTGACCGGCATCCGCCATGCCTTCTTCACTCGCGCCGGTGGCGTCTCAGGCGGCGTTTATGCCAGCCTCAATGGCGGCACCGGGTCGCGCGACGAAGCGGCCCACGTGGCGGAAAATCGCGCGCGCATGGCGGCGATGCTCGGCGTCGAGCCGCAGCGGTTTCTCACAGTTTATCAAACCCATTCGCCCCATGCGGTCGTGGCGGAGGCGCCATGGAGCACAACCGAGCGGCCGCGCGCTGATGCCATTGTCACCCGGATGCGTGCGCTCGCTATCGGCGTCACCACGGCTGACTGCGGCCCGGTGCTTCTGGCCGATCCGCAGGCCGGCGTCATCGGCGCCGCGCATGCCGGCTGGCGCGGCGCGCTGACCGGAATCATCGAAGCGACCGTCGCGGCGATGGAGCGGCTTGGCGCCGCGCATGATCATATGCGGGCGGCGATCGGACCGATGATCCGGCAGGCCAATTATGAGGTCGGCCCGGATCTGATGGCGCGGTTCGCGGCCGAGGATCGAGCCTCGGATCGCTTCTTTGCCGCCGCTGCGCGCCCGGGTTACGCCCTGTTTGATCTCGCCGGCTATATTGCGGCCCGCCTGATCCGGGCCGGCGTCAGCCAGATCGAAGATGTCGGGCTATGCACCTATGCTGATCCGGCACGGTTTTTCAGCTATCGGCGCGCCACGCACCGCGGCGAATCCGATTACGGCCGGCACGTCAATGCGATCGTACTGATGGGTGAATAGCGAAATAGCAAAACAGCGAATAGGGTTAATGCGGCGATCCCCTCGCCCTGTGCTATTCCCGGCGCGCCCTTAATACTTGCGAAGCCATTGGCACTGCAGCAGAAAAAGCTGCGGGGAAAGGCAGGGAATCATATTGCCAGCCTTTCCAGCGGCTTGTATCAGGTCGCGCGGGGCGTAAAGCGCGCGCGAGGAGAGCGGAATGGCGAGCAACAACGGAGCAATCAAGCTCGTCTCCGGCAATTCCAATCCAGCACTGGCCCAGGCGATCGGCCAATATCTCGGCAATCCGCTGACCAAAGCCGTCGTGCGCCGCTTCGCCGATATGGAAATCTTCGTCGAGATCCAGGAAAACGTCCGCGGCGCCGACGTATTCGTCATTCAGTCAACGTCATATCCGGCCAACGACCATCTGATGGAATTGCTGATCATCATCGACGCGCTGCGCCGCGCCTCGGCGCGACGCATCACGGCGGTGATCCCCTATTTCGGCTATGCCCGGCAGGACCGCAAAGTCGGGCCGCGCACGCCAATCTCTGCCAAGCTCGTCGCCAATCTGATCACCCATGCCGGCGCCGACCGCGTGCTCACGCTCGATCTGCATGCGGGGCAGATCCAAGGCTTCTTCGATATTCCGACCGATAATCTATTCGCCGCGCCGGTGATCATGCGCGACATCAAGGAGCGCTTCGATCTCTCCAAGGTGATCGTGGTTTCGCCGGATGTCGGCGGCGTGGTGCGCGCGCGCGGGCTTGCCAAGCGCATCGATGCGCCGCTCGCCATCGTCGACAAGCGCCGCGAGCGGCCGGGCGAATCCGAGGTGGCCAATGTGATCGGCCATGTCGAGGGCGGCATTTGCATCTTGGTCGACGATATCGTGGATTCAGGCGGCACCCTGGTGAACGCCGCCGATGCGCTTCTGGAGAAGGGCGCGCAGGAGGTCTACGGCTATATCACCCACGGCGTGTTGTCCGGCGGCGCGATTGCCCGCGTCGCCAATTCGCGCCTGAAGGAACTTGTCATCACTGACTCGATTCAGCCGACCAAAGCTGTCACCGAATCCAAGAACATTCGTGTGCTGACCATTGCCAAGCTCATCGGCGAGGCGATCAACCGAACCGCCGCCGAAGAGTCGGTTTCCAGCCTGTTCGATTGAACCGCCGCCCGCCTCGATCAAAGTTCCGTTGAGTCAACTTGTCGCAGTCGCAGCTGTGGACGGTCACAAATCGTGCATTGTGCGGGGCGGCCAAATCACCTCATGAGTGCCGGTATCGGTGCTGGCTGAAGCGCTTGCGCGGAGTCTGGCGGAAATAGGCAAGCCGATTATAGTCGGTGGCGCGGCCGATTCGCGGCGATCGGTCAATCCACCCTATGGAGTTGTTCCTGCGTCAATTGGCTGCTGGCTGGTGCGGAATTTGTTCCTGCGTCGATTCGCCTCGCCCGCGGCCGATCGATTATGCGGCAGGCAAGTCCTTTCGGAGTGCTTGTGGCGTGCGCATTTCCACTTCAAGCGGCACCTGTGGAGGCGGCATGTCCTTAATTGAAATCGCAAGAGATCAGAACAACAACCCGCTCGACGTGGTCGAGCATATGGCGGCGGGCAACAACTGGCCGTTTGAACGCGCGAGCGAAGACGAGCTCGGACTCGTGGTCACCGGACGTTGGACCAATTATCAGGTCTCGTTCACCTGGATGAGCGACATCGAAGCGCTGCATCTGGCCTGCGCGTTCGACATGAAGGTGCCGGAGCAGCGGCTGGCGCAGGTGCAACAGCTCATCGCGCTGATCAACGAGCAATTGTGGATCGGGCATTTCGATGTCTGGACGCAGAACGGCGTGGTGATGTTCCGCCACGCGCTGGTGCTCGCTGGCGGCGTTGCCGCCTCAGGCCGTCAGTGCGAAGCGGTGCTTGGCACCGCGCTTGATTCCTGCGAGCGCTATTTCCCGGCATTCCAATTCGCGATCTGGGCCGGCAAGTCCGCACGCGAAGCGATGGATTCGGCCATGTTCGAGACCTCGGGCCAGGCGTGAGTGCTCCTGCAAGGTCGTTGCGGGATTTCTCCGGCCGGTTACTGCTGGTCGGCGCCGGCAATATGGGGCGCGCCCTGCTTGAGGGCTGGCTGCGGCTTGAGCTTGATCCTGACAAGGTCGCCGTCATCGAACCGGCACCGTCGCCGCAAATCATTGCACTCGCGCAGCGCGGCGTCATGCTCAATCCCGATCTGCGGACGCTTGCTGATGTGACTGCGATCGTGCTCGCGGTGAAGCCGCAAGTTGCAGCGCAGGCGATATCGCCGCTGCTACCGGTCATATCGTCAGCGACGATCGTCGTGTCGATCATGGCCGGGCGGACGTTGCAATTTTTGTCGTCCGCGCTGTCCAAGCCCTGTGCCGTTGTGCGCGCGATGCCGAACACGCCGGCCGCAATCGGCCGGGGCATCACAGTCGCGGTGCCGCGCAATGCCAACGAGGCGCAGCGCGCGCTCGCGGATCGTTTGCTGTCGGCGACCGGCGCGGTGGAATGGGTCAACGATGAGTCGTTGATGGACGCGGTGACGGCGGTATCCGGCTCGGGTCCAGCTTATGTTTTTCTGCTCGCCGAAACGCTGGCGCAGGCCGGCGCGGCGGCCGGACTGCCGGCGGAGCTCGCCGCCAAGCTGGCGCGGGAAACAGTAGCAGGCGCCGGCGAATTGATGCACCGCTCGGCACTTGCGCCGGCGGCGCTCCGTGAAAACGTCACCTCGCCCGGCGGCACCACCGCTGCGGCGCTCGCCGTGTTGATGGGTCAGGACGGCCTTGCGCGGCTGATGGTCAGGGCGGTCGAGGCGGCGACGGCGCGGTCGCGCGAGCTCGCCGGCTAAACCAGGCGTCCCTCGCACTCCCGGGTACGACTGAGTCGCAACGCGCCGGCGGCTTGCCTCCGACTTGCGTCGGCATTGCAGCGGACCTGCATCGGACCTGCATCGGACCTGCATCGGACTTGCATCGGACTTGGAACCGCGCGGCGCCCTGCCTAAATTGATAGCGGTTCGCTTCGTGCGCGATCAGGGGAAGACTGCTGCGGCCGGGATCGGACGCCAGAAGTGCGGCTGGAGGCATCGGAAGGCGTTGCAAGGAGGCGTTTCATGGCCCACCGACCTGCCCGTAGATCGGCGCCTAGAGCCGACCGCGCCTCCGGCGCGGCCCATGCCGCGCCGCCGCCAGACGCCAGCGATCGTGAAAAGATCATCGCTGCCTTCCTTGGCCTTCTCGCCGACAAGCGGTTCGAGCAGATCGGCTTTGCCGAAATCGCCGAGCGCGCCGGCCTGTCGCTCGCACGGTTGCGCGATGAATTTGGCTCGCCGCTCGCAATTCTTGCCGCGCATGTCAAAGCGACCGATCGTGCCGTGCTGGCGCAAGACTTCGCCGATATGGCGCAGGAGCCGCCGCGCGAGCGGCTGTTCGACGTCCTGATGCGCCGGCTCGAAATTTTAGGTCCCCATCGCGAGGCAATCCGTTCACTGATCCGTTCGGCGGCGACTAATCCGCCGCTGGCATTGGCCTTCAACGGGCTCGCCGTTCGTTCGCAGCAATGGATGCTGACCGCGGCCGGCATCGGCGCTTCCGGGCCGCGCGGCATGGTGCGCGCGCAGGGGCTGGCGCTTCTGTTCAGCTCGGTGTTGCGCGTTTGGGTCAATGACGACGATCCGGGCCTTGCCCGCACCATGGCGGCGCTCGATCGCGGGCTCGGCCGCGGCCAGCGCCTCATCGGCCTGTTCGAGGACTTGCTCGCGGTGCCGGCTCGGCTGTGCCGCCTGCGCTCCCGCTATCGCCGGCCGCCGCGCGATGATGCCGAGGAAGAAGCGGCCGCCTAGGGTAGGGCTTGCCTGGTTAAGCTTGGATCGCCGAAGCACCAGGTTAAAATTAGAATGGCTAAAAAGAGTGATTTTCTCTTTGCATGCTCGCTCGGCCTGGTCTAGGGACAAGCCAACGCTCCTTCTCGCCGCATCAGGTTTTTCCTGAAATGATTGTTTGCTCGTGTAACGTGCTCACCGACCACGATGTGCGCGCCACGTTGTCGGGCAGCGAAAACGCGCCGCGTACAACTGGACAAGTGTATCAATGCCTGGGCTGCAGCGCGCAATGCGGGCGCTGCGCTCGCACCATTCGCCGTATCATGGACGACGCGCTGACCGCGGCCGGCACGGCCTGTTGCGGACGGGTGCGCTCCGCACCTTAAAGCTGCATCGCCATCATTGCCAAAGCTGTCGTCGCCGCACGCAGCGGTCCAGCCCGGCCCCTGATCGCGGCTTGCGCATCTTTGATTGCGAATTCCATCGCGACACCGCGTAGGCAGGCAAACAATAAGGAAATCCGCCCCAATCGCCTGGCATACCGGAAGAAGCAGATAGCCTTTTCGCTGCCGTGGCACCCGTTATAATCGGAAAGCCCGCCGTGAATCACCACAATCAATTGCAGGAGCATGTATTATGAGAGGCGAGCCCGGCGTTATCGACTACCTGAACAAGGCGCTCCGGCACGAACTGACGGCGGTCAACCAGTACTGGCTGCATTACCGGCTGCTCGACAATTGGGGCTACAGATCTCTTGCCAAGCAATGGCGCAAGGAGTCGATCGAAGAGATGGAGCACGCCGACAAGCTCGTCGAGCGGATCATCTTCCTCGAGGGCTTTCCCAACATGCAAGTACTCGATCCGCTACATATCGGGCAGAACGTGAAAGAGGTGCTGGACTGCGACCTCGCTCTCGAAATGGCGGCGCGCGCCCTCTATGAGGAGGCGGCGACGCATGCTCACTCTGTCCGCGATTACGTGTCGCGTGATCTATTCGAAAAGCTGATGCATGACGAGGAAGAACATATCGACTTCCTTGAAACCCAGCTCGATCTCGTCGCCAAGCTCGGGCTCGAGCTCTATGCGCAGCACCATATCGGCGAGCTCGACGACGACGCGGACTAGAACTGCTCGCCTGATTCGTCCTGCCACAATTGTTGATGAAATCTAAAGGTCGCCGCGCGCCCGGCGATTCGACCGACCGCGCCGCCGAGATTTTGCATGATCCACTGCAGGTTGCGGTCCCGCGTCGCGATTGATCATCATGGTTAAGCGTTAAGGTTAAGGGGCGCTTAAACATTTCCTGCCTTACTTCGTCCAGTCTCAACGACGGTGCGCCGCATTGGGCGCGGCTCCGTCGCAGAAAGGACGAAGCCATGTTTAGCGTCAAATCCCTCATCGGCGCCGCATTGGCGGCGCTCGTCAGCAGCGGGGCATTCGCGGCCGATATGCCTCTGCCGCCACCGATAGCACCTGTCGCGGAACCTTGCTGCGGCAGCGCCTGGTATCTGCGCGGCGACGTCGGTGTCGGCATCATCAATCGGCCCAAGCTCATTTTCGAGCAGAATCCGGCCAACAACAGCAATTTCCAGTTCCAGCACTGGTCGATCGATGACACGACGTTCCTGAGCATCGGCGCCGGCTACGAGTTCAACAACTGGTTCCGCGCCGATGTAACTGCGGAATATCGCACCAAGGCGGCCGTCAATGCATTTGGCATGTTTACGAATGGCGTCGGCGGCGTGGGCGTCGATACTTACACCGGCTCGATCCATTCCACGGTGGTTCTCGCCAACGGCTATATCGATCTCGGGACCTGGAACTGCCTGACGCCGTTCATTGGCGCCGGCGTGGGCGTCGCCTTCAACACGCTCAGCGATTTCGTCGATATCGGCACCGGCCTTGCGAACGGCGGGGCTGGAAGCGGCCAAAATCCAACCGAGGCGCACTTCGCCTGGGCCCTGACCGCCGGACTGTCCTATGCGGTGACGCAGAACTTCAGTGTCGAGCTTGCCTATCGTTATCTCAACTACGGCTCGATCACCGATACAGTTCACTGCATCGGCAGCTGCAACCCCGATTCATTCAAATGGGATCATCTGAGCTCCAACGACCTCATGCTGGGCATGCGCTGGCGCTTCCCGGTCGACTGCTGTGCGGCGCCCGTGGCGCCTGCGCCGGTCGCCATTCAGCCGCCGCCACCACCACAATATCCGCTGTCGACCCGCGGCTGATCGATCCAACAGAGATCAAACAAAGTCGAAAACGGCGCGGGCGACCGCGCCGTTTTCGTTTGCGGCTGCAATCCGCAGGTTGGCGCCCTGCCCGCTTTCCGAGGCTGGTCGCCATACCCGCCGCGGGCCCGAGCTAACACTCCATTAAGGTTAATGCCTGATGATCGCGCCCGTTGGCCGCTAAACGCGCGCCAGGCAATGAAAGGGCGCGGCTCATGCGTTGGGTCCTCCGTGCTGTGTTCTTGATCGCGCTTGCGCCGAGCGCCGCCGCAGCCGATCTCGACGTTCTGCGCGGCTCCCAGATTCCGGTGGGCCCGGCGCGGTTCACCCGTTGGGAAGGCTTCTACGCCGGCGGTCAATTCAATTTTTCAAGCAGCAATGTCGATTTTTCCAAAGCGACCCAGCCGCTGATTGCCGACAGCCTGCAGCAGACAGCGCTCTTGAACGTCATTCATCCGGACCTTTTCATCACGCTCGGCAACAACAACAATTCGACGGCCACCGGCTTCGGCGGCTTCGCCGGTTACAACACGCAATGGCAGGATTTGGTGCTGGGCGTCGAGGCCAACTACATCCACGCCCCGTTCACGACGGTAGCGACAGGTACTCCGGTGAGCCGCGTTGCGTCGGCCGGCGGATCGCTCTACTCGGTCAATGTTACCGGTACCGGCTCGCTTTCGATGACCGATTTTGGCTCGCTGCGGGGACGCGTGGGGTATGTCTTCGGCAACTTCTTGCCGTACGGTTTTGCCGGCTTCGCCATGGGGCTCGGCAGCTACAGCATCACCGCGGATGTTTCCGGTCAGCAGAATTCGTCCAGCAGCAATCAGGTTGTACCGTGCACGCCGAACGGCACAACCTGTATCAATTACGATTTCCCCTCCAGCACTGGAAAAACCTCAAACCTGTTCTACGGTTTCGCCGTCGGCGGTGGTTTTGACTGGGCGCTGACGCAGAACATATTCGTGCGCGGTGAATATGAGTTCTTGCAGTTTGCGCCGGTGGCCAACATTCTCGCCAAGATTTCCAGCGCCCGCGTCGGCGCTGGCTTCAAATTCTAAGCTACGATTTGCAGAGCCCTTTCAGGCGCTCCGTAATAATACGGAGTGGTCTTGCACTGGTAGCGCTTGACGGCGCGCCCGCGAATCCTTAATTGCGACGGCGGGACACCCCTCCCCAACGAGGGGCGGCTATCTGGAAGGGTAGATCATGACGCTGAAGACGCCTGCCGTGCGGCCGCTCGTGCCGCATTTTTCGTCCGGCCCCTGCGCCAAGCGCCCCGGCTGGGCCGCGCAAAATCTCAAAGACGCCCTCGTGGGCCGCTCGCATCGCTCAAAACCGGGCAAGGCCAAGCTCAAGCGCGCCATCGATCTGACCCGCGAGGTCCTGCAGGTGCCCGCCGATTATCGTATCGGCATTGTGCCGGCTTCCGATACCGGGGCGATCGAAATGTCCCTGTGGTCGCTGCTCGGCGCTCGGCCCGTCACGATGCTGAGCTGGGAATCCTTCGGTGAGGGCTGGGTCAGCGATGTCGTCAAGGAGCTCAAGCTTAAAGACGTCAGCGTGTTGCGCGCCGGCTATGGCGAGCTGCCCGACCTGAGCAAAGTCGATCCGGCAAGCGACGTGGTCTTTACCTGGAACGGCACGACATCCGGCGTGCGAGTGCCCAATGGCGATTGGATCGCCGCGAACCGCGAAGGCCTGACCATCTGTGACGCGACCTCGGCTGCTTTCGCCCAGGCGCTCGACTGGCCCAAGCTCGACGTGGTCACCTTCTCCTGGCAAAAGGCGCTCGGCGGCGAGGCAGCGCATGGGATGCTGATCCTGTCGCCGCGCGCCGTGACCCGACTCGAGACCTATCGCCCGCCATGGCCGTTGCCGAAAATCTTCCGCATGACCAAGGGCGGCAAGCTGATGGAAGGCATCTTCATCGGCGAGACCATCAACACGCCGTCCATGCTCTGCGTCGAGGACTATCTCGACGCGCTGGAATGGGCGAAATCGATCGGCGGGCTGAAGGCCTTGCAGGCGCGCGCCGACGCCAATGCCAAGATAATTGCCGATTGGGTGGCGCGCACCGATTGGATCGACTTTCTGGCGCCCGACCCGGCGCTGCGCTCCAATACTTCGGTGTGCTTGAAAGTCGTCGATCCGAGCGTGCTGCGGCTGTCGGCCGACGCGCAGGCCGCTTTCGTCAAGAGCATCGCCGCATCTCTCGATAAGGAGGGCGTCGCCTACGACATCGACGCCTACCGCGACGCGCCGCCCGGCTTGCGCATCTGGTGCGGCTCGACCGTCGAGAGAAGCGACGTCGAGGCGCTGACATTGTGGCTCGATTGGGCCTACGCCAAAGCCAAAGACGCGCTCGCTAAAGCGGCGTGATTCACTGCTTCGGCCCGTCATCCCGAGGTGCCCACCGAAGGTCGGCCTCCAAGGATGAACGACCGGGCGGGCGTCCCCCGAGGCTCGCTTCGCTCGCACCTCAGGACAACGACAGGATAGGACATCACCATGACACCCAGCGTCCTGATTTCCGATGCGCTCTCGCCGGCCGCGGTTGCGATCTTCAAGGATCGCGGCTTGAGGGTCGAATTCCAGCCAACTCTCGGCAAGGACAAGGAGAAGCTGGCGGAGACGATCGGCGGCTTTGACGGGCTTGCCATCCGCTCCGCCACCAAAGTCACCGCAAAACTTCTGGAAAAGGCAAACGGCCTGAAGGTCATCGGCCGCGCCGGCATTGGCGTCGATAACGTCGATATTCCGGCCGCGACCGCGCGCGGTATCATCGTGATGAACACGCCTTTCGGCAATTCGATCACCACGGCCGAACACGCGATCACGCTGATGCTGTCGCTCGCTCGGCAAATTCCGGAAGCCGATGCTTCGACCCGCGCCGGCAAATGGGAGAAGAACAAATTTCTCGGCGTCGAGATTTTCGGCAAGACGCTTGGCATCATCGGCTGCGGCAATATCGGGTCGATCGTCGCCGATCGCGCGATCGGACTGAAGATGAAGGTGATCGCCTATGACCCCTACCTGTCGGTCGAGCGCGCCCTCCATTTGGGCGTCGAGAAAGTCGAACTCGATGAGCTGTTGCGCCGCGCCGATTTCATCACCCTGCACACGCCGCTCACCGACAAAACCCGCAACATCATTAACGCGCAGGCACTCGGCCGCACCAAAAAAGGTGTCCGCCTCATCAATTGCGCCCGCGGCGAACTGATCGAAGAAGCAGCCTTGCTCGAAGCGCTCAAGTCCGGCCATGTCGCCGGTGCCGCGCTCGACGTATTCCGCGAAGAGCCGCCGCCCCCCAGCCCGCTGTTCGAATTGCCGAACGTGGTGTGCACGCCGCATCTTGGCGCTTCGACCACCGAAGCGCAGGAGAATGTCGCCCTGCAGGTCGCCGAGCAGATGTCGGACTATCTGTTGCGCGGCGCCATCACCAATGCGGTCAATTTTCCCTCGATCAGCGCCGAGGAGGCGCCGAAGCTCAAGCCTTTCATCGCACTTGCCGAGAAGCTCGGCTCGTTTGCCGGCCAGCTCACCGAGACCGGTATCAGAAAGGTGCAGATCGCATTTGCCGGCGGCGTTGCGCATATGAACACGAAAGCACTGACCTCGGCCGCCATCGCTGGCCTGCTGCGTCCCATGCTGCAAGAGGTCAATGTCGTCTCGGCGCCGGTCGTGGCCAAGGAACGCGGCATTGCCGTCGAGGAGACGCGGCGCGAAGTGCAGAGCGATTACGAGAGCCTGATCACCGTGACCGTGGTGACCGACCGGCAGACGCGCTCGGTCTCAGGCACCGTCTATGCCGACGGACGGCCGCGCATCATCGACATCAAGGGCATCCGCATGGATGCCGAGTTCGGGCCGTCGATGCTCTACGTCACCAACCAGGACAAGCCTGGCTTTGTCGGCCGCTTTGCCACCGTGCTCGGAAGCGCCGGCATCAATATCGCGACCTTCCATCTTGGCCGCGAGTCGGCGGGCGGCAACGCTATTGCGCTGGTCGAAATCGATGGCGCGGTACCGCCGGAAGTACTGGCCGAGGTGCAGAAGATTCCGAACGTCCAGCAGGTCAAGCCGCTGCGGTTCTGATTATCGTCGCGTCGCGATCGTGATGCCGGCGAAGACCAGCATGTAGCCGATGGCGTGAAACAGCTCGAAGCGCTCGCCGAGCAGAAGGATCGCCAGCACCGATCCGAATACCGGGACCAGATGCATGAACGGTGCCGCGCGGTTGGCGCCGATCAGCTCGATGCCACGATTGAGGAACAGGTAACCAAGCAGCGAGGGAAAGATGCAGATATAGATGAAGCTTGCCACGCTTTCCGCGTCGAATATGAAAGTTGCTCCTCGCGCAAGCTCCAGCGCCATTGCCGGCAGAAGCAGGACGGCCCCGATTCCCATTCCGACGGCGAGGAACGAGAGCGGATGAATGTCCGGCCGCTTGCGCAGCATCGCCGTGTAGAAGGCATAGATTAGAAGCGCTATCACAAACCAGATGTCGCCGCGATTGAAATCGATGCTCAATAAAATATCGAGGCTGCCGTGGCAGATGATCACGACGACGCCAGAAAGCGACAGGCAAATGCCGCCGGCCTGCCGCAGCGTCAGCTGGTCGCGAAACAAGATAAATGACCACAAGGCGACGAACAGCGGCGCGACCGATTGCAGCAACAGCCCGTTGATCGCCGTGGTGTATTGCAGGCCGTAATAAGCCATCGTGTTGTAGGCCGAGAAACCGGTCAGCGCGAGAAAGGCGAGCAGGAGAGCGCGCTTGCGGATGAGCGGCCAATCGCGCGCGAGGTGCCGCGCGGCCACAGGCAGCAACAGGGCAGTAGCGCCGCCCCAGCGAATGACCGAGAGCGTGATCGGCGGAACGTGGCCGGCAATGAACCGACCGATGACAACATTGCCGGCCCAAAATAGCGAGGTCAGCGAAAGCAGCAGATAGATGCGACGTGGGCTCGCGGCTTGTGCCCCCGGCATGACGGCGCAGTCCTTGTTGTCCACAAGTTACGGGGCGCAGGAGCTAGCCTGGAATAGGACTATCGACCAGTGCCGGACCGACATGCCGCCAACACCCCCTCGCATCAGATTGGCTCTGTCCTTGCCGCCAGCAAAGCCAAATTTGCCGCAGAATGCGCCCCGCCTGGCCGCATGCGCGCCACAGCCCTGACAGCGAATTGCCCGTCACGCCAATGACTTGAGGGAACTGATGGGTCCCAGACGGAGCCGGTTTTCCTTGCGTCCGACCCCCGCATCCATTATCCGGAACAGTCGGCTAAGGCCGATATCCTATTCATCTCAACTGTTATCGGGGCTTTTGGGGATAATTCCTCATGGCAAATGTTGTCGTGGTCGGCTCCCAATGGGGGGACGAGGGCAAGGGCAAGATCGTGGACTGGCTCTCCGAGCAGGCCGACATCGTTGTCCGGTTCCAGGGCGGCCATAATGCCGGCCACACGCTTGTCATTAACGGCGTCACTTACAAGCTGTCGCTTCTGCCCTCGGGCGTGGTACGGCCGGGCAAGCTCTCGGTGATCGGCAACGGCGTGGTGCTGGACCCGCACGCTCTGCTCAACGAGATCGCGCAGCTCAAGAGGCAGGGTGTCAGCGTCACGCCTGAAAACCTGCGTATCGCCGAGAATACCGCGCTCATTCTGCCGCTGCATCGCGAACTCGACGCGATTCGCGAATCGGCGAGTGCGGCGCTGCGAATCGGTACCACGCGGCGCGGCATCGGGCCGGCTTATGAAGACAAAGTCGGCCGCCGCGCTATCCGCCTGATGGATCTCGCCGATGGTGCGACGCTTGATCGCAAGGTCGAGCGGCTGCTTACGCATCATAACGCGCTGCGCAAAGGCCTGGGCCTGCCGGTCATCGATGCCGCCGAGGTGCGCAAAGAGCTGATCAGCGTGGCGCCGCAGGTTTTGCCCTACATGGATTCGGTGTGGTCGTTGCTGGAACAAAAGCGCCGCGAGGGCAAGCGCATCTTGTTTGAAGGCGCGCAGGGCGCCCTGCTCGATGTCGATCATGGCACCTATCCATTTGTCACGTCCTCGAATACGGTAGCAGCGCAGGCGGCGACGGGATCTGGGCTCGGACCAGGCGCGATCGGCTATGTGCTCGGCATATGCAAAGCCTATACGACGCGTGTCGGCGAGGGTCCGTTTCCGACCGAGCAGAAAAACGAGATCGGCCGTATGCTGGGTGAGCGCGGCAAGGAATTCGGCGTCGTAACCGGCCGGCCCCGGCGTTGCGGCTGGTTCGACGCGGTATTGGTGCGGCAGACCGTACGCACCAGCGGCATTCATGGCCTTGCTTTGACCAAGCTCGACATTCTCGATGGCTTCGATGAGATCAAAGTCTGTACCGGCTACCGGCTGGCCGGCCGCGAGATCGATTATTTGCCAGCAAGCGAGCATGCGCAGGAGCAGGTCGAGCCCATCTACGAGACCATCGACGGCTGGCGGGAGCGGACGGCGCATGCCCGTTCATGGGCTGATTTACCGGCTCAGGCGATCAAGTATGTCCGCCGGATCGAAGAGCTGATCGGATGTTCCGCCGCGCTGTTATCAACAAGCCCGGAGCGCGAGGACACGATCCTCATGCAAAATCCCTTCGAAGCCTAAGATGCAACTTCTGTGAGTCGAGCGTAAACTCGTAAAGATGGCAGACTATCACCCGCTCATCGCCCGCGCCGTCGACGGGCTCGGTACCAGCTCTGGCGAAGCCCGCCGGGCGCTCTATGAGCGGGCCCGAGCCGCGCTGGTGTCGCAGTTGCGCTCGATCGACCCGCCTCTTTCGGAAGCCGACATTACCCGCGAGCGCTTGGCGCTCGAGGACGCGATCCGCAAAGTCGAGGCGGAGACCGTGCGCAGGGCGCGCGCCGAGCCGCGTCCGGCCGCGCCGCCTTTGCGGCCGAACCCGCCAAGCGCACGTGTGCAAACGGCTTCCCCATTTCCGCCGGCAGGGCCCCAGCCGGCACCGCGGCGCGAACGCACGGCGCCGCACCTCAGTGAAGCGCCGGCCGCACCGCGCTCCGAAAGGCTGCGCCGCGATGCGTCGGCGCCGCTCCCGAACGAAGTTCCAGAAGATGCACCCGCTCCGCCCGGTCAATCGACAGCGCGCAGCCGGCTCCTCAATGCGCGCAGCTTTCCTCCGCCGCGTGACGGACTGCGCGGCCTGCGCAATGTGATCCACGACGTCGACGACCTCGGCACGGCTTCGGCGAAAGCCGCGAAATCGGCGCGCGACACGCGCGCCTCCTATGGGGCGCGGCCGCCACGCTACGATGCGGACGAGGACGATACGGCGGCGCCACACAACCGGATCGAGCCACATTTCGACGACGACACATCCGATGTTATCGACGCAGCGCCGCGGCTGCGCTCACTCGAGCCGTCCTATGATTTCGAGGACGAAGAGACGACCTTTCCGCCGCCCGCAACACCGCCGCAAGCGGGACATGACCTCGACGAGGACCACTATGCCGAGCCGCGGCCGCCGCGCTCTTATCGCGGTATCGCCCGGCTCGCCATCGTGCTCGTCATCTTCGCCGGGCTTGCCGCGACGATCTCGTGGCAATGGTCAAACATCACCTATGTCTATCAGTTTGTGTCCCATATGCGCTCGCGGCAGAGTGCCACGACGCAGGCGCCGACGGCAGAACCGAAATTCTCCGGCCGCGTGCCGCAAGAGCAAGGTCCCGGGCAGGCGCCCGGCACGCGCGCCAGCACCAACCAGGCGGGTCCCGCGGTCGCCCAGCGCGTCGTGCTTTATGAAGAGGATCCGAACGATCCGCAGGGCAAGCAATATGTCGGCTCGGCGGTCTGGCGCACTGAAACCGTCTCGCCCGGGACCGGCCTCGCGCCGGAGCTGCAGGTGCGCGCCGACATCGAAATTCCGGAGCGGCACATCACGGCGACTTGGACGCTGCGGCGAAATACCGACAAGGCGCTTCCGGCCAGCCACACGATCGAGATCATGTTCAACCTGCCCCCGGATTTCCCCGGCGGCGGCGTCGCCAATGTGCCTGGGGTTTTAATGAAGGAATCCGAGCAAGCGCGCGGCACGCCGCTCGCCGGCCTTGCCGTCAAAGTCACCAATGGATTTTTCCTGATCGGCCTTTCTGCCGTTGACGCCGATCTGCAGCGCAATATTCAATTGCTCAAACAACGGCCATGGTTCGACATTCCGATCGTCTATAACAACGGCGGACGCGCCATTCTGGCGCTCGAAAAGGGCCCGCCCGGAGATCGCGCTTTCGCCGATGCCTTTGCGGCCTGGGGGAACTAGACGGCGGTCGTAGGAGCGTTGCGCCGGTGCGCCGGCCGGGATTGGGGTTTTGGGTGAGGGCACCGGGGAAGATGAGCGCATCCGACGCCAGCAGGCCGAAGTCGAAGGTGAACGCGCATATCGCTTCGGCGCTGCGTACGCTCGACACGGAGTCCGGCGGACTAGCGGCGCTCTCCGCCGCCATGGCGGACGGACTTGGCGCGCCTTTCGTCGCCGCGGTCGAGACCATTCGCGATGCGCGGGGCCGCGTTATCGTCACCGGCATGGGCAAGTCCGGCCATGTCGCGCGCAAGATCGCGGCGACCCTGGCCTCGACCGGAACGCCCGCTTTCTTCGTCCATGCCGCCGACGCAAGTCACGGCGACCTCGGCATGATCACGTCGGACGACGTGATGCTGGCGCTGTCCTGGTCGGGCGAAACTGAAGAGCTCAAGGATCTGATCACATATTCGCGCCGCTTCCGCATTGCACTGATCGCCGTGACGGTGAACGCCGACAGCACGCTGGGCCAGGCCGCCGACATTGTCTTGACGTTACCGGCCGCGCGCGAGGCCTGCCCGCATAATCTCGCGCCGACGACATCATCGCTGATGCAGCTTGCGCTCGGCGACGCGCTGGCCATGGCGCTTTTGGAAAGCCGAGGCTTCACCGCGCTCGACTTCGGCGTGTTTCATCCCGGCGGCAAGCTCGGTGCCGCGTTGAAATTTGTGCGGGATGTCATGCATCCGGGCGACGCGGTGCCATTGATCCGGCGCGGCGCTCCGATGTCGGAAGCGATCGTTGAAATGTCCGCCAAAGGCTTCGGTTGCGTGGCCGTCACCGACAATAACGGCAAGCTTGCCGGCATGATCACCGACGGCGACTTGCGCCGTCACATGCGTGCCGACCTTCTGCAAGCACCGGTCGACGCGGTGATGACGAAGACGCCGAAAACAGTTCGGCCCGATCAGCTGGCGAGCGAGGCCTTGCAGGTTCTCAATGCGTCGAAAATCACCGCGCTGATTGTCGTCGAGCAAGGCCAACCGGTCGGTATCGTGCATTTCCACGATCTGCTGCGCGCCGGCGTGGCGTGATGCGCGACGCCCGTGGATGGCAACATAAGGGTAGCGCTCTAATAGAGCCCGCCTCGCGTGACGCTCGCGTCGTCGGGCGGCGCGGCAGTGACAGCCTCAGGCTGGACATTTTCCTGCTGGATAGTCTGCTGCGGGGGCACGGACTGAACGCGGCCGACATGGACTTTGCCGCCTCCGGCTTTTTCGGTGGGGACGCTGCCGGCCTGTGTCTCCGCCACCGCGGCAGCTGCGCCGGCTGCCGCGGCAGCAGCGGACGGCGCCGGCGGAGCTTCACCGTGGGCGATGAATTCTTCATAGCCGGGAGCGCCGGGACGCGGTGGTGCATCGGGAGGCAGCCCGCCGGCCCAATGCGGCCAATGATCAGCAACAAAGCCGCCGCAGGAGCCGAGCATTGGCGCAAGCCACAGCACGGCAGCCGCCGCGGCAAGCGAGCGCTTGCGGATCATGGCTGCCGCCCGATCATCGGGCCCACGCGGCGTTTGCATCGCGCGACGTTAACCATCCTGTCAGATCGCACAATCGATCAATAGCGTACCGCAATATCAGGTGCCGGGTAGCGTCATGTCTTGCTCTCCCCTTACGACACCTTGCTCGCCGCGAACCGCTTTAGAATACAGATCTCTGTCCCTACAACCGGCGAAGCCCTCCCCCAGATGGCGAGATTTCGTGGCGGGACTGTGGTCGCGGTGGCGTATCTTTCATCGTCCTGCCTTGTTGCCGAGGGTCGCGCGTCGCCTTGCATTGGTCGTGATCTTGGCCGCGACTTTGGCCGTTTTGCCCGGATGCAGCGAGATCGCCCAATCGCGCAATGCGGTGCCGCCGCCAGCCGAGCCGTCCTACGTCACGCTTGCCGCCAATTATCTTCAGTCCGTCCTGAAAGACGTTCGTTCATACGATGGATTTGAGATTTCCGCGCCGCGCTGGGTCGATACGATCAAGGGCTGGACCTGGCTCACATGCGTGCGCTTTAACGATCACGGCCATGCGCGCATTTATGCGATCTTCATTGTCGACAATGCCGTCGCCGATGCGCGTTATGCGGTGGGCACCGACAAATGCGAAGCGCAAAGCTATGCGCAGTTCGATCTGATATCAGGTGCGCTGGGACAGCCGACCGCGCCCGTACAGCCGCCGCTCTATTAGCCGTCATGCGGTTTCGTTATCTTGATCTTGTTGTTTCGCTTGCTCCAATGAGTCGGATTTGCTCTCAGGCCATGCCATGAATCGCGTGCTGGTGACCGGCGCCACCGGATTTCTCGGCCGTGCAGCGGTCGCGGCATTTGCAAGGAGCGGCCAAGCCGTGCGCGCCGCAGCGCGGCGACATGTCCGCGCCTTCTCCGACGGCGTGGACGTCGTGCAGCATCCCGATCTCGCGCAACCATTCGACTGGCGTCCGTTACTCGAAAACATCGATACTGTCGTTCACCTCGCAGGGATCGAACGCAGCCGCGGCATTGCTGTCTCGCTGTACGATCGCATCAATCATCAGGCGACCGCACGCCTTGCGCAAGCGGCGGCGGAGGCGGGCATCCGGCGGTTTGTCTTTACATCGTCCATTTCGGCGCAGAGTGGACCGGCCGCGGATCATGCGCTGACTGAACGCGACCCCGCCATGCCGACCAGCGCGCAGGGCCGCTCGAAGCTCGCGGCGGAGCATGCGATACGCAGCGCCGGCGTGCCGTTTACGATTCTCCGCTTGGTTCCGGTTTACGGCCCTGGCATGCGCGGCGATCTCGCGGTTCTGCTGCGTGCCGCACGCTTGCCATTGCCGCTGCCGGTGCGCGATTTCACCAACCGGCGTTCATATCTCAGCATCGATAATTTCCTCTCCGCGCTCAGCTTTGTTGTCGCTGGACCGGCGGCGCCGAACGAGATCTATCTGCTCGCCGATCCGGGAATTCCACCGACCATGGCCGATCTCATTGCCAGCGTCCGCAAGGCTTACGGCCGCCGCGCGCTGCTCGTCCCTGCGCAGATCCGCTATACCGAGATGCCGTTGCGCTTGATTCGGCTCGGTCATCTGTGGGACCGCTATTGCGGCAATCTGCGCGTCGATTGCGGAAAGCTCATCGCGGCCGGCTGGCGGCCGGCGCATGATACGCGTACCGGCATCGCCGAGCTTGCGCAAAGGACGATGCGGGGGGCGACCAGCGTTACGCCGCCTGTCGCAGCGCAAGCGCCTGATCAACCGCGCACACAACCTGGTCGGCGGTGAGCGCATCGAGACACTGGCTGTGGCTGTCCGGACGGCGCTCGCAGCCTTCCTGCTGACACGGCAGGCACAACAGCGGATTTTGCACGAGCCAGACATTGCCGCGGTGCTGGATCGTGCCGGCGGCCGACCACGGCCGATCGAGGCCGCCCGGCGGCCAGGGTCCCCAGATCCGCGGGTCGGTCGGCCCATAAAGCGCTACTGTCGGGGCGCCGGTTGCGGCAGCCAGATGCGTCACCGCGGTATCAGGCCCGATATAGGCGCGCGCGGCTCCGATCAAGGCGGACAGATCGGTCCATTCGAGCTTACCATCAAGGCGCGCAACCTTGTCGTCCGCCCAGACCTCGTCGAGATAGCGCCGATCGGCGGCGGCGCCGGTCGCGGCAACGGCGAGGCCGCGCTCGCGCAGCGCCGTCGCAAGCTTGCGCCACCCATCAAGGGTCCAGCGCTTGTAAGTGAACATGGGCGCAGCATGCACGACGGCATAGGGTTGCGCCGGCGCAAACGTCGGGCGCGCCGCACCGCTTGGCACGACAATTTCGGGACAGGCGCGAACGCCAATAAGCTCTGCCAGTTGCAAAATGTCGAGCAGGCGATGTCTTGTGCGATCGCTTGTGGTGGAGCGACTGAGCGCGAAACGCTTGAAGTCGGCAACACCGCCATGCTGTTCGACCAGACCGACGCTGCGCCATCCCGCAACGACGGCAAGAAGAGTCGGCCGATCACCGGTTTGGGTCGATAGAGCAAGGTCATAGCGCTTGGCGATCTGCCGCAGCAGCGAAAGGTTTTCGCGCCAGGTCGGACGCGGGGGGAGCACATGAACACGCGCGAGATCGGGATTGCCCGCCAAAATTCCCTGGGTGCCGGCAAATACGAGGGCATCGATGGCGGCCCCTGGAAATGCGCGCTTGATACTGCGGATCAGCGGCGTCGTGAGCAGCACATCGCCGAGCCGGCGCAGCGCTATGACCAAGATGCGCGGAGCCTCAGGTAACCGGAGCGGCATCATCGTTGCGCCATTGCCGAACCCGCGCCAACGGGGCGTCATCATCAGCGCCGAGCGCCGACATGCCGCACAGCGCGCGCACGCGCGTGCCGCTCATCACCTGCTCGAGCCGCGTGTGATTTGCGGCCAATTGCGAGCGGTCGTTCTGCGGATGCCACAGATGCAACACCCCGGTAGCAAATCGCCCGTCCTTGCGCTGCACACCGGCATGCAGCAGGCGCACGACGAGATCGGAATCCTCCAAGCCCCAGCCGGTATAAGAGCAATCGAATCCATCGATATGATCGAGGTCGTGCCGCGCTACGGCGAGATTGCAGGTCTGCGCGCCTCGCCAATCGGAGCGGACAAGCTTACGCAGCGGCCCAAGCGGCAGCCGCAAGGCCGGCAACAGCCGATTGATGCGGCCGCGAAGTCGCTCAGAGAGCAGTTTCGCAAAATGCCAGGTTTCAGCCGCGATGCCTTTGCCGAGCACGATTTCCGTCAATTCGCGTGACAGCAGAATGCGATTGCCGGTGACGAACCACCCCGGCTCGGCTAGGCTGCGATGTGCGGCGACAAAGCCCGGATCGGCCAGGCAATCGCCGTCGAGAAAGATGCAGAGATCGCCTGCGCTGGCGCGAATGCCGCGGTTTCGAATCTCGCCGCCGCGGAAACCGCGATGTTCGTGGCGCACATGCTTGATCTTGATCGGTGCAGGCATGCGGCTGCGCCAGCGCTCGATAAGAGCCGCAGTTTCCGGTCGCGAGCCGTCGTCGGCTATGATGATTTCAAAATTCTTGTCCGATTGCTGGGCGAGCGCACGCAGGGCCGCATCCAATGCGTCCTCACGGTTATAGGTCGTGACAATGACCGAGATAAGCGACCCGCCAAACGGCTTGGCAGATGCGTCCGGCATGAAAAGCATTCCTTGCTTCGTGTGCGCGCGCTGGGTGACTCCATTAGCGTCTAGTCTTCCGGCCTGTGCAACACTGGACAGCCCCGTTCCGGCAATGTAGCCAGGAAAATCGCGCTTGGAATGAATGAATTATGGTTCACATATAGATATGAACAGACATTCATATCATGGGGATACCGGGGAGCTCGGCCGGAATGACGGCAACACCTCACCCATTCTCATTGTCCCGTATTTCTGGATTGGTGACTTTGTCCGCTGCCATTCGGTCGTAAGGCTTTTGCGCCAGCGCTTTCCCAATCGGCCCGTGGACATGTTGGCCACGACGCTATGCGCCCCACTGGCCGATTACATGCCGGGCGTGCGCCAAGCCGTCGTTGCCGACCTGCCCCGCAAGCGCCTGGCGCTGGCGCAGCAATTCGCGCTGGCCGCGCGCCTCAAGCGGGAGGCCTATGGCACCGCCTTGGTCATGCCGCGCACGTGGAAATCGGTGCTGGCGCCCTATTTTGCCGGCATTCCAGAGCGAACCGGTTTCATCGGCGAAGCCCGGGTCGTTCTCCTCAACGATCTGCGTCGTGGCGAGAAGAGATTGCCGCGCATGGTCGACCGCTGCTGCGCGCTGGCCCTGCCGGCGGGCGAGACTCTGCCGGCAGACTGGCCTTTACCGGAGCTGCGCGTCTTGCCCGAACAAGCCCAATCATGGCGCAAAGAGCGAGGCTTCGACGGCGAACGCCGGCCGGTGGTGGCGCTCGCTCCTGGCGCAGTTGGTCCTGCCAAGCGCTGGCCGAAGGAATCTTACACCGCCCTGGCGCGCAGGCTTGCGGGCGGCGGTTTTGCCGTCTGGATCCTGGGCGGCCCGAATGAGAAGGACCTGGCTACAGAAATCGCAAGTGAGAGCAAGGCGCGCGATCTGACCGGTCATGATCTGCGCGAGGCGATCCTGGCGCTCTCCTGCGCCAATGCGGCGGTTTCCAACGATTCCGGCCTGCTCCACGTCGCCGCCGCGTTGGGCACCCCCGTGATCGGGATTTTTGGGCCGACCAGCCCGTGGCACTGGGCCCCGCTCAATCCGCTTGCCGGCACGATCGAAACGAAAACAACCTTGTCCTGCCGGCCGTGCCATAAGCCGGTCTGCCGCCTGGTCCATCACCGCTGCATGCGCGACATCGCGCCGGATCAGGTGATCGCTGCAGTCGAGCAGACGTTGATGGCAGTCATGCCGGACATGGCGACCAAGACTTTGGTCTGAGCATGGGCGTCTGAGCTTGGGCGTCCGAGCACGGTCTCGTCCGAGAACCGCCCAGCTGCGGGACCAGGCCCTAACGGCATGTTCATCAAATCATAGTAGTGCGGACAACCCGCTCTGGAGAGAGAGCCATGGCCGTCCTGGTCACCGGAGGCGCCGGCTATATCGGCAGCCAAATGATCCATGAGCTGCGCGATGCCGGCGAACGCGTCGTGGCGCTCGATAATCTGTCGACCGGACATCGCTGGGCGGTGCCCGAAGGCGTACCGCTCATCATCGGCGAGACGGGCGACCAGCCGCTCGTGAGCCGTCTCATCGGCGACCACGGCATTGATGCGATCATTCATTTCGCCGCCTCCATCGTCGTACCGGATTCGGTGCGCGATCCGCTCGGCTATTATCGCAACAACACGGTCAATTCGCGCACGCTGATCGAATGCGCGGTCAAGGGCGGCGTCCGCCATTTCATTTTCTCCTCGACCGCGGCGGTTTACGGCAATCCAGCCGCGATACCGGTCGACGAGAACGCGCCGACTGTGCCGATCTCGCCCTATGGCTGGTCGAAGCTGATGACGGAAATCATGTTGCGCGATGCCGGCAAAGCGCATGATCTTGCCTATGTGATCCTGCGCTATTTCAATGTCGCTGGCGCCGATCCCAGCAATCGCACCGGACAATCGAGCCGGCTCGCCACGCACCTCATAAAAGTCGCCGCCGAAGCGGCCTTGGGCCTGCGGCCGAAGCTGCAAGTCTTCGGCAGTGATTATCCGACGCCGGACGGCACTTGCATCCGCGATTACATCCATGTCGGCGATCTTGCACGGGCGCATCTGGACGCGCTGCGCCATCTGCGCAAAGGCGGCGCGTCGCTGACGCTCAATTGCGGCTACGGCCACGGCTTTTCGGTTCTAGAAGTGCTCGACATGGTCAAACGGACCTCGGGGGTCGATTTCAGGGTCGAGATGGCGCAGCGGCGCGAGGGCGATCCGGCGCAAGTCGTCGCCGCAAGCGAGCACATCCGCGCCACGCTCGGCTGGCAGCCGCGGTTCGACGATCTCGCGACCATCGTCCGCCATGCGCTGGCCTGGGAACGCGCGCTGATGGCACGCCGTTCCGCCGAACGCTCGCAGCCAACCGTTCCTGCAAGCGCGGGTCCGCTCACATCGCGCGGCTAAAAGTTGCGCGCCGCCGCGCCGATCGGCCGAATTTGCAGCGGATTGGGCCACCCTTGAAGCGAAAAAATCCAATCGCTTCAACGGCAAGTCCCGAATTCACTTGAAAAGGAGAAGTCTTCGGGGCAAGGAACGGCGTGCCGCGGCGCGACCGCGGTGGGGTGTAGTGGAACACGCATGCAAGTCGACAGGGTGCCGTCCGCCGACAATTACTCGACCTATGCTTTGGTCCGCCGGCTTCTTGTCGATGAGGCCCTTGTCTACTGGCCGCGCTATGCGCTGGCCTTCGCGCTGATGGGGATTGCAGCCGCCGCCACTGCCCTCACCGCTTATCTGCTCGGCACGATGACGAATGAGGCCTATGTCAACCGCAATTATCACGGCATCGTCGTCATCGGCGTGATCGCAATGGCGATCTTCGCCGCAAAGGGATTTGCGACCTATGCCTCGACCGTCACGCTGTCGTGGATCGGCAATAGCATCATTGCCAACAATCAGCGGCGTTTGTTCGATAAGCTGTTGAAGGAAGACATCGGCTTCTTTGCTGATCGCCATTCGAGTGAATTCATCGCGCGACTAACTACGGGCGCCAATGCGGTGAGCCAAGTCATCAATCTTCTGATCACCGCAATCGGCCGCGATCTGATGTCGCTGATCGGCCTGTGCACCGTGATGGTGATTCAGGATCCGGTGATGTCGCTGCTCGGCTTTATCGGGGCGCCGCCGGCGCTGTTCTTTCTGCGCAAAGTCATTCGCCGCGTGCGCGGCATCGCGCGCATGCAATTCACCGGCGGCACGCGTATCATCGAGACCATGCAGGAGGCGCTACAGGGCATGCGCATGGTCAAGGCTTTTGGACTCGAGGACGAGATGCGGCGGCGTCTAAATGAGAGCGTCGCCGCGGTACAGCACGAGTCGAATAAAATGGCGCGCGTTGCCAATCGCGCCAGCCCGATCATGGAAATGCTTGGCGGCTTTACGGTCGCGCTGGCGACGATCTATGGCGGCTACCGCGTCATCGAGACCGGCGCCACGCCCGGCGAGTTCGTTTCGTTCATGGCGGCCTTTCTGCTCGCCTATGAGCCGGCCAAGCGGCTCGCCCGCCTCAATATCGACCTCAACAACAATCTCGTCGGCGTGCGCGTGCTTTACGAAGTCATCGACAGTCCGCCCGGCGAGCCGAGCGACGAGCACTTGCCGGCGCTCAGGCTCACGCAATCGCGCGTCGAATTTTCCGGTGTGAACTTTGCCTATCGCGCCGACGCGCCGGTGCTCAACGACATGAGCTTTGTCGCCGAGCCGGGCAAAGTCACCGCGCTGGTCGGGCCGTCGGGCGGCGGCAAGACCACCGTGCTCAATCTGCTCTTGCGATTTTACGATGCTGGTTCGGGCCGCATCTTGATCGATACCCAGAATATTGCCGAAGTTTCGCGCAGCTCGCTGCGGGCGCAGATCGCCTATGTCGGCCAGATCGTTCATCTGTTTCGCGGCACGATCCGCGACAATATTGCGCTCGGCAATCTTGGCGCCAGCGACGCTGAGATCATCGCCGCCGCCAAGGCCGCGCATGCGCATGATTTCATCATGAGCTTTCCTTCAGGCTATGACACCCAAGTCGGCGAGCACGGCCTGCAACTTTCCGGCGGCCAGCGCCAGCGCATCTCGATCGCTCGCGCCCTGATCAAGAACGCGCCGATCATTTTGCTCGACGAGGCGACGGCCGCACTCGATTCGGAATCCGAGCGCCATGTGCAGGAGGCCGTGGCCGAATTGTGCAAAGGTCGCACCACGCTGGTTATCGCGCATCGGCTCTCCACCATCATGCATGCGGATACGATCCTTGTCGTCGAAAACGGCCGCGTCGTCGAAAGTGGCCGCCACGACGAACTTTTGCGCAAGAACGGCCGCTATGCGAGCTTCTATCGTCTGCAACTCAAGGAGCAGGGCGCGCCGCCGCGGGATGCGATCGTTGAGCCGCTGGCGGTGGCCGCTTCCGTTTGATTGTTGTCAGCTCCCGCCCTATAAGCCCCGCTTTTCCTCACCCAACCTGAAAGCGATCATGAGCACCGAGGCAAAGAATTACGTCGTCCCGCCGCCGCCGCAAGCAGCAATTCCGGTTGCCGGCACCAACAAATATTTCCCAGTGCGCCGCCTATGGTGCGTCGGCCGCAACTATGTCGAGCACATCAAGGAAATGGGAAACGACGTGCGCGAGCCGCCGTTCTTCTTTGCCAAGCCGCCCGATGCCATCGTGCCGGATGGCGGCACCGCGCCTTACCCGTCCCTGACGAAGGACATGCATCACGAGGTCGAGCTCGTCGTCGCGCTCAAGAGCGGCGGCCGCAATATCGGGCCGGAAAAGGCGCTGGATTGCGTCTATGGCTATGCCGTCGGGATTGACCTCACCCGGCGCGACCTGCAGATCGCGTCGCGCGACATCAAGCGGCCCTGGGAGATCGGCAAGGCTTTTGACCATTCGGCGCCATGCGGGGCGCTCAGGCCGGCGGCAGAAATCGGACATCCGGCCAAGGGCCGCATCACGCTCAAGGTCAACGGCAAGATCCGCCAGGACGGCGATCTCAATCAGATGATCTGGAATGTACCGGAAATCATCGCGAAGCTTTCCGAGATGGTCGAGCTCGCGCCCGGTGACGTCATCATGACAGGCACACCGTCGGGCGTGGCCGCAACCGTCGCCGGCGACAGGATCGAGTGCGAAATCGAGGGCGTCGGCAAGCTTAACGTCACGATCGGCGCGCCGCTGAACTGACTTGACAACTGAAGGCCGATTTCGATCGCGGGGGAGTCTTTTTTGCACGTCTTGCGCGAAATCAGTCCGCTGCTGTGCCGGCGAGCGCACCGGCCCTCGGCCGCAATCCCACCCCTCTGCCTATGGAACCCGGCAGCGCATGGCGCGTTGAAAACGGTCCGGGCGTGGATGGAAGTTGGCTATGGGCAACCGGCAGGTCACAGTGCGGATAGAACCGCCAAATCCATTTGGCGAGGTCACGGTGGTCCCAGCGCCGCTCAGCGGGCGGTCCGAGGCGGAAATGGCCCGCGCCATGGCAGCAACTCTCGACGATGTGGAAGCGGCGACCGCGTCCGACGTCTATCAACGGCTGCGCCGGGCCTTTCCGACTGCGCCGCTTAGCGCGCGCGTCGGTGCACTGGCGGCGCTCATGGAAAAGCTTCGCCGCCCGGCCGAGTAGGCCCTGACATCGCTTGACGCATTCGTTCACAACCCGAGGTACGCGCTGCGTACCCGGTCGTCGGCCAAGAGCGCGGCGCCGGTGCCGGTGAGCGTGATCCGTCCGTTCTCCAGCACATAGGCATGGCTGGCAAGCTTAAGCGAATGGGCGACGTTCTGCTCGACCAGAAGGCATGTGATGCCCTCGCGATTGAGGCCGCGGATTACCTCGAGCACGCTCTGCACGATCGTTGGCGCCAGCCCCAGCGAGGGTTCGTCGAACATGATCAGCCGCGGCATGCTCATCAGACACCGGGCAATCGCCAGCATCTGCTGCTCGCCGCCGGATAATGTGCCGGCCGCCTGGCGTGCCCGCTCGGCCAGTCGCGGGAACAGTGCGAAGGCGCGTTCGCGATTCTTGGCGCGTGCGGGCCGTGCTCGAGGAAGCATGGCCCCCATTTCGAGATTTTCGGCGACGGACAGCGTCGGAAAGATCTGACGGCCCTCCGCTACCTGTCCGATGCCGAGATTGCACACGCGATGGCTGGGCCAGCCGGAAATATCGAGGTCGCCGAAAAAAATGCGCCCGCGGGCCGGCCGATGCATTCCGGCGATGGTCCTGATCAATGTGGTCTTGCCCGCGCCGTTGGCGCCGATGATAGCAACGATGGCGCCCTCTTCGACATCGAGCGAGACGCCGTCGAGCGCCTGCATGTCGCCGTGGAACACGCTGAGATTTTCGACGCGCAGCATCAGCCTGCCTCAGCGCCCAGATAAGACTGCACGACCGCCGGATCGCGCACAACAACGTCCGGCGCGCCTTGCGCGATCATCGTGCCGTGATCAAGCACCACGACATGCGAGGCGAGCGCCATCACCGCGCGCATGACGTGTTCGATCAGCAAAATCGTCAGCCCAGACTTGCGATTGAGCTCGCGCAGGATCGCGACCATGCGGTCGGTTTCGGTCGGCCGCAGCCCGGCCATGACCTCGTCGAGCAAAAGAATTTTTGGTTCGGTGGCCAGCGCACGGGCGACTTCGAGACGTTTGCGATCCGGCAGCGTCAGCGTGGCCGCGATCTGTCCGCGCTTGTCCGACAAATCGAGCCGGCGCAGCAGGTCGTGGGCACGCTCGCGGGCCGACGCAACATCGCGCCGGTGCAGAAGGGCACCGACAACCACATTGTCTTCGACGGTGAGCGCGGGGAACGGCCGCACCAGTTGAAAGGTCCGTGCCAGTCCGCGACGGCACACCGCGTCCGCGGAGAGGCAATCGATGCGAGCGCCGGCAAATGTAATCGAGCCGGCGTCGGGAACCATGGCACCCGCGATCAAATTGAACAGCGTCGTCTTGCCGGCACCGTTCGGGCCGATGACAGCGTAGATCATGCCTTCAGGAACGTCGAAACTGACCTGGTCGACCGCGACCAAGCCGCGGAAGCGCTTGCTCACATTCTGGAGCGACAGCAGCGCGGTCATTTCCTCGGCTCCGCCACACCGATGCGCTGCGCCAGCCACGGCCATAACCCATGCGGCCGTGCCATGACAACAAGGAGCAGGCAGATTCCGTAAAACACCTGTTTGGCGCCCGGCAAATCGAGCCCGAAATGACCCATCGCCGAGTTCAGGGCTTCGGCCAAGCCGGTGAGGACAAAAGCGCCGAGAATTGGGCCGAACAGCGTACCAATGCCGCCGATGATGGTGCCGAGGATGATCTCTATCGAGCGTGAAATATTGAATACCTGCTCGGGAAACAGATTGTTGTAGAAGAAGGCGTAAAACACCCCCGCGAAGGAGGTCACCGCAGCCGAGATCATGACCGCGTACATCTTGTAGCGGAATGTAGCGATGCCGGCGGCGCGCGCGGCGACCTCGTCCTCGCGAATGGCCAGCCAGAGGTAGCCGATGCGGCTGCGCAGCAAAAGGCGGCAGATCAGCAAGGCCAGCACGGTCGCCGCCAGAATCACGTAATAGAACATCGCCGGACTACCGCGCAGCCGCCACAGATCGTTATGCGCATATTGCGCCACCGGCAGGAATAGGCCGGCCGATGCATTGACGAAATCCAGATGGTCGAAACCGATGCGCGCAAATTCGGCAAAAGCGATGGTGAGAATGGCGAAATAGACGCCGGCAACGCGGAAGCGAAAGGCGAGAAATCCGATGGCCGCGCCGCAGGTCACCGCAGTCGCCATCGCCGGCAGGACCCCGATCCACGGCCCGACGCCGTAGCGGGTGAACAGCACGGCCGAGACATAGGCGCCGAGCCCGACATAGAGGGCGTGGCCGAGCGATAGCTGCCCGGCAAAGCCCATCATGATGTTCCAGGCTTGGCCGACATAAGCGAAATAGAGAATGAGAATGAGAACCGTCAGCAGATAATCATTGGCAATGAAGGGCGCGATCAACAAGACCGCGCCGAGCAGAACAAGAAACAGCATGGCGCGCGGCGACAGATCAAGCCACGCGATGGCAGAAGCGATCACGCGACCCTCTTGCCGAGAATGCCTTGCGGGCGGAACAGCAGCACGAGCACGAGGATGGCAAAGGCGAACATGCTTTTGGCTGACGGCGTGAATAGGATGCCGGCAAAGGCCTCGGTCAGGCCGATCAAGATTCCGCCGACAAGCGCGCCGGGCATCGACCCAAGCCCTCCGGCGATGACGATGATAAAGGCGAGCAGCGTATAGGTCGGCCCCAGCATCGGTGTCACGTCGATGATCAGCGTCATGATGCAGCCGGCAGCGCCCACGCAAGCCGCGCCGACGGCGAAGGTGAGCGCGTAGAGACGCTTGACGTCGAGCCCGACCACGAGTGCGCCCGTATAATTGTCGGCACAGGCGCGGATCGCCTTGCCGACCAGCGTCAAGCGGAAGAAGGCAAAGAGGGCCGCAGTGAACAGGATCGCGGCGGCGCCGGCGTACAGCTTCGAGGCATCGACGATCAGCAGCCCGATCTGAAAGCTGTCATAGGCATAGGACGTCTGCACGCTCTGAGCGTCCGGGCCGAAAACAATCAAAAGCGTGTTGACGATGATGAGCCCCAGCGCCACCAGCAGGAGAAATTGGCTGTGCTCCGGCCGGGTGATGAAAGGATTGATCAAGCCCGCCTGCAGCGCATAGCCGAAGGCGAACAGCACCGCGGCGATCGGCACCAGCATCAACAGCGGGTCGAGATGAAAATGCGAGAACAGAACGACCGCAAGATACATGGCGATCGTCATCATCTCGCCATGGGCGAAATTGACCACCCGCACGACGCCGAAAATAACTGACAGGCCGAGCGCCATCAGGCCATAGACCAGGCCGGTCAAGATTCCGGCGACGGCAACGTTGAGATAGACGTCGAATGGCACTAGCGCAGTTCCCGCCAGGGCTTGCCCGTCATTCCGCTCGTCCCGGCAAAAGCGTCAAATAAGCGGGAGCCCAGCCTCTGGATTCCCGCTTACGGGGAAATGCGCGAATGATAGGCCGGTGCTGACCGCGCATAATCCAAAGCGCCTTCAGCCGCGGGCCTGATATGGCTTCATCGGCCATTCCGGCTTGGCATTGGCGGCCTGTTTCGGCGCCAAGGTCAGAAGCTTGCCGGCGCGATTCTGGATGGCGCCGTCCTTGAGCTTGTCGTTCTGGCCCTTGGCGTTGAACTGGATGCCGGGCCCGATGCTGACATTGTCCGTGATATTGGTGGCGCGTATGGCGTCGGCCAAGGCCTTCGGATCGGCCGAGCCGGCGCGCTTATAGGCATCGGCGGCGATGAGCAGCGCCTCGAATGTATAAACGTGATTGGTGCTCAGATTGACTCCCGGGCTGCTCTTGGCCAGCGCCGCTTCGAGCATTTTTGCCACCTTTTTGTTCGGGTCCTGGAACGGAACGAAGCTGATCGGGCCGTCCGATAATTTGCCGAGCGTTTTGAGATATTGATCCTCGTACCAGCCCGGCCCCATGCTCATGATCGCCTGCGGCGTCCAGCGCTGCTTGACCAATTCGCGCGTCAACAACATGGCATCGTTGAGCCGGCTGACGACGAGCAGCGCGTCGGCATTCGCCGATTTGGCCTTGGCCACCTCAACCGAAAGATCGCGGGCGGCGGGGTCATAGGCGATCTCTTCGACGATCTTATAGGGGATGTTGAACTTTGGCATCACCGCATTGATGCCCTTCGACATCGCCGTGCCAAACGTGTCATTGACATGCATGAACACGACCGTCTTCGGCGCCGCGCCGACGATGTTGAACAATTCGAGCTGATTGGCGAAGGCGTCAGACAGAATCATCGGCGCCGTCGGGAAGTTGCGGAACACAAACTTGTAGCCCTGTTCGGTAATGTCCGGAGCCGCCGCAATATTGATGACGAATGGAATTCCCTTCTGCTCGGCGACTTGCGCGATCGCCGCGCTCTGGCCGGAATCGAAAGCACCGACCAGAAGCTGCGCGCCGTCATTGATGAGCTTTTCGGCCCGTGCCCGCGCCGTATCGACATTGGATTCAGTGTCGCCGTCCAAGATCGTCAGCGCAGGCAGGCCAAGCGATTTGAGGAGGCCGGGCGCGACATCGACGCCGCGCTGACAGTCTTGGCCGATGCCGGCCTCGAAGCCGGAGCGCGGCAACAGGACGCCGACCTTCAGGGCAGCGCCTTGGGCGCGCAGCACGGCCGGCACAGCAACCGCCGCAGCTACTGCGGCGCTGCCCTTGAGCATAGCGCGGCGGCTGGGCATCAGGCGGATCGGCATATTGGTCGGCGTCATTGGCGGTCCCTCCCCGGAAGGCTCGTAGAGCAAAATTTTCAGTTGACGAAATGCTAGGAAACCGCTGCGCCGCCGGCAAGCACTGTTTATGCGGCAAAGAGCTTCGCGACTGCCGCCGCGATGCGCAAAAGCCTGCGGTCCTGACCATTGCGGGCAACCAGCATAAGCCCGACCGGCAGCGCCGGCGGCGTCAGCGGCAGCGGCAGCGAAATGGCGCACAGGTCGAAGAAATTGATCATGGAAGTGTTGCGCAGCACAGCCGCGTTGCGCGCGGCAAAAGTGCTCTGGTCGGCGACCTCCGCCATGGTTGGCGCAACAATGGCTGTGGTCGGCATGATGAGCGCGTCGAGCCCGGCGAGCCTTGCATCCATGGCGGCAATGAGCCGCGTGCGTTCGCGGAACATCGCGGCGTAGTCCTCGGGCGAGACTGCGCAGCCGCGCTCGATCCGCAGCCGGACATTCGGATCGATATCGGCCGCGCGCCGCTGCAGGCGGTCACGGTGCAGCGCGCAGGCTTCCGCCGGCAGAATGCCGCCTTTGGCATTGACCGCAACCATGTCGTCGAGCAGCGGCAGCTTTTCGTGGCTGAGGCGTAGCTTGGCGCTCGCAAGCCGCGCGATCGCACCGGCAAACGCCGGGCCAACCGTGTCGTCGAGCCTATCGAGCGGAAGTCCTTCCGCGATGCCGATGCTGACCCCGGCAAGCGCAAGCGGCTCGAGTGGCGCAAACGGCTCGTCAGCCATCACCGCATCCGCCTTGGCGCAATCCTCGACACTTGACGCAAGCGGGCCGATCGAATCCAGGGTCCTGCTCAAGGGAAATGCGCCGTCGGTGGGCACGCGCTGCCGACTCGGCTTGAACCCGACCACTCCGCAAAGTGCCGCCGGCACGCGCACGGAACCCCCGGTGTCGGTGCCGATCGCGATCTCGCACATGCCGTCGGCGACCGCGACCGGCGCGCCGGCCGACGAGCCGCCCGGCACGCGGCTGCGGTCATGCGGATTGCCGGGCGTGCCGAAATGCGGATTGGCGCCGATGCCTGAGAAGGCAAATTCCGTCATATTGGTCTTGGCGACGATCACCGCGCCCGCAGCGCGCAGTCGCTGCACGATGACCGCGTCAGTCTGGGCCGGCTGACCCTCCTCGGCCAGAATCTTCGAGCCGGCGCGCGTTACCTCGCCCGCAACATCAAACAGATCCTTGATGCTGACGATCACGCCGTCGAGCGGGCCGAGACTCGTGCCGCGCGCGGCGCGCGCGTCGGCCGCCTCGGCAGCGGCACGGGCCGCTTCGGCATAGACTGTGAGACAGGCGCGCGCCCCCTCCCCGTTTGGATCGGCGATACGCGCAAGCGCCTGCTCCAGGCGATCGCGGCAGGTTGGCTGGCTCATGGTTTTGCCTTCGAGATGACTCGCGAGGTCGACCGTTCTGGATTATATAGCCGCCTGTCTTCGTCCAGGCGAACACAGGGAAATCCAAAAAATGCCAAACGGCAAGCCGGCACTATGTTTCATCGGTTTTGGCGAAGCGGGTCAGGCGATCGCCGCTGGATTGCGCGAAGCCGGCATCGGGCGGATTTCGGCCTGGGATATTTTGTTTCCGAAAGCGGAGGGCGCAAAGCTCCTGCAGGCCGGCAAGGCCATTGGCGTGCATTGCGCCGACTCGGTAGGGGACGCGGTTGGCGGGGCCGACATCGTCATCTCCGCCGTGACTGCGGCCGCGAGCCTGGAGGCCGCCAAATCGGTCAAGGCGCACCTCGCAGGACGGCCGTTCTTCCTGGATATCAATTCGGTCTCGCCCGGCCGCAAGCAGGAAACGGCCAGGCTTCTGGGTGATGCGGCGCGCTATGTTGATGTCGCTGTACTGGCACCCATTCACCCGGCGCGGCACAAGACGCCGATGCTGATCGCGGGCCCGCACGGCGAGTCGATCGCGCCCACGCTCACCGGCTGGGGCATGCGCGCGCCGATCGCGGGCAGCGAAATCGGCGCGGCGGCAGCAATCAAGATGGTGCGCAGCGTCATGATCAAGGGGATCGAGGCGCTGACGCTGGAATGCTTCCTCGCCGCCGCCCGCGCCGGCGTAATCGACGAAGTCGCCAACTCGATGAAGAACAACTATCCCGGTCTCGATTGGACCAAGATGGTGCCCTACAATCTCGAGCGGATGGCAAGCCACGGCGAGCGGCGCGCCGCCGAGATGGAAGAGGTTGCCGAGACGCTGCGCGAGCTCGGCGTCGAGCCGCTGATGACCATGGCCACGGTCAAGCGCCAGCGCGAAATGGGCCAGATCGGCAAGCAGCCGTCGGTGCGCGGCGTGTTGGACAAGGACCGCACGGCCATGCTGAGTGCCATCAGCGCAGCTGCGCACGACCGGCATTGAGCTATGTCGTGAAACTGTAAACCGAAACTTTAACCGCTCCTCCCCGCGCAAGCGGCGACCCGGCTCTGGATTCCCCTTGCACGGGCCCGAAGGGAATAATTATCGCCGTTTCTGCCGCGCGAAGAATTCAGAAAGCCACTGATAGGATGCCTTTGGCGTCCGCCGCAGTGTGTTGAAATCCACGCGCACAATGCCGAAGCGCCGGCTGAAACCTTCGCTCCACTCGAAATTATCAAGCAGCGACCAGACGAAATAGCCGCGCAGATTGACGCCGGCCGGGATCGCGCGCTGCGCGGCGTTGAGGTGATCGCGCAAATAAGCAAGCCTCGCCTGGTCGTGCACAGTCCCGTCGGTGCCGACCGTATCGTCGTAACAGGCGCCATTCTCGGTCACGTAGATGTCGGGCCTATCATAGCGTTCGCTGACGCGGATCAATTGCTCCGTCAAGGCTGTCGGATCGACTGGCCAGCCCATCGCGGTCACCGGCATATCGGATGGCCGCGGTCCGAACCAGGCGCCGAACAGGCTCGCTGGCGCGTCCTGCGCATAGATCGGGCCATAAAAATTCATGCCGACAAAATCGATCGGCTGATGCATGGTCACGAGATCGTCGGCCATAATCAACGGCGCGAAGTCGGCGGCGACCGCGTCCGGATAGCGGCCGAGCTTTAACGGATCAAGGCAGGCGCCGTTCCACATCGCATCGAAACGTTCGACCGCGCGCCGATCTTCGTCGCGATCGGCCGACGGCCTGATCCGCTGCAGCGCGACAATGCTGCCGACGCGAAAATCCGTGCCCTCAGCGCGCAGCGCCTGCACTGCCCGGCCATGACCCAGATTCTGGTGGTGCATGGCGGCCAGCATATTGGGCAGGCCTTTGACGCCCGGCGCATGGCTGCCGTCGCCATAGCCGAACATCGCATGCACATTGGGCTCGTTGAACGTTGCCCAATGCTTCACGCGATCGCCGAGCCGCTTTGCCACAACGGCGGCATAATCGGCGAATGTTTGGGCGGTCACGCGGCTGACCCAGCCGCCTTTATCTTGGAGCACTTGCGGCAGGTCCCAGTGATACAAACAAAGCCAAGGCGTGATGCCGCGCGACGCCAGCCCATCGACCAGCCGATCATAGAAGTCGAGGCCGCGTTGCTCGACCGCGCCGGCGCCGTCCGGCAGGATGCGCGGCCAGGCCACCGAGAAGCGATAGGCGGTGAACCCGCCCCGCGCCAGCAGCTCAACGTCTTCGGGCCAACGGTGGTAATGATCGCAAGCGATGTCGCCGGTATCGCCGTTCTTTATGCGGCCGGGCGTGTGCGAATAGGTGTCCCAGATGCTTTTGCCGCGGCCGTCCACATCGACGGCGCCTTCGATCTGATAGCTCGAGGTCGAAGCACCCCAAACAAAATTTTCCGGAAACATGACTTCCTCTGCGGCTGCAGATTTATTCAGCAGTGTTGGCAAGGCAAGCTGCCCGACTGACGCCGCCAGCAGCTGGCGGCGCGACAGGATCGGCGCTTCGAGACGCCTCTTTGGCAAGGTCACGCGCACTAACGATCAACACAATGCCGCAAATAACTCACCGTCGTCGGCCGGTGCGGCGCTCGCGCGGCGTGACGCGGGAACCTTTCGGCACCGGACGACGCGCGGCCCTGACCGGGCTTCGCCGCGGCGGCAGCGCGCCGGCGGCCTCGAGCCGCATGCTCCAATATTCCCATGTCCTCGTGACGACATTCGGCAGCAGGCTGAGCGCGCCGGCGAGCTTGACCTCGCCGCGATGCAGCGGCTGCGGCGCGCCAAGCGTCATGGCGCGCAATTGATACTCGGCATTCTGGCACATGAAGATCGCGCGCGAGACCATCTCTTTCAGCCCGCTGCCGACCACGGTGGCACCGTGCCGGTTCATCATGACGGCGGAGTGCCGGCCGAGCGCTCGCGCCAGCGACCGGCCTTCCTCCGGCTTGACGACCAGGAGATTGGTGTCGCCGAACTCGTCGTGCTGGTCCCAGAACGGCGCTTCCTCGCCCATAGTGCCGCCGAGGTGAAATACCGGCACGACCGGCTTGCCGGCAATGGCAAACGGCATGATCGCCGGCGCATGATGATGCACGACGGCCATCACATCGGGCCGCGCCTGATAGATGCAGCCGTGAATGACCCGCTCGGCATAGAGATGCCCCGTGGGGGGCCGCACCGGCTGCGAATCCAGCGTGAATTCCAGGATGTCGTCCGGCTCGATCAGGAGCGGCGAGCGCGAGCGCGACAGCAGATAGCGGCCCGGGTCGGAGGGATGGCGCGCGCTGACATGGCCGAACGCGTCGAGCACACCTTCATGGGCGAGGATGCGATTGGCGAGCGCAAGCTCCTCGATCAGATCGGTCAGCTTGTCTGGCATTGTGCCCCCGGTTCATCGCGACGTCGTATTCGGGCGGGCACATTAATCGGGCGCAATGTGATGGTGAAGCCCCGCCATACGTCCGGGAGAAGGGAAATGCGTCGGAAGAATGGAAATGCCAAGCGAGGCGTGCCTGGCGCCGATTTGCGCGATCACCGGGAGCGGGCGCCGGCGTCATCCGCTCTATTCCATCACAATCTTCGCGCCCGTCGCGCCATTCAACAGGCGCTTGAGATGAAAACTCGCCAACTGATCCTGCGGCTCCTTGCCGATATGGGACGCAAACGCGGCAATCGCGCCCGGGTCGTTGACCTCGAGCTTGGCAAAGGCGTCGAGATAAGCCTGCGTGGCGGGAGCCTTGTACTGCCCGTCGCGGAGCGGCTCAAAGGCGCGCAGTGCCTCGCTCTTGCCACGCAGCACGAGGTCGCCGACCGGGCGGCCGTGAAAGCCCGGCACTTTGCCGGCTAGCGTCGCGCTGACGCAGATCCGCGTGCCGAGCTGCTTGTTGGCGGCTTCGAGCCGCGCCGCGACATTGATGGTGTCGCCATAGGCCGTGTAGTCGAAGAAGCGTTCGCCGCCGAAATTGCCGACGATCGCCGAGCCGGCATGGACCCCGATCCGGGTGACGCCCAGCAAAATGTTCTTCCGCCGCCAGCGCTCGCGAAAATTCTGTGCATAGTCGTCGAGGTCGAGCGCGCAGGCGACCGCACGGGCGGCGTGATCGGGCTGCTCGCCCGGCGCGCCGAACAACACATGCAAGGCGTCGCCGACAATCTTGGCGACCGTACCGTCATGGGCAAAGACGATTTCGGTCATGCCGGAAACGTATTCATTGAGCAGCATGCCAAGCAGGCCGGGCTCGATCGTCTCGACCAAAGCGGTGAAGCTCTGGATATCGGTGAACAGCGTCGCGATGTCGCGGCGCTGGCCGGCAAGCTCAAGGGACGCCGATTCGCTGGCCAGCCGCTGCGCGAGATTGGGCGAGAAATAGCGCGACAGCGAAGCATGCGCCCGCTCCGCCTGGGCCTGGCGCTCGCGCGCATCGCGCAAGAATTTGATATGTCGGATCGTCTTGGCGATCGTGGTTTCAAGATCGGTAAAGTCGATTGGCTTGGTGACGAAATCGAAGGCGCCCCGATTCATTGCGGTGCGGATATTGGCCATGTCGCCGTAGGCCGACACGACGATGGCCGAGATGCGCTCCTCCTTTTCCTGCAGCTTCTGCAAAAGCGAGAGACCGTCCATCCGCGGCATGTTGATATCGGTCACCACCAGGTCGACGTCGGTATTGGTCTTCAATGCGTCCAAAGCCTCGACCCCGTCACGGGCAAAGAGAAAGGTGACCGCGCCTTCGCGAATCTGGCGCCGAAACTTCTGCAGGACGAGCGCTTCGAGATCAGGCTCGTCGTCGACGACAAGAATGCGTGAGGTCATGCGGCTTGGGCGACTCGTGTCTCAATCTCGGCGCGCAATGCGCCGAAGTCGATCGGCTTGGTGAGCAAGGCCTCGGCGCCGCCCTCCAAGGCCTTACGCTTGGTCTCTGGGTCGCCATAGGCGGTGATCATAATGATGGGTACGTCGGGCCGAGCACCTTTGGCCTTGGGCAAAAGCTCGAGCCCGCTCATTCCGGGCATATTGATATCAGAGAGGATCAGAATGAGAGAAACGCCGCTCGCCGCGCTCATGGCTTCCAACGCCGCTGGAGCGGACTGGGCGAATTGCATGGTGAAGCGGCCGGCGCGCAGATCGCGCCGGAACTGCTGGCGGAACAAGACTTCGACATCGGGTTCATCGTCGACGACGAGAATGAGAAGACTCACGCTCTCCCTCCTGGCTTGGCGATGGATGCCGCCGTACGCGGCAGGACAATCTTGAATTCGGTGAACCGCCCGGGCTCCGTATCGACCACGATGGAGCCGGCATGTTGCTTGACGATGATGTCATGACTGATTGAAAGGCCCAGGCCAGTGCCCTCGCCGGCGGGCTTGGTGGTAAAGAACGGATTGAACATCTTGGCCTTCACCTCCGGCGGGATGCCGGTGCCATTGTCGCGAATTCTGATCTCCACGCGATCGCCGAGATTTTTGGTCGCGGCGGCGAGAACAGGCTCGAAACCGTCGCCCGCCTGGCTCTTGCGCTTCATGGCGGCGTAGAAGCCGTTTGAAATCAGATTGAGCAGAACGCGCGTGATTTCCTGCGGGTAGAGATCGACCTCGCCCGCGGTTGGATCGAGCGATCGCTCGAGCGTGATATTGAAGCCCTGCTTTTCCGCCCGCGCGCCGTGATAAGCAAGATTGAGGCTCTCCTCAACGATGGCGTTGATATCGACCGGGCGGCGCTCGCCGGAGCCCTCCCGCGAGTGCAAGAGCATATTTTTGACGATGGAATCGGCGCGCTTGCCATGCTGGACAATCTTTTCGAGGTTGCCGCGCAGCGTCGCGGCGATCTCGGCGACCTCCTCGCGGGTCTTTTCATCGGTCTTGAGGGTCGCAAGAACCTCGTTCAGTTCGTCCACCAGCTCGGTCGAAAGGCTGGAGAAATTATTGACGAAATTGAGCGGGTTCTTGATCTCGTGGGCGATGCCGGCGGTCAATTGGCCGAGCGAGGCGAGCTTCTCGGTCTGGACCAGGCGATCCTGCGCGGTGCGCAGTTCATGGAGAGAGGCGCTGAGCTCCTCGGTGCGCTGGCGTAACTCATTGAGCAGGCGCGTATTCTCGATGGCGACGACCGCTTGATTGGCAAAGCCCTGGACCAGGCTGACCTGCTTTTCGCTGAACGGGCGGACCTCTTGGCGGTAAATGACGATTGCGCCGACGATGGCTTCGTCCTTGAGCATCGGCACCGCAAGATGCGATTTCGCACCGGCGAGTCGGGTGGGTGCACTCGGTGTCGGCTCCGCCGAGTCGTCGGCAGTACGAATTACTTCTCTTGTCTGGAGAAGGCGGTGGAGTGGAGTTCCCGGCGGAGGCTGGAACGCTCCGCGCGTCTGATGGAATTCAACCAGAGCCGGCGGCGCATTCAGCATGGCGGCGTTGTGGAACAGCGCTCCGTCGTACGTATACATCAGGCCGAAATCGGCTTCGCATATGCGCGTTGCATTTTCCAGGATGATTTCGAATACAGGCTTCAGCTCGCCGGGCGACGTTGAAATGACTTTCAGCACTTCCGACGTGGCGGTCTGCTGTTCCAGCGACTCCGAAAGCTCGCGCGTGCGTTCCTGCTCGGCCTTGTACAGGCGCACATTTTCGATCGCGATCGCAGCCTGATTGGCGAAGGTCGTGAGCAGCGCGACGTGCTTCCGCTGGAACGGTTTGACTTCGGTGCGGCGGATCAGCACGCAGCCGAGCGCTTTTCCCTCGCGAATTAATGGCACGGCGAGAATAGTACGGTGCCCGAACCGCCGCGCGAATTCGCGCCCGCGGGCGAAATCATCGCCGGCGGTCTGCTGATCTTCGAGCTGCACCGGCTGCATGTCGCAGATCGCGCGCCCCATGACCGTGGAGCGGTCGAGCGGCACCTCGCCGATGTCCCGCGACAGCTCACCGAAAACGGCGGCGCTGCTTAACATGTTGTTCTCAAGCAAAATGATGTCGACGACCTGCGCCTCGCAAATCCGCGCCGCATGCTCGGCGACCGCGTTGAGTACCGGCTGCACGTCGTCCGGCGAACCAGAGATGACGCGGAGAATTTCGCTGATCGCCGTCTGCTGCTCGAGCGACTCGCGCAATTCGGCGGTGCGCTGCTCGACCTTGCGCTCCAAGGTGGCATAGGACTCCTGCAGCTTGCCGGCCATGTCGTTGAACTGGTCGGCCAGCGCCTCGACCTCGTCGCCGGTCTTGATCGCAATGCGCTCGCCGAGATCGCCGCCGCCCAGCCGCGCCGCGCCGGCGCGCAGCGCCTGGATCGGCACCACCATGCGGCGGGCGAGGATAAGACCGGCAATGAAGGCGAGCGCCAGCGCGCCGAACAACACATAACCCATCCGCTGGATCGAGGTGTAAAGCGGCGCGTAGGCCTCCTCGATCGGGGTCTCGACGAACACGAACCAGCCGAGCGGCACGACCGGCGCATAGGCGGTGAGCACCCGATGGCCGGAAATGTCGTCGGCCTCCTGCACCGCCTCGGTCGCCGAGCCGGCGCGCGCGCTCTGCACCTGCGCCAAACGCAACATGTCGGTGTTGCGCAGCACAAGGCTGATGTCGGGATGCGCGATCAGCCTACCGTCGGCATCGACCACATAGGCGTGGCCGTGCTCCCCGACCCTGATCTTGGATACGACGTCCCAGATCAGTTTTAGATTCACCTGCGCGATGCTCACGCCCGAGTCGCGCCGTGCGCCCGCAAGCGCGATCGTCATGTAGGGCTCGGACTCGCGGCGGAAATAGACCGGGCCGTAATAGACCTTGTTGGCCACGGCCTCCTTGAATTCCGGCTTTTGCGAATAGTCGATGCCGCTGCCCACCACGTCCATGCTGAGTCGTGAGACTTTGAGCTGCTCGTGGCCGGTGGCGTCGATCTGTGCAAGCTCGGTGATCGCGGGCACCTGCCGCAATAGCCGCAGCGCATCGAAGCGCCGCTGATCGAGCGTGCCGTCGGTCCACGGCAGCTGCGTGGTCCAGCCGACCTGGCTGTCGATCTGGGTGACAAATTCCTCGATCTTGTCGGACGCGGCCTGCGCCTGCTGGTGCTGCAGGGCGATCAAGGAGGACTTATGCTCCTGATAGGAAAACCAGACCTCGAAGGCGCCGTTGGCAAGAAGCGCGAGAACGACCACTGTCACAAATAGCGCGACGTATTTGATAAACAGCCGGCTGCGCACGATCGAGGCGCCGGAACCTGAAACGGCGTTGCCGTGGCGATCGGCTCCCGCCGTGATCATTCCGCTCTCGTCGTCCACATCGGCTTTCATACGAGCATCTTAGCATTTTTATCCACGGCGTGCCGGCTCGTTTGCCGCCTGGACGGCACGAACAAATTTGCTGTCATGCCGAGGCCGAAGACCTGCCCTATTCGATGACCTCGTCGGCCAAAGCCACAAAATCTGGCGGCAGACTGATGCCGGTGGCCTTTGCAGTCTTGAGATTGATGACCAGCAGGTAGCGCGTCGGCAGTTCGAACGGCAGATCGGCGGGTTTGGCGCCTTGGAAGATCTTGGCAACCAGCGCCGCCGCGCGATCAAAGGATTCCTTCTGGTCGGCGCCGTAAGACATCAAGCCGCCGTCGTGAGCGACAAAATCCTGCTCGTAAATCGCCGGCAGTCGGTGCAGCGCCGCATAATCAAATACGCGCCTGCGATTGAGGAGCGTCAGCGAGTCGGAGACCATCAGAATCGCGTCCGGTGGGCTGCTGTCCATCGTCGCGAAAGCCTCATTGAAGTCGTCCGGTTCACGCACGCCAAGCGGCAGCACCGTGACGCCCATTTCCTGCGCGGCTTTGGCCGAAGCGTCATATCTTTGCGACATGCCGAGGTCGTCTTTGTTCCACAGCATCGCCACCTTGTGCAGCCGTGGCGACAATTGCTTGAGCAATCCGAGCCGCTTTGTGGAAAGCGCTGCGGCGTCGTCGGATATCCCGGTGACATTGCCGCCGGGCCGCGCCAGGCTCGTGACCAGTCCGGTCTTAACCGGATCGCCGGAGCCCGAGGCAATGACCGTCGGGACGCCGGATGCCTTCGCCGCAGCCGCAGCCGGATAGCTGACTGTCACCACCACGTCGACATTCGCCGCTTTCAATTCCTGCATCAGATTGGCCGTCTGCCTCACATTGCCCGCGGCGCCCCGTGCCTCGTAAGCGAGGTTTTGGCCGAGCGTATAGCCGCGTTGCCTGAGCCCCTCGATGAGAATCCTTCCGGTGCCCGCGGTAGGCGGGATCGGCGGACCAACCGTGAGCGTGCCGACGCGATAGATCTTGGCGCTCTGCGACAAAGCCGACCGAGAAGGAGTTCCTGCCGCGCCCAGCGCTGCAGCGCCCGCGGTCGCACCCAGTCTCAAAAAGTCGCGTCGTTTCATGGCACTACCTCTGGCAAGGCCCAGCCTCGTCATAAACTTAACACATCGGGTCCATGCCCCTGTGCCGCGGATCACACCGCAAAAATGGAAATCATTACAAGAAGTTGTGCAGCCAAGGAACTGGACGACGCGGTCGCGGCTAGGCGGCGCGGTCGCGGTGCGAAATCTCGATCACGCGCGCCCGCCGTGCCAACTCGTCGACCAGCGCATCCGCCTTGGCCTTGTTGGTGGCATCGAGATTGGCATCCCACTCGTCGAGCAGATAGACATCGGCGTCGGTGCACTCGACGATCTCCTGCAGCGATTTGAGCTGCCGTTCGCCGGACGAGAAGCCGAGCTTCTTGTCCATCGACTCGGCCACCACGACGACCTCGTTTTCGTCATCGCCCTCGACATCGACCGGGTCGACGCCGCTGGTGAAGTGAAAAGAGAGCCGATCCGTCGTCGGCCAGTAATAGGCGTGTTTTTTCATCTCGGTCTTCAGACTCGCCAACAGCGACGACTTCCCCGCGCCGTTGCCCCCGCGCACATTGATGCGTCCGGTCTTGCGCGCCTGGGCAATACGCAGCGCATCGCCAAGCGAGGAGACGACATGCGCATCCTCGCCTTCGCGCAAAACGAGCTTGTCGAACTTGATGCGCCGATCGAAATCGACGTCCGGCTGCGGCTGCATATTGGCGGCCACACCGCCGAAGCGCGTCCAGATGGCTATGAAGTCGTTCCAACCGGTCGCGAGCAGATGCAGCTCATAGGTCATTTCGATCTGCCGCGGCAGCGTCGTGGCAAGCCCGACCAGCAGCGCGGTATCGCCGACATTGTGCATGGCGACCACGGTGATCGTGGCAAAGACGATCGCGAGGCTGACGATGCCGCTCATCGCGCTCATGCCCTCGCGCGCGACGATGGCGCGAATCTGCGCGGTCAGGCCTTCGCGCAGCCGCGACTTGAAGCCGAACAGCCACAGCCGCAAATTATAGCGATTGCCGGAAAAGATATTGTCCCATGCGGTATAGCCCTGCGCGGTGATGCGGTTGTTCATGCGCTGGTTTTCGAGGTAGGCGTGCGCGATCGGCTTCTGCAGCACCCATTGCATCAACAGCAGCGCGCCGAAAGCGCCGACATAGGCGAAGGGCAGGCTGGCGTCGATCTCGGCGCCGAGCACAAGTGCGTTGAAGACAAGTCCGAGAAATAGCTTCAGCGCGAATTCCAGCTCATACATGACATTGAAGAAGCACTGGAATGTCTCGCCGGTGAGGAACGGCTCGACCTGCTCGCGCGCCGGCTTCTCGTTGAGCAGCTTCACCTTGCCGCGATTTTCGCGGGCGAAGCGCAGCATGTATCGGCCGAAGCCGCGATAGCCGGCGCGCTCGGCAAAGACCCAGCTGATCACGCCAACGACGTAAGAGGCCGATTGCGCCGAAAGGATCCAGACCAGATCAATGAGCAGGAAGCCGCCGACCGCGACCCGCCGCCCGGCATTGATCACGAGCCAGGTGGTTGCCGCCGCCAGCATGGCCTCGACCACCATTAGAACCACCATCACGAACAGCGATGGCGAGAGCAGATAGCGGGCGAGATCGAAGCGTGAAATCTGCCGTTCCTGCATTGAGTGTCCCGTTATGGCGGCATGCGCCGCACGAGTCGGCAGGGCGAGTCTAGCGGCATCCAAACGCAAAATTAAGCACAAGCGCAATGCGCAGTGGGGCGGATTTTCGTTTCACGGCAGGAGATGCGCTACAGGCCGGAGCGCCGCGAATACAGCCGGAAAGGCGCAGATTTCCCATTGATTGCACACCTGCCCCCGCGCCTGCTCAGGCCTGCGCCGGTTTGCTGGCCTCGAGATCGGACTGCAGACGATTGATGTTGTCGAACAGTCGCTCCGTCGCCAGCCGCAGGAAATAGAAGCCAAAAGTCGGATTTTGGTAATAGAGCTCCTCGACCTGCTCGTAGGTGATCGACAGCGCCTCGCCCTCCTCGATGCATTCGAGGGTCGCGGTGCGGCGATTGTCCGGCGCCAGCATCGCAAGCTCGCCGACGACCTGGCCCGGCTTCAGCTCGATGCCGAGCTCGTGCAGCAAAAAGCGGCCGGTGACGATGCAGAACATTTCATGCGCTTCCTCGCCCTTGGCGAACAGGATGTCGCCCTTGCGGAAGTGCCGCTTGGACATGAACGGCTTGAGCCAGTCCATGGTCGTGGAGCCGCGGATGGCGCTGCGCACATTGCGGATCAGGACCATCATCTGATAGAGCCGATAGCCGTTGAGCGGCAGCGCCACCGTCTGCAGCGCGAACGGTACCCATTCATGGGAGGCCGCGTAAAAGACGATCAAGACGCAATTGGCGACGATGGCGAGGATGCGCAGCGGCACCATGGTCTTGGTCGAGGCGGTCGCCACGATCATCAGCGAGCCGACGCTGTTTAACAGGTTGTCCCAGTGCATTGGCCGCCTCCGCCTCGGTAACTTCCACGCAAACTCGGGCTCGCACGCACACCGCCTATGAGCCGGCGCCCAGATGCGCCAGCGCCCAGGTGCCGGATCGCACCCTGTTTAAGGCTGTGCGCTGCGTGCGCCTTCGAATCTAGAGCCATATCGACAGTAAGAAAACGATATTCGCTCTGTGACCTGCGTTAATGCGGCTCTTGTCGGAATCTGCTCAATCACGACCAAGCCGTATTGACATTTACCGTAATGCCGATGCGGCCAAGAGGGAGACGGACCGGCCGCAGTTTCGGCTGGCCGATCGGGGCGTGAGGGCGTAATTTGTCCATGGAGCCAAGGCAATTGAACTGCCGCTCTTTAGCCACATCAGCGCTGACGGAGACAGCGTCATAGCCAAGACCGCTTTTGCGAGCATTGCGCAGTTCGCCGCGCCGCTACGCCGCCTCGGCGCGTCGTCCTTTGCTCGCCTTGTCGTGCTGGCGATCGGCCTCTCCGCCATGACCGCCTATACGATCCCTGACATGCAGCGCTCGGCCGGTATTTGGCTTGCGGCATGCCTGTGGGCGTGCCTGGCCTATTTTGCGATCGAAAGCGCGGTGCGCGCCCGGCTCGCCATGCAGTCGGGCGGCGCGAAAAGCTACCTGCTGTCGGGCTACGGCATCGTCGACCTTGTCGGCATCTTTGCTGTCCCGATTGGGCTGTTGTGTGGACTCGATTCGCCCACGGCATGGCTGTGGGCATCGCTGTGGATCCTCAAGCTGGCGCAGATATCGCCGGGCTTCGCCCAGCTCGGCCGCGTCTTTGTGCTGGAGGCCAAGCCGCTCGCCAGCGTGTTCGCGGTGTTCCTGATCATTCTGTTTCTGTCCTCGGCGGTGATGTTTTTGGCCGAGCGCGGCCAGCAGCCCAATGCATTCGGCTCGCTGCCCGAGGCGCTGTGGTGGGCGGTGGTGACGCTGACCACGACCGGTTACGGCGACAAGGTCCCGATCACCCAGCTCGGACGACTGGTCAGCGGGGTGGTCATGATCGGCGGCATTGCCACATTCGGTCTCTGCACCGGCATCATCGCCACGGGCTTTGCGGCCGAGACGCGACGGCGCAATTTTCTGCAGACCTGGGATCTGGTCAGCAAGGTGCCCTTCTTCCAGTCGCTCGACCCTTCGGCGATCACCGAGATCACCCACATGTTGCGGCGGCTCGAAGTTCCCGAGCGAACCGCCATTATCCGTCGCGGCAAGGTCGGCGACTGCATGTATTTCATCGCCGCAGGCGAGGTTCAGGTCGACGTCAAGCCGGAGCCGGTGCGGCTCGGGGCGGGCACGTTCTTTGGCGAGCTCGCGCTTCTGGGCGATTCGGTGCGTACCGCCAATGTGACCACGACCATGCCGTCGACGCTGCTCATTCTCGATCTGGCTGATTTCCGCACGCTGACCGCGCACCACCCCGATCTCAAGCGCGCGATCGACGCCGAAGGCCAGCGCCGCATGAATGAGAACAAGCAGCTGCGCGAAGTGCCGCGCAGCGGCGCCGTGCCGTCCTGAGGCGCCGTGGATTCACAGGCGATATCATCCTAAAAGAAGATCGGAGCGAGCCGGGTGGAGCAATGGCTGATCGTATTGCATTGATTACCGGGGCGACTGGCCAGGACGGCGCCTATTTGTCCGAGTTTTTGCTGAAAAAGGGCTATGTCGTCCACGGCATCAAGCGTCGCTCATCATCATTCAACACCGCCCGTGTCGATCACCTTTATCGGGATCCGCACGGTGCCGGTGTGCGCTTTTTCCTGCACTACGGCGACATGACGGATTCGACCAATCTGATCCGCATCATCCAGGAAGTGCAGCCCGACGAGATCTATAATCTCGCGGCGCAAAGCCATGTGCGCGTCTCATTCGAGACGCCGGAATATACCGCCAATGCCGATGCGCTCGGCACACTGCGCCTGCTCGAGGCGATCCGGATCTTGCGCCTGGAGGACAAGGTCCGCTTCTATCAGGCCTCGACTTCGGAGCTCTACGGCCTGGCGCAGGAGGTGCCGCAGCGCGAATCGACGCCGTTTTATCCGCGCTCGCCCTATGCAGTCGCGAAGCTCTACGCCTATTGGATCACGGTCAATTATCGCGAAGCCTACAAGATGCACGCTTCGAACGGCATCCTGTTCAACCACGAGGGACCGACCCGCGGCGAGACGTTTGTCACCCGTAAGATCACGCGCGCGGTCGCGGCGATCGAGCTCGGTCTGCAGGACAAGCTGTTCCTCGGTAATCTGTCCGCCCGCCGCGATTGGGGCCACGCCCGCGATTACGTCGAGGGCATGTGGCTCATCGTGCAGCAGCCGGCGCCCGACGATTATGTGCTCGCCACCGGCGAAGAGCATTCGGTGCGCGAATTTGTCGAAAAGGCCTTCGCCTGCGTCGGGCGCAAGATCGAGTGGCGCGGCACAGGCGCGGCCGAGCAGGGCTTCGATGCGCGCGACGGCCGTATTCTGATCGAGATCGATCCGCGCTATTTCCGGCCGACCGAGACAGATGCGCTACTTGGCGACCCGAGCAAAGCGCGGAAAAAGCTCGGCTGGCATCACAAGGTCTCGTTCGACGAACTGGTGCGCGAAATGGTGGATGACGATTTGAAAGAGATGCGCCGTGACGGTGCGCATCGCAATGTGCACGATTAGCCCCTATGACTGCGAGCGCAGCGCCCGTCCTGTTCGATCTTGCCGGCAAGCGCGTCTTCGTGGCCGGCCATGCCGGCATGGCCGGGTCGGCGCTCGTGCGCCGGCTGGAGCGCGAAGAATGCGATATCGTTGTCGCGCCGCGACGCGAGCTTGACTTACGCAATGCCGATGCGGTCGATCGCTTCATGACACGGACGAGGCCGGACGCGGTTTTCGTCGCCGCGGGCAAAGTCGGCGGCATTCATGCCAACAGCGCCGCGCCGGCCGATTTCCTCGCCGACAATCTGGCGATTGCGCTCAACACCATCAGCGCGGCGCATCGCGGCGGCGTGAAGAAGCTCGTCTATCTCGGCTCGTCCTGCATCTATCCGCGCGAGGCGCCGCAGCCGATGACGCCGGACATGCTGCTGAGCGGCCCGCTCGAGCCGACCAATCAGTGGTATGCAGTAGCAAAAATTGCTGGCGTCAAATTGTGCGAGGCATTCCGCCGGCAGCACGGCGCCGACTTCGTCTCGGTCATGCCGACCAATCTCTACGGTCCGGGCGACAATTATCATCCGCTCGACAGCCATGTGCCGGCCGCGCTGGTGCGGCGTTTCCACGAAGCCAAGCTGAGCGGCGCGCCAAGCGTGGCGGTTTGGGGCACCGGAGGGCCGCGGCGCGAATTCCTGGCTGTCGACGATTTTGCCGACGCCTGCGTCTTCGTGATGAAATGCTATTCGGATGCGCAGTTTCTCAACATCGGCACCGGCCAAGACATCACCATTGGAGACTTTGCCCGGCTCGTGGCGGATGTCGTCGGCTATCAGGGCGAGATTACGTTCGACACGTCGCGGCCCGACGGTGCGCCCCGCAAGCTTCTGGATGTCTCGCGCATCAACGCGCTGGGCTGGCGTGCGCGCATCCCCCTGCGCGACGGATTACAGCGCATGTATGCCGATTTCCTCGCGCATTACGACGTCATCCGCGCCGAGACCGAGGCGCAGCCCGCGCACTAACATCCGGTTTAGCTCTCGGATTGCCGCGGGGTTGATCTGCCGCCTCGCTCCGCAACGCATTAAAGCTACTCGATCGGCACCCATTTCTGCAGACGCTTTCCGCTGTCGACCTCGCCGGTATAAAGATTGCCGCGCGAGTCGAAGGCGCCGGCATGCACCCAGTGAAATTCGCCGGCATTGCGGCCCGGGCGGCCGAAGCTCGACACCGCCGCGCCGTCGGCGACGCGCACCGATTCTATCACGTTGTTGGTGCCGTCAAGCAGCACGAAATACTTCTGCTTCTTGTCGAGCGGCGAAAAGGCGAGATTCCAGGTCGAGCCCGGGCCCTTGGTCTGCGGATTGAACACATATTGCCGCACAAAGGTGCCGTCCTTTTGAAACACCTGCACGCGATTGTTGCTGCGGTCGCAGACATAGACGAGACCGTCGCGCGACAGGGCGATGCAATGGACCGGATTGGCGAATTGCGGCGAGTCCGGATTGTAAGCCGGCAAATTATCGTCGGTGGGCGGCTTGCCGTAAGCGCCCCAGATGCGCTTGATCTCGCCGCTATCCGCGTCAAGCACGGCGACGCGATGATTGCCGTAGCCGTCGGCGACATAGATCTCATTCGCTCGGGCATCAAGCTTCAGATCCGCCGCCATGCCGAATTGCGTCAAATCCGCGCTGCTTGTGAGCGGGCCGCGCCTGCCGAGCTCTTTGACGAATTTTCCGTCCGTGGTGAATTTCAGGATCATGTCGTCGCCCTTGGCGTTGCCGGACAGCCAGACAAAACCCTTGTTGTCGACGAGAATGCCGTGCTCCTGCAGCGGCCAATCGTAGCCGGCATTGTCGACCGGCCCACCCCACGATTTCACGACATTGCCGGCCTGGTCGAACACCAGCACCGAAGGCGCCGGCACGCAGCATTTCGAGCGCGGCGGATCGAGGGCTGCGCCCTTCTCGTCATCGGTCAGCGAGCGCGGGCGCTGAAAAACCCAGATATTGTCCTGCGCATCCACTGTCATGCCGCCGACCTGGCCAAGTATCCAATTGTTAGGCAACGGCTTCGGCCAGAACGGATCGACGCGGAACGCCGGGCTTTGCGCGTGAGCGGGAAAACTCAGAAGCAGTGGCGCGGCAACTAACAGCGACCGGCCCCAAGCGTGTTTGTGTCTCACTTCGCCTTCTCCCCGTCGTGACCCATCGTCCTGAAGTGCGAACGCAGGAGGCCTCGAAGTATAAGTGCCGAGGTGCCGGGCCGTCGCCCTTCGGGAGCCGCGCTTCGCGCAGCCACGTCGAGGTGAGGGCACAATTCAGTAAATCTCCGGCTCCGGGATCGGCGCCCGGCCCTGCAGAAAATCGAAATCGCAGCCCTCGTCGGCTTGGCCGATGTGCTGCGAGAACATCGCGCCATAGCCGCGCGGATAGCGCGGCGGCGGCGATTTCCAGATTGCGCGTCGGCGCGACAGCTCCTCGTCGCCGACATGCAGGCGGATGCTGCGCGCGGCGACATCAACCTCGATTTCGTCGCCGGTCTGCACCAAAGCGAGCGGACCGCCGGCAAAACTTTCCGGCGCGACATGCAGGATGCATGCGCCGTAGCTCGTGCCGCTCATGCGCGCGTCCGAAATGCGCAGCATGTCGCGCACGCCGGCCTTCAGCAGCTTCTTCGGGATCGGCAATTGTCCCCATTCCGGCATGCCCGGGCCGCCTTTCGGTCCGCCATTCTTGAGCACGAGCACATGATCCGGCGTGACGTCGAGATCGTCGCGATCGACAGCGCGCGCCATCTCGTCGTAATTTTCGAACGCCAGCGCCTTGCCGCGGTGTTTCAGAAAGCGCTTCTCCGCCGCCGCCGGCTTCATCACGCAGCCGCGCGGCGCGAGATTGCCCGTAAGGACCGCAGTCGCGCCTTCCGGATAAAGCGGCTCCTTGAGCGAATGAATGACATCGGGCAGATGCACCTGCGCGTTGGCGAGATTTTCGCCAACCGTGCGCCCGCTCACGGTGCGGCAGGACAGATCGAGCAAACCGGTCATTTGCCCCATGAGCGCGCGCAGGCCGCCGGCATAGAAAAAGTCCTCCATCAGATATTTGCCGGACGGCGTTATATTGGCGATCACCGGCACCTGCCGCGATATCGCATCAAAGCGCTGCATGTCGAGCGCGATTCCGGCGCGCCGCGCCATGGCGATGACGTGAATGATCGCATTGGTCGAGCCGCCCAGCGCCATGTGCACGCGGATCGCATTGTCGAACGCCGCCGGCGTGAGAATTTTTGCCGGCGTCATGTCCTCCCAAACCATATCGACGATGCGCCGCCCGGCAGCGGCGCACATGCGCGGATGATTGGCGTCCGGCGCCGGAATCGAGGAGGCGCCAGGCAGCGCCAGACCGAGGGCTTCGGCCACCGCCATCATGGTGGCGGCTGTACCCATCACCATGCAGGTGCCGAAGGACCGCGAAATGCCGCCTTCGATCTCGTTCCATTCCTCGTCGCCGAGGCGCCCGGCGCGTTTCTCGTCCCAATATTTCCAGGCGTCCGAGCCGGAGCCGAGCGTGTGGCCGCGCCAATTGCCGCGCAGCATCGGGCCTGCCGGCACATAGATCGCCGGAATGCCCATGCTGATCGCGCCCATGATCAGGCCGGGCGTGGTCTTGTCGCAGCCCCCCATGAGAACGGCGCCGTCGATCGGATGGCTACGCAGCAGTTCCTCGCATTCCATGGCGAGGAAGTTGCGATAGAGCATGGTCGACGGTTTGACGAACGGCTCGGCAAGCGACATTGCCGGCAGTTCGATCGGAAAGCCGCCCGCCTGATAGACGCCGCGCTTGACGTCCTCGGCGCGCTCGCGCAGATGACCGTGACAGGCGTTGATCTCGCTCCAGGTATTGATGATGCCGATCACCGGCTTGCCCGCCCAGTCGGCACGGTCATAGCCAAATTGGCGCAGCCGCGAGCGATGGCCAAACGAGCGCAGATCGTTCCTGCCGAGCCAGCGGTAGGAACGCAGCTGTTCCGGCGATTTTGCTGTTTGCACGCTCATGGCTTTTCCGTTTCAGCTCGCGAGCAGCGCGAGAATGGCGAGCAACAATATCGCGGACATGCCGCTGAACACCGTTACATTGACATCCCAGCGCCAATGCGCCGGACCGAACGGCGGCTTGAAAGGCAGATAGCCGTTCTGATCGTAGAGCGTGCCCTTGTATATCGGCCGCGCGAAAACCGTCGCAAAGAACGCACCGTAGATCGCAATGCCGAGCGCGGCCGCAAGGTAAAGGCGCTCGACTGCGAGCGGGCCATCCGCCCAGATCAGATAAAGCGCGATCAGGCCGATGCCAGAGTAGGACAGGATTTGCCACACCACATGGAAACGCGCATGTCCCGTCCAGGCCGGATTGGTTGCATGCGTCCTGTTGAAGTCAGCCTTGATCGTGCCGAGCCCATAGCCGAGCGCGGTCAGTGTCAAAAGAGTACGCGCGATAGTCAGCATGGCAGGCCCTCTGTGATGGGTCGCGAGTGCAGCCTGAAACGCCGCACCGCTGGCCCGGCAAACGCCCAACTCTTTGCAGATTTCACGGCCTACTCCGCCGTGGCGCCGGTGGCTTTCACCACCTTGGCCCATTTTTCCGTTTCGGAGACGATGACCTTGCCGAAATCTTCCGGTGTGCCGGGAATCAAGGTGCCGCCAAGCTCGGCAAGCTTTGCCTGCACGGCGGGATCGGCCAGCGCCTCGTTCACCGCCTTGTTCAGCTTATCAATGATCGGGCGCGGCGTGCCCCTGGGCACCGCAACGCCGAACCATGCGCTCGCTTCGTAGCCTGGGACAGTGTCGGCAACCGTCGGGACGTCCGGCAGCGCCTTCGACCGCGTCGTCGTGGTCACTGCGAGCGCCCGCAGCCGGCCGGCCTGAATGTGCCCGATCGATGAGGGCAGATTGTCGAACATCACCTGCACCTGATCGGCCAGCATGTCGGTGAGCGCCGGGCCCGCACCGCGATAGGGCACGTGCACCATATTGACGCCGGTCATCATCATGAACAGGGCGCCGGAGAGATGCACCGAGGTGCCGATCCCCGACGAGGCCATATTGACCTTGCCGGGATTCGCTTTGGCATAATCGATGAATTCGGCGACCGTCTTCGCCGGCACGCTCGGGTTCACCTCCATCACATTGGGCACGCGGATGAAGCCCGCGACCGGGCTCATGTCCCGGATGAAGTTGAAGTTGAGATTTTTGTAGAGCGTGGCGTTGATGGCGTTGGCCGGATTGACCAAATAGAGCGTGTAGCCGTCGGGCGGCGCATGTGCGGCCATCTCGGTGGCGAGATTATTGCCCGCTCCCGGCTTGTTTTCGACGGCAAATTGCTGGTGCAGATGTTCGGACAAATATTGCCCGATGAGACGCGCACAGATGTCCGTCGATCCGCCCGGCGGATACCCGACCAGCCAGCGTACCGCATGATTGGGATAGTCGTCCTGCGCGCGCGCAGCACCGGCCCCAATTGCCACGACTGTCCCCGCAAAGACGAGCGCGGCGACCCCCTGCACCAAACGCTGCATTTCGTTTCTCCCTTTCGCGCCTTTATTCTTGGCACCAAGCAACCAAATTCTTGGCGCCAAGGAACCAAGCCTATGCGGCTTCGGCAATCTCGCACAAGTGATCAATGCGGCGGCACGGCGATCACTGTGGCCGCAAAGCGCGCAAGCCGCGATCTTGGCCGGGGGAGCCGCCGCCGGCAAAATGTTCTTACTCCGGCCGCAGGAGCGGAGCCAGATAAGCGGCCATGTCCTTGCCGCCCGACACGGCTCAAGGCCGGAACGAATTCAATCGTTTATCGGAGCAAGAGTGGGCGCGGCCTGCGGCGTGACGGTGCCGGATGCCGCCGGAGCGGCGAGCGCAGGTCGCGGTCGCGGCAACGGGCGTGACGACGTGGCCGAACGATGCGCCGCGGTATGAGCGGCATATGGTATCGGCTTCGGCGGCACCAGCCGGCCGTTAAAGAACGGCCATGCAGTTGATCGCGTTTGCGCCTGGGCGACTGACGCGAAGATCAGCAGCAGGGTTGCGGCGGCTCTGACTACTCTCGTCTGCACGGTGTTCGCCTTCCCGGAGCCAAACGGCCTGCACCGGCACGAGGCTAACCGGGAATAGGGCGGCGCTTGGGCGCAGATCAGGCCGAACTGCGTTTGCGGCGCGGAGTTCTGGACCATAACGCCAAGCGAACGCAAGTCGGCAACGGGTGACCGATCGGGCAGCCCGTAGAGCAACCATACCGCGACTTCACCGGCACGGCGGCTTTGCACAACTCGCCGCCTTCGGCGGTGGAGCGGTCCGCGGCGGCGGCGGGGCCGGCCGCGCCACCACAGGCGGCGGCGCGGCCCGCATCACGGGAGCCGATTGCGGCGCCCTGTTGACGATAGGCGCCGACTCTCTGTTGACGACAGGCGGCGGAGGCGGTCGCATCGCGGTGGCCGCTGGGGGTGACGGCCGCGTCAATGTCGGCGGCGGCGGTGCGTGGCGGATCTGCGATTGCAGGTGCTGCTGATATTCCCGCTCATACCCGCGCTGGAATTGTGTTGGCCGATTTGTTTGCACGCTTCCCGGTTGGGCAGCGGTCGCGGCGGAGGGCAATGATTTGTTATTTGGCGCGGTGAGCGGCAGACCCGGCGGCTGCCTTGACAGTCGTCCCGGAGGGTTTTTCAGCGATTGGTCGATCCGAGCATTTCCGTTGCCCGTGGCTTGCGTCGGCGGCAATGGCTTGCCGCCCGCGCCCGGCAGCGGCTGACCCAAAGGCTTTTGCGGCAGTGGTGCCGACGTCCCTCCCTGCGTGGTTCGCTTGCTCTGCGCCCCACCCGCGCTCGGCACACTTGAGATCGGCGGCAATGGCTTGCCGGCCGCGCCCGGCAGCGGCTGGCCCAACGGCTGTCTCAAATTCTGCCCGGGCTGCGTCTGGATTTGGCCTGGTCCGACCGCGCTCGGCCGGTTGCCGCCGACGGGACTGCTTTGGTTTTGAAGCGTGACGGCCTTTCTTGCGATCGAAGGCGGCAGCGCTGGCGCGAGTGTCGTCATGACCGCATGAGTCGTGACCGGTGCTCCCGGCGCAACCGCCGTCGCGGCTCCCGTTGTCGCCGGCAAGGTCGTAGTGTGCCCCGCGGCATTGGTAATCGTGACGATATTTGTGGTGTTGTTGATCTCGATCCGGTTGTGAATGTTGGCAAAGATCACATTATTCGGCGGCGGTGCGACATAGGGGGGCGGACGGCACCAGACTGGAACGGGCACGAAAACTGGAATCGGAAGGACAAAGACCGCGACCGGCGGCGGCGGTGGCGGCAGGTAGTAGAAATCCGGCGGCGGTGGCGGCAGAAACACCACCAGCGGCGGCGGTGGCGGCGGAAAGTCGAAATCCGGATCGTCGAAATAGAGAACCGGCCGGTCGACATAGACAAATTCGTCCGGCGGCGGTGGCGGCACGTCGTAATCGATCACCGCGAACGAGGGCGGCGGCTCGAGCGTGGCCGCGAGATAAGCGAGCCGGCGCCGCGCATCGGCGGCGTGCGGGCCGCGCGGATAGCGCTGCAGATAGGACCAGTACGCGTCCGGCGTATCGACGTTGCGGGTGTGCCGCCAGACGATAGCCTCGCGCCGCGCCGCGATGATGGCACGCACCCGCGCGGCCATCGGGTCATTCGGATAGGCGGCGACGAAATCCAGATAGCCCTGCAGCGTGTCGCGGTCGAGCGCCTCGAGATAAGCCTGTTGCGCGTCGAGGTCGCGAATCGGCCGTCCGCGCAACGACGCCGTCGCATCGGCCGATGCCGCCGCCGGCGCGTCGGGAGCGCGCTCGAAAAACACTACCGCCGTTTGCACCTTCGACGCATCCCACGGCACCTGGCCGCCTTGCGTACGTTCGTTGACGCGCAGCCGCGTGCGATCGAACACATCGTTGAGCGATAACCCGCCTTCGCGCATCATCTCGGCGAGCGCCTGCGCATAGGCGCCATACGGTCCCTGCCCTTCCGACGCCACTGTGCCGGGCGCGGCGTTGAAGGCAATCAGCGTGCCGGGCTCCGGCTCGACCAGCGCCAAGCCGCCGGCGAGCGGCTGGCCCGATTTGGCAAATGGATTAGTGCGCGCCGCGTCGAGCACCACAATGACCGCCTTCAAGCCCAGCGCGGCGAGCGGCCGGGTATAGTCCGATATCCGCACCGCTTCGGCCGGCACATCGGCGTCGCGCGCGATCTTGGCGTCGATCGGTACGAAATAATTCTCGCCCTCGAGTTGCAGTCCGTAGCCGGCCAGATAGACGAAGGCTACCGTATCCGGTCCGGACGCCGAAGCCTTGTCGAGAAAGTCATGAAAAGCGCGCCGCAGCGAGTCCTGATCAAGGTCGCGGGCGCCCGCGACGTCGAAGCCCGAAGCTTGCAGCGTCTGCGCGATCAAGCCGGCGTCATTGGCTGTGGTGTTGAGCGGTGCCGCCTGATAGGCGGCGTTGCCGATCACCAGAGCAATGCGCGTTTCCGCATGCCCTGCGCGCGCAGCAAGCTGGACGGCGATAAGCACGACCAGTGCTGCAAGAAACCTGAACAAGTTGGGCATGTTGGCGCGCATGGCACTGCACATTTGTAAACATCATCAACAAAGCACGCCGCCGCTGAATGACGTCTGAACGCAAGCTGAACGGCAGCTAAATGAAATTAAATTAAGATAGCGGCGCCAAGGCAGCAAAAAGACGACGAGAGTTCGGCACGGCTGGAGTATCGAAGCGTATGGCGGTGCGCCATGAATGCCGCGCCGCGGTGCCGTGGAAGACCGCATCTCTTGCCGGCACGTTTTTTCCCGCTCTATGCGCTGCTGATTTTTTCCATCATGGCGCGCATGAAGCGTGCGGCGGCCGGGCCTTTGAGCGCGCTGGTCCAAAGTTCCCGCGCCATGGTCTCGTGTAGAGCGAGCGCTTCGGGCGCCGATGTGATCATCGCGACGCCGACGCGAATATTGGGATCCTCGCCGAGCCGAAATGGACTCAGCACCAGGATCTTACGGTCGGGCTGCCGCATGATCTGGAAGCTCGTGTGCGGCAGCGTGTCGCGTACGATGCCGATCTGCACGCCGATCGGCTCGTCGTCCATGAGAGCGGCAAAGTGCTCGGCCTCGGCGCGGGCCAAAGCGCGGCGCGCGCGCCGCACCGCCTCGGGCAGATCGTGGCGGCCGACTAGGCCGTTGCGCAAAAAACGCTCCATTTCGGCGGCCGAGATCAGATTGACAATGGCCGGACGGCGCCGGCGATAAGTCTCCTTGCGCTGCTTTAGAACGTCCATCAATTCGGCGATCTGCGCCGTGGCGCGCGCGCCAACGCCTTCCGGCAGCGACTCGCGTAAAACATCGCCGAGCGTGCGATCAAAGTCGTCGGAGGCAAGCACATAGGAGATCGGCCCGGCAAGCACGATGATGTGCTCGGCCGTCTCCTCGATCTGGCGCATGCGCTCGAAATAGCTGACGGCGGAGGCAATATATTCGACGCCGACCCCAAGCAGCGTCGGCACCGAGACGTTAAGCAGTTCGGCGAGCTTTTCCAGCGTCTCGATCTTGGCCACCTCGCCTTTCTCGAAACGATAGAGCGCGGTGCGTGAAATGCCGAGCTTTGCCGCGATCTCTTCCGCCGACATGGCCGAGCCGAGGCGAAACGCCTTGAGCCGGTTGCCGATATCGTCAAAGCGGATAGGCATGGTCACACCGCGGATGAGAGAAAACGAACGACGGAAGACGGAGGACGGATGGTGGAGGAGGCCTCATCCCGATCCCCTTGAGCACTCGTACCGGCTATCTGTCGTTATGTCGTCTGTCGTCCGTCGCCGGTCTTCCATCGTCCGCCTGGCACATCCGCTTCGCCGCATCGAGCGCGGCGACGACGATGTTGTGATAGCCGGTGCAGCGGCACAGATTGCCGGAAATGCCGATGCGGATGTCTTCTTCGCTCGGATCGGGATTTTCGCGCAACAGCTCGATCAGCGTCGTCAAAATTCCCGGCGTGCAGAAGCCGCATTGCAGGCCATGATTATCGCGGAACGCCTCCTGCAGCGGGTGCAGCGTCTTGCCGTCGGGAGGGATGCCTTCGACCGTCATGATCTCGTGGCCGTCGGCCTGCACCGCGAGCATCAGGCACGCGCGGGCCGAACAGCCGTCGAACAGAACGGTGCAGGCGCCGCAGACGCCGTGCTCGCAGCCCAGATGCGTGCCGGTAAGGCGCAGATCGTGCCGCAGGAAATCGGCGAGCGTAATCCGCACCGGCACGGTCGCGTTATGGCGCTTGCCGTTCACTATGACGGTGATGGTGCGCGTCTCGCTCACTTTTGCGCTCCGGCGGCGATACGTTCATGTGCCTTGAGCAGCGCGCGGCGCGACAGCACGGCCGCGAGCTGCTGGCGATAGTTCGCCGGCGCATGGATGTCGTCGATCGCGTCGATCTTGCGCAAGCTTTCGCAAATCTCGCGCACAGATTTTTCGGTCATGGCCCGGCCGAGCAAAGCACGCTCGACGTCATGCGCGCGGATCGGAGCAGGTCCCATGCCGCCAAGCGTCAGCGATGCGCGCGTCACCTCGCCGCTCTTGTCCTCTTCGAGAAGCGCCGCCGCCGAGACGATGGCGAAATCGCCATGGCGGCGCGAGAATTCGATGAAGGCATAGCCATGGCCTGCCGCCCAGCACGGAAAGGTGACGCTGGTCAGCAATTCATCAGGCTGCAGCGCCGACGTCATGTAAGCGACCGGAAAGGCGGCGAAATCGATTTCGCGCATGCCGCTTTTGCCCAAGACGGTGACCTTGGCATCAAGCGCGGCGGCGACCGCAACCAGTTCCGCCGCCGGATCGAGATGACAGAGCGACCCGCCAAGCGTGCCGCGATTGCGGATCTGACGATGGCCGACCTGGGTGATAGCCTCGCGCATCAGCGGACAACGCCGACGCACGAGATCGGAGAACTCGATGTCGCGCTGGCGTGTCATGGCACCGATTTCGAGCGCCCCATCAATTTCACGGATATAGCTCAGGCCCTCGACGCAGTTGAGATCGATGAGGTGGTCCGGCAGCACGAAGCGCATATTGAGCATCGGCATCAGCGATTGGCCGCCGGCCAAGAGCTTGACATTGTCGAGCGTGGCGAGGAGGTCGACCACCTCGGCCGGCGTGCGCGGATCGTGGTAGGAGAAAACCGGAGGCTTCATGCCGGAGTGCCGCCCTGTGCTTTGACTCTGTGCCAAAAAGTGTGCATCAATTCAAAAAAATATCCTAGTCCCAAAGTTGGGGCACATCCCGAAGCAAGCGCATGAAGCCTGCGGCGTTCCGCTATCACGCGCCAAAAACCGTTGACGAAGCGGTCGCCACGCTCGCCGAAGTCGCGGCGGAAGATGGCCGGGTGTTGGCCGGCGGCCAGAGTCTCGTGCCGACCATGGCGTTCCGACTGGCGAAGCCCGCGCATCTCGTCGACATCAATGGCGTCGAAGCACTCAAGCGACTCACCGTTGCCGACGGCAGGCTCGTGATCGGCGCCTGTGTCCGCCACGCCGCATTCCACCGACCGGTTTGCCCTGGCCCGCTCGGCAAGCTGTTGAGCGACGTGGTCCGCCACATCGCGCATCATCCGATTCGCAACCGCGGCACCTTTTGCGGCTCGCTCGCACATGCCGATCCGGCGTCGGAATGGTGCTTGGTGCTGACTGCGCTGGACGGCGAGGTCCTGGCCAAGAGCGCCCGCGGCGAGCGCGTCATCGCGGCGCGCGACTTCTTCAAGGGCATCATGACGACGGCTTTGCGCGACGACGAGCTTCTGGTCGAGGCGAGGCTGCCGATACTGGCTGCCGACATGCGCTGCGGTTTTTACGAATTCAATCGCCGCGCCGGTGATTTTGCGCTGGCCGCCGCGCTCGCCTGCTATCGCGTCGCAAGCGGCACGATCGCCGAGGCGCGTGTTGCTCTAGGCGGCGTTGAGGTCAGTCCGCGGCGTATCGCGGAAGCCGAGCGGGCGCTGTTCGGTGCGGAGCCGGGCGACAAGGCGTTTCGTGCCGCGGCCGAGACCGCCATGGCGGCGGTCGATCCGATGGAAGATGCCATCACCAGCGCCGACTATCGGCGCGATCTGGTCCTCGCCGTGACGCGCCGAGCGTTGGAACGCGCCAGCGTATGAATTCGCCAATGCAGACGCAGCCCTGGATCGGACAATCGGTCGAGCGGCTGGAAGATCCGCCGCTGGTCGCCGGACGCGGCGCCTATGCCGGCGACATCAATTTTCCCCACCAGCTGCATATGCGCATTGCGCGCTCGGGGCATGCCCATGGCCGCATCGTGTCGATCGATGCGAGCCTAGCTCGTGCGCTCCCCGGCGTCTTTGCGGTGTGGACCGCGGAAGATGTTGCCGAAGTGCCGCCGGTCGATTTCCGCGAAGGCAGCATTCCGGCGCTGGATCCGTATCGTCAGCCGGTCCTGGCCAAAGGCTATGTGCGCTATGTCGGCGATCCAATCGCGGCAGTGTTTGCGAGCGATCCTTACGTGGCCGAAGATGCCGCGGATTTGATCGCGGTCGAGATCGAGGAGCTGCCGCCCCTGCTCGATGCACGAGCGGCGCCGGGCGAATTCGCGCCAGGCCACTCGACCGAGGCGGCGCTGATCCGCCAGGGCTATGGCGATGTCGATGCGGCGTTCCGTACCGCCGCGCACATCGTCGAAGTCGAGCTCGCGATCGGTCGGCATTCCGGCGTGCCGCTCGAGACGCGCGGGGCGATTGGCCGCTACGACGCCTCCCGTGGCATTCTGGAATTGCACGGCGCCGCGAAAGTGCCGCATCGCAATCAGGAATTGCTCGCGCGCATGCTCAGGCTCCCGCCGAGCTCGATCCATGTGCACGAGTCGCATGTCGGCGGCGGCTTCGGCATTCGCGGCGAGCTTTATCCCGAAGACGTGCTGGTCTGCGTCGCCGCAAAAAAGTTCAATCGGCCGGTGAAATGGATCGAGGATCGGCGCGAGCATCTGATCGCTGCCAATCATTCGCGCCAGCAGCTACACAAGATCCGCGCTGCGGTCGACAAGGACGGCGTGATTCTCGCTATCGACGACGTCTACTTCCACGACCAGGGCGCCTATGTGCGCACGCATGCAGCACGCGTCGTGCACATGACCGCGGGCATCCTGCCCGGTCCCTATCGCGTACCGGCCTATCGCGCGACCGGCCATTTTCGGCTGACCAACAAGACGCCGGCGGCGACCTATCGCGCGCCGGGCCGCTATGAGACGACCTTTGTCCGCGAGCGACTGGTCGATGCGATCGCGCAGAATCTGAGCATCGACCGCATCGAGATCCGGCGGCGCAACTGCATCGGCCCGACTGAGATGCCCTATCCGCGCCCGCTCGAAGCCCTTGGCGAGGAAATCCATTATGACAGCGGCGACTATATCGGGCTGCTCGACAAGCTGTTCGCCAAGATCGGCTGGAATGAACTCAACGCCGCGGTGAAGGCGCGCAAGGCGAAAGGCGAACCGGTCGGCATCGGCATCGCGATGTTCGTCGAAAAGAGCGGCCTCGGCCCGATCGACGGCGTGAAAATCTCGATCGATACGTCGGGCTTCGTCGAGGTCGTCACCGGCGGCGCCTCAATCGGTCAGGGCTTTGAGACCGTGATGGCGCAGGTCGCCGCCGACGCGCTCGGCGTCGATTACCGGCGCTGCCGTGTCATCCACGGCCAGACCGATCGCATTCCCTTCGGCATCGGCGCGCATGCCTCGCGCGCTACGGTGATGACGGCGTCGGCGACACATATCGCGGCGCTGAAGCTGCGCGCCAAGGCGCTCGATATGGCCGCCCAGCTGCTGCAAACCACGCCGGACGCGCTCGACATCGCCGATGGCGAAGTCGTGCGCAAAGACGGCAAGCCGGGCCCGTCAATCAGCCTCGGCAAGATCGCGCAAAATCTCGCGCCGACCTCGCAATTGCTTGGCGAGCGCGAGCCAGGGCTATCCGCCGAAGGCTGGTTTCGCACCGAACACCAGGTCTATCCGTACGGCAGTCATGTTGCCGTCGTCCGCGTCGATCGCGAGACCGGCGGCGTCATAATCGAGCGCTATTGTATCGCCTACGACATCGGGCGTGCGATCAATCCGGCCCTGGTACATGGTCAAATCGTCGGCGGCTTTGCGCAAGGCCTGGGCGGCGCATTGCTTGAGGAGTTTACCTATAGCGAACGCGGCGATCCGCTCGCCGTCACCTTTGCCGATTATCTGCTGCCGGCTCTGCGCGAGACGCCGCGGCCGGAAGTCCTGCTGCGTGAGGACTATACCAGTCCGCTCAATCCGCTTGGCATCAAAGGCGCCGGCGAAAGCGGCATCACCGCCGTCGGCGCCACCATCGCCTCCGCCATCGACGATGCGATCGGCATTCCGGGCGCGGTGCGCGAGCTGCCGGTGACGCCGCAACGGCTGAAGCAGATTTTGGACCGGCGGGCGCCGAGATAATCACTGGCGCCCGTTCGGCGAAAGCCCGGGCCCGGTTTCGACAAGTCAATTTTGAAGTGCTTGGGTGGCACACTTCATTTGGCCCGCTCACTCGGCTTTGACGCCGGCAAATTTGATGACCTTCGCCCATTTGTTGGTTTCGTCGACAATAAATTTGCCGAACGCATTCGCCGGCGTCGGCACGGTATAGCCGCCGAGATCTCTGACCCGGCCGGCGATCTGCGGATCGGCATAGGCCGTACTGAGCTTCTCGCTGAGCAGCGCGATGATCGGCTGCGGCGTCGCCTTGGGCGCGCAAGTGCCGCTCCAACTCACCGCGTCGAAGCCGGGCAGGATTTCGCCGACGGTCGGCACTTCGGGCAGCACCGCGGTCCGCTTGGTGCTGGTGACAGCGAGCGCGCGCACTTTATCTGACTTGATGAATCCAAGCGCGGTCGAGACGGTGACGACGAAGGCCTGGATCTGGCCGGCGACCAGGTCGTTCATCGCCGGCGCCGGGCCGCGATAGGGCACATGCACGATATCGATGCCGGCCGTCATCTTCATCAACTCGATCGACATATGCATCGGCGTCCCGACACCCGGCGAGGCGACATTGACCTTGCCCGGATTGGCTTTGGCGTAAGCGATGAATTCCTGAAGATTGCTGGCCGGGAATGACGGATTGACCAGAACCACCATCGGAAACACGATCATGCCGGCGACCGGCGCGATGTCACGAAGAAAGTTGAAGTCCAGCTTCTCGTATAGCGATGCGTTGATCGCGTTTGCGGTCAGACAGGTAAGCAGCGTGTAGCCGTCGGCAGGCGCGGCAACGACAGTTTGCGTCGCCACATTGCTGCCGGCACCCGGGCGGTTCTCGACAATGAAGGGTTGGCCGAGTCGCTCGGCGAGCCAGTTGCCGGTGAGGCGCGACATGAGATCGGGCGTGCCGCCGGCGCCGAATCCTTCGACAATGCGCACCGGCCGGCTCGGATAATCGAGCGCAAACGCGGCGAGCGTGCCGCCGAGCACGACCGCTGCGCAGGCGCCCAGGCAAACAGAGAGCTTGCCCGCACCCATCATCATGGCGTCACAAGCAACATGACGTTTGCCGCCCCTACGTTTTTGCTTTGTTGCCGCTGCGGGCATTGCCGCCCTTTCTCGAATTCCGGAACGTCCCGCTGGCGGCCGGCGTGCGAGGCTATCGTGGCCGGGCGCGGGTGAGAAGAGGGTACCGCAGGAGACGCGTTGAGACGGCGCTAGGGCTCGAAATTCATAGGATTATGCTTGGGTGGATGGATCCATGCGTGAGACTTGCATCGCCGCGCGCCGTCGATCGCAATGGCAAGCCTTTCTTCGGCGCAAATCAGGGTGTCAAGGAGAACCGCTTCACGGCGCCGCAGGCTTCCTTGCCCTGATTTGTTTGGAATCTTTTGCGGCCGTCGCGATCGACGGCTTTCTCTGATTGCTCCTGGCAACGGTGACGGGTCTCGGCATTGCCTCCTTTATTTTAACTGAGCTGCAACGCTCATCGGCAGCGGGAGATCGGCGGCCTGCTCACTTCCAAAATGCTTTCGCCTTGGCAAATCGGCCATACGCGCGCTCGGCATCTTTCATCACCGCAGCGAACCGCGCGCTCTCGCGCCCGGACAGGCGGCCGGCGGCGAACGCCTTCGGCGCACGGGTGGGATGCTCTTGCCCGCCGTTCGGCGGTCCGATCTCCTGCTTGGCCAATCGCTCGTGCACGACAATATCGTTGAGTTCGCCCAGCGCGTCCTGCAAATCTTTCAGCCTGGCCACGAATCGCTCGCGCCTCCGACGCAGCTTCTTGCCTGGAAAGGCGCCGGCAAAGAACTCGGTCGCGTAACGAAGCTTCTTGGCCTGAATGCGCAGGCGGTGCCGCTGCGCCGGATCGAGCGCGGCGAGACGAGCGCCCTGTTTGCGAATCTTCTTGCGGCGGCGGCGCAATTCGCCGGCCGCGGCCGGCGTCGTGCGCCGGGTGCGCTCGGCGGCGGCGCTGCTCCGGCGGTTCCAATCCCCCGCCTCGATCCACGCCGCCGTGTCGAGGAGGAGGCGGCGAAAGCGTGCCGAGGCCACCGCCTGTGCCGCGCGCTCCATAGCGTCGGCGCGACGCTTATGAAAATCTGCAATCACCGCGCTCAATCCCGGCCCGTTTCCGCCGCTCGATTCGGCGTCGCGCACCGCCCGTTTCATAAACACGTCAAGCTCACGCGCCGGCCCAAGCTCGCCGGCAAGCCATTTCAACTCCGCCTTGACCGTTTCGGTCTGGCGTCCAGCGAGCATGTCCTTGAACAGCGAAATTGCCGCCCGAAGCCGCCTTATGCCGACACGCATTTGATGCACCGCCTCGCTGTCATTGCGAAGCAGTGCCGGCTCATTGGCGACCACTTGATGCAGGCACGCGTGGGCAATGGTCTTGAAGGCATCGGCCCAATTGCTGTCCGGTGCAAGCGCGATCGGGCCGGCTTTGACCGGTCCGGATCGCGCCATCTTTGTCTGCCCCGGCGCGGCATTTTTCCGGAGCGCATGCGAATACAGATCGCCGGCGCGCCGTAGCGACAGTTCCAGCTTACGCTCGATTTGGTGCGGCGACAGCATGACCGGGCCCTGCCCTGAAACACGCCCCGCCCCGGCCTTGGAAGCGCGTATCTTGATCGGTGCCGACCTCTCTCACGATGCGCGCTTGGGAGGCGGGACTTTCTTCCCCTTCTTGCGCGCCTTCGACAGTCCGATCGCAATGGCCTGTTTGCGGCTCTTGACCTTGCCGGCTTTGCCGCCGCGGCCGCTCCTTGCGCTGCCGCGCTTATAACGATGCATCTCGCTTTTGACATCACGGCCCGCACTTGGCGAGTATCTTCGTCTGCGCTTGGCCATTCTGCTCTCCTCCAAATCGACGCTGTACAATCGCTCGCCTTCACGGCACGCCGGAAACCGCAAGCGCGCCCGCAACTGTGATAACCCATGTGCGCACAATCGGTTGCGTGATGCTGTGCCGATTTTCCGATCAGGCCGCGTCCGCACGGCCGAGATGCGCAGCGCGCCCTGCCCGCTGCAAACGCGTGATGAGCCGCAAGGCGTCGCGCGGCGCCGCGGCCTTTTGGTCATTGTCGAAATAGACGAAAATCTCGCGGCCCTCGTCTTGCCAGCGCAAGATGGAATCGGCCCAGCGGCGCAGCATGTGATCGGAATAGTTGCCTCGATACTGACCGGAAGGACCGTGGCCCCGCACATAGACATGCTTCGCGGTCGCCACCCAAGGCGCCGGCGCATCGGCATGATCGGAAATGCACAAGGCGACATTGGCCGCATGGAGCACATCGAACACGTCGGCGGCGTACCACGCCTTGTCGCGAAATTCGAACGCATAGCGATAGCGACGTGGCAGCATGCGTAGGAAATCGGCAAGCCGCGCCGTGTTCTTGCCGAAGCGCTGCGGCAGCTGGAACAATACGATGCCGACCTTCGGCTCGAGCACGCGCAGGCGTGTCTCCATCAGCGCAATGGAGCTTTTGCAAGCGGCGGTCAACCGCTTCCAGTGGGTGATAAATTTCGATGCCTTCCAGGCGAACACAAAGCCGGGCGGCGTCTGTTCGCGCCAGGCTTCGACCGCCTCGAGGCTCGGCATGCGATAGAACGAGCCGTTGATCTCGGCAGTAGCGAACCGGCTGGCGTAGAATCGCAGCCAATCCTTCTTGGCAAGCTTTTGCGGATAGAGCGGTCCGCGCCAGCCGTCGTAGGTCCAGCCCGATGTGCCGATCCAGATCGGCTTGACTGCGCGGGGCGGCGGCACCGCAGACCGCCGCAGCTTTCGCCCGCGATGATCGCACAGGCGCGGGGATCGCACCCCCGCGCCGCGCCTCCGCTTCATCTTGGCGGCGTTTTCACGCCTGCATCGTTGCATCGTCTTGCAACGTCGATGCCGCTGCAGTTGTTCCGCCGTGTACCGAAGGTGCGAGGCCCGCGCCCACATCGTGACGCAGGCATCAAAATATCGTGGCGGCGATCAGCGCGGGCTCATCCGCGCCGAAGCCGGATGGCCAGTTACCTTGAAGCGCTTTCCGGTATCGGTGACCTTGTTGCCGTCGACGCGAAGAATGGAAAAGTCCTGATCGATGTAATTGCCGGCATAAAGGTACCGGCCGTCGGGGGTAAAGCACACCGCCTCAGGCAATCCGCCGACCTCAATGTCGTTCAGTTTCACGACCTTCTTGCCGTCGACCCGCAGGATCGTGATCAGGCCGTGGGGGTGATAAAAGAAATCCTGCTTGCTTTTGTTCGACCCAAGCGCGTCCGCGGCTGCGGCGAGGTTTCCTTTCGGGCTGAATGCCAATCCTTCCGGGCTGTCCGGTACGGTGACATGATCGATGACGCGCGGCGGCTGCGCCGTAAGGTCAATCACGCTCACCGTATCCACATTGCCGTCGGACGATCCGGCATTGCCGTTGTCAGCCGTTAGCGCGATCGAGCCGTTCGGCGCCACAACGATATTGTAGGGGAACAGCCCGACCAGCAGATCGCGCTTGGTATAGGTCACTTTATTGCCGTCGACGTCGAGCAGCGCAACCTTGTTCACCGTATTTTTGGTCGCAAGCGCATGCTTGCCGTCCGGCGTGAAGACAACATGCGAGACTTCGTCGCCCATCGGCACTGTGTCGATGATTTTCACGTCGGTGCCGTTGACCGACAATACGCTGATCGATTTATCGGCTCGGTTGGCGACCAGCGCCAAGTTGCCGGCGGGGTTGATGCTCAGCCCCGAAGGCTGACTGGCACCGGTGATCGTCGCGGCCAGCTTGGCCGGCTTCGCTTTGAGGTCGATGACGTAGATTTTATTGTCCGGCCCCTGTTTCAAAGTGTCGCCGTCCTTGGTGACATTGATCGAATCGGCGACCAGCGCCACCGCGCCGGTCGGATCGATATCGAGATTGACCGGCGGCCCGATCACCGAGTTTTTTAGAGGCAGATTGGCGACGATCTTCGGACTCATCGGATCCGCCAGATCGACGATCACGACAGAATCCTTGCCCGGCGGCGACATGACCGGTTTGCCCTCGGCATCCCATATGAGCTTCTCGTCATTGCCGACAATCATGAATGGTGCCGCTGCGGCGGTCGTCGCGCCGATACCGACGCCTGCCATTACAACGGTCATGGCGGCGAGATTGCACCTCATGTGCGAAATGCGCATAAAAATCCTCCCGGCTGTATTTGTTCGGGTCTGAATGCCCGCGGGAGTGTTGCGCCTTGGCTCGCCGGCCGCAAGTAGGTGCGGGGTAGGCGGGTCTCAGAGGACGCAGCCCACCGCCCAATCTTCATTGATTGCACGCTCGCCTGGGACGAAGCCTCAGAATCGACGGACGCGTCCGGGCCGACCGCGCCTATTGTAGCCGCGCGCCCGTCACGCCGCGCGCGGCAGGGCCCGAAACTCCCGCGCGCTCGCCATCGCCCAGGCTGCCGCGAAACGCTTGTCATCAGTGCCGTTGAGAAGCTCGCCCGGCTGCAGCGCCGGATAGAGCTCGGCGAAGCTTTTGACCTCGTGCGGCGAGACGCGGCGCGAAAAATGCGCCGGCGCGAATTGGCTCGGATGATCGAGGCCGGCGGCGGCGACCAGCTCGGCCAGCGCTTCGAGCGTGGCGCGATGAAAATTGTAGACGCGCTCGGCCTTATCAGGGACGACCAGCGCACGCTGGCGGGCACGGTCCTGCGTCGAAACGCCGGTCGGACAGCGGTCGGTATGGCAGGATTGCGATTGGATGCAGCCGAGTGCGAACATGAAGCCGCGCGCCGAATTGCACCAGTCGGCACCGAGTGCCATCGCGCGGGCGATGTCGAAGGCGCTGATGATCTTGCCCGCGGCGCCAAGCTTGATCCGTTTGCGGGCATTGATCCCGGTCAGCGCATTGTGCACAAAGCTCAATCCTTCGCGCAGCGGCATGCCGAGATGATCGGTGAATTCCAGCGGCGCCGCGCCGGTGCCGCCCTCCTTGCCGTCAATGACGATAAAGTCAGGGTAGATTTCCGTCTCCAGCATCGCCTTGCAGATTGCCAGAAACTCCCAGGGATGGCCGACGCAGAGCTTGAATCCGGTCGGCTTGCCGCCGGACAGCTCGCGCATCTTGGCAACGAATTGCATCATCTCGACCGGCGTCGAAAAAGCCGAATGCCGCGACGGCGAGATGCAGTCGACGCCCATCGGCACGCCGCGCGTCAATGCAATCTCGGTGCTTACTTTGGCCGCCGGCAATACGCCGCCATGGCCGGGCTTGGCGCCCTGGCTGAGCTTGAGCTCGACCATCTTGATCTGGTCGTTGCACGCATTATCCCTGAATTTCTCAGCGTTGAACGTGCCATCGGCATTACGGCAGCTGAAATAGCCCGAGCCGATCTCCCAGATGATGTCGCCGCCGTTTTCGCGATGATAGGGGCTAAAGCCGCCCTCGCCGGTATCGTGGGCAAAATTGCCGCGCTTGGCGCCGATATTGAGTGCGCGGATGGCATTGGGGCTCAGCGCCCCAAAGCTCATTGCCGAAATGTTGAAGACCGACGCCGAATATGGCCTGGCGCAATCAGGCCCGCCTATCATGACGCGGAACGGCTCCGTGGCGACCGGCTTGGGCGCAATCGAATGATCCAGCCATTCGAAGCCTGAGGCATAGACGTCGTACTGCGTGCCGAACGGCCGCTTGTCCAGCGCCCTCTTGGCCCGTTGATAGACGATCGCCCGTTTGTCGCGCGAAAACGGCGTGCCGTCCTTCTCGCTTTCCAGAAAATATTGCCGAATCTCGGGACGGATCTCTTCCAGGATAAAGCGCAGATGCGCGGTCAGCGGATAATTGCGCAGCACCGCATGGCGGGTTTGCAGAAGATCGATCGTGCCGATCACCGCGAGCGCTCCGAATAGAATGAGCAGGATTACGATATAGATCGACGGATAGCCTTCCAGTTCGTCGAACAGCAAAAGCGCACTGAGCGCTACGACGACTGTAAAGACAATGAATCGCGGTTGCAGCGGCAATGGCAATGACCGCATGGAAGGCCTCCCCGGCGATGCGCGTCTCCTGCGCCCCGACTTTATGAACGATGTTTGTCGGTTTAATGAGACATCCGCGGCCGGGTGCAACCACCGGGCCGCTTCTTACGCGCCGACAAGGATCAGATTCTATCTGATTCTATTCCGCCCTGATATTCGCCGCGCGGATCACCCTGCCCCATTTGTCGGCTTCGATGCCCAGGAACTTGACAAAATCCTCGGGTGAGCCGGTGAAAACGATTGCGCCGAGGTCGGCGAAACGCCGCTGCAATTTCGGATCATCGACCGCGGCATTGATCGCGCGATTGAGCTTATCTACGACCTCGGCCGGTGTTCCTCGGGGAGCGCCGAACCCAATGAAGCCGTTGACTTCGAAGCCGGGCACGAAATCGCCGACCGTCGGCAGGTCAGGCAGCGCGGCCAGGCGTTTTTTGGTCGTGACCGCAAGCGCACGCAGCCGGCCCGAGCGTACCGGCTCGACCAGCGCGGGTATGGTGTCGAACATCCCCTCGATGCGCCCGTCAAAAAGATCGGTTTGCGCCGGTCCGGCGCCGCGATAAGGCACGTGCACGATATCGACATCGGCCATGATCTTGAAAAGCTCGATCGAGAGATGGCTGAGATTGCCGGATCCGGTCGAGCCGAAGCGGACCTTGCCCGGATTGGCCTGGGCATAAGCGATAAAGTCGCGAACGGTCTTTGCCGGGAAGTTTGGATTGACGACCATGACCTGCGGCAGGAGCGTCGCGCTGGCGATCGGCATAATGTCGTTCATGAAGTCGAACGGCAGGCGCTCGTACAGCATTCCGCTCGTGAGATTGGGCAGCGTTATGAGAAGCAGCGTGTAGCCGTCGGGAGGCGAGTGGACGACCGCCTCGGCGGCAACCGTGGTGCCGGCGCCGGGCCGGTTCTCAATGACGAATTGCTGGTTGAGCCGCTCTGCAAGGGATCGACCGATCAGCCGCGCGATGATCTCCGGCGATCCGCCTGGGCCAAAACCCACCACGACGTGAACCGGGCGCGACGGATAAGACTGTGCTTTCGCTCCGCGCGCAAGCCCCGGACATGCGGCAGCGAGCGTTGCGAGATATAACAGCTGACGGCGCGGAAGAATCATCAATCCTCCCCTCGGCATATTCTCCTTGGCCGCGCATGCACCCGCCCGAATTACCCGGATCGGTCATGCGACCTTTGGTTCGACGTCGAGCCGCGCGATCCACCCGTCCAGACCCGATTTGGCCGCCGGATAGCGCCTCAGCACTTGCGGGTCGTGGCCCGGCACCACATGCCGCGGCGAGCTCGCAAGCTTTTTGAGCGTCGCATAGCCTTCGACCACTTCGGCGACATTGTAAGTCAGCGGAAAGATCCGGCCGCCTTCGATATGGTTGTAGAGATGGCTGGCATCGGCGGCGAGCACGACATAGCCGATCCGCGTCTTGACCCGCACGCTCTGCAGTCCTTTCGAGTGACCGCCGATATGATGGACGGTGACGCCGGGCACGATTTCGTCCTCGCCGTCGTGGAACGCAACGCGCCCGGCAAAAACCTTGCGCACCATGGCAACGACATCATCCACTTCAAACGGCACTTTGAGCGCCTGGTGGCACATGCAGCGGCCGGTCGCATAAGCCATCTCGCGGTCTTGCAGGTGATACGTAGCGTTGGGGAACAGATCGTAATTGCCGCAGTGGTCGTAATGCAGGTGGCTGATGATGACAGTGTTGATCTGTTCCGGCGCGACGCCCAGCGCGGTCAGGCCTTCGCGCACCGGCTTGATCATGTCGCGCTGGCGCTTCCGGCCCATCGCCTCGTCGAAGCCGGTATCGACGATCAACGTGGCGGACGGACCGATAATCGCCCAGACAAAAAAGTCGAGCGGTTGCAGTACGTCATGGGGATCGCCGTCGATGTAATTGGCAGGCGAACGCCGCGAATGATGGCCATAGCGGATCGCATAGATCTCGTGCACGTCGCCGCTCATGGTTCGCCCCGCCCTTTTGAGCCTCGCGACCCGTCAAAGCGCGCCGGCTCAATTTTTTCTGCAACAGACTACGTGAGGTGGCGCCGAGCGGGAAAGGGCTTCGCTCGGCCCGGCAACAGTCAAAAGGTCGCGGCGATTTTGCCCGTCGAATTGATCCTGCAGGCGGGTGGCAGCGCCCATGCATCGCCGACGTCGGCCGCTGCAGGCTGCCGGTGTCCACGACGCGCGTGCTGTCGTCTGGCCCTGCCGGCACCATGGCGGCGAACGGCTCGGGCCTGCAGGGGGCGACAATTCGCAATACCGCAGCGGCCTGGACGCTGATGCCGCCAACGGCGATGGCGCGCTTTTGCAAATAGAATAGAACATCAAAGCCGGCGCTTGCAGCACCGGGGGTTTCCATTTCAATTCCGTGTACCGGGCAGCGCTTACAGCTGCCCATATTTGCGCAGCACGGCGCGGCATTGATCGCCGACGCGCCAGCTATGCGCCGCAAGCGTCGCGCCGCAGCGCAGGAGATTCCCCCAGGTCATGCCGCCGGAGCGATCGCACAGCCTCGCGGCAGCGGGTCGGCACGGCGCAAGTTCGGCAAGATCGATGGCATCGGCGGCGGTGGCGGAAAGGCCCAAAAGAATAACGGCGGCTACAAGGAGCTTCATCCTCAGTCGTCCCTCAATGTCAGCGGAGGAGGCTATTGCTTACCGTTTTATGACAACCAGGGCCAGTTTTTTGGTGCAATGCAAGATTAATCGTAAATGTATGAAATTCAAAGCGTATATCTCAAACGCGTGTTCGACGGGTGGGCACTGCTGCCCGTTTTATGCCGCAATTGGCTTGCCTGCAGCGAGGCAGCGGGCGGCCGAGCAGCATCAGCGTGACCGTGGCGCGCGGGAAGCCGTGGAACGCGGCAGACGTTTTTTGCGTTGAAAGTTCGAAGCAGCAAAGAACTGCCAGCCATGATCGAGACGATTTTAGTCGTCGGAATCGTGATTGTGTGCACCATTTGGTACACGCGACATGCGTTGCGGCAGCGTATCCGGAATCTCACACAGCAGCATCACGCAGAGCTCGAAGTTCTGGGTAAGCGCTACGCGAGTGGCGAAATTGATCGAGAAGAATATCTGCAGAAACGAGGAGATATTCTTGGTTTCCCCCTCATGTCGTAGCCTCCGGAGCCCGGAACTTCGACTGCAGGGGTTCGCTCCATAACGCACGATTTCGATAAAACGAAATTTTGCGAACAGCGTCGATTGCCGCGCACGGAAAAGGCGGCGCGGAAAGAAGGTCGAGTGTGCGTTTACACGTATCCTGCCGCGCCTGCCGACCGGCGAACGAGCGCCGCAGCGCAAGCCATCACGCGAGTTCCCGGTAAACCCTTTCGCGTTCGCTTGGCACCGCGTCGGGCAGACTGCCGGCGACTGCCCAATAGCATGGCCGGTGCTTGTATGGCTTAAGCCGCGGCGGTGAGATTGCCGAAACGCTGCAAATTCTCCTTCTGCTTGTCGTTGCGCGGCGGCAATTTGAACAGCCGCGCAGCATTGCCGCCGAGGATGTTGTGCTTGGCCTTTTCCGACAGGAACGGCAGATCCCAGATCGTCGACGGTAGATCGAAATCCCAGTGCGGGTAATCGGACGAATAGAGCAGCTGCGTCTCGGCATTCATCATGCGGAACGTGCATTCCATCGCGTCGTAGTCCTGGATCTCCATCGGCTGCGAGGAATAATACATGTCGCGCATGTAGTCCGACGGTTTCTTCTTCAGCAGCGGCGCTTCCGAGGGCCGCAGCATGTATTCATGGTCGAGCCGCTGCATCAGGAACGGCACCCAGGCGAGCCCCGACTCGATCCAGATCACCGGCAGCTTGGGGAAACGCTCGCCCATGCCGTTGATCACCCAATTGGTACAATTGAGCACGTTGTACCAGGTGAAGCCGAGCGCATGCGCCGATAGGAAGCGATTGCAGCTGCGATAGATCGGCTCGCCGCCCCAATTCGGGCCAGAATGGAACGACAACACCAGCTCGCGCTCTTCCATGGCGCGATAAAGCTTCATATAGGCGTTGTCGTAGACCGCGAGATTGTGGCGCACGGTGGTGACCATGAAGCCGCCGACATGTTTGCGGTCGCCGAACGTCTCGACATGACGCAGCGCCGCTTCCGGATCGGAGAACGGCAGGCACAGCATCGAAAAGAAGCGACCGCCGGCTTCCGGCAAGACTTTTTCGGTGAGCCAGCGGTTATAGGCCCAGCACAGCTCGACCTCCATTTCCTTCTGCGGATGCAAGCCGATCGAAAGCATGCCGGTCGGAAACAGACAGGAATAATCGACGCCCATTGCGTCCATCCAGCGATGGCCGAGCTGAATGTCGCGCATTGCGCCCGCCTCGGTCTTTTCCGACGAACGCAGCGGATAGCGCGTAACGCGGCCGCCCATGTCCTGATAGCCGATGCCCTGCACCATGATGGCGCCGCGCGCTCCGCCCTTCTGGCGCGTCGACATGGTGAGCTGGCGCAGCACGTCGTTTTCCATGTAGGGCAGGAACTCGTCGAAGTTTTCGCCCTCATAGTGGTGAGCATCGACATCGACGATCAGAACATCGTCGAGATTGCGCGCATGCGCCTGTTTGCGCGCGTGTGACAGAAGCCGGGTGGTGTTGAGCTCCTCTATGGTGACGCGGCGGCCGCGGTCAGCAATGAGATCCATGGCGTTTCTCTCCTGAGCTCTCAGCTCGTTGTGATCTTAAGGTTCAATCGGCCCGGTATTTCGCTCGTCCTCGCTAGAGTGGGGACCCGGTTTGGCGCGCACGCGACCGAAAAGCCCCGGCAGGCCATCGGATTGCCGCTTTCGCGGGAATGAGCGGAAAGGCCTTCGATCTGCAACCACTGCGCCTTCGTTCATTGAGTTCACATGCACATCAGCGTCCGGTCCAGTTCTGCCACATGCCGAGCTCAAACACGGCGAGGTCGGCGGCCTTCAACAATCCGCTCGCCGTGACCATGACATCGGTGGCGGAGATGGAGTTTTTTGGCACCGGTGTGAATTCTTCGCCGGCCTCGCGGCGTGCGCGGTAGAGCCGGCAGGCCGAAGCGATCAGCGTCTGCAGGGCTTCGGCTGATATGGCATCGAGATTGCCGTCGACCAAAATGCGATCGAGCACGGCCGCGACATGTTTTGCGTCGGCTGAAGCGCCATTGGCTGGCGCTACCGCGGGCTGTGCCGGCCGAGCGGCGGCGCGATGCGCCGATGTCCTGACTCGCGACCTGGCAAGGGTCTTTGCGGCGGCCTTGGGCTTGGCCGCGCGTTTAGGCGACGACATAAACGTCATCTCCCTTCTGCACGACCTTGTACTTCTTCAGCTTCATGCGTCGGTTGGACACGCACTCGCCGGTCTTCATGTCGTATTCCATGCCGTGCCAGGGGCAGACAAAATGCATCTCGCTCTCGGAGAAGAACAGGCCCATCGACGTCTTGTCCGGGCGCAGCCGCTCTTCGACCCCGGCGATGGTCAGGCCTTCGCAGGCCGGGCCGCCCTGATGCAGGCAGAAATTGCTATAGGCGTAGAATTCGCCGCCATGACGGAACACGCCGATCTCATTGTCGCCGACAAAGACGATGCGGCGGTCGCCATCCTTGAACTCTGAAGATTTCGCGACGAATTTCTCGGCCATTACCATCCTCGCGTGTCACTCGTTCGTTACCCTTCGCCCTCGACGCGACGGTCGCGCAATTTTAGCACAGCCCAAAGCCGCGCGCGACGGCATAACCAAAACCTCAGCCATGCTAGCCGTCATCGGGGGCCCAGCGCGGGCAGGGACCCGAACTCGATGACCATCAAGGACTTGATGCGGTAAAGATCGTAAATGACCTCACTATCGGCACCGGGCCAAATTCATAGCGACCGGGCCAGGTCGATCAAACCATCCGGTTCTCGATCTCCCCGATATTCTCGATCCAGAGCCTTACGACATCGCCCGCTTGGAGAAATTCGCCGCGGCCGGCGCCGACACCGGCCGGCGTCCCGGTGAGGATGATGTCGCCCGGATAGAGCGTCATCCCGGCCGAGAGTTCCTCGATCTGTTCGGCAAGATTGAAAATCATGCCGGACGTGTTTGAATCCTGCTTCAACACGCCATTGACCCACAATTTGAGGCCGAGGTTTTGCGGATCACCGATATCGGAGGCCGGGACGATCCAGGGCCCGAGGGGGCAGGCGCCATCAAAGCTCTTTTGCTTGGTCCAGTCCCATTTGAAGGGCGAGGCGTCGGGCACATTTGGCCGCCGGCTGCGGTCGCGGGCCGACAGATCATTGGCGATCGTGTAGCCGGCCACGTAATTTAGCGCCTCGGCCAAGTGCACATTTTTCGCCGCGCGGCCAATCACGGCGGCAAGCTCGACTTCCCAATCCATCTGCTTGGCATAATCGGAAATTTTGACCGGGGCGCCGGGATCGGTGATGGCGCGCGGACTTTTCAGGAAATGCCAGGCTTTGAGGCCCAAAGTGTGCGGATCGGGCGGCGGTGGCCGGCCTTCACGCGCCGCCATCTCGGCGGCATGATCGCTGTAGTTGGCACCGGCGCAATAGATCGCCGAAGGAAAGCGCACCGGCGCCAGCAATCTGGTTCGCTTCAACGGCTGCCGCTTGACGCGGCTTCTGCCGGCGGCCGCGGCGGCCTTCCTCAGCACGCCTTCCGCCGCCTTCCAGTCTTCCAGAATACCGAGCACGCTGGCATAGCCCGGCTTGCCGGTCAGTTTCGCCGCATCGAATACATCGTCGCCAATGACCAGACCGGCGCGCGGACCGTCACCGGAGCGATAAGTCACGAGTCTGTAGCCGGCCGATTTCGAACCGCCCTTTGCACGCGCCGTTTTTGCCCCTACCGCCGTTGCCCCAGCCATTGCCGTCAGCTCCCTTACTTTTTCCAGGCCGACCAAACCGCGATCCCGCACGCTTGGCAAGCCCACCGCCATTTTTGCGCATGGCGCCTGGTCTTGAGTTCGCGCGCCGGCGATGGTTGATTCTTTCCGCCAAGGAAACGCCAGCCGACAGAGCAACCATCATGATCAAGCCGCGCCGCATCGGACACGCCACGTTCGAGACACCCGATCTCGACCGCATGATCGACTACTACACCGAGGTTGTCGGCCTCGTTCTTGCTGAGCGCGAAAACGGCCGCGCCTTCCTCGCAACCAAGGTCGGCCAGCTCGCCATTCAGCTGAACAAGGGCGAGGCCGAGCGCGGCATTATGCTGTCGTTCGAGGTGGCGCCGCATTCCGATTTCGGCGAGCTCGCCCGCGAGCTTGAGAAAGACGGCATCAAAAGCGATCTGCGCAACGATTCCGCCCCCGGCATCGGCCAGATCCTTACGTTCAAGGACAACAAAGGGACCACGATCGCCCTGTTCAAGGAGTGGAGCTACCTCGGCAAGCACCTGCAGCATCACGGCGTCGGCCCGCTCAAGCTCGGCCATGTCGCCTGGGTGGTCGAGGATCCGGCCAAGACGGCCGAGTTCTACGGCAAGGTGATGGGCTTTAGGGTCTCCGACTGGATCTCAGACTTTTTTGTCTTCATGCGCTGCAACACCGACCACCACACCGTGAATTTCATTCGCGGCACGGCCACCAAGATGCACCACATGGCGTTCGAGCTGAAGGATTTCATCCATCTGCAGAACTCCTGCGATTTGTTCGGCCAGAAGAAAATTCCGATCATTTGGGGGCCGCTGCGTCATGGACCCGGCCACAATATCGCGACCTACCACCGCAATCCGGACGACCAGGTGATCGAGTTCTTCTGCGAGCTCGACAAGATGGTCGACGAGGAGCTCGGCTATTTCGAGCCGCGCCCCTGGCATCAGGACACGCCGCAACGGCCGAAGACCTGGGAGGCGGGCAAGACCAGTATCTGGGGCCCGCCGCCGACGCCGGATTTCCACCGCGCCCGCGATGCGGTTGCGGCGCAGCCGGCGAATGCATGATGCTCGGCGAAGCCTTGCACGAATTACGTTCGGTCATCCTGAAGTGCGAGCGAAGCGAGCCTCGAAGGATGCGGCCGGGGCGCTCGGGCCGTCGCCCTTCGATGGCCGCTTCGCGGCCACCTCAGGGTAAGAATCCACTCGGGGTAAGAATCCAAATGTACTGCCGGCTGCGATCCGTTACGCCGCCGCCGTCGTCTCTCCCATTAGCTCCGGCTGGCGGCCATAGAGCCAGTCCATGCCCGCCATCGCGTCTTCCGGCGTGCGCGCACCCAGCATCATGTTGCGCAATTCCTTGGCGACGCCGCCAGCGTGATAGAACTCGCCATACACGCGCGCCATGATCTGCACGCGGCCCGTGCGCAGATAGCGCGCCTGCTGATAGGCGCGGAAGGCCGCCGCATAATCGCCGTGCGCCGCCACCACCTTGTCGGCGAGACAGACCGCGTCCTCGATCGACATGCAGGCGCCCTGCGCCAGATATTGCAGCATCGGATGCGCGGCATCGCCCAGGAGCGTAATGCGGCCTTTGCTCCATTCCTTGATCGGCGGCCGGTCGCATAACACCCACATGCGCCAGCTTTCGATCTTGTTGAGCAGCATCTGCACCGGCGCACAGGTGCCGGCGAAGCGCTCGTGCAGCTCGGCCGGATCGCCAAAGCTGTCCCAACCTTCCTCGTAACGATTGGAGTGAAAAACCGCGACCAGATTGAACAGATCGCCGGTGCGCAGCGGATAGAGCACGAGATGCACTTTCTCGCCGGCCCAGAACGCCATGTCGCGCCAGCGATACTGTTCCGGCACTTCGGCGACTGGCAGCACCGCGCGATAAGTGATGTGCCCGGCCGGCCTCGGCTTGCCGTCACCGACCACGACCTGGCGGACCGTCGACCACAGGCCGTCCGCGCCGATCAAGGCCGCGCCGCGATAGGCTTTGCCGCTTGCGGTCTTCACCGCGACGCTCCCGTCAACCTCGTTGATGTCGACCACTTTTTGCGACGCATCGAGGCGGATGAGATTCGATTTGCGGCAGACCTCGAGCAGGACGTTGTGCAGATCGGCGCGATGGATCAGCGCATAGGGATGATGGAAGCGCTTGCGAAACGCGTCGTCGAGCGGAATGCGCGTGACTTCCTCGCCGGTGATGGAGTCGCGCATGATCAGATTGTTCGGGAACACCGCGAGCGCGCTGATCGGCGCGATCAGGCCGAGCCGCTCCAGCATCCAGAAGGCATTGGGCCCGAGCTGAATGCCGGCGCCGATTTCTTTGAACTCGCTCGCCTGCTCGATGACCTGCGAGGGGATGCCTTGGCCGGCGAGCGCAATCGCCGTGGTCAGCCCGCCGATGCCGCCGCCGACGATCAGAACTTGCTCGGATTTCCAGCTGCTGTCGTTCATTGATTGGCATTTCCTCCCGCTCACACATTCTACGATGAGGCGGCTTCGGGCAAGCCTTTGGATGGGCCGGCTGTTCAATGCAACTCGCCAGGTCAAAACTCATAAATGCGGGAGCAAGACGGACTCCGGGGATCGACCTATCATGCCGGGCCACGGCCATGCGGGGCCGTCAGAGGCTGTCATCCATATGGGTTTTGACCCCAAATGCTTGGATTGCAAGGCTGCAGAAAAGTCGTTCAACATAAGGAGGACTCTGGTAGAGCGGAGGGCCGGTAACCGGACAACAAATCACGTCCGCCCCAGCGCCGTCATCACCCGCTCCGGCGTGATCGGCATCTGTGTGATCGGCGCAGCACCGAGCGGGCGCAGCGCGTCGTTGATCGCGTTCATGACGCAGCCCGGCGCGCCGGCGGTACCCGCCTCCCCTGCTCCTTTCGCGCCGAGCTCGGAGTCTTTTGTCGGCGTAACGACGTGACCGATCTCGATGTCCGGCATCTCGGCGGCCATCGGCACGAGATAATCCATCATATTGGCGTTGAGCATCTGCCCGGCCTCGTCATAGAGGCAGTGCTCGAACAAGCACCCGCCAATACCCTGAACGATGCCGCCGCGGATCTGCTCGTCGACCAGCTGCGGATTGATGACGGTGCCGCAGTCTTCGACGCACCAATGCTTGAGCAGTTTTATCTGCCCGGTCCGAACATCGACTTCGAGATAAGACGCCTGCACGCCGTTGGTGAAGGCGAACGGGAAGGCACGCGGCACATAGTGCCGCGTGGTCATGAATTCGGCCTGGAAGCCGGGCGGCAAAGTGTCGGGGCGGAAATAAACGACGCGCGCGACTTCGTCGAGCCCCATGCGCTCGCGACCGCTATCGGCGTCGACCACTAAGCCGCCCCGGATATCGAGCTTGCTCGGATCGGCCTGCAGGATCGATGCGGCCGCTGCGAGTACATTGGCGCGCAGCGCCTTGCCGGCCTGCCAGGCCGCTTCGCCACCGATGCCGGCGGCGCGTGAGGCCCAGGTGCCGCCGCCATAGGGCGTATTGTCGGTGTCGCCGGTGATGACGCGCACCCGCTCGATCGGCACACCAAAGGACGTGGCGACGATCTGCGCCAGAACCGATTCGGTGCCCTGCCCCTGCTCGGTTACGCCGGACTGGCAGATCACGGCGCCGGTCGCGTCGAGCTTGAGCGTAGCGCCGTCCTGCGAGGAGATGCGCGCGCCGCCGACACCGTAGAAGGCGGCCGAGGGATTTGTCACTTCGATGAACGAGGCAAAGCCGATGCCGCGATGAATGCCGCGTCCGCGCAAGTGCTCCTGTTCAGCGCGCAGCGCCTTGTAATCCATCATTTTGAGGATTTTCTCGAGTGAAGCGTGATGCGAGAGCGCTTCGAATTTCAGCCCGGCCGCGCTCACCGCCGGATAGGCGTCGTCCGGCAAAAGATTGCGTCGGCGGATTTCGGCCGGATCCATGCCGATCTTGACGGCGGCAAGCTCGACCAGGCCTTCGGTCACCGCGGTCGCGATCGGATGACCGACGGCGCGGTACTGGCACATGACATTCTTGTTCTGAAACACCACGCGGGCTCGCGCGCGGTAATTCGGGCACGTGTAGGGGCCGCCGACCAGATTGACGACCTGGTTGGCCTCGATGCCGCTGGTGCGTGGATAGACCGAATAGGGGCCGATGCCGGTGAGATCGTCGATCTCGAACGCCGTGATCGCGCCGTCCTTCTTCACACCGATGCGCGCCTTGACGCGATGATCGCGTGCGTGAATATCGGTGACAAAGCTCTCGAGCCGGTCGGCGACGAATTTGACCGGGCGCTTCAAAAGCTTTGCCAGCGCCACGGTCGCCATCTCGTCGGCATAGATGTGCACCTTGATGCCAAACGAGCCGCCGACATCTTTGGTGAGCACGCGCACCTGATGCTCGGCCAAGCCGAGATGCTTGGCGAACAGATTCTGCGTCATATGCGGCGCCTGCGTACCCTGATAGACGGTCAGGCGCTGCTCGCCGGGATTCCAGTCGGCGACAATGGCGCGCGGCTCGTTGGTCACGCCGGTATGGCGGCCGAAGACAAACGTCGCTTCAACCACCGCATCGGCCGCGGCGAAGCCCTTGTCGGGATCGCCGGCATTGAGCGTGCGCTCGAAGGTGAGATTGTCGCCAAGCTCGGGATGGATCACCGGCGTCCTCGGATCAAGCGCGGTTTCCGCATCCGTCACGCTCGGCAGCACATCGTAGTCGACCTCGACCAGCGCACAGGCGTCCTCAGCCTGGGCGCGCGTGCGCGCGACGACTGCGCACACCGCTTCACCCTGCCAGCAAGCGCGCTCGACTGCGATCGCGTGTTGCGGCGCCGATTTGATGCCCTTGAGATGCGTGAGCACGCCGACCCAGGGCGTAATCACTTTGGCGAGTTCAGCGCCGGTGACCACCGCAATGGCGCCAGGCGATTTTTTGGCTTGCTCCGTATCGATGCGCCTGATGCGCGCATGCGCATGCGGCGAGCGCACAAAAGCGACATGGCCCATGCGCGGCAGCACCACGTCCGACACATATTGACCGCGTCCCTGCGTCAGCCGCGCCAGATTGGGCCGCGGCACCGAGCGGCCGATATAGGAATTCGGCCGGTCGAGCGCAGTGAGCCCGGCGGGCTGGTCATCGGCGATTTTCATGCCGCGTTGAGGCCTACAAAAACCGGGTCGGCCACATCAGCGTGCGCCACATATGCGAGGACGGCGAATTGTCAAAGCCGAGCCCTTCCTTCGGCTGCTTGAAGTTGCGGCCGATGATATCGACGAAGTCGTCGAGATTGACCTTGGCATTGGGATCGAACGAGTAGATATCGTTGATCGTGATCAGCCGCGCGGTCATGTACCATTTGTGATTCCGCGCTCGCTCGTATTCGGCGACGATGTAGGGCTCCGGCTTATAATCGGCGCCGAAATATCTGATATACATTTCCGGATACTCGTAGCCGACCGACGGATCGGGAAAGAAGCGCAGCGCCTGGTGCATGCGCACCGCCCAACTCACTTCCTCGTCGACGTAGGGCTCGATCATCTGCGCGCCCCAATAGCCGTGATCGGCGCGGATGAACCCGGCGACGCCGATATCGTGCAGCAGACAGGCAAGAATGACCTTCTCGCTGTGGCCGCCTTTCAAGGCGTGGGTGGCGCTCTGCAAGAGATGATTGGTCGACGCAAAGCGATGGTTCATGAAGTCGATCAGCGTCGGCTTATCCGGCATCTTCGGCAGTCGCGGATCCGCGCCCATCAGGAAATATTTGTCCGGATTGGCGGCCTTCAGCGCCGGGCCGGAATCCATTTCCACTTTGCCCTCGGCAAGATGGAACAGCGTCGATTTGGTGGCGATACGCGCATTGAGCTCGTTCATCATCTGCTCTTCGAGCTCGTCGGCGCGCTCCGACAGAGTCATTGGCTTGGCAAATTCGGGCTTGGTATGTTCGTTCATGGTGAGGTCGCCTTTTCTGCCCGCATCCGGGCCACGGATTCGATTGCATCGACGATCGCCTGGTATCCGGTACACCGGCAGTAATTGCCGGAAAGATGCTCGCGAATGGCCTCGCGTGACGGCACGCTGCCGCGCGACAACAGGTCTTGCGCGCCGATCAGCATGCCTGGCGTGCAGAAGCCGCATTGCAGGGCGTTGCGCTTGTGGAAGGCCTCCTGCAGATCTGTGATCAGACCGGAATCGGAAATGCCTTCGATTGTCTGCACGGCGGCGCCGTCGCATTGCACCGCAAGCACCAGGCAGCCGCGCACCACCTCGCCGTCAACCAGAACGGTGCACGCGCCGCAGACGCCCTGCTCGCAGCCGATATGGGTACCGGTGAGGCCGAGATGATCGCGCAAAAAATCGACCAGCGTCTGGCGCGCCTCGATGCGCTCGCGCACCTCCTCGCCGTTGACGCGGATAAAGACGTCGCGCTGGCGCTCTCCCATGACCCGGCCCGGGCTGCTCGTTGCTTGCGTCTTTCATAGCACCGCTGGGGTGGCGGGTTAAGCGGGGGACTTTAGACCTTACCGCTCACAATATCCTGCACAATGTCGATGGCGCGGCGGAGCAGCGTCTGCGACGCTTCGAGCGTGCGGAAGGCGGCATGCGCGGTCAACGTGACATTTTCCATTTTCGCCAGCGGATGATGATGGTCGAGCGGCTCGGCATGAAAAACGTCGAGGCCGGCATGCCGGATGTGTCGGCTCTGCAAGGCATCGATGAAGGCCGTCTCGTCCACCAACCCGGCGCGGGCGGTATTGACGAAAATGACGCCACGCTTCATGCGCGCGAAATGCTCGCGCCCCAGAAAGCTCCGCGTCTCGTCGTTGAGCGTCAAATTCATGGAAATCACATCGGAGCGCGCCAACAGCTCGTCGAGCGAAACGAGCGGCGCGCCGGGTCGCGGCGAACGGTTCCAGGCGATCACCTCCATGCCGAGCCCGCGCGCCATGCGCATGACCTCGGTGCCGATGCCGCCGAGCCCGATAATGCCGAGCGTCTTGCCGAGAAGCTGCACGCCGCCATGCGGCGTCCAGGCGCCTGCGCGCACTTCGCGATCCATGCGCGCGACCTCGCGGCAGGCGGCGAATATCAGCGCGATCGTGTGCTCGGCGACGGCGGTGTCGCCGTAATTGCGAATGGTGTGGACCTTGATCCCGCGTTGCCCAAGCTCGGCAAGATTCATGTAGCTCGCCGGCCCGGTGCCGAGAAATACGACGTGCTTGAGCGCATCGCATTGCGCGATCAGTTCGGTCGGGAGATAGGAATGATCGTCGATGCAGATGGCGTAACCCTCGAGCACCCGCGGCAGCTCGGGCAACGCATAGGGCTTGCGATTGACGTCGATCGGCGGATCGCCCGGGCGCAGCACACTGTCCCAGACCGGCGCCAGCTGATCGTTGCAGTCAAGGAAGAGGGATTTCATGCTCGGCCGTTGACGCTGCGTTCTCGGACTTCTAACACATCGTCCGATTGGCGAAAGGCAGCCTGGCGGCTGCTCGATTTTTGGGGATTTTCGACATGCGCCTTGCGAGTTATGCGCTGCATGGCCGGCTTAGCTTCGGCGCGGTGAATGGCGACGCCATTGTCGATTTGCGACCGCGGCTCAGTCGCTTTCACAACCTATCGGAAGTGTTTCGCGCGGGGGCTTTGGATCAGGCAAAAGCCGCATCCGAGGGTGTGCGCCCGGATATAAAGCTCGATGAAGTCGAGCTGCTGCCGCCACTGTCGGCGCCGGAAAAGATTCTTTGCATCGGTATCAATTATGCCAACCGCGGCGCGGATTATAATGTCACCAACAATCCCAAATATCCGAGCATGTTCTATCGCGCACCGAACTCGCTGGTCGGCTCGGGTCAGCACCTGGTCGTGCCCAAAATCTCCGAGCAGCTCGATTACGAGGGCGAGATCGCCATCGTCATCGGCCGCGACTGCAAGCACGTGCCCAAGGCCCGCGCGCTCGAGGTAATTGCCGGTATCACGCTATGCAATGAAGGCACGATCCGCGACTGGACGCGGCACGGCCAGTTCAACGTCACGCAAGGCAAGAATTTCGATGCCTCCGGCGCGATCGGGCCGTGGATCGTCACCGGCGTCGATCTGTCCAAACCGCTGCATCTCGTCACCCGCAAGAACGGCGAAGTGATCCAGGACGACACGACGGCGAACATGATCTTTTCCTTCGCCGATATTATCGCCTATACGACAAGCTTCATGACGCTCAAAGCCGGCGACGTGATCTGTACCGGCACGCCGGTGAAGAAGGCCAAGTCCGATCCGCCGGTGTGGCTCAAGCCGGGCGACACGATCGAAGTCGAATGTCCGGAGATCGGCGTGTTGCGCAATTCGGTGGTGGCCGAGGCGTGACGGTGCAGAGCCGCGCGGCGTGCGTCATCGGCTGGCCGATCGCGCATTCGCGCTCGCCGCTCATCCACAATTATTGGCTCAACCGCTACGGGATCGCCGGGGAATACCGCTCGGAGGCTGTGCCGCCCAAGCAATTCGCTCAGTTCATAAGGACGCTGGGCGCGCGCGGCTATGTCGGCGCCAATGTGACCGCGCCGCACAAGGAGGCGGCGCTGGCGTGCTCGCGGCCGGACGATCGGGCGCAGGCGGTGGGCGCCGCCAATACGTTATGGTTGGAGGGTGGAAAGCTCCGCTCCACCAATACGGATGTCGAAGGCTTTTTGGGCAATCTCGACGGGGCCGCGCCCGGCTGGGACCGCGGCTTGAGTAACGCGGTCATCCTCGGCGCGGGGGGCGCCGCGCGCGCCGGCGTCTATGCACTGTCACTGCGCGGCATTGCCAACATCGTGGTCGTCAATCGCACGCGCAACCGCGCCGAGATGCTGCGGCAGCGGCTCGGCAGTGGCATTCGCGTGCTCGACTGGGAGGAGCGCAATGCGGCGCTGAGCGATGCGGCCCTTCTCGTCAACACGACGACGCTTGGCATGCCCGGCGGGCCCGCGCTCGAGATCGACGTTGGCCGCCTGCCCGCTCACGCGATTGTTGTCGACCTGGTCTATGTTCCCCTCGTGACACCGCTCCTGCGCGGTGCGGCGGCGCGAAACCTGCGCGTGGCTGATGGACTTGGCATGCTGCTGCACCAGGCGGTCCGCGGTTTTGCCTTGTGGTTCGGCAAAACACCTGAAGTCACCGCCGAATTGCGGGACCTGGTCACGAAAGATATTGAAACCTGAGCCGGCTATCTGCGTCGAGAGGCGCGGGAATACGCAAAGTGCAGGAATAAATGTGGAGCCTGCGGGTTCTAGTCCCGGTCGAGGGGCCACAGGCAGAGAGACGTCGGGAGGACGACGATGATCACACGCAGATTGATCGGCGCCAGCGCGCTTGCGCTGTTGATTTCAGCCTCGGCCGCGCTTGCTCAGGCGCAAGCTCCGGCTCCAGCCACGGTTCGCGTGCGCGGCACGATCGAGAAGGTCGACGGTCAAACTCTGGCAGTGAAGGCGCGTGACGGCAGTGAACTGAACGTGAGGCTTGCCGATAACGCGCGCATCACCGCCATGGTCAAGGCATCGCTGGCCGATATCAAGGTCGGCTCGTTCATCGGCGTCACGGCCATGCCCCAGCCTGACGGCAGCCAGAAAGCGATCGGCCTCCATATCTTCATGGATAGTCAGCGCGGCATAGTGCCGGCCCGCTTCATGCCCTGGGACCGCGAGCCCGGCAGCACCATGACCAATGCGGATGTCCAATCCACGGTCGCCGGTGTCGACGGCCAGATCATGACGGTCAAATATGCGGATGGTGAGAAAAAGATCGTTGTTCCTCCCAACACCCCCGTCGTCGCCTTCGCTCCGGGGAATGCCGCCGATCTTAAGCCCGGCGCGCAGATCATGATTTTCGCCGCTCAGAAACAGCCTGATGGCTCGCTGGTGGCGCCGAGCATCAATGTCGGCCGCGACGGCGTCGCGCCGCCGATGTAATGCACGGGAAGTTCCCATGCACCCGATAAAGCTGCTTGGCGCCTGCACGTTTGCGGCCCTTCTTACCGCGCCCGCGCTCGCCCAACAGCCGTCGCAACGCATTCGCGGCACGATCGAGAGCACGACCGGCACGTCGATCACCGTCAAGCAAGCAGATGGCGCCGATGTGAGCATAAAGCTGGCCGACAATGTGCAGGTCTTCGGCGTCGTCCCCGCGACGCTCGCCGACCTCAAGCCCGGCACCTATATCGGCGCGTCGGCGCCATGCCGCAGCCGGACGGCAGCAAAAAGGCGATCCAGGTCACGATCTTTGCCGAGTCACAGCGCGGTCTCGGCGAAGGTTTCAGGCCGTGGGATCGCCCCAGCTCGACCATGACGAATGGGACGGTGGATGCGACGGTCGCCGGGATCAATGGTCAGATGTTGACGGTCAAATATGAGAATGGCGAGCAGAAAATCCTTGTCGGGCCGGATGCCGTGATCCGTGCCTATGTTGTCGGCAACAAGAGCGAGCTTACGCCCGGCGCGCATGTCGGCCATCCTGCGTGCTGACAAGGCTGCCGACGGCACGTTTTCGACAGCGCGCGTCAATGTCGGGCGTTATGGGGTTGTGCCGCAGTGATCCTGCGCAGAACGGGGAAGCAAGGCTGCGTAACCGACGTGGAGGCTTTTACTCAACGCTGCGCTCAGGTGGTTGCGGGACGGTATTGATCGCAAAGGCTGCCGTCCGTTGCGATCCATGCTTACCTTACTCTGCCAGTGGCGTTTTCGGTTACCCTATGGCGCGCAAACGCGCCGCCGCTAGTCCCAGTGCCGATTGCAATGGCGGCGGAAATTGTTGTCGGTCCAGCAATGGCCCTTGCTGATCGATGGGCCCCAGAACGGCTTGCCCCAGACCGCGCCGACCACCCCGCCGATCACGGCACCGGGCGGGCCTGCTACAAGGAGGCCGGTACCGGCGCCGGCCGCGGCGCCGACCATGTCGGCGCGAGCGCTCGACATCGCGCCCAAGCACACGCCGCCCACTAAAATCGCTGTCACCGTCAAAAGCTTACGCATGATCTCGACCCCTTCCACCCTTCGCGGCGCAGTCGCCAACGCGCTCGACGCAAATAGTTTCCTATCACGCGATACCTTTTCATAAGGTTGACGCTTCGTAGGTCAGCCGCAATTCCCCCGCCCGTACCCTATTACCTGCCCCCAATGGTGGCAATCACGCCGCGATTGATGTCCTCGACCTTCGTCACTCCCATTAGCGCCATGGTGGTATCGAGCTCGCTGCGCATGATTTCGATCGCGCGGGTGACGCCCGCCTGGCCGCCGGCGCCGAGCCCGTAGATATAGGCCCGCCCGCTCAGGCAGGAGCGCGCACCAAGCGCGAGCGCCCGGGCAATGTCCTGGCCTGAGCGGATGCCGCCGTCGAACATCACCTCGATGTCGGCGCCGACCGCCTCGGCGATCGCCGGCAGCACCGAGATCGACGACGGCGCGCCGTCGAGCTGGCGCCCGCCGTGATTGGACACGACGATTGCCTCCGCTCCGGTCTTGGCTGCGATCCGCGCATCCTCGACGTCGAGAATGCCTTTGAGGATGAGCTTGCCGGGCCACAGACTCTTGACCCACTCGACGTCTTTCCAGCTCAGCGTCGGATCGAACTGCTCGGCGATCCACTTCGACAGCACGGTCACGCTCTCCATCCCTGGATAGTGGCCGGTGATATTGCCGAAGGTCTTGCGCCTGCCGCGCAGCACGCTTAGCGCCCAGGCCGGCTTGGTGGCGATATCGAGCATGTTCTTCAAACGGATCTCCGGCGGCACAGTCATGCCGTTTTTGATATCGGCATGGCGCTGGCCGATAACCTGAAGATCGACGGTGAGCACCAGCGCGCTGCATCTGGCCTTGGCTGCGCGCTCGATCAGCGCGCGGATATAGCCGCGGTCGCGCATCACATAAAGCTGAAACCAGAACGGCTTGTCGACGGCTTCGGCAACATCCTCGATCGAGCAGATCGACATGGTCGACAGCGTAAACGGAATGCCCGCAGCATGCGCGGCGCGGCAGGCGAGAATCTCGCCATCGCCGTGCTGCATGCCACACAGGCCGATCGGCGCCAGCGCCAGCGGCATGGAGACCGGCTCGCCGAGAATGGTTGTCTTGGTGGTGCGCCGCGAAATATCGTGCAGGATGCGCTGGCGAAGCGTAATGCGCTCGAGATCGGCCCGGTTGGCGCGCAGCGTCTGTTCGGCATAGGAGCCCGCCTCGGCGTAATCGATGAAGGCTTTTGGGACCTTGCGGTGGGCAAGCTCCCGCAAGTCCGCGATGCAAGTCATGTGTTTCATGGTGGGCTCCCGGCTCTGGCTTGAAGATTTTACACACCCACGCGGGCGTTCCGGCAAGCTCACGATGCGACGGTCGGGGGAACGGAAGGAGCGGACAAGGCGTTATCCAGCTTCAGACGCCTGTCATGACGTCACGCCGCCACAGAGAAAAGGAATGCCCGTAATGGATGCGTGGAACAGACACCGGCAGCCAGTCAGCTTCGAAAGCAACGGCAAGAACCGGCAGGACAGGCAGGAGGCCACGCGGCGCGCCGAGCAGGAGCGCCGCGCCAAGCTCGAGCAGGCGCTGGAAGTGGGATTGGAGGAGACCTTCCCGGGCTCCGACCCAGTCTCGGTGACGCTGCCGCCGTCAAGCCCCTATGATCGCAATGAAGCGCGCAAGCGCTGAGCGGTCCAACCTGATCGGCGGCCCGCAAATTCCTACGCTCATTATCGGCGGGTCGGAAATACCTATGTCATTGATTCACCGGGTGTTGTTCCGTCGGCACTGCTAAGGAGCCGTTACCCGAAAGAGTAAGATTACCCAACATTTTTTGAAGCAGCGAAGACGCACAAAGGGCTAATATCGCCGTCGGGAGAGGCTGGTGGTGGGGCCCGGATAATGGCTCGTAAGTATTTTGGCACAGATGGGATTCGCGGGCGCGCCAATGGCGCGATCACTGCGGATTTGGCATTGCGCGTCGGGCAGGCCACCGGCCTGGTATTTCGCCGCGGCGAGCATCGCCATCGCGTGGTCATCGGCAAGGATACGCGGCTTTCCGGCTACATGATCGAGACCGCCATGGTCGCCGGCTTTACCTCGGTCGGCATGGACGTGCTGTTGTTGGGGCCGATCCCGACGCCGGCCGTGGCGATGCTGACCCGTTCGATGCGGGCCGATCTCGGCGTGATGATCTCGGCCTCGCACAATCCCTACGACGACAACGGCATCAAGCTGTTCGGGCCGGACGGCTACAAGCTGTCCGACGAGGTCGAGCAGAAGATCGAGGACCTGATCGATGCCGATATGGGCAAGCGGCTAGCCAAGAGCGGCGAGCTCGGCCGCGCCAAGCGCATCGATGGCGTGCACGATCGCTATATCGAATTCGCCAAGCGCACCATGCCGCGCAATCTCTCGCTCGATGGTCTGCGCGTGGTCATCGACTGCGCCAACGGCGCGGCTTACCGCGTCGCTCCTGAAGCGCTGTGGGAGCTCGGTGCCGACGTCGTGCCGATCGGCGTCGACCCGGACGGCTTCAACATCAACCGCGAATGCGGCTCGACGGCGCCGGACCGGCTATGTCGCAAAGTACGCGAGATGCGCGCCGATGTCGGCGTTGCGCTCGACGGCGACGCCGACCGCGTCGTGATTGCCGACGAGCATGGCCATCTGATCGACGGCGACCAGCTTCTGGCCGTGATCGCCGAAAGCTGGGCGGAAGAGCGGCTGCTGACCAAGCCCGGCATTGTCGGGACTGTGATGACCAATCTCGGCCTGGAGCGGCATCTGGCGTCGCTTAAACTATCGCTGGTGCGCACGCCGGTCGGCGACCGCTATGTGCTCGAACATATGCGCGAGCATGGCTATAATGTGGGTGGCGAACAATCCGGCCATATCATCCTCTCCAACTACACGACGACCGGCGACGGCTTCATCGCGGCGCTGCAGATGCTTGCGGTGGTGAAGAAGAAGGGCAAGCCGGTTTCCGAAGTCTGCCATCGCTTCGAGCCGTTGCCGCAGGTGTTGCGCAATGTCCGCTATCGCAGCGGCAAGCCGCTCGAACTCACGCAGGTGCGCTCCGCCATCGCCGAGGGCGAAAGCAAGCTCAACGGCCACGGCCGCCTCGTGATCCGGCCGTCCGGCACCGAACCCGTGATCCGCATCATGGGCGAAGGCGACGACAAGGCGATGGTCGAAGAAATCGTCGACGGCATCGCCGAAGTGCTGGCCGAGCACGCGGCGTAGGGCCGAAACGCTCATCTTTTTGGTCATTCCGGATTGCCGCCAATGGGTCCGCGCCAAGCGCACGCCCGGTGACGGCTCCACGGCAAATCCGGAATCGACAAGGCAAGGCCGCTGCCCGGCTATCGGCGAATTATCCCCGCGCCTTCAAAAACTGCGCGAACGCCTTCAGCGTCGTCTCCGACACATAGTGCTCGATGCCCTCGGCATCGGCTTCGGCCGATTCGGTCGGCACGCCGAGCGCACGCAGAAGATCGACCACGAGCCGATGCCGCGCGCGCACCCGATGCGCCAGCGCATGGCCCTTCTCGGTGAGGAACACGCCGCGATACGGCCGCGCAGTGGCAAGCCCCGCGCGCTTGACGCGCGCAATCGCTTTGATCGCGGTCGCATGCGAGACGCCGAGCCGGCGCGCAATGTCGGTCGGCCGCGCCTCGCCTTCGCTGTCGAGCAGATCGGCGATCAGCTCGACATAGTCCTCGAGCAGCGCGGTCGACTGCGCCGATCGCGTCTTGCCGAAGCGGCGCGCCTGCGTTCCTTCGGCGGGAAGCTTTCCCGTAGCGCTCTGGCTGGCGAATGGCGGCTGTGTCACGAAAGGATCGAGAACATATTTTTCTTTCCGTGTCAAAATGTAGCTATAGCTACATTTTACAGCAATTGACCGATAGAGCTAGCATCGCTATATTGTAACTCGTGCTACACTTTAATGGCGTTGCTTAAATGAAGCGGCCGGAAATGCCTCCGTCAAGCGAAGCGCTTGTCGGCGAAGCCATCCAGCGCGCCCCGACCATGACGGAGCGGACCGTCGCGGCGGCGCATCGCGCGCTGGCCGGCGAGCGCCGCAAGCTTCCCGCCATTCTCGCTTTCGCCGGACCGGCGGTGATCGCGTCGATCGCCTACATGGATCCGGGCAATTTCGCCACCAACATCCAAGCCGGCGCGAAATACGGCTACGAGCTCCTTTGGGTCGTGGTGCTCGCCAATGCCATTGCCATGCTGTTTCAGGGCCTTTCGGCCAAGCTCGGCATTGTCACCGGCAAAAATCTCGCCGAACTGTGCCGTGCACAGTTTGCGCGGCCCGTGGTCTGGGCGATGTGGGTCGTCAGCGAAATCGCCGCCATGGCGACTGATCTTGCCGAATTCCTCGGCGGCGCCATCGGGCTGTCCTTGCTGTTCCACATGCCGCTCCTGGGCGGCATGGTGGTCACCGCAATCATCACATATGGTCTGCTGTCATTCGATGCTTACGGTTTCCGGCCGACCGAACTGATCATTGCCGCGATCGTCGGCGTAATCGGCCTTTGCTATCTCGCCGAAATGTTCATTGCGCCGATCGACTGGAGCGCCGCTGCCTTTCACGCGGTCACGCCGCAGCTTGCCGATGGCGAAGCCCTGCTGCTCGCCGTCGGCGTTATCGGCGCGACCGTCATGCCGCATGCGATCTATCTGCATTCCGGCCTGACGCAAGCGCGCGTGCCGCTGCGTATCGACAGCGAACGGCGCAAGGTCCTGCGCTATTCCAACCGCGAAGTCGTGATCGCGCTCAGCGTCGCCGGCCTGATCAACATGGCCATGGTGATGATGGCTTCGAGCGCCTTTCACGCGGGCCATCCCGAAGTGGCGCAGATCGAAACCGCCTATCACACGCTTACCCCGCTGCTTGGCGGCGCCGCGGCCGGGCTGTTCCTTTTGTCGCTGATAGCTTCCGGCATATCGGCATCGACGGTCGGCACGATGGCCGGGCAAATGATCATGCAGGGCTTTGTCGGCTTCCGCATTCCGGTCTGGCTGCGGCGGCTGATCACCATGGCACCCGCCTTTGTGGTGGTTGCACTCGGCACCGACGCGACCCAAGCACTGGTGATCAGCCAGGTGGTCCTAAGCATTGCGCTGCCGCTGCCGATGATTTCGCTGATCGTCTTCACGAGCCGCGCCGACATCATGGGTGTGTTCGTCAACGGTAAGCTGACGCGCGCCGTGGCGATCCTGGCCACGGTCGTGGTGCTTGCGCTCAATGTCGTGCTGATTGTGCAGGGCTTCTAGAATCACGCCAAGGGCCGCTTTATGTCGGATACCTGAAATAGCGGCGAGCGGCGAAGTCTAGGATTTCACCCGGATTGCGAAAGGCCGCCGCATGCGCAATCCGGGCCGTTGTCGTGCAAGAGACGTGATCGCGGTAGGCGCGTACCGCGATGCACTTACATGGTCTTCAGATTTTCGGCCGCCGACTTGCCGGTCTTGCGGTCGGTAACGACTTCGAAGGAAATTTTTTGGCCTTCCCTCAGCTCGCGCAGGCCGGCGCGCTCAACAGCGCTGATATGGACGAACACGTCCTTACCGCCGCCTTCGGGTTGAATGAATCCATAACCCTTCTGCGCGTTGAACCACTTCACGGTACCGTTATTCACGGGTCCCTCCTCATAGACATGTCGATATGAGCCGCGCAACGTGCTCGGCTCGGTTCGCTCGAGATTTTGGTGAAAGATCGTCAGTCAGGCGCGGTTTTCAGTTCGCTGCGAGGCCAAGTCATTCCGGCCGAAAACTCGATGCAGCCTATTTAACTGCATCGCACCGGCTCCGCAAGACGGTCCACGCGATTGTGACAGTTCGAGGAGGCGCAACTGGAATCAAAAGACGCACGCCGTCTTTAGACTTCACTAACGGCAAAGATCGCTAACTGCAACGATCGTGCCACCGCGCTTTGCCGACTCAACAACGGCATCGAGCACCGCCATACCGTGGAGCACATCGGTAATCGGCACCGGATAAGACCTTCCCTTGCGGATGGCATGTGCGAACGCCGTCATTTCCGCGTGCAACATATCGAAGCCGGAAAATTGCAAGATCTCATCGGGCGGCGCCGTGACGACCCCGCTTGGCGCCGCCTTGGATATAGGCGCATAGCGAAAGAACGAGAGGTCGGCGCGCGCGATTTCAACAAGCCCCTGGGTGCCGTAAGCGGTGAAAGCGAAATTGGTCGCGGTCGCTACCGAACAGAAAATGAGCCCGGTCGCCCCAGCGACGAATTCCATCATCACCGTCGTTGTGTCGTCGGAGCGGCCGCGATAATGGCGCGCGGTGACGCAGCGCACGTTGCGGACCCGGCCGACGAATTCGATCATGTGATCGAGCGCATGCACGCCGACCGCGGTGAACGCGCCCGCCGGTGCCTCGTCGGCTGCGGCTCGCCAATTGTCCGGCGCGATGAATTGCGCGGTCGATGTCGTATGCTGCGCTACCATCGCCATGATCGCGCCAAGCCGGCCGTCGGCAAATCGCTTGCGCAATTCAGCGATGCTCGGATGAAAGCGGCGCGTGAATCCGACGGCGACAATAAGTCCGGCCTTCTCTGCGGCAGCCGCAACCGCACGCGCACTCGACAGGTCGAGCGTGAGCGGCTTTTCGACAAAGACATGCTTCTTGGCAGCGATGGCGGCCAGCGCCTGCCCCTGGTGCTGGCTGTGCGGCGTGGCAAGAACGACGGCATCGATATCAGGATCGCGCAGAATCTCGTCGTAAGAGTCGACGAGATTGATCTGTTTGTCGCGGCAAAACGCCGTGGCGTTCGCAGGCGTGCGCGTCATCGCCAGCACAAAGCGAAGTTCGCTCTCATTGGCCTTGTCGGTAACGGCGTTGACCAAAGCACGGCCCCAGCGGCCGAGGCCGACGATGGCGGCGCGGATCATTGTGGTGGACGGTCGCGCGGTGGCGCGCTGTGCGCTTTGAGAGCAATAAGGTTCATTTCACTCGTTCATATGGTACATGGCATTGCGGCTAGGTGCGCCAAAGCTTTGTTTGGAGGCGCCCTCCAAGGCAGCGTTCTTTATTGATCGCACGGTCACGATTTTGCCCGGGAGAAACTTCGAACTCAAGGACAGTCCGAAGCGCAGCGCCGCCGGGCGATGACCATGGTCCGTTGCGTGCGACGCACTATGGCCTCCGCCGCTAGCCAGCGCAGGTTAATCTCAACTCCGCCAAGGCGGCCCCCTTGCCGAAGCGTCCATCGCAATGCCACAAAGCCGCGGGCAAACGGAGGACACCGCATGCGCACCGTCGCGCTCGAGGAGCATTTTTCGGTACCCGCGCTGAGCCGTCGCATTCCACAGGACGTCATCAGCCGCCGCGGATTTAGGCCGCGCAATTTGACCCCCGGCGCACCCAATCCGCTGGAGCTCCTCCCCGACTTTACCGGGAAGCGTCTCAAATCGATGGAGGAGGCCGGCATTACCGTCCAGGTGCTGTCGAATGCGGGCCCCGGGCCCGACCTGCTGGCGGGCGCCGACGGCATCGCGCTCGCGCGCGAGATCAATGATCACTTGGCCAAACAGATCGCCAGTCATCCCGATCGCTTTGCCGGTTTTGCGGCGCTGCCGCTGCAGAGCCCCGAGGCCACGCCGATCGAGCTCACGCGCGCCGTGAAGGAGCTCGGTTTCGTCGGCGCCATGGTCAATGGCACGACCGAGGGCCGCTTTCTCGATCACCCGAGCTATGACGGCCTGCTCGCCGCTGCCGTCGAACTCGATGTGCCGATTTATATTCACCCGCATATTCCGCCGGAAGCGGTCCGCAACGCTTATTTCTCGAGCCTGCCGGAAGGCGCCGGCCGCGTGCTCGAGACTGCCGGTTGGGGCTGGCACTCCGAAGCGGCCGTGCACGTGTTTCGCCTGGTCGTTGCAGGCGTGCTCGACAAGCATCCGCGGCTGAAGCTCATCATCGGGCATATGGGCGAGATGCTGCCGATGATGCTGGCGCGTGCGGACGCTGTCTTCCAGCACGACGTCGGTCACCTCACGCGGCCGATCAGCCAGACCATCGTCGAGCAGGTATGGATTACGACCAGCGGCATTTTCGATCAGCCGCCGTTCATCGCCGCGCTGCAGACCTTCGGCATCGATCGCATCATGTTCTCGGTCGATTATCCCTTTGCGCCGAATGCGGCCGGCCGCAAATTCCTCGACAATGTCGCGCTGTCGGGAGCCGACAAGGCCAAGCTCGCGCACGGCACCGCCGATGCGCTGCTGAAGCTTAAAGTCTAACGACAGAGCGGGTTACGTCGCCGGCACAATCGAAACCACCTTGAAGGTGTGCATGTCGCCGTCTTCGCGGCGAATGCAGAGGTAGGCGCCGGCACGGAATACATGGGTGCCGAAGCGGTGGCCCGCCTCATCATCGACGTCGGTCGTATCGTCATAATCGAACACCCAGCGCGCGTGCTCGGAGCCGCCGGGCTGGTGCAGCAAATAGCCGATATAGAGATCACCGTCCCAGAAACGGCACGCGCGGCAGCTGTCGCGATATTTCCGCCAGAGCGCCGGATCGATCCGTCCAGTCATGTCAAGCGGCGCCACGAATTCATGGCCGTGGTCGACCGACCCGTCCGGAAACTCCCTTGAACGGGCGAGTTCGAGGCGAATGCGCTTGAGCACCCTTGGCGTTCGAGCCATGACATATTTTACCCTGACCATGGGACGTCTGGCGGTAAATACACCGCAGGGCGAGCAAAAATTTCGTTGATCCAGGGCAAGGTCGACGGCGCGCCGAATGGCAGGTTTCGCTGCGGAACTAAGCTAGGGTCGCCCAGCTTAGAAAAGGATGATGCGCCTTGGAGCAAACATGCAGCGGCTGGTCGTTCATGCGCTGACGGCCCGCTTCTGGCGGCAAGCGTCCAGCTTTCTTCGGCGGGCTGTACCGGATTATGACGTTCCCATGCGAGCCACAGCCCCGCGATTCGGTCTGGCGCATATGCGACAGGGTCACTGAGGCGGCGGCAGGCGCGCGCAATCGATTGTGGCGGAGCGATGTCGACCTATCAGTTGAACAGATTGTTTGCGGCGCGATCGGTGGCCGTGGTCGGCGGAAGCCCGCGCGAAAAATCGACCGGCCACGCCGTACTGAAAAACGTGCGGCGCGCCGGCTTTGCGGGCCAAGTTTCGCTGGTCAATCCGTTTCACGAGGAGATCGAGCGCATCCGCGCCGTCAAGAGCTACGACCAGCTTGGCGAGGCGCCCGATCTCGCCGTCATCGCCGTGCCGCCACCGGCAGTGCCCGACGTTGTGGCCGCGGCGGGCGCCAAGGGCACCGCAGTTGCGATCGTTCTCACCGCAGGCCTTGGCCACGGGCCCGGATCGCTTGCCGACCAGAGCGAGATCGCGGCGCGCAAAACCGGCATGCGCCTGATCGGACCAAATTGCCTGGGTGTGCAGATTCCTAAAATCAAGCTCAATGCAAGCTTCGCCGCGTCGATGCCGCGCCCAGGCGACCTCGCGCTCATTTCGCAATCCGGCGCGATTGCCGCGGGGCTCGTCGAATGGGCCTCGGTCCGCGGCATCGGATTTTCCGCAGTCGTCTCGATCGGCGACAGCGTCGACGTCGATCTCGCCGATCTCTTGGACTGGTTCGCCATGGACCGCGGCACGCGAGCGATCCTGCTCTACATCGAGTCGATCAAGGAGGCGCGCAAATTCATGTCGGCGGCGCGCGCCGCGGCACGCGCCAAGCCGGTTCTGATCATCAAGACCGGCCGCCATGCGGCGGGCGCCCGAGCGGCGATGACGCATACCGGCGCGCTTGCCGGGTCGGACGCGGTTTACGATGCCGCGTTCCGCCGCGCCGGCCTGCTGCGCGTGCTTGATCTCGACGAGCTGTTTGCCGCCGCCGAGACGCTCGGCCATCGCATCGACGTGACCGGCAAGCGGCTGGCGATCCTGACCAATGGCGGCGGTGTCGCCGTCTTGGCCGTGGATCGCCTCGCCGATTTTTCCGGCGAGCTTGCCGACATTTCGCCGTCGACCATGACAAAGCTCAATGCGGCGCTGCCGTCGACCTGGTCGCATGCCAATCCGGTCGATATTGCGGGCGATGCGGACGATACGCGATACGCCACTGCGCTCACTCACTTGATCGACGATCCCGCCAATGACGCGGTGCTGGTCATGAATGTGCCGACCGCGCTGGCTTCGGCCGCGGCTGCGGCCAATGCCGTGGTCACCGTGGTTCGGCAGCATCATAGAGGACACGCGTTTGGCAAGCCGATTTTCGCGGTCTGGGTCGGCGGCAGCGGACCGGCGTCGGAAATTTTCAATGCCGCAAACCTGCCCAATTATGCGACCGAGACCGATGCGGTGCGCGGCTTCATGCATCTCGTGCGCTACCGGGAGTCGCGCGAACTGTTGATGGCGACGCCGCCGAACCTGCCGGAAGAATTTTCGCCCGACACGGCGGCGGCGCGCCGGATCATCGATGACGCCTTGCATCAAAGCGGCGGGCAGAACGACGGGCAGCGCGTCTGGCTGGACCCGATGGCGATGACACGGCTGTTTGCGGCCTATGGCATTGCCGTTGCGCCAGCGACGCTCGCCCGTGATCCCGAAGAAGCGGTCGCTGCCGCCAAGCCGCATTTCGCAGCCGGCAATTGCGTGGTCCTGAAAATTCTTTCGCCCGATATTGTGCACAAGTCCGAAGTCGGCGGCGTGCGGCTAAATCTAGCCACCGAGCAAGCGGTGCGCGATGCCGCTTCCGACATCTTGCGGCGCGCGCGCGATGCCAAGCCTGCAGCGCGCATTATCGGAATTACCATATCGCCGATGATCGTGCGGGCGAAAGCGCGTGAGCTTATCGCCGGCGTGGCCGATGATCCGACCTTCGGTCCGGTCATTGTGTTTGGCCGCGGCGGCACCGCAGTCGAGGTGATCGGCGACAAGGCGCTGGCGCTGCCGCCGCTCGATCTAACGCTGGCGCGCGGCCTGATTGCCCGCACAAGGATCTCGCGCGTCCTCAAAGCCTATCGCAATGTGCCGGCGGCAGACGAACAGGCGATCGCGCTCCTTCTCGTCAAGCTCGCGCAGCTCGCCGCCGATTTTCCGGAAATCCGCGAGATTGATCTCAATCCGGTTCTCGCCGATGAGACCGGCGTCATCGCGGTGGATGCGCGCGTGTCGCTTGCGCCGCTGGAGGCGCGCCGCGGGCGGGCCGGCCATCCGCGTTTTGCGATCCGACCCTATCCGAAGGAATGGGAGCGGCGCATGACGCTGCCGGACGGCAGAGCGCTTCTGGTACGCCCGGTGCGGCCGGAAGACGAGCCGCTTTACGGGCCGTTCCTTGCCAAAGTCACGCAAGATGATTTGCGGCTGCGCTTCTTTGCTCCGGTCAAGGAGTTCAGCCACCCGTTCATCGCACGCTTCACGCAGATCGATTACGCCCGCGCCATGGCATTCATTGCCCTTGATGCAGCAACCGGCGAGATGCTCGGTGTCGTGCGCATTCATGCTGATGCCAATTACGATAACGGCGAATACGCCATCCTGGTACGCTCGGATCTGAAGGGCCACGGGCTCGGTTGGCTGTTGATGCAATCGTTGATCGACTATGCCCGCGCCGAGGGTCTCAAGTCTGTGCGCGGCCAGGTGTTGCAGGAGAACACCACCATGCTCGACATGTGCCGCAAGCTCGGCTTCACGATTACGCCCGACCCGCACGAGCCCTCTATCGTCATCGCCAATCTGTCGCTGCAGGCTTAGCCCACATCAGCGGCCGCTTGTCGGCGCCAAGCCGCCCGACATTGCCCGTGCGCGATGAATGCGCCAGGCTTTGTTCATGCGCATCGCTTTGTTTGCCGACATCCATGCCAATCGGCAGGCCTTCGAGGCATGTCTGAAGCAAGCGCGCGATTTGCAGGCGACGCGTATCGTGCTGCTTGGCGACTATGTCGGCTACGGCGCCGACCCAGAATGGACCGTCGCAACCGTCATGGACCTGGTCGGCAACGGCGCGCTTGCCGTGCGCGGCAATCACGACAATGCCGTCTCGGATCCGGGCGAAAATCTCAATGTCGAAGCCAGGATCGCGATCGAGTGGACATGCAACGCGCTCGGACTGCGCGAACGAGAATTTCTCGCCCAGCTGCCGTTCACTCTGACCGAGGAGGAGCGGCTCTACGTCCATGCCGAGGCCAGCAGCCCGCCGCGCTGGCGCTACGTGTTGACCGATGTCGATGCGGCGCGCAGCATGAACGCGGCTTCGGCGCGCCTTACCTTTTGCGGTCATGTCCACCGACCGCAGCTTTATACGAGCGTGGCGAGCGGCAAGGTGACAGCCTTCACGCCTGTCAGCGGGACCGCAATTCCGCTGCTCGCCGGCCGTCGGTGGCTTGCAGTGCTCGGCTCGGTGGGACAGCCGCGTGACGGCGACCCCGCTGCGTGCTTTGCCGTTTACGACACCGAACGCTGCGCATTGACCTATCATCGCGCGCCCTATGACGTGGAAGAAGCTGCGGCACGCATTCGCGGCAAGGGCCTACCGGTCTGGCTCGCCGACCGGCTTTTGCTCGGGATATGACAACGGCCGAGCCGGCATCCTTGCACGCCGGCCGCCCTCATCGATCGCTTTCCAAAGCGGACGTCGGACCTAAGCTGAAACTGGCGCTCCCTACGGGAATCGAACCCGTGTTTCAGCCTTGAGAGGGCCGCGTCCTGGACCGCTAGACGAAGGGAGCCGGCGCCCCGAAATAACCGCGCCTGCGCTGCGGCGCAAGCGTGTTTGGGCTGTGGCGCGGCCATCGCGGCAGATTTACAGCAGTGCCTGCACAACACACAACGGCCGATCCAGGCAGACTTCTTCGTTGATTGCATGCCTGCACGGTGCCTGAGAGGAGTTCGGAGTCAAGGACGACCCCATCCCGCGCGGTGGATCGCCGCCCAAGGCGGTGCGCTGCGCCGCATGCTTGAGGTCGAATGCCTCCCAGGCAATGGTCAGTGTCGCTACGCCGGTTCAAGCCAGAGTGCGCGGGTGTCGCCCTACTGCTCATTCCCAAACCGCAACCGGCCGGTTTCCTTCATCGTTTTCAGGTCGAAGACGCGCATCTCGTCCCTGCCGGCATTATCGATCATCACCGCGACGCGTCCGCCGGAGCCGACCATCGACACGATATGCGCGCCTTTCGGCAGCATGACCATGTCCTCGACCGGTGCGCTGCCGGCTCCATAGATCCGATAGCCGATCACCGTCACCACCGCCGCGATCGCCAGCACCATGGTCAGTGTCGAGATCATCATCATGGTCCGCGCCCGCGCTACCAGGCTCGCCGCTTCCGACTCGGCGGGATTGGCCGCGGCTGATAAGTTGCCGCGCAGCTTGCCGGATAGGTTCGTCATGGCATTTCCGTCATCCACGCGGACATCCGTTGTCGTCACCGCTGCAGAACGCGGCGAGCGGCTCGACCGCGTGTTGGCGCGTCACATCGCCGAGCTGTCGCGGTCCCGCCTCAAAGCCCTGATCGAGGCCGGCGCCGTCGCGGTTGACGGGCAGACGATCCGTGATCCGAGCCATCACGTCAATTCCGGCACGGCCATCTTGGTTGACGTTCCGCCGCCCGCGCCGGCCAAGCCCGAGCCCGAGCCGATCCCGCTCAGCGTGGTTTACGAGGACGACGATGTTATTGTCATCGATAAACCCCGCAATCTCGTCGTTCATCCGGCCGCCGGGCACTGGACCGGCACCTTGGTCAACGCCCTGATTGCGCACTGCGGCAAAAGCCTCTCGGGAATTGGCGGCGAGCGCCGGCCGGGCATCGTGCACCGGCTCGACAAGGACACGACCGGGCTGATGATCGTCGCCAAGAACGACCGCGCCCATCAGGCGCTCGCCGCGCAATTCGCCGATCACGGTCAATGCGGTGAGCCGTTCGAGCGTGCCTACCTCGCCTTCGTCTGGGGCGCGCCCGAGCGGCTGCATGGAGTGATCGATAAGCCGATCGACCGGCATCCGAAATCCCGCGAGAAGATGGCGGTGCGTGAGGGCGGCCGCGCGGCTATCACGCATTGGCAGGTGCTGGAACGGTATTTTGGGCCAGTGCGGCAGCCCCGCAAAGGCCAGCGCGCCGAAGCACCGATAGCCTCGCTCCTGCTTTGCCGACTGGAAACCGGCCGGACCCATCAGATCCGGGTGCATTTGGCTTCGATCGGGCACCCGCTCCTGGGCGACGAAGTTTACGGCGGCGGATTCCGCACCAAAGCGGCGCTTCTGCCGCCAAGAGCCCAAGTCGCACTCGCCGCCCTTGCGGGGCAGGCGCTGCATTCCCATCTACTTACGGTTAAGCATCCATCGAGCGGCGAGATTCTCAAGTTCCGGTCGGAACTGCCGCCCGATCTTGCCCGTTTGCGTGATGCATTGTCGGAGCCTCAGACATCGGATCAGCGCAGGCCGAGCAGGGACATTAAAGGTTAATCGATTTCAAAGGCTTAACGTGGTTTGAGTGGGGGTTCACGGGGGTGTCGCGTGAACGTTACGCCGTCTTCACTTCCACTGACCTGATTCGACCGTGTATGTTGCGGGTGCGAAATGAGGGAACTGGCGCTGTCGGCTCTTAAGAGCGGCGGCGTCAATCGCCTGCCGCAAGTGCGGGGGCATGGAAACTATGGAGGGCGCTAGAATGGCCCAGACTGCTGCATTGCCCGTCCTATCGGGCGAAACCGGACTCACCCGGTACTTGGAAGAGATCAGGCGGTTCCCGATGCTGGAACCGCAGGAAGAATTCATGCTGGCCAAGCGTTGGCGCGAGCACGGCGACCGCGACGCTGCGCACAAGCTTGTCACCAGCCATCTGCGGCTCGTGGCCAAGATCGCCATGGGCTATCGCGGCTATGGGCTGCCGATCTCCGAAGTCATTTCCGAAGGCAATGTCGGGCTGATGCAGGCAGTGAAGCGCTTCGAGCCGGAGAAAGGTTTTCGGCTGGCGACTTACGCGATGTGGTGGATTAAAGCCGCCATACAGGAATACATCCTGCGCTCGTGGTCGCTGGTGAAAATGGGCACCACCGCCAATCAGAAGAAGCTGTTTTTCAATTTGCGCAAGGCCAAAAGCCGCATCTCCGCGCTTGATGAGGGCGATATGCGGCCGGATCAGGTCAAGCTGATCGCCAAGCGGCTCGGCGTCACCGAGCAGGACGTCATCGACATGAATCGCCGGCTCGGCGGCGATGCTTCGCTCAACGCGCCGATCCGCGAAGACGGCGATTCCGGGGAGTGGATGGACTGGCTGGTCGACGAGAGCGCAAGCCAGGAAAGCCGGCTTGCCGAGCAGGAGCAGTCCGAGAATCGCCACAAGGCGCTCGGCCAGGCGCTGACCGTGCTCAACGACCGCGAACGCCGCATCTTCGAGGCGCGGCGCTTGGCCGACGAGCCGATCACGCTGGAAGAGCTCGCCGACGAGTTCGGCGTCTCGCGCGAGCGCGTGCGCCAGATCGAGGTGCGCGCTTTCGAGAAAGTCCAGAAGGCGGTAAAGTCTAACATCGCGCACATGGAAAATCCCGAGACCGCAGCGGCGACGGCGCACTGACGTCTTTTTCATTCTCCGGTTTTAGGTAACGATGCCCGGCCCCAGCGCCGGGCATCTGCGTTTTGGAAGCCACTTGTCCCTCCCCTCGCGCCGGCAGCGGGTCCACGTTTACCACTCGCCGCGGCACGGAGAAGAACTCGGGAAGAAGAAGCGCGCATGCGCTTGTCCTTACTCTCGCAACATGTCCTTTAGCACCCAACGGCTTGCAAAGATCATCATGCCGGCAATAGCCGCAATGCCGGCGACGAGCAGAAAAAACTGCGGCGGCGCCATGCGGCTCCAGAAGCTGCCGATGAAGCCTGCGAGAAAGCCGCCGGTGAAATTGGTGGCGAGCCAGATTCCCATCATCATCGACAGAATGCGCGCCGGCGCCACCTTGGTCACCAGCGACAGGCCGACCGGCGACAGATATAGCTCGCCGACAGTGATGATGGCGATGGACGCGAGCACCCACAGCCAGCTCGCCTCTCCGGGGCCGGCATGCACGGCGGCAAGCGCTTTTGTCAGATCGGCCGCCGTCACGCCGAAGCAGCCCAGCGCCATCTTGGTGATGGTCGAGGGCTCGGTGCCGCATTCCGCCTGGCGCGCCCACAGGCCGACCACAAACGGCGTGAAGGCAAAGATCATGAATGGATTGAAGGCGAGAAACCAGGTCGTCGGAATCTGTGCCGTCCAGCCGAACAGATCGATGCCGCGATCGACCTTGGTGTCGATCCATAAGATCGTGGTGTTGCCCATCTGCTCGTACGTCGCCCAGAACAATGTGTTGGGCACGAACAGCAGCAGCAGCGCAATGACGGCGCGCCACTCCTCGCGGCGGAACGGCCGGCGTTCTTTGTATGCCGCCTTTTCCAATTGATCGGGTGGCAGCGTCGGCAGCGCATGGAGATAAATGGCAAGACCGACGCACATGCCGACGCCAGCCGCGGCAAAGCCATAGTGCCATCCCGCCTTCTCGCCGAGCGTGCCGCACACCAGCGGGGCCAGAAAGGCGCCGAGATTGATGCCCACATAGAAGATCGAATAGGCGCGGTCGCGGCGATGATCGCCCGGCGCATAGAGGCCGCCAACCTGTGTGGAGATATTCGGCTTGAAACAGCCGCTGCCCAGAATCAGCGCCAAAAGCGCAAACAGAAACAGCGGCTCGACCGCCATCATGAAATGGCCGATCGCCATCAGCACCGCGCCGATCACGACGGTGCGCCGCTGCCCGAGCATGCGATCTGCCAGCAACCCGCCGAAGACCGGCGTGAAATAAACGAGTCCCGTATAGAGGCCCCAAATCTGCGAGGACAGCGGCTGAATGTCGAGCGGACCGAATAGCGCTTCGAGCGCGCGTTTGAGCGCAAAGAGGCCAGCGACATTGCCGGCATGATCGGACAATAGCAGGTACTTGGTCATGTACAGCACGAGCAGCGAGCGCATGCCGTAATAGGAAAAGCGCTCCCACATTTCGGTGCCGAACAGATAGGTGAGCCCGCGCGGATGGCCGAACAGCACGGCGCTTTTCGCGGCAGCGGGTGATGATCCAATGCTTTCGACCAAGCGGGGGCCTTTCATAAATTCGTCACGGCCGGGCTTGTCCCGGCCATCCACGTCTTTAATGTCCTCGCACGAAGACGTGGGTGGCCGCAATGCAGGTGAGCGGAGCGACGCCGTTCGTCGAACGGCTACGCGCAGGCATGATACGAATGGAACATGGAGTTTTCCCGTGCCCACCACATTTCCCGAAGAAGCCAGAAATTTTCGTCTGCTCGGCCACGATCCATCGGCCGCCTGGGGCGGTGGCAGCCTGGTGCAGGTGCACAAAGGCCATGCCTATGTCGGCGCGGTCGGCGGTTCGAGCTTCAACGGCCCTGAAGGCTTCACCGTTCATAACGTGCGCGATCCGCGCAGGCCGACAAAAGTCGGCGAATTCCGCGCGCCGCCCGGCGTGCATTGTCACAAGCTGCGCATTGTCGGCGATGATCTGCTCTACGTAAACTCAGAGCGGCTCGCCGGTGACAAGGGCAAGAATGCCCGCGCGGGCTTTTTCATTTTCGACATTTCGACGCCGTCGACGCCGAAGCCGGTCGGCTTCTACGATATGCCGGGCTCCGGCCCGCATCGTTTCGGCGTCGATCTCGAGCGCAATCTCGCCTTCATGCCGAACGATGCGCCGGGCTGGGACAAGCGCGTGATCTGGACGCTCGACATCAAGAATCCGCTCAAGCCCGAAGTCATCAGCATCTGGGGCCTGCCCTGGATGAGGACCAATTCGGACGAGGTCGGCAATGACCCGCACCCGCATGAGGAAGCGACCACGCTGCATGGCCCGCCGGTGATGCGCGCCAACCGCATGTATTGCGCGTGGTGGGGCGGCGGCATTTCCATCATCGACTGCAGCGACCTGCGTGACATGAAGCTCCTCGGCCATGTCAAATGGTCGCCGCCGTTTCCGGGCTCGACCCATACCTGCTGGCCGCTCGGCGATCGCCCCTATCTCGTCGTCACCGACGAGGCGCGCGCGAAACAAAAATATTGGGATGCGCAATTCATGTGGATCATCGACGCGCGCGAGGAAACCAATCCGCTGCCGGTCGCGACCTTCATGCCGGAGCGGGAGAAATATTACGACCGGCCCGGGCGCTTCGGTGCACATAATATTTTGGAGCATCTGCCCGCCAATGGCCCGTGGAAGGACATCGTATTTTTGACCTACTTCAATGCCGGGTTGCGCGCGGTCGATGTATCAGATCCGCTGCATCCGAAGGAGATCGGCTGCTATGTGCCGGCGACGCCGGAAGGCTCACCGGGCATCCAGTCCAACGATATCGGCAGCGACGGTGACGGGCGGCTCTATCTAATCGACCGCTGGGGCCAGGGCATGCATATCGTGGAATTTACGGGGTAGCTCCACCGCGGCGTATGGACCGTCACCCTGAGATGCGAGCGCGGCGGCCCTCGAAGGGCGCCGGACCGGGCCGTGCATCCTTCCAGAGCCGCTTTGCGGCCACCCCGGAACGACGGGCACTATCGCCGCGGCGCAAAGCCGAACGTCTTTTCGAACCGCTTCGCATAATCAGGCCAGACCTGCGGATTGACGATCCGCGCCACCGGCCTGCCGTCGAGCGCGTCGAGCATCTGCTCGGCAGCGATCTTGCCCATATTGGCGCGCGCCTCGCGGGTGACGCCGGCGGTGTGCGCGGTGACGATGACATTATCGTATTGCATCAGCGGATGATCGGCCGCCGGTGGCTCCTTGCTCCATACGTCGAGGCCGGCGCCGGCGATCTTCTTGTCGCGGAGCGCCCGTTCCAAAGCTTCCTCGTCGTGAATGAAGCCGCGCGCCGTGGTGATGAAGTAAGCATGCGGCTGCATCAACGCATATTCCCGCGTCGAGATCATTTTGCGCGTCTCGTCGGTGAGCGGGCAATTCACCGAAACAAAGTCGGCGCGGCACAGCAGTTCGTCGAGCTCGACCTTGGTCGCGCCGCGGGCGCGAATCTGTTCGGCGCTAAGATAAGGATCGTAGGCCACGACCTGCATGCGAAACAGTGTGCCGCACAATTCGGAGACGCGGCGGCCGACATTGCCGATGCCGATGATGCCGATGGTTTTGCCCACGATTTCATGGCCGGTATAAAGGTTGCGATCGCCGAGCGTACCTGCGCGCAGCGCGCGATCGCATTCGCCGATCCGCTTGTTGAGGCACAGCATCATGCCGAGCACATGTTCGGCGACCGATTCGGCATTACCCCCGGCTTGATTGACGACGAGAATGCCGCTGTCGGTGCAGTCCTGCACCGTCACGGTGTCGTAGCCAGCGCCATTGGTGGAGACGATCAGCAGATTTGGGGTTTTGCGCAGCAGCTCGCGCGTGACGTGATAATGCCGCGCCAGTTCATCGCGCGCCGAGCTGATCTGATAGGCATGCGCGGCGGAGAGCACCTCGATCGCTGTGCCATTGGGAGCCTCCTGGTCCAGCATGTCAAGCCGTATGTCACCGCGCTTGCCGAGCATCTCGCCGTAGCCAATCGGCCGGTGCGGCTTGACGCAGAAGACGCGCTTGTTATTCGCGGTATTCGTCATCGACCTCGTTCTCCCAGCCCGTCATGGCCGGACTCGTCCTCGCCGTCCACGTCTCACGCTTGCCCCGGCAAAACGTGGATGCCGGCACAGAAGGCCGGGCATGACCATTTGATTTTCACTTACTGCCGCGGCACAGCGAGCGTTGCAAGCCTCGAAACATCTTGCTTGTTGTCGAGATCCCAAATCGCGGCGATCAAGGGCGAGATATCGTGTCCGGGAATGGCGTCCCGCGCTGCGGCACGCAGCTTGGCTTCGAGCGCGTTATCGCTCATTGGGTTTTCGGCACTGCCGCGCGCCGCCTTCTGCGATACTCTGTGCGTCTGACCGTCGGCCGTGACGATCTCGACGGCTGCGGACGTGGGGGGGAAGCTTTCGTCGCGCACCACGCCGACCTTGCCGCGCAGCGTCGAAACCTGGGGATCATTCACGCAGGCGTCGGTGAATTGCGCAACGCCGGCTTGGCCCGTGATCAGGGCGGCGGCAACTGCGTGCTGTGTCGAGACTTGCGCCTCGCGGCCGGTTGCAATCTTCGGCCGGTCGGTCCGCGTGGCAAGAAGTGGATTGCCGGTGACAACGACTCTTTCCACCACGGCGTCTGAATGTTCGCGCCGCCAATCCAGCACGCAGTCGAGCACCGGATGAATCACAAAGCCGCAGGGGTAAGGCTTATAGGCGGTGCCGAGAATTTCCCAGTTGTCGCCGAGAGTCTTGGTGAGCGCGGTCAAATCCGGCTGTTCGCCCATCGCGTGATAATAGCCCTGCACCCCGTTAAGCGGATCGAGCGGGCCTTCGAAATTCTTTGCCGCGAGAAGGGCCGACAACAAACCGTTGCGCGCGGCATTGCCGACACCGACGCTTTTTGCCGGCGTGCCGAGACATTCGCAGATGCCCGCCGATTGCATGGCCGCAATGCCCAGCGCCCAGATCATTTGCGTCGTGCCGAGACCGAGCAATTTGCCGGCGCCGGCCGCGGCACCAAATACGCCGCAGGTCGAGGTGATATGCCAGCCCTTCCTGTAATGGCCGGGCGACATTGCAAGCCCGATCCGGCATTCTATTTCGTTGCCCAGCACCAGCGCGAGCAGAACATCGCGGCCGCTCACCGGCTTCGTTTCGGCCAGCGCCAGCAGCGCCGGCGCGACTGGTGCGGTCGGATGAATCGCAGTGGACACATGCGTATCACAAAAGTCGAGCACATTGGCGCCGGCCGCATTGAGAAAGGCGGCATTGAGAGCATCGATGCGCTCGCGCCGGCCGATGATCGCCGCTTCGCCGCCGCCGGAAAATCCGGCAAGCACCTTAAGCGCGGTTTCGATCGTCGGGTCGTGACTGCCGGTCAGCGCCACGGCAAAAAAATTCATCAGCGCCCGCTTGGCCTCGTGCACCACGGCCGGCGGCAGATGGTCCCATCGCGTGGCCACGATGAAATGGGCGAGCCGCTCAGTCACGCCTTGAGCTTGCAGCATGCATCTCCTCTTTGAGTTTGCAGCGAGCATCGACCGGCGCAGGTAAAAGTGCAAGGATGCCGGCAAAGAGGCGGCATCCGCTGGGGGTGGGGAGGGTTATGACGAAGGCTTGGAAGTCTTTTGCTTTTGCCTGCGCAATGGCGCTTGGCATCGCGGCCGCGGAAGCCGACGATTATCCGGCGCATCCGATCAAGCTGATCGTGCCTTATGCGCCTGGTGGCGGCGCCGATGCCGTGGCGCGGATCATCGCCAAGCGCGTGAGCGAGACCATCGGCCAGCCGATGGTGATCGAAAACCGCGGCGGTGCCGGCGCGATCATCGGCACCGAGGATGTGCACAAGGCCGCGCCGGACGGTTACACGCTTCTGCTCGGCCAATCCGGCCCGATCTCGATCAATCCCGCCGTCTATAAGGAACTGCCCTACGATCCTGAGAAGGATTTTGCGCCGATCACCATGACCACCGCCTATCCGTACATTCTCGTGATCAGTTCCAAGTTGCCGGTCAAATCGCTGCAAGACTTCGTCGCCATGGTCAAAGCCAAGCCGGGCGAATTCAACTACGGCACGACCGGCGTCGGCGCCGCCAACCACCTCGTCACCGAATTGTTCGCATCCAAGGCCGGATTGAAGATGACGCATGTGCCCTATCGTGGCACAGCGCTCGCCGTCACCGACTTGCTCGCCGGCCAAGTGACCATGGTGTTCGCCGATCCGGTCTCGGCGCTGCCGCATCTGCAATCGGGCGCGCTGCGCGCGCTCGCGGTCACGAGCAAGGAGCGCTCTTCGGTCGCGCCCGATGTGCCGACCATTGCCGAAAGCGGTTATCCCGGCTTTGACGCCATTGCCTGGCACGGCATTCTGGCGCCGGCCCGCACGTCGGCGCCAATCATCGCCAAGCTGCACGAAGAAATCGTCGCGGCACTGAAGGATCCGGCCACCGAGGCGCTGCTGCACGCGCAAGCCATGCAGACCGTCGGCGACACGCCCGGCGAATTTGCAACCTTCATCCATAACGACATCGCCGTGTGGAAGGCCGTGGCAACGCAGGCCAATGTGTCGGTGAAGTAGGCGCGGTTAATGCTCCCTTAAGTTCCGCATCCGAGCAGTTCGATAGATGTCATGTTCAACTCGCATATCTTTTAAGGCTTTTTTCTCCGCTCGCCCTTAGTGTCAGAGATACCGTCTCCGTTCCGCGGCGCCGCTCGGTTCAAGGGACGGCAATTGACGCGGCCAAGTTTTCGAAAAAGTTTTGGGCGGGGTATGGCGGATAGTGATCAGCTTGGTTTTGCTTTCCTTGCCGCGTTGCCGAAGTGCGATCCGGCACCGCTTGTGCCGCGCGCCGCGGAGACGGACACGGCCGAGCTGCAACACGAGCTTGCAAAGACGAAAGAGCGGGAGCGGGACGCGCGCCGCGCGCTCAATCTTTTGGTCAATATCCTCGACGAGCTGCCGCTCGGGCTTACGGTGCAAGCCGGTGACGGCCGCACTCTTTTCACCAACGACACGGCCGGGGATTATTTTGGCACGACCGACATGGCGGCGGTTCGGCCGGACACCGGCAGAATCGCAAAGTCCGACATCACCATCTCGGAGGAGTCCGCGCCAAGCGCCGCCGGCGAGCGCATATTTCTGAAATCGTCGCGGCCGGCAAAGGTGCTCGATTGCGATCTCATCCTTTCGGCCTCGATCGACTTCACCGCGCGCAAGCAGATCGAGGCCGAGCTGTCAAAGCGCGCCTATTTCGATGATCTGACCGGTCTGCCCAATCGCACGCTGATCCAGGATCATGTCGAGCAGCTGCTGGCGAACCCGCAAGCGTCACCGCGCTTCGCCCTCGCCTTCATCGACATCGACAATTTCAAGCACATCAACGACTATTACACCCACGCCGTCGGCGATACGCTGCTCCTGAAGGTGGCGCAGCGCATCGCCGCGCATATTCGTCCTACCGACATTGTTGGCCGCATCAGCGGCGATGAATTTCTGCTCGTGCTCGAGCCGGTCGAAAGCAATGACGAGCTGGCCACAGTGATCGACCAGATCCTGCAGGAGTTGAAAGAGCCGTTCCTGATTGAAGGCTTTGAGGTCTTGACCTCGGCATCGATCGGCGTGAGCATCTACCCCGATCACGGCCTCACCTACGAAATGCTTCGCCGCGCGGCCGACACGGCGATGTACCGCATCAAAGGCGGCACCAAAGGCGGCGCGGTGCTGTTCGATTCCGAGATGGGCCGCGACATGACCGTGCGCATGGCGCAGGAGCAGCGGCTGCGGCTTGCCGTGCGTGACGGGCGCTTCTGCTGCGCCTTTCAGCCCAAGGTCGACATGCGCACCCAGGAAGTGGCCGGCGTCGAAGCGCTCATCCGGCTGCGCGACGAGGACGGCGTGATCCAGGCGCCCGGCGAGTTCATCGGGCTCGCCGCCGAGCTCGGCCTGATCGATGACCTGACGCATCTGGCGCTGGCCGAGATCGTCAAGTCGATGGATCTGATCGATGAAGCCTTCGGTCCGCAGGCGACCGTAAGCATCAACGTCGCCGCGCAACAGGCTTGCGATCTCGAATTCATGCGCGGCTTTTGCGAGGAGCTCGGTTCGACCGATTATGCCGGCCGCTTCATCATCGAGGTTACTGAAGACGCTTTCGTGGCAAAGAGCCGCTTCCAGAGCCACGTTCTGCCGATGCTGCGTGAAACGGGCTTGCGCGTCTCCATCGACGATTTCGGCACCGGCTATTCGTCGCTCGCCGTGCTCGCCGATATCACCGCCGATGAGCTGAAGATTGACCGCTCTTTCATCACCGACATTCATCAGCGCTCGCGCAGCCAAAGCATTTTGAAGGCGATCGAAGCTTTGAGCGAAAGCCTCGGCATGATGGTGATTGCCGAGGGCGTCGAGACGTTCGAAGAGGCGGCTTACCTGCAAGCCGCCACCCGCATCCGCTATGCTCAGGGCTTCTACTACTCCAAGCCGATCTTCATGGAAGACCTGATGCCGGCGCGGGGTGCAGGCGCCACTGTGCGCAGCTTTGCCTCACCGCGCGAGCGCGTGGCCGCGCGCAGCCATGCATTCACGCGCCGTTAGCCACGCTTAGGCCGCCGGGTGGGCAAATGCTGGCTTAGACGCCGATGAGGGTCAAAACTCGTGAATGCGGGACCAACTCGGACTCCGAGGATCGACCTATCATGCCTGGCTGCGGCCGGAATCGGCCGTCGATCGCAACGACCACCGTCCTTTGCAGCGGTTGCGATCGGCGGCGCGTAGCGACCAGAGGCCGTCATCCAAATTTGCGGCCCTTGACGCCAACCGGCGCACGACTGCGCTTATCGGCCCCGCGCCCCGCCGGAGCGGCCGTTGCGATCGCCCCAACGGACGTTTGGCCTGGCTAATTCACCATTAACCCTGCGCGGTCACTCGTGCCGCCCGATTAACGGAATTTCCAAGCAGGGTCGGTCAAGATATTCGGACAGTTCCAACAATTTCCGTTTTGCGCGAGCGGAGACGATCTTGCCGATCAATGATCCTCAGGCTGCCTTGGCCCCGAGCCCGCCGCCGCATCCGGACTTTCTGGGCCGCGTGATTTCAGTTCGCGGCTCGCAGGCAAGCGTCGGGCTGCCGCCCTCCTCGCCGCAATCGCCGGAAGAGACCCGCGCCACGGTTGGAAAATTTCTTGGCGTGCGTTCCGGCAGCTCGCTATTGGTCGGCTTGATCGCCGATGTCTCACTTCGCGCCGAGCCGCCGTTTTTCAACCATGATCAGGTCGCGGTCGCGCAAGTGGACCTCATCGGCGAAATCCGCGACAGCGAGACGGCCTCCGCGCACTTCCAGCGTGGCGTAACGAGCTATCCGGCGATCGGCGACCCGGCCAGTCTGATAGGCTCGCGCGACCTGCGGCTCATTTTTCAAAATTCCGGCGGGCGCATGATCGAGGTCGGTAAGCTGCAGCAGGACGGCACAATTGCCGCACGCCTCGACATGGACGAGATGCTGAGCAAGCATTTCGCCGTGCTCGGCACGACCGGCGTCGGCAAGTCGAGCGCGGTCACGCTCTTGTTGCAGCAGATCCTCGAAGCGCGCCCTGAGCTGCGTGTGCTCTTGCTCGACGTGCACAACGAATATGGCCGCTGCTTCGGTCCCCGTGCGCAAGTGCTCAATCCGAGCAACATCAAGCTGCCGTTCTGGCTCTACAATTTCGACGAGACCGTCGACGTGTTTTTCGGCGGGCGCCCGGGCTTAGAGGAAGAGGTCGATATTCTCTCCGAAGTCATTCCGCTCGCCAAAGCGGCCTATGCGCAATCCTCTTCCAGCGGGCGGCTTGCGCTGAAGACCGAAACGGCGGCGACGCGTTACACGCTCGACGTTCCCGTGCCGTACCGGATCGCCGATCTGCTGGCGCTGCTCGACGCGCGCATGGGCAAGCTCGAAAACCGCTCGTCGCGCATGATCTATCACAAGCTGATCACGCGCATCGAATCCGTGTGCAACGATCCGCGCTACGCCTTCATGTTCGAGAACGCCAATGTCGGCGGCGACACCATGGTCGAGATCCTTTCGACGCTGTTCCGCCTGCCGCCCAAAGGCGTGCCGATGACCATCCTGCAATTGGCGGGCTTTCCCTCCGAGGTGGTCGATGCGGTCGTTTCCGTTACCTGCCGCATGGCCTTCGATCTCGGGCTGTGGAGCGACGGCGCCGATCCGCTGCTCGTGGTCTGCGAGGAGGCGCATCGCTACATGGCCGCTGACCACAGCGTCGGCTTTGCGCCGACCCGGCGCGCCATTTCGCGCATTGCCAAAGAGGGGCGCAAATATGGCGTATTCCTCGGACTGGTGACGCAGCGTCCGGCCGAGCTCGATTCGACCATCCTTTCGCAATGCTCGACGCTGTTTGCCATGCGCATGACCAATGATCGCGATCAGGCGCTGCTGCGCTCGGCGGTCGCCGATACGGCGGCGAACTTTCTTGCCTTCTTGCCGTCGCTCGGCACCGGCGAAGCCTTTGCCTTCGGCGAAGGCGTGGCGCTGCCGACGCGTATCAAATTCCGCCAGTTGCCGGCACATGTTTTGCCGAAGAGCGAGACCGTCGCGCTGGGCGAAGCCGCGGCCGCAAGCGACAGCCGTTCGCTCGCCGCGGTGGTCGAACGCTGGCGCGGCCGCGTCGCCAAGCCGCGATCGGCCGCGGAGCGCACGGCCGACGAGATCAAGCCGCCGCCGTTGGTGCGGGCCGATGCACGGCCAGCACAGGTGCCGCTACCGCCGCAGCCGCAAGCCCAAGCAAGGCCGCAGGTGCAAGCGCGACCTCAGCCTCAGCCTGAAGCCACGCCCCAGCCGCAACAGCAACCGGCTGCGCTCGATCCAAACCGTTTCCGGCTGCTCAAGCAGCCTCTTGATCCCGCCACGCCGGGCCCCCTGCGGCGCTGACCGTGTCCGCCTGAGCGAAAGCCGCTGGACATCATGCCTTGCGGCGGAGGTCCTTGACGCGTTGCGCCTTGAACTCGGTTTTGGGCAGCGTGCCCGGCGCCAGCACGTCCGCCGTAGCCCGCACTTCGCAGCGTGCGCGAATTTCATCTTCAAGCCGTCGCCGCAGATCGGCGCCGCTTGTTGCATGATCGGCATGCTCGCAACGCACCGTCATGACGTCGAGACCGCCGTCGTCGCTCGACAATACGATCTCGAACTCATCGCCCGTCCCCGGCAGCGCGCGCACCGCCTCCTCGATCTGAACCGGGAACATCTTGATGCCGCGCAGATTGATCAGATCATCGGCACGGCCGGCAAAGGAGCCGACCGCGCGCACATGCGTGCGGCCGCAGGGGCAGCGCTCGGTCGAAAAGGTCGCGTAGTCGCCGACCAGGAAGCGCAATTGCGGCGAGCTCTCCGTATTCAAATTGGTGCAGACCGTCAGGCCGCGCTCGCCCGGCGGCAGCGCGCGGCGGCTTTCCGGATCGACGAGCTCCCAGATCTGAACGTCCTCCATCAGATGTGTCGCGGCGGGCGAGGTGCCAGGTTGCTGCGCCGGGCAGGAATAGCCGCCGACATGCGGCGAGGCTTCGGTGCAGCCATAAAATTCGACGACGCGCGCTCTCCAGAGCTCCTCAATGCGCCGGCGCGTCGATTCGATCGCCAGCGCCGGCTCGCCCGCCACGAACAGCGTGTGCACGCTGGTGGCCGCCGGATCGTGTCCCATTGCCTGCATCAGCCGGCCGAGATGGAGCGCATAGGACGGCGTGCACAGCAGAATTGTCGGCTTGAATCGCAGAATGACATTGGCGCGCGCCTTGGCATCCATGCCGCCGCCCGGAATCGTCGGCAGCGCCATCTTCTCCAGCGCATATTGCACGCCCCAGGCCCAGACATGGGGCCCGTAGCCGGTCATCATGAAAACGACTTCGCCGGGCCGAAAGCCCATCGCAAGCAAAGCGCGCGCATTGGCCCATGCCCAGAACTCGCGGTCGATATGCGTGTAGCGAAACACCCGCGGCACGCCGGTCGAGCCGGACGACGAAAACATCATCCAGCCGCGCTGTGCCCAGATCTCGTCGGTTACTGTGGTGTAGGTGCCGTAGGGCGGATGCTCGGCGGCGTCAGCCATCATCTCTGCCTTGTCGACCACCGGCCATTTGTGGAGATCGTCGACGCCGCGGATGTCGCTCGGCAGAAGGCCGAGGCGTTCGAAGCGACGACGATAGAACGGACTGTTTTCGTAAACAAAAGGCACCGCCGCCGCGAGCTTTTCGTTCTGGATCGCGGTTAGCTCATCGCGCGAGGCGGTATCGAGCGATGGCGACCATATGTCGGGGGTCGCGGCGCGATTCGGATCGCGCCGGAATTTTTCTATGGTTGCGAGCCAAACCTGCCGGCTCTTCTCCGCACGCGCGTTGTCCATGTGGCGTCTCCCCGAGCTGCTTTAGGATGTGCCCCAAACCATTGCAGCGACCTCGACCGCGCGCTTCAGCTTCGCCTCTTGATCGGTCTCGCTGACCGGATTGCCGGCGACGGTAGAGGCAAAGCCGCATTGCGGCCCGATCGCGAGCCGGTCGAGATCGACATAGCGCGCGGCGGCCTCGACGCCGCGCCGGAGCGCATCGACGGATTCCAGGGTCGGCGTCTTGCTGCTGATTAGGCCGAGCACCACGCCTTTGTCCTTCGGCACGAAGCGCAGCGGAGCAAAATCACCCGCACGTTCGGTATCGTATTCGAGCAAAAAGTGCGTGGCCTTTACATCGGCGAAGAAGCGCTCGGCGACCGATTCGTAGCCGCCTTCGGATAAATAATGGCCTTTGAAATTGCCGCGGCAGACGTGGACGCCGAGCGCCATGCCGTGCGGACAATGCGCCGCCGCGCGGTTGATTGCATCGACATAGATGTCGACCAGGACGTCGGGGTCTTGACCTTCTGATTTTGCGAAGGCGCGCAATTTCGGGTCGCACAGCATCGCAATCGCCACCTCATCGAACTGCACATAGCGGCAGCCGGCAGCGCAGAGATCGGCGAGCTCATCCTGATAGATTGCGCAGAGATCGGCGAAGAACGTGACGAGATCGCTGTAGACCTTCGGATCGGCGAAATTGCGCCCGGCATAGAAATGCATCGTCGAGGGCGCCGGCAGCGTGATCTTGGGTGCGACCTGCGCGGTGTCACGCAAGAATGCGAATTCGTCGCACGCAAGCGCGCGCGCGCGCCGGATCTTTCCCGCCGCATAGGGCGTCGTAAAACTCATCTCATGCCCGCGCTCGTCGCGAAATTTGTAGGCGGCCGGCCGGATTTCAAAGCCTTCGGTGCGTTCGACGAAACGGCCCCAATACGAGGCACGACGAAACTCGCCGTCGGTGACGACCTTCAGCCCGACATCTTCCTGCATGCGCACGATGGCGCGGATGCTCTCGTCCTGAATGCGCTCGAAAGAGTGCGCGTCCAGCTCGCCGGCCTGAAAGCGCTTGAACGCCTGGCGCAGCTCGGGGGGGCGCAACAGGCTGCCGACGTGATCGGCCCGGAACGGCGGACGGCGCATGGACCACTCCAGCCACAAGGAAAATTCTATAGTTCTATAGGTGAAATCTAGCGCGGTTGCGTGTACAAAGGCAATGGGCCGGCAACAAGGATCAATGCGCAAACAGCAGAGAAAAACCGGGCATCCGCGGCGGCGCAGCGCGGCGATCTTGGATGCTGCCGCCGAGGTCTTTGCCAGCCGCGGATTTCACGGCGCCTCGACGCAGGACATCGCCGACGTGCTCGGGATCAGGCAGGCAAGCCTGTATTATTATTTTCCCTCCAAGGAAGTGGCGCTCGAAGAAGTCTGCCTGCGGGGTGTCGAAGGTTTTTTGGAAACTGCCATATCGATTGCGGCGGCGGCGGGCTCGGCACACGACAAGATCGCGCGCCTTATCGCGGCGCATCTTGCGCCGCTTCGCGATCGGCGGCCCTATGTGCGCACCTTTCTCAACGAACGGCAGCATCTGCCGACCGAAAGCCGCCGGCGCATCGGACGGCTGTCGCGCGCCTATGAGCGGCTCATCGAAGACGTGCTGAAATCCGGCGTCCGCAGCGGCGAATTCCGCCATGATCTCGATTGCCGGCTCGCCGCATTGGGCCTTCTCGGCCTCGTCAATGCCGTGGCCGCTTGGCACGGCAAGGAGCCCAAGACCACAATCGATCGTATCGCATCGGAATATGCGCGCCTTTACCTCGGCGGCGTCGGCATCGCGCGAGCAACAGGCCAGCGCAAAAGGCGCTGACCCTCACGTGAACCCTAACGCCTTGCTGGCCAGCGCGGCGCCTTCCACCATGGCGCGCAATTTTGCCCAGGCGATCTGCGGATGCGAGCGGCCGCCGAAGCCACAATCGGTGCCGGCGATGACATTCTCTCTGCCGACCAGACGCGCATAGCGCTGCAGGCGCTGCGACACAAGCTGCGGGTGCTCGACGACGTCGGTCGAATGCGTGACCACGCCGGGAATGAGAATCTTGCCGTCGGGGAGCTTTGTTTTCTCCCATACGGCATATTCGTGCTCGTGGCGGGCATTCGCACCTTCGATCAGGAACGCCTGCGCCTTGACTTTCAGCACGATGTCGACAATGCGCTCGAACTCAAGATCGTACGCGTGCGGCCCGTGCCAGCTGCCCCAGCACAGATGATAGCGCACTCGATCTTCCGGAATGTTGCGCAGCGCGTGATTGAGCGCCTCGATGCGCATCTCGCTGCGGGCGCGGAACGCCGGTAGCCCCATGTCCATGCCGATGCGATCCCACAGCGCCGGTAGCCAGGCATCGTCTACCTGCAGAATGAGACCCGCCGCGGCGATCGCCTCATATTCAACCCGCATCGCCTCGGCGATCGCGTAGACGTATTCCTCATCGCTCTTGTAATAGCGATTGCGGCGATAGACTTCGAGGCTCGCCGGCGCGGTCGAGGTCAGAAAGACGTTCGCCGTTCCAGCGACCGCGATCGTAACATCGATTTCCTTTTTCAGCTCCGCCTGGCCGACATAAGTCACCGGGCCGGTACAGACCTGCACCGGGCGTTTCTTGGCGATCTGCGCACCCGGCGTGTAGAACAACGTGCCGCGCTCGGTGGCATATTTGTAGAAATCGGCGAACGCCTCGCGGTCCTTGCCCTGCTCGATCAGCGGCTTGCCTTCGGGCGTTTCGATGTCTGTGAAGCCGCCGAAGCGGTTTTGCATATAGCGCAGCCAGTCGCCGCCTTTGGCATATTCGCCTTCATTGATCACATCGATGCCGATCTTGCGCTGATGCGCGACGATGGCGGCGACGTCGTCGCGCAGATGCGCTGCGTCGCCCGCGCCGACGCCTTTGTCGAGCGACAGAAATGGCAGGCTGCCGACATGCGTCGTCAGAATTTTGGATGTGCTACGCTGCATAAACTGGACTCGCCTCCGCGCTTCTTTGCCCGCGGAGGCGATGATATAGCCGCGGCAAAGTCGGCCGCAACGCCGTGCCGCCGGGAGCAACGCCGTGTTCGAGCTTTTTGAACAAATCCGGCTCGCCGGCCGAGCCTTCGCCGAGTTCTCTGCCCACCTGTTCGACCCCACGATCCGGCTCGGCGTCACCGGCCTGTCGCGCGCGGGCAAGACTGTTTTCATCACTGCATTGGTGCACGGACTGATGCGCGGTGGGCGCCTTCCCATTTTCGAAGCGCTGGCGACCGGCCGTATCGCGCGCGCGCGGCTTGCGCCGCAGCCCGACGACGCCGTGCCGCGCTTCGACTATGAGGGCCACATCGATGCGCTGATACAGAAGCGCGCGTGGCCGGACTCGACGCGGCAGATCAGCGAGCTGCGGCTGGTGATCGATTATCAGTCGCACAGCGGCTACGAGCGCACGCTCACCCTCGACCTGGTCGACTATCCGGGCGAATGGCTGCTCGATCTGCCGCTGCTTGATAAGAGCTTCGAGCAATGGTCGGCCGAGAGCCTGAAGCTCTCACGCAATCCGCCGCGCAATCGCCTCGCCGCGGCTTGGCACGCGTATCTTGCGAGCCTCGATCCGAACAAGTGCGTGGACGAGCAGGCTGTGCTCACGGCCGCGCGCCTGTTCACCGATTATCTGCGCGCTTGCCGCGACGAGAATTACGGCTTGAATCTGTTGCCGCCCGGCCGTTTTTTGATGCCGGGAGAACTGGCCGGCACGCCGGCGTTGACATTCGCGCCGCTGGAATTGGCCAACGACGGCCCGCCGCCTGCGGGCTCGCTTTGGGCGATGATGCGCCGCCGTTACGAGGCTTATAAGGATATTGTGGTGCGGCCATTTTTCCGCGATCATTTCGCGCGGCTCGACCGTCAGATCGTGCTGGTCGACGTGCTCGCCGCCATCAATGCCGGACCAGACGCGCTGCGCGATCTCGAAGCGGCGCTCACCGCCGTGCTCGACTGCTTTCGCATCGGCCGCAAAACGATGTGGGGCACCATGTTCCGTCCGCAGATCGATCGGATTCTCTTAGGCGCGACCAAGGCGGATCATCTTCATCATACGAGCCACGACCGGCTCGAAGCGATCCTGAAAATGCTGGCTGAACCGGCGGTGACCAAGGCCGATCTTGCCGGGGCCGAGGTCGACGTGGTTGCGCTCGCCGCCGTTCGCGCGACGCACGAAGCCATGGTCGAACGCCGCGGCGAAAAGCTCGCTTGCGTCATCGGCACACCGATGGCGGGAGAAGCCGTCGGCGGCGAAGTCTTTGATGGCAAGACCGAAGCCGCGCTGTTTCCGGGCGACCTGCCGGCCGATCCGGAGGAGCTATTTCGCAGCGACGGCGCGGCGTTTCACGGGCTCGCCACAGCCGCGCCGCAGGATGTGGACTTTCGCTTCCTGCGCGTGCGACCTCCTGTCCTCGAGCTGACGGATAGCGGCGCGCTGGCTCTGCCCCATATTCGCCTCGACCGCGCGCTGCAATTTTTGATCGGAGACCGACTGCAATGAGCGAGCATCGGGGGCATCGTCGCCCCGCCGCATTCCGGCTCGACGACCGTCGCGTGACCGTTACGACCGCGCGCCCGGCGGAGAGGGGCGCCGATTCGGCCGTGCGTGTGGTGCCTCAGCCGGACGATGCAGCGCTTCCAGTGCCGCGTCCCGATCGGCCGCAATCACCGCGCCGCCGCTTGCGCTGGGGCCCGCTGTTCTGGTGCGCCGCCGGCGGGCTGCTCCTGCTCGCGATTGCGGTCGGAATTTTTGATCTGATCAGAGATTTCTTTGCGCGCAGTCCCGAGCTCGGCTGGGTCGGTCTGGCGCTTGCGGTTCTTGCCGCGCTCTCGCTCGCCGTTATCGGCATTCGCGAAGGCGCAGGCCTGCTGCGGCTGGCCAAGGTCGAGCATCTGCAGCGGCGCGCCAGCGACATCGTCGCGATTGACGATCGCGACGCTGCCCGCGCGCTCCTACGCGAGTTGATGGCGCTCACACACAAAATGCCGCATCTGGCACGGGCGCGCGCCAATCTGCAAAGCCACTCTGGCGAGATCATTGACGGCGCCGATCTGGTGCGGCTGACCGAACGCGAACTGATGGCGCCGCTCGATCAGGAGGCGCGCGGCATAATTACGGCTGCCGTCATGCGCGTCTCGCTGGTCACGGCGGTCAGCTCGCGTGCATCGGTCGACATGCTGTTCGTGCTCATCACATTTCTCAATGTGCTGCGGAAACTGTCTTATTTCTACGGCGTGCGGCCCGGCACGCTCGGGCTCATGCGGCTGTTGCGGCTCGTGGTCGCGCATCTGGCCTTCACCGGCGGGCTTGCCACCAGCGACAGCTTGATTCAACAACTGCTAGGTCACGGCATCGCGGCGAAACTATCGGCGCGCCTTGGCGAAGGCATGTTGAATGGTCTCCTTACCGCGCGGCTCGGCCTTGCCGCGGTCGACATCGTGCGGCCGCTGCCGTTCACAGCACTGCCGCGGCCGACGCTCGGCGATCTGATGGGCGAGGCATTGCGGCGGCGGGGCGATGGTGAAGAGGCGGACAAGTTGGAGGCTCTGGATGCAGAGGCTTTTGCCAAGCCGGATTGATGCGCAATCTGGGTCCCACTGATTTTGCGCGAAATCGTTATGTGACGTTAGTTGATCCAAAATGCGGTTACGTCCGGATTTTTCCTTACGTTGGAACGGCCGACCGCAGCGCGGAGAAAAGTTGAAGGCAGGAAAGTTGAAGGCGGGGATGCGACGGCCGTTGCAAGCAACGGCTGTGGCATCGCCGCGGGCGACGGCTCTGCCGGCCGTCCTCGAGTTCAATTTCTCTCCGCGCTTTCATGCAGCCGTTCAACACAAGAATTGTCGGTCGCTGAAATCCAGCAGCACGGATCGAAGCGATCGGACCTTATTCTTGCAGAACGGGAGGAATTCCTCACTCCGCCGCCGCGAGCGTCGTCCCCTCGCGCCCCGCGCGCACCAACCGCCCCGGCAGCGCGCCGGTATGTTCGCCGCGCTCGAAGATCGCCTCGCCGGCAACGAATGTCATCTCATAGCCGTCGACCCGCTGCACGAAGCGGCGGCCGCCGGCCGGCATGTCGTGCACGAGCTCAGGTTTCTGCACCTGCAGACGGTCGAATTCGATCAGATTGATATCTGCGCGCAACCCCGGTTGCAGCCGGCCGCGATCAGAGAAGCCGAAGAAATCGGCGGTCTCGCTGGTCTGGCGCTTGACCAGATGTTCGAGCGGCAGGCGCGGGCCGCGCGAGCGATCGCGGCCCCAATGCATCAGCATGAAAGTCGGCACGCCTGAATCGACGATCGACGTGCAATGCGCGCCGCCATCGCTCAAGCCCAACAGGCAGGCCGGATCGTTGAGCATCTCGTAGATCGGCGCATGATCGCCGGTGACGTAGTTCACCACCGGGAAATACAGATACTGGCCGTCAACCTCGGTCATGTAGTCATAGGCGACCTCGTCGGGCGGACGGCCGGTGCGCGCGGCAATGGCGGCGACGCTTTTCTCCGGCGCCGGCTCATAATCGGGCGGATTACCCATCGTGTAGAACCGCTCCCACTTTTGCGTGACGGCTTGGCGGAATTGCGCAAGTTTTGCCACTTCGGCATCGGAAGGCCGTTCGGCAAGAATTTGCCGCCGCAATTGCGGATCACGCAGGAGCCTGCGCTGCTCCTCGATCGGCAGGCCTTCGATTTTTTTATAGGTCGGCCGCACCGTGAATGGATTGAGCGCAGTGCCGATGCCCATCATCACGCCAATCGGCCGCCCGGCGATCTGTGCCGTAAACGACAACCCTTCCGCGCGTGCCTCATGCGTCGCCTTGATCAAGCGGCGCCAGCGTTGCGGATCCTCGTAGCGGTCCGTCAGCAGAAACCAGATCGGCCGGCCGGTCTGGCGCGCGAGCTTTCGCATCCAGGCGAGCTCATAGTCTTCGTCGTCGAAATCGCTGTTCATGCCAAACGCACCGGCGCTGACCGCGCCCAGCGCCGAGCCGATGCCGACGAGCTCGTCGGCATCCGCATCGCGCGACGCCACGAGTTCACCGTCCGGCGTCTTGTGCGAATCCGTGCGCGAGGTGGTGAAGCCGAATGCGCCGACCTGAAGCGCCTCAATGGTGAGACGGCGCATTTCGGCAATGTCCTCGCCTGTCGCCGGCTCGCGCCGCACTGCGCGATCGCCCATGACATAGACGCGCAGCGGCAGATGCGCCGCCTGCGCGGCGATGTCGATGGCGCGCGGCCTGCGCTCGAGCGCATCCATGAATTGCGGGAACGTCTCCCATTCCCAGGTCAGGCCGGCGGAGAGGACCGGATTGGGAATTTCTTCGACGCCTTCCATGAGATCCATCAACGCGCCGCGATGCTCCTTCTTCACTGGCGCAAAGCCGACCCCGCAATTGCCAAACAGTACGGTGGTGACACCGTGCCAGCACGACGGCGCAAGCAGCGGATCCCACATTGCCTGGCCGTCATAATGGGTATGCGCATCGACCCAGCCGGGCGTGACCAGAAGGCCGGATGCGTCGATTTCGCGCCGAGCGGGCCCCTGGCGGTCGCCAACGGCGGCAATGCGGCCGCCTGAAATCGCCACGTCGCCAGTGAAAGCCGGCTGGCCGGTGCCGTCGATGATGGTACCGCCACGAATGACGATGTCGTGCATGAGCCGCTCCCTTGTGTCCGCCGCAAATAATGGTTGCGGCGAATACATTCCGTCCCTAACGGCGGCAATTGTACCGCGATTTTCTGCGGATGATGCACCTGCCTCGGCGAGGGCGCAATGGTCGCGCTACGCCGTCGGAGCACATGCGAAGAAGTTGCATGGCTCCGGCCGGCAAGTGCAAGCGGAGAACGGCGTCCTGAGCCCAATATTGGCGCGCGGTCGAGCAGTTTCGGCAATGGGCGTGCCGTTGCCGCTGCACCGCGCCAAGCAATCGCGCGCTTTTGTTCGGCGCAACATTGAGCCGCATCTACACCCCAGGCTCAATGGGACGTCGAAGCAGCTGAGCGAGCAGGTCTGCCGGCTGGCTCGCGCAATCAAAGCATGCAGGCCGGGCGCAGAAACTGAGCTCTGTCCTAAAACCGCTCGCACTCCTTCCGAGCCATGTGTTCCGAGCCATGTGCCGCCGCATTAACGATTCGTTCACCATGATTTCCTAATGACTTCCTAACGGCGTGCTTACGCGGCCCCCATCAAGTCGCGCGCCTCGCGGAGGGATATGATGCGCAAAGCCCTGCTTTCGGCCCTTGTCGCTGTGACAATTGTATCGGCCGGTATGTTGGCAAGCCGCGCCGCCGGGAAGACCGTCGAGAGCGAACCCGCGTTTGCGCCTGCTGACGCACCCTTGGTTCGCGTGGCAGCCATCGTCTGCGGCGCAGTGGGCTGCGCGCCGGTTCAGACCAAAGCGCAAGTCAAAAAGAAGCTTCAGTGGCTCGGCCACGGATAATCCCGGCGTGACGCCGCTGCGTTCTGGCAGGGATACCAGCGGCCTGGCGGCCGTCAGCGGGCTCGCGACCTGATCGCCGAGCCTCTATAAAGAGCCGGTTATTTTGAAGCCTCCCGGCAGTTCGCGTGTGACATCATCAGCCCCAGCCCGACTCGGCGTCGATATCGGCGGCACGTTCACCGATGTCGCACTGGAAAGCGGCGAGCGGCGCTTCACCGCCAAAGGCCTCACCACGCCCCGCGCTCCCGAGCAGGGGGTACTGGCGATCGTGCGGTCGGTGATCGCCGAAGCAGGCATAGCTCCCGGCGATGTGCAGCTCATCATTCACGGCACGACGCTCGCAACCAACGCCCTGATAGAGCGCAAGGGCGCAAAGACCGCACTGCTGACGACTGAAGGCTTTCGCGATGTTATCGAGATCCGCCACGAAAACCGCTTCGAGCAATACGACGTCAATATCGACCTGCCGCCGCCGCTCGTTCCGCGCCGTCTGCGCCTGCCGATCCGCGAACGCATCGATGCGCAAGGCAGAGTGCTGGTGCCGCTCGATGGCGACAGCGTGGCCCGCGCCGTCGAGACTCTCGTCGCGCAGAACGTCGAAGCCGTGGCGGTCGGCTTCTTGCACAGCTTCACCAATCCCGATCACGAACGTCGCGTCGGGGACGCGATCACGCGCCGGCTGCCCGGTGTGCCGGTAACGCTGTCTTCCGACGTTTCGCCGGAGATGCGCGAATACGAGCGGTTCTCGACGGCCTGCGCCAATGCCTATTTGCAGCCCTTGATGGGCAGCTATATCGGCAGGCTCGAGCGCGGCCTGACGCAAGCCGGCTTTCGCTGTCCCATGCTGCTGATGACCTCCGGCGGCGGCGTCACCGCAACCGACACGGCCGTTCGCTTTCCGGTGCGGCTCGTCGAGTCCGGTCCGGCCGGCGGCGCGATCTTCGCCGCTTGTATTGCCCGTCAACACGGGCTTGACGAGGTCGTGTCGTTCGACATGGGCGGCACCACGGCAAAAATCTGCTTTATTGACAAGGCGCGCGCCCAGACCGCGCGTATGTTCGAGGTGGCGCGCATCTATCGCTTCATCAAGGGCTCGGGCCTGCCGCTGCGCATTCCGGTGATCGAAATGGTCGAGATCGGCGCCGGCGGCGGCTCCATTGCCACCGTCGACCCGCTCGGGCGCATTGCCGTCGGCCCGCACAGCGCGGGCTCCGAGCCCGGGCCAGTCTGCTACGGCCGCGGCGGCAGCGAACCGACCGTCACCGATGCCGATCTGGTGCTCGGGCGGATCGATCCGGCGACATTCTCAGGCGGCAAGATGCCGCTCAACAGCGGCAGCGCGACGCGCGCCATCGCCGAGCGGATCGGCGGCAAGCTCAACCTTGCCGTCGAACACGCGGCGCTGGGCATCAGCGAAGTGGTCGATGAGAATATGGCCAACGCGGCGCGCGTGCACGCCATCGAAAGCGGCAAGGACCTTCGGCCGCGCACGCTCATCGCCTTCGGCGGCGCCGCGCCGCTTCACGCCGCACGAGTCGCAGAAAAACTTGGCATCCGACATGTTCTCGTTCCAGCCAACGCCGGCGTCGGCTCGGCCGTGGGTCTTTTGCGCGCGCCGGTCGCCTATGAAATCGTGCGCGGGCGGCTGATGCGGCTGTCCGGCTTCGATGCGGATGGCATCAACCATCTGCTTGCTGAAATGCGCGCAGAAGCCGAGGCCATCGTGCGTCGCGGCGCGCCTGGCGCTGTGCTGACCGAACGCCGATCGGCATTCATGCGCTATCGCGGCCAGGGCCACGAGATTGCGATCGAGCTTCCGGTGCGCGAGTTCACGAGCGCCGATCGAGCGGTATTCACGGCCTCATTTGAGGACGCGTATCGGCGGCTCTACAGCCGGCCCATCCCCGGCGTGGACATTGAGATTCTCAGCTGGGTGGTCACCGTCGCCGCGCCGCCGGAAGGCGAACTCGCGGCGCCGGGCAAAGTCAAAGCAAGCAAGCCCCCGCCGCGCGGGCGTCGTCCGGTGTTTGACCCGCAAAGCGGCGAATTCATCGAGGTGCCGATTTATTGGCGACCCGACCTCGAGCCGGGCGACGCTATCGCGGGACCGGCTGTCATTGCCGAGAACGACACCTCCACAGTCGTCAGCCCGCTGTTTGATGCCCGCATCGACAGGTTCGGTTATATTGAGCTCAAGCGCCGCGAGGAGTGATAGCCGTGGTCGCACGCCCCAATGCTGCGCTCGCGCAGATCCATACGCAGATCATGTGGGATCGCCTGATCGCGGTGGTGGAAGAGCAGGCGCAAACCATGCTGCGCACGGCCTTCAGCACCTCGGTGCGGGAGGCCGGCGATCTTTCCGCGGGCGTATTTGATCGGCACGGCCGCATGCTGGCGCAGGCAGTCACCGGCACTCCCGGCCATGTCAATTCGATGGCGAATGCCGTCAAATATTTTCTCGATGTCTTTCCGCTCGCCGGCATGAAACCCGGCGACCATTACATCACCAACGATCCCTGGCTGACCTCGGGCCATCTGCACGACATCACGGTCGTGACGCCGAGCTTTTACCGGGGCGAAGCGGTCGGCCTGTTCGCCAACACGATCCATGTCGTGGATATCGGCGGGCTCGGCATGGGACCCGACGGGCGGCAGGTCTTCGAAGAAGGGCTTTCCATTCCGATCATGCCGCTCGCCCGCCAGGGCCGGATGAACGACGATCTGCTGCGTCTTGTGCGCGCCAATGTCCGCGAACCTTTGCAGGTCGAAGGCGATATTTACGCCTGCGCCGCCTGCAACGACGAAGGCAGCCGGCGCCTCGCCGAAATGATGGATGAATTCGAGATCAACAATCTCGATCGGCTGGGCGATACGATTCTTGACGCCTCGCGCGCGGCGACGCTGAGCCGCATCCGCGCGCTGCCCAAGGGCACTTATCGCAACAGCATGACCATGGACGGCTACGACAAGCCGCTGACGCTCAGCGCCGCTTTGACGATCGCCGACGACGGCATTCATATCGATTTTGCAGGCACCTCGCCGGCGTCGGCCTATGGCATCAATGTCGTCATGAATTATTGCCTGGCCTACACCGCATTCGGCGTGAAATGCCTGGTGGCGCCCGAGGTGCCCAACAATGCCGGCTCGCTCGGACCGATCACCGTGAGCGCGCCGGAAGGCTGTGTGCTCAATGTCAAGCGGCCCTGGCCGGTGGCGGCGCGGCACACCGTCGGGCAAATGCTGCCTGACGTCGTGTTCGGATGTCTGCACCAGGTCATCGGCGGCGGCGTGCCGGCCGAAGGCGCCTCATCGCTTTGGAATCCACAGATCTTCGGCGGCGGCTCGCTGGTCGACGAGATTGAAGACGGCACCGATGCCACCACGCTGCCGGAATTCTCGACCGTTATCTTTCACTGCGGCGGCGCCGGTGCGCGGCCTGAGAAGGACGGGCTGAGCGCGACAGCGTTCCCGTCCGGCGTGCGCACGATCCCGGTTGAAGCGACCGAAAGCATCGCGCCAGTGATTTTCCACCGCCGCGAATTCCGCGAGAGTTCGGGCGGCGCCGGCAAATTTCGCGGCGGGCTCGGCCAGGTGATCGAGCTCGGGGGTGCCGGCGCGACGCCTATCGCGCTGCTCTGCAACTTCGAACGCGTGCAAAATCCTGCGCGCGGCCGCGACGGCGGCCATGCCGGCGCGCCGGGAAGGGTGACCTTGCGCTCCGGCCGTCCCATCCGCCCCAAAGGACGCCAGACCGTGCCGCCGCGCGATGCGATCCGCCTGCAACTGCCGGGCGGCGGCGGTTTTGGCGAGCCGCGGACGCGCGATCCGCTGAAGGTGCGAGAGGACGTTCTCGACGGCCTGATCACTGCGGAGGAGGCGCGCCGCGTTTACGGCGTGGCCATCGATACGCGCGGCGAGATCGATCTTGCCGAGACCGAGCGCATCAGACGGGCTTAGTGCTGCATCGCCTCAAACCGACATTGCGAGTGGCGCGCTGACGCGTGCGCCGGCCTGCGCATCTTGCAAAATCATATCTGAGCCCTTTTCGCCGATCATCACGGCGGCCGCATTGGTATTGCCGGACACGACCGTCGGCATGATCGAGGCATCGACCACGCGCAGGCCTTCCAAGCCGCGCACGCGCAGCCGTTCGTCCACCACCGCGGACGGATCGGAGCCCATGCGGCAGGTCGAGGTCGGATGATAGACAGTGGTCGCGGTCGCGCGCGCGAAGGCCAGCAGGTCGGCATCGCTGACGCAGGCCTCGCCCGGCGCCAACTCCTCCGCAATGTATTTGCGCATCACCGGCTGGCTCATGATACGGCGCAGCGCCTTAAGTCCGTCGACGACGGTGTCACGATCGAGCTGCGCCGTAAGGTAATGCGGCTGGATGGCCGGCGGTATCATCGGATCGCTCGATTTGATATGCACAAAGCCGCGGCTCTCCGGCCGCAATTGACAGATCGACGCCATGAAACCGGAGAACGGGTGCAGCGCCGCGCCGGCGGCGTCGGCGCTGAAGATCAGAAAGTGAATCTGCACATCCGGCGTCGCCGCTTCCGGCCGCGTGCGAATGAAAGCTGCGGCATAGCCGGCGCCGATGGTAAGCAGACCTTTGCGCGACAGCAGGTAGCGCAGCCCGGCACGGTAACGATGCCGCCAATGATTGATCACGTCGTTCATGGTGATCGGCTGGTTGCAGCGATACTGGATGCGGATCTGCAAATGATCCTGCAGATCGGCGCCAACACCCGGCATCTCAGCGATCACCGCAATGCCAAGGTCGCGCAGGAGTTTTGCCGGCCCGACGCCGGACAGCTGCAGGAGCTGCGGCGAGTTGAATGCGCCGCCCGACAGGATCACCTCGCCGTCGGCATAAGCGGTGTGTGCCGTCCCGCCCCGGCGAAATTCGACGCCGATCGCGCGCCGCCCGGAAAACAGCACGCGCGTAGTCAGCGCGTCGCAGAGGACCTTCAGATTGGGCCGCCTGCGTGCCGGCCGCAGATAGCCAACCGCGGTCGACCAGCGCCGCCCGTTCTTTGTCGTAAGCTGAAAGTAGCCGGCGCCCTCCTGGGTCGGCCCGTTGAAGTCGTCGTTGCGCGGATAGCCGGCCTGGAGCGCCGCCTCGATGAAAGCGTCGCACAGCGGATGCGGCTCACAGACATCGGAGACCGCGAGCGGTCCGCCGACGCCGTGCAGATCATCGGCGCCGCGCTGTTGATCTTCGGCGCGGCGGAAATACGGCAGGACGTCCTTGAAAGCCCAGCCGGTATTGCCAAGCTGGCGCCAGTGATCATAGTCCTCGTGCTGGCCACGGATGTAGAGCAGCCCGTTGATCGAGCTCGATCCGCCCAGAACCTTGCCGCGCGGCTGGATGATCCGCCGATTGTTCAGCTCGGGCTCGGGCTCGGTCTTGTACAGCCAGTTGACCTTGGCATTGTCGAACAGCTTGCCGTAACCGAGCGGAATGTGAATCCAGATGTGGCGGTCGTGCCCGCCGGCCTCGAGCAGCAGCACGCGGTATTTGCCTGATGCGGTCAGCCGATTGGCCAACACGCATCCGGCCGAACCCGCGCCGACAATGATGTAATCGAAACGCGGTGAATTGTCTTCTGTGGTTTTTTCTTGCATGGCCCGGGCGCTCTCCCTTGCGCCAAGAATAGCGCGAAGGGCGGCGGCGATACAGACTATCCCGGTACGGCGAGGTGCCGAGAGGCAGACCTCCAAGACCTGACGCCAGACAATCCGCTCTCAAACTCCGATCGCCCTCTACATTCTCTCGGCACTCGCAGCCGCGCGGATCGCCGCCACGAATCGCTCGACCAGCGGCGACCGTACCGCGCGCCGTTGCCGCAGGCAGATCTCGCGCGTGAAATGCTGTCTGCGCAGCGGCACGCCGGCGAGGCGGCGCGCCTTAAGCTCGAGCTGCACCAGCTTCCTCGACAAAATCGTCACGCAATCGGACTGCATGATGATCGATTTCAGCGCAGTGATGGAATTGGTGATGATGGCGCCGGACGGCCACGGCTGATTTTCCGCGGAGAATAGCAGCTCGACCTGGCGCGACATTGTCGTGTGCGGGCTCGGCATGACCCATTGCTCATCGCGCAGATGGGCGATCAAAAGTGACTTGCGGCACGCCAGCCGATGGCGCGGGCGCATGGCCACGACAAACACGTCGCGTGCCAACGTCTCGCAAATCACATCGGAACCATCGGCGAGCAACCCCGCCGCATTGACCACCAGATCGATCTCGCCGCTGCGCAACCCGGCGATCAGTTCGTCGTCGGCGCGCTCCTCGATGGTGATGCCGATATTTGGCGTTTCCCGCTTCAGCCGCGCCACCGCGATCGGCACGATATCGATGCAAGCAACCGGAGAGACACCGATGATCAGCGAGCCTTCGAGCCCGCGTTTCTTTGCCTCGAGTTCGTCGGCGGCGCGCGACAGGACCGAATCGATGGCGGCGGCGTGACCGGCGAGGAGCTCGCCGAATTCGGTCAGGCTCGCGCCGTTTCGCGTTCGCTCGAACACGCGCACGCCGAGCATTTTTTCCAGCACAGCCATGCTGTTGGACAGCGCCGGCTGCGTGACGCCCAGAGCCGCCGCCGCACGGGTAAAGGAACCGCGGTCGGCAATGCGCAACAGTTCGATCAACCGCTTGGGATCGATGCCGGAGGTCATAACCGTAACTTATGGTAAACGGGGATATTCTTATTGGACATTATGGGTCACGCGCTGTCAACTACCGGCAAAAATCTGGCGCGACGGCACCCGCAGCCGAGCCTGCGTGCTGTGCCCGGCGCGCCTTGCGGGAGGAAGCGCGATGAACGTTCACCTCGTCGGCAGCATTGGCCTCGACACGGTCGAGGACGTCTTTCGCACCGTCGGCAAGGAGCTCGGCCCGCATCTAAAGCGCGTCCCGGACGGTGAAGTCGGCGGGCGGAAGCTTTGGATCAGCTGGCAATATCCGCTGTTGCGCGCCGCCACCTTTCTGCGCCCCGATCCGTCGGGCAAGGTGCGGCCCACCAATCGGTTTGCGCTGCTTACCCTGGCCGACGGCGTTGCACCTGCCGACGTGCATTTCGGCGAGCTCGGCTATGCGCGCGAGGCGCGCGCCTCCTATCTGGATTTTCTGACCGCACGCGACAACGGCGAACTGCCGAGAGACATCCGCTTCCAGGTCTGCCTGCCGACGCCGTTTGCGGTGGTCAGTTCCGTGGTCGTCCCGCAGGCGCTGCCCGCCGTCGAAGCGGCATACGAGAAAGCGATGATTGCCGAGGTTGCCGCGCTGTGCCGCCATATCCCCCATCGCGATCTGTGCATCCAATGGGACCTGTGCAACGAGATGGTGATCTGGGACGGTCAGAAGACCGAAGCGGTGCCGTTTCCCGATGAGCCGCGCGACGAGATCATCGCCCGCATGCAGCGGCTCTGCGCTGCCATTCCCGACGACGTTGAGCTCGGCTTGCATCTTTGCTACGGCGATTTTGGCGCAAAGCATTTCGTCGAACCGAAGGACGCCGCAGCGATGGTCGATTTCGCCAACACGCTTGCGCAAGCGATAGCGCACAAGCTTGCTTATATTCACATGCCGGTGCCGATCGAGCGCAGCGACGATGCGTTCCACCGGCCGCTGCGTGATCTCAAGCTGCCTGCCGGCACGGCGCTTTTTCTCGGCGTGGTGCATGCCAAGGATGGCACCTCAGGCACCAAAGCGCGCATCGCGGCCGCGCGCCGCTACGCGCCGGATTTCGGCATCGCCACCGAATGCGGCATGGCGCGGGCACGCTCCGAACAAACGGTGCGTCAGCTTCTCAGAATTCACGCCGAATGCTGTGCAAACAGCTAAGTCGGCGTCGAGGCAAGAGCCGGGAGAGAAAAGAGAGAATGCCACGCGACATCCATCTGGTCGGCAGTGTGCCCATGGCCAGTGCGCGGGAGGTCTTTGAAAAGGTCAGCGCCGCGCTCGGCACGCGCATCAAGCGGCTCCCCGACGGAGAGACCGGCGAGCGCGGCGACTGGATCAGCTGGCTCGAGCCGATCTTTTCGGAAAATCCGGCTTTTCAAAAATCAGGCGAATTTTTCCGCGTGCATGCCACCGGCACGGGGCGCGAACGCTACACGCTCAGACCCGGCGTAAGGCCGCAGGATGTACACTTCGGCAATCTTTTCTATGCCGATATTGCCGCCCAATCCTATGTCCAGTTCAAGCGGCTCAAGGATGCGGGCAGGATTCCCGCCGGCACAAAATTCCAGGTCGATCTGGTACCGGCGCATTCGGTGATTTGGCTGTTTGTGGTCGACGCGCTGCATGCGCCGCTTGATCCGATCTATAACGAGGCGCTCAAGCGCGAGATCGACAAGATCGCCGCCGCCATACCGCACGAGGAATTGGCCATCCAGTTCGACGTGGCATCTGCGGTGTTCGCGCGGCTCGAGCGCAATGAAGCGTCGAGCTACGGCCGCACCAAAGCGGAAATGCAGGATACTTTCGCCAATATTCTCGTGGCGCTCGGCAATCGCGTGCCCGTCGATATCGATCTGCTCTATCACCTCTGCTACGGTGATTCCGGACATAAGCATGTCGTCGAGCCGACCGACATGGGTGACATGGTGGAATTCGCCAATCGGATGTCACGCCGAATCATGCGCCCAATCCAGCTCATTCACATGCCGGTGCCGCGCAACCGCTCCGACGATGCTTATTTTGCGCCACTGCAGCGCCTGCAGTTACGGCCGGAAACGGAACTGTGCCTTGGCCTCGTCCACTACACCGACGGCGTTGAGGGCGCCAGGCGGCGGCTGGAGACCGCCAAGCGCCATCTCGCCCAGCCTCATGCCTCACGTTTCTCGATCGCCACCGAATGCGGCTTCGGACGGCGCGATCCGGCCACGATTCCCGAATTGCTGCGCATTCATGCTACGGTGGCTGACGCGGCTTAGCGATGCTTGCCACAAGAAACTTAAGGGGAACACGCTCATGTCTACCATAAAGCTTGCGATCGGAATTGGGATCGTTGGTGTCGTTGCGCTCGCGCTTGCTGGCGGCCTTTGCGCCGCGCAGGCCGATCCGATCAAGATCCGGGGCTCTTACGTTGTGCCGGTGGCGAACTGGGCCTCGCTGTTGGCGGAGAAGAAAGATCTCACCAAGCACTGGGGCACATCTTACGACTTTGAGGCTGTGCGCTATCAGGGCACGCCGCCGATGATCACCGCGATGGCTGTCAATGAGCTCGAGATTGGCGATCTTGCTTATTCGACGCTCGGCTTGGCAGTGCAGAATGCCGGCCTCGACGACCTGCAAGTCATTGCCGACGAATTCCAGGACGGCGCGCCCGGCTATTATTCCGATGAATTTTTTGTGCGCAAAGACTCGGACATCAACAAGATCGAGGATCTCAAGGGCAAGGTCATCGCCACCAACGCCACCGGCAGCGGCGTCGATATCGCCATGAAGGCCACGTTGCACAAGCACGGGCTCGACGATAAACGCGACTACACTACGATCGAAGGCCCCTTTCCGGCCATGGCGGCGATGCTTGCGGAAAAGAAAGTCGACCTGATCCCGGGCGTGTTGCCGTTCTCGCTCAATCCGACCTTGCGCCAAAACAGCAACGTGCTGTTCACGCAGAAGGAAGGCATCGGCCGCACCCAGATGATCATCTGGACGGCACGCAAATCCTTCATCGACAAGAACCGCGCCGCGATGGTCGACTTCATGGAGGACGTGCTGCGCATCGAGCGCTGGTATCTCGACCCGAAGAATCACGACGAGGTGGCGGCGATCGCCTCGAAAATGCTCAAGGTGCCGCCGGAGCGGCTAGGCTGGTTGTTCACCAAGCAGGATTACTATCGCGATCCTGACGGCAAGCCCGATATGAACGCGCTGAAGAGCAACGTCGACATCACCCGGGAGCTCGGCTTCTTCAGCGGCACGATCGATCTTTCCAAGCACACCGATCTGAGCCTGGTCGAAGAAGCCGCCAAGCGGCTGAAGTAGCGCGAACCGCGCCGCATTTTCTTCGCGACCCGGAAGAAGTATAAGCTTCGTCCTGTCCCGCTGCGCCCGGTCCCGCGGGGGGAGGAGGAAAAAGTCGTGCAGAAATTCGGTGTCGGTCAGCCCGTTCCGCGGCTTGAAGATCCACGTTTCATCACCGGCCGCGGCCGTTATGTCGACGACGTCGATCTGCCGCATCAGTGCTACGGCGTGCTGGTCATGTCGCCGCATGCGCATGCGCGCATCAGGCGCATCGACACCGGCAAGGCCAAGGCGGCCGACGGCGTGCTCGCGGTGCTCACCGGCGCTGATGTGGCGGCTGACGGATTGGGGCCGCTCGCGCCGCCCATGCCGCAAGACATGGGCGGACCGAAAGGCTTTCGCACCTTGCGTCCAATCCTCGAAGCCGAAAAGGTCCGCGCGGTGGGCGAGCGCGTCGCCTTTGTTGTTGCCGAGACGGCCTACCAGGCACGCAATGCCGCCGAGCTGATCGAGATCGACTACGAGCCGCTGCCGGCGGTCGTCAATGTCGAGGACGCAGTGAAGCCCGGCGCCCCCGTCATCTGGGACGAGGCGCCGAACAACATTTCGTTCACGCTGATGATGGGCAACAAGGAGGCAACCGATGCCGCCTTTGCCAAGGCCAGGCACGTCATCACTCTCAAGCTCAACAATTCGCGCATCACCGCCAATGCGATCGAGCCGCGCGCCGCGATCGGCCAATATCATCCCGAGAGCGACAGCTACACGCTCTACTCGACCTCGCAGAACCCGCACGGCACGCGCACTGCGGTCGCCGGGCAGGTGTTGAAGGTGGCCGAGACCAAATTGCGCGTCATCTCGCCGGATGTCGGCGGCGGCTTCGGCATGAAATTCGGCGGCTATCCGGAAGACGCGCTGGTGGTCTGGGCGTCGCGCCGCGTCGGTGGTCGGCCGGTGAAATGGGTGTCGACGCGCTCGGAGGCGCTGTTGTCGGACGCGCAAGGCCGCGACCAGGTCGTCACCGGCGAGCTTGCGCTCGATGAGCACGGCAAAATCCTGGGACTTCGCGTCACCGCGCTGCACGCGATGGGCTCGCATGTGTTCGGTGCCGCGATGGTGGTGCCGCTGTTCGCGGCGCGGCTGGCGCCGGGAGTCTATCAGATTCCGGCGGTGCATGCGGTGGCGCATGCCGTGCTCACCAATACCATTCCGACGGCGCCCTATCGCGGCGCCGGCCGGCCGGAAGCGGCCTTTCTGATCGAGCAATTGCTTGATCGCGCGGCGCGAGTGGTCGGCGTCGATGTGATCGAAATCAGGCGGCGCAATTTCATTCCGCCCTCCGCCATGCCGCACAAGATCCAAACCGGCATCACTTATGACAGCGGCGACTTCGCCCATGTGATGGACGAGTGCCTAAAGCTCTTCGACTGGAACGGCTTTGCCAAGCGCGCTGCCGAATCAAAGAAGAACGGCAAGCTGCGCGGCCGCGGCATCGGCTATTTTCTGGAAGAAGCCGCGGTGTTCAACGACCGCATGGTGATCCGCTTCGATCCGAGCGGCATGCTCACCATTCTCGCCGGTACCCATTCGCACGGCCAAGGGCACGAGACGGTTTACGCACAGATGGCCTCCGAATGGCTCGGCGTGCCGTTCGAGAATGTCCGCTTTGTGCAGGGCGACACCGATGCCGTGCCGTTTGGGCGCGGCACCTACGGCTCGCGCAGCATGCAGATCGGCGGCAATGCGCTCAAGCGCGCCGCCGACAGCATCATCGAGAAGGCCAAGCCGATGGCGGCGATAATGCTGGAAGCCGCCGCCGGCGACATCGAATTCAAGGACGGCGCCTTCCGCATCGTGGGCACCGACCGCACCCTCGGGCTTACCGACGTCGCCAAGGCGTTCTACCGCCCGGCGCTGCTGCCGCCGCAGTTCGATGTCGGGCTGGAAGCCTCAGGGACCTTCGCCGCCGAGCCGCCGAATTATCCCAACGGCTGCCATCTTTGCGAAGTGGAGGTCGATCCGGAGACCGGAGAGGTGACGCTCGCCCGCTATGCCGCGGTCGACGACGTCGGCAAGGTCATGAACAAGCTGCTCTGCGAGGGCCAGATTCACGGCGGCGTGGCGCAAGGCGCGGGCCAGGCGCTGATGGAAGCCGTCGTGTTCGACCGTGAAGGCCAGCTTGTGACCGGAAGCCTTCAGGACTACGCGATGCCGCGGGCGCAGGACCTTCCGGAATTCGTCTCCGAGATCGCCGAAATCCCGAGCACGACCAATCCGCTCGGCGTCAAGGGCGCCGGCGAAGCCGGCGCCACCGGCGCGCCGCCCGCGATCATCGGCGCCATCCTCGATGCGCTCAAACCGCTCGGTATCGAGCATCTCGACATGCCGGCAACGCCAAGCCGCGTCTGGGCGGCGATCAACGCGCACAGAGCAAAGGCGGCGGCGGAGTGATCAGTGAGCGAAGCAGCCAATCTTTTTGCCGATGGCAAGGCCTATGAGCGGCTGATGGGCCGCTGGAGCCAGCTCGCCGGCGCGCAATTTCTCGACTGGCTCGACGCCCCGGCCAATCTCAAATGGATCGATGTCGGCTGCGGCAACGGCGCTTTCACCGAAGTGCTGATCGCACGCTGCGCGCCCCTATCCGTGATGGGCGTCGATCCGTCGGAGGGCCAGATCGCATTTGCGCGCACGCGACCGGGCGCAAAACTCGCGGAGTTTCGCGTCTGTGACGCCCAGGCGCTGCCGTTTCCCGACAAGAGCTTTGATGCGGCCTCGATGGCGCTGGCGATCTCGTTCCTGCCTGACCCAAATAAGGCCGTCTCTGAAATGGCGCGGGTGGTGCGCCCCGGGGGCATCGTCGCCACTTACATGTGGGACTTTCTCCAGGGCGGCGGCACGCCGCTCACGCCATTGGGCGTCGCCATACAATCGCTCGGCCTGCCGCCGCTTGCGCGTCCAAACCCGGAGGCGTCGCGACGCGAAACATTGCAGACGATATGGGAGCAGGCGGGTCTTCGCTCCGTCGCGACCAGGGCGATCCATATTCGCGTTTCGTTTTCCGATTTTGACGATTACTGGGCTTCCAATAGCGTGCCGGTGGGTCCGTCGGGCAAGGCGCTTGCCGAAATGTCGCCACCGCAGCGCGAAGCGGTGAAAGCGCGGCTGCGCGAGCAACTGCCGATCGCCGCGGATGGCACGATTTCTTACGATGCTGTTGCCAATGCGGTGAAGGGGGTCGCGTAGCGCTTTACCACAGACCTTCAGGCGCGATCGCGCGACGGCCGAGCGGCGACGGCCAGACGGAACCAACCTCCTCGATCCTCTCGCCGTGCGGCCCAGCCGAGCGGACGCGGTTCGACAGGCAAAAGCGCGCGAATCGCCTTAATCTCGCTCACGTCCGGCGCACGCTGGTCCGTTGGAACCGCCAATTACCGCATGTTTGACCGCGCCGCGGCGAAGCGCACCGCCGCAAAGCTTCGGTTGCGCCCTACCCTGACCACGCCTATATTCTAATCACTTCCCTGTCATCGTTGATGACTTCAAGTGGCTTCGCCCCAAAAGGGCGGGCGGAGCACAGAGGAGATTTATCCATGGCAACCGCGCCCCTGATGCCCAAAGCGACCGCCGTCTGGCTGGTCGAGAATACGTCGCTGTCATTCGATCAGATCGCGGAGCTCTGCCACCTGCACCCGCTGGAAGTGAAGGCCATCGCCGATGGCGATGCGGCGCAAGGTATCAAGGGCCTCGATCCGATCCTCACCGGACAATTGACCCGCGAGGAGATCGCTGCCGCAGAGGCCGATCCAAATCACCGGCTGCACATCGCCGAGCCGAAGGTACGGCTCCCCGAGGCCAAGCCGAAAAAGGGTCCGCGCTACACGCCGGTATCGCGCCGCCAGGACCGCCCGAACGCGATCCTCTGGCTCGTTCGCAATCATCCAGAGCTCAAGGACAGCCAGATCATGCGGCTGGTCGGCACGACCAAATCAACCATCCAGGCAATCCGCGACCGCACGCATTGGAATTCCGCCAATCTCACGCCGCTCGATCCGGTGACGCTTGGGCTTTGCTCGCAGATCGATCTCGATCTCGAGGTGCAGAAGGCCGCGAAGGAGAAGCCTGTGCCGGCCGCAGCGCAGGGTGCAACGTTGCTGCCTGCCTCCGTCACCACTGCGCCGAAGGAAGAGCCCGAGCCATCAGCGCCGGCAAAAAAGCAGGACGACCTCAATGTCGAGGCGGTGTTCGCGAAATTGAAGCAGCTCGGCGGCAAGAACGAGTAAAGACTTCCTTCCCGCTTGCGCGAGGGCGGAAAATTTACCCCCGATCGTTGCGCAACACGACGCAGGCGCCGCCGGCGGCGATCAGCTTGGCGCAGAATTTTTCCAGATAAGCGCGGTTGTCATCGGCGATGCGGATGTTGTAGCGCATTGCCGTGCCGAGACCGATGCCGCGGCTCCTGATCACGATCGGCTCACGATCACCGATCAGCGAGGCGTATTGTTTCTGGATCAGGCGATAGGTCGCCCAGGCCCGGCTCTCCGACCAATTCGCGGTGAGCTGCATGCCCCAGCGCGGCACATATGTCGCGATGCGGCGGGCTTCCGCTTTTGGCGCGAGGATGAGATTGGCAAGCCGCGTGCACGGCACGCCCTGCGGGATCGTCGTCTCCGACGTCTCCGGCGGCTTTGCTGAAGCCCACTCGTCCACGGTCCAGCCGGTGATGATGGCGACATAATTGCGCGTCTCGGCCGGCAATGGCCGGCGCCCGGCGAGCCAGGCCGCGACGCGCGCCGGGCCAGCGTTGTAACCGGCGGCGGCGAGGCCGAGATTGCCGAACTGATTTTTCAGATCATGCAGGTAGCTCGCCGAGTTTTTAAGCGCCTCGATCGGATCAAATGGATCGAGAAGGCCGCGATAGTCAGCCGTCGCTGGCATGAATTGCGCGATCCCCTGCGCGCCCTTTGAACTGACCGCCCGTGCATTGAAGCGGCTCTCCTGCCAAATGACGCGAGCAAAGAATTCGACCGGCAACTGGTTCTCGGCCGCGTCCTGTTCGATCGCCTGGCAAATATCGTCGGCGCTCGGCGGGTGATGCAGGCCGTTTTGCGCCGCGGGTGGATTGGGCGATCCGGAAGGCTGAGCCGCGGGTGCATTGGAGCTCGGCGCTTGCCCTGCAGGCTGATCGGATGACACGGGAGCTTTAGTCACAGGCTCATTCGCCGACGGAGCGGGAGCCGACCGCCTCTGCGTCTGGTCTGGATTTTTTTGATCTGCCGGCGCGGTCGGCGGCGGCGTTTGCGCCAGCGCCTGCCCGCTCCACAGAAGCCCCACAATCAGTATGGACCGCCCGACGACCGAGACCATGCCGATCAAACGCATTTGGCCGAAGATGGTGCCGCCATCCCGGGGCTAGACTATCACATCGCCCGCCAGAAAGCCGCGCGGCCTATAACCGAAATCCGCGGCGGCGGGCCCATTGTCCGCGATCAGATCGCGGTTCATACGCCGTGCCATTTCGCCATTGATATGGAGAAAGGGAAACAGGTCGTTCAAAAAATCGAGAGATTGCGGCAAAAAGCCTATCGGCAGAAGGCGCGGCTTTTTGTCGAGATACCGAAACAGCCGCTCGATCATGGCGCGATAGGTCAGAATCTCGCCGCCGCCCAAACTGTATGTCTTGCCGTAAGTTGCACAATTGTCCCAGACCGCAAGCGCGGCCTCGGCCAAATCGCGCGCCTGCACCGGCTGGCGCAGGCCGCTCGCCGGCTCATAGATTGGCACCAGGTGAAAACGGCGGATAGCGCGCGCCAGTCGCGTGATATTGATGTCGAGACCCATGCCATAAGTCATGGTCGGCCGAAAAATCGTCAGACGGAGGTTATGCGCGGCGGCAAGGTCCGACACCCGACTCTCGGCACGCATCAGACTCTCGATCATACTTCGTTCGGTTGCGTTTTGCGTATCGCGCTTGCCGAACACTGATGCGGAACTGAATGCGACGACTCGCTTGAGACCAGCCGCCGTAAAGTCCGCAAGCTTTTGCGGCAAGAGCCAGATCGGCGCCGTGTGAATCAAAATGTCGGCCGGCGGAACGATCAAAGGTCCTGGAGCGCTCAAATCCGCGGCAAGCCAAGTCAGCCGCGGATGCGCGAACTCGACAAACGTCTTGTTGCAAAGCCCGATCACCCGTGCGCTGCGTGCGAGCGCGATTGCAATGACATTTAACCCGATTTGGCCGCTCGCGCCGGTCACCAAGACGCACTTTCCGGCATAATCGCTGGTCGCAGTTGCGGTCTTCCAAGCGCCCTCGAGCAATTCTTTGCGCATCCAGCAATTATAACGGCGCAGGCGAACGATTCGCTTAGGCCGGGCGATTATCTGCCAGCCCCTTCCCTTTCAGCGCACTGCCGATCTCGTCCAAAATCGCCGGGTCGTCGATGGTGGCCGGCATTTGCCAGGCGTCGCCGTCGGCGATCTTTTTCATCGTGCCGCGCAGGATCTTTCCGGAGCGTGTCTTCGGTAGCCGCGCCACGGTGACGGCCAGCTTGAACGCGGCGACTGGGCCGATCTTGTCGCGAATGAGGGCGACACATTCCTTTTCGATCTCGGTCGCGGGCCGGTTGACCCCGGATTTGAGCACGATAAAGCCGCACGGCACCTCGCCTTTGAGCTCGTCCTTGATGCCGAGCACCGCGCATTCGGCGACGTCGGGATGCGAGGCCAGCACTTCCTCCATGCCGCCGGTCGAAAGCCTGTGGCCGGCGACATTGATGATGTCGTCCGTGCGACCCATGACAAAGATATAGCCGTCCTCGTCCTTGAAGCCGGCATCGGCGGTTTTGTAATAGCCGGGAAATTCTTCCAGGTAGCTCTCGCGCATGCGTTGGTCGGCCCGCCACAGGGTCGGCAGACAGCCGGGCGGCAGCGGCAGTTTTACAACGATCGAGCCCATTGTGCTGTCCGGCTGCTCGCGGCAACCTTCATCGACGATGCGGATGTCGTAGCCGGGCATGGCAACCGTCGGCGAGCCGTGCTTCACCGGCAAAAGGCCAAGGCCAACGGGATTTCCGGCGATGCACCAGCCGGTCTCGGTCTGCCACCAATGATCGATCACCGGCACTTTTAGAAGCGCTTCGGCCCATTCCAATGTTGGCGGATCGGCACGCTCGCCGGCGAGAAACAAAGTGCGGAATTTGCTCAGATCATGCCGGGCCATAAGCTTGCCCTGCGGGTCCTCTTTTTTGATGGCGCGAAATGCGGTCGGCGCGGTGAACAGCGCAACGGCGCCGTGCTCGGCAATGACGCGCCAGAACGCGCCGGCATCCGGTGTGCCGATCGGCTTGCCCTCGTAGAGAATACTGGTGCAGCCATGCAGCAGCGGGCCGTAGACGATGTAAGAATGACCGACCACCCAGCCGATATCGGACGCCGTCCACCACACTTCGCCGGGCGCGATGCCATAGAGATTTTGCATCGACCATTTCAGCGCAACCATGTGGCCGCCGTTGTCGCGCATGACGCCTTTGGGCCGGCCGGTCGTGCCGGATGTGTAGAGAATGTAGAGCGGATCGGTCGCGGCGACCGGCACGCAATCCCAGGCCGAACGCGCGTGAACCAAGGCATGGTCGCGCATCCTGGCCCAGTCGCGATCGCGGCCTTCGAGCAAGCTCGCCTCTGATTGCGGCCGCTGCAGGATCAGGCAGGCCTGCGGCTTGTGCGTGGCAAGGGAGATCGCCTCGTCCAGCAGAGGCTTGTATTGCACGATGCGGCCCGGCTCGAGGCCGCAGCTCGCCGAAAGGATCACCTTCGGCGTGGCATCGTCGATGCGGGTTGCCAATTCGCGTGCCGCGAAGCCGCCGAACACCACCGAATGAATCGCACCGATGCGCGCACAGGCAAGCATCGCGAACACCGCCTCGGGTATCATGGGCATATAGAGAATGACGCGATCGCCCTTGCCGACGCCGAGATCGCGCAGCATGCCGCCGAGCACTTGCACCTCGGTGAGGAGGCGATGATACGTGATGGTACGTTTGGTGCCGGTCAGCGGCGAATCGTAGATGATCGCGGCCTGTTCACCGCGGCCGCGATCGACATGGCGGTCCACCGCGTTGAAACAGGTATTGCAAACCCCGTCGGGAAACCAATGGCCGTAGATGCCGGCCTTGGCATCGAACACGGTTTTCGGCTTCTCGAGCCAGTCTATCTCCGCCGCCGCCTCGCCCCAGAATCCGAGCGGATCGCGCTGCCAGCGCGCGTAAGTCTCGTGATAACGGCTGGTTCGGGTGTCTAGCCTGGCGTCCATCGGCAGTTCCTCCGGCGTTTTGTTTATATTTTCAGCCCTGCACGCAGGGGTTTGCAAGCCGTGCTGTGCCAGCGCCTCGGCCATGCATCGCAATGCTGGCCGAAGCGGCGCGCCTTGATCTATGTCACGCGCGGCCTGCCCATTGTCGCAAGATCAATCCGTGATTACCGATCCCTGGTTCTATCTCCTGGCAATCCCGGCCGTGGCCGTGCTCGGGCTTGGCAAAGGCGGCTTCGTCGGCATCGGCATGATCGCGACGCCGATGCTGGCGCTCGCTGTACCGCCGCTGCAGGGTGCCGCCATTCTGCTGCCGATCCTGATCTGCCAGGACCTCATCTCGCTGTGGACCTATCGCCGCGCCTGGAGCGCCTGGAATCTGAAAGTGCTGATGCCCGGCGGCGTTCTCGGCATGGGCGTCGGCACGGCGTTCGCGAGCCTTGTGTCGAATGCCGCGATCGAGATTACGGTCGGCGCGATCGGGCTTGCTTTCGTGTTCTACACCTGGCTAGGACCGCGCCTGATACCCAGCCTGCGCCAGGCCGCGGATAAGCCGCGTCGTCCGCCTGTTCCGCTCGGCCTGCTGTGGGGCGCGCTGTCCGGGTTCATGTCGCTGCTCATCCAGGTCGGCGCGCCGCCGTTCCAGATTCATATCCTGCCGCAGCGCCTCGATAAGCTTACGCTGGTCGGCACCAGCGTCATTTTCTTCGCCTTCATGAATTGGATGAAGATTGCGCCCTATTTCGTGCTCGGGCAATTTTCCGCGCGCAATTTCGGTACCTCGCTCGTGCTACTGCCGCTTGCAATCGCCGCCAATTTCGCCGGCATCTGGCTTGTGCGCAGAACGCCGCAGGACCGCTTCTATCAGATCGCCTATGTATTGATGCTTTTGATTTCGCTCGGCCTGTTGTGGCAAGGATGGGAGGGTTGAGCCTGAGGCGCGAACAAGGGCTGGCGAATAGCGCATGGGGGCGTTCGGTTGCGTCCATTCGCTACTTACCGTTTGCTACTCGCTATTTTCTAGATTTGCTAGACTCGCAAAACAAAAAGGTAGGGAGGACAGGCCATGGCGACGCCCTACGATACGGGCCTTTCTCGCAATCCGGCGAATTTCCAGCCGCTGACGCCGCTGTCGTTTCTGGCGCGTGCAGCCGAGGTGTATCCCGATCAGACCGCGATCATTCACGGCAAGCGCAGCTGGGCTTACCGGGAGTTCTATACGCGGGCGAAGCGACTTGGCTCGGCCCTCGCCAAGCGCGGCATCCGGCGCGGCGATACCGTCTCCGCGGTGCTGCCGAATGTGCCGGCGATGCTCGAAGCGCATTACGGTGTGGCGATGGCGGGCGCCGTGCTCAACTCCATCAACACGCGGCTCGACGCCGCGATCATCGCCTTTACGCTCGATCACGGTGAAGCCAAAGTTCTGATCACCGATCGCGAATATTCCAAAGTGGTGAAAGATGCGCTCGCGCTCTGTCAGGCGAAGCCGTTGGTGATCGATTATGATGATCCGGAATTCACCGGCCCGGGCGAACGTCTCGGCAATCTCGATTACGAGCAGTTTCTGAGCGAAGGCGACGCAGACTTCGCGTGGGAGATGCCGGGCGATGAATGGGACGCGATTGCGCTGAATTACACGTCAGGCACCACCGGCGATCCCAAGGGCGTCGTCTATCACCATCGCGGCGCCTATCTGCTCGCCATGGCCAATGTCATCACCTGCGGCATGGGCAGGCATCCGGTCTATTTGTGGACGCTGCCGATGTTTCACTGCAACGGCTGGTGCTTTCCCTGGACGCTCTCGGTGGTCGCCGGCACGCATGTCTGCCTGCGCGCGGTGCGCGCCGCGCCGATCTATGACGCCATCGCGACTCACAAGGTCACGCATCTATGCGGCGCCCCGATCGTCATGTCGACTTTGCTCAATGCGCCGGCGGCCGAGCGCAGACCCCTGCCGCATCAGGTCGAGTTCATCACCGCGGCCGCGCCGCCGCCGGAATCCGTCCTCGCCGCAATGAAATCAGCCGGGTTCAACGTCACCCACGTCTACGGACTTACCGAAACCTACGGCCCGGCAAGCGTCAACGACTGGCATCGCGAATGGGACGCGCTCGATCCAACGGCGCAAGCCGTGAAAAAGGCGCGGCAGGGCGTGCGCTATCCGGTTCTGGAAGCGCTCGAAGTTCTCGATCCTGACACCATGCGGCCGGTGCCGCGCGATGGCGAGACGCTCGGGGAAGTGATGTTCCGCGGCAATGTGGTGATGAAGGGCTATCTGAAAAACCCGACCTCGACGGAAAAGGCCTTTGCCGGCGGCTGGTTTCATTCCGGCGATCTCGGCGTCATGCATCCGGACGGCTATATTCAACTGAAAGATCGCTCCAAGGACATCATAATCTCCGGCGGCGAAAATATTTCGTCGATCGAGGTCGAGGATGCGCTTTACAAGCACCCGGCGGTGCAGGTCGTCGCCGCGGTGGCAAAGCCCGACGAAAAATGGGGCGAGACGCCGTGCGCTTTTGTCGAACTCAAGCCGGGCACGACCGCGACGGCCGAAGAACTCATCGCTTGGTGCCGAAAGCACCTCGCCGCGTATAAGTGCCCGCGCTACGTGGTGTTCGCAGAGATTCCGAAGACCTCAACCGGCAAGATCCAGAAATTCAAGCTGCGCGATATGGCAAAGCAGGTGTGAGGATCGTCACGCCTTCACCGGCGGATCTGCCTCCGTCCATGCACCTCTTTTGCTGCTTGTCCTCAGACGCGGATGCCCGCGACTACAGACACGACGATCAATACAGCTTCATTCCTCCGCGCCCGTGGGATGCCCAAGCGCGGACAGCGCAGCCCGAAAACTCGCCGTGTACCGAGCTAGTGGACGATCGCGCCTTGCCGCAGGCGGGCAATCTCGTCCTTTACGTACAATTTCTTGCGTTTCAATTCCAGGAGATGAAGGTCGTCGGTGGAGGGATGGGAGAGCGCTTCACTGATTTCTTGCTCAAGGGCCTGATGCCGCTTCTCAAGTTCCGCAAGATGCGATTCGATCGCCATGTACTTGCCTCCTTGCGTCGATTATTGGCGGTTCACATCATCCTACACACGCCTTGGACCGGGCAAGCATAGTCCGGATTTAGGCTTACGAAAATCCCCATTCTGCACCGGCGAAGGGTTTTCGGCGCGATTGCCGCAGTTCCCCAGGGGCTTGTGGCGATTAGCAAAAAGGCGATAATCCAGAGCAGCTTGCTGGCGCCTGTAACGGCTGAGCGCACGATCGGTTCGTCGGGCCGGTCGAGAGTTTTTCATGCCAAACGGGCCGACCAGGGTGCGACCAAGGCGGCGATGACGAAAGACGAAGAACGCGAGCTGCGGGCCGAACTCGCGCGCCTGTTGCAGGCGCATCGCGACCTCGATGCGGCAATAGCCGCCCTGCAGGATTCGCCCGGCTCCGATCTGCTCCAGGTGCAACGCCTGAAGAAACGCAAGCTCCTGTTGCGCGACCGCATCACCTTTATCGAAGACCAGCTCACGCCCGACATCATCGCGTAGGCCCGACATCATTGCGTCAGAGCGTCACTGCGTAAGGGATGTTAGCGAGGCGCGCGAAGTAGGAGCCGGGAGCCGATAATCACACATCGCGAACAGCCGCTGCGCGGCCTACGGAGTGACTCAGCCGGTTGCCCGCTCCTTCCGCGCCGCTTTGCGCGCATACATTGCGGCATCGGCACGCGCCAAAACCTCGTGTGGCCTGTCGAGCGCGCCGAGCAGTGCCACGCCGGCCGAGGCGCCAACAACCAAGGTTGAATTGCGCCAGCGCACGGCCGTCGCATAGATCGCGGCTTCGAGAGCCGCTGCTTTGCCTTTGGCCGCGGCGCCGGTGACGTTCCACAGCAGGACGGCGAATTCGTCGCCGCCGATGCGCGCCACAATGTCGGAGCTGCGCACCGCGCGGACCAGCGCGCCCGCGACGGCCTTGAGCACAACATCGCCGGCGGCATGGCCATGGCGGTCATTGATCGGCTTGAAGCCATCGAGATCGATATAGATCAGCGCGGCGCTGGTGCCATAGCGTTTGACATAGGCGAGCGAGCGTTCGAGCTCGCGTTGGAAGCCGCGCCGATTGCGGATCTCCGTAAGCGGATCGATGTCGATGCGCGCTTCGAGCTCGCTGATGCGCGCGCGTGACGCGGCAAGTTCGGCGGCGAGTGCGTCCACTTCGGCGGCGAGTTGCATGACCAGCGCGCGCGAAGACCGTTTCGAGGATTTCGGCGCGCGTGACGTTTGCCTTCCCGCGGTTTGTGCACTGCGCAATCTTGGCCGCGCCCGCGGCGGCATGATGGCCGTGCGGCGCGGCTTCGCCGTCTCGTCTTCCATCGAAGGCAATCCCCGCCCGCGAATCGCAAGCGAGCATAGCCTGCCCGCCGCGCCGGTTTATGCCGAAAAATTGAAAAGAAATTGCCCGTCCCGCCTGCGCCTCCGTCCGCACTAACTCCGTCCGCACCAACAATGGCTGGATTCAGGCATGTTTGTTCAGCCTGCGTTCACGCGTAAAGGGGAACTTTACGTCCAGAGGGGCGGTTGGAATGCACGAAAACACCCATTGCGAGGTGATGTCATGAGAAGCCTTTTGACTGCGCTGATTGCGGCGGCGAGCTTGGCCGCCGCCACGGTAGCGACTTCGGCTCCGGCGCAAGCGCGCTGGGGTTGGGGCTGGGGAGGTGCCGCGGCCGGCTTTGCTGCAGGCGCCATCGTCGGCAGTGCGCTGGCGGCGCCTTATTACGGCTACCCGTATTACGGTTACTACGGCTATGCGCCCTATCCGTATCCGGCCTACGGCCCCGCCTGCGTATGGCGGCGGGTGTGGAACGGCTATTACTGGGTTCGTGCCTGCATTTGAGCGCGGTGCAGGCTCGCGAGTCCCAGTCGACATCGTCACGGTGCCCCGGCGGGACACCGTAAGCGTCTCCTTCTGCTGGCGGAACGCATTCTTGGACCAAATTTCCGCCAAATAGTCGCGCTTGAATCCGGGAGGGTGTGACGCGCATTCATCGGGGGTTACGGGGACTTCCCGCTTCACTCAAGTCCTTGATCGGCGCCCGGCCGGTCACACGAGGAAACCACATGCACAAGTCGCTCATCGGGCTGGCTGCGGCCGGCGCCATCGGGCTTGGCACTTTGATCGGCCCGAGCCCTGCCAATGCCGGCTGCTACGGCTGCGCCGTCGGCGCCGGCGTCATCGGCGGTATCGCGGCCGGCGCCATCATTGGCAGCGCGATTGCCAACAGCCCGCCCCCGCCGCCCGCTTATTATCCGCCTCCGCCTCCACCGCCGCCCTATGGCCCGCCGCCGGTCGTCTATGGCCCAGGCTATGCCGAGCTCGCCCCCGGCTGCTATTGGGGTAAGCGCAAGGTCTGGGTCGAAGGGGTCGGCTATCGCTGGCGCACCGTACAGGTCTGTCCATAGCGGGTCCCCCGGGCGGGCCCGTGACGTATGACGTATCGGTCCTTGGCTGGTTTGAGTCCTTGGCCGGTCTGTCGACTGAACCAGGCTTGCTTTGCGTCTTAAATTCAACCGGCCGACTCGCGCAGTCGGCCGGTTTGCTTTTGACTGTGACCAACGGCTGAGAAAGCCGGCGCCTTGACTCCACGCTTTCATCAGATCGGGTTATCGATGCTACGATGACGATTGGGACGCAACGCCGTGCGCTCGCACCGCTTGCCGCATCGGAACGAGGCAGGAGCCGTCATGTCGGCCACCGCGCCAAGTTCGCTGGCAGTGTCGGTTCTGCCGTTGCGACGGCACGGCATCTCATCGCGCAAGCCTTCATTCTATCGCATGCCGGCGTGGCCCGAGTCTGGGCACGAAGGCCGCGCATGCGGGCGCGCGCGATGACGATTCTCGGCTGGAGCGCCGCGCTCGCACTTGTTTTCTACGTCGCACTCGCGGCGATGATCTATCTCGCGCAGCGCTCCTTGATGTATTTCCCGGACAGGGTTGCGGTGACGCCGGCGGCGGCGGGGCTGAGCGAAGCGCAAGAGGTGCCGCTCACCGCGGCCGACGGCGTGCCGATTCATGTCTGGCACGTGCCGCCGCGCGACAATAAACCGGTGTTGCTCTATTTCCATGGCAATGGCGGCGCGCTGCGCTACCGTGTCGAGCGGTTTCACCGTCTGGTCAGTGACGGCATCGGTCTGGTCGCGCTGGAATATCGCGGCTATGGCGGCCTCCCCGGCAGCCCGAGCGAGGCCGGTCTGATCGCAGACGCGCACGCCGCCTATGACTTCGCGGTCTCACGCTATCCGCCGCAACAGATCGTGCTGTGGGGCGAGTCGCTCGGCTCGGGCGTCGCGGTCGCGCTGGCAGCGGAAAAACCAGTCGGCCGGGTGATCCTCGAGGCGCCTTTCACCTCGGCGGAAGCGGTCGGCGCGCGGCATTATTGGTATCTGCCGGTGCGTCTTCTGATGAAGGATCAATTCCGCTCCGACGAGCGGATCGGCAAAGTCACCGCGCCTTTGATGATCATGCATGGTGTCCACGATCGCGTCGTTCCTTATGCCATGGGCGAAGCGCTGTTCAATCTGGCCAACAAGCCGAAGCACATGGTGCGCTTCCTCGACGGCGATCATGAAGACCTCGACGCCCACGGCGCGCTCGACGCGGTGGCGCGCTTTCTTGCGGGTGATTTGGATTGACAGCTCGCCAAAGCCGCTGGTCCGCGCGAAAGCGGGGACCCGTACCGCCCGTCTCCGCTGCCGGATTGTCGCTTCTGCGGCAATGAGCGAATGAGGTGGCGCGATCAAAAGGTCGGATAGACCTGGCCGATCCTGCCGCCGACGCGGGCAAAGCCGCTCTGCGCCGGCTCATATTTGTTGTTGATGTTGAGCGCTTTGGCATAGGAGCCGGCGGCCTTGTCCTTGGCGCCGAGCCGCTCATAAGCCAGCCCGCGGCTGGTCCAGGCGCGCAGATCCGTCGGATCGAGCTGCACCGCCTGATCGAGATCGTCACAGGCCGCTTTGACGTCGCCGGTGGCGAGATAGCTCAGGCCGCGCGCGACGAAGGGGTCGGCCTTTCGGCCGTTCAGGCCGATGGCAGTCGTGAAATCTTCGATCGCAAAAGCGTGCTGGTTTTGGCTCTGATAGAGCAGGCCGCGGTTGTAATAGGCTTCCGCATTGTCCGGCTTAAGCGCAATAGCCTTGTTGAAGTCGTTGAGCGCCTGGTTGCTGCGGCCCTGCTCGCGATAGACAATGCCGCGGCCGAGATAGGCCGGCGAATAGGCGGCATCGATCGCGAGCGCCTTGTTGTCATCGGCAAGCGCCAGATCGAGCTTATTGGTCTTGCGATAGATCAGAGCACGATTGGCGTAAGCCTGCACGTAATTGGGGTCGAGGCTGAGCGCTTTGTTGAAGTCGGCCAGCGCCTGATCGTTGCGTCCTGCTTCGCCGTAAACGGCGCCGCGCATATTATAGGCCTGCGGGTCGTCCGGATGTTTTTCGATCACTTCGGTGAGCGAGGTCAGATTCGACTGCGAGGGTGCATGGATCGCGGCCTCTGTCTCGGATGCCGGGCCACTCAAAGTGGAGCAGGCGGCCAGGGTGAGCGCAACCGCTGCCGTCGCCATTGCGCCCGCGAAGTCGCAGCCCCTTCCCAAGATCCCGTACACAATGGCATCGACCGGTCGCGTCATTCGCCACCCAGGCTCTTACAAGTCGGGATTTACGAAGGATAGCACCCCGGCGCGCCAAAAAAACGGCGCGGGCCCACTGCCCGCGCCTTCACCAAATCCAAGCCTGACCGGAAATCAGCCGAAACGAGGCGTACGTGGCGCGCCAGATCTGGCACTGCCGGGCGCGACCGGCGTGGGTTTAGCCTTGACGGGCAGCAGACCTTCGCGCTGCAGCCGCTTGCGCGCAAGCTTGCGGGCGCGGCGGATCGCTTCGGCCTTCTCGCGTGCTTTTCTTTCCGAGGGCTTTTCGTAATGGCCGCGAAGCTTCATTTCGCGGAAAATGCCCTCGCGCTGCATTTTCTTCTTCAGCGCCTTGAGGGCCTGGTCGACATTGTTGTCACGGACGAGAACCTGCACGCGTGCTCCTTTTGCAGTCGGTTCCTGGCGATTGCTTTGGCGGCCAGGGCCAAACGCCCGCGCCACCTTGCCGCGGCCTGTAGCAGAACAAGGCCAAAAAGTCCATCGCCCTGGATGACGGCGCAAATCCCGGCTTCGCCAGGCGGTCCGAATGCGCCGGTCTAGTCGGCAAAGACCCGCGTGATATGTCCCATCTTGCGGCCGGGCCGCACGGCAGCTTTGCCGTAGAGATGGACGGCGGCGCCGGGTACGTCCAGCCAACGCCGATAATCCTCGACCTCATTGCCGATCAGATTGATCATCTCCACCCTGCCATGCCGGATCGGCTTGCCCAGCGGCCACCCGGCAACCGCTCTGATATGCTGCTCGAACTGCGAGACGGAGACACCGTCGAGCGTCCAGTGGCCGGAATTGTGCACGCGCGGGGCGATCTCGTTGACGAGCAGGCGGCCGTCGCGCAGCACGAACATCTCCACCGCGAGCACGCCGACATAGCCGAATGCTTGTGCGATCGTCTGGGCAATCTCCCGCGCCTGGCGCTCCGCAGCCTGCGAGATCGCAGCCGGGACGCGCGAGATCTTCAAAATGTGATCGCGATGCTCGTTCTCGGTGACATCGAAACACTCGACAGCGCCGTCGTGCCCGCGCGCGGCGATGACCGAGACCTCGCGCTCGAACGGCACAAAGGCTTCGAGGATGCAGGGCTGGCCGCCGACCTCGCGCCAGACCGCCTGCGGGTCGCTGCCATTCTTGATCAGGGCCTGACCCTTGCCGTCATAACCGAAACGCCGGGTCTTAAGCACCGCCGGCCGGCCGATCCGCCCCATCGCCGATTTCAGCGCCGCCGCCTCGCCGACATCGGCAAACGCCGCGGTGGCAATGCCAAGGCCGGCGACGAAAGTCTTTTCGGCAAGGCGATCCTGGGTCGTGGCAAGGATTTTTGGATCCGGCAAAACCGGGATGCGCGCCGCGAGAAACGTCGCAGTCTCGGCCGGCACATTCTCGAACTCATAGGTGACGACGTCGACATCGCCGGCAAAACGGTCGAGCGCTTCGGTATCGGTATAATCCGCGCAAGTGACACGATGCACGACGTCGAAGGCGGGCGAATCCGGACTCGGCGAAAAGACATGGCACCTGAAGCCCAGGCGCGCCGCGGCCAGCGCCAACATGCGGCCGAGCTGACCGCCGCCGAGGATGCCAATTGTCGCGTCGGCCTTCAGCACGGCCGGCGCAGGCATTGTCGCAGCGGCTGGGCTCACGCGCCGTCCTTTGGCGTTTCGGCGACAGCCGCTGTCTGACGCGCGCGCCATGCCTCCAGCCGGCTGCCGAGCTTTGGGTCGCTGAGCGCCAAGACGCTGGCTGCAAGCAGCGCGGCATTGATCGCGCCCGCCTGGCCGATCGCCAAGGTGCCGACCGGGATCCCCGGCGGCATCTGCACGATCGAATACAGCGAATCCTGTCCCCACAGCGCCTTCGATTCGATCGGAACGCCGAACACTGGAAGGGGGGTCAAGGAGGCCGTCATGCCCGGCAGATGTGCCGCGCCGCCGGCGCCCGCAATAATGACTTTAAAGCCTTCCGCCTTGGCGCCCCTGGCAAAGGCGTAGAGCCGCTCCGGCGTACGGTGCGCGGACACGATGCGCTTGTCATAGGGCACATCGAGCGCATCGAGCGTGTCGGCGGCATGTTTCATGGTCGCCCAGTCGGACTGGCTGCCCATGATGATAGCCACCAATTTCCTGTTGGATGTCGCTTCCGGCGCCACGCGAAAGAATCCCCTGCGCGAAGGAAGCGCCGGATTATAGGCTCGCGCGTTGGGGTTACAAGGCGGCTATGGTGCCGCCGCCGGTCGATTGGTTAAAGGGTCTATTGAAAAGCGGAGCAGCACGGGCATGCAGATGGGCCAATATCATTATTTGCCGCTGGCGCCGGGCTTTTTTGCCATTCTGGTAGGCATCTTCATCGTCGTGCTGGTGCTGCGCTCAGTGCGATTTGCCTATGAGAGTCTCGGCGTTTCGTCCGGCACGGCGATGTGGCTTCTGTTTGGCTCGCTGATCGGCAGCATCTTCAACATTCCGGTCGCCGAATTGCCGCCGGAGCGGGTGATGTCCAATCAGATCATCGATTTCTTCGGTATGCGCTACCAAATCCCGGTCGTGACCCATCTGGCCGGGACGGTGATTGCGGTCAATGTCGGCGGCGCCGTGATCCCGACTCTCATGTCGCTCTACCTGCTTGCCAAACGCGAGCTCTGGGTGAAAGGTACGATCGCCACCCTGATCGTCGCTGTCGTGCTGCACTGGCTCGCTGATCCCGTGCCGGGTCTTGGCATCGCGGTGCCGGTTTTCGTTCCCGTCGTCGTGACAGCGGCGGTCGCGCTGCTGCTGTCGCGGCGCGACGGGGCACCGCTCGCCTATATCGCAGGCTCACTCGGCACGCTGATCGGCGCCGATCTTTCGAATCTCGATAAGGTCCGCGGCCTCGGCGCTCCGGTCGCTTCCATTGGCGGCGCCGGCACTTTCGACGGCATATTTCTGACCGGCATTCTCGCCGTGCTCATCGCCAGCCTTTATCCGCATCCGCGCCAGCCGCAATGGCAGTAGCGATTTGGATGCGTCAATCGCCGTTCCGGCACGGGCATGTGCTCGGCATGTGCTTGGCAATGTGCTTGGCATGTGCTTGGCATGTGCGCATGCCGGGCGTCGCTCGGAGACACGAGGATGGATTGTCAGACGGCGTCCCGCAAGGTAACGGATAAGGAAAGCGGGATGCCGCGGCGATGCCCAATCCGGCCGACATCAAGGATTATCACGCCCACATCTATTACGATCCGGCGACCAGCCGCGACCGCGCCGAGCGCTTGCGCGATCGCGTCGCGGCCGCGTTTCCGCTGGCCAGGCTCGGACGCTGGCACGACGAACTGGTCGGGCCGCACCCGCAGTCGATGTACCAGATCGCCTTCCCTGTCGAAATGCTGGCCGAGTTTGTGCCTTGGCTGATGCTCAACCGCGCCGGCTTGACCGTGCTCCTGCATCCGGAGACCGGCGACGACTTGACCGATCATACCGCGCATGCCGCGTGGTTTGGTGCTGTGCTGCCGCTACGTCTTGAAGCGTTCAAGAATGGCCGGCAACTCAATGCAAACGAGTGTGTTCGCTGTCCGCACAACGGGAGGTAACCATGCGAAGGAGAATGGGACTGTGTGCCTTGAGTGTTGCCGCCGCCTTTGCCGGCCTGGGCTTGATCGGCGCCCAGACCGCATCGGCCGTTCCGGTCGAAGGGAGCGCGCTGAAGTGGGCCGCCGATCGGCCCTCAGGTATTACGCAGGCGCAATATTACGAGCGGCACGGCCGCCACGGCGTCGTGAAATGCTACCGCGATTTCGTCATTGGCCGGTACAGGTGCCACCATTATTGGTGACCTTAATGTCGGCGAGCGATGCCTCGGCCAGAGGCCGCGCTCGTATCTAGGCTGGTCGATGCAATTGTCGATTCCGGGCGGAAGGGTGCACGGGCCCTTCCGCCCGGAGAGGAGAAAATCTGGCCGAAGCTCTGAGCCAATAAGCAAAGGCCGGCTGACGATCGGCGGGAATGCGGCCTGACTGGAAGGCGCACCACAAGAGATTGATACCCTACCGCATGCATCCCGGTGATATTTGACTTTGTCAACTATCCGGCGGAGACTGGCCGCTGCTCAAGCGAGTCCCATGGCTGTGCCGCTCTCCCCACGGAATCAGCATCGTTTTTCGGTCGCCGTCGTCGGTCTCGGCAGCATCGGCGGCGTCGCTGCCGCTTGTCTTGCCGAAGCAGACCGGCACGAGGTGATCGCCTGCACACGCGCGCCGCTCGAGCGTCTGACCCTCGAGCGCGAGGACGGCGCGACTATGCGCATGCTCGAATTTCCGCTGCGCAGCTTGGCCGATCCGGCGGCGGCCAAGCCGGTGGATTGGGTGCTGTTGTGCACCAAGACGCACCAGACCGAATCGGCGGCTGCATGGCTCGCGCGGCTGTGCACACCGCAAACGCGGGTCGCGGCTTTGCAAAACGGCATCGATCATGTCGCGCGCGTGGGTCCGTTGACGAACGGCGCTACCGTGCTGCCGGTGATCGTCTATTACAATGGCGAGCGGCTCGCACCCGACCGGGTGCGGATGCGTCAGGCCGGCAAATACGATCTCGTCGTGGCCGATGACGCGAGCGGACGTGCCTTCGCAAAACTCCTCGACGGCACCGGATTGCGCATCCTGATCAGCGACGATTTCACCACGCTGTTGTGGCGCAAGCTCCTGATCAATGCGATCGCCAATCCGATCACGGCATTGACCCTGCAGCGCCAGGCCGTCTTGCGGCGGCCGGACATTCAGGAACTGTGCCACGCAATCCTCGCTGAAGCCATCGCGGTAGCGCGCGCCAATGGCGCACGCGTCGCCGAGGACGAAGCATCGCGCAGTATCGCGACGCTGATGACGTTTTCCGGCGAGCTCGGCACCTCGATGTATTTCGACCGGCTCGCTGGGCGGCGGATGGAAGTGGAAGCGCTCACCGGCGCGATTGTCGCGGCCGGCGAGCGGCATGGCATCGCCACGCCGGTCAATCGCGCATTGCTCGCCCTGTTGCGCGCCGTCAATGACGCGGCCGGCAAGGCCGGTTAGCGCGTCTTCAGAAAATCTCAAATATTGCGGCGCAGAATACGAAGGCGCCGGCATTTGCAGCAAAACGCCACGCCGCTCGGAGGAAAGATTGCGAATCCCTTCCGCAATTCTGGTTGCCGCGGCTGCGATCCTGGCGCTTCCCTTCGGCTGGGGCCTCGGCGTCCTGCTGGCCTATATCGTCGCCGGCTCGAATTTTGGTCAACTACCTGCGCTCACCGTGCCGATCTCGATCGTCGCCGCAATGGTTTTTGCGTTCACACCGTCGGTGCCGGCACACTGGCGGCTTGCCGTAATGGCGGGCGGTGCCGCGGCCTTTGTCACCTGGGCCTTCGCCGCTGCAAGCGTTTGACACGATCTGCAAAAATCCGGATCACGATCCCGCACCGTGCGTTGATGTTGACTGCCACGCAAGTCTAGCAAGCCCTGAATTACGGAAATGCATCGCGTGGTCCTCCTCTTCGTTTTGAGCAAAACATGGGACCCCGACTGCGAGGGCGACACCCGTTTCCTGATTCGACTCATTGTCCTGCGAGAATGCGCTCGCCTTTGGCAAGGTTTCGACGGAGTGCGTCATCGAATTCGATTGTGATCAGTTTCGCGGGATGGACCGGGAAAGCCGCATCGGCCGGCGCGAGCTTTGCCAGGACCTGCGCGATGAAGCGATAGGCGTCCTCCTCCGTCGTATTGTTGTGTATAAGATCGACGGAGAGCCAGCAGTTTTGCGCCTCGGCTTTCCGCTGCCGGCGATCCAGCAAAATTCCCTGACGCGTATCTGATTATTGATATGCCGCCTCACCCGGAGAATTACGCGCAGTGTCGTTTTCCCGCGAAGCGAAAATTGCTTTGCGAAGCAGCATCGGGCTTCTTCGTCGACGCGCCGGGCAAGCCGCGAACCGCCTATCTGCCGTCCGGCGCGATTGCTGCGCTCGGACGGCTCGGCTTCTCCACGGACGATTCCGAAGGAAATTTCCGACTCGATATCGATGTCAGCGAGCCGCCCGATTTCACCGCAATCGCCGAACTCATGCCGCGCGCTCTGCACGACGCCTATGGCGCCGGCGTCGAGACCAAGCTGGGCTTTCATGCGCCATATGCACGGCGCTCCACCGGCGGATGCGTGCCGGGGAGCTAGTCATCGCCCGATCGGACGCTGGCGAAATTGATTCGACCTCTGCTATATAGCCGCCATGGCACGACGCCCGAGCGATCCGCGCACCGCGGCGGAGCAGGCATTCAAAGCGGTGACCACCAAGCCCGTCGAAGGACCTTCGGAAAAGAAGGCGCCGGCGCTGCCTGGCGCGAAGGAGCTTGTGTCGCTTCGCATCGACCGCGATGTGCTCGACTTCTTTCAGGAAGATGGCCCCGGCTGGCAGGAGCGCATCAACGCGGCGCTGCGCAAGGCCGCCGGGAAAGCGTGAGCTTCACGCCGCCGGCGTGCTCACGGCTGCGGCAGTTGACGGCAAGCTCTCATGTAGTCCTCGTCTCCGCGCAAGCGGAAATTCAGTTGGCTTTATCAAAGCACCGACTTCTCGCTTGCGTGCGCGCATCAAAGGCTGGACGCGTCAGCTTGTTAAGCTTGTTATTTGCTGACCACTGCGAGCGTTACCGGCGCCAGACCGGAAAATTCGAGCTGTTGGGCCGCGGCCGGCGACACATCGATGGTGCGCCCCTTGGTGAACGGACCGCGGTCATTGATGCGCACCACCACGCTGCGGCCATTGCGCAGATTGGTGACCCGCACCAGCGTGCCGAGCGGCAATGTGCGATGCGCAGCGGTAAGCTTGTTGGACACAAAGCGCTCGCCGCTCGCGGTGCGGCTGCCATATTGTGTGCAGATCGCGGCGATCTGCCGCTTGCCGGCGGCCTGAGCAGGCGGGCCGACCATGGGTAAAGCAAATGCAACCAACAGCGTTGCCGTGCCGGCGACCCCAATGGAACCTATTTTCACGACAAGTCCCCTTTCCAACAAACAACTTTGAAAACGTCTACACGAACTTGCACAGCGCTGAGCGCGCCGCGGTCCCCGAGCGTTACAAACAAATTTGTCGGAGAAAATATGACGCAGCTCTTCATCAACGTCATGACGGCTCTGCATGGGTCTCCACGCATGCAATGACCGCAAGCGAACAGATGAACAAAATTTGCTTGAAAAAGCAGCGCACCGATCGCTGCCGCACGCCGCAAATCGGGTGACGCAGCGTGCGCGAAGACGCAACGATGATGACCATCTGATGACGACAAAACATTACGTGCGCCGCTATCGCGCGCTGATCACGACGGAACCCGGATCCTAAAAGTCGCGATTGCCGCTGCGATGCAGACGGCACGCCCGCCTGGTCGCCTCAAGCGAGCGCCAGTTCGAGCTGCCGGTTGTGCCGATTCGTGCGGCCGCTTGCGCCGCGTAATCCTGACCACAACTTGACGTTGACGCCGTTCTGTGTTCCTGTTATGTTCTCATTGGTCAAAGACCCCTGTTCGGGGAGCGGAGGATGAACATGCAACGATTTTTTCTGTCTGTTGGACTTGTCGTTTTTACCGCCGTCACGGCGCCGGCCGGCGCGCAAACCATTGGGCTTGCAGATCTGAAAACCCATGTAGGCAAGCCCGTGACGGTCGAAGCCGCGGTCAGCGATGTGCATGTTGCGGCCTCCGGCGTCACCTTCATAGATCTCGGCGGCCGTTTTCCGGACAATAATTTCGTCGCCGTGATCTTTGCCGATGACGCGGCGAAATTCCCGAATGCGGCCGCGCTTGCAGGCAGGACGGTGACCATCACTGGCACAGTCCAGCTCTATCAGGGCAAGCCGGAAATCATTCTGAAGTCGGCGAGCCAGCTGAAGGCGAAATAGGCGCGTGCTTCTGCGTATACGTACTCTTTCCCTCTCGCATGCGGAGAGAAGGACGGGGATGAGGGAGCCTCCCACCGGACCCAGACTGGCGTAGAGGCTCCCTCACCCGGATCGCCGTGCGCTCGGATTTTTCGGTGCGGCACCCCGAGACGAAGGCCGTGCCGGCAACGTGACGATCGAATTCCAACGCAGCCCTGCAAAGCGCAGACGTTGCGTGCTTCGCTGTGACGGATTGGAGCCTTTTCCGGAAAAGTGGGTACCGGCTTTCCGTAAGAAATGCGACATGACAAAAACCTGGAGCGTTTTTCCGATTCCATCGAATCGGAAAGATCGGAGCGCTCCAGCGCCAAGCGCATCGGGGCGAGGGAAAAGGCGGCGAAGGAAGGAGGCACGCTGTGCCAGGCTCGCGCGGTCGGCAATCGCCGCGTGGAAAAACCTCAAATCGCCCGATAGCCACCGTCGGCCATGACGATCGCGCCGGTCACATAGGCCGAGAGGTCGGAAGCAAGAAATAACGCCGGTCCGACGATGTCCTCGGGCTTGCCGGCACGGCCAAGCGGGGTGTGATCGAGAAAAATTTTGATCAGCTCCGGATTGCTGGCGCGCACCTTTTCGTTGAGCGGCGTCTCGATGAAGCCCGGGCCGATGGCATTGACACGCACGCCGTCTCTGCCCAGCTCGGCGGCGAGCGCGCGGGTAAAGCCGAGCACGCCGTGCTTCGAGGTCGTATAGGCCGGCGAATTCGGCGTGCGCACATGCACGAAGGATTGGATCGAGGCGATATTGACGATACGTCCTTTGCTGGCGCGCAACGGCTCGAGAAAGGCATGGGTGATATTGAACAGGCCGTTCAAATTCACCGCCATGATGTCCTCCCAGTCCTTGATCACCGCGTCCGCATCGGCGACGAACGCATTACGTCGGTTGATGCCGGCATTATTGACCAGGACAGAGACCGTGCCGATCTTGCCGGCCACCTCGGCAGCGACGGCACGGCAGGCCGCGCGATCGGTCACGTCGACCGCAAAGTGCTGCGCCTTGCCGCCAACATCTCGAATATCTCTCACGGCCGCGGCCGCAGCGTCGCCATTGACATCGAGCACCGCGACATGCGCGCCCTCGCGTGCAAAGCCGAACGCGATGGCGCGGCCGATACCGGAGCCGGAACCGGTAACGACGGCGATGTGGTTGTGCAAAAGCCCAGGCATTCCTGACCTCCCCTTGCTTGTCGCGCAAGCATAGCACTTCACACGGCACCTAAGATGCCATGGCGCATCATTCGCCTGGCATGGGAGTGCGACGGGCTGCGCACATCCGGCCACTGCGCGCCTTGTTCGGCCCGACGCGGTGAACTCTAAGGTTGTCTTCTCATTTCGGCGCAGGATGCGATAGGCGAGGCGCCGCCTGCTGCGACATGCATATAGCGGAGCTCCATGCGGAGAGGCGCCAGCATCGCTGTCATGCGCGCAAATTTCGTCATCGACCAGTATTTTGACTCTTGCCGACCTGTGATCGCCACATTGCTGACCTGGACCACAGCACGCTCCGACTTGCACTTACCAAGCATGGGCGCGCTGAAGCAGTGGTGCGACCTGGATGCCCGTGCAAATCGCCTACACCCAGACCTGACGCCCCGCATTCTTCGCAGCGAACAGCACAAGCTTAACCGGCGGTTAGGACCTGTTCGGTACGTCAATTTGGCTGTGTGCCGCCGGCGTGCTTGCCAAGCACGGCCAAAGGATCGTCGCCACGCAGCAGACCATTTGTCATCCCTGGTATTGTCATCGGGCTATCTCAATTTTGCCAGATAGCGGCCGCTAATAACGGGGTGCAGGAGTGGCTGGCGGGCGATCCGTCGGCGCGCAGTCGGGCGCAGTCAAGCAATTCTGGGAGTTCTTCCGTGGCGGGCGAGGGGTCCTACTTTTCGCGTTTGGCGGTGAAATTCGTCGAGATTTTCGCCGCGGGCGTTGCCACCGCGGTGTCGGGCTTTGTCATCGCGCATCTTGGCGGCTTCCTGACATCCCCGTCCACGAGTCCGGCCGCGACGACGCCGCCCGTCGCCGCGCCCGCGGTAATGCAAACGGCGCCGCTCGCCCCCGCAGCCGATATCGCCGCGCGCCCGCAGCCAACAGCGCCGGCCGCCGCCGAGGCCCGACCGGAAACCAAGGCGGAGACGCCGTCGCAGTCTGTCACCCAGGCTGCACCATCCGCGCCCGCGCCGAGCACGCCGGCGCTGCGCAAGTCAGTGCCTGCCGAAAGCGCGACGGTCGAGTCCAGACCGGAACCAAGGCCCGAGGCCAAGGCGCGCGAGGAGATCGCCGGCAAGCCGCGCGAGGAGGCAAAGCCCGCCTCGCCGGACTCGCTCGAGGCGCGGGTGCGCGCGGCTCTTGCCAAAGCCGGCGCTGCTCGTCCAGCGCCGACCGAAACGGCACGCCGTCAGCCCGACGCGCCGACTGGTGCGGTCGCCAACGCGCCGAGATCGGAGAACCCGCGCGCCGGCGAACTTACGCTGGCGCCGCTCGTGAATCCCGCGCCACCTGCCGCGCCGCCGCTGTCGACGCCGAAGTCGGGGCCAACCGTCGACGCCGCACCGGTCGCCGCCCGCGCGCCGACCTCCGCGAGCCTGCCGCCCGCCGCCGCGCCGCCGGCGCCACTGCCACTCGCCCCGCCGACCACCGTGGAAATCAAGTCGCAGCCGATCGCCGGAGTTGATCCCGCGCAGGCGCAGCCGGCGCAAACCGCACAGAGCGACGACAAGAACGCGGACAATCCGTTCGCCGCCTTCGCGAGATTGCTGCGCAACGACAAGCCGCTGCCCGGCGATCTTGCCCCGCGCCCGCCGATGCCGGTCGGGCAGTAGTACTCTCTCCCCGCAGCATGGAGCCGCCGTGGGGGATTCGGCCGCCGCCGATATCCACCTCACCTCACCTCACCTCACCTCACCTCACCTCACCTCACCTCACCTCACCTCACCTCACCTCACCTCACCTCACCTCGGCTCGGCTTACCTCAGCCTTTCGCGAGTTTTCACTCATCGATCCTGTCCGCAAATCCTGTTTGCAAAGTTCGCGGAGCGGATCGTCACAAGACGGAGCCGTCGCGTGCTGACCATGACCATTTCGAAAGGTCCGCGACGCGAACACGACGATTCTTCGTCGAGACAGCGCGCGAACGAACAAAGATTTTAGTCATCGAATCACCGCGATGCCCGCCCAGCGACGGCGCTAAGCCGGTTCGGCACGCGAATGAGTGATGAAAATTACTGCTTCTCGTCGTCCTCGAACGCATCCTCCTCGGCGTCTTCGATGCTCTGCGGATCGATCAGGACCCGCGCCTCGTCGTCCGTCTCGTACTCGTCGGCGTGTTCCTCACGCTCCTCGGCTTCCTCGATCGCGCCGAGCATGAAATCATCGAGATCATCGATCGCGTCGTGAATCTCGGAAGCTGGAATGCCTTCGTTGCTGGCGGCGGCGAGGCACTGGCTGGCGAGCGATTTCGCCCGCGCCTCGACGTCGCCGGTGGCATCTTCGGCTTCAACGTGGTCCGCCACCCATTGTTCGACAAAGGCCAGCGCGCGTTCACTCATTTGCAGCTCCTGTTCTGCGCCAAGTTTCTGCGCCAAATTTCTGCGCCAAATTTCTGCGCCAAGTTTCTGCGCCAAGTTTCTGCGCCAAATTTCTGCGCCAAGTTTCTGCGCCAAGTTTCTGCGTACGTCGAGCATGAGCAAAGCAGCCGGGCGCGAAGGCTGCGTGACAGCGCCTCGAATCCGCCTCCGCGAATCACCGGGGGCGGGTTTATTTCTGCTTCAATAGTTCCTCGCGTTGCTTAGACAGCCGATCAAGCTCCTCCTGCTGGCGCGCCAGCCGGTCGGCATTGCGGTCTTCGTCGCCGGCGCCCGAATTCGCCGCGGCCTGCTCGATGAGCTGACGGATATTGTCGCGCACGATCGCCATGCGCCGCTCGATCTCCGCAAGCGAAAGGCCGTTGCTCATGGTCTCCTCCCTCGGGTCCGCTCCGGGTTTTCCTCAAGCCTAGCGCCGCTTTAGGCCCGGCGAAAGCGGGCAGCGGAACATGCCGCAAGGCGCCAAGACCCCTAAAGAGTTCTAGTTTTGGCTCAGGCAGCCGGCCTCGGCCTCAACCCTTGTGCCTGTCGGAACAAACGACGCCCTCCTCTCGGACTGGCTCGACGACCGGGCCAAAGAGAGACGCAATAGTCGAGGAACCCGGACGTCCGGGGCATTCGTTCGCTGCCAAACACCCGCGCGTGCAAGGCTTCTCTGGCGCGCCGGTGTCTCCGTCGTCATTGCCGCACCTGATCCGGCAATCCATGCGGCTTTGTTACACTCCTGCCGTTGATCTGCGATCCGGCTTTAACATATCGGGGAGGCCATCGATGCCGCTCGACATCGACCGGATCGACGACGCAGTTTCTGGCGCTGCTTACCTCGGACTGCATGATCGCCGCATCAGCCTCGCAATAATGCGGGAATAACAGCCGAGAGGTCGACCACCATACCATGTGCGTCACATCGCTCTTTGCGGCCTCGGCTCTGTCATTGCAACACGATTGGCAAGAGACATGATGCGTGATCTGCAGTGAACGAACCCTCTGTGCTCATAAACATGCAAGAAGGCCGAGCTACTGTACTGCTCGGCCTTTTCAGTTGGACGCTCGGTTCGGCGAGACGGCTACGAGTCAGAGCGCCTTATTGCTCTCCTTCACCTTATCCGCCTCGACGTAAACATTGGCACCCAGGTCCAAGAACCTCTGCGACATCTGCGCCATGCCCTGCTCTCTTGTCACGTTCACTGTCGCGCCTGCGGCGCCCCACGCCTCTTGATCATTGAGCGTCGCCGCATAGTCGCGCACATCCTGGGTGATCTTCATCGAGCAGAATTTCGGTCCGCACATCGAGCAGAAATGCGCCACTTTGTGCGCTTCCTTGGGCAGCGTCTCGTCGTGATATTTCATCGCCGTGTCGGGATCGAGCGACAGGTTGAACTGATCGACCCAGCGGAACTCGAAGCGCGCGCGAGAGAGCGCATCGTCGCGCAATTGCGCGGCGGGATGGCCCTTGGCGAGGTCGGCGGCATGCGCCGCGATCTTATAGGCAATGACGCCGTCCTTGACGTCGTTGCGGTCGGGCAGCCCCAGATGCTCCTTCGGTGTGACATAGCAGAGCATCGCGGTGCCGAACCAGCCGATCATCGCGGCGCCGATGGCGCTGGTGATGTGGTCATAGGCCGGCGCGATGTCGGTGACGAGCGGTCCAAGCGTATAGAACGGCGCTTCGCCGCATTCTTTGAGCTGCTTGTCGACATTGATCTTGATCTTGTGCATCGGAATATGGCCGGGCCCTTCGATCATGACCTGGCAGCCCTTGGCCCAGGCGACCTTGGTGAGCTCGCCGAGCGTCTCGAGCTCGGCGAATTGCGCGCGGTCATTGGCGTCGCGGATCGAGCCTGGGCGCAGCCCATCGCCGAGCGAGAACGACACGTCGTATTTGCGCATGATGTCGCAAATCTCATCGAACCGCTCATAGAGGAAGCTTTCCTTGTGATGCGCCAGGCACCACTTGGCCATGATCGAGCCGCCGCGCGACACGATGCCGGTGACGCGGTCGGCGGTAAGATGGATGTAGGGCAACCGCACGCCGGCATGGACCGTGAAATAATCGATGCCCTGCTCGCACTGCTCGATCAGCGTGTCCTTATAGCACTCCCAGTCGAGCTTGACGGGATCGCCGTTGACCTTTTCCAGCGCCTGATAGATCGGCACCGTGCCGATCGGCACCGGCGCATTGCGGATAATCCATTCACGGGTGTTGTGGATGTTGCGGCCGGTGGAAAGATCCATCACCGTGTCGGCGCCCCAACGGATCGCCCACACCATCTTCTCGACCTCCTCCTCGACCGAGGAGGTCACGGCCGAGTTGCCGATATTGGCGTTGATTTTGGTCAAGAAATTGCGGCCGATCACCATCGGCTCGAGTTCACCGTGGTTGATATTGGCCGGGATGATGGCGCGGCCACGCGCCACCTCGGCGCGCACAAATTCCGGCGTGACAAACAGCGGCACAGAAGCGCCAAAGCTCTCGCCGTCCTCATGCGCGGCCTGCGCCGTTTCGAGCATCTTCTTGCGGCCGAGATTTTCGCGCTCGGCGACATAGATCATTTCTTTGGTGATGACGCCTGCCCGCGCCCATTCGAGCTGGGTGATCGGCTTGCCGGGAAGCCCGCGCAGGGGACGCGGCGTGTTCGGGAAGTTGCGCGCAAGATGCTTGCCGGTGGCATTGCCATTGTCGACCGGCTTGATCGGGCGGCCTTCGTACTCCTCGACCCCGCCGCGCTCCTTGACCCATTCGAGGCGGGTGCGCTTTAGGCCCTTCTCGACATCGATCGCCGCGTCGTTGTCGGTGTAAACGCCCGAGGGGTCATAGACCCGCACCGGCTCTTCGCCGGAGCCTTCCGAGAGCGGAATCTCGCGCAGCGGCACGCGCAAATCGGGCGCGGCTTCAGGCACTGAATAGACTTTCCTGGACCCTGCAATCGGACCGGTCGTGACCTTCGGCGTGGCGAAATCGGATTCGGCAAGCGGCTTGTTCATGGCAATGCTCCTTCGGGCGCTCTTGCAAGCGTTCCAGACCATGAACGGAGTGGGGCGGGATTTGGTTTAAAGTTTCCGTCCCTTCGCCGGCATGACCCGGATCAGGTTCAAAGGGTTTTCCGCCTTTCGCGGACTCTCAGCTCCTTGCGGAGCTCCCCTCGGAACATGCACCTAATGTAGGCCGACCGGAGAGCGTGTCAACGCGATGAAAAATATCCTCCCCCGCGAAGGCGCGGGAGGGTAGGGCACGCAGCGCGGTGGAAGGGGCGGCGAAGTCAACGCCTCGTTGCTATTTCCGACAGAAAGGGATGCGTCAAAGCGAGTGTAAGTCTCGCCCTTGCATGAAGCGTCGAGGGCCGCGCCCCCTTTCGAGCATGTTTCGCAGGGTTCCCCGGAGGAAAATCAGTAATCCTTCAGCAGCCGCTCGATGTAATCGAGCTCTTCCTGCGGTCGGCCAAGATCGCCGAAGCGCTTGCGCAGTTCTTCGATGATGCGGCGGGCGCGCTGCACGTCGATCTCGCCCGGCACCTTGACCGTGGTGTCGTCGCCATATTCACGGCCGCGCAGCGGCCGGCCGAGCGGGTCGGTGTCCTGATTGGCGCGCGCAGGGCCCATCCGGCCGGCGCGACCGGGACCTGGGCCCTGCCCCATCTGCTGCTGCATCGACTGTGCGAGCGACTGCGCGCCCTTGCGCAACTGATCGAGCGCGCGACCCTGCGATTGCACCGCGCTATCGGCATCGCCCTGGCCGAGCTCGTCGCCGGCTTCGCCCATGGATTCGCCGGCCCGGCCGAGCTGCTCGAGCTGATCTTGGCCTTGACCCTGTTGCCCTTGCTGGCCCTGCTGGCCGTTCTGGCCTTCCTGGTTCTGACCGAAGCCGTGGTTTTTCAGATCCTGCAGCAATTTGTTGAGCCGATCGCGCAGCGCCTGCTGGTTCTGCCGCAGCTCGCCGAGCGAATTGCCCTGCTGCTGGCCTTGCTGACCCTGCCTGCCCTGCTGTTGCTGACGGCCCTGCGGCAGGCCGTGCTGGCGCTGCTCACTGCCCTGTTTGAAAGTGCGGTCGCGCAGATCCTGCTGCTGCCGAATCATGTCGCCGAGCTCATCGAGCGCCGACATCATGTCATCGGCATCGGCGCCGTTGTCCGGCGTCGCCATCTGCAGATTTTCCATCATCTGCTGCAGCTGCTGCAGCAGTGCCTGCGCCGCTTCTTTGGCGCCGCTCTTGGCCAGGTCCTCCAGCCGATTGAGCATGTTCTGCAGATCCTGCTGGCTTAACACTTTGGCATTGGGATCAAGCGGACGGGAAAGCTGCTGATTGTTTTTCAATTGTTGCGCCAGCGCCTGCATGAAGCGATCCATGGCGGCGCGCAGTTGATCCATCAGCTGCTTGATCTCCCGGTCGCTGGCGCCGCGCTCGAGCGCCTGCTGCAACGCCTGCTCGGCGTTGCGCAAGGCCTCTTGCGCGTTGGAAATGTCGCCGTCCTCGAGCCCGACCGCCATCTGCCACATTCGCGCCGTCACCTCGCGCAGATCGTCATCGCTCTTGGCCCGAACCAGATCCCAGAAAATCGAGCGTAGGCCCAGATAGACACCGGGCTTCGGCGTAAATTTTTCCGGCGCGATGGTCAGCGCATCGAGCGCGGTGATGACCAGTGGCCGCGCATTGGCGTCGAGCGCGAGATTGCGCCGCTGCTCGATCAGCGCCCGCGCCAGCGGTTTGGTGAACATGCGCTCGGGCAGGCGAAACGAGAATGGCTCGCTCTTGCCGACATTGCCGCCTTCATCATGCGCGACCAAAGTCATCGTCACTTCGGCGCCGGCCCACGGGTGATCGGTCAGATCCTTGATGGTCTGGCCGGTGCCATTCTTGGTGCGCGCCTGCGGCAGAACCAGCGCGAAATCGGGCGGACCAAACAGGGGACGCGGCTTTGTGCCGGACTTGGCGCCGGATCCGGCCGGTTCGTCCTTGCGCGTGAACTTTGCTTCCGCCTGCGTGACGCCGTAATCGTCCTCGAGCCGATAGGACAACAGCAGCGAGCCGCGGTTCTGTTCCTCGGGATCCTTGGTCAGCTCAATGGTCGGCGGCCGGTCGGGAATCGCATTGAACGGCCAGACCAGGTCTTCGCCGGCCCCGCGCAGCGTCGCCGCGCCGGTCGCCGCGATCTTGAAGCGGTGTTCCTCAGTGCCGGCGGGCGCCTGCACATTCTCCGTATCGGCGGTGACACCGCCGCTTGCCGATATGTCGAGACTGACCTTGCCGGTTGAGCGCACAATCAGCGTCGAGCCGACCGGCACCGAGATCGGGCCTTCCATTTGCGCCGTCGCCGTTTCGCCCGGACGAATGCCCGGCAGCACGATCGGCGGCTTGCCGGTATAGTTCGGCGGCGTGACCCAGGCATCGACGCGGAAATCGGCCGGCAAGGTCATGCCGTGCCAGTCAAAAGCGGCGGCGATGCGTTTCCAGCGCTCGCCGCCGGCAGCGATGAAGGTCGCGATGCAGGCAATCAGGACGAGCGCGCGCAACGCATAAGGATCGCGCCGCGCCAGCCGCGGCGCGGGCGTGCCGGTTTTCAGCGCGCGCGCCGCTCGCAGCGAGCGCTCGACATGCGCGTTCCAAAGCGCCAGCGAATACGAGTCTTTGGCGCCGACGGCGAGCGCATCCGCCATCGCGGTTGCCGGACGATGCTGTAAGCCGCTCGCGCGATCGAGCCGGCGCAGGCCATCGCTTGGGCCAGGGATGCGCAAAAAACCGAGCGGCACCAGCGCGGCAACGGTCAGCGCCAGCATGCCAAGCAGGGCGATGGCGCGGCCGAGCGGCGGCAGCCAGAGCCAGAGTCCGAGCCAGGACAGCGTGAGAAACAGGCCGATTGCGGTGGCGCAGACGGCAAGCGCCGGCCACAGCCGCTCCCAAAAGATAGCCAGACGCGCCCGCCACACCGCTGCAGCCAGGAGCGAACGGGCCGCGCTTTCGCCAACAGGGCCGCCGGTGCCGATTTGTTCCGTCACAACAGTTCCCGTCTTAAGCCCGTCGGGCGGCGTCATTCATAGGTCTCAGGCGAACATAGGTCTCAGGCGAAGCGCATCATGCGCATGACAACACGGTAGCACGGGGGCAGGTTCAAGGCACTTGTGGCAGCCTACCGCCTTTGCATGGCTTGCCTCTTGCAAGATCAAAGCCGGCTCACAGCCATTTGGGCAGCCGATCCAGCGCGATCAACTGCGCAGGCTCGAGCCGGGGCCGAACCAGCGCCCATTTGTCATTGCGAACAAGCACTTCGGGGATGAGCGGGCGACTGTTATAGGTGCCGGACTGGGTCGCGCCATAGGCGCCCGCCGTCATGATCGCGAGCAGATCTCCCGGGCGCGGCGCCACCATGGAACGGTCGAGAGCAAGATAGTCTCCCGACTCGCAGACCGGCCCCACCACATCCGCCGTGATTCGCCGCGCGCCGATCGGCGCCTCGCGTAAGGGGCGGATATCGTGATGCGCATCATAGAGCGTCGGGCGCACCAGATCATTCATCCCGGCATCGACCACAATGAAGGTCTTCACCTCGCCGCGCTTGAGATAGAGCACGCGGGTCACGAGTATCCCGGCATTGCCGACGATGAGGCGACCGGGCTCGAAAATCAGCTTGCAGCCGAGACCCTTGGTGGCGCGTTTAACGATCGCCGCATAGGCATCGGGATCAGGCGGCGGCTCGTTGTCCTCGCGATAGGGAATGCCCAGGCCGCCGCCGAGATCGAGATGCGAGATGACGTGACCGTCGCCGCGCAAGACGGTCACGAATTCGGCAAGCAGCGAAAAGGCATCGGCGAACGGATCGAGCTCGATGATTTGGCTGCCGATATGCATGTCGACGCCGGTAATGCGGACGCCCTTGAGCTTGGCCGCGTGCGCATAGACTTCGCGGGCGCGGCTGATCGGAATGCCGAATTTGTTCTCGGCCTTGCCGGTCGCGATCTTGGCATGTGTCTTCGGATCGATGTCCGGATTGACGCGGATCGAAATCGGCGCGACGCGGCCCTTGGACGCGGCGATCGTCGACAACAGTTCGAGCTCGGGCTCGGATTCGACATTCACGCAAAGAATGTTCTCGTCGACCGCAAGCGCCAATTCGGCCGCGGTCTTGCCGACTCCGGAAAACACGATGTTCTCCGGCGGCACGCCGGCGGCCCGCGCGCGCAACAATTCGCCGCCGGAGACGACATCCGCGCCGGCGCCGAGCTTTGCCAGTGTCGCAACCACAGCTTGGTTGGAATTCGCTTTCAGCGCATAGCAGACGAGCGCATCGACATCGGCGAACGCGCCGGCGAATACCTTGTAGTGCCGCTCGATCGTCGCGCTGGCATAGCAATAGAAGGGCGTGCCGATGGCTTCCGCTATGGTGGTGAGATCGACCGCCTCGGCATGCAGTTGGCCGTTGCGATAGGTGAAATGGTGCATGGGCCGTGTTTAGAGCATCGTGCCCGAAAGTGGAACCGCCATTGCGAGGAGCGTCAGCGACCAACAATCCGGTTTTCCGGCCTGAGCCGATGCTTCGGCACGCACGTGATGACGACGGCGCTACTGCAGCAGCGGGTCGAGAATGAAGGATTTTTTCTCGCCAGTGGCGGCCACCGGCCGGCCATGGGCGTCAAAACCCGTCTTCACGGCGGCGTCTTGCGGCGAGCCGGGAATAGGCGTGCCGTCGGGCTGAGTGAGTTGCGTCGTGCTTGCACTCGGCGTGGGTGTCGCCGGCCCGGGCGGCGGCTCGAGCGGCCCATTGCGGCCGCAGCCGGCAAGCGCCAGCACGGCGAGAGTGAGCGCAACGCGCATGCCCCTTCGCCCGCGCATCCGCGCGAAACGCCGGGTTCCCGCCTTGGCGGGAATGCGCGGAAATCCTGATGTGAACCGGGCCAAACGAACTCCCCCAGGCCTTTCCAGTCAACTCTACCACAGCGCAGGGCCGCGGCGACATTGTGTCCGCATGATGCCGGCGGCGCGTTTACTGTTTCTTTTCCAGCCGTTTGAGCCAGCGTTTGGCCTGTGCGCGCACGTTGCTCGGCGCGGTGCCGCCATAGGCCGAGCGGCTCTTCACTGAATTGGCGACCGAGAGCACACCAAACACCGCCTTGGTGATCCGCGGCTCGATCGCCTGCATCAGCGGCAGCGGCAGCTTGTCCAGCGGCACATTGGCCTCTGCCGCCTTGGCAACGATCCGGCCGGCGATGTGATGCGCCTCGCGAAACGGCACTTTCAGCGCGCGCGTGAGCCAGTCGGCAAGATCGGTGGCGGTTGAATAGCCCTCGCCTGCGGCCTCCTGCATGCGCGCGGCATCGGGCTCCATGTCGCGCACCATGCCGGTCATCGCGGCAAGCGACAGGTTGAGCGCGGCAATCGCATCGATCGCGCCTTCTTTGTCCTCCTGCAGATCCTTCTGATAGGCGAGCGGCAGCCCCTTGATCACCGTCAACAGCCCCACGAGCGCGCCGATGATGCGCCCGGTCTTGGCGCGCACGAGCTCGGCCGCATCGGGATTGCGCTTCTGCGGCATCATCGAAGAACCGGTGGTGAACTTGTCGGATAGCCGAATGAGGCCCGTAAGCGGCGACGACCAGATCACGATCTCTTCGGCAAAGCGCGACAGATGCGCGGCCGTGATCGCGCAGGCCGCCAAGGTCTCGAGCACGAAGTCGCGGGCGGCCACCGCATCGAGCGAATTCGCCATCACCCGCGCAAAACCGAGCGCTTTCGCGGTCATGGCGCGGTCGATCGCAAACGACGTTCCGGCGAGCGCGCCCGCGCCGAGCGGATTCTCGTTGAGGCGCCCTCGCGCATCGGCAAAGCGGCCGCGGTCGCGCGCCGCCATCTCGACATAAGCGAGCAGGTGATGGCCGAAGGTCACCGGCTGCGCCGGCTGTAGATGGGTGAAGCCCGGCATCACGGTCGCCGCATGCGCGAGCGCCTTTTCGGCGAGCGCCCGTTGATAGGCGGCAAGCGCGGCGTCGATTTCATCGATGGCGTCGCGTACCCAGAGCCGGAAATCGGTCGCCACCTGATCGTTGCGCGAGCGCGCCGTATGGAGCCGTCCCGCGGCGGGCCCGATCAGCTCGGCCAGCCGGCTTTCGACATTCATATGGATATCTTCGAGCGCGCGCTTGAAGGCGAATTTGCCGCTCTCGATCTCTGACAAGATCGTGTCTAGACCGTGAGCGATCTGCTTTGCATCTTGCGCCGGGATGATGCCTTGCTTGGCCAACATTGCCGCATGGGCCTTGCTGGCGGCGATGTCCTGCCGGTAAAGGTGCCGGTCGACATCGATCGAGACATTGATGTCTTCCATGATCGGGTCGGGCCCGGAACCGAAGCGTCCGCCCCACATTTTGTTGCTCATGATGCGTCCGCTTAAGGCCTTTGGTTAATGTCCGAGCACTCCGCGCCAACAGCCGACAAATTCGCCGCCGAGAAACCCGCGCTCCGGCGAATCGGGCGCCTGCGGCTCATTTCCGGCGCGGCAGCTCTTGCCGTTCTCGCCGTACTGGCGGGGATATACGAGATTGGCGGACTGCGAAGCAATCCGGCGCTTGCAGCCTGCCGGCCGGCGGTGAATGCCGCAAGCCGCCTCGTCCCATTGGTCCATGGCGAAGTCGCAGCCTTCATAGTGGCGCAGAAGCCGTTTCGCGTGCCGGATTTGACCTTCAAGGACGCTCAGGGACACGAGGTAAGGCTTGCCGACTGGCGTGGCCGTACCGTTCTTCTCAACCTTTGGGCCACCTGGTGCGTGCCGTGCCGCCGCGAAATGCCGGCGCTGGATGCGCTCCAGGCCAAGCTCGGCGGACCGGATTTCCAGGTGGTCGCCATCAATATCGATACCCGCGATCCGAATAAGCCGCTCAGCTTCCTCAAAGAGGAAAGGATCACTCACCTCGCCTACTATTCCGACGACAGCGCGCACGTCTTCGAGGACCTCAAAACCGCCGGCAAAGCTTTTGGCATGCCGACCACGCTGATCATCGACCGCAATGGCTGCGAGATCGGCACCATGGCGGGCCCGGCGGATTGGGCAAGCGACGATGGCGTGAAACTCGTCAGCGCCGCCGTTTCCGGGTCGTAATCCTCGTTTCGCACGTATCATCTATTCGGCGGGTCTTGCGCTGCGCTTATCCGTTACAGCTTTTGCATCTTGATTCCCATGATGCTGATCCGCGTCCGCGATCATTGCATTCTGCAGCGCATCCTTTCCCCAATGCAGCGGCGCATGCGCTTGCGCCGTTTCACAAAAATATCGGCGGTGCCGCGGCGCTGCTCGGGTTTTTGCAGATGGGCATCGGCGCGCTCGCCTCGACCGGCGCTTCATCTGGACGACGATCGCCCTTGACTCCGTCGCGCGCCGCTCTACACTAAACCAAATGGTTAAGCTTCAGGCGGAGCCGCTCGATCGCACTTTTGCCGCGCTGTCAGATCCGACGCGCCGGGCTATGGTGATGCGCCTTGCCGCGGAACCGGGTCTGTCGGTGAGCGAGCTGGCGGCGCCGTTCGCCATGTCGCTGCCGGCAATCATGAAACATCTCGACGTCCTGTCGGCGGCCGGGCTTGTCGCGCGCACCAAGAGCGGACGCAAGGTCGCGTGCCGGCTCGAGGCCGAGCCGATGCGCGATGCGCTCGCATGGCTCAACCGCTACGAAAGATTCTGGTCTGAGCAACTGTCCAATCTCGCGGCTTTTTTAGAAGAGGAAGAGTCATGGCAATCCAAGCAGCCCTCAGGTCGAGCATCAAGCCGAGCCTCACCATCCGGCGGCGGCTCAAGGCGCCGCCGGCCAAGGTCTTCGCGGCGTGGACCGAGCCAGAAAAAGTGAAATCGTGGTTCGGCCCCGGCAAGGTGACTTGCACCCAGGCCGAGTTCGATCTGCGCGTCGGCGGCCATTACCGGATTATCGCTGTGTCGCCGGATGGCGAAAGGCACGAGGTCGGCGGCGTGTTGCGCGAAATCATCCGCAATGAGCGGCTGGTCTACACCTGGGCCTGGCACTCGACGCCGGAACGGGAATCACTCGTAACCGTGGAATTCAAGGCCGACGGCGACGGTACTTTGCTGACGCTAACGCATGCGCAATTCTTCGATGAAACAGCGCGCGATCGGCACCGGCATGGCTGGAACGGCGCGCTCGACAAGCTGGAGAAGATGTTCGCGTAAACGACACAATGTTTCGCGACACTGCGGGACTTCTGAAACAAGGCCGGCTGAGCGCAGCGACGCCCCGGTGTCGCCCTCTCAAGCTTGCAGACTGTTCCCGGACGGCGCTGCGCTTCTCCGGGCTACCGAGGCAGGAGTTATTTCATGCCCAACTCGCACGGCACGTTTCACTGGAACGAGCTCATGGCGCGCGATGTCGCCGCCGCCAAGAAGTTTTACGCCGAGACTATCGGCTGGACCTACGATGGCATGCCGATGCCGGACGGCGGCACCTATTGGCTCGCGAAAATGGGCGACCAGCCGGTCGCTGGCATTTTCGATATCAGCGGGCCGGATTATCAGGGCGTGCCGGATGGCTGGATGCCCTATCTCGCCGTCGACGACATCGACGCGCGGGTGAAAAAAGCTGTCGCTGCCGGTGCGCGCGTGATGAAGCCCGCCTTCGACGTGCCCGGCGTCGGCCGCATCGTCATCCTGATGGAACCCGGCGGCGCCGGCGTCGGCTGGATCACGCCGGCGAACTGAGATCGGAGAGCGGACGATGGAGAGCAACCGACCGCTGACTACCAGCGTGGCTTTCTCTGTCGTCCGTCGTCTGTAGCCTTGTCCGTCAACTCAAGGAGTCGATCATGAAGCTCTACGGCTTTACTGCCTCGCCGAACACTTGGAAGGTGCGCGCACTGGCCGCCCATCTGAAAATTCCGCTGGATTACCAGCTCATCGATCTGACCAAAGGCGCGCAATTTGCGCCGGATTATCTGGCGCTCAATCCCACGGGGCGCACGCCGACCTTGGTCGACGGCGACTTCACGCTCTGGGAGTCCTGCGCGATCATGCAATATATCGCGAGCAAGCAGCCAACGCCCCTGTGGCCGGATGATGCGCGCAGCCGCGCCGATATCACGCGCTGGCAAGCTTGGGTACTCGCGCATTGGGGCGCGCAAGCCTGCGGGCCCCTGACTTTCGAGAACCTGGTGAAGAAATTCGTCAATCTCGGCGCGCCGGATCAGACCGCTGTTGCCAAGGCGATCGAATGCTTCAACAAAGAAGCCAAAATGCTCGACGCACATTTGGGCAAGCACAAATACTTGGTCAACGACACGCTGACCATCGCCGACTTCACCGTTGCGGCGCCGCTGTTCCATGCACAAGGCGCCGGAATGCCGGTCGCCTCCTATGCCAATGTGCGCGGCTGGTTCGAGCGGGTCTCATCACTGCCATGCTGGAGCGAGACCGCGCCGCAAATGCAGGCGGCGGCCTAAGCCAAGAAACAGGAGCCAGTGATCGGTGATCGGAGGGCGCTCTTTGCTCTCTGATTACCGACTCCTGATAGCGACTCCCGATTAGCGGCCCGACAACAATTCGTCCGCGCCATGCTTAACGCGGCATGATTTTTTGACGCAATCACGGAATTGACGTGTGGCATAGCCGCAACACGTTCTGACAAATTGATCCGCCGGAAACGGATTTAAGACCTCCTTATCGGCTCCCATGCGTTCGTTGCGCCGGCAATTTCCATTTGGGGAGGGGAACCGGCCATGAAGCGCAAAGTGAAACTCAGTCCTTGTGTGAAACGCGGTCTTAGTTTGTTAACGACAATCGCTGTCATGGCGCTAACGACCAGCGCTGTTCACGCGGCCGATCTCGGCATGCGGCCCTACGCGCCCCCGCCGCCAGCGCTGCCCGTTTCCAATTGGACAGGCTTCTATTTCGGCGTCAATGGCGGCTTCGGCGGCGACCGCTACCAATATCCGTTCTCGGTTGGCGCTATTCCGGCTCTCGGACTGGGCCCCGTCTCAGGCACCTCCACCCTCAACTCAAGCGGCGGCTTTGGCGGCGCCCAGGCTGGCTACAATTGGCAGTTCGCTCCGGCTTGGGTCGCCGGCGTCGAAGCCGACTTTGACGGCGCCGACATCCAGGGCATGGCGACCACCACGACCACGTCGCCGACCGCTTCCGGAAATATCGGCACCAAGCTCGACTGGTTCGGCACAGTACGCGGCCGCGTCGGCTATTTGGTCACGCCGAGTGCGCTGCTCTACGCCACTGGCGGCTGGGTTTACGGCCACACGACAAGCACCGCCAGCGCCGCCGCGCTCGGTTTGGCCATCAGCTCGTCGGTGGGCCGCGACCAGAACGGCTGGACCGCCGGCGGCGGTCTGGAATACGCGGTCAATCAATGGCTGTCGTTCAAGACCGAATATCTGTTCATCGATCTCGGCAGTGCCAATATCGCAAGCGGCGTCTCCGGCGGCGTGCCGTTCTCGCTCAACGAGAAGACCACCGTTCACACTGTGAAGGCCGGACTCAATTTCAAGCTGACCGGCGGGCATTGGGGCCCTTAAAACACGCACGACAGATGAAGGAAGGCGCTGTCGTCTGTTACCGCGTCGGCACCGGCTTCTCGCCGCGATAATCGTAGAAGCCGCGCTGCGTCTTGCGGCCGAGCCAGCCGGCTTCGACATATTTCACCAGCAGCGGACACGGCCGATATTTGGAATCGGCGAGGCCCTCGTGCAGCACCTGCATCACCGAGAGGCACGTATCGAGCCCGATGAAGTCGGCGAGCTCGAGCGGCCCCATCGGGTGATGCGCGCCGAGCCGCATCGCCGCATCGATCGCTTCCACATTGCCGACGCCCTCATAGAGCGTGTAGATCGCCTCGTTGATCATCGGCAACAGAATGCGGTTGACGATGAAGGCCGGGAAATCTTCGGCGACCGCGATCTGCTTGCCGAGCTTGCCGATAAAATGTTTTGTCGCCTCGAAGGTCGCGTCGTCGGTGGCGATGCCGCGTATCACCTCGACCAGCTCCATCAACGGCACCGGATTCATGAAATGGATGCCGATGAAGCGCTCCGGCCGATCGGTGGCGGCGGCGAGCCGGGTGATCGAGATCGACGACGTATTGGTGCCGATGATCGTCTCGGGCTTGAGCGAAGGGCAGAGCGCCGAGAAGATCTTGCGCTTGGTGTCCTCCTGCTCGGTCGCGGCCTCGATCACGAGGTCGCAGTCGGCGAGTTCGTCGAGCGACTTGGCGGGCGTGATGCGCTTGATCGCCGCCTGCCGCTGCTCTTCGCTGATGCGCTGACGGCTGACCTGGCGCGCCAGATTGCCGTTGATGGTGGCGAGCCCGGCGGCGATACGGTCGGCGGCAATATCGTTGAGCAGGACTTCGAAGCCGGACAGGGCGCAGACATGCGCGATACCGTTGCCCATCTGGCCCGCGCCGACCACGCCGACCTTGCGAATGGAATCCGCCATGCTACCCGCCTTGAGGCCGCGCGGCTGTTCGCTCCGCGCCATTGGCCGTTCTTTGGACCGTTCCTTGACCTCGGCCATCTCGCATCACCTTCTACGACGATCCCGACCGACGCGCCAGTTCAGTGCTTTGCCTTATCGAGCTCGGCCGCAAGCTCCGGCAGCGCCTGATAGAGATCGGCCACCAATCCATAGTCAGCAACCTGGAAGATGGGGGCTTCCTCATCCTTGTTGATTGCGACAATCACTTTCGAATCCTTCATGCCGGCGAGATGCTGAATGGCACCGGAAATGCCGACCGCGATATAGAGATCGGGTGCGACAACCTTTCCGGTCTGCCCGACCTGCCAGTCATTCGGCGCGTAGCCGGCATCGACTGCGGCGCGCGACGCACCGATCGCGGCGCCAAGCTTGTCCGCCACCGGCTCGATATATTTGGTGAAATTCTCGCGGTTCTGCATCGCCCGGCCGCCGGAAATGATGATCTTGGCCGAGGTCAGTTCGGGCCGTTCGGATTTCGACAATTCTTCGCCGACAAAGCCGGACAGGCCCGGATCGGGCGCGGCGGCGACGCTCTCGACCGCCGCCGGCGAGCCCCCCTCCCCGGTCGCCTGGAAAGCGGCAGTACGCACCGTAATGACGCGCTTCTTCTCCTGCGAGCGCACGGTCTGAATGGCGTTGCCGGCATAGACCGGCCGCTCGAACGTGTCCGGCGCTACGACTCTGGTGATGTCGGAGATCTGCATCACATCGAGCAGCGCGGCGACCCGCGGCATGATGTTCTTCCCGGTCGTTGTCGCCGGCGCCACGATGGTCTCATAGGGGCCGGCGAGCGCCACGACCAAGGCGGCGGTGGGCTCGGCCAGCATGTGCTCATAAGCGGCGGCATCGGCGAGCAGCACCTTGTTCACGCCATCGAGCTTGGCCGCAGTCTCGGCAACGGCCTTGCAATTGTAACCGGCGACCAAGACGTGCACCTCGGCACCGAGCGCTTTGGCGGCCGTCAGCGCCTTGTTGGTCGCGTCCTTGAGCACGGTATTGTCGTGCTCGGCAACAAGCAGCGCCGGCATCAGATCGCCCCCACGCTCTTGAGCTGCGCGACCAGCTCGGCAACGCTTTTCACCTTAACGCCGGCTTTGCGCACCGGCGGCTCGACGGTCTTGACCACTTCAAGCCGCGGCTTGATGTCGACGCCGTAATCGGCCGCCGTCCTTTCATCGATCGGCTTCTTCTTCGCTTTCATGATGTTGGGCAGCGAGGCATAGCGCGGCTCGTTCAGGCGCAGATCGGTGGTGACGATCGCCGGCAATTTGAGCTTCACGGTCTGCAGACCGCCATCGACTTCGCGCGTGACCAGCGCCGCGTCGCCCTCGAGCACCACCTTCGAGGCGAAGGTGCCTTGCGGCCAGTCCAGCAGCGCCGCCAGCATCTGGCCGGTCTGGTTGCAATCATCGTCGATCGCCTGCTTGCCCATGATGACCAGGCCGGGCTGTTCGGCCTGCACGATCGCCTTGAGGATCTTTGCCACCGCGAGCGGCTCGACGGCGCCGCCCTCGGTCTTGACCAGGATGCCGCGGTCGGCGCCCATCGCGAGCGCGGTGCGGATGGTCTCGGTCGCCTGCTGCGGCCCGATCGAGGCTGCAATGATTTCGGTCGCCTTGCCGGCTTCCTTCAGGCGAATGGCCTCCTCGACGGCAATCTCGTCGAATGGATTCATCGACATTTTGACGTTGCCGAGTTCGACACCGGAGCCGTCCGCTTTGACCCGGATTTTCACGTCCTTGTCGATCGCCCGCTTCACGGGCACGAGGATTTTCATGATCAGCCGTTCACGCTGTTGTTCTTGAGCCGCGCGGCTATTGTTTGGAACTTTTGCAATGCTGCGGTGCGGGGAACCTACCGGCGGCGGCGGTTCCGGTCAACGAGCATGATCGGCCAAAAATAACAGCCAGTGCCGCGATAAGGCCATGCTCGAACTCGATATTTCAGCGATTCTGGCCCGGCTTCCAGGTCACATCGCCGGTGCCTTTTTCGTTGACATAACGGCTTGCGACAAAAAGGAAATCGGACAACCGGTTGACGTATTTCAGAAGCTCGGGGGTCACTGGCTCGTTCGCCGCATTGCCAAGTTCCGCGATCAGGCGTTCGGCCCGTCGGCAAATGGTGCGCGCCAGATGCAGATGGGCCGCAGCCGCAGTGCCGCCCGGCAGCACGAATGAACGCAGCGGCTCCAGCGCCGCATTGAAGCGATCGATCTCGCTCTCGAGCCAGGCGACCTGTGCCGCCGTGACGGTGAGGCGCGCGCCATCCGGCCCTTTACCCTGCCCCGGCGTGCACAGATCGGCGCCGACGTCGAACAGATCGTTCTGGATGCGCGCCAGCGCGGCATCGAGCTCGGCATCATGCCGCGTGTGCAGCCGGGCCAAACCGATTGCGGCATTGGTCTCATCGACGGTGCCATAGGCCGCGATGCGCAGGTCATACTTCTTGCGCCGCTCGCCGGTGCCCAGCGCGGTGGTACCGTCGTCGCCGGTGCGCGTATAGATCTTGTTGAGCACGACCATCGCGCCTCACTTTCCCATGATCCAGAGCGCAAGCATGATCACCCCGATCGCGATGGCCTGCAGCAAGACCCGCAGCCGCATCAGCTTCTGCGACGTATTGCCCGGTCCGCCCATCATCGTGTTGATGAGGCCGAGCAGCAGAACGAGTGCCACTGCGCCGACAGCGATCGGCACCGCGACATGGGACATGAAGCCAGACATCCATCATATGTAGCCCGGGTCGGGCGCGAGCGAAACCCGCCCGGTGTCATTGCCGGGCCGAGCCAGAGGGGTCGGCGCCAAGCGTGGGAGCCGATGACAGGCTTTGCCAGGAGCCCGCAATCCGCGATTGGCCAGGCAGAGGGGATGGATTGCGCGACCTGCGTCTGCGCGCCAATCCGGAAATGACCAGCAGAGCCACATGCGCTAAGACAGCGCCGCAGCTTGGAGGGACCGCCGGCAATGATCATCGATTTCCAGCACCATTTCACCCCGCGTGAACTGATCAAACAGGACCCCGGTGATCGGCTGATTCTCCACTATGATGCGCTGGGCGCGCCGAGCTATACGGTCCATTCGCTGCTCTATGATCTCGACGAACATGTGCGCATGATGGATGAGGCCGGCATCGACGCCGCCTGGCTCACCAGCGCGGCCGGCATGTGCGCCGACCTCGAGACCTCCCGACTGGTCAACGACAAAGCGAGCAAGGCCGAGCGCGACTATCCGGGCCGCTTCATCGGCGCCGCTCACGCGCATCCGCTCGGCGGCGCCGCCGCCTTCAAGGAACTCGCGCGCTGCCGTCACGCGCTCGGTTTTCAGGGCGTGACGATCTGCTCGGAGTTTGACGGCAAATGGATCGACGACCCGGCGCTCGAGCCATTCTGGACCGAAGTGTGCAAACTCGACATGTTCGTGTTCGTGCATCCGGCGCTAAAGCTCAATCAGGCGCAGCAGTTCGACGCCTATGACACCGCGCGCGCTGTCGGCCGCGAGTTTTCGCTCATCATGGCGGCGATCCGGCTGGTCTGTTCCGGCCTGTTCGATCGCCATCCGCAGCTCACGGTGCATATGGCGCATCTCGCTGGCGGCATCGCCGCGATGCTCGCCCGCATCAGGAGCTATCAGGACAAGGTGTTTTGGGGCACCGCGGGCAATCCCTACCACGGCGCCAAGGCCGAGAAGGATTTCGACTATTACATTCAGAACAATCTGGTGTTCGACACTGCGGGCTTCGCCGGCGGCATCGGCGCGGTCAAAGCCGGCCTATGCGAGATTCCAGCCTCGCGCATGGTGTTCGCCACCGATTATCCGCAGGAGATCAGGAAGCGCGAAGCGGTGCGCGACTACGTGCAAGAGATTCGCGCACTTGGCCCTGACGGCGAGCGCATCCTTTGCGGCAATGTCGGCCTGTTGCTCAAGAAGCCGCCGGCGGCGGAGCGAAAAAGAATACAAGAGCGCATGCGGTAAATTTTTAATTCGACCCGTCCAGCAATCGCCGCGCGATCACCTGCGCCTGAATCTCGGCGGCGCCTTCAAAGATATTGAGGATGCGCGCATCGCACAGAATGCGTGAGACCGGAAATTCGACGGCAAAGCCGTTGCCGCCATGCACCTGCACGGCGTTGTCCGCGGCCGCCCAGGCGACACGTGCCGCCAAGAGCTTTGCCATGCCGGCCTCGAGATCGCAGCGCCGGCCGGAATCCTTCTGCCGCGCCGCGTAATAGGTCAGCTGCCGCGCGATCATGATCTCGGCCGCCATCATCGCGATCTTGTCCGACACACGCGGGAAATTGGCGATCGGCTCGCCGAACTGGAGGCGCGCCGTCGCATAGGCGAGCGCCTGTTCCATGGCGGCTTGCGCGACACCGATGGCGCGCGCCGCGGTCTGGATGCGCGCCGCCTCGAACGTCGCCATCAGCTGCTTGAAGCCCAGGCCCTCGATGCCGCCGAGCAGATTTTCCGCCTTGACGACAAAACCGTCGAACGCGATCTCGTATTCCTTCATGCCGCGATAGCCCAAGACTTCGATCTCGGTGCCGGACATGCCGTTGACCGGAAACGGATTGGCATCATCGCCGCGCGGCTTTTCCGCAAGCAGCATGGACAGCCCGCGATAGCCGGTCTCCGCCGGATTGGTGCGCACGAGCAGCGTCATCAGATCGGCACGCACCGGATGCGTGATCCAGGTTTTGTTGCCATAGACCCTGTATACGTCGCCCTGACGGACTGCGCGCGTCTTGAGCGAAGCGAGATCGGAACCGGTATTCGGCTCGGTGAACACCGCGGTCGGCAGCACTTCGCCCGAGGCGATCTTCGGCAGCCATTTGCGCTTCTGATCCTCGGTGCCGGAGCTCAAAATCAGTTCGGCGGCGATTTCCGAGCGCGTGCCAAGCGAGCCGACCCCGATATAGCCGCGCGACAGCTCTTCCGACACGACGCACATCGATTCCTTGCCAAGCCCCATGCCGCCGTAATCCTCGGGGATGGTGAGGCTGAAGACGCCGAGCTCGGACATTTGTGCAATGACTTCGAGCGGGATGTACTGGTTCTTCAGGTGCCACGTCTGCGCATAAGGCACGACCTGATCCTCGGCGAATTTGCGCATCTCGTCGCGGATCGAATCGAGCGTGTCGTCGAGGGCACAGGCGCCGACCGTGGCATCGCGATGCTCGCGCATCAGCTCGACCAGGCGCGCGCGCCGCGCCGCCGTATTGCCGGTCGCGATCAAATGTTCGACGGCAGGCGTGATGCGCGCCGCGACCGCAGCGGCGGGGAGCCCGAGATCGGACAACCGCACGATCTCACCTTGGCTCATCGGGATGCCGCCGACAATTTGCGCCAGGTATTCGCCGGCGCCGATGCGCAAGAGGAGCTCCTCGTCCTCTCCAAAGGCGCCCATGTCCGCCAGCCGCCGCGCGTAGGCCGTAAGCTGGCGCAACGCCTCGACGTAAGTTGCAAGCCAAGCCAGCCCATGGGTGGCGCGCTGCTCACGGTCAAAGGCGCGCGAAATCACGCGCCCTTCGAGAGCGACTCGTTCGCCGACGGCGCGGCGGGCATCGCCAAACAGCGATTCAACAGCCGATACGGCATCGCCGAGGGTGGCAACGATGTCGTGGCCTGCGGACATCTGGGAGGCGGCAAGCGGCATGACTGGCTCCGATGAGCTGCAAAGACGGCCTCGGCCCGGGCTGCAAACCTTACGCGTGCGGCGCACAAAAGCAATCAACCGGATGGCTTTGGTCGTTCCGCCATTGGCGGCTGACGCGAACGGCCACCCAAATGAACGTCCAGTCCCCGTTTAACGCAAAGCCGCATCGCGAAAATTCCGCGCACGCCGGAGACTTGGCGCAAGCCTAACAGCCTGCTCGACCCTTAAGGCTGGGGGGTCCGTTGCAAGCCTCCGCTCGGAGGCGGCGAGCATATATTGCTGCGTGTTCTTGCCAAATCTTAACTATTTTACGGTGTGCTGGCGCCGGTGACCGCAAGCCTGCCGCGGCACTGGCTATCGCGCTTCTTGTTCATCGGGGCCACGATGTCTTTCGCGCGACTATTTTCCAGATTATCGGTGCGTGTCCGCATCATTGTGCTGGGCGTCATTCCGGTAATCGGCTTTGTCGCCAACGCCATCGCCTTCGTCTCCGGCGATGCCGAGGTCGGCCGCGCCTTCGACAGCGTCAGCCGCAGCTCGGTCGTCTCCAATGCCAGCCGGGATCTCAAGACCGGGCTTCTGATGATGCGTGCCGCGACCATCGAATTCGTGGCGCATCCGTCAGATGCCGAAGTGAAGGACTTCGAGGACGGCCAGGAGATCGCCATCCACGCGCTCGAGCGAATCGAGCAGATGCTGCCGTCTTCGCAGCAGGATACGGTCACGCCGCTGCGCATCACCGTGCGCGATCTCAAGGCGAGTTTCTCAAGCCTGGTGAACGAGCAAAAATCGCTCGGCTTCACCGATGGCGAGGGCGTAACCGCCAAGCTGATCGCGGCGAGCGATGCCATCGAGAGGATCATCCACGACGATCTGTCCTGGGTCGGGGAGGTCGATCGCGCGACGCTCCTGGCTTCGTTGCTCACCATGCGGCGCTACGAGATCGAGTATCGGCTCACAAGGAGCAACGCCGCCGAACGCGCCTACCTCGACGAGATCAAGCACTTCAACCAGCTGTTCGATTCGGTCGACGGCGCGCCGTCCATGAAGGAAAAGCTCAACAAGCAGGTTCAGGCGTACAGCTACAGCTTCGCGCAATGGGTGGCGAGCACGGACAATATCGCGCCGCTGGTCGCGCTCATCGGTCACGACACCGAGAATGTGCTGCCGGAGGCCGACACGATTATCGCCTCGGCGCGGGGCGACGCCTCGGCCGCCACCACGGAGCTGGCGAGGTCGCGCAGCCGCACCCGGCAATTCATCGTCTGGGTCGACATCGCCTTAGTGCTGATCGCGCTCGGCGTCAGCTGGCGCATCGGCCGCTCGATTACGAATCCGCTGGAGAAGCTCGCCGGTGCGATGATGCGGCTCGCCGCCGGCGACACCTCGGCCCAGCTTCCGGCAATCGATTCGCACGACGAGATCGGCGCGATGACGCGCACCGTAGTCGTGTTCCGCGACAATATGATCGAGCGCGAGCGTCTTGCAGCGGTGCAGCAAGAAACCAATGCGGCGCGCGAGCAGCGTGCCGAGGCAATCGCGGCCTCGATCAGTCGCTTCCGTGAATCGGTCGAACAGGCGCTCGGCCGCCTGCACCAGACCTCGGGCCGCCTCGAAAGCGCCTCGAGCGGCTTGAACAACGCCGCCGACGCGGTTTCGGCCCAGGCACGCGCCGCCGAGAGCGCGGTCGGCGCCGCTTCCGTCAATGTCGCGACAGTGGCGAGCTCGATCGAGGAGCTTGCGGTCTCAATCAGCGCAATCGCCGGGCATGCGACCAAGTCGACCGGGGTGGCGAGCCGCGCGGTCGCCGAATCCAAGCGGACCGTCACTACCATGTCCGAGCTCGGCAACGCCGCCAACCGCATCGGCGAGGTCATCGGGCTCATTCAGGCGATCGCCGGCCAGACCAATCTGTTGGCGCTCAACGCCACGATCGAAGCGGCGCGCGCCGGCGAAGCCGGCCGCGGCTTCGCCGTGGTCGCCTCCGAGGTGAAATCGCTCGCGGCGCAGACCGCGCGCGCGACCGAGGACATCGCCGCGCAAATCGGCTCGATTCAGTCGGCGACCGCCGACGCCGCGCAAGCGATCGAGCAGGTCTCGTCGATCATCGACGACATGTCGGAGATTGCCGCGGTGGTCGCCGCGACCGTCGAGGAACAGAACAATGCCGTCGCCGCGATCGCCGAAGGCGTCAACCGCGCCTCGAACGAGGCCCGCAGCGGCTCCGAGGCCATGAGCCGCGTCGCCGGCGCCTCTTCCGGCGCCCGCAGCACTGCGGCGGACGTCAAAGCGCTTGCCGCCGCGCTTGCCACCGAAGCCGAGAATCTGCACAACGAAGTGCGCCGCTTCCTCGACGACGTTCAAGCCGCATAGCCGACATCGAGGAGGCCGCCGCCAAGGAGTGCCCGCTCTCTCAAAGATTCAGCGCAACTATCGAAGTTGACGCGAGCAATAGAACGACGCCGAGCGAGGCGCTCAGTCGCCGCCCCCACCGCGCATTCTTCTCCAGCGCCATCACAGCGCCAATCATCAGCATCCATCCAACGCTGCCCGTGCCGACGAGGAACATCAGGAGCATAATTGCCCAGCAGCAGCCGACGCAAAACAAGCCATGGTGCAGGCCGAGCAAAAACGATTGCCGGCGTACCGCTTGGCCTCGCCAATGCTCATTGATGAAGCTGAACGGCGTCCGGCATTTGTCGAGACAGCGATATTTGAGCTTGCTGAACTGGAACGCTCCGGCCAGCGCCAACACGATCACACCGACGATCCAGCTGTTGACGCTGAGAAACACATTGGTCGCCACGGCCGCGTGCAGGCTCATATCGGCCAGGTGAGCGATCAGGCCAAAAGCGGTCCAGATCGATAGGTAGCCCGCAACGACCAAAGTCAGCAGCAGGCCGCGATCGTCTCTGTCCGCGGTCATGCGGGCAAAGATCGCAAGCAGCGGCATTGTGGTGGGTAGCATCATCGCCACCGTCATGAGCAGCCACGCCGCGACGTAGACTAGCCCCGCAAAAAGCGCCGTGCCCGCCGGCACGGCACGGCAGATGGTGCCGACAAATCCGCCGACAAACCCTGACTGCAGCCACTGGCCGTGATCGAGATAGCGTCCGTAAGGGCTTTGTCCCCAGATCGCGAGCGTCAGCCACGCCAATGCGACGAGGGCGCCGATCACCGGCAGCCGTGCGTCGCGCACATGGAATACACGCAACAAAGGCACCATTGCGGATCAAGTCGCAGTTTCACGCGTCGAAGACGAATGTGCTTTGCAGCGCGTTGTGACCGCTGAGGTCGAGATCGATTCCGAGCGCCGGCTGCTTCGATATGTAGCGCGGCGATTTTCCGACAAAGACCGGAGCGCCGGGAACAGTGGAAAAGATCGTATCGGTGAGCGTCGTATTGGAGCCGGTCGCGCCCTGATACGGCTCAAGCTCCGCGTATTGGTTCTCACCGATCTTGATCGTGCCGCGGCCCTTGTCGACATTGAAGGTAATCGGGAGCCGCTCGACCGCCACCACCTCGCCGACCAGCTTGGCGATTTCGGCAATCGGCCCGCCGGCTTTTCCGGTGTAGACTTTGAGCAGGGCGGCCAGTTGCTCGTCCGACGCCCTGTCGTCGACATAAACCGCAACGCGCCAATTGCCCTTGAGAATATTTCCGGGCAGGTGGGCGACGATTGCGATCGTGCGGTTCGTCACATCGATCCCGTCGATGGTCCCCTTGTCGAAATGGTACGCGACAATTGTGTCGCAGGTGCCATTGTCCGGGTCTTCACCAATCCAACATGGGCACAATACGCGGCAGTCACAGACTTCCAGTAAACGGCCTTCCAGGTGGTAGGGCATGTTTCACCCCTGTGATAAGACCAATATGCGGGACACAGCATAGTACTGCTATCGGTGTCCCGCCATCGAATTCCTCGCGAAACCGCCCGGCGTCAAGTTGACAAGACCGCGTTGTCCTTAAGTTCGTTCACGTCGGTTTTGTCCCGTTGCGTTTCGTCGACCAAAGGCCGCGCGGTCTTCCCGCTGCGCGCGAAACATTCCGCTGAAGAATCGGCCAAAGCATGCGCCCGTGGACTTCCGCGCGCCGGTTGATTTTGACTGGAAACGATCGCGCGCGGAAAAACCGGACCGTTCTTAGCTATTCGGTCACAAAGCTGCGCACCGCCTCCGGACTCACCCGCGCCTCGAGGCGGCGCAAATCCTGCCGCTCAATGAAGCGGATGGCGAAGCCGCCGTCGAAATGGCGCACCACACGTCCGACGACCGTTGCAAGCGCCAGGACCGTGCCGACCTTCGGAATGGTCTCCGCCGCGACTGCGGCGCCGGAGGCCGACAGATCGAGGACGAAACAATCTTCCGATGTGGCGTCTGCAAAGACGAGGCGGGAATACGGATTGCTAGGCACAAACCGGCAGTCGGAGCGCTGATCCATGACGTCAAAGTTCTTGAATTGCTCGAGCCAATCGATGCGTGCGGCAAGCTTCTCGCGCTCTCCGTCGCTGGCGACGATGCTCATGACAAAGCCGCCCTCGAGCAGACGGATCACCTTGCCTTTGAATTTTCCGAGCTGATCGACCGTGGCAAAGGCACGTTCGCCCAAGCGCCCGCGCACCGGCGCAGCGAACGCAATCGCGTGCGGCGATACATTGACGGCGCGGCAGGCAAAGACGCGACGCTCGCCGCGCGCATTGCGATGGTCGGCGAGCATATAGGAGCCCGGAACGCTGACAATGATGCCCGCGCCTCGCCGGCGCTCGACGAAAACCGCATCGTTTCTTTGGGCGCTGGCACAAACAGCTGAGGGCGGCATTGCCGCAGGCTCCGGTAGCAGCCACAATCTAAGGGAGAATACGTATGTCGCCTTGACAACTTCTTCACCGCATCAAGGCCTCGGCAGGCATGGCTTTAACCCGATCAATACCCTTGCGAAACCAAGGTTCACCTGTGCTTTCAGCATGAAGAGGTCATTTTGCGCGTCCCCCTTTCGCCCTTTCTGTAGGCGGGCCCGCGGGCAACCGGCGCGCGAGATGAAGCAGCCGGGCCGTGGTTACTGTTTCATTAATTCCGCCGCGAGGTCTGGCCCGGACTGCAGATGGCGGCGCAGACCGAGCCGGCGACTAACACCATCGTCCGGGAGATGGGCCCGTTCACGCGGCGGCACGGCTCGCAATCGAACGTCGTCGAGCTTCCATGCGGCTTTTGGCGGCGCCGTCGACCCGGGCCTGATAAGCGTTGAAATCGAAGCGATGTCCCCCACTCCGTCGGCGATTTGCCGAAACGTGTCCCGATAGCAAGCCAGAGCTGTAGCGATGCCCCTTGTCTGCTTTTGCGCCGAGAAATGGCCAGGGCCGGCGCGCAACGCCGACCCGTTTCCTGCTATGAATAAAGCCGCGTCCACCGCGGAGATCGTGCCCCGTTGAACACCGCCCGACTGTGCTACCGCATCGCGATGGATGCCTTTTATCGCTTCAATGCCGACGACGGCTGGGCGATCGCAAGCCACATTGCGCTCTCGATCCTGATGTCGATGTTCCCGTTTTTGATTCTGGTGACGGCAATTGCCGGCTTCATCGGGTCAAAAAACCTCGCCGACGAGGTAGCGCAGCTGATCATCGCGGCTTGGCCGCATGAAGTGTCGGGCGGCATCGCCGGTGAAATCCATAGCGTCCTGACCACCGCGCGCGGCGACATTCTCACTGTCGGCGCGGTATTCGCGATTTATTTCTCCTCGAGCGGCGTCGAGAGCCTGCGTATCGGCCTGAACCGCGCCTATGGTCTCAATGAAAAACGTCCGTGGTGGGTCTTACGGCTGGAATCGATCGGTTATGTGCTGGTGAGCGCGCTCGGCCTGCTGGCGCTCGCCTTTCTCGTTGTGCTGGGTCCGCTGGTGTTCCGTGCCGGGCTCGCTTACGCGCCGTGGCTCGCGCCGCTCGAACGCCACTACGATATCGGCCGCTTCAGCGTGGCGGTTTTTGTTCTCACTATCGCGCTGATGATCTTGCACATGTGGCTGCCGGCCGGGCGCCGGCAGATCGAAGATGTCTGGCCGGGAATTTTTGCGACCCTGCTGCTCTGGCTGGCTTGCGGCGTGGTCTTCGGCCGCTATCTGTCGGATTTTTCTTATACCTATGTACGCTATTACGCCGGCCTCGCCTCGGCCATGACGGCCCTGGTGTTTCTCTATTTCACCGCCTGGATTTTCATCTATGGCGGCGAACTCAACGCCGCCATAGCGCGGGAGCGCGAGCGACGGCGCGGGTTGCTCGACCGCGTCAGCGACGCATAGCAACGACGCGGCCCGCTGGTGCGCTGCGGGGTCCCGATGGGACTAGCTGATCAGCGGCAAGAGCGCATCGCTTTTGCGGCGGTAAGAGGGTGCTGCAGCTCGCTCTTGTGGCTCAGCTGGCGGCTTCGACCACGTCCTCAAAATTGCGCAGGCCCGGACGCGGCGTATTGACCAGCACCGCCATGTTGCCGGGCTTGTGCCGATTGGTGCGCATCAATTCGTGGGCATAGGGGATTTTGTCCCATGGGAACACGTCGCTCATGCAGGGATCGACGCGGCGATCGATGACGAACTGATTGGCAGCGCTCGCTTGTTTGAGGTGCGCGAAATGCGAGCCTTGGATCCGCTTCTGCCGCATCCAGACATAGCGCGCGTCGAAGGTGATGTTGTAGCCCGTGGTGCCGGCACAGAATACAACCATGCCGCCGCGTTTGACGACGAGGCAGGAGACCGGGAACGTCGCCTCGCCGGGATGTTCGAACACAATGTCGACGTCGCGCTTGCCCGTAATGTCCCAGATCGCTTTGCCGAAGCGGCGCGCCTCCTTCACCCAGGCGTCATATTCGCCTGTACCGACCTTCGGCATCTGACCCCAGCATTTGAAATCGCTGCGGTTGATGACGCCTTTGGCTCCGAGTTCCATTACGTAGGGCACCTTCGCCTGGTCCGACACGATGCCGATGGCATTGGCGCCGGATGCCGCGACAAGCTGCACGCCGAACACGCCGAGCCCGCCCGAGGCGCCCCAGACCAGCACATTGTCGCCGGGCTTGAGCGTGTGCGGCGCATGTCCGAACAGCATGCGATAGGCGGTCGCGAGCGTGAGCGTGTAGCAGGCCGATTCTTCCCAGGTGAGATGCGCGGGTTTCGGCATCAGTTGGCGCGATTGCACCCGGCAGAATTGCGCGAAAGAGCCGTCCGGCGTCTCGTAGCCCCAGATGCGCTGCGACGGCGACAGTAGCGGATCGCCGCCATTGCACTCCTCGTCATCACCGTCGTCCTGATTGCAATGGACGATGACCTCGTCCCCGACCTTCCAGCGATGCACCTTTGAGCCAACCGCCCAAACGATGCCGGAGGCATCGGAGCCGGCAATGTGGAACGGATGCTTGTGCCCATCCAGCGGTGAAACCGGGACGCCGAGCCCGGCCCAGACGCCGTTGTAATTGACACCCCCGGCCATGACATAGACCAGCACTTCATCCTCGGCGATCGGCCAGGTCGGCACCACCTCCAACTGCATCGCCTGTTCCGGCGGCCCATGCCGCTCCTTGCGAATGGCCCAAGCGTACATCTTCTGCGGAACATGGCCGAGCGGCGGAACCTCGCCGATTCCGTAGAGATCCTTTTGCGGCGCGGCGGATGGTTTCATTTGCGCTACGGCCATGACACGCTCCAGATGCTCCAGATGAGGCGCCGCGAACGCCCCGACTTCCGGCTACAGCGGCCGGACAGCGCCGGATGCTGGCACCCTGCCGCGGGCTTTTGCTTTTGTCTGCGCACGATCTTTTGCCAACTTCCTTCGCCCGCCGCAGCGGACCTGCACCAAGGCGAAAAAGCGGTCCGCGGGATCAGCTTCAAGTCGCATTCGCGCAGTCTGCCGCAGCTGATGTTGCAGCGCAATAATAAGTTAGAATGATTTGGTGGTGGATGGCGCGTCCGCGCCACTGACAGCGCGGCCCTGTGGCCGTAGACTTCACGCAGCGCACGCCCATGCGCTCAGGGGCGCTGCAGTTTGGTTTTGCCCTTGCCGGGACAGCGAAGGGGCAACACGGGGGAGAGGTCATGGGCTTCATTATTTGGCTGATTGTAGGTGCCATCGCCGGATGGCTGGCCGGGATGGTGGTCAAAGGCGGCGGCTTCGGCCTGATCGGCGACATCGTTGTCGGCATTGTCGGCGGTTTCATCGCCGGCTGGTTGCTGCCGCGAATCGGCATTGAGATCGGCGGCGACTTCATCAGCGACATCATCAACGCGTTTATCGGCGCAGTGATCCTGTTGCTGATCGTCAGATTGATCAAACGCAAGTGAGCCGTGCTGCGCCGCGCAGCACGGGCGGTTTAAGGGTTTTTCAAGCTCGCCGAGCCTAGCTTCGCTTGAACGTCCAGCGAGGCTTGGCGGCGGTGGTTTTTGATTTGACATCTCCCGGGCCAAGCGGCGGCCCCAAGCTGGCGCGGCCGGTCGAGCGGTTCGGCTTCGCCCTCGCCTTCGCCTCTGCGGTCTATCTGGTTGCTTCGTTCATTCAAGGCTCATGGTTTGTCGCCGCCGACGGCAGCGGCGTGCCGACCGATTTTGTGAATGTCTGGGCTGCCGGTCATCTGGCGCTCGCCGGCCGGGCCGCCTCCGCCTATGACTGGCCCGTGCATAAAGCGGTCGAGGTCGGCGCGGTCGGTCATGCTTTCGACGGCTATTTTGGTTGGCATTATCCGCCGACATTTTTGTTTGTTGCAGCGGCGCTGTCGCTGCTGCCTTATACGACCGCCTTTATCGTCTGGGCCTTTGGCACCTTTCCCGCCTATCTGATCGTGATTCGCGCCATCATCGGCGAACGCATTGGCTATCTGCTGGCCGCTGCCTTTCCGGCCGTGCTGGCAAATTTCATCGCCGGTCAAAACGGATTTTTGAGCGCCGCTCTCGTCGGCGGCACCCTTCTTTTGCTCGATCGGCGGCCCATTGCCGCCGGCGTGCTGCTGGGGCTTCTAACCTACAAGCCGCATCTCGGCCTGCTGTTTCCGATCGCACTGATCGCGAGCGGACGCTGGCGCGTCTTTCTCACGGCTGCGACGGCTGCCGCCGCAATGGCGGTTGCATCATGGCTCCTCTTCGGCAACGCCGCCTGGCAGGCCTTCTTCGCCAATATCGGTCACACCTCGCAGGCCTTTCTGTCGGACGGCTTTGCCGACTGGGCCAAGCTGCAGACAGTGTTCGGCCTCACCCGCACACTCGGCGGCAGCGAGGCTTTGGCCTGGACGCTGCAGGGTGTCCTCGCGCTGGTCGCGGCCGCGCTGATCGCTGCGCTCTGGCGCAGCCGCGCTGCCGACGAGATCAAGGCCGCCGCGCTTGCGACGGCGGCGCTGCTGGCAACGCCTTATCTCTACACCTATGACCTCGTGGTAATGGCGGTGCCGCTCGCCTTCCTGTTTCGCCTCGGGCTCAGGCGCGGATTTCTGCTGCTCGAGGAGGCCGGGATCGGCTTCGCCTCACTCTTGGTGCTGATCTTTCCATTTGTGAAGGCGCCGGTCGGATTTTTGGCTCTGTTGGCCGTGGCGGGACTGATTGCGCGCAGGGCGCTTGCGCCGAGGCCTCAAGCGCGCGCCGTGGCTGCATCGTAAACCCGCATAGCCGCACTGGTCGGCTGCAGGCCGGCGCACCAATCGCCTTACACACGCCCCATCTATCTCTCTGTTGCATTGCAACAAAAAGCGCGTCACAGTGTTGTCGTCGGAGAGCGTGCAACATCAAGACGCGGCCAGCCCGTGCCCGATAAACCGTGGATTTTCCGCACCTATGCGGGGCATTCAACCGCCGCCGCGTCGAACGCGCTTTACCGCAAAAATCTGAGCAAGGGGCAGACCGGCCTGTCGGTCGCTTTCGATCTACCGACCCAGACCGGCTATGACAGCGATCACCCGCTCGCCAAAGGCGAGGTCGGCAAAGTCGGCGTGCCGATTTGCCATATCGGCGATATGCGCACCTTGTTCGACGGCATCCCGCTCGGCGCGATGAACACGTCGATGACCATCAATGCCACCGCGGCGTGGCTGCTCGCGCTCTATGTCGCGCTTGCCGACGAGCAAGGCGCGCCGCGCGCAGAGCTGCAAGGCACGACACAGAACGACATCATCAAAGAATATCTGTCGCGCGGCACTTACGTGTTTCCACCGGCGCCGTCGATGCGGCTGACCAAGGATGTGATCCTGTTCACGACCAAGGAAATGCCGAAATGGAATCCGATGAATGTCTGCTCCTATCACCTGCAGGAGGCCGGCGCGACGCCGGTACAGGAGCTGGCCTTTGCCCTTGCCACCGCGATCGGCGTGCTCGACGCGGTGAAAGCGTCAGGTCAATGCGCGGACGAAGAGTTCGGCGACGTGGTGGGGCGCATCTCCTTCTTCGTCAATGCGGGCCTGCGCTTCATCACCGAAGTCTGCAAGATGCGCGCCTTCACCGAACTGTGGGACGAGATCACGCGCGAGCGCTATGGCGTGAAGGACCCCAAGCAGCGCCTGTTCCGCTACGGCGTGCAGGTAAATTCGCTCGGGCTGACCGAGCAGCAGCCGGAGAACAATGTCGCGCGCATCCTGCTCGAGATGCTGGCGGTGACGCTGTCGAAGGATGCGCGCGCCCGCGCGGTGCAACTGCCGGCCTGGAACGAGGCGCTCGGCCTGCCGCGGCCCTGGGACCAGCAATGGTCGCTGCGCATGCAGCAGATCCTGGCTTACGAGACCGACCTCTTGGACTATGACGACATCTTCGCCGGTTCGCCGGTGATCGCCGCCAAGGTCGCCGAACTGAAGGCGGCAGCCAGGGAAGAGCTCGCGCATATCGAGGCGATGGGCGGCACCGTGGCCGCGGTCGAGGCGGGCTATATGAAGCAGCGGCTCGTTGAATCGAACTCACGGCGGGTGGAAGCGATCGAGCGCGGCGAGCAGACCGTCATTGGGGTCAACCGGTTCGTGGAAACCGAGCCTTCGCCGCTCGCCGATGCCGCAGAGGCGGTGCTCACTGTCGCCGAAGAAGCCGAAACAGATCAGGTGGGGCGACTCAAGGCCTGGCGCGCCGCGCGCGACGACAAAGCTGTCGCAACGTCCCTCGAGAATTTACGAGCGGCCGCCGCAAGCGGCGCCAATATCATGCCGCCGTCGATTGCCTGCGCCAAGGCCGGCGTAACCACCGGCGAATGGGCCTTTGCCCTGCGCGCGACCTTTGGCGAATACCGCGCGCCGACCGGCGTCGGCAGCGGCATGCGTAACGACGCCGAAGGGCTCGATGACATTCGCGCCGAGGTCGATCGCGTGTCGAAAAAGGTCGGCCGGAGGTTGAAATTTCTGGTCGGCAAGCCCGGACTCGACGGTCATTCCAACGGGGCCGAGCAGATCGCCGCGCGCGCCCGCGATGCCGGCATGGACGTGGTCTATGACGGCATCCGCCTCACCGCCGAAGCCATCGCCGCTGCGGCGGCAGAGAAGAACGTGCATGTGGTCGGGCTGTCGATCCTGTCGGGCTCGCACATGCCGCTGGTGCGGGAGGTCATCGCGCGCATGAAGGAAGCGGGCCTCGACGACGTGCCGGTGGTGGTCGGCGGCATCATTCCGCCGCACGATGCAAGCGCCCTGAAAGCGGCAGGCGTCGCGGAGGTCTATACGCCGAAAGATTTCGCGCTTAATCGCATCATGAGCGACCTCTGCCGCATCGTCGAACATGCGGCGGACGCCAAGGAGCCGGCCGACGCGGCCGAGTGATCAATTCGCGTCCATCCGCAAACCGCGCGGCGGCTTACCCGACTCCATGCTTGCAGCGACAGGATTATGGATTGCGAGTTCGTGCGTCGCGCGGCCCGGCATGACGCATCACCGCCGCGATCGCCTTGCTCAGCGCGCTGGGGCTCAACGGCTTGCGCAGATATGCGTTCATGCCGGCGGCCCGCGCGGCATCTTCGTCGCCCGGTTCGGTACGGCCCGATACGCCGATGATCGGCGTTGCCGCGACGGCGCCGGGCAGCGCACGAATGCGCCGCGTCGCTTCGAGCCCGTCGCTGCCGGACAGCATGACGTCCATGAGCACGGCGTCATAGCCGCGCTCAACCGCGTCGACCGCATGCTCGCCGGACACGGCAAAATCGGCGTGATGACCGAGCTCGGTGACAATCGTGTTGAGGATGACGCGGCCGTAAGGATTGTCTTCAACGCAGAGAATCTTCAGGCCGCGCGGCGCAGGCACCTGCGTCGGCGCGGCCGTCTCGGTGTCACTGCGCGCTATCGGCAGCACGGCCGTGAAAGTGAAGCGTGAGCCGCGGCCCGGCGTCGAGGTGACGGTCAGATCGCCGCCCATCAGCTTGGCGAGCATCTTGACGATCGACAAGCCGAGTCCCGCGCCGCCATAGCGGCGCGCGATCTCGGCGCTTCCTTGCGAGAACGGACGGAACAGCCGCTTGACCTCGGCGCGCGAAAGCCCGATGCCGCTGTCGGCGACTGAAAAGACAAGCTCCACACGACCGCCGCGGCCGACAGGCTTTGCTCGCACATCGAGCCGTACGGCCCCTCGCTCGGTGAACTTCACAGCATTGTCGATCAGGTTCTCCAGCGCCGCCCGCAGCCGCACTGAGTCGCCGACCACGCTGTCGGGCAAGTTCCCCGCGATGGCCGTCTCGACGGCGAGCGCCTTGCTCTGCGCGCGCGCGCGTAGAATTTCCACCAGCGCGTCCATGAGGTGCCGCGGCCGAAATGGGGTCTGCTGCAAGGTGAGCGAGCCCTTGCCGGCTTTGGCCGAGTCGATAATCAGCGTAGTCAGCGCGGCGAGGTGCTCGGCGCCCGCTCTCACGCCGGCCGCCCAGCGCCGCTCGCGCTCCTCGAGATTGGAACTCGCCAGCAATTCGCCGAGCGCCAAAATGCCGGTCAGCGTGGTGCGAATGTCATGGGCGAAGATGGCGAGCGCCGTATCGTTTGCGCCCTCGCTTGTCTTGTGCGCCCGCCTGGCGACGCGGGACTTTGCCCGCGCCCGTGCCGGAAGCCTGCGCCGGCCGCGCAGAGCTCTTGTCGACGAGCTTTGTTTGCTTGTGGATCGCGCCATGGATCGTGCAATGGCGCCCCCGGCGCCAAGCCTTGGTGCGGCATGCATTGAGGCTGTCCCGTCAGCCGGCCGCGCCGCTGGCATGCCTTCCTGAATCTCGGCCCACCATGGCACGGCTGCTGGCGGAACAAAACATGCCGGCCATGATGTCCTCAGCGGGCGAGCTTCGACTTTGGTTTAGCGACCGAGCCCGACCATGCGCCGGATATCGCGTGGCGTGGCGCCTTTGGCGCGCAATTCGCGTAAGCCGGTGGCCTGTGTCGATTTCGACAATTTGCGGCCTTCCTCGTCCAGGATGAGCTTGTGGTGGTGATAGGTCGGTTCCGGCAGACCGAGCAGCGCTTGTAGCAGGCGGTGAACGCTGGTCGACCAGAACAGGTCGACCCCGCGCACCACATCGGTCACGCCCTGCAAGGCATCATCGACCACGGCGGCGAGGTGATAGCTCGTCGGCATATCCTTGCGCGCCAGGACGACGTCGCCCCAGCGCTGCGGCGCCGCGGTGATGGTACCCGACTGGCCCTGCGGCCCGGCGCCGGTCTCGGCCCAGGTAAGGGGGCCGGCGCGCGCCATCGCCGCGTCCATCGCCAGGCGCAGGGCGAACGGCTCGCCGGCATCGCGGCGCCGCCTGCGTTCGGCCGCCGACAACCGGCGGGCGCGGCCCGGATAGATCGGCACGCCGTCCGGATCGCGCGGCCAGCCGCCATGGCGATCGAGATCGGCGACCATGGCGGCAATCTCGGCCCGGCTCTCGAAGCTCGGATAAAGCAGGCCTTGCGCTTCGAGCTTGCCGATGGCCGCCGCGTAATCGGCAAAGTGCTCGCTCTGGCGCCGCACCGGTTCTTGCCACGAAATGCCGAGCCAGCGCAGGTCCTCGTAGATCGCCTCCTCAAATTCTGGCCGGCAGCGCGGGACATCGATGTCCTCGATGCGCAACAGCAAGCGGCCGCCGCGCTCGCGCGCCATGTCGTAATTGAGCAATGCGGAGTAGGCATGGCCCAAATGGAGATGACCATTAGGACTCGGTGCAAATCGCAGAATGCGGCTATACATCGATACTGCGCTTCTCGGTAGCGGCGGGCTTCACGCGGCGTTCCTGCAAGATCGCAAGCATGCCGCTGGAAACGCGCCGTTCGAAGTGTGCCGTCAGACTTCCCGGACTTCAAATCCATCACATTCCAGCGCCAATATGACCGACATAACGATCCGCAGGCCGGCGATGACATGCTGACCCACATTGGCACCGAAGCGGACCTCGATGCGGCAATCGAGGCGCTCACCCAAGCCGATCCGCGCTTCAACCCGCTCATCGCCCGGGCCGGACGGCCGCCGTTGCGGCGGCGGCCCGACGGCTTTACGGGTCTCGCCTCGACGGTCGTGGCACAGCAATTGTCGACCGCGAGCGCGAGCGCGATCTGGGGACGGCTGGCGGCCGCCTATGATCCGTTCGAGCCCGCCGCGATCATCCGGGCACGTCCGGCGCGTCTTGCCCGACTCGGCCTCTCGGCGGCAAAAATCAAGGCGCTGAAGGAAATCGCGCGCGCTGTCGCCAGCGGCAGGCTTGCGCTGACGACACTCGCCGGCATTCCCGCCGATGACGCGCACGCGATGTTAACTGCCGTGCACGGCATTGGTCCGTGGACCGCCGACATTTATTTATTGGCGTGCCTCGGTCATGCCGATGCCTGGCCGGCCGGTGATCTTGCGCTGCAGGAGGCGGCGCGGCTTGCCTTCAGCTTGGGCGCGCGTCCGAGCGCCAAAGAAATGATTGCGCTTGCGGAAGGCTGGCGGCCGTTGCGCGCCGTGGCCGCCCGTGTGCTATGGACCTATTATCGCGCCATCAAGGGCCGCGAAGGCGCTCCGGCCCTGCCCAAAGCCGAGGCATCCGCCACGACGTCCGACTCCACGCGCAAGCAATCCGCCAAATCAAACACCACAAGATCTTCAAAATCGCGATCGGCCAGGGCGCGATCAGCCGAGATCAGCATGCATATCAAACAAAACGGGAGACGCCATGCCCGCTGAGCTCGACGGTCCGCGGCTCGCGCCGCGCTCCGGCCCCGCGCGGCAGCTCGTGGTATTTCTCCACGGCTACGGCGCGGATGGCAACGATCTGATCGAGATCGGCCGCGCCTGGCAGCAATATCTGCCGCAAGCCGCCTTCGCTTCGCCGCACGCGCCCGAGCCGTGCGGCCAGGCGCCGATCGGCCGGCAATGGTTCGCGCTCACTTTCCGCGATCCGAACGAGCGTTGGGTCGGCGTCAACAAGGCCGCGCCTCAGCTCGAGCGCTTCCTTGTCGCCGAGCTTGGGCGGCATCAGCTGCCGGGCTCGGCTTTGGCGCTGGTCGGCTTCAGTCAGGGCACCATGATGTCGCTGCATGTCGGCCTGCGCCGCGCGACGCGGCCTGCGGCAATCGTCGGCTATTCCGGGATCCTGGTCACGCCGCCCGACGGCAAGCTCGAAAGCTTTGCCGCCGAGGTGAAAACGCGGCCGCCGGTGCTGCTCGTGCACGGCGACCGCGACGACCTGATCCCGGCGCAGGCGCTGTTCCAGTCGGCCCAGGCGCTGGCCGCACTCGAAATCCCCGTTGAGTGGCATTTGTCGGCGGGCGTGGGCCACGGCATCGACGCGGAGGGGCTGCGCCATGGCGGCGAGTTTTTGGCGCGCCGTTTTGGTCAGCGCTTGTGATCGGCGCCCCCGGCTTTTGGTAAACAAAGGATTTCGGCCTGCTGGCGCCTTTTAGAATTGAAGAGCGCTGATTATTGCTGTGCGGGCACGGTGCGAAAACGTGCCACATCATGCCGAATGGTTGCCGGCTTTAACTCCAAGTCTCTGAATTGGGTAACAATCTCCTAGCAAATTCGGCCTAGAAGCTTGGCGTGGAGCCAAGCGCCAGGTCTGTGCCCATGCCTACGACCATTTCTACGACCCTGTTTGCCATTCTTCGCGACAAATTCGGCAAGACACGTGTTCAGACCGGACCGGTACCGGGTCTCAACCGCATTGCGGGCCTGCTCAGTGAATTCCGGCGCGATACGCGCGGCAATCTCGCGATCATCACCGCACTTGCCTGTGTTCCCATGATCGGCGCTGTGGGCTGTGTCATCGATTATACCAATGCAAGCATGATCAAGACGAAGCTGCAGGCGGCTGCGGATGCAGCGACGCTTGCCACCGTCTCGGTCAGTTCGCCCGTCGTTGCCGCGGCCAAGCAGATGAGCGGCAACGGCGCGGTTTCGGGCGGATCGACCTATGCCACCGGCTTCTTCAACGCCAATTTGAGCCAGGCGCCGGAGAATACGGGCTATACGAGCCTGTCACCGAGCGCGACGGTCACAAAAAACGGCATGAAGCTTACCGCGACCGTTTCTTTCACGGCGCAGGTCCCGACCACGTTCATGGGTATCATGGGCTTTAAGAACGTGGCGGTGTCGGGCACGTCGACGGCCAGCTATACGCTCGCCACTTACATCGACTTTTATTTGGCGCTCGACGTTTCGGGATCGATGGGCATGCCCTCGACCTCCTCCGAGCAGTCGCGGCTGATGAGCGTCAACCCCGACAATTTCGGCAATTATCCGAGCGGCTGCACGTTCGCCTGCCACTTCAAGGCACAGGGCGCGTGTAGTCAGAGCAATCAAGGCCAGACCTACGCGATCAACAATCCGCAGCCCGGGCAGCGCATGCCCAACAATCAGAGCTCGTATATTCCAAATCCCAGCCCCGGCGGCTATTGCCAGGGCTATACGATTTCGCGGCTGGGCACGACGACCCAGGTCATTAACGGGAAATCGGTCACGGTCGTGAACTGGGCCGCCAATCCGGGCGTGAGCTCCTGTTCGACGCCCGGCACCAACGCGTGCATCCAGTTGCGCCTCGATGCGGTCGGCTATGCAGTGACCCAATTGCTGACGACCGCGGCCAACACCGAGGCGCAGACGGGAATCGCCAACCAATACCGGGTCGGGCTCTATCCGTTCATTCGCTATCTCTACGCCTATTATCCGCTGACCACCAACCTGACATCGACTGGCTCGGGATCCATCAGCAACGCCGCCGCGCAGCTCGCCACGTTGCTGGACACCGGACAGAATTCCTCGCTCGGATCGGGCGGCACGCATTTCGAAAACGCCTTTACCGACTTGAACAATATCATCACCTCGGTTGGCACGGGCACCAGCCCGACCAACACGCTGCCCTATGTGTTTCTGGTGACCGACGGCTCGCAGGACAATCAAACCTATTGGAACGGCTCGTGGTCGGGCAGCAACCACGCCACGACGATCGATCCCACATACTGCACGACGCTAAAAAATCGCGGGATCACGATCGCGGTCCTCTACATTCCTTACGTCAACATCAATCCGGTGAACTCAAGCTTCGCCAATGACGAGGACGATTACGCCAACTGGAACATTCCGAATATTCCCGGTGCCCTGCAGCAATGTGCTTCGCCGAACTTCTTCTATACGGCAAGCACGCCGACCGACATCAATAACGCGCTGAACGAGATGTTCCAGCAGGCGATCAGCACCGCGCATATCACAAACTAGGTCAAAACTCGCGAATGCGGGACCAACGCGGACTCCGAGGATCGACCTATCATGCCTGGCTGCGGCCAGGACCGGACGTCGATCGCAACAGCCACCGTCCTTTTGCAGCCGTTGCGATCGACGGCGCGAAGCGATCAGAAGCTGTCATCCAAGTTTATGGGTTTTGACCCCAGCGGAGTCGTCGCCCTAAGGTTGCGCGGCACAGGGCGCGCCTCATCGCTGCGCGACGAACGCCTCATCAGGACGCCTTTCGTTGCCGGCGGAGATTCTCGTGCCAAGCGCCTACGGCGATATGCGCGTGATCGAGGCGACGCTGCGCGGCGTTGCGTAGAGATTGTCCGAGAACTTGATCCCCGAGCCGCCGAAGAAGCCGAACAGCGGCGTGTAGGCGTAGCTGACCTCGCCGAAGATCAGATAGGAGTTGGGGGTCTTCAGATTTGCCGGGACCGGCATCGGTGATCCCTTTGCGTGCGCGGTGCCGTTTTGCGTGTCACTCCAGCTGACGGTGGCGTTGCCGTTGGCATCGATTGCGATCTGCGTGACGGTGAGGGCGAGCGGCGCAGTCGCGTACGGCGCCAGCACATTGTCGGTCGCCGCGAAAATCGCCTGGATGTCGGCATCGTGGATGGTCTGATATTGATTGGTGATCGCATCGACGGTGTAGGTTGCCGCACGCACCTTCATGTAGATCGCTATGGCGCGCCCCGCATCAAACGTAGCCAGGAAGATCATCGCCAGGACCGGCAGGACGACCGCGAATTCCACCGCCGCCACCCCGCGCGTCGAGCGGGCAAAGCGCCGCCAAAGCTGTCGTGCCGTCGCTCCGGTCATGATCCGTAGGGCTCCACCCGGAAGGCGGTGACGCCCATCATAAGGGCGGTCCCGCCCGGCAGATTGGCCAGCGTGAAGCCGAGCGGCCCGCTGATCACCGACCAGGGATAAGCCAGCTCAACGACCATGAGATCGCCCGGACTGCCCGGGTCCCAGGTACCGGGATTGAGCTGGCCCTGCGCGTTGTACATTTGCGGCGCCGACGTGCTGCAGCCCGATGAACAGTTTTGCACGCTTATGACCAGGTTGCTGCAGTTGAACAGAGTCTGCACCATCGGGCAAATGGTGCTCTGGAACTGACTTTGCGTCATGCCGCCGTTCTGCGCCTGTCCGGTCATCAGGAGCCGGGCGCCCTCCACAGCGGCGGACTGCAGGTTCGCCTGCGCAAACAGAAACAGCGTTGTTTGGAAAATCGCGATCAGTGCGCCGATGAAAAGCGGCGCGACCATCGCAAATTCCAGGGCGGCAGCGCCGCCCTCGGCATCTTGGAAACGAGATGCGTCTCGCCGAAACAGCCTTGCCAGATCTCGCAACATGCCCCGTCTGCCCAATCAAGCCTGAGCGGTCAGCGAATCCACGTTTGCCAGGCTTGTTCCTAGGCGATAGCGATTGATTATTCGTTGTGTAACAAGAATAAATCCGGCGCCTTCAAAGTTGGATTTTGTTAACGATAGTGCCACAGCCAGTAGAGCGGAATGAGATTGATTGGATCGTCATGCCCGCCTTGGGCGGGGGCATTCACCGTCTCAAGGGCCGCCGGGACAAAGACGTGGATGGCCGCAACGCGTGGATGGCCGGAACGAGTCCGGTCATGACGACGCAAGCTTATCAACGAGCATCCGCTCGCCGGCCGGCGATGGCGCCTCGGAGTCGCCGGTCACTCCGGGCCGGCAGCAGACTTTGCGATAATCGCCTCGATCGCGGCCAAGCCATCGGTGAGTGCGGCAGGCCCCGGCTGCAGGATGAGCGGTGACTTGATCTCGAAAACGGCGCCGTTGCGGACCGCCGGCAGCGCGGCAAAGCCCGGGCGCGCCGCGACCTTCTCCGGACGAAATTTCTTGCCGCACCATGAGCCGATGATGATATCGGGCGCCCGGGCAATCACCGCCTCGGCGGTCACGATGCGATGCTTGGCTGATTTGTGGCGCGACAGCGCGGCGAAGATATCGTCGCCGCCGGCGGCGGCGATCAGTTCCGATACCCAGGCAATGCCGGAAATCATCGGCTCATCCCATTCCTCGAAATAGATTTTTGGACGCCGCGGCCGCTGCACGGCGCGCGCCTGCACGGCGGCAAGTCCGGCCGCGAGGTCGCACGCCACGCGCTCGGCGCGTTCGCAGGCTCCCACCAGCGCGCCAAGTGTGCGGATCATGTCGAAAATCTCGGCGACCGTGCGCTGATTGAAAGCGTGAACCGCGACACCGCACTTGATCAGCTCGGCGGCGATGTCGGCCTGAAGATCGGAAAATGTCAGAACGAGATCGGGATCGAGCGTGAGGATTTTCGGAATGTCCGCCGACGTGAACGCCGACACGCGCGGTTTCTCGCGCCGCGCCCGCGGCGGACGCACCACATAACCGGAAATGCCGACGATGCGGCGCTCTTCGCCGAGCAGATAGAGCGTCTCGACGGTTTCCTCGGTCAGGCAGACGATGCGCTCAGGTGGAAACACCGATACTCACAAATTGGCGTAATCGATCGGCTTGTGCCGGTCGAGCGCGCGTTGGATGGGCGGCAGCGGATATTTCAATCCGGTCGCGCAGTTGAACAGCACCGCCTGTTCGCTCGCTTTCACCCGCCCGTCGGCAAGACTCTGCCTGTAGGCAGCATAAGTGGCGGCGCCTTCCGGGCACATCAAAAAGCCCTCCTCGCGGGCGACTTCGTCGAGGCCGGCTGAAATTGCATCGTCCGGAACAGCAATCGCAAAGCCGCCGCTCTCGCGCACGGCGCGCAGGATCAAAAAATCGCCGATCGCTTGCGGCACGCGAATGCCGGACGCGATGGTCCGCGCATTCTCCCAGCGCGGTGCGTGCTCGACACCCTCCTCATAGGCGCGCACCATCGGCGCGCAGCCGGCCGCCTGCACCGCCACCATGCGCGGCCGCTTACTGCCAATGAAGCCGATTGCTTCCAGTTCGGCAAACGCCTTCCACATGCCGATCAGCCCGGTGCCGCCCCCGGTCGGATAAAAGATGACGTCGGGCATCTGCCAGTTCAGCTGTTCGGCAAGCTCAAGCCCCATCGTCTTCTTGCCTTCGATGCGATACGGCTCCTTCAGCGTCGAAACGTCGAACCAGCCGACCTTGGCCCTGCCCTCGGCGACAATTTTCCCGCAATCGTCGATCAGGCCGTTGACGCGATAAACGGCTGCGCCTTGCAGGCCGATCTCGCTGATGTTCACTTCGGGCGTGTCTTGCGGACAGAAGATCGTGGTCTTGATGCCGGCACGACTCGCATAGGCGGCGAGCGCCGCGCCGGCATTGCCGTTGGTCGGCATCGCCATGTGCGTGATGCCGAAGGCCTTGGCCATCGATACGGCCATGACCAGGCCGCGCGCCTTGAACGAGCCGGTGGGCAAACGACCTTCGTCCTTGACCAGAAGGGCGCCACCGCCGAGTTTTTTGGCAATCTTGGGCAGCGGGACGAGCGGCGTCACGGCCTCGCCGAGGCTGACGATGTCTTCCTTGCGCCGCACCGGCAACAGTTCGCGATAGCGCCACAGATCAGGCGGGCGTCGTTTGAGCTCGTCCTTGCGCAGGGTTATCTTGATGCCTTCGAGATCATAGCGGACCAGCAGCGGCTTGCCGGCGCGCGACAGATTGTGCACCTCGTCGGCGGCGTGGCGTTCGCCGGTCGCGGAGCATTCCAGGTAAGTGACAAAAGTTTTTCGCTCGGTAGTCAGATTGTCGCTGTAATGCACGCGCGGTCTCCGGCAGGTGGAGGTTCGGCAACGTAACCGCCGATAGGGGCCAGGTCTATCTCTTGAAGGACCCTTTGCCGCCTCTGAGTCACGGCAGAAAATCTTCCTTGCCGGCAAAACGGTTTGCTCCTGCCCCGCGTCTTTTTTCCCGATGGACACCGGCGCGTGCCCCTCGCTAATCTTGGCGGCGCAGGTAAGTCATGCCGCACGATCAGCCTCGTCGTCGGACCTACGACATTATAATCGTCGGCGCCGGTTCCGCCGGCTGTACCCTTGCCGGGCGCCTGTCCGAAGACGAGGGTCGGCGTGTGCTGCTGCTCGAGGCCGGCGGCTGGGATACCGATCCCTGGATCAAGATTCCGCTTGGTTGGCCGCGTCTGCTGCTCAAGCGCAAGCACGACTGGATGTATTTTGCGGAACCGGAAGCGACGACCGGCGGGCGCGGACTTGAATGCGCGCGCGGCCGCATCATCGGCGGCTCGTCCTCCATCAATGCCATGGCCTATGTGCGCGGCCATGCCGGCGATTACGACCGCTGGGCGAGCTACGGCCTGACCGGCTGGTCCTATGCGCATGTACTGCCCTATTTCCGCCGTCAGGAATCGTGGGAAGGCGGGCCGAGCTTTTATCGCGGCGGCACCGGGCCGCTGGCGACGCGGATGACGACATTTGCCGATCCGCTGGTCGACGCTTACGCAGAGGCCGGTCGCGCCGCCGGTTACAAGACAACGCCGGATTATAACGGCGCGCAACAGGAAGGCTTTGGCGTCTGGCAGATGACATCGAAGGACGGCCGCCGCTGCAGCGCCGCCGATGCCTATCTGCGTCCGGCGCTCGAGCGCAAGAACCTGACCGTGGAGATCGACGCGCTCGCGACCAGAGTTGTCTTCGACGGCCGCCGCGCGGCGGGCGTCGAATACGTCAAGGATGGCGACACAGTAACCGCTTATGCCGACCGCGAAGTGATCCTTTGCGGCGGTGTCATCAACTCGCCGCAGCTTTTGATGCTCTCAGGCATCGGCGATCCGCAAGAGCTTGCCGCGCATGACATCGCGGTGAGAGTACCGCTGCGCGGAGTCGGCAAAAATCTGCAGGATCATATTTCCGCGAGCATCGCCTATGCCCGCAAGACGCCCGGCCCGTTCCATCACGCCATGCGCTTCGACCGCATCATGCCGGCACTCGCCCGCGCCTACCTGTACGGCGAGGGCATCGCCTGCGATTTGCCGGGCGGCAGCATGGCCTTCCTCAAGAGCCGGCCGGATGCGGTGCTGCCGGACGTACAGCTGATTTTCAATGCTGCGCCGATGACGGCCCATCCGTATTTCTGGCCGTTCCGCCGTCCCTATGCGGACGGCTATGCCTGCCGTGCCGTGGTGCTGCGGCCGGAAAGCCGCGGCCGCATCGAGCTCGCCTCGGCGGATCCAAGAAAACCGGTGCGCATTCGGCAGAATTTTCTGGCGACCGACAACGACTGGAAGACGCTGCGCGCGGGCTTGCGCATCGTCCGCGATGTGTGCCGGCAGGCGCCGATGCAGCCGTTCATGGAACGCGAGATCGCGCCCGGTGAAGGCGCGGCGAGCGACGCTGAGCTCGATGCCCATATCCGCGCCAACTCGATCACGGTGCATCATCCGCTCGGCACCTGCAAAATGGGCGTCGCCTCCGATAGGCTTGCGGTGGTCGATGCCGAGCTCAGAGTGTTCGGCACCGAAGGCCTGCGCGTCGTCGACGGTTCGGTCATGCCGGATCTGGTCGGCGCCAATATCAATGCGCCGATCATCATGATCGCCGAAAAGGCCGCTGACCTGATCCGCGGCCAGCCGCCGCTGGAGGCGGCGCGAATTGCCGGCGCACCCGAATTATCGCGGCAGTGACCGTGGCCCGGAAAAGTCGCGATTTCGCTGGAGCAGGTGCCGCAAGGAAAGCTCAAGAAAACCGCAAGTCCCGACGATGTAGCGTAAGCCTCGGAACAGGCTTCACAATCCTGTCACGCCCCCCTATAAACTAGCGGCCATCGCCGCACTGCGGCACTGAGTCGAGGTGGAGCGGTCCGACTTGAACGCTCATGTATCGCTAACGGGCTTCCCCGCGCTGGTGCTGAACGCGGATTTTCGGCCGCTGAGTTATTACCCGCTGTCGCTGTGGTCCTGGCAGGATGCGATCAAGGCGGTCTTCCTCGAGCGGGTGAACATCGTCGCCAATTACGATCGCGCGGTGCGTTCCCCGAGCTTCGAGATGAAGCTGCCGAGCGTGGTGTCGCTCAAGACCTATGTGAAGCCGTCGACCCACCCGGCCTTCACCCGGTTCAACGTCTTTTTGCGCGACCGCTTCGTCTGCCAATATTGCGGCGCGCGCGACGATCTGACTTTCGACCATCTATTGCCGCGCTCGCGCGGCGGCCACACGACCTGGAACAACGTCGTCGCCGCCTGCTCGCCGTGCAATCTGCGCAAGGGCAATCTGACGCCTGAAGAATCGCGCATGTTTCCCTCGCAGCGGCCGTTCCAGCCGACGGTGCAACACCTGCACCGCAACGGCCGGCTGTTTCCGCCGAACTACCTGCATGACAGCTGGCTCGACTATCTCTATTGGGACACCGAGCTCGATCCGTAAGAGCGCTTTGCGCATCGTCGGTCGCTTGCGCGCGTGAGCCGGTTTGGCGCTTGCCTCACGCGGGCAGGTTCTCCCCGGTTGGCAGCCGCGGCGCCAGAACGACAGCGAGCGGCAGGGTCGCCGCTGCGGTAATGGCGGTTGCGATCGTCGCCCAGTGTGGTCCGGCCGCATCGCCCAACACGCCGTAGAGAATTGGCGCCGTCGCACCCGCGCCGATCGTGCCCGTATAGAAAACAGCGAATGCCCGCTCGGTGCGGCCTGCCGGCGCCAGCTCGGGCACCGTCCCGTAGAGAACCGAGGATGTGCCGTTGAGCATGACGCCGAGGAGCGGCAGAACGAACAGCGTCGGCGTAAGCGGAAGCACCAAGACCGAGAGGATTGCCGTGGCGGTCCCCGCTTCGGTCAGCAGAACGGTGGCCAACACACCGAAACGAGCGCCCAGCCATCCGCATGCGAACTTGCCGGCGGCGCCGCCGACGAAGACCAAGGCAAGCGCCGTGCCGATCATTGACAAGGATGCTCCCTGTTCCTTGAGCAGGAACGGCAGGAAGGTCAAAAATCCCATGCGCGTGGCGGAGTCGAGGAGCCCGATTGCGAGAAGAACGGCAAATCCTCGGCGCGGCGCAACCGATCGATGTTGAATGCGCGCGGGCTTGTATTCCGGCCGCAGATTGGCCGGGAGAAACAGAGCCACCCCCAGCGCCACGGCGCCACCGAGCGCAGACACGACCCACAGCATCCGATGCCATGACATGAAGCTCAACAGCAGGGCGGCGCCGCTTGGGATCGCGGCCTTGCCCAGATCGCCGGCGAAATTGTAGGTGCCGAGGGGGCCGCGCGCTTTGTCGCCATAGGCGCGGCAGACAGCTGCCGAGGCGATGGGATGTTGCGTACTCAATCCGCATCCGATCCCGATCAACGCTATGCATAGCCCGCCTAATCCGCCCGAATATCCCGCAACCAGGTAGCCGATCGCCGCCGACAGTGTCCCGAACGCCAAGACGGTGCGCCCTCCGAAGCGCTCCGCCGCGCGGCCGGCCGGGACCTGCAGACCCGCCATGGTCGCGGCGGCAAGTCCGCGCAAAAGCGCCAACGTGCTGTAGCCGAGCGCGAACTCGACCTGCCATATCGGCAGCAGCAGATAGATCAGATCCGTGTAGCCGTCGTGCAGCGCGTGCGCCGTACAAGCGGTCCAAAGCGTCCGCACGCGAGAGACGGCCCCGCGGTTGTGGTTTGGTGATATCGCAGGCGACGTTGTCATCACTCTCAACCAACGGCCCGGCACGACAAAAGACCCAACGTCCGGGAAAATTCATCTCCAAACCGGTTGACGCCCAGGCACCGAGACCGATTTTTGCCCCTTATAGTCGAAGCTGGGGCGAGGCGCGATCAAAGGCTCGTCGATAGGCAAAGCCATCTGAAGCGCCGCCGTGGCTTGCCGCGCGCCCCTCTCTGACCAACCGGATCGGGGCTCTGGCAATTGCCCGCCGTCCGGGCAACCAATCGGGCACTGCACTACTTTAAGGTTGTGCGCGGCGGCGCATGGGTCTACATGCGCCGAAGGGAGGTTGCTGAGTGATGGGAACGATGGTGCTGCTCGATCTGATGGGCGGCGTAGCGCTTTTGCTCTGGGGCCTACACATGGTCTTGAGCGGCGTGCTGCGCGCATTCGGTCCCGACCTGCGCCGCTTTCTCGGCAGGGCGCTGCGCAACCGCTTCAGCGCATTTGCCGCCGGACTGGGGCTCACCGCGCTATTGCAGTCGAGCACCGCGACCGGGCTGATGACCGCCTCGCTCGCCGCCGACGGCGTGGTTAGCCTCGTGCCGGCCCTTGCCATCATGCTCGGCGCCAATGTCGGCAGCACGCTGATCGTGCAGGTGCTGTCGTTCGACATTGCGGCGGTGGCGCCGGTTTTGTTTGTTGTCGGACTCGTGACCTTCCGCTCCGGCGGCAGCAATATCACCAAAGCGCTTGGCCGCATCGCTATCGGGCTTGGGCTGATCCTGCTTGCGCTGCATATTCTCCTCGACTCGCTCGCGCCGGCCGAGCAGGCTCCCGCGGTGCGCGAACTGCTCGGCTCGATCACCAACGATCCCGTGCTCTGCGTCATCATCGCCGGTCTCCTGACTTGGGCGGCGCATTCGAGCGTTGCGGTCGTGCTCCTGATCATGTCGCTTGCGTTCTCGCATTTCGTTACGCCGGAAGCGGCTCTTGCGCTGGTGCTGGGCGCCAATCTCGGCAGCGCCGTCAATCCGCTGATCGAAAGCGGGGTGCGCGGCGATCCGGCGACGCGGCGCCTGCCGGTCGGCAACATGCTCAATCGGCTCCTCGGCATCCTGATCGTGCTGCCGCTGTTGCACCCGATCACGCGGGAGATGACGAAGCTGCAGCCCGACCCGGTCAAAATGACGGCGCTGTTTCATCTGCTGTTCAATTTGGCGCTGGCCGCGCTTTTCATCGGTCCGCTCGACGCGGTAGCCGCGCTGCTCATCCGCCTGTTGCCGGACAAGAAGCTGACCGCCGACGCTTGCGCGCCGCGCTATCTCGACGACGCGGCGCTGGCAAATCCGCCGCTGGCGCTCGCCAATGCGGCGCGCGAAACGTTGCGCATGGGCGATACCGTCGAAGCGATGCTGTGCGACGTCATGACCGCGCTGATCAATAACGACCGCAAGCTCGTCGGCGACGTCTCGCGCAGGGACAATATCGTCGACCGGCTCGACGACGCCATCAAGCTCTACATCACCAAGCTCACCCGCGACAGCCTGGACGAGCGCGAGGGCCGCCGCGCCATGGAGATTGTATCGTTCACCATCAATCTCGAACACATCGGCGATATCATCGACAAGAATCTCTGCGAGCTCGCGCTCAAGAAGATCAAGCGCCGGTATCAGTTCTCTCCGGAAGGCGCCGCCGAGCTGATGGCGTTTCACAAGCGCATTTGCGAATGCCTGCAAGCCGCTTTCGGCATCTTCATGAGCGGCGACATCGAGGCGGCGCGCAAGCTGCTGCGTGAAAAGGTCGAGCTCCGCAGAGCCGAGCTCGAGGCTGCCGATCGGCATTTCGAGCGGCTGCGCGAAGGGCGGCCGGAAAGCCTTGAGACCACGTCATTGCATCTCGACGTGCTGAGCGACCTCAAGCGCATTCACTCGCATATTTGCTCGGTCGCCTATCCAGTCCTGGAAGCCGCCGGCGAATTGCCTGCACTCAACGGCACCAGCAGCGACGTGGCGCCGGGCGAGGCGCTCGCTTATCAGCCGAAACTGCCTTAGGCGCGGCTAGCCCGCCGGATTGGCGTGCGCCCCCTTATCCGGCGCGCCGTTGATCTTGGGAGCGCTGTCCGGCGCGAGGTGGCTCGGCACCTGGCTCGGCTTTTGCGCCTGTACCGCAGGCCGGGCCAGCGGCATACGGGGAGTCTCGGTCGCCGTGTCGTCGCGTCGCGAGGAGCCCTCGAAGCGGGCGTTCTCCTCGATCGACAGCGAGCGATGGAAAATATCGCCTTCGACGGCGGCGGTGCCGTTCAGCTTGACCCGGCTCGCACGGATCGTGCCTTTGACCCGGCCGCCGACGGTCAGGTCGTCGGCGACAATGTCGCCCTCGACATCGGCGCCTTCGGCGACCAGAACCGTCGAAGCGTGCAGCTCGCCCTCGATGCGGCCAAAAATCTGGACGGTGCCCTGGCCGGAAATCTTGCCGACAACCGTCATGCCGGCGCTAATTGAAGATACCTCGTCGCTCGCCTTTGCCGATGATGATTGCAGCGCCGACGACTGCGCCGCCAAGCGCTGAAATTGCTGCACCGGTGCGGGAACGCGTTCGCCCTCGGGCGTGCCGTCTTTGGTCTTTCCGAACATTTCGCACTCCTTCGCTGTTGCCACTCGCTCAAATTTGCATGATCAGATCGCGTAATAGATGCGATGAAACCGCTGTCCGAGGCCGGTCAGAATTTCGCGTCCGGTCGATTTGACCGCCGCTGCCAGGTCGTCGATGCCGATTTCGCTGTCCGCCTGCCTGCCGATCAGCGTCGCCGTCTCGCCGCAGCGCACCAGGGCCGGGTCGGGCAGATCGGAGACGTCGACTGCCGTGAGGTCCAGCGCCGGCCGGCCGAGCACCGGACAGCGGCGGCCGCCGATAATCACGAGCGGCTTATAGTCGGCCGAACCGCTGCAGCGCGGATAGCCGTCGGCATGGCCGACCGAGATCAAGGCGACGCGGCTGCGCCGCTTTGCAGGCAGGCAGGCCGTATCAGCAATGGTTTCGCCCGGCGCCAGGTCGCGGACTTGCACAATGCGCGCCCGCAAATCGATAACCGGCTGCATCGGATTAGGCTTGCCGGGCGTCGGATTGACGCCGTAGAGCGCCTCGCCTGTACGGACGAGCTCAAAATGTGTTTTGGGATCGAGGAAGATGGCGGGCGACGTAGCGAGTGAGGCGGGCACGCCTTCATACAGCCGGCGCAGATCGCGAAACAGGCTGAGCTGGCGTGCATTGAGTGGATGGTCCGGCCGATCGGCGTGATCGAGCCGGCTCATCAGCAACGAGATGCCGTGATCGAGGCCGGTCAGCCGCTGCGCGAAGACAGCCGCCTCCTCCGGCGACAGGCCGAGCCGGCTTTCGCCGGTATCGACGTTGAGCGCACAGCCGCCGCTCCATCGCCGTTCCGTGACGAAGACGTCCCACTCGGCCATTTCGATTGCGCTGTTGATGACCGGTCGCGCATTGATCTCGGCGAAGGACGGCCCGGTTCCGGAATAAAATCCGTTCAGCACGTAGATCGTGGCGTTCGGCGCCAGGGCGCGGACGCGTCGGGCTTCGGGAATGTTCGAGACAAAGAAGGTCTTGCAGCCGGATTTGGCCAACGCGCCGGCGACCGGCTCGATGCCGCAGCCATAGGCATTGCCCCTGATTACTGCGGCACACTCGGCCTCGCTGCTCCTGGCCATGGCTTCCCAATTGGCCGCCAGCGCCGACAAGTTGAACTTCAGGATGCCGCAGGCTTCGCCTTCCGCCGGTCCTTCGACGGCGACATAGGCCGCGAGGCCCTTATTATTGACGATGAGCCGGCCGCCTTTATTGATGATTTTTCCGTCGACCGAGCCCTCGACGACGACCTTGGCGCCGGACTCGATGGTCAGGCTGCCGAGAAGATTGCCACGGACATGCAGCGTGCAATTCTTCTGCACGATCGTGTCGTTGACGATCGAGCCGTGAACGTCCGACGAGGCGCTGATCAGCAGCGGCCCGTCTTCGGCCTTCTGTGCTGCGAGCATTGCCGCGATCGCTGCTGCGATGGGCTGGGCGCCCCCCTGGCCCCAGCCGCATCAGCGTACTTTTGTCGCGGTGACACTGCAATGACGAAGATTGCCGTTATTCACGATTCCTCGCCGCACTTGTCGGCGGCATGTTTGCCGTGATCTGAAACGTCCGTGCGCGGACTTGATCCGACGGGGAGGCCGGCCTTTCCAAAAGATCATGCTTGATCAAAAAGCTACAGCGTCCGGCCCTACCGCTCAGGCAGCTAGGCTGCTGCTTCCTTGTGGACGCCGGCGAAAGCCGGCGCAACTTCAGCCGCAAACCGCGCCATTTCATCCTTTACCTGTTCGTGCGGCTTCATGCCGACATTGAAATAGAGAATGACTTCGTCATAGCCGGCCGCCTCGACCTTTTTCAGGATCTCGGTGATGCGTGCCGAGGAGCCGAGCAGCACCGAATTTTCTGTTAGATCCTCGGGCTTTACCTTCTGCAGCCGCTCGACCATGTCGATGAAATAGCGATAGCTTGGCGGCGCGGTCTTCGGATCGCCCGGCAGGGCCGGGATCACGCATTCCTTATAATAGCGGATCTGCCGCGCCCGCTGCGCGTCCTCCTGCGCCTTGGTATCGGCGAAATGCGTGAAGTAGCTGCACATCATGCGGCCGGGCTCCCTGCCGAATTTGGCGCATGTCTCGCGATAGAGATCGGCGACCTGTTTCAGCCCGCCATAGCTCATGGCGGCGGCGAACGGTGCCACGATCAGACCGCAGCCCAGCCGCGCGGCGAGCTCGATCGAGGGCTTGGAGAACGAGCCGACATAGGTCGGCAGCGGCCGCTGGATCGGCTTTGGCGTGATGCGCACGTCGTCGAACGAATAATATTTCCCGTGATGCGAGATACGCTCATCGGCCGCCCATAGCCGCCGCACCACTTCGAGCCCTTCTTCGAAAATGCCTTGGTTCTCCTCGAACGAGACGTGAAAGGGCTCATATTCGCGCTTGTCGTAGCCGCGTCCGCAGGCGAAATCGACGCGCCCGCCGGAGAGCAGGTCAAGCGTCGCCCATTGTTCGGCGACCCGGATCGGATGATGCAGCGGCAGCACCGTGACCGCCGGCGCCAGCCGAATGCGCGTGGTTTTCGCGGCCACATGGGCGAGCACCATGTCCGGGCAGGATAAGACGCCCAGCGAATTGAAATGATGCTCGCCGATCCAGGCCGAATGCATGCCGAGCCTGTCGGCCAGCACGGCTTCGGCGGTGATGTCGGCGACGAACTGGTTCGAGGAGCGCGGATTGTTCTCGTAATGATTGTCGCTCAGCGTGAAATAGCCGAAGTGCATGGGGTTCTCCTCCGCGAGCCGATTATCGCTTTTCGGCGCAGGCGCGATCTTACATCGCTGCGCTCGGTTGCGCATCATAATTGATTTTGCAACAGTTGTAAATGCAATAATAGGTCAAGGCTTCTGCCCGGTCGGGAACCGTGTCGCCGCTTGCGCTTAAGCCTTTGACCGCACCGCACGATTCCATTAGATCGGCGCCCATTCCAGGAACAGGAACCACCGTGACGCGGCCGGCCAAGCTCGATCTCGGCGATTATCTGCCTTACCTCGTCAACCGCGTCGGCAGCATTATCGCCGAGCAGTTCGGCGCGGAGGCGCTGGCCGAGCATGGGCTGTCCATTGCGATGTGGCGGGTGATGGCGGTGCTTGCCGCAAACGGCAGCCAGCGCCAGATCGATCTTGCCGAATTGACCAGCATCGAGTCGTCAACCCTGTCGCGGCTGGTGACGCGCCTCGTGCGGATGCGGCTGGTGACGCGCAGCCGCTCGACCAGGAGCAACCGCGAGGTCGCGGTCAAGCTATCGCCCAAAGGCAGCGCGCTGGTCGCGCGCCTGATCCCGATCGCCCAGGATTATGAGGCGATTGCCAGCGCCGGTCTGTCGCGCGAGGAACTGGCCGTGCTCAAGGACTGCCTGCGCCGGATCTATGGCAATATGAAAAGCCGTCTGGGCGCCGCGCGCTGACCTCAGGGACGGTCAGGACGGGCGATTGCCCAACGGCGGCGCTTGGCAAGCTTACCGCGCATGCGCTGCAATGCCGCTTTCTTTTGCGCGGCGAGTGACTTACGCTTTTCGCAAAAAGCGATGGCGCCGGCAGAGCGCCAGGCAAAAAGAAGCAGCATCAAACGCATCGGGAGGGGAACGATGGTCGCCGCGACGGAAGTCCAGGTTTCGCATTTTCTCGACGAGCACGGGCTCGGAGCATTTCAGATCAAACTGCTGCTCTGGTCGGTCCTGATCGCCTTCATCGACGGCTACGACATCGGCGCCATCGCCTTTGCCGCACCGCATCTCATCCGGGAATGGCACATCGAGCCGAAATCGCTCGGCCTGGTGCTGACCGCGAGCAATTTCGGCGTTCTGTTCGGCTCGCAGATCTTCGGCTGGGTCGGCGATCGCTACGGCCGCAAGACGTCGCTGATCATCTGCAACCTGCTGTTCGGCGCGTTCACGTATTGGGCGGCCTATGCGACCAACTTGACCGAGCTGTTTTGGCTGCGGTCGATCGCCGGGCTGGGCATCGGCGGCGTCATCCCGAACGTCGTGGCGATCAACGCCGAGTCGGCGCCGCGCAATCTGCGCGCGACGCTCGCCATCATCGCGACCGGCATGGTGCCGATCGGCGGCGCTCTCGCCGGCTTCGCCGCCGCCGGGCTCGTGCCGCATTACGGCTGGCAGATTCTGTTCGAGATCGGCGGCATTGCCCCCATCGCGTTTGCAATCGTCGCGATCTTCGGTCTTCCCGAATCGATCAAATACATGACCTTGCACGAAAGCCAGCGATCCAAGATGGAAGCGCTGATCGCGGCAATTCGTCCCGATTTCAAGGTGCCGCCCGATGCACGCTTCATCATCGAGGACGAAAAACAATTTCCAAGCTCCAATCCCCGTTATCTGTTCCACAACGGATTGGAAGTGATCACGCCGCTGACCTGGCTGATCTTCATCCTCAACTTGATGGGGTACTTCTTCCTCATCAGCTGGACGCCGACGATGCTGGTGCAGGCCGCCCATGCGTCGCAGACGGTCGCAGCGCTCACCGGCGCGGGGCTGCAGGTCGGCGGCACGGTCGGCGCCTTGGTGCTGTGCTGGTGGCTGCAGCGGCAGCGCTTTCTCGCCATCGCCATCCTGTTCGTGATCGCGGTCCCGGTGGTCGGCTCGATCGGCTATGCCGGGTTGTCGTCCACGACTGCGCTGGTGATCGTGGCGTTCTTGGCCGGTGCCGTGGTGCTCGGCATCCAGTCGGGCATCAATGTGGTCGGCGCGATGATCTATCCGACGTCGCTGCGCGCGAACGGCTCGGGATGGCAGCTTGGCTTGGGCCGCTTCGGCGGAATCATCGGACCGCTCGCCGGCACGCTGTTGGTCGCCTTCCCGATCGAGAACATGTACCTGTTTGCGGCGGTGCCCTTCGCTTTGGGCGCGGTCGTGACCTTCATCATCCACGTGCTCAACACGGCGCGTCTCAAAGCGCACCCCGAATTGGCGCAGGGCCAGTAGTTTCGTCATTCGGGGGCGCGGCCGACAGGCGGCGAGCCCGCAATCCATGGTCCCGGCGCTGCATGTTCCGCACTTGCCGGGATTATGGGTTCCAAGCCTGCGCGCTTCAGCGCCGTCCCGGAATAACGGCGATCAAAACGGCTCAAAATTCCGCAGCGCCGGGATTACCTGTTCCCCGAACAGCCGGATTGAGCGCAACAGCGCATCCTCCGGCAGGTCGGCGAAGTTGAATTCGCCGAGAAAAGCGTTGAACAGGCCGGCCTGGGCAGCGGCGCGGATTTTTTCTGTCACCGTTTGCGGGGAGCCGATGAAGATAAGTTCGTTCTTGTAAAGATAATCGGGATCGAACAGGTTCTGCATGATTTGGGACGCACCCGGCTCGCCGCGGCCGACGAACATCTTGGCGTGTTCTTTGGCACGCTGCTCAAAGGTCTCGCCCGGCTTTGGCGGCGGCAAGAACCCCTCATACGCGCGACTGGCGCGAAGCAGCGCGACATCGAGCGCCTTTTCATCCGTCTCATCCACATAGACAACCGTGCAATAGGCGATGCTCGGCCTGCGCGGATGGCCGGCCGCCTTCCAGTCGGCCAGAAATTTGCGATAGCGCGGCGCCGCGTCGGCGCGCGGATACACCAGAAAGTAGCCGGGATTGATGCCGTGCCGCGCGCAAAATTCGAGGGTCTGCGGGTCGCGGCTCATCATCCATAGCGGCGGATGCGGGCGCTGCACCGGCGGGACGGCGATCAGCGCCTGCTCGGTGTGAAACTCATGGCCGTGAAACGAGAACGGCTGCGCCTCGCCGAAGGCCGCGCGCAAGTATGCGACGAATTCCAGCGTCGGCGACTTGCGTTGCCCGTAATCCAGCCCGAAGGGCCGGAAATAATCGGCATTGATGCCGGGCACCAGGCCAAGCTCCATGCGCCCGCCCAGCATCTGGTCGACAATGGCGATCTCCTCGGCGAGCCGCAGCGGATGATAGAGCGGCACGATGTAACCCATCGGCCCGATGCGCAACCGCTTGGTGCGCGCGCCGGCGCCGACCGCATAGAGGCTCGGCGACGACATCCAGCTTTCGTCCGGCCGGAAATGATGCTCGACGCAGAACGAATGATCGAAACCGAGCTCATCGCACAATTGCAATTCGCGCCAGAGCTGCTCATAGCGCTGATGCGGCGTCATGCCGGGCTTGGCCCAGATATGGGAGAAATGCGCAAACTTCATGGGCGCACCAACCGTGTCATGGGCATCATCGGCCATATCTCGTATTGGAAATCATGGGCTGCACCTCATATTGACCTATGCAAGGCCGACCGATTCTGCCGAAAATCCGATGTGCGAAATTCGTGTCTCGCGTCGACAGGAGGATGACCAATGATCACCAATGCCTCAATCGACAGAGATGATCGGCCAGAATTCGGGTCCGGACTCAAGCTTGCGGCGAAGAATTTGTCACCTGCTTATTTTGCCATGGTCATGGCGACCGGCATCGTGTCGATCGCGGCGTTCATGCAGGGCATGTCATCCCTTGCGGTCGGCCTGTTTGTTGCGAATGTCGTCATTGCTGTTGCGCTTGGCCTCCTTTTTCTTTCCCGGCTGATCTGGTTTCCGGGTGCGGTGCTGTCCGACCTCGCCGACCATCAGCGCGCGCCGGGTTTCTTCACCATCGTCGCCGGCGCCTGCGTGCTTGGCAGCCAGTGCATTGCCATCGCCGACAGCTTCGACGCTGCGGTCGGCTTTTGGATGTTCGCCGCCGCGCTGTGGCTGGTTCTCATCTACGGCATCTTTGCCGCGCTCGCGGTGAAGGCGCAGAAGCCGACGCTTGCCGAGGGCATCAATGGCGGCTGGCTGCTGGCCGTGGTGGCGACGCAAGCGGTCGCCATGCTCGCCACGATGATTGCGGCGCATTGGCCGCAGCCCTACCGGATCGAGCTCAATTTTCTCGGCCTGTCGCTGTGGCTCACCGGCGGCATGCTCTATGTTTGGATGATCGCCCTGATTTTCTATCGCACGACGTTCTTTGAGGTCGCGCCCGACGATCTCACCCCGCTTTATTGGATCAATATGGGCGCGATGGCGATTTCGACCTTGGCCGGCTCGCTGTTGATCATCAATGCGCGGGAGGCGCCGTACCTTGGCTCGCTGCTGCCGTTTCTCAAAGGATTCACCGTCTTCTACTGGGCAACCGGAAGCTGGTGGATACCGATGCTGGTGGTGCTGGCGCTGTGGCGGCATGTCTTCAGGCGGTTTCCGCTGCGCTATGATCCGCTGTATTGGGGCGCGGTGTTTCCGCTCGGCATGTATGCCGCCGCGACCTGGCAGATGGCGCGCGTCATGGGCCTGAATTTCCTGCAGGTCATCGCCGAATGTTTTGTCTATCTCGCGATTGCGGCCTGGGCTGCGACGTTCACTGGTTTCATTGTCACGGTCGCCCGCGGCGCGGCGGAACTCGCGCGCGGAACGTGATCGATCTTCGGGGGACGGTTGTGCGCGTTCGAGTGATAGTAGGAGTGATCTATGGCGAAGATATTCAAAGTCGGCAATCGCGTCAGCCTGGGACTCGGAGGCGGGCCGCGTGCGCGGTCGCATCGTGCGGTTGCATCGGAAAGACATCAATTATAAAGGCTACATTCATCATGCGAGCCTTGACGCGCCGCAATACGAGATCAAGAGCGACAAGACCGATCACATCGCCCTGCATAAGGGGCAGGCGCCGCGCCTGCTGCGGCGCTGAACATCCTTGATCGCCCCGCGAGCCGCGTCGTGGACTTTGCCACCCTTCTTGCTCGTTTGCTGTTGTCGACACGCTCGGACGCCATCATCGCCGCCGATCGCGACGGCGTCATCCGTTTCTGGAATCCCGGCGCGGAGCGCATATTCGGTTATACGCGCGACGAGGCGGTCGGCTGCTCGCTCGATCTGATCATCCCGGAACGGTTGCGCGCGCGGCATTGGGACGGCTTTCGTCACGCCATGGCGAGCGGGCAGAGCCGCTATGGCGAAGGCGACGTGCTCGCGGTGCCGGCGCTGCGCAAGGATGGCGCGACCATCTCGGTCGAATTCACCATCGTCCCACTGAAAGATGACGCCGGTGCAATCATCGGCATGGGCGCGGTCATGCGCGACGTCACCAGGCGCTTCAATGAATTGCGCGCTCTGAAACGGCAGCTTGCGGAAGCATCGATCCGCCCGCCGTCAACCGCCCGTTGAAAGCTCATCCGTCCGCCCGGGCCTCCTCCCAAGCTCCGCATGAAGGAAACGCGCAAGAATATCGGCCTGGCGCTCGGCATCGCCGGCGTGGTTCTGTTCGGCGGCACGCTGCCGGTGACTCGGTTTGCGGTCGCCAGCATCGACCCGCTGTTTCTGACCGCCGCGCGCGCCGTTATTGCCGGATTCGCCGGCGTTCTGGTTCTCCTCGCGCTGCGCCGGCCGGTGCCGCTGCGCCCGCTGTGGGGCGAGCTCATTCTCGCCGGGCTGTGCACGATAGTCGGCTTTCCGGTGTTTACCGCGCTTGCCATGTTCAGCGTGCCGGCCGCCCATGGCGGAGTCGTGCTCGGCATCATTCCGCTGGCGACCGCCGCGGCGGCGGCGCTCGTTGCGCATGAACGGCCGAGCCTTGGCTTTTGGTGCGTCAGCCTCCTCGGCGCCGCCGTCATCATCGCTTTCGTCCTGAGCCGCCCCGAGGCGCGCGCCTTCGCGCTCGGCGACGTGTTTCTGTTCGGCACCGTGATCTCCGGCGCTTTCGGTTATGCTTTGTCAGGCCGGTTGAGCCGGCGCATGCCGGGCTGGGAGGTGGTGTCGTGGCAGGTCGCGGCCTTTCTGCCGCTGTCACTGGTCGCAACCGTGGCGCTGTGGCCGCACAGCCTGGCGATGGTGCCGCTGCCGGCCTGGATCGGGCTCGCCTATGTCGGCCTGGTCAGCCAATACCTCGCGTTCTTTGTCTTCAACGCCGCCATGGCGATGGCCGGCGTCGCGCGCGTCGGGCAATTGATGCTGCTGCAGCCCTTCGTGATCGTCGTGCTCGCCGCCCTGGTCAATGGCGAGCCGCCGCAACTGTCCACCCTCGCCTATGCCGCCGCCGTGGTGGCAACCGTACTGCTCGGACAGCGCATGGCGATCAGGCAGCGCTGAGATCGCGATGCGCGCAAAGCAGCCGAACTGAAACCGAAAACCGTGTTCGATGTGTTCGCGCAGGCTCATGCAAAGCAGGGAGGCCTGCAAAGCAAAAAGCCTGCAAAGCAAAAGGCCCAGCAACCGAGCAAATATCTGCGGTGCGGCGCCACCGGATCGGACACGCACAGCAGCCGCTTGCAGCGCGCAGGCAGGCTGCCGCGTGGCGCCGCCACTCGCCGTCACGGGACCCGTGGTGAACAGCGGCGCAACAACTCGCCAGAAGTGCTTGTAAATTTAAATTAGAGCATTTTGCGGAAAGAGCGGGTGCCGGTTTTCCGCAAGAAAATGCAACAAGAAACCTGGAGCGTTTCCCGATTTCATCGAATCGGAAAACGCTTCAGGGGGCTATGAGCAACAGCGAACAACCAGGGACATGTTGCTGGTGCCCGTGGAGGGAATCGAACCCCCATGCCTTGCGGCGCACGATTTTGAGTCGTGTGCGTCTACCAGTTCCGCCACACGGGCTTGATGCCGTTCTCTATATAATCCGTCCTCGCCGGCGTCCACCGCCGCCGTCCACCGCCTGCGCACACGCCTGCGCGGCCTTGCGGACATAGCCGCCTCATATTGCAGGCGCGCTGCGCAAAGCGGCTCGGGCGGTTCTATCGCGTTGGCACGCCGGCGCGCACCGCGGGCTCACCTGGGCTTGATCCGGCCGGTCTTGCTTCCGCCCAAAGGATACGCAAAAGGGAACCGACGGCCCCTATGGCCCCGAACTTGCGAACGAGACATTTCGGGACACGTTGAAGTCCTGCATTGCTGAAGGCGCGAATTGCTGAAAAGGCGGAAAGGCTTGTTAAGTCCTCATGAAACGCAAATGGATCGATCAACTCCATGCCGCGCCCGCCGCCGCGGCCGCGCTCGCGGTGTTTGCGATCGGGCTTGCCACGCTCGGCGGCGCCTGGTTCTTCGAATATGTGCTGAAATACCAGCCCTGCCCGCTCTGCCTCGAAGAGCGCATCCCCTATCATGTCGTCATCCCGCTGTCGCTGCTGGTGGCGATCGCCGCGCTGGCCGGCGCCCCGCGCAAGCTCATCATCGTCGGCTTTGCCGCGATCCTCGTTGCGGTGCTCTGCAATGTCGCGCTCGCCGGCTATCACTCCGGCATCGAATGGCATTGGTGGGCGGGTCCGGCCGATTGCACCGGCCAGATCACGGATTTCAAATCCGGCGGCGGCTTGCTGAGCCAGCTGCAGTCGATCCATGTCCCGCGCTGCGACGCCGCGGCCTGGCGCTTCCTCGGCATTTCGCTCGCCGGCTACAACTTTTTGATCTCGCTCGTGCTTGTGGCGCTGGCGGCCTATGGCCTGTTCGCCCCGCCGCCGCGGGCGCATGCCTGAATGCGCATGACAGCCCCGAGAAGCTGTCACCGCATTTTCGTCATTGTTCTGCTAATCTGATTGCCCTGCGCCCGGTAGAAGGCGCAGCAATCCAAAGGCAGACGGAGAGTCCAAGACAGAGGAGGCGTCAATGAGCATACTCGGCAGTATCGTCTCGGCGATTTTCCATCACGCTGGCGTCGCGACTTCGGCGCAGGCCGCCCCCGCTGCACCGGGCGCCTCCGGCAGCGCCACAGGCGCTGCCATGCCGCCGAAGCAGCCGGCCAATTCGGTCGATGTCGATGCCGCCCTGACCAAGCTTGCGGCGCAGAGCAAGGAGAAGCTCGATTGGCGTCACTCGATCGTCGATCTGATGAAGCTCCTCAACCTGGATTCGAGCTTGGCGGCGCGCAAGGAGCTGGCGAAGGAGCTGCATTATACCGGCGACACCAACAATTCCGCGGCCATGAATGTGTGGCTGCATGCCCAAGTGATGCAGAAACTCGTCGAGAACGGCGGCAAGGTGCCGGCCGATCTGATGCAGAAATAGGTAATAAATTCGCTGCGCATTTTTTGCGCCGATGCTGTGCCAAAGGGCGCCATCGGGCGTGCCTCTGGCACTGCCGCCAGGCTTCGGTTAGGCTTGCGCGGTCCGATTGTACTTTGCCTCTCGAAGTATTTGCGTTTTTGAGCGTGGCGGCGCCGTCACTTCGCATCACATGGGGAAGCGATTATGGGACTGTTCAGCAATCTCAATCTTGGCGACACGCTCTCGGGGGTGCTGGGCCAGTTGCAGGCTGCCGCGGTTCCGGCGCTGATCAATGCCGTGCTGGAAAAGACGCAATATCATGACATCAACGGTCTGGTCGCCGCCTTGCAGAAGGGCGGGCTCGGCCCGCAGGTGCAATCCTGGCTTGGCAACGGCCAGAATATCCCCATCACCGAGGATCAGCTTAAGGCGATCCTCGGCAATGCGCAGGTGCAGGATTTCGCCCGCCATCTCGGCCTGCCGGTCGACGCAACACTTAAGATATTGGCGCAATATTTGCCTGAGCTGGTGGACAAGGCGAGCCCGAGCGGCACGCTGCAATCGCACCTGAAGTGATTTTTCGGAGCATGAATCCGGAGGGGCGAAGCCGGCTTTTCGAGAAAGGCCATGCTCAATGAAAGTGGTAGAAAGCGTAAGAGCCGGCACTTTTTGAGAACTGCAATCGAGCATCCGTGGAGCGAACCATGAAAACGATCGCAATTGTCGCTGCCTCTTTTTTCCTCGCATCCGCCGCTCTGGCGCAGACCACGACGCCTGCCCCAAGCCCGGCGCCGGCCGCGCCCGCCGCGGGCGCAGCCGCCGGCAGCAGCCCGGCCGATGCCGCCGGCGCCACCTGCCAGAGCCAGATCGGTCCGAAGAATTTGAAGGGTGCAGCGCTGAAGAGCTCGGCCACGAAGTGCTGCAAGGATGCTGCCGCCGCCGCCAAGCTGCATGGCGCCGCAGCCGCAAGCTTCACCAAGAAATGCGTGTCCGATGTGATTCCGGCGGCGCCGGCGGCGGGCAAGAAGAGCTGAGCCGAAGCGGCCGGTCCGTCCGGCAAAATCGACGAATTTCTTAAGCTGTCCGACGGTCCCCGATCCGCGTGCCCCCTGCGGGGCTTGACCCCGCCGGCAGCGCGCGAGTAAACCCGTGCGCCTTAAAGGGGCATGACCCGAAAAAGCGGTCACCGGTTTTTCGAAACGATCATGCCCACTCGAAGTCCTTGACCGGGCGGTTAGCTCAGCGGAAGAGCACTTCCTTGACATGGAAGGGGTCAGAGGTTCGATCCCTCTACCGCCCACCAGCCCGCCACATGGAAATGGGCTACGCGGCCCGTCGGCCTCAATACACCGCCCGCCCGCCGGAAATATCGAACACGGCGCCGGTGGAGAACGAGCAGTCCTGCGACGACAGCCACGCGACCATCGCCGCGATTTCGTCGACCGCGACGAAGCGGTTCATGGGAATTTTCGACAACATGTAGTCGATCTGCGCCCGCGTCATTTGATCGAACAGGTCGGTCTTGGCCGCCGCCGGTGTGACGCAGTTTACCAGGACGCCCTTGCCGGCCAATTCCTTGGCCAGCGACTTGGTCAGGCCGATCAGGCCGGCTTTGGATGCCGAATAATGCGAGGCATTGGGATTGCCTTCTTTGCCGGCGATCGAGGCGATGTTGACGATGCGGCCGTAGCCGGCCTTGACCATGTGCGGCACGACGGCGCGGCAGACGAGATACGGCGCGATCAGATTGACCTCGATCACCTGCCGCCAGATTTTTGGCGCAAGCTCCCAGGTCGGCGCATTGCCGCCGGTGATCCCGGCATTGTTGACTACAATGTCGATGCTGCCGGCATCACCGATCAGCGTTTTGACAGCGCTTGCAATCGCCGTCTCGTCGGTGACGTCCAGCGTCGCGGTACAAACGCGATTGCCGCCGTTCAGCGACGCGACGGCTGTTTCGAGCGCCGCCGCATCCATGTCCCACAGCGCCACCGTTGCGCCCGAGGCCAGGAACCGCCGCGCAATGGCAAAGCCGATGCCTCGGGCTCCGCCGGTGACGATTGCCGTGCGATTTTTCAAATCGATGGTGTTCATAGAGCACCTGCGGGTGCAGCGTTCCCGTCATCGCGGATCGCTGCGTCGCTTCGCTCCTCGCAATGACGGAACCCCAAGCTAAAACTTCACGCGGTCGCCGCCTTTGAGCCCGAGCATCTGCCGCGCCTCGGTCGGCGTTGCGATCTCGTAGCCGAGATCCTCGATGATGCGGCGGATTTTTTGCACCTGCTCGGCATTGCTCTTGGCGAGCTTTCCGGGGCCGATATAGAGCGAGTCCTCGAGGCCGACCCGTACATTGCCGCCCATCATCACCGCCGTGGTGCAGAAATTCATCTGATGGCGGCCGCCGGCCAGCACCGACCAGGAATAATCCTTGCCGAACAGCCTGTCCGCCGTGCGTTTCATGAACAGCAGATTGTCGAGATCGGCGCCGATGCCGCCGAGAATGCCGAAGATCAGCTGCAGGAACAGCGGCGGCTTGAACAGACCGCGATCGACCATATGCGCTAGATTGTAGAGGTGGCCGGTGTCGTAGCATTCGTGCTCGAATTTCACGCCATGGCCTTCGCCGAGCGTCTTATAGACCTTCTCGATGTCGCGGAACGTGTTGGGAAAGATGTAAGCGTCGGAATTGCGCAGATAGCTTTCTTCCCAGTCGTATTTCCAGGTCTTGTAGCGGCGCGCCATCGGATAGAGCGCGAAATTCATCGAGCCCATATTCATCGAGCACATTTCCGGCGAAAGCGCATTGGCGGCCGAGATGCGCTGCTCGACCGTCATGGTGACGGCGCCGCCGGTGGTGATGTTCACCACCGCATCAGTCGCCTGCTTGATGCGCGGCAGAAACTGCATGAACACGCTCGCCTCCGAGGATGGCCGGCCGTCCTTCGGATCGCGCGCATGCAGATGCAGGATGGCGGCGCCGGCCTTGGCGGCGTCTATGGCCTGGGTGGCGATCTGATCAGGCGTGATCGGCAGCGCATCCGACATGGTCGGCGTGTGGATCGAGCCGGTGATCGCACAGCTGATGATGATCTTGTTGGCCATTGGACGTTGCTCCCTTGACTGCGCCACTCTCATTTCCGCGCGGTACCATCGTCGAGGATAACGCGCCGTTCAAGCGGAAAAACCGAGAAGCCGAAGCGCTCGGCGATCAGCCCCCACACCCCCTTCGGTGCGGTGAGCATGACCGCAATTGCAACGAGGCCGAGCATCATCAGATACAGCGTGCCGAGGTCGGCCAGCGTCTGGCGCAGCACAAAGAAAATGATGGTGCCGATGATCGGCCCTTCGATGCGGCCGATGCCGCCGATCACGGTGATGAAGATGACAAAGGCGGTCCAGTCATTGACGCTGAAGGCGGCGTCCGGCGAAATGCGCAGCCTTTGCAAAAAGATCAGCGCGCCGACCATGGCGGTGCCGCAGGCGGTGACAATATAGACCAGAACCTTGGTGCGCATGACGTCGATGCCGCTGCAGCGCGCGGCGACTTCGCTGTCGCGGATGGCCTTGAGCGCCAAGCCATAGCGCGAGCGCAACAGCAGCACGATGGCAACGAGAATTGTAAGCGCGAGCGCCAGCGCCACCCAGTATTCGACCGCATCACGCAGCGCCCGGCTTGGCGCAATAGCGATGATCATGGACGCCGGCAGGCTCGTGCCGGAGCCGCCGCCGAGGAGCGAAACTTGCGACGCGGCGAGCCGAAACACCTCCGCGACGATCCAGGTGCCGATCGCGAAATAATGGCCGCGCAGGCGGAACACCAGGCCGGCGACCGGCATCGCGACCAGGCCGGAAATGATGCCGGCGAGCGGGAGCGCCCACAGCGGTGACAAGCCCAACAGAATGGCGAGGGCAAACAGCAAATAGGCGCCGAGCCCGACATAGGCTTGCTGGCCGACCGAGACGAGGCCGGCATAGCCGGCCAACAGATTCCAAAGGCTCGCCAGCGCCGCATAAGCATAGATTTCCGCAAGCAGCTGCAAGTCGTCGCGGCCGCCCCAATAGGGCGCGGCGGCGAGGGCGATCACGCCAAGTGCAAACAGCACGAGCGCGATCCGGCTGGCGCGGCTTTCAAAGACGACGCGCACGCGTTTGCTGTCGCTCACATGCGCACCTTGGGAAACAGGCCCTGCGGCCGCACCGCGAGCACGATCAGAAAAGCGATATGGCCGGCGAGAATTTGCCAGCCCGGATTAAGGTGCGCGCCGATCGCCTGCGCGACGCCGAGAATGAGGCCGCCGGCAAGCGTGCCCCACAGGCTGCCCAGCCCGCCGACGATCACCGCCTCGAAGCCGAAGATCAGTCGCGCTGGTCCTTGCGACGGATCGAAATTGGCACGCACCGCAAGAAACACGCCGGCGATCGCGACCACCGCGAGCGACAGCGCCATGGCGAGCGCAAAGACGTGGCGGTTGTCGAGACCCATCAGCTGCGCTACCGCCGGATCGTCCGCCGTGGCGCGAAATGCGCGGCCGAGCGCGGTGCGATAAAAGACGAATTGCAGGCCGCCAATTACGGCAACTGCGACTGCGAATTGCAAGAGTGGCAGCACGCCGACATAGATGCCCTCGGCGAGTCGGACGGTGTCGACCTCGATCGCGCCCGCCTGCAATTTGACGCTATCCGCCGTGAACACCGTCAATAAGCCGTTCTGTATGATGACCGAGAGTCCAAAGGTCACGAGCAACGGCGGCAGCAGGTCATCGCCCAAGGTGCGGTTGAGCAAGATCCGTTGCAGCAGATAGCCGATCAGTGCCATCGCCGGCACGACGATGAGGAGCGCCGTGAGCGGCCCGATGCCGAGCGTCTGCGTGATGACGAGCGCGAGATAGGCGGCAAGCACGATCAGATCGCCATGCGCGATATTGACCAGCCGCATCACGCCGAAGATCAGCGACAGGCCGGCGGCGAACATGGCGTAGAGCCCGCCCACCAGCACGCCTTGGATGATGACGTTGATCCAGTCCATTCGACGCCGCTCAGTTTCCAGCCGTCATGCCCGGCCTGTGCCGGGCATCAACGACTTCAGCTTCAAGAAAAGACGTGGATGGCCGGGACAGGCCCGGCCATGATGGACAAAAGCCAGCCAGTTTCTCACTTCATACCCCAAAATACGCCGCCGCGATCTGCTCGCGCGTCAACGCCTTGGTGGCGCCTTCGAGCGCGACGCGACCCTCTTGCAGGCAATAGACCCGCTGCGCCGCCTTGAGCGCCTGCACGATGTCCTGCTCGACCAGGATGATCGACGTGCCCTGCGCCAGGATCGCCGGCAGCCGCGCGTAAATGTCGCGCACGACGATGGGGGCCAGCCCGAGGCTGATCTCGTCGCAGAGCAAGAGTTTCGGATTGGCCATCAGCGCGCGGCCCAGCGCCACCATCTGCTGCTGGCCGCCGGACAATGCGGTACTGGGCAAATTCCGCCGCTCGGCGAGAACCGGAAACAGCTCGAACACGCGCTGCAAGCTCCACGGGCCGGCGCGCTTGAGCTGACCGCCGATCATGAGATTTTCCTCGACGCTGAGCGAGGGAAACAGTCCCCGGCCCTCCGGCACCAGGGCAATGCCGCGCGCCGCGACCGCAAATGCCGCCATGCCGCCGATCGGCTCGCCTTCACAGACGATGGCGTCGCGCGGCGCGCGCAACAGCCCGGCGATGCTTTTGAGCAGGGCGCTCTTGCCGGCACCGTTGGCGCCGATCACCGCCACCGCTTCGCCCGGGGCGACCTGCATCGAGACGCCGAACAGCGCCTGGATATCGCCGTAAAACGCGTCGAGCCCGCGCACGGCAAGGAGCGGCGCCGCGGATGGATCAGGCATCGGCCTCGATCCCCAGATAGATTTCGGCGACCTGCGGACTCCTGATCACGGTCGCCGGATCGCCGTCGGCAATGAAGGCGCCATTATGAAGCACGAGCAGCCGGTCGATGCTGGCGACCAGCGCGTGCACGACATGTTCGATCCAGATGATCGAAATGCCGCCACGGCGCAGCGCGCGGATCAGTTCGACCAGGGCCTGGCATTCGTACTCGGTGAGCCCGCCCGCCACTTCGTCAAGCAGCAGCACCGCCGGATCGGTCGCCAGCGCCCGCGCCAATTCGAGCCGCTTACGATCGAGCAGCGTGAGGCTGCCCGCCGGCCGGTTGGCTTTTTCGGCAAGCCCGCAGCGCTCGAGAATGTCCATGCAGCTCTGATAGGCCTCACGCTCGCGGCGGCGCGCCCCGAACGCGGACGCCACCACCAGATTTTCGAACACGCTCATGCCGGTGAACGGCAAGGGGATCTGGAACGAGCGCCCGATGCCCATAGCGCAGCGCCGCGCCGGCGACGCGCGTGTGATGTCGCTTCCCTCATAAAGCACGCGCCCCGAATCCGGCGCCACCGTGCCGCTGACGATGCCGAACAAAGTGGTCTTGCCGGCGCCGTTGGGGCCGATAATGCCGAGCGCTTCGCCTTTGTCGAGGGCGAGATCAATGGACGCGGCAACGACGATGGCGCCGAAGCGTTTTGAGATTTTTTCCAGCGCGAGGATCGGCATGGACATTGTGGCGGGCCAAAACTACGGCATTGGATTTGATCGCATTGCGCCGTCGCTGCGCGACCGCCGGAGAGATCCCCAGAAGGACGTTCGAAGGCAGGCCACGGCGCGGACTCTGGGGGGTTCACCTATCATGCCCGGCTGCCGGCCAGAACCGGCTGTTCGATCGCAACGCCCACTGTCCTTTTCCAAACAAATCAGGCTGTCAAGGGCAAGCCGCTGCGCGGCGCCGGAGGCGCCCCTGACAGCCTGATTTGTTCGGAACCTTTGCGGCCGTTGCGATCGACGGCGCGAAGCGATCAGAGGCCGTCATCCAAATTTATAGGTTTTGCCCCTAATTCCCGCCTGCGGACCTCGCCCTCTCATTCCTTTTCGCTTCTTGGATCGCCGACCAGATCGCATACGGCGTCGCAGGCATCGCGATGTCGCGCACACCGAGGTCGCGCAGCGCGTCGAGGATGGCGCTACTGACAGCCGCCGGCGCAGCCGTGGTGCCGCCCTCGCCCCCGGCCTTGATGCCGAGCGGGTTTGTTGGCGACAGCACTTCGGCAATGCCAATATCAAATGACGGCACTTGGTCGGCGTGCGGCATGCCATAGTCCATCAGCGAGCCGGTGAGCGGCTGGCCGGAATCCGGATCGAGATAGATCTGCTCGCAGATCGCCTGCCCCACCCCTTGCACGATCGCGCCGTGGGTCTGGCCATGCACGATCAGCGGATTGATGCAGCGGCCGACATCATCCACCGAAGCGTATCGCGTGATCGCCATATTGCCGGTTTCCGGATCGATCTCCACTTCGCAGACCGCCGTACCATTGGGAAACACCGGCTCATGCATCTCATTGTCGGTCACGACGAACAGCCCGTCTTTGAGCGGCTCCGGCAGCTTGATCTGTGCCGCTTCATTGGCGAGTTCGAGAAAGTCGAATGTGCGATTGGTGTCGCGCGCGCCGAAGCGGCCGTCGCTGTACGTGACATTCTCAGGCGGCACATCCATCACCAGGGCGGCGATCTGCTTGCCTTTCTCGATCAGATCGACCGCCGCCTTGGAGAACACCGTGGCCGCATGACGCATCGAGCGGCCGGAATGCGACCCGCCGCCGACACGCACTACGTCGGTATCGCCGAGCACGATGCGCACCCGTTCCAGCGGCACATGCAGGAGATCCGACATCACCTGTGCGAAGCTCGTCTCGTGGCCCTGCCCTGCCGGCTGGGTGCCGATCACGACGTCGATATGCGCCGGCTCTGCTTGACCCTGCGGCTGCACCTTGATGCGCGCCTGTTCGCGCGGCGCGCCGATCGAGGACTCCACGTAATTCGCAAGTCCAAGCCCCAAAAGCTTGCCGCGCCGTCTGGCTTCGCGCCGGCGCGCCGCAAAACCCTTGCAGTCAGCAAGCTCCATGGCCCAGTCCATATTCTCTTCATAGCGGCCGGAATCGTAGAGCATGCCGACTGCATTGCGATACGGCATGGCGTTCGGCCGGATCAGATTCTTGCGCCGCAGTCTGATGCGATCGATGCCGAGCTCGGCCGCGGCCTCGTCGACCAGCCGCTCGATGGCATAAGTGACTTCCGGCCGGCCGGAGCTGCGATAGGCCTGTGTCGGCATGGTGTTGGTGAAGACGGCGAGCGAGCGCAAGCTTGCCGCAGGAATATCGTATGAGCCGGGAATCAGCCCTGAGCCTTTGCTCAGCGGCGACAGCGATACGCAGTGCGCGCCGACATTGCTGATATTGGTGGCGCGCATCGCCAGAAACCGGCCGCCTTCGTCGAGCGCAAGTTCGACTTCGGTGACCAGATCGCGGCCCTGGTAATCGCTCAAAAAGGCTTCCGAGCGCGTAGCGAGATATTTGACCGGTCGACCGATCTTCTTCGAGGCCCACAGCACCAGGGCGAATTCGACAAAGACACGATTGCGGGTGCCGAAATTGCCGCCGACATCATAAGAAAGAACGCGCAGCGTGTCGGGGACAAGACCGAGTACGAATTCCAGTTCGCGCTTCTGTCGCACCGCGCCACCCGAGCCGGCGTAGAGCGTGTAGCGGCCGGTCGCAGCATCGTAATGGCCGAGCGCCGCCCGCAGCTCCATCGGCACGCCGGTGACGCGGCCGATATGAAATTTCCGCTTCACCACATGCGCCGCACGCGCAAAAGCCGCCTCGGTCGCTTCGGCATCGCCGAACCGCGTGTCGACCAGAATATTGTTCGGCGCCTCATCCCAGAGCGTGGGCGCGCCCGGCCGCATCGCATCTTCCGAGTGCAGCACGAAGGGCAACTCCTCGTATTGCACCGCGACGGCTTCCGCCGCATCCATTGCCTGCGCTTTGGTCTCGGCGACCACCATGGCGAGCGCCTCGCCGACATGGCGTGCCTTGTCGGTGGGCAACAGCACATGCGGGCCCTCGAACACGGCGCCGCCGCCCGGACCATGCAGCTTCATGTCAAACTTGGTCTTCGGCAGCGGATCGTGGGGGATCGGCTTGAGCTTGTCGGCGGCGCAATCGGCGCCGGTGAACACGCCGAGAACACCCGGCATCGCCAGCGCCTGGGTCTTGTCGATCGCAACAATGCGCGCATGCGGATGCGGCGATCGCACCATGACCGCATGCGCCTGACCGGGAAGCGAGAAATCGTCGGTGAAGCGGCCCTTGCCGGTAATGAGCCGCGCGTCCTCCTTGCGCGGCATGGGCTTGCCGATGAAACGATAGAGGTCGTCCGGCCGTCCGGTATCGTTCATGGCATTCTCATGCAATCGGCTCGGCACGCGATGGCTTTGCCTCGAAACATCTGCGCATTCCCGCGCAGGCGGGAATGGAGCTTTGGGTGCCCGCTTTCCGCCTTCGCGTTCCACGCGTCAGCAGAGGCTAACTGCCGCAGATCGCGTGCAAGTGCCGGCGGGTGGCGGGGACGAACGGAGTATGAATTCGAGTCGAGCCGAAGCATCGCAATCTAAGCCACGCGCTTGAAATCCTGCGCCGAGCGACGCACGCGGTACTCGTCGACCGCAACGCCAAGCCCGCAGCCTTGCGGCACCGTCACATGGCCGGCCTCGACGCCAACCGGCGTTGCGGTCACGTCTTCGGCGAGGCCGGGGCTGGTTACCGTGAGACCCCACGCGATCGCGGGCGCAACCGCCGCAACATGGATCGCCGCCGCCGAGGCGATGCTGGATTCGCCGGTCTTGCACGAGATGTTGACCTTAAGGCCCAAGCGCTCGCACAGGCGGCTCGCCTCCAGCAAAGCGCGCAGGCCGCCAAGCTTTATGGCCTTGAGGCTCACGCCGTGCGCCGCTTGTTCTTGATGATGGCGCGCGATGTCGGCCGAGGAATGAATGCCCTCATCGGCACCGACCTGCAGCCCGCGCTGCTGCGCCGCCGCGGCGACGCGTGCCATGCCTTCGAGATCATGCGCGTCGACCGGCTGCTCAAAAAAATCGAGGCCGCAATCGTCGACGTCCTGCACAAAATGCAGTGCCTCGTCGAGCCCATAGCCTTGGTTGGCGTCGGCCGAGACAAGACAAGGCACGCCGTCGTTCCTGCTCAGCGCCTTAAGCGCCGTGCACAGGCTGCGCGTGCGTGCGGCGTCGACCGCCGCCGAAGCAAGCCCGACCTTGATCTTGAAGGCGCGATGCCCGGCCGCGTAACGCGCCTGCGCCTCGCGCATATCGGCAATCGCATCCTCCGAGCCGACGACGGCGAGTACCGGCATGCGGTCGCGCACCTTGCCGCCGAGCAGCACATGAAGCGGGCAGCCGGTGCCGCGCCCGACAAGATCATGCAACGCGATCTCGATCGCGGCCTTGGCTCCGGTATTGCCGTAAATCAGCGCGTTCATCGCCGCTGATGCGCCGGCAAAATCGTCGGCTGCCCGACCGAGCAGCGCCGGCGCCATATGGGACACCGCCGCCATCATGCCGGCGACAGTCTCCCCCGTCATGGTCGGGGCCGAGGCCGCTTCGCCCCAACCGACCACGCCGGTATCGGACTCGACACGCACGAGTACATTATCGGCGCGCGTCACGGTCTCGCCGGCCATTTGTACCGGCTTTTTCATCGGCAGACTGACCGCGATCGGTTCGATGGACTTGATCTTCACGAAGCGCCTCGAAACGGTAGCCAACGTGACGGCACGATATTACCGATCGGCATAATGTGCGCCTCCCCGACGATCAAGTTTCGACTGTGACATCGATGCCTGTCAAATCAGCAAGGCTGCGCCACACCGGCGGGTGGCCATTGCATGAGGTGCAGCATCGGCCTATCTCCTCTGCGCGAATTGCGGCACACTCAGATCCCGTAGCTTTCGGAGTCCGGACGATGCGAGGAAAACTTGTAACCGCGTTGGCAGCGCTGTTGCCGCTCGTCGCCCCGCTGGGTTTGCCGGTCTCCGCCATTGGCGCCGACCTGACGCCGGCCGGCCTGTGGCAGGCCGTCGATGATGACACCAAGCAGCCGAGCGGCTGGTTTCTGATCACCAATCGCGACGGCGTCTATACCGGCATCATCGCCAAGATGTTTCTTAAGCCGGGCGAGAATCCGAACGTCGTGTGCGACCAGTGCAAGGACGACCGCTACAATCATCCCTGGCTTGGGCTCGAAATCATCCGCGGCATGCGCCAGGAAGAGGCCGACAAATATGGCGGCGGCACCATACTTGATCCGCGCGACGGCAAGGTCTATCACGCCATCCTCAAAGTATCGCCCGACGGCCAGACGCTCATCGTGCGCGGCTATCTGGGCATCGAGCTGCTCGGCAAGAACCAATACTGGTCGCGCCTGCCGGATTCCGCCTACAGCATGCTCGATCCGTCGATCAATCCGAATGCGGCGGTGAAGCGTGCGCCGGCGGCTGCATCGTCGGCGCACAAATCGGAATTGCCGCGCCCGCAAAACGCGGTGCGGCAGTAGTCAACGAAATAATCGGCCCGCCCCGACCGCGCCGCAACTCGCCTGGGCTCGCCTGGCGATCGCTCAGGCACCGTGTAGGCATGCAACAATGAAGAAGTACGCCTCGGTCGACGCTTTATGCGTACCGAACTGGCAGGCTCACTCCCCCGCCGACTGCGATTGCCGCGGCTTGCCCATCAGCACCGGCTGGAACAGCGCCGCCGCCGCCATGGTGGTAAGCAGCGAGATCGCCAGTAGCTTGCCCATGCTGGAGGTGCCGGGGTGGCTCGAGAACCACAAGCTGCCGAACGCCGTCGCCGTCGTGCAGGCCGAATAGGTCACGGCGCGGGTGAGCACCGACTGCAGGAGATTGGTCTGCCCCTCGCGCCAAGCCATGATGTAATAGATCTTGAAGGCGACGCCGACCCCGAGCAGGAGCGGCAGCGCGATGATATTGGCGAAGTTGAGCGGCAGATCGACCAGCACGCAGATTTCCAGCGTGACGACTCCGGCCAGCAACAGCGGCACCAGCGTCAGCAGCACGTCGCCGATGCGGCGCAGTGTGATCAGGAGAATGACCCCGATCGAGAGCAGCGCGAATGCGCCGGCCTCGATGAAGGCCGTGACGACGGCGCGCCGCGCCTCGAGAATCGAGACCGGCCCTTCGGTCGCGTTCGGCGCCACCCCTTGAACAGCGCGGGCGAAGGCTTGCAGATTGGCATTATCGTTCGGGTCGCCGCTCGGCGCGACGTCGATGCGCGCCTGGCCGTCCGCCGTTACCCATTGGTTCTTCAGCGACTGGGGCACGTTGGCAAGCGTGACCTGCTGCGCCTTCAAGAGATTGCGCAAGTCATCGAGCCCGATCTTCAGCGGCTGCACGAACACGGTCTCGGCGCGCTGCCGCACTGAAGGATCGGCCTTGGCGAGCGCGGTCATCGCCGCGGCAAGCCGCCGCGCGGCCGCCGCTCCCGCTCCGGTGCCGCTGCCCGCCAGCCGATTGAGCGCATCGACCGTCGAATTCATCATGCTGATATTCTGCGCATCATTCGCCTGCGGAGGCGGCGTCGTCGGGTTGAGCACGGGATTGAGGCTCTTCGCCGCAGCCTGGATCAGCGGCAGTTTCTGCTCTTGATCGGCCGGGATAAAACTCGACAGCGTTATCACGCGCGAGACCTGCGGCAGGGCGCGTAGCTTCTTCGCCACCTGATCGGCGTCTGCGAGCGATGGCTCGAGCACCTGGATATTATTGGCGCCGCTTTCCGGGTCGCTCTTGAGCTCCAGGTACGTGGAGACTGCCTCGGTTTTTGGGCTGCGCAGATTCATCGGATTGAAATCGAACCGCAGCCAATGCAGGAGCGGCAGCCCGCCCACGACGATAATGGCGGTGACGATCAGGATCGCCATGCGATGGCGCGCCAGGAAATTGTCGACCGGCGCGAGCGCGGCATAGCCAAGCTGCTTCGGCTCGCTCGGCGGCCTGAGCACGCTCAAGAGCGCCGGCAGCAGCGTGATGCTGGTGATGAAGGCGATCAGCATGCCGACACCGGCGATCAGGCCGAGCTCGGATACGCCTTTGTAGATGGTCGGCAGAAATGACAAGAAGCCGGCCGCCGTCGCCAGCGCCGCAAGCGTCAGCGGCCCGCCGGCGCGATTGCCGGTCTCCAGCAGCGCCAACCGCAAGTCGTCGGCATTATGTCGCTCGGCGCGATAGCGCACGCTGAACTGGATGCCGAAATCGACGCCGAGGCCGACGAACAGAACGGCAAAATAGACCGAGATCAGATTGAGCGTGCCGACCATCAGCATGCCGGCTGCAGCGGTTATGGAGAGCCCGACGACGAGCGCGACAAAGACCGCGAAAATGATCCGCACCCAGCGCAGCGCCATCCACAGGATGAACAGCACGATCGCGATGGTCACCGTCGCATTGAGCGCGGCATTTTCCTTGATGGTGGAGAATTCCTCATCCGCCATCGGCACCGGACCGGTGAGCCGCAGCCGTGCCTGATATTTGCCGGCAAGGTCGAGAGCGGCGGCGGCCTGACGAATGGTATCGGTCGCGCGCCGGCCGGGTTCGAGCTTGGAATAATCGAGCACCGCGCGAATCTGCAGGAAGCGAAGCTTGTCGCTTGCGCTCGCCGGCTGGCCTTGCACCATTTCATGCCAGGAGAAGCTCGCCGGCTTCCCGGCATTGACCTTTTCGAGCGCGTCCGAGGCGAGATTCATCGGCCAGGCCATCTGGTCGAGCGTGATTTGCCCGCCCTGCACGCCGAGCAGCCCGAACTGCAGCGCCTGAATGACCCCGCGCAGGCTCGGATCGCCGGCCAGGACCTGAACCAGGCGCTGCGCCTGGGTGAGCGCCTTCATTTGCGGCTCGAGCTCCTTCACATCCTCGAACAGCAGCCCGTTCTGCGCGAAGAATGGACCGCCTTTCGGCTGCTCGATGCTGCGAAACAGGTCCTTGTGCTGCGACAACCGCTCGGCCAGCGCATCGGTCGCGCCTTCGACGAGCTCGGGCGTGGGCGCGTCGATCACTGCGACGATCAGCTCGAATTGCGGAAAGGCCTGCTCGAATTTGGCTTCGCGCTGCCGCCAATCGATGTTCGGCGAGATCAGCTGATTGACGTCGGTCGTCATGGAAAAATGCGTCGCCGCGTACCAGGCGGACGCGATCGCGAGCACGATCGACAGAGCGATCAGCGGCCACGCATGGTGGACGCAGAAGTCGATTGTGCGGACGACGACGGCGGTAATCGTTTTCATGCTTGGGTCAATGCGATGCGGTCAGCGGTCAGGCGAGTTCGCGATCGGGTTTGAGGCGTCAAGAGAACGGCGAATTGGAGGCGATGGACCGCGCCGCTCGCTTGGCCGCTTGTCGGGGTCGTTGTCAAGGTTCTTTGGCCGCTTGCTGGCGTGCTTCTTAACGCGGCACGCAACGTGGTATCCGGGTGCCTTGAAGGGATCCGCGGCGGAAATAGTGGATATTTTCCTAGCAAACTGCGTGGCGGCGGCCGCTCGGACATGGCGGCAATCTCATTGTTCAGCCAATTCGGCGGCCGATGGCATTGATGCCGGCAGAGGCCCGCTGTCCGCATTAATGTTGCTGACCCCGAACCGGTTGCAGGCAAAGACGTTGCCGTTTGACGGCAAAAACCCGTTTTCGGTTCAATCTGCCACCGTTTAGTGTCGCGATTTACCGCTACAGGCGGGTGTCGCTCCGACCGGCTGCGCCGGCGCTGGACAAGGGGCGGTATTTCCGGGCAATGGTTGGTGTTTAACGACCGAAGGACGGCACGGACCAAGCGCGGCAAGCGCTCAGTACATGCGCCGCCGAACAGCCCGATCGGGTCTTGATTGTCGGGGTTTTGCGGCCAATTAAGCGGCCAAGGAACCGGTTAGGGAATTTAGGGCCTGCAACGCCCGTATACGCATAAGTGAGTGGCAACTGTTACGCATAAGCGATACGGAACTGAATAACCGGCACATAACCGCTCTAACCACATCCGTCGCGCATTGCGGCGGATGGCCGCATGAGATGGTCTAAGACGCCGCATGCGGCCCGCCTGAACGAGCAGGACTAGAAGCGAACGGGATTTTGACTGCAAAAGGATTCGGAGGTCTTGATGAAAGTGATACTCGCCCAGCCTCGCGGTTTCTGCGCCGGCGTCGTGCGCGCAATCGAGATCGTCGAACGGGCGCTGCAGAAATTCGGGCCGCCGGTTTATGTGCGTCACGAGATCGTGCACAACAAGCACGTGGTGGAAAGCCTTAAAGCCAAGGGCGCGCATTTCGTCGAGGATCTCTCCGAAGTGCCGCCAAACGCGGTCACCATCTTCAGCGCGCATGGCGTCGCCAAGAGCGTCGAGGAAGAAGCCGCCGCGCGCAATCTGCCGGTGCTCAACGCCACCTGCCCGCTGGTCACCAAAGTGCACAATCAGGGCAAGCGCTATGTGGCGCAGGGCCGCCGGCTCATTCTCATCGGTCATGCCGGCCATCCCGAGGTCGAAGGCACAATGGGCCAGATCGCCCAGCCGGTGACGCTGGTGCAGACCGAAGCCGACGTGGTCAGGCTCGACATTCCGGCCGATACGCCGGTCGCCTATGTCACGCAGACCACGCTGTCGGTGGACGACACGCGCGGCATCATCGCCGCGCTTCACAATCGCTTCACCGATATCGTCGGACCGGAGACGCGCGACATTTGCTATGCCACGCAGAATCGGCAGCAGGCGGTGCGCGAACTGAGCAAACTTGTCGATGTTATCCTCGTGGTCGGCGCCAAGAACAGTTCCAACTCCAACCGCCTGCGCGAGATCGGCGAGGAGGAAGGCCGCCCGAGTTATCTTATTGCCGACGGCAGCGAGCTTGATTCGACGTGGTTCGAGAACGTGCAAACCGTCGGTATCACCGCCGGCGCCTCGGCGCCGGAAGTTCTGGTGGAGGATGTGATCAATGCGCTGCGCCGGCTTAATCCGGTCGACGTCAGTCAGCTCCATGGCCGGCACGAAACCATCGAGTTTCGCCTGCCGCCGGAATTGACCGACGGAGTGACCGCAGGTCGTGTGACCGCCAAGGTCTAAGGCGCGCCAAGGCGTCTTTGGCGCTTTCACAGCAAAGTTCTTTAAGGAATCTCGCCGGCAGCGGCGCTCACGAAACGTACAAGAAAAGAGGTTTATCTTGGGTGTATCTTTGCGACAAAAGATAAAAGTCGGCAGCTATGTGCTGCGTCAGCGTTTGGCTGGACGCAAGCGCTATCCGCTGGTGCTGATGCTCGAGCCGTTGTTCCGCTGCAATCTGGCGTGCTTCGGCTGCGGCAAGATCGACTATCCCGACGCGATCCTCAACAAGCGTCTCACCGTGCAGGAATGCCTTGACGCCGTCGACGAATGCGGCGCGCCGATGGTCGCAATTCCCGGCGGCGAGCCGCTCATCCATCGGGAGATCGGCGAGATCGTCAAAGGCATCGTCGCGCGCAAGAAATTCGTGTCGCTCTGCACCAATGCGTTGCTTCTGGAAAAGAAGCTGCATCTGTTCGAGCCCTCGCCCTATCTGTTCTTTTCGGTGCATCTCGACGGGCTGAAAGAGCATCACGACAAATCGGTGTGCATGGCGGGCGGCTTTGAGAAGGCGGTATCCGCGATCAAGGCCGCCAAGGCCAAGGGTTTCTCCGTCAATGTCAACTGCACGATCTACGACGGGCACCCGGCGGAAGACATCGCCAAATTCCTCGATTTCACCGAAGAGCTCGGCGTCGGCGTCTCGATCTCGCCCGGCTATGCCTATGAACGCGCGCCCGATCAGGAGCACTTCCTCAACCGCCGCAAGACCAAAGAATTGTTCCGCAGGGTCTTTGCGCTCGGCAAGGGCAAGGAATGGAATCTGACGCATTCCGGCATGTTCCTGGACTTCCTTGCCGGCAATCAGGAATTTCACTGCACGCCGTGGGGCATGCCGACCCGCAACATCTTTGGCTGGCAGAAGCCCTGCTATCTGCTCGGCGAAGGCTATGCCAAAACATTCAAGGAGCTGATGGAGACCACCGACTGGGACTCCTACGGCACCGGGCGCTACGAAAAGTGCGCCAACTGCATGGCGCATTGCGGCTACGAAGCGACTGCGACCGAAGCCATCATGCAGCACCCGCTGCAGGCCTTGGGCATCGCATTCAAAGGCGTGCGCACCGAAGGCCCGATGGCACCGGAAATCGATCTGTCGAAGCAGCGCCCGGCGCAATATGTCTTCGACAGCAATGTGCAGCTGCGGCTTTCGGAGATCCGCGCCAACGAGACGCGCGAGAAAGCCGCGAAGGAAGCGGCCAAAGACGCCACCAAAGCGGCGCAGACGTCCGCGAGTGCAGCTTGATCTTCAGTCCGCCGGCGCGGCCAACCGGTCCGGCCTTCAGCCGATCCAATGGCCGCGCCCTGAATCAGCGAATTAGGCTTCGCCGCCCCCATCCGTTCCCAGCGAAACCGTGCTGTTTGTCAGCTCCGGTTCGTGCGCTTCGAGCTTGGGCGGATTCGAGTCGGTCCAATAGGCCAGGTTTATGACCACGCCGACCTGGCCGACATCCGACCGCGCAACATTCAGCGCCGCGGGGGCGGGTTCCACGATATTCAGTCCATTACCATCGATAAAATAGGTGTGATCGCCCCAGATCCGATTGAGCTGCGGCACCAACGGATGGTCGTCCGGCAGCGCTTCGATCTGCAGCTGGCTTTCCGTTCGCGCGACCTGTGCCGTGTTGAGCTTCATCGCGTACTCCTGTGCTCGTAAGTTGCAGCGCGCCCTTATTCCGCAACGTCTGACGTGCGGGGAACTTTCACGACCGGATTCCGTAGTGGGCCTCCCACCTTGAGGTGGTCCTGCTGTCAACGCCGCCCGATGATCCCGGTTCGCGCGGGACCAAGCTAGGAAAGCTCGATAATGATCCAGCCATAGGTGAATACCGCGATCAGAGCGGCGAGGAGAAAACAAGCAACGAGCCAAAGATTGGCTCGCCACGCCAGGCCGACGACCAGCCAAGTTCCCAATATCAACAGCCAGGGCGATAAGGCGGCCAGCTGATTGGCGTGCAGGAGCAAGTACGTCGCGAAAGCAGCAAATGGCAAACACACGAGCGCACTCAGAATCATCATACCAAGCGTGATGCTCCGCCCGAGGGCCAATGGTGCGCCTCCTGGTGATGCGTATTTCTTTCGACAGTAGTCGCCCGCGGCGCTTACATCCCGAATGCCACCTGCTTCGCATTGCCGCGCTTGAGATTGCGGTAGCGCGCCAGCGCCCACAGCGGAAAGAATTTCGAATAGCCGTGATAGCGCAGGTAGAACACGCGCGGGAACCCGGTCGCAGTAAAGCGCGGCTCGTTCCAGAAGCCGTCGGAGCCCTGCCTGTCGGCGAGATATTTTACGCCGCGCGCCACCGCCGCATGGTCGACTTCGCCCGCAGCCATAAGGCCCAACAGCGCCCAAGCGGTCTGCGAAGCGGTCGAGGGCGCCTTCTCGTAGCCGTGATAATCCAGCTTGTAGCTCGAACCATCCTCGCCCCAGCCACCATCCTCGTTTTGTATCGCGACCAGCCAGTCGACCGCTTTGCGGATTTCCGGCGCGTTGTGATCGACACCGACCGCGTTGAGCGCGCATAGCACCGACCAGGTGCCGTAGATGTAGTTCATGCCCCAGCGGCCGTACCAGGAGCCGTCGGCAAGTTGCGTGCGCCGCAGATAGTCGACGCCGCGCTTGACGGTGTCGCTCGTCGTGTCGCCGAGCTGCCCGAGCATCGACAGACAGCGCGCGCTCACGTCCTCGGTCGGCGGATCGAGCAACGCGCCATGATCGGCGAATGGAATATTGTTGAGGTAATAATATTCGTTGTCGGCGTCGAAGGCACCCCAGGCCCCGTTTTTGCTCTGCATGCCGACGATCCATTCGCGCGCGCGATCGATCTGGCTCTGATAATCGACATTGACCAGGCCGTGCATGCGCTCCATGGCCATGGCGACCACGGCGGTGTCGTCGACATCCGGATAATGCGGATTGGCGTATTGGAACGCCCAGCCGCCGGGCCTGATATCGGGGCGGCGTGCGATCCAGTCGCCGCGCACATTGAGCACCTGCTTCGGCGCGAGCCAATCGAGGCCGCGGCGCGCCTGCGCGATCGCGCGCTCGCCGCCGGCTTCCATCAGCGCGTGGCAGGTCAGCCCGGTGTCCCAGATCGGCGACACGCAAGGTTGGCAATAGGCCTCGTGCTCGTGCACGACCAGAAGCTTTTCCACCGATTGGCGCGCGATCGCGCGCTGCGGATGATCCTCCGGATAGCCGAGCACGTCATACATCATCACGCTATTGGCCATGGCCGGGAAAATCGCGCCGAGGCCGTCTTCGCCATTGAGTCTCTCGCCGACCCAGGCCACGGCGGCGTCGATCGCCCGCTGCCGCGAGCGCTTGGGAAACGCCGGCTCGGCGGCATGCAGGACGCCGTCGAGAACATGGAAGAACCAGAACCACGACGCCTTCTGCTGCGGCGCTTTCGGCGCCGGCCCCAGCATCTGCGGCGGCTCGAGGAACAGTTCGTCGACGCGCACGCCCTTGGGATTGCGCGCGCGCGGCCGCTTCGCCATCAGCACCAAAAGCGGCACGATGACCGTGCGGCTCCAATAGGAGATCTTGTCGAGGTGAAAGGGAAACCATTTCGGCAGCAGCATGATCTCGACCGGCATTGCCGGCACCGCGCGCCATGGCACGATGCCGTAGAGCGCCAGCAGGCAGCGCGTGAACACGTTGGCGCGCTCTGCGCCACCACGGTCGCGGATCGCTTCGCGGGCGCGCCGCATATGCGGCGCCTGCAGCGAATCGCCGATCATCTTCAGCGCGAAATAGGCCTTCACCGTCGCGCTCATGTCGAAGGCGCCTTCGGCAAACAGCGGCCAGCCGCCGTGCGCGCCTTGGATGCGGCGCAGATAACGGCCGATCTTGGCTTCAAGTTCGGCGTCGACCGGCTCGCCAAGATAATGGCGCAGCAGCACATATTCGGCCGGAATGGTCGCGTCCGCCTCGAGCTCGAACACCCAATGCCCATCCTCGCGCTGGCAGGCGAGCAAGGCGTCGCGTGCGGAATCGATGTGGCGGTCGAGATCGATGCCGTCCGCTGCCATCGGCCGCGGCGCGGCTTGCAATTCCCTGGTCTCAACTTCGTTCATGGCGGTGTCGCTCATAGCCACTTGCGCAATTGCGTTTTGCCAACATGACGAGTGCGCATCCAAGATTCCCGGGTCACCTTGGTAGACGCCGACTCAGGCAGATCTGTTCAATGATCGCACGCCCAAACGGCGCCTGAGCATTCCCGCTGTGACCGGCGCTCTTTGACTGATGTTCGAAATAACACGACGCGCTCATCTCATAGCACTCACCAACTCCGCTGCCCGGTTGCCTGATCGGATTGCACCTTCGATGGTGGCGGGCAAGCCCGTATCTGTCCAATCGCCGGCCAGGGCAAGATTTCGCCACGAAGTTTTTGCTCGCGGCCGCTTGGCATCCTGTTCCGGCGTAGCCGCAAAGGTGGCGCGCCGCTCGCGCACAATCTGCCAGGGTGGTAAGGCGCCCGGGGCCGCCGGCAAGCCGGCAATGCCGGCGACCTCGGTCCAGATTCTTTGCGCCAGTTCCTCGCGCGGGGTGTCGAGCAGCCGATCGCCGGCGCTGATGGTGACCGACAGCCGGCCGGGAAAGGCGAAGATCCATTCCACCGTGCCGTTGAGCACGCCGATGATCGGCGGCTGGCCCGTCGGCGGATCGATGCGGAAATGCGCATTAACGATGGCGCGGAATTCGGTCGGCACGGCAAGCCCGCGCAGCAGGGACGCAGCGATGTAGGGCGGCACAGCCAGAATGATGGCATCGTCAGCGGCGAGCGCAACCGTCTCATCGCCGAAATCAAGCGACTCGATGCGATCCGCGCCGAACCCGATGCCGCGCAGCTGATGCTCCAGCCGCACTGTCGCTCCGCGCCGTTCGAGGCAGGCAAGCGCCGGCGCGATCAGCGTTTCGCCGAGCCCTTCACGCGCAATCAGCGGCCGGCAGGCGCGGCCGCCGGCAGCGAGCGTTTCGCGGATCACGCCGCTTGCAAGTCTGGCCGAGCCGAGCGGCGGATCAATGTTGAGCGCGGCAAGCAAGAGCGGCTCGACCAGACGGCGATAGAGCGGGCCATCGCAGGCGATGACCTTGCCGACCGCCTGTCCTGCCGGCGGCCACAGCAATCGCGCCAGCGCCAGATAATCGGCCGCACGCGTGCCCGGCACGCGCCGGTTTGCATCAAACACCCAGAACGGCAGGCGGCCGTCGTTGAACCGCAACGTCCAGCGTGCGCCGCTTTTCAGATCGATGAAGGGAAATTCGGCGTGGGCGGGGCCGACCAGACGATCGGCCGCGCCGATCTCGCGCAGATAATCGAGCGCGGCGCGATTGCCGGACAACAGCAGGTGATTGCCGTTGTCGATCGTCATGCCGATGAAAGCATCGTGATATGAGCGACAGCGACCGCCGGCGAAAGCGGTCGCCTCGTGCAGCACGACCCACTCGCCGCGCCCGGAGAGGTTTATCGCCGCCGACAAGCCGGATAGCCCGGCACCAATGATGTGCACTACACGCGTCATCACATAAATTGCATCAAATGAGATTGCGCAGAACGATGAACAGAAATTTGCCCTTGGGCAGGCGCACGCGTTCGCGCGGCGGTGCAAAGCCGCGCGCGATCAGCCTCTGCAGGATGAGGTAATAGGCTTCGCCCATGATGCGCGGCGCGCGCACCACGCGGCGCGGGCATTTGGCCATGATCGCGCGCGCCGAAGCGAACTCGGCGCTGGCAAGGCTTACGATCGCAGCGCAGGGCCGGGCGATCGCCGGATGGGCGATGACCTCGGCCGGCTCGGTCGAGGCGATGCCGGCCGCCTGCAGCGCCTCGCGCGGCAGATAAAGTCGGCCGAGGGCTGCATCCTCATCGAGATCGCGCAGGATATTGGTGAGCTGCAGGGCGCGGCCCAAATGATGCGCAAGCGCCAGTCCCGCCTCGCGCTCCATGCCGAATACGCGCACCGAGAGCCGGCCGACGGCGCAGGCGACCCGATCGCAATAAAGATCGAGCGTGGTGCGATCGGGTGCGCGGATATCGGCGACGACATCCATTTCCATGCCAGCGATGACGGCGAGAAAATCACCCTGCTCGAGGTTGAAGGCGCGCACCGCTTGCGCAAGCGAGGCCAGATGCGCGGGCGGCGTGCCGGCATAGATCGCGCCGATATCGGCCCGCCACTGCTCGAGCGCCCTGCGCCGCGCCTCGCGCGGGCCCGCATCGTCGGCGATGTCGTCGACGGCGCGGCAAAACGAGTAGATCTCGTACATGGCTTCGCGCTGGGCGCGCGGCAGAATCCGCATCCCGAAATAGAACGAGGAGCCCGAGGCGCGCTCGGCCGCTGGGGAGCTCTGGGTCACTCACGCACCCCGCGGCTTTTGCGGCGCGAGCGAAGGACGTCGGCCGAGACGGCGCGCTGCACCGCGCAGCACGCCGAGTAGCGTCAACCCGGCAACGGCACCCATGGAGAGATGCACGCGCTCGCTCAACGGATCGCGCGCCATCAGAATGCGCGTGAGCCGATGCGCCAGCGTGTTGATGACCGCGACCTCAAGAGCAAGCCGCCTGTCCTTGATAGCGACGGCAAAGCCGTCGCTTTCGGAAAGGAGCCGCTCGGTGCGCTCGGCAAGCTTGTGCAGACAGGCGAGCAAGGCCGGCGAGGCTTTGTCGGCGGCGAGCGCCTCCACCGTTACGCCGCTTGCGGCAAGCGCATCCTGCGGGACATAGACGCGGTCGAGACTTTTGTAATCTTCCTTGCAGTCCTGCAGATGATTGATGATCTGCAGCGCCGCGCACAGCGCATCGTTGGCCGGCCACACCGCGCGGCTCTCGCCATGCACATCGCAGACAAAACGGCCGACCGGCATGGCAGAGAGCGAGCAATAGCCGATGAGGTCGTCCCAGTCGCGATAGCGCAGCTTGGTCACGTCGAGCTTGAATGCAGCAATGAGGTCCTGGGCATGTTTGGGCGAAAGACTCCGTTCGGCGAGCGCGCCGCGCAAGCGTCCGGCCACCGGATCGTCGCCATTTGCGCCCAGGAGCCCCGCTTCCAGTCGCTCGAGCAGCGCGAGCTTCTGCTCCGGTTGCAAGGTGGCGTGATCGGCGATGTCGTCCGCCGTGCGCACGAAGTTGTAAAACGCGAGAATCACGCCGCGATGGCGCGGATGAATGAGAAAGGACGCGACCGGGAAATTCTCGTCCCGATGGCCCTTGCCGGAGCGCCAGGCGGCGGCGCCTGGCGCACGGTCATGTGCAGTTCCGTCAGTCATGCGCGTCCGAAAGATTAGCCTGCGCCCGGCCCTTCCACATGCCGCCGCGGCCGCGGGCATGCTGATAGGCGGAATCGAGCGTGAATGCCATATACATTGCCGCGATCACCGGCAGTAGCGGCGCCCACAGCGTCGTGAGCCGGTAGAACCGCAGCACCGGCCGGAAGGCCAGCGCCATCAAGATCCAGGCGAAAAGCCCGACGAATTGCGGCACGCCGGTCGCCAACAGCGTTAACGCCACGGGCGCCAGATAAGTCACGGCAAGCCCAAGCACGGTTCCGGCAAGATAGAGCGGCGAATAGCGCAATTGCGCATAGGCGGTACGCGACACCATGCGGCGGATATCGCCGATCCCCGGATAGGCGCGGATCGAATGCACCCGCTCGGTCAGCGCGATCGCGATCGGGCCGTGCTGCTTGAGCAGCTTGGCCAGCGCGCAATCGTCGATCAGAGCATCGCGGATCGCCGCCATGCCGCCGGCGCTTTGCAGCACCTTGCGTTTGACCAGCATGCAGCCGCCCGCGGCCGCCGCCGTCGCGCGCCGCGGATTGCTGGCCCAGTCGAACGGATAGAGCATCTGGAAGAAGAAAATGAAGGCTGGCACGAACATGCGCTCGGCAAAGCTCTTGCAGCGCAATTTCGCCATCAGCGAGGTGAGCACCAGAGCGTTCGCTTCAGCGCGCGCGACCAGCATCGCCAGCGCGTCCGGCGCATAGACGATGTCGGCATCGGTGAGGAGCAGATAGTCCGGCGCCGTCGCCTGGTCGCAAAATGCAACGCCCTGCTGCTGTGCCCACAGCTTGCCGGTCCAGCCGGCCGGCAGCGCCTCGCCGGAGAGCACGGTCAGACGCGCAGCGGCGCCGAGCGAAGCCGCCGCATCGCGCGCGATCTGCGCCGTGCAGTCCCGGCTCTGATCATCAACCAGGACCACATGGAACGCGCCGGGATAGTTCTGGCGCAGCAGCGAGGCCAGTGTCTGACCGATGCACTCGGCCTCGTCGCGGGCCGGAATGACGGCCGTCACCGCGGGCCAGGCGCCGCCGCGCGGCGGCGCCGCCGGCAGGGCTCGATCGTCCCGCTCGGCCGCGCGCCAGAATCCACCACGGGCGGCAATGAGATAAAGCCAGATCGCCAATACTATTGACGCTAAAACCGCGTTGGCCACAGAGTGTCCTTCGATTGTAGGCGAATACCGGCCTTTACCGCATCAGCCACAAGGGCCGACCCTTATCTCGCAAATGCAGGACCTGATATAGGACCCCGCAGCGATGATTAAACGCCGGGGTAAACGATCGAATGGATGCCCAAAACAGTGCTTTTTTAGTGCGCCTTGACGCCGTTGCGGCGGAAACCGAGACGTTGCTCGACCGGCTTTTGGCGGCGACCCCGGCTGCCGGCGAACTGAGCCGTCCGGCCCGCCTGGTCGAGGCGGTGCGTTATGCAAGCCTCGGCGGCGGTAAGCGCTTCCGGCCCTTTCTGGTCGTCGAATCGGCGAATTTGTTCGGCGTGGCGCGTAGCAATGCACTGATGGCAGGGGCGGCGCTCGAATGCGTGCACTGCTATTCGCTGGTTCATGATGATCTGCCGGCCATGGACAATGACGAACTGCGCCGCGGCCAGCCGACGGCGCATCGCAAATTCGACGAGGCGACCGCGATTCTTGCCGGCGACAGCCTGCTCACTTTCGCCTTCGACATTCTCTCGCGGCCGGAGACCCACGGCAATCCGGCCGTGCGCGTCGAATTGGTCAACGCGCTCGCGCGCGCCTCCGGACTCGGCGGCATGGCCGGCGGGCAAATGCTGGATCTCGCCGCCGAAGGCCGTTTCGGCGCACTGACGCTCGGCGAGACTGATGTGCGCATGCTGCAGGCGATGAAGACCGGGGCGCTGTTGCGCTTTGCCTGCCAGGCCGGCGGCATTCTCGCCGCGGCAAAGCCCGCCCAGCGCGCGGCGCTCGAGCGCTACGGTGCAGCCGTTGGCGAAGCGTTTCAGATCGCCGACGATCTGTTGGACATCGAGGGCGATCCGGCGCTGGTCGGCAAACAGACCGGCAAGGATGCCGTGGCCGGCAAGGCGACCTTTGTCAGCGTGCTCGGCATTGCCGGCGCCAAGGCGCGGCTCAGTCAACTGGTGGCCGAAGCAGAAGACGCGCTCGCCCCGTTCGGCAGCGCGGCGGCAACCCTGGTCGAGGGGGCGCATTTCGTCGCCGATCGGCACGCGTGATCCGTCAGCCGGCGTGGGGACCATGAATTGCGGACTTGCCGCTTGCGCGGCAATCCGGGTTGACGATGACCGATCCGAATGCCTCACACCCTGAGCCGTTCGGTCGCAGCATCGTAAGATCTGCGTCAGACTTGCTAGACTGAGACGCGCGCGTTTGATTCTGTGTGGCTGCTTCGGGGCGAAGCGCCATCTCCCATTCGGCCAATTGAACTTGGCAATACCTCGTCATATCTGCTTGCGGCCGGTCGTGCGCGTTGCCCGAGTCCGCGCTGAGTGGATCGCCATGTGAGGCGACATATCGCCATATGAGGCGACATAATGTGAGGTGACATCATGACGCGAATCGCGACGCAGAATATTGCGTCTGTGTGTTGTCCCGCCTGACGAACCAGCCAACGCCTTTACGGACACCTCCATCATAATGCACATGATCAAGCCTTGGCGCCGGACCATCACGACATGCATCGCCGCTTGCGCCGCTGCCGCGTTGACGGCGTTACCGCTCCCTTCTGCGGCGGGACGCTTTGCCGGGTCGGCGCAGGCGCAAAGCGTCAAGCAAAAGCACGCCAAGCCGGCACAAGGCACTACGGCAGGCGCCGCAAGCGGTACACCACAAGCACCGGCGCCTGCAGGCCAAGCGTCAAGGCTTCCGCCGCGCACGCCCTTTACCGCCGCCGATGACGCCGTTGCCGTCATTCCCGGCATGCCGGACGCACGCTTCTATGCCGATCAGACATCCGCGTTCAAGGACGCGCTGCCGAAACAGCCGGGGCCCTGGCTTGCCCTCTCGACCGGCGGTGCGGATGGCGCTTTCGGCGCCGGCTTTGTCACCGGCTTGAGTGCCGGCGGGCATCGGCCGGATTATACCGTCGTCACCGGCGTAAGCGCCGGCGCACTGATGGCGCCGTTCATCTTTGCCGGGCCGAAATACGATCCGCTGTTGCAGGCGCTTTATACCAAGACATCGGCGCCGGATATTTTCGAGGTCGGCGCGACCGGCGAGAGCTTTCTCGACACTTGGCCGCTGCGCGACCTGATCAAGAAGGAGATCACGCCGGAATTGCTCGCCGATATCGCGGCGGCATACACAGGCGGGCGGCGGCTGTTCATCATCACGACCGATCTCGATGCCGAGCGCTCGGTGGTTTGGAATATGGGCGCGATCGCCGTGCACGCCGCCGATCACGGCAGGGGCCACGGTGGCGCGGCGTTGGATCTGTTCCGCAGCGTGTTGCTCGCCTCCGGCAGCATTCCCGGCGCCTTTCCGCCGGTGCAGATCGACGTCGAAGGCAATGGCAAGCATTTTACCGAAATGCATGTCGACGGCGGTGTCGGCGGACAGTTTTTTGTCGCGCCGGCGCCATTGATGGAAAGCACCAGCGGTTACAAGATTCCGGCAAGCGCGCTCTATGTCGTGATCAACAGCGGTCTCAAGCCCGATTTCCAGGTGGTCGAGCGCTCGACGCCTGCGATTCTTGCGCAGTCCGTCGGCATGGCGGTGAAAGTCGATCTGCGGCTGATGCTCGACCGCGCTTACATCGCAGCGAAGAATAGCGGGATACCGTTCAACGTCGCGACCATTCCGCCCGACTTCAATGCGCCGAGCCGGGGCGCGTTCGATCCTGATTATATGAAGGCCTTGTTTCGGACCGGCTATGAATTGGGCAAGAGCGCCGCTCCATTTGCCAGCGCGCCGCCGCCTTATCCGGGCCAATCCACAATTCCTTCAAAAGCCGATGATAGAGCCCAGTCGAACGATCCGGGAGCAAACAAATGAGAAAGCTCATTGTTACTTCGGTTGTTGTTGCGGGCGTGCTGATTGCGGCGCTGGCGACGCCGGCACAGGCGGGGAAGCGCGTTCGCTCCGGCCTCTATGACGGTTTGTGGAGCGTGTCGATCCGCACCCAATACGGCCCTTGCGATGCGGCCTATCGATATCCGGCACGCATTGTCGGCGGCCACGTGGTGCAGGCCGATAATGATTTCAGCTATCAGATTTCCGGCGCTGTGGTGTCGAGTGGCGCGATCGCCGTTACCGTCAGCCGCGGTGGCCAGAGCGCAACCGGCTATGGCCGGCTGCGTGGCGCAAGCGGCGGCGGGCGCTGGAGCGCCGGCGGCAATACCTGCTACGGCACCTGGAGCGCGATGAAGCGTGCAGCGAATTGACGACGCGGCACGGCGTGGCACCTGCCATCAGCGTTTGGTCCGGCCGCATAATTGAACAAGGTCGCCGTTCCAGCACCCGGTCTGATTGTGACTGCGGCAGAAATCGGCCGGCATGGGATGCGGATTGCTCGTACGGCTGCGACCAGCGCCGTATTTCATGCACATGGTGATGCAGACATTGTTCTGCTCGCTGCAACTGCGTGCAACTGTTCGGCTCGGCGCCACCGCCGCGCCGATCGCAAGCGTCGCAGCTAAAGCGTTTCCGATTCGATGGAATCAAAAACGCTGCGGGGCTTTTTGTTTTGTCGCATTTTCCAGCGGAAAACCGGTACCCCACTTTTCCGGAAGATGCTCCGACGCGGTCGCCGTGAGAAACTTCATTGGTTGTGCCGGTCTGGTCTAGCCGATCTTCCGCGCCGGCGCGTTCGCGTGCCACCACGGACAGACGTCCGCGGCGCGCAAATAATTGCCCTCCATCACATTGACCGGCACACGCGCGCCGTTGGCGGCAGCTTTCATGGCCAAAGCGCGGGCCTGCTCGCGTGCTTCGGGCGACAACCACATGCGATCGTGGCCCCACAGGCTCGGGCCTTCGGTCCGCTCCTGTGGCGTCCAGGTCGCCGGATCGATGCTGCGGCCGCCCCAGCCGTATTCGATCAAGAATCGTGACGGCGAATAGGAATAGAACGAGGTCATGTGATCGTTGACATGGCGGCCGAGAGTGGTGCCGATCATTTCCGGCTTGGCGAGCGCCAGATCATAGGCCTGCCCGACGTCGTCGAGATAGCAGGTCTCGAACATCATGTGATGGATGCCGTTCTTGCCGGTCTCGATGAAGGCGAGACTGTGATGGCGCGCATTGATGTGGAAGAAATAAGCCCGAAATGGCTTCTCGAAATAATCGCTCAGCTTGAAATTGAGGATTTTCGTATAGAACGGAATGACCTCGTCGATCCGCTCCGCGGTGAGCACGGCATGGCCCATGCCGAGCGGTCCGGTGCGGAAGCCCGAAATGGCGCGGCCCGGCTTGAACGGCTCGTTCGCGATCTCGGGGCCATGAAACGCTTCGAGCCGGTTGCCGAGCGGATCGGAGAACACGATCAGATCCTTGACGCGCCGCTCGTCGGCAAGCGCAGGCGAGCCGCGCGCGACCCTCACACCGGCGTCTTCCAGATGCGCGGCGAGCGCGTCGAGCGCCGCCGCGTCGGCCACTTCCCAGCCGTAGAATGACGGGCCTTCGTCCTCATCACTATGAATGATCACCCGCTGCTTGCGATCGTCCATACGCAAGGCGAGCGCGCCCCGGCTTTTCTCGACCAGCTGCATGCCGAGAAAGCGCGTGCCGTAGTCCGCCCAGTCGTCCAGATTTTTGCTGCCGATGCCGCAATAGCCGAGGGCGGTGAGATTCATGATCGCGCTCCTTGGCGCATCTCCCTGGGCCGGAATTCTAGCATTCTTGGACGGCGACCGGCAAAGGCGTCAAGTTGAAGAACTCAGTGTCCGATCGTCTCGCTTGCAGCGGGGGCCGTCGCGGGCGCCGCACTTTGAGTCCCACTTGGCGTCCCACTTGGCGTCCCACTTGGCACCCCACTGGGCACCGGACTCGCCGAAGCCGGCGTGGGCGCGGGCATGGCGGCCTCACTCGGGCCATCACTCACAGCCGGTTTCGGCGCTTCGGCAGGTGCCGACTTCGATTCCGCCGCAGCGGGGCGCGTGACGTGTTGACCGAGGAAGCGCGGCACGACGATACGCTGGCCTTCGCTCAGCGACGCGGTCTCTGACTTCTGATTGATCTGCGCCACCGCCCAGGCTGGCACGTGATAGGCCGCCGCAATCGTCTGGATTGTATCGCCGGCACGCGCCTGCACCGGCATCCCTGAATCCCACAATTCGATCGGGCCGGTCGAAGCAAAGACGATGTGCAGCGGCACGGCTTCGCCTTCGCCGCGCGCGCCGGCCGACCTGATCTTGGCGGCCAACTGCGCCTGAATGCCCTCGAACTTGTCCATGTTGACATGGATGATTTCCGAGCGATTAACGAGGTTGAATGCCGCATAATGGCCATGGAAGCCGCGGCCCGGCTGAAGATCGCCACCGCCAAGGACATTGGACGACTGGTACAGGTCGATATAGCGCTCGACATTCGCCGGAATGCTGCCGGCCGTTCGGTTCGGATCATAGGTGATGAGGAGCGCCACCGGCACATGCGCGGCAGCAAGGGCTTCAGCGAATTGCACGGCGGAATCGCCGCCAGCGGAATGGCCAACGACCGAAATCGGCTTGGGGTCGCGGCGGTAATCGGCGATCGCCTGATCGGCGACCGAGCGCCAGCTCATGTGGCTATTGGTCGTAGCCAGGACGCCCGTGCGATTGATGCGCGCCGCCAGCTGGTCCATGCCCCAGTCGATCATGGCGATGAGGCCGTAGAACAGATAAGCGCGGCCGTGCACCGCCGTCTGTGCCTGGCTGCTCGTGCCGAGACACGGCGTGAGCAAAACTGCGGCCAATACGACTGCAACGAGTTTGGTTCGCATCATGGCTTTCAAGGTTCGGCCTTTGAGATTCGGCGTACCATCAGCGCTGCGAAACAGCCGGGCGTCCGCCGATCCGGCCGGCCAGAGAGATCCTGTGACATGTGGCCGAGACGAGCCCCCGCGACTCGTCCCTGTCCGCGACACCGCAAATTCGAGATTACCGTGCCAGCCTTGCCAATCATAGTGGGTGAAATTGTGGCTCGGGGCATTTCGTCGTGAAACGCGGCCGCGCGGGCGCGACGACGAAGGCCGCGCCTGCTAAGCTTGATTTATGAAATTCCTCGCAAAAATGGCCACCGGCCAGGTTGCGCTGTGGCGCGTGTTCTGGCTCGTTGGAACTCCCCAGACCCTGGTTTGGCTCGTCACCGGCGCGGCCATAGTGTTCTGGCCCGGCGCCCCAAGGTCTGTTGTCGGCCTCGTAATTGGGGTGTTCACCTTGGCGACGTTCACGATCCCATTTGTCGCCTGGGCGATCTGGCGCAGCGCGTCCAAATATCCGCGCAAGACCTGGTGGCAGACGGCGCTGGCCTGGGGTGCCAAAGCCGGCGCGGCATTTTGGACTCTTGTGGCGCTGGCAACCGTTGTCGGGCTTTATGACTACGTTTATCCGCTGATCGCGCTTTGGCTGAGCGCCGAAGGATAGCCGTCATCGCGAAGCGGTTGTTGTCGCAAGGACGAGAGCGGCTAATTGGATGCTGTCGTCGTCAGCCCGACGGCCGACGAACTGCGATACGTCCGTGCCGCATAGTCCTGCATATCGGCGAGCGTCAGTTGCCGCTCGTCGCTTGCCGTCGGCCGCCGCTCGAGCGGCAATGCGCCGGAATTCACCGTGCTCGAAAGCTTGTCCAGGAAGGCGACCAGCTCTCGCGGCTGCCGTTTCGGCGGCGGCTTGGGCTGATCCTGCGCCACGGCAACCGGCTTGGCCGCCGGCGGTTTCGGCGCTTCGCCCTGCGCCAGTTGCGGACGCTCCTTGGCCGCCACGTTGCGCCCTTGCTGCGCTATCAGCTGCGCCACCGGGTCGAGTTTCGGCCCGGCACCGCGCGGGTGCGGCAGTTGCGCCAGCTTGACCGAGCGCGCCGCCTCGGCTTGCGCCGTCATGATGCGATCTTCACTGGTGAACTTCGCGATCTCGGTCTTCACGAGGTTGCGAAAGTCGGGATTGAACTGCGCGCCCGGATGCGAGTCGTTGTTGGCGATATATTCGATATTCGCGCCTTCCAATTTCTTCGAGCCCATTCCGCCAAATGTCATCCACGGATTAGGATTGTAAACTTCGATGATGCGCCCGACCTTCCCCGCCCCCTTGAAGGGCGGATTCCAGCTCAGCATCGAAGGCTGCAGCGCAATGATCAGATCAATGTATTTCGAATTGTTGGCGACTGAGGGCGTGGCGTTCGCGCCCAGGCTGTAGCCGATCACCACCGTGTGTGTGCCTTCCGGCAGGCGGCTGATGTCCTCAACCAGCGTCGGCCATTCCTGATGCAGATAAGTGTGGACCTCCACGTCCGGCATCATCCTGATTTCGGCCGTCAGCTCGACCAGCCCGATCGCCGGCAGCGGCCCGAACATCGGCCACAGCACGCCGACAAAGGTCTTGGCTTGCGCGGAAGAGCAAAGCAATGCAGTACAGAAGGCAGCAAAGATCGCGAGTTTCTTCACGTTACACGTCCCCATCATCGGCTGAGCCGCCAACGCGATACGCCTGTCACCGCGCCGGCGGCGGTCCGCCCGAACTGCTCACAGATGTCTGATTGCCCCCGACCCTGTGGCTCCCACGCCACAGGGGAACCAAAAATTGCGGGCATTTCTGGGACGCGAAAGGGAAACTTTGTGAACGAAAAGCGACCACGCGCCGGCGTGATTAACTTTTGGTGACGGGTTCACGACGGGGAGCGAACCGAGCCTATCTGAGATCGTGACCGCCGTCGTCGGCTTCGCCGAAACCTATGGTTAAGGCGGCCCTACTAACGTCTTGGTCCACGGCATTTTGAGCAGCAGCCATGAACAGTGCGCAGAGACCGCATCCGCTTACCGTCATGGCAGCGGCCGTCGCCCTCCTTATTTCCGCGCTTATCGGCGCGCAGGGCTCCGTCATGCATGGCGTCAACAAGGAGGTCGATCGCCTTGTTGCCCGCGATCTGGCGCCGCTCGCGCCGGCAAGCGGCGCCGGCGGTGTCGCCGTGGTCGTGCACCTTTCGGGCCGGACCTTTTTCTTCAATTACGGCTATGCGGACCAGGCGGACAAGCGGCCGATCTCGTCAGATTCGCTGTTCAATGTCGGCTCGGTGCGCAAGGTCTTCGAGGCCGTGCTGGTGGCGCAAGCGGTGCAGCGCGGCGAGCTCAAGCTCGACGACCCGGTGAACAAATATGTCACGGAGTTGCAGGGCGATTATATCCGGCGCGTCACCATCGGCGAGCTCCTCGCCCACACCTCCGGCCTGTTGCTGCCCACCGACCATCCGCCATGGCCGAATGATCATTATTCGCTGCAGGGCTTCTTGGACGCGCTCAATGCCTATGCTCCGGAAGGCGGCGAGCAACCGGGCAAGCAGCGTATCTACGCGCATTCGGGATACATCCTGCTCCAGCTCGTGCTCGAGCGCCGCTACGGCAAGCCGATCGCAGAACTGATTGCGCACGGCATTACTGCGCCGCTTGGCATGACCTCGACCGTGGTGCCGGAGCGCGGCCCGAACAATCGCGCGCTCATGGATCCGGCGCTGATGGCGCGCGCGGTCCAGGGCTATGCGCGCGACAGCGGGCCGATTGGGCTGCCTGGCAACCAGCAGGGCTACTACGACTTCTCCGGCACCGGGCAGATGTTCTCATCCGCGCGCGACCTCGCGGTCCTGCTCGCCGCCTGTCTCGGCGACGCGCCGGTCGCACCGGAGCTGCGGCAGGCGCTGCAAACAACGCAGCGCGAGCTCTTTGCCGTGGACGCGCGCTATGGACAGGCGATGGCGTGGGAGATCAACAATGTCCCCGGCGCCAAGATCATCGACAAGCCCGGCGGGCTCAACAACGCGTCCGCCTATATCGGGCTCATTCCGGAATTGAAGATCGGCGTGGTGATCCTATCCAATCGCGGCGACGTGGCGCCGTTCGAGATCGCCCGCAACAGCCTGTTGCCGGAACTGGCGCGCATGGTACGCACGCCGATCGTGACAAACGCGCAGAGGCGCACGCACGGCTGACGCAACCCTATCGCCGCGCCGACGATGCACGCGAACCGGGCGGCGGACGGTACCAGTCATTTTGCACACAGAAGCCGCCAATGCCCGACACGTTCGCCATGCATTGCTGGAAGCTGACGAAGCCGCAATTCTGCGCGCCGCCCATGTCGCCGCTATAGATCGAGCACCACGGATAGTTCTGCGCTTGCGCCTTGGTGCCGAACGCCGCTGCGCTTGAAACGGCGAGAGCAATCGTCAGGATTCTTATCATAATCGTACCCGTTTCTTTAACCCACTTGCGACGCAACCGCTTGCGACGCAACCGCTTGCGACGCAAAATGAGGCCGTGAGCCTTGGTGGTAAACACCCGCAGCGCGCGCCTATTCCTCGCAACGCGGCGAACAGAGTGCATTCCTCATCGTCATATCGAATGGTCGCACCGCCGCAAGTCTGGAAGATCCATGTCGCCGTCCCCGGACTATGGGCTCCAGGCGTGTCGCTTCGCTCGGCGCCGGAATGACAGGTCTCGCGAGTGTGGCGCGGCCAGAATTTTCGTCATACGATCTTCCGAAACAAAGACTGGGGAGAAGCGCGCATGCGGCGACGGGATTTCATTGCCTCGCTCGGGAGCGTTGCGGCGGCGTGGCCGCTGGCGGCCGCCGGGCAGACGGAAACGGCCTGGCCGACGCGCCCGGTGAAGCTCGTCGTCGGATTCGCGCCGGGCGGCCCGACCGATCTGGTCGCGCGCCTGGTGGCGCAAAGGCTGAGCGAGCAAACCGGCAAAAATTTCTTTGTCGAGAACGTGCCGGGCGCCGGTGGCAATGTCGGCGCGGTCCGAGTGGCAAAGTCTGCGCCGGACGGCTACACGCTGCTGGTGACCGGCGGCAATATCACCAATAATCAATATCTGTTCGCCGAGCCGGGCTACGATCCGCTCAAGGATTTTGACGCGGTGACGCTCGTCGCGGCGACTCCGGTGGTGCTTGCGGTCAATCCGGCCGTACCGGCAACCACCGTCAAGGAGCTGGTCGCCTGGATCCGCGCCAATCCCGGCAAGGAGAGCTACGCTTCGCCCGGCACCGGCACGCCGCCGCAACTCGTTGGCGCGCTGTTCCAGAATGCGCTGAAACTCGATCTGGTGCACGTGCCGTTCGATGGCGGCGGCACCGCGGTGCAGGCGACCGTCGGCGGGCACACGCCGATCTCGTTCGGCGCCATGGCGCCGGCAGTGCCGCTGATCAAGGCCGGCCAGCTGCGCGCGCTCGCGGTGACCGGCAAGGAGCGATCGCCTACCTTGCCGGAAATTCCGACCATGGCCGAGGCTGGCTTTCCCGAAGTCGAAGGCACCACTTGGACCGCCATCGTGGCGCCCGCCGGCACGCCCAAGGACATTATTGCAAAGCTGCACGATTTGATCGTCACCGGGCTTGCCCAAGCCGATGTGAAGGCGAAGCTTGCAGCAATGGCCTATGTGCCGATCGGCTCCACGCCGCGCGAATGTGCAGAGTTCTTTCAGTCTGAACTGGCGAAGTGGGGAGCGGTGATCAAGGAGGCTGGTCTCAAGGCGGAGTAAATCGAGCCGCACATCGATGCGAAGCAGCAATCCCGCCGCCAGGATTATCGCGATCCCGATCCGGCCTTATCGCGCCTCGCGCTGCAGGAGCATCTGCCATTCACAGTCGCCGTTTTTGAACGTTCCGCTAAAACCGTCGCCGCTGAATTTTCCGGTCAGCGGCTGCCAGCCGATTGTGGCGCCAAATGTGCCGTCGGCGTGCACCGTCCCGCGAATGCCCTCGGCATCATCGGCGAATTGCGCCTGGCCGGTGACCGTCGCGCCCTCGACAGTGACGGTAACCTTGGCCGGCTTACATCTTGGCGCGCTCGACGTGATTGAGCCGGTCCACCGCCCGTCGAATGCATCGATGTTGTCGCCGGCTAATCCGGCACTGAACTGTGCCGAGAGCAGGATCACGAGCGGCACCAGAATGGCCGAACCGGCAAGCGCGGACCTCATCGCAAACCATTACGAGAATGGCGCCCCCTCGTGAAGCATAGACCCAGCACCGCAATTTCGGAACTGGATGCCGCCGCAGTGCCGGGCCGAACGGTAATTCGGATGCCGCCGCGGCGCCACGACGGTCATCGGCATGACGGCCTCGATGGCGCGACCCCCTGCGCCCATTTAGTTTCATTTAGTTTATGTATGAAACAATTCGTGAACACCGGCGCGTTTCAGTGTCGGTAGCGCGACCGACTTTTGCAACCAAATCAGCTACGCCGGAAAGGCCCATGTCCGTGTCGGGCAACCGGTATGTCGGAAAGTGAGAGGGCCGCGACCTACAGGCTGCGTGCGGCAGAATGCGTTCTGATCGCGCACGGCATCAGGGATGCGCGCACAAAGGCTGCGCTGTTGAGAATGGCGGCGTCTTGGCTCTGGCTCGCTGAGCGCGCCGCCGGCTCAGGCGTCCGCGAGCAGAACGCACAACCGGGCACAGTCGAAAACGAAAATTAGCGATGCCGAGCGCGGCCCATGCGGCCTTGCAAGACGGCGAGGTGCTCACTGATGATTTCGCGCCAGCCGACCCCTGCCGCGTGACGCCGATGGGACTTCCGATGCAATAAGCGCGGCCCCGCGGCGGCGCTGCGAAGCCTACGGATAGCCCGGGAACGTGCCGAACGAGCCAAAGCCCCAGGCGCTGCGCAGGGTCTCTTTCGGCCACCGTTTCGGATAGAGCGGCACTTCCTCGTGCCAGGGCCGCGGCTGCCAATAACCCAAGGCTTCGTCGTACATCAGATCCATCTCGCAATAGAATTCGACGCGCAGATCGTCGCTGTTGCGGTGATAGGCCGCGATGTTGTGACCGACAATATGGCGCAGGGGGCCCCACACCAGCTGTATCCTGTTGCGCGCGAGAATCTCGCAGGAGCGGTGGATTTCGCTCCAGTCCTTCACCTCGAACGCAAGGTGGTGCAGACGCGGCGTGTCGTAGCGCACGAAATTCACCATGTGGTGGTCGACGCTGCAGCGCATGAATACGAAGTGATCGCCGACCCAATCAGAGACACGGAAGCCCAAAACCTCGGCATAGAAATTTGCCACCTTCTCGACGTCGGTAACCCGCGAGGCGACGTGCCCGATCTTGAGCGGGTTGACGCCGCCTTCCGTCCTGGTGACCGGATGAAATGCGCACTCGCTGAAGAGCTCGACGACGGTGCCCTTCGGATCGGAGAATGCGAGCGCCCGCTTCACCGCGGGCGTAATGTCCGATCGTCGCTCGTGGGAAAGGCCGGCTTTGCTCAGCGCAGCCTCCATGCTCGCAAGGTCGCTTCCGGGTGCCGCTTGAAAGGCGATGCGCGTCAGATCGGCATGATCGCCGCGCTCGAGCACGATCGCCTCCTGCCCCAGCCGCGTCGCCAGCACGGCACGCCGCGCATCGCGCTCCACCACGCGCAGATCGACGACACCCGTCCAGTAATCGATCTGCTTGTCCAGATCGGGCGTGGAAAGCGTGGCGTGTGCCAGACGCCGGACTTGGATCATCGTTTCGCTCCCTGTCCTGCACACCGGGGCTGCGCTGCGGAGCGCCGAACCTGCATTGTTGCACGCCTGTCATTTTGCCTGAGAGGAATTTGAACTCAAGGACGGCCCGAACGCCCGCCGAATAGCGCGTTCACGCGTTGCAGCGCGCTGTCGAGCGGTGCGCCTCGCGTGTCCTCGATGTCAAATTCCTCTCAGGCGCCGTTCAGGCGCGCCGACAATGAAGAAATCGGCCGCACTGGGCAGCTCGGCTGCCGCGGACGGCATTCCCCTCACCCGAACCCGAAGAACCTGCAAAACTCCTCCGGTGCGGCGCGCGGCGAGCGAAAACTGTTGGCCGGATGCTGGCGGTCGCCATAGCCGATCGACACGGCGCAGAACAGCATCTGCTCCGGCGGCATTTTCACGAACGGCCGCACGATTGCGTGCATGCGCGCCCAGGATTCCTGCGCGCACGTGTCGAGACCATGGCCGCGCGCCAGATACATCAGCGCGTGGATATAGCCGCCGAGATCGGCCCATTGCCCGGGGCCGAGCTTGCGGTCGATGCCGATGAACAGCGCGACCGGCGCATTGAAGAATTCGAGATTGCGCGTGTATTGCCGCAGGCGCGCCGGCGCGTCGCCGCGGTCGATGCCGAGCGCGCCGTAAAGCTGCACGCCGTGCTCCTCGCGGCGCGCCTTGTACGGCTCCCACATCACCGGCGGATAGATCGGATATTCGGCATCAATGTGCCGCGGATCGCGATCCTTGACATGCGCCGCGACCTGCCGCTTGAGCTCGGCGAGCGGTGCGCCGGTGAGGGCATAGACCTGCCAGGGCTGCAGATTGCCGCCGGACGCCGCACGCGCCGCGCGCGCGATCAGATCGCGCACGATCATCGGATCGACCGGCTTGTCGAGAAACCAGCGGCAGGAAATGCGCGAATCGACGGCTTCAAACACATCCATGATTTTCAGGACCCTTCACGGTAGCTCTGATGGTGCGTTTGGTCTGCCGCGGCAAGCTTCGCGCGCCTGCTGCCCTTGCAGGACGTGCCGCCGCGCCATGGTCATCGCGCGCTCCCGCTCAGTACGGCGTCTTGTTGATCTCGCCGGAGCCGGTCACGTACCAGCGCTCGCTGACAAACGATTTTCCGGCCAGCCGATCGGCAAGCCAGTCGGCGACCAGAATCGGCGGAAACGGCCCCAGATTGGCGGCCGGCACGTTGCCGACCGAGTGCCGGGATTCCTGATAGACGACCATCTGCTTCGGTCCGCCGAGCGCCGCCATGAGGCGCTCGGAATGTTCGAGCGGGCTCAATTCCTCCGCTTCGCCGGCGACGCAGAGATATGGCACTTTGATCTGTTCGGCATGGCCTTCCCAGGTGATCTTTTTGCGGAATTCGTCGAACTCGTCCTCGTCGGTGATGCCGGACATATACATGAAGCGCTTTTTGAACGTCGGCGAGGCTTCCTGGAAGATCGTGTGACAGCCGGGCTCATGGCAGACCGACATCACCGCGCAGGCCTTGATGCGCGGCTCGTTGCCGGTGAGCACGGTGCCGAACAACGAGCCGAAACTTGTGCCGGACACGCCGATGCGCGTCGCATCGAGCTCGGGCCGCGTGGCGATCCAATCAACCAGAGCCGGCCCCGCCGCTATCCAGTTCTCCATGGTGAAATAGACGCCGATCATCGGCGATTCGTATTGGCCCGGCCCGTCGATCGCCAGCACCGCCATGCCGCGGTTGAGGAACTTGTCGCCGTAGAGCGCAACCTGGATTTCCTTGTAGCTGTCCATGCCGGGCACCGCGATCACGACCGGCAATTTGCCGCTCGTGTAATTCGGCGGCAGATGCAGCCAGGCGGGAATGGCCTTGTCCTTGAACGGCACCCAGGCCGCTTCAACGTGATGGTCGGCGAGTGCCGCATATTTGGCGTAACATTCGCGCTTCTTGTTGTTATAGGCGATATTGGTCTCGTCGTTCTGATCATACGGCCACTGCGCCGCGCCGTAATGCACCGCGGCCATGAAGAAATTGTCGCGCGCGGTGACCGTGTGATCGGCGAGCGCCGCGGCATTGGCCTTGGCTTCCCGGCGGCGCGCCACCGCGGCAAAGGCCGGGCCGATATCGGCCATCTTCTTCACCCGCTCGCGGATGCCGGCGAAATCCGCATTGGCCTCGATCCCGCACGGCGCGTGGATATAGAGCGAGCGCGGCTGATCCCAATCGATGCCGTTGGCGCGGATGATATTGTCGATGAGCCAGCGCTGCTCGTCGAAACGGCGCACATGCGGCTCGCCGCGCTGATCGCGAATGGGTGGGAAGCCTTGCTGCGGCCGGTTCATGGCGTCTCGCTCCCTGGAAATTGCCAACGATGGCGGCCGGCAGGCCGATGAAATGCCCGCCGTTTTGAGCCGGCATTATCGGCGCATGGCGTGGCGTATTGTCAACGATGCTCGTCGCTTGTGCCGCGAAGCGTCGCGCCGTTCAGTTCTCACGCGGCTTGATCAGCCCGGACGGCGTGATGAAGACCAACAGGTTGGCGATGATTATGGTGCCGGCCAGAAAATAGAATGCGGCCATGATGCCATAGCGGTCGGCCACCATGCCTGCGCTGACCGGCCCCAAGGCCATGCCGACCGCCTGCGCGCCGAACAGGATGCCGATGGCGCTGCCGCCCATGCCGGGCGGGGTCGCATCCAACAGCCAGGCTTGCAGCACGGCGCGCACGGCAAAGAGAAAGAAGCCAAGCACGGCGACCAGAAAGACGAACCAGCTCGACCCGCCGGCAAAGGTCATGGCCAGAATGATCACGCCGGTCATTGACATGCTCGACATGATGATCTGCCGGCGGCCGATCCTGTCGGACAGGTGCCCGGCGATTGGCGCCGCCATGAAGCCGGCCGCCTGCAGCGCGAACATGCAGCCGCCGATCCACAGCGACGGATAGCCCATGACGCGCGCCAGATAGAGCGGCAGAAACGTCAAGAGCGCGCCCTGCGTCATCGAGCGGAACGCCGAACCGATCGACAGCGTGACCAGCGCGCGATTGCGCAGCAATTCGCCGAGCATGCGCAGCCGTTCGGCGCCGAGCTGTTCCGGCTTGTCCTTGGCATGGCCGGCGCGCGCGTCGGCATTTTGCAGGCGACCGATATAGAAGAGGATCAATCCCGCGACCAGAATGCCGGGCACGACATTGAGCACGACCACGGTGCGCCAATTGTAGAGCTGCAGCAGCGAGCCGATGACCAGCGGCGCGACCGCGTCGCCGACATTGGCGCCCATGCCGTGGAACGACATGGCCAGGCCTTTGCGGTCTGGAAAGCGGTCGCCGAGCCAGGGGATCGCGGTCGGATGCCAGATATTGTTGCCGATGCCGACCAGGGTCGCGCAAAACAGCATCATCCAATAGGTGTGCGACACGCCCATCAACAGGTAGGGAAAGCCGATCCAGCACAGCGAAACGGCCATCAACAAGCCCTTGCGGCCGACGGTATCGACGAAGATGCCGCCCGGCACATTGGCAATGGCGCCCGCCGCATATTGGCAGGTCAAAATCGACCCGATCTCGCTGTAGCTTAAGCCGAGTTCTTTGCCGATCAGCGGCAGCAGGAGATAGAACGTCGCCGGGTACCAATGGGTCAGGGCATGGCCGATGCTGATGACCCAGACCTCGCCAAATGAGCGTCGCGGGACGGCCTGGGTCGGCGCGGTCGCTGTCGTCGAGGTCATTTTTCCTCCCTTAACTGCGGGCTTTGCTTGGCGTGCGCCAAGCACGCGGCTCGCTTGCTACAGGGCGCTTCGGGAGGCGGCAAGCGCGGCGCGGTCAGATCTGCCTTGCGCGCCGGCGGCCCCCGACGCGGCGCCGAGGGCCGCAAGCCGGCGCTGACCCGTGGAAACCGCGATGGCTGCGCGTGGCGGGTGACTTCGTAACCGATCTGAAACCAATCCTGTTTGGCAATCCGGGACGGAGCCGCAAAGCCTCTGGCGCGCGGCCGCCAGGGCCGCCTCAAGGTTACCGCATCGTATCGCTCGCCCCCCAGCGGGCAAACGGCGCAGTAAGAAATTTCTGCCACAAAGGTCAATCCGCCCACGGTGTGCGAGCGTCCGGAATGAGGAAGTGGTTTCACGCATTTCGGCAAACGACGACCTGTCTGGGCGTCGTAGTGCTCGCCATCATTTGGGGCGGCATTCATCTGCTGACCAGCCAGGAGCACGAGCGCGCTTACCAGGACGCGCTTCGCCAGGGCGGCAACCTCGCCCGGGTTCTGGAAGAGTATATCAGACGCGTCGTGCAGGCCTCCGACGGCGCCCTGCTGGCGCTGCGGCGCGCTTATCAGGAGGACCCGCACCATTTCGATCTCGCGCGCTGGGTGGCGCGCACGCAGTCCAATACCGATCTGATGGTGGAATACGGCATCTGCAGCGCGGAAGGGTTTGTCCTGCAATCAAGTCACGGTCCGGTAAACGGCCCGGTCTCGATCGCCGATCATCCACATTTCACTTTCCAGGCACATGCAACGGCCGACGAGCTCTACATCAGTCCGCCCGTGACCGGAAATATCAGCCGCAGGCTCGTCATCGTGCTGACGCGGCGCCTGACCAGATCCGACGGGACGTTTGATGGCATCGTCGGCATTTCATTAGACATCCAGAAGCTCGGCGAATTCTTCAGTTCGCTGGATATAGGCCACGGCGGCGCGGTGTCGCTGGTCGGCCTCGACGGCATCGTGCGTGCGCGCGGCGGCCCCGATCAGGACGGCAAGAACTATGCCGGAATGTCGATCATTCAGTCGCCGATCTTCACCGCGCTCGCCGCCGCGCCGGTCGGGCATTATTGGAATTCCGTGGACAGCGATGTCAGCGCCAAATTCGGCGGTGTCAGCAAGCTCATCTCTTATCGTCGGGTTGCGGGGCTGCCGCTCGTTGCCATCGTCGGCTTACCGCGCGCGCAAATCTTTCAGCGAGCAAACGAGACCGTGCGCCACTATGTGGCGGCCGGCATTATCTTGAGCGCATTCGTACTGGTGGTGGTCGTTCTGGGCGCTGTCGGACGCGCGCGCGTTGTTTCGGCGACTGCCGAATTGCGGCAATCGAAGCTGTCGCTCGAGCAGAGCAATCATTTGCTGAACACCGCACTCGCGAACATGGCGCACGGGCTTTCCATGTTCGACCGCGATCTACGCCTGGTCATGTGCAACGATCGCTATGCCGAAATGTACGGCTTGCAGCCACAGCTGACCAAGCCCGGCACGCCGTTGCGCACGATATTGGAGGCACGCATCCCGCCCGACATGCCGCCGCAAGAGGCGGAGCGCTTTATCCGTGAACGGCTGGAAAATGTCGTAACGGGAAATACCCGCGGCATGGAAAACAAGCTCAAGGACGGTCGCATCATCGCCGTCACCTACGCGCTGCTGGCGGAGGGCGGATGGGTTGCCATTCACCACGACGTCACCGAGCAAAAACGGACCGAGCGCGCGCTGCTCGAAAGCGCCGAAGCGCTGAAGACGTCCAATGCGCGTTTCACCGCCGCTCTGGCAAACATGTCGCAGGGCTTGTGCATGGTGGACGCCGAGCATCGCATCTTGGTCGCCAACGAGCGCTATCGGCAGATCTACAATCTGCCCGAGGACATGGCGAAGCCGGGCACAACGCTCGCCGAGATCGTTCGCTATCGCGCGGCGAGCGGCAATTATAACGGCCCGGATCCGCACGAATATGTCGCGGCGCAATTCCACAACTCGACCGATATCGAGAAACTCGGCAATGGCCGCGTGGTCCTGATCTTGCGCCACGCCATGGCCGACGGCTGCTGGCTGATGACGCACGAGGATATCACCGAACGCTGGCGCACCGAGACGCGCGTCGCCTATCTCGCGCATCACGACGCTCTGACCGGCCTCGCCAACCGGCCCTCGCTCGTGGAAAAGATCGAAGATGCATGCTCGCGCTATCGCTGGCGTGGCGAGAAATTCAATCTGCTGATGGTCGACCTCGATCGTTTCAAGCAGGTCAATGACACGTTCGGCCATCCCTCCGGCGACGACCTGCTCAAGCAGGTCGCCGAACGCCTGAAAGGAACACTGCGGGAGACCGATGTACTGGCGCGGCTCGGGGGCGACGAGTTCGCCATCATCCAGGCATGCGAGGCCGATCAGACGGCGGCGGCCGAGGCCATGGCTGCGAGGATCATCGCACTGATTGCGGAGCCGTTCTCGGTCGATGGCATCGAGGTCGGAATCGGCGCGAGCGTCGGCATCGCACTTGCGCCGGAGCACGGGATTTCTGCCGACGATCTGCTCAAAAAGGCGGACCTCGCGCTCTACCACGCCAAGGCGTCGGGTCGAAATCGCTATGCCGTGTTCGAATCCGTCCTCGGGCAGGCGGCCGTCGAAAAGCATACGCTGGAAAACGAGCTCCGCCGCGCGATCGCCAGGAAGGAGTTCGAGATCCACTTTCAGCCGATCGTCGAGACCAAATCGCGCAAGCTGTGCGGCGCAGAGGCGTTGATCCGCTGGCGGCACCCGGAACGCGGCTTGATCCCGCCGGATCACTTCATTCCGCTCGCCGAGGAATCCGGCACCATTGTTCAGATCGGCGAATGGGCGCTGGCGGCGGCCTGCAAGGAGGCGGTGCAATGGCCCGCGCCGGTGAAGGTCGCGGTCAATCTCTCGGCAGTCCAGCTGCGCAATGCAAGCCTGCTCGATTACCTGATGTGTGTGCTGGTCGAGACCGGACTGCCGCCGGAACGGCTCGAACTTGAAGTCACCGAAACCGCGTTGCTCGAATACGGCGCCGATTGCATTGCGATTTTGCGCAAGCTCAAGAAGCTCGGCATTACGGTCGTGCTCGACGACTTTGGCACGGGCTATTCGTCGCTCAACCAATTGACGATGTTCCCGTTCGACAAGATCAAGATCGACAAGTCATTCACCAAGAACATGACCACGCGGGTCGATTGCGCCGCGATCATCTCTGCGGTGCTCGCACTCGCCCAAAGCCTCAATATTCACACGACGGCTGAAGGAGTCGAGACCGAGGATCAGCTGCGCATTCTGCGTCTCGCCGGCGTATCGACCGTACAAGGCTACCTGATCCAGCGGCCGGTTCCGGCATCGGAATTGAAATTCGACGGTTATCTTATCCGTGGGGAGGTTGAAGATGCGGCATGACCAGACGCTGACGGCAGGTCAGAGGCAGGCGGGCGGCGCCGCGCCCAATGCGGGCGGCGAGCAGCCGGACGGGGTCGCGAGCGCGGCCAAGTCGTTGATCGATGAACTTGAAGACGCCATTGCCCGTACCGATCTGCATCATCGTGCCGCCGTGATGCGGCGCTTGACTGATCTGTTCCTATCGAACGGCACCGGCTTTTCGGACGAGCATATCGCGATGTTCGACGAGGTCATGAGCCGGCTGGTCGCCGCGATCGACAGTTCGGCGCGCGCACAGTTCGGCGACCTGATCGCCAGGAGCCCGCATGCGCCGGTCAAGACGTCGCGGCTGCTGGCGCTCGACGACGAGATCAAGGTCGCCGGCCCCATCCTGTCGCATTCCAAGGCGCTTGACGAAGCGACCCTGATCGAGGGCGCGCGGACCAAGAGCCAGAGCCATCTCTTTGCGATTTCGCTGCGCGAGACGATCGGCGAAGCGGTAACCGACGTGCTGTTGGAGCGCGGCGACACCGAGGTGGTGCGGAGTACGGCCAACAATCCCGGCGCGAAGTTCTCCGAATTCGGCCACACCACCCTGGTGCACCGCTCGCGCGACGACAGCGAGCTGGCGCTGCGCGTGTGGATGCGTTCCGACGTCCCGCGCCAGCATCTGCTCAGCCTGTTCGCGGCCGCCTCCGAGGAGGTGCAAAAACAGCTGGAGAGCGCCGATCGGCAGAAGGTTCAGCTCTACCGCTATCTGGTGGCGCAGGCCAAGAATCAGATCCAGACACGGATGCGCGAGCATTCGCAAGCCTATGCGGCGGCCCGCGCTCATGTCGAACAGCTGCATCGTGCCGGCGAACTGACCGGCGAGCGCGTTGGTGCCTTCGCGCATGCCGGAAAGTTCGACGAGGTCACCGTGGCCTTGTCATTGCTGTGCGACTTGCCGGTCGGCCATATCGAGCGCGCGATCGTGCATCAGCGGCCCGATCATCTGTTGGTTCTGGCCAAGGCGATCGGCCTCGACTGGGAGACCACCCGCGCCATTTTGTTGATGCGAACGCCGGTCAAATCGCCGAGCGATACCGATGTCGATGCCACGGCGCAGAGCTATGCCAGGCTGCAGCAGAAGACGGCGATGTCGGCGATGCACTTCTACCGGTTGCGCGCGCGGGCGGAGACGCAGCTCGAGGCGGGGTAGCGGCCAGCGCCGTGGCTAACCCATCATAGTTTGCGGGCTTTCGGGCCGTCCTTGAGTTGAACTTTTCTCTGCGCTCCAATGCGACCGTGCAACATAAGGCAGGATAGCGACCAAGCGCGCAGTTGATCCTGTGACGCAATTGACAGCAGATGTGCGGTGGCCATGCTGCTGCGCCAATTACCGAAACGCGACTTGCCAGGAGCGCCCCCAATGCAAACCAGCAACGTCAAGGCCGCGATCGCCTATGACGATCTGCGCGAATGGCTTGCGCACGCCGAGCGCCTCGGCGAGGTGCGCCGGGTGTCCGGCGCGACCTGGCAAGAAGATATCGGTCTCGCGGCGGAAGCGGTGCTGCGCGCCGAGTACGGGCCCTGCGTCGTGTTCGATGATATCCCGGGCTGCCCGAAAGGGTTTCGCGTTCTGCTCAACATGTTTGCCGGCAAGCGCCGCAACATGACACTCGGCTTTCCCGATCACCTGAGCAAATGGGAATTGAGCGACGCCTATCGCGAGGCCTTTCTTGAGGAACAGAAGATCATCCCGCACGAGATCGTCGCGGATGGACCGGTTTTCGAGAACGTGCTGATGGGCGAGGACATCGACATCACCAAGTTTCCCGCGCCCGTTTGGCACGAGAAGGACGGCGGCCGCTATATCGGCACCGGCACCTACAGCATCACCCGCGATCCGGACGAGAACTGGCTCAACGCCGGCGCCTATCGCGCGCAGCTGCACGACCGCAAATCGGTCGGCATCCTGATCGCCGCCGGCCACCACGGCGACATTCACCGCGCCAAATACTTCAAGCGCGGCGAGCCGATGCCAGTCGCCATGGTGCTTGGCGGCGATCCGCTGACGTTCTTTTACGGCGGGCTGGAAGTGCCCTACGGCACGTTCGAGCTTGACGTGGTCGGCGGCTTGCGCGGCAAGCCGATGCAGCTGGTGCGCGGCAAGGTCACCGGCCTGCCGTTTCCGGCCGCCGCCGAGATCGTGCTCGAAGGATTCGTCACGCAGGAGCGCAACGCGATTGAAGGGCCATTCGGCGAATGGACCGGCCATTATGCCGGCGGCGCCAAGCCGGCATCGGTGCTCGACATCAAGGCAATCTATCATCGCAACGACCCGATCCTCCTCGGCGTGCCGCCGATGGGCGCCGGGCCGGACGAAATGGCGCGCTACCGCGCGGTGCTGCGCTCGGCGACCATCAAACAGAACATGACCAATGCCGGCGTGCCCGGCGTGCAGCGGGTCTGGTGCCACGAGATCGGCGGCGCCCGGCTGTTGCACGGCGTCTCGATCACCCAGCGCTATCCCGGCCATGCCGTGCAGGCCGGCCATATCGCCGCGCAATGCGGCGCGTCCGCCTATGCGTCGAAGTATATCGTGGTGGTCGACGATGACGTCGATGTCACCGACCTCGACCAGCTGCTCTGGGCGATGCTGACCCGCACCGATCCGGCGCAGTCGATTCAGTTCATCCGCGGTTCCTGGGACTCGCCCGCCGATCCGGCGCTGCCGCCGTGGCGGCGTGCCGCGGGCGACATGACCCATTCGGTCGCCGTGATCGATGCCTGCCGGCCGTTCCACTGGCGCGACAAGTTTCCGCCCACCAACGCGCCGAGCCCCGAAGTCGCGCGCAAGGCGCGGGAGAAATTCGGCTGGCTGTTGGATGGGAAGAAGTAGGCGCAAAGAGCGCAGGGTGGGCGCCCGCCCCTCGCGCGTAACGGCCCCGCACCATTAGCCGGCGCAGCAAAAAAACCGGCGCGAGACACTTCCTCTCGGCCGCACCCGTGGCAGAATGGCCGTAAAAGCCAAGGGCAACCTTCAGGGAGGAAACGATCATGCGAAAGTCGATTCTAGCCGGCCTGTGCTGGCTCGTGGCTACACTCGTTGCGCCGTTTTCCGCGCACGCGCAGGGCACCGTGAAAGTCGGCCTGATCATGACCTATACCGGCCAATTCACTGATGCCGCCGCGCAAATGGATAATGGCATTAAGCTCTATATGAAGCAGCATGGCGACACGGTCGCCGGCAAGAAGATCGAGATCATCCGCAAGGACGACGCCGGGGCGCCGGATGCCGCCAAGCGGCTCGCCCAGGATCTCATCGTCAACGACAATGTCGACATTCTCGCCGGCTTTGTCATCACCCCCGAGGCGTTGACGGTGGCCGACCTTTCGGCCCAGGCGAAGAAATTCATGGTGGACATGAACGCGGCGACCTCGATCATTACCGAGAAGTCGCCCTATATCGTACGCACGTCGCTGACCATTGCGCAGAACTGCGAGACGCTCGGCACCTGGGCCGCCAAGAACGGCGTCAAGAAAGTCTTCATCATGGTCTCGGACTACGCGCCCGGCCATGACGCGGAAGCCGCGTTCCAGCGCACCTTCACTGCGGCGGGCGGGCAGATCGCCGAGGCGGTCCATGTGCCGATGGCCAATCCGGATTTCTCGGCCTTCGTGCAGCGCGCCAAGGATTCCGGCGCGGACGGCATCTTCGTGTTCATCCCGGGCGGCTCGCAGCCGGCGGCCTTGGCCAAGGCGCTGGTCGAGCGCGGCATGGATCCGAACAAGCTTAAGATCATGGGCCAGGGCGAGCTCACCGACGAGAGCGCGCTCAAGGCGATGGGCGATGCGGCCATCGGCATCATCACCGCCTTCCATTACGACTACACGCACGACTCGCCGACCAACAAGAAATTCGTCGCCGACTACAATGCCGCCTTCGGCCGCAACCCCGACCTGTTCTCGGTCGGCGGCTATGACGGCATGCATGTGATCTACGAGGCGCTGAAGGCGACCGGCGGCAAGACCGATGGCGACAGCCTGATCGCCGCCGCCAAGGGCATGAAATGGGAGAGCCCGCGCGGCCCGGTCGCGATCGACCCGGCGACCCGCGACATCATCAACACGGTCTATATCCGCAAGGTCGAGAAGGTGAACGGCCACGTGCAGAACGTGGAAATCGCCAAGGTCGAGAACGTCAAGGATCCGGTCAAGGAACGGATGGCGAAGTAAATTTTACCCCTCCCCGGATGCGCTGCGCCGCGTCCGGGGAACGGGCCATATCAACCGATCAGGCACTACCTTCATCACGTGTAGGTCGGCCCATCGGCCGCTGCGAAACTCGCAATCACGAGTTGGCGCGAACCAGTAGCTTGCCCTAAAGACTCGGTCATGAAGCTCGCCGTGCCGGACATGATCTCGAACTCATATTTTCCGGCGCAGGCCGCGGTCGAGCTTGGCTTCTTCAAGGCTGAGGGGCTCGATGTCGCGCTCGAACTGATCTTTCCGGTCGACAAGGCCTACCAGGCGCTGCGCGACGGCGCGGTCGATTTCGTCGGCGGCTCGGCGCATTCGGCGCTGGCCGCCTTCCCCGATTTCCGCGGCACAAAACTGATCTGCGCCCAGGCGCAAGGCATGTACTGGTTTCTGGTCATGCACGCCGATCTCAAGGCGCGGCGCGGCGATCTTGCCGTGGTCAAGGGCCGCAGCATCGGCGCGGCGCCCTGGGTCGACAAGGGCCTGCGCGGGCTCCTGGCCGAAGCCGGCATCGATCTTGCGCGCGATCAGGTCGAGATCGCGCCGGTGCCGGGTGCCGCCGGCGCCGGGATCAATTTCGGCGTCACTGCGGCCAAGGCGCTGGAAGCGCGCAAGATCGACGGCTTCTGGGCCAACGGCATGGGCGCCGAAGTCGCCGTGCGCCGCGGCATCGGCACCGTCGTGCTCGACGTGCGTCGCGGCGACGGCCCAAAAGCCTGCTTCAACTATACGGCGGCCACCATCGCGACCACCGATGCCTTCATCGCGCGCGCGCCTGAACAGGCCGCCGCCGCAGTGCGGGCGATCGTCAAGACGCAAGCCGCCCTGAAGGCCGATGTCGCGCGCGCCGCCGCGGTCGGCAACAAATTATTTCCGCCGTCGGAAGCCGCGCTGATCACCGATCTCATTCGCCGCGACCTGCCCTATTACGATGCGACGCTCTCGCCGGCCTTCGTCGCCGGGATGAGCGACTTCGCGCAGCGCCAGGGTCTTATCGCGAGTCCGCTCGCCTACGAAGGCGTCGTGGCGACGCAATTCGCGCCATTGTGGCAGTGATGGCAATTAGGCACGTCGCCCTGAGCTGCTCGGCGCGAAGCGCCCGAGCCTTGAAGGGCGTCGGCCGGGCGCTCGGGCAGCGTCCTTCGAGGGCCGCTGAGCGCCGCCTCAGGACGATGGCATCCAACTTCACGCCGCCCAATCAGGCTGCTTTGGGCCGCTCGGTGCCCTTCACGAACATCCGGTAGCCCGAGCGCACATTGGGCCAATAATCCCAGATCGCGAAATGCTGGGTGCAGCGATTGTCCCAGAACGCGATCGCATGCGGCGTCCAGCGGAAGCGCATGCTCCAATGCGGCCGCGAAATATGTTCGTAGAGGAATTCCAGCACATGGCGGCTTTCCGCCGGCGGCACTTCGTTGATGTGGCTCGTGAACTCGCGGTTGACGAACAAGAGCTTGCGCCCGCTTTCGGGATGGCGCACCACGACCGGGTGCACCGCGGTGGGGTACACGTCGGCGTTCTTGTCGAAGCCGCGCGCGCCGTCGTGCGTTGCGGTCTTGCCCTCGAGATAGGTTTTCATCGACGGGCTCAGCTCCTCGTAGGCCTTGTAGGCCGAGGCGAACATCGTATCGCCGCCGCCGTTCGGCGGAATGATCTCCTGATAGAGCACGCTGTACATCGGCGGGATCTCGGCGCAGCTCTGATCGGAATGCCATTCCTCGCCGGACACGCGTTTCGAATTGGCGTCGAAATATTGCTTGCGGATGGCGGGATGGCCCGGCACGCCTTTCGACGCAGTGCCCTTGCCGCCGACATGAATATGCGGTTCGCCGAAATAGCGCACAAAGCGCTCATGCGCTTCGAAGTCGATCTTCTGATTGCGAAAAAACAGCACGCCATGCGCGATGATGGCGTCGTGCACTTCCTCCACCTGGCGATTGGACAGCGGCCGCGTCAGATCGATATTGCCGATCTCGGCGCCGATATGCGGCGTGCAAGGCGTGACCGTGATGGTGTCGTATGCGCGGATCTCGGTGGCACCCGGGCTTGCAACTTCGCTTGCGGCTTCGCCTGCGATTTGGGTCATGGGCCTGCTCCGCCGGAATGGACCAGCAGGGATAATGTAATAGCAAACCCCGCAGGCGCGCCAGCGGCCCGGTGCCAATAGGCGCTAACGCATTCCGGCCTTGGTTAGCATCGGCGGCGGCGCCTTCTCCGCGGCGGGCGGCGGCGAGAGCACGAGAGTGATCCACGTGTTCCAGCCATGCGGCCGGTCGTGGCCGTCGAACTCGCCATAGGCCTTGAGGTTCAGATAGCCCTGCATGCCGGCGACCGGAAAGATGTAGCCGAATTGCGGGCCGATGCCGATGACCTGCCCCTTGGTTGTCAGCATTCCGACAAAATGATCTTCCATGGTCTTATTTGCCGGGGATTTGAGATCAAGGCGGCGAAAGAGAAAGTCTTTGTTGCAATAGGTAAATTACATTTCTGAAAGAGCCCCGGCGCGACCTTGAAGCGGCTTAACGCGTTTTTCGCGAGGGGCCCGTGAGCGACAGTATAGTCGCGTCAATCAGTCGAGCGGAGGCGACGTCGCCCCCGAACATGGTCTTTATTCCCGCCGGCACGTTCCGCATGGGCTCCGACAAGCATTATCCCGAAGAAGCGCCGGCGCATCACGTTGCCGTCGACGGCTTCTGGATCGACCGCACGCCGGTGACCAACCGACAATTCAAAGAATTTGTCCGCGCCACCGGCCACGTCACTTTCGCGGAAATCCCGCCTGATCCAAAAAGTTATCCGGGCACCTTGCCGCACATGCTCTATGCCGGCTCGCTGGTGTTCACGCCGCCGCACCATCCGGTCGATCTGCGCGACTGGAGCCAATGGTGGACCTTCATGCGCGGCGCCAATTGGCGCCATCCCTACGGGCCGAAGAGCAATATCAACGCGCTCGATAATCATCCCGTCGTGCATGTCAGCTATGGCGATGCGCTTGCTTACGCCAAATGGGCCGCCAAGGATCTACCGAGCGAAGCCGAATGGGAATTCGCCGCGCGCGGCGGACTCGACGGCGCCGAATTCGCCTGGGGCGATGAGTTCACGCCCGGCGGCCGGCATCGTGCCAATACCTGGCAGGGCAATTTCCCGTACGAGAACAGGTGCGAGGACGGGTTCGACCGCACCTCGCCGGTGATGGCGTTTCCGCCGAACGGCTACGCCATCTACGACATGATCGGCAATGTCTGGGAATGGACGGCGGACTGGTGGTCGTCGAAACACCAGGCCGACGCGGCCAAGGCGTGCTGCGTTCCGCAAAATCCGCGCGGCGGCCGCGAAGAAGACAGCTACGACGCCTGTCTGCCCAATATCAGGATTGCGCGAAAGGTTCTCAAGGGCGGATCGCATCTGTGCGCGCCGAATTATTGCCGCCGCTACCGTCCGGCCGCGCGCCACGCGGAAGCGGTGGATACATCCACAAGTCACGTCGGCTTTCGATGCGTCGTGCGAAGAGCAATAGGCAACTGACAAACCGGAGGGAAGACAATGTTGGGTTTTCGAGGGGCAGCCAAAATCGCTGCGATGATCGTTGCGGCCGCTTCGATCCTGCTTGCGGCGTCCGCGCCGTCGCGGGCGCAATCGGGCACAGTGCGACTGCATGTGGTTAAGGCCGGATTCACTTGCCGCCGTCGACCTCGTCGGCACCGCGACCAATCTGCACAGGCCCTCTGACATCGTGGGCACCTATGGGGCGGCCGGCGCCGGCGCCACGTTTGTCGGCGGCGCGCAGGTCGCCACGCTGCAGAACCAGAACGGCGTCGTGCTGACCCTGCACGGCGTGCAGGCGGGCTTTCAGGTGTCGCTTGGTCTGGGAGGGATGACGCTGGCGATGCAGTGAAGCGGCCGTCCCTGGCCGCATGTTGAACTTCTGCCGCTGTAACCGCCCGGCCGCGCGCCATGCGGAAGCCGCGGATCCGCTCGGCCGCCATATCGGCTTTCGTTATGTCATCACAGTCGGGAGCGACCAATGCCCAGAGAGAGTCAAGCAGAGACGTCGAACTTGGAACAAAGACACGCTGTTAATCGCCGCAAAATCCTGCTCGGATCGACGGCTATCGCCGCGGCATCCGCACTAGCCGCATCCGCCACAGTGCCAACGGCGCAGGCGCAGCCCGCACCTGCAGGCGCCAAGCCGAACATCCTCGTCATCATGGGCGACGATATCGGCTGGTTCAATATCGGCGCCTATCACCACGGCATCATGTCGGGCAAGACGCCGAACCTCGACAAGCTTGCCGCCGAGGGCATGATCTTCACCGACTACTACGCCGAGGCGAGTTGCACCGCCGGCCGCGCCAATTTCATCACCGGGCAAATCCCGCTGCGCACCGGGCTGACCACGGTCGGCCAGGCCGGCGCCGATGTCGGCATTCCGGAGCAGGCGGTCACCGTCGCCACCGTGCTGAAATCGCTGGGCTACGCGACCGGGCAGTTCGGCAAGAATCATCTCGGCGACCAGAACAAATATCTGCCGACCGTGCACGGCTTCGACGAATTCTTCGGCTACTTGTACCATCTCGATGCGATGTCCGATCCATATTGGTTCGACTACCCGCAGGACTGGATCGACAAATACGGCCCGCGCAATCTCGTTCACAGCTACGCGACCAACACCGACGATCAAACCGTGCAGCCGCGCTGGGGCAAGATCGGCAAGCAACGCATCGTCGACGAAGGCCCGCTCAAGCCGTTCAAGGACATGAGCGGCGATCACCAGTATTGGCAGAAGGGCCGCGACGCCAAGTATGACATGGAAACCTTCGACGAGGTTCTGGTCGAGCACAGTAAGCGCTTCATGGATCAGGCCAAGGCGGCCGGCAAGCCGTTCTTCATCTGGCACAACACCACGCGCATGCACGTCTTCACCTATCTTCAGGCAAAGTATCAGGGGAAGATGAACTACGAGAGCAATTACGGCCTGGAAGAAGCCGGCATGGCGCAGCTCGACGATGATATCGGCGACCTGCTCAAGCATCTCGACGACATCGGCGTCGCCGACAACACCATTGTCGTCTTCACCACCGACAACGGCGCCGAGGTCTTCACCTGGCCGGACGGCGGCATGACGCCGTTCCGCGCCACCAAGGGCACCGTCTACGAAGGCGGCTTCCGGGTGCCGTGCATTGCCCGCTGGCCGGGCAGGATCAAGCCGGGCACGGTCGAGAACGGCATCTTTTCCGGAATGGACTGGCTGCCGACGCTTGCCGCGGCGGCGGGCAATCCGAACATCACGCAGCAGCTGCTGCAGGGTGTAACGCTCGACGGCCGGACCTACAAAAACCATCTCGACGGCTACAACCAGATGGACCTGCTCACCGGCAAAGGACCATCGGCGCGCCACGAGGTCTTCTATTTCGCCGAAGCGAATCTCGGCGCCATCCGTATCGATGACTTCAAGTTCCAGTTCATGCAGCAGCCTTACGGCTGGCCGGGCGAAAAGGTGACGACCGACATGCCCACGATCGTCAATATCCGCCAGGATCCGTTCGAGCGAACGCCTTCGGTGCGCGGCGAGAGCCTCAATGACGCCGGCGGCGGATACATCAACGACTTTTTGGCGCGTGAATTCTGGCGCTTCGTCCAGGTGCAGCAGAAAGTCGCCGAGCTGGCGCAGACGGCGATCGAGTATCCGCCGATGCAGGCGCCGGCCTCGTTCAACCTCGCCGCCGTGAAAGAGAAGATTGATGCGGCGATGAAGAGCCACGAAGGGCAATAGAAGCCGAGGAGGCGCCAATGCGCAGCTATTCGCTTTCGATCGCCGCCGCGGCGGCCGTCGTGTTTCCAGCTTTTCTCGCCCACGCCGACGACATCCCCGTGCTTCATGTCGAGCAGATCTGCCACGGCATCGTCAATCAATCCGGCGGCTCGCTGACGGTCGGCGATCCGAAAGTGGCGTTCACCCAATGCATGGATGCCGAGAAGGCCGATCGCGAGGCGTTGAGCAAGGAGTGGTCGACCTTCACCGCCGATGACAAGAGGCATTGCACCGCTGAAACGACGATGGGCGGCGAGTCAAGCTATACGGAGTTGATCACCTGCCTGGAAATGGCGCGCGACGTGCGCAAGCTGCGTGCGCCGCAGAAGAGCAGCGATTGAGCCCGGCCGGCGCCCATAGGCGCCGCCGGAATCAGACCGGATAGCGCGGAACGGGTGGAAACCCCCAAGTGGTCGCTACCCGCCCCGATCGGTCGCTGCTTGCCCGCCGAGCGGGGCGATCCTCGGCCGCTACGCCGGGCAGCTCTCCAGGCCGGTGCAATTGCCGACCGTGTAGGCGCCCGTTCTCCATGGTTCGGCCGCCCGTTCGATTGCGTCATCAGAAAGCTTCTCAAAGAAGATCTGGTCTTCAAACTGGCCGCATTCGTATCTGGCTTCACTCATAGCATTGATCCTTTCATACATTGTGATCTCTGCTTTGCCGAAAATCGGACGGCGTCGATCAGCTTAGCACCATCGGGCGTGCCAGTCTCTGCTTGTGATAAGAATAGCCCGGCAGATGGGTTGTCGATGCTTAGCGGAGCTTTAACAAACGCGCAGCAAGTCATTTCAGTCGAGCCGAGCAAGCGACACACGCCGAGCAGCCCGCTGTTTTGCGCTGAGCCAACACAGTCCGGACGTCGACATAAGGTTATTCGACCCGTAGCGGAGGTGCTTACCGCGGAATATCCTGGGCTTCCGTCGACCGGAGCATTTCCGACCGGAGCGTTTCGATGGCTGCTGATCCGATAGATTTCTGGTTTACGATGGGCAGCACGTACTCGTATCTGAGCGTGATGCGGCTGCGCGAATTGGAACAGTCGACCGGTATCCGCTTTCGCTGGCGTCCGTTCCACTTGCTCGTCATCCTTGAGGAGATGAAGCATATCCCTTTCGCGGATAAGCCGGCAAAATGCGCCTATATGTGGCGCGATATCGAGCGACGCGCGGCAATGTATGGCGTGCCCGTTTCATTGCCCGTGCCCTATCCTGCCCGCCAGTCAATCGTGGCGAACCTGGTGGCGATCGTCGGCATGCGCCAGGGCTGGGGCATCGATTTTGTCCGCGCCGCCTATCGCCGCTGGTTCCAGCTTGGGCAGGAGACCGGCAGTGAGCCTAACCTGTCGGAGAGCTTGCGGGACATCGGTCAGGAGCCGCAGTCGGTGCTCGCCTTGGCGAATGCGGCCGAAACAACGAACGCTTTAAGGGCGGAAACGGAGCTGGCGAAACAGCTCGGCATTTTCGGTTCGCCGACATTCGTCGTAGGGCGCGAGCTGTTTTGGGGCGATGATCGTCTGGCGGATGCCGTCAATTGGTACAGGCGGGGCCAGCTGGGGCCTGCGGCCGAAATGTCGCGACCTGCAACGACGCGGCGGAATACGCAGACAACAACGTCGTTAGACATTCCTGAGCCCGACAGTCTCGGCGGATGACGGCCATCGTGCAGGGCGCCGCAACGGTATTCCGCCGCAACGGGCGCCTACCGATGCTCGCCGGCGAAGCCGTCGCCGCCCGCCTTTCCGGTTCGGGGGCACGACCACCCCACCGCGGCCGCACAGCGGTTAAATGCGCACGAAGTTGTCTGTGAGCCAGGCGGCAGGCCGGCCGATAGCGCCGCAAGGGCCTCGCATGCCGGTTATGCATCCTCTATGGAGGGGTCGCGTGCTGCAGTGGCCTCTACGGGAATAAGCGGACTATGATCGCAATGCACGCTCCACTTTGATCGAAAACTGCAACACTGGTCTGTGTGTTCCAAGCCGACCGTCGCCGGGGATCAAGCGGGTGAGGAAACGTTCAATCGCTCTTGCCGTGTGCTGCTCTTTGATCTGCTCGCCCGGCTACGCGACCACGTTTATCGGCGTCCTATGGCCGTTGTTTGGGCCGCTTGCCGCGCCTGGACTGGTTGAATTGGTCGCCGAGCTTCAATCAATGCCCGATGTTGAAGTGGTAACCTATTGGCATCCGGCATGGTCGCAACTGGTCGACGACATCAATCGTCAGCCTGAGGGAACACACATCCTGGTTATCGGCTACAGCTTGGGCGCAAACAATGCGGTGTTGGTAGCAAACAACGCCAATTACATCGACTCGATCATTGCGCTGCAGCCCTCGATATTCACGTCCAATACGCCGCTGACCGGCAAAGTGGGACGGATGGTCGAGATCTATAATCCAAATCCATGGATGACCTTTGGCGGAATGGGATCCCAGAAGCTGGTGGGCCCAAATATCGAATACATCACGAACAACGATTCACATCTGGGAGCCCCGTACGATTCGCAATTCCGTGATTTGGTGAGAAGCGAGATCACCAGGCTTGCCGCGCAACCGGCTCCGAATGCAGCGCAGACAAAAATGCCTGACGCGTCTCCTGCCAATGCGCGTCATATCGACGATCGATAGTCGCGGGGAGCCAATGGCGGCCGCAAATGACGCGTTTGTGATGTCACCGTGGTGTTGACATTGGTCACTGGTTGCGTTACATGAGCCGCCAATCCCGCTCGCCAAAGGGCCTGCGCCGAAGGCATGTCGGCGCGGGGAGCGGGAGGGCGGTGCCCGCGGGCGGCGTTGCAACCCGCTCCCGGGCGGCTTCGGGCATCAGAAG